>OJZY01000005.1_pt1 | contig 196853 bp, 180 predicted proteins | sample 1613531 | NCBI WGS metagenome assembly OJZY01 (sample SAMN04436864, study PRJEB24849) | human gut metagenome | biome: human gut; feature: NICU; material: stool | host: Homo sapiens | place: USA: Saint Louis, MO | collected 2011-09-25 | reverse complement strand
ATGGCCGTTTTTAGCCCCGATTTTTAGCCCCTTCCACAGATGCAGGAAGGTATTTCAGTGATATATGGGAAAAATTCAAGTTCAGCCGACGAAAAATTGGCTGTCCTTTACTGCCGGTTTTGTGGATTTTGAGTCGCTTTGTAAAGCAACGAGCAGAAAATGCCGGAAAGTAAGGAAGAAAGAGAACTTGCGATTGAATTGACTCCTGGAAGAAGATCTGCCCAAGTGGTGTCTTATGGCATGTGTCATGATGGCATATGAAGAGAACATTCCAAGACGAAGAAGGTAGTAATGCAGAGCAAAGGATAAAGGTGCATACATTATTTTACGAACTTAATAACTCATGGATAGCCATGTTGAAAATACTATAAATCTTCAGTATAATCTAAAAAAAGGGGGGATTATATGGATCTTCGCGTGCTAAACTATTTTCTGGCAGTGGCCAGGGAGGAAAACTTTACGCGGGCAGCACAAATGCTTCACGTCACCCAGCCTACCTTATCGCGACAGATTGCACAATTAGAGGAAGACCTCGGTGTAAAACTTTTTACCAGAAGCAATCATAATATTATACTAACGGAAGATGGTATGATTTTGAAACGCCGCGCACAGGAGTTGCTGGCTCTGGCTGAGAAAACCAGGCAGGATTTAAGGCACAGAGATGAGGAACTCACCGGAAAAATTGCTATTGGCAGCGGAGAATTTCAATCTACCAGATTTCTGTCGCAGATGATTGCCTCCTTCTCGGAGAAACATCCCAATGTGCAATATGAGATTTACAGCGGGGATGCGGATAACATTCACGATTATGTAGAGAGAGGTCTTCTGGATATAGGGTTGATGGCAGAACCGATTGATATTCGTAAGTATGATTTTATTTCTATGCCGGTAAAGGAACGCTGGGGAGTATGGGTAAACACGGATTCCGCTTTGGCTCAAAAAGAATGGGTGCAGCCGGAAGATTTAGTTGGAAAACAACTAATCACTGCCACAGGCGAATTCCCAAAGAGCAGTATTGGTAAATGGCTTGATGATTATAATACGCAGGTGAAAATTATTGCTACAGGTAATTTGTTGTACAATGAAGCAATGCTTGCGGAGAATCATTTGGGAATTGTACTTGGTATTAAGCTGAACTATACATACGATAATTTGTGCTTTGTTCCTCTTTATCCAATACTTGAAATGAGCACAGTTCTGGTATGGAAGAAAGAACAGATTTTCTCCTCTGCCACGAGCAGTTTTATTGAATTCGCAAGACAATACGAAAAAGTAATATCTGACAATAAATTATAGGCATTAGACATAGAATGAATATAGGCTTACAATGAGGGTGTTCCGGAAGGGACATCCTTATTTATTTACATTATCGTGCGAAGCACGCCTATGGGGAGCATTAAGCTGCGGTGTGACCTTTTGGTATGAATAATCAGCGAGGTGAGACTATGACAATTAATGAAGCAAGTGAACGGTACAATATTCCGATTGAAGTTTTAAAGGAATATGAAAGCTGGGGCCTGTGTGATGAAGTGAGAAGGGTGATGGGGGTATGGCAGTATGATGACCGGGATATACAAAGGCTTAGTATGATTATGACCCTCCATGATATTGGCTTTGACAACAACGAGGTTGAGGCATATATGCGTCTTCTTTTGGAAGGTGATTCCACAGAAGAAGAACGCCTGGATATGTTAAACAAAAAACGTGGAGTGACCCTCGATGAACTTCATTTTAAACAGAAACAGTTAGACCGTGTGGATTATTTACGGTACAAAATTCAAAAAACACATAAGTAAATTCGGCAGCCATACTCAAACAAATACTTCAAAGAGGAGGACTTTAGAAAAAGGAGGACTTTAGAATGAAAAAAATATTATCGTTTATCTGTGTTTGTTCCACGGTGTTTGTTACGACCGCCTGCAGCAGCCAGGGCAGTGCGTCTGATACGGGCATGTCTGTACCAGCTTCTTCACAAGAAACCGGCAAAGCGGCACAGCAAACGGATCTTTTGCAGAACGACAGTGAGAACGCCTCTGTTACAAAGAAAGCCGGCGAAGAAACGGATGATACAGGAACTGAGGAAGCCGGATCTGATATTCTGGTTGCATATTTTTCCGCAACGGGAACAACCAGGACCCTGGCAGGGTATATCTCCGAAGTTACAGGGGGAGATTTATATGAAATCGTACCGGAAATCCCGTATTCATCGGAGGACTTGAACTATAGTGACAATAACAGCCGAAGCACCAGGGAACAGAATGATGAAAGTGTTCGGCCTGTAATCTCAGGCAGTTTGGAGAATATGGATCAGTACGACACGATTTTTCTGGGCTATCCTATCTGGTGGGGAGAAGCGCCGCGTATCATCGATACCTTTATGGAAGCTTACGATTTCAGTGGAAAAACGATTGTTCCATTTTGCACTTCCGGAGGCAGCGGGATTGGATCCAGCGCACGAAACCTGCACAACCTTGCTGGCTCTGATGTAATTTGGCTGGATGGGAAACGGCTTAGCAGTGATATTTCTCATGGTGAAATGGTGAGCTGGATTGATGGACTTTCACTGGATGTGATGGCCCAGTGAAGGCGGCGGTAAAAATGATGGTGGATATGAGTCTGCTTGTAATGCTTCCTGTTCTTATGGCAGAAATATTGACTGGGCAGGAATTTCATGAATGGCTTGGGACGGCAATGGCTGTCGTGCTAATCCTCCATCATCTCTTAAACATAAACTGGCTGAAACATATCGGGAAAGGGAATTATACGCCCCTGCGCAGCCTCATTACCATTATTAATTTACTCCTTTTTGCAGATATGTCTATTCTTATGATCAGCGGTATCGTGATGAGTGGATTTGTATTCGAGTGGCTGCCCATTTCAGGAGGTATGGTTCTCTCTCGTAGACTTCACCTGTTTGCTTCCCATTGGGGGCTAATTCTGATGGCACTGCATACGGGAGTGCATTGGAGCAGGGTTGTTAGATTGGGAACAAAGTTTTTGGAAAAATCAGAATCAGAAGATGAATTGGCCTGGCTGGCCAGAGGTCTTGCAGCTGCAATTTCTATATTTGGTGTTTACGCTTTTATACAGCAGAACATGTCAGACTACCTGTTCTTAAAAACGGCCTTCGTATTTTGGGATGAAACGAAGACAGCTGCTTCATTTTTAACAGAAACGCTTTCTATTATGGGATTGTTTATAACAATCGGTTATTATGGACAGAAACAAATGAAAGGGTTAAAAGGAATGAAACATAAAACGGCAAAATATCTCGCTTTTTTAATTCCAATTCTGGTTTGTATAGGGACTATTTGCTGGATGATGACAGGAAACCGTGCATCTCCAGCCGATTCGTGGGAAACCACACCTTCTGTGGCAACAGAAGTAAATGATGGATATGTCTTGATTCCTGGCGGGACATTTTTAATGGGAAGTCCGGAGCGTGAGGCATGGAGAGACAATCATACCGTTTTGTAGTCAGGGCGGTGGAAGATTCGGACAGAGCCTGGCATTTATTGCAAAGCTGGCGCCAGATGCGATGATTGGCGAGGGACTGGCAATTAGCTACTCAGGCGGTGAATCTTTGTCTTCTATGTAAGTACATGGCTTGAGCTTAACAAGGTGAGACAATAAAAATAGTGAAGGAGGAAAAGGGAAAATAAAGGCTTGCCGGATAGAGGATATATAAATGATATTTTGGCGAATGCCAATCATAAAATAAAGCTAAATAACAGGAGGAAAAAATGCGAAAATTATTAAAGAAAACGTTAGCGATTACAGGTTGTGTAGCCATGATGGCTTCTATGACTGCATGCGGTGCGAAGCCGGAGACACAGCCAGAGGCAACAAGGCAGACAGAGGCAACAATGCAGACAGAAGCAACGGCGGAAACAGAAGGACAGGCAGTAAAGGAGGGGGACGCGATGGCAGTGAATTACGGGAACATGAAGGATGTCAGCATAAAAATTGAACCTATTGAACTCACGGAAGAATGGGACAAGGTTTTTCAGCTCAGTGATGAAGTAAATCATAGAAAAGTAACATTTGCTAACCATTTCGGTATTACTCTGGCTGCGGATCTTTATGAACCGATGGAGTATACGGGCAAGCTTCCGGCTATTGCGGTCTGTGGCCCTTTTGGCGCGGTGAAGGAGCAGAGTTCCGGACTTTATGCACAGGAACTGGCAAAAAGAGGATTTCTGGCTATCGCTTTTGATCCGTCTTTTACAGGAGAAAGTGCCGGCTACCCGAGAGATTTTAACTCTCCGGATATTAATATCGAAGATTACCAGGCGGCTATTGATTTTCTTTCCATACAGGAAAATGTCGATCCTGAAAAAATTGGAATTATCGGTATCTGCGGCTGGGGAGGTATGGCGGTGCAGACAGCTGCACTTGATACAAGGATAAAGGCAACGGCAGCAATGACGATGTATGATATGAGCAGAAATACTGCGCTGGGATATTTTGATTCTGTGGATGAAGAAGGCAGATATGAGGCCCGGATAGCTTACAATCGTCAAAGAACAGAGGACTATAAAAACGGATCTTATACAATGGGAGGAGGACTTCCCGAAGAAGCGCCGGAAGAGGCACCTCAATATGTGAAAGACTATGTTGCATATTACAAGACAGAGCGCGGTTATCATCCCCGTTCCGTCAATGCAAATAACGGCTGGGCGGCCACTGCCGGCGGTTCTCTGATGAATATGCGTCTGTTTGAATATGCTCCTGAAATCCGCAGCGCGGTTCTGCTTGTACACGGGGAAGAAGCACATTCTCTTATGTACAGCCAGGAGGCATACAAACTGTTACAGGGAGATAATAAAGAGCTGATGCTTATCCCTGGCGCCTCCCATACAGATTTATACGATCAGATGGAAATCATCCCATTTGATAAATTGGAAACATTTTTTAACAACGCATTTACACAGTAGTTACGGATCATACCGGAGCGATTCAATCCGGAAGCAGTACAACTGGAATCCCGGAAGACGGTGCGAATGAATAACAGGAGATGACCATGAAAGTTTTAGCAATTAACAGCAGTGCAAGAAAAGATGGGAATACAGCAATCCTTATTGACCATGTATTTCAGGAACTAAACAAAGCCGATATTGAAACAGAATTGGTGCAGCTGGCAGGTCAGATCATAGAGCCCTGTAAAGCTTGCTGGGCCTGCCAAGGAAAGAAGAACTGTGTGCATAAGAAGGACACATTCCGCAATATTTTTGAAAAAATGGTGCAGGCAGACGGGATTCTGCTGGGCTCTCCGGTTTATACCGCCAATGTCTCTGCTAATATGCAGGCATTTCTGGAAAGGGCAGCTGTGGTATGCGATCTGAATCCCGGATTGCTCACCCATAAGACAGGAGCAGCCGTGACAGCGGCACGCAGAGGCGGCGCATTGCAGGCCATTGACAGCATGAACCACTTTTTCCTGAATCATGAAATGTTTGTGGTCGGCTCGGTTTATTGGAATATGGCATACGGGCAGATGCCTGGCGATGTCCTGAAAGATCAGGAAGGGTTGGATAACGCAGGTAATCTTGGTCGAAATATGGCCTATCTGATGAAAACATTACAGAAAGGCCAGAGCCTTATATGAAAAAGACAATCAGCATACGAAACGGTGTTGACAAAATCCACACTTTTGCATATACTAATCATATCAAATAATTTTGATGTGAGGTAAAACGTGGAGACAACATATCAGAAAAATGCCAAGGTATTTAAGGCGCTATGTGATGAAAAACGACTTGCTATCCTGGAACAACTGCGCAGTGGAGAAAAATGTGCATGTATATTACTGGAACAATTGGATTTAACACAGTCAGGACTTTCCTATCATATGAAAATTCTCTGTGAATCTGGGATTGTATCCAGCCGGCAGGAGGGAAAATGGACCCACTATCGGTTAAGCGCGGCAGGCAGAGATTATGCAGTAGATTTGCTGAAGAAGCTGACCACGCCAGATACAGAGCAGAAGAGCGAATGCATTTGTCAGGGAAATTAAACGCCATCTTTATTGGATGGCGTTTATAAAACAAGAACACATCAAAAAAAGTTGATATGTGTGCTCCGCAAAAATGAAAGTGAGGATTTTTTATGAGCATTTGGGAGTTTATACAAGACCAGGTTCTGGGAATGAAGTGGCTGAACAAAATGATTGGAAGCATGCTTTCTTCTTTGGGACTGGACATAAGTGGGCGCGTTGGGGGCAGTGTTCAATTTTTTATTTACGATGTAGTAAAAATAACGGTGCTGCTTTGTTTCCTGATTTTTATGATTTCCTATATCCAGAGTTATTTCCCTCCTGAGCGGAGTAAACGGATTCTGGGCCGTTTTCATGGAATTGGAGCTAATATTATTTCAGCGCTGCTGGGGACTGTGACACCATTTTGTTCCTGTTCCTCCATCCCGCTGTTTATTGGTTTTACAAGCGCAGGATTGCCGCTGGGGGTTACATTCTCCTTTTTAATCTCCTCTCCCATGGTGGACCTTGGTAGTTTGATTCTTCTTATGAGTATTTTTGGAACCAGGGTAGCCATTATCTATGTTGTTGTGGGGCTTGTTATTGCAGTAGTCGGCGGCTCGCTGATTGAAAAAATGCATATGGAACCTTATGTGGAAGAATTTATTAAGACTGCAGGCAGTGTAGATATTGAATCACCGTCTCTGACGAAAAAGGAACGCCTGACTTTTGCAAAAGAACAGGTTGCGGCCACCTTTACAAAGGTCTTCCCGTATATTCTGATCGGCGTGGGCATTGGCGCAATGATCCACAATTGGATTCCGGAGAGCTGGGTGGAGGCTGTCCTGGGAAGTAATAATCCAATCGGTGTTATCCTGGCTACGTTGGTCGGTATTCCGATGTATGCTGATATCTTTGGAACCATTCCCGTCGCTGAAGCGCTGCTCTTTAAGGGAGCGCAGCTGGGAACGATTCTCTCTTTTATGATGGCGGTTACAACGCTGAGCCTGCCTTCTATCATTATGCTGCGCAAGGCAGTAAAACTAAGGCTCCTTGGCCTGTTCATTGGAATTTGTGCAGGCGGGATTATTCTCGTGGGTTATTTTTTTAATGCGATACAGGCGTTCATCATATAGAAAACTTAGGTAACAATTATTCGGTGCTCAATTGTCAAATATAATATAAAAGGAGATCAGAATTATGAATTTGTTTGGGAAGAAAAAGAAAGAAGAAACGGCAGGCTGCTGCTGTGGCGGAAACTGTACGCCTGAAACGATGGCACAGGCTGAGAATGCTAAAAACGAAGGAGCCTCTGTTAAGATACTGGGATCCGGCTGTGCAAAATGCAATCAGTTGGAAGAAGCGACGAGGGCAGCGCTTGAACAGTTAGGTATGGATACCGCCGTCGATCATGTGACTGATTTTTCACAGATAGCAGCCTATGGTGTCATGACAACACCTGCTTTGGTAGTGGATGGGAAAGTGGTATCGATGGGAAAGGTCCTTAAAACTGAGGAAGTTAAAAAAATACTTCAGAAGATGAGGGGGTAGAGGACCCGACAGGGAAAGACGATGATGAATTTGTATATGTGATACAGTGCATTAGTGAAAATATAGAGAAACTCAAGAAAAAGATTTATTTAAGAACAACGATACAATAAAGCAGGTGGCTGCCCAAGGGGATACTGGTTGAAACCGGTATCCTTTTTCTCTAGCAGGAGAAAAAAAGAAGGAGGCAGGGTTCTGGCCGGGAAAAGGTATCTGACATAAAACTCGAACAAATGTTCCTTTTTTGGCTTGCGCGATAGAGGCTGATCCGGTATAATAGAGTGAAGAGGTAAGGAGGCAGAGAGATGATTCGACTATTTGAATTTCGGGATTTAGACAAGATTATGAACATATGGCTGGAGGGAAATCTGGAAGCTCATTCATTTATAGATGCAGAGTATTGGAATAAGAATTTCGATTCCGTAAAATCAGTATTGCCCAATGCGGAGGTATATGTATACGAGGAGGCAGGAGAAATTCTGGGATTCATCGGAATGGATGCGGAATACATAGCCGGGATTTTTGTAGCGGCAGGACATAAGGGACAGGGAATCGGCCATCAGCTGATTGAAGCGGTGAAAAAGAAGAAGAGGCTGACCCTGCATGTGTTTGAAAAGAATACTGGGGCAATGGCCTTTTATCTGGCAGAGGGATTCAAGGTCCGGGAGCGAATGACAGAAAAAGAAACCGGAGAGAGGGAATGCCTGATGGTCTATGAGGACGGACAATAAGGGCTTGATGAAAGAGAAAAGGCGCTCCCGGCTTATTTGATGGAGGAAACCGGAGGTGGTGATATGGCAACCTGGAATCCATGGCACGGATGTAAAAAAATCAGCCCGGGCTGTGCAAATTGTTATGTTTATCGGAGGGACGCTGAATTTGGTAAGGACAGCAGTATCGTGACCCGCACCTCCAGCTTTGATATGCCAATCAAACGTAACCGCAAGGGGGAATACAAGCTGCAGCCGGATGGCGAGAGTGTGTATACCTGTATGACCTCTGATTTCTTTCTGGATGAGGCAGATGAATGGCGTGAGGAAGCATGGGATATCATTCGCAGGCGCAGCGATCTGCACTTTGTTATTATTACCAAACGCATACACCGGTTTGAGGTGGAATTACCGGGGGACTGGGGAAGCGGATATGAGAATGTGACGATCTGCTGTACCTGTGAGAACCAGAATCGGGCTGATTACCGTCTTCCTCTGTTTCTGAATTTGCCGATCAAACATCGGACTGTGATTCACGAACCGATGCTGGAGCAGATTGATATCCGGAAGTATTTGACCACGGGGAAGATAGAAGGGGTTACCTGTGGAGGAGAGTCCGGGCCGGAGGCAAGAGTCTGTGACTTCGCCTGGATACTTGATTCCATGGAACAGTGTGTGGAATATGATGTACCTTTCTGGTTTAAGCAGACTGGGGCAAGGTTTAAGAAGGGGAATAAGGTGTATCTGATAGACCGGAAGGATCAGATGAGTCAGGCGCAGAAGGCAGGAGTAAATTATAGATTCTGAATATTATATTCAAGTGTTATTGTGGATGAAAAATTTGAGATATAAATATATCAAAAACGTGTGCATTTATTGAATAATTGATGTTAAGATATATAGGGGTATATCTTGAGGAAAAGACAGCCACAGGAGCGTGTTTGCATGGATGGTTGGCTGTCTGAATAAAAACTGAATGCCAGTGTAATTTGGAGGCATATTGTTTAGCAGATTAAATATATTTCCTTAAATCGGAATTTTAAGGAGGCAATAAGTATGGATAACCTTGCCATTCATTTTCTTAATTATGATGAGCAATTGGTCACGCAAGAAGCAGTAAATAAATTGATTACAATATTCGTAACAATCAGATTTCAAATGCGTGGCTGGCTTTGGATGAATATGGTGAAGAGGACTTTCTCTCTGTGGATATTGCGAATAGATGGGTGGCACTTGCCTTTAATACATGGGACGAGAATGGGATTGCTCATATGTATCAGCCAATTAATCAGAAGTATGAGGACTCCCAAGAGGATGCGCCTGTAAATATTGGAAGTCAAACGCCAGTTCTAAAGCGAAATGCGTTAGATAATTTAGACTTGGCAGCAGAATGTGTCCTGCATTTTGCCAAAACCGGAGAGTTGTATCCAAATTTAAAGTGGGAAGAAGCAGAATAAAACATTCCCCAACTTCCAGTTTATCGGAAAGCTGAACAGTGCAGCAAAATCGGAATTTGATACAGAGATTGGAGGTGTGACGGACATGGAAACTGATGGAAAAACATTACCAGATATAAGTTTCAATGATATAGATTTTGGCAGTGGTATAAGACAGAATGATGGTATGCTTTCTGTTCTCTGGCCTGATGGAGTATGCTTAAAATTACAAAAAGATTGGGCGTATTCATTAACTGTTGAGCGTGACGGATATATATTCACGCGTCAAAGATTCAAAAAGAAGGATAACCAGCTTTTGATTTGGGTAGAAAGACTGGCAAAGGATATTTCTAACGGAAGATATAAAACAAAGAAAACCGAGAAAGAGATAATTCTGGATATCATCACCCAAAGAAATTTAGCAAGCTTTATGAACAACACAAAGTGGCGGGAGTTACGAACAGGGATGCTCAATGAAATGCCTTTTGTGCCCCCATACGAATATAAAACTCTTTTTGATGACAGTGACTACATTTCTGAAGATTATGTCCAACATCTTATAAAAAACGAAGGGCCAAGTTGCCTTTGTAGTTTGGATGAGGAAAGTTTTAACTTCTTAAATTACAAAGCGATTGAATGGTTAAAAGTCAGACCGTGCTTTTTTACGGAAGAAGGTGGGCAGTTGGTGAAAAAGAAAGTATGGTATGATTGCGAAAAGGAATTTACTGAAATCCTCAAAAAATATTCGATACCATTTGAACTGCAAAATGGTGTTTATACCATTTATGGATATAAATAGTCTGCACTAAAAATAAAATTTGCAAAGCGATAACGTCCCGTTGCTAGGGGAGTTGAACAGCGCGAAAAATCGGGAGTTGGAGGAAAGAAGAATTATGAGCAAATATAATTCCCTGTGGGAATATATTCAAAAAAACGGAGGTTCATCATTCAAAATGACATTTGAAGAAATACAGAATATTGCCGGAATACCAATAGATCACTCTTTTCTGAAATATAAAAAAGAACTTACGGAATATGGATATGAAGTTGGAAAAATATCCATGAAAGAGCAGACGATTATTTTTAATAAGGTAGACTGATAACTTCCTGTTTGTTGGGGAGTTGAATCATACGAGAAATCGGAATTTTGGAAGGAAAAAGATAATGGCAAAAGAAAAGGCTTCATTCAAAGAATTTCTATCAGCAGTTGCGCCAGAACACCAGGCGTTTGTCGAGAAACTTAATACCAAACTTATTGAACAGGGCTGTGTTCTTGTAATTAAGGAAGCAAAAAGCGGTTATGCTGCTTCATATCAACTAGAGAAGAAAACAGTAATGAATTGGGTGTTTCGCAAGTCTGGTATTTTGGCACGGATTTACGGTGACAATGCTGGTAAGTATGAGGATACAATCGCTTCTCTGCCTGCTGATATGCAAAAGAAAATGATTACTTCTCGTGACTGCAAGAGACTAATTGACCCTAATGCTTGTAGCGATACCTGTGTTAAAGGTTTTATTTATGCCTTGAATGGCGTTACACACAAAAAATGTCGTAATGACGGAATGTTTTTCCTGCTGACAAATGAAACAGCGGAGCATATAGCTGAGTTGGTCTGTGCAGAGGTTAATGTGCGTAAGTCAGTTTTATAGCATCAGAAAAATTAATTCTAATAAATCTGAATTTATTTAGAGGTGTACAATGAGCAATAAAGAGATTATAAAATACTTTTACGAGGTGGTCGTTTCAGAGAACATGCTTGATGAGCTTCCGCAATATATTTCAGAAGATTGCGTGCAAAGGGACGGAAAAAACGAGATTTTTATCGGCATAGATGGAATGAAACAACACCTTATGTCTGTTAAAAATACGTATCCCGACTACACAATGGAGATTATCCGCCAGTTTGAAGACGGAGATACTGTTATTTCGGAATTTATTATGAGAGGAACGCATAAAGGCGAGTTTATTGGAATAATGCCGATGAATAGGGTTATTGAAATGACTGGTGTAGATATTGATAAAATTGTGAACGGAAAAATCGTTGAACATGGTGGTGCGGTAAACACTTTTGATGCTTTTTGGGAAAACGGTTTGATTAAGCCAGTATAAATGAAAATTCAAATTTGTTGAGCTATGTATAAATATATAAGAAGCTGTCATAATGCTACATTCAGTTATTTATGACAACTTCTTTTCTATTCCCATTCTGAATATTTCGAAATGGGTTATCATTAAAGGAGAAAGGTGGCAGAATGACTTTTTTTGAAGAAGAGCTGAGGAAGCTCATGGAAAAGAGCTGCTATAATGATAAGGTGACTTTTTTCCCTTGATGTGTTATGTAAAGGCCGGGAGCTATATTCGGATGCGCACGGAGTTTGAAGGGGATGGAAGGTATCGTTATAATGGTATAAAAATGACGATGATCAATTATCGTAAAGCAGAGGTTGATTCGTCATCTGGAGTGAATTATGGCGTTTACGCCAAGGCCCTTTTGCGCCTTTTGGAAATCAGAATCACACACTCCAGACATTGCGAGGTTTGTACCAAATTATGTCGAGAAAAGGAGGGGTGACATCGAATGTTTGATAATGATAAGTTGTTATTTTCAGCAAATAATGAAATTGACCATGTAAAAGGTATTGTTAAAGTGTACGACAGTTATGTTGCTCAGAATGAGGTTGGAAAAGAAAAACAGCAATTTCAGCAGATTGCAAAAATAATGAAGGAGAGGACAGAGGAACGTTATATTAAACCGATAAAAATGTTTTTACATAATTGTAAGGAGCATCCTGAACAATCAGGACTTATTGTTATGGGAATAAACTGTATTCTAATAGAACTTTATTTTGAAATGATTCATGGACTTGATAAATCGGATGAAGGTGGACATAAAGTACAAGACGCATACACTGCAATACTCCCATTGCTTGATCCCAGTATCACAGAAGAGGATGCAAAAAGATTTTACAAAGGGACTCGTTGTAAAATAATTCATCAAGGGCAAACTGGTTTGTATACGGCAATTACTTATGCCGAGTTAATAGACAAAATTATTATTTTATGTGGTGAATACTATCTATGTAATCCCAAAGTATTGTTTGAAGCGTTGACTTTACTGTATCATCAGTATTGGAAAGAATTGTCAGAAGGCAAAGACCCTATTCAAAAGCAAAATTTTATCAAGAAATTTAAATACATATTGTACCACGATGATTGATGGATTTTTATTAAGGTTCAATTATGCTTTGTAGTAAATTTCTTTGTTTTTTAAATACGCTGGGAGATTTGTATAGAGTTGCGCTGGAAATAGTAGATAACAAAAACAAAACTAAGTGCATAATAGTCAGTAAAGAGAGCCCCAGTTTTACAGCTCCTATATCGGGGTGACGCCATGATGCTGTATTAGGAAAAATCATAATATAGGAATTGCGCTAAATATTATATAGCATGTGCAGCAATGCGGGAGCAAGAAAATAATTGAGAAAGTAAAAAAAGATAGAGATATTAATATTTCTGTCAAGGTCCGACCATGTCTTTCGGGAGTCTTTTTCACACACTTCATAAATGTTGAGGCCTGTATGGAATTGTACTGGAAATAGATTAAGCTAAAGAATAAAGATTCAAAGGAGACCAGATGATGCACTGCGGATCGGAGAGGTCGATTTAGTATTTAACGATCACAGGCGTGCCTTTTCAGAATTGTAAGAGAACTTTTTAGTTTTAACCGCATATACCTACATCGAGGTGGCAGGACAGGGCCTTTTCAGCCACTTGAAGAGTGTAACCATGGAGGAACTTCGCCGGATTCCATGTATACTGACTTCCTCAAAAGATCAATAGGAGAATGAGCAGGAATACTATCAGAACACGTTGGAGTATGGTGGTGATTTTCTATTTGCGGAAAGTCTGGAGGAAGGACGTGTGATGGTGGCCGCTAACCGCGGATGTCTGCCGCAGGCAGGTTCCACGATTCACCGTATCCGCTAATTCACAATGGGAGTCAAATTACACGCAATTACTGCACTTTCTGGAAAAGGAAAAAACAAATGAATATCTGCAGACCTTCGCTGAATTGCAGAAAGAAGCGTTTGCAAAAACGTAATACATATCGGGCTGCTTCTTTATGAAATGAAAGAGGCAGTTTTTTTATGCCCTTCAACCAAATGACTGAATCAATTTTCGGATAAGACTATCTTATTAAAAGACCATGATAAATCAGATTGTTTCTTGTTTTCATACTTTTTATAATAACAAGAAAAGGAAAGGAGCAGGTAATTTCCGTAGCTTCATACCGCATTATACAGCGCAGGCTTATGAAGAAAACAAGAAACTGATAGTACGGCTTAGATGGCTGCCAGAGAAAAAGAATGCCATTGAGGCAGCTTTCTCTTACATGGACTTTGGGCAAATAAATGTACATTGTGCCGATACCAGTTTCACGCAAAGACAGCCCCCTCCGGGAGAATGCGGGGGCTGTCGAGGTGAACCTGACAACAGAGAAAATAGCAGATATTAATGAGAAACTTGGTCAAATGGAGATATTCAGTATGTTTGGCGGATCACCAGTTAAAAAATAGGGGGACTTACAGATTAAAAAAAGTGCTGTTATTAACCGGAACAGGCCGCTGTGAAGATTATGAATGAAGCCAGGTTTGATGCGCTTGCATATGAGATGGATCTCTTTTCCCGCAGCTCAATCTGCAGTTTAATTGTGGAGGCGCAAACGTACGGTAAGATAGTCATGCTGGCGATGCCCCCACAGAAGAACTTCTGTCACTGAATATCCTGCAGCAGGGGAACATCCGGGATACGTTGCACGCCTATCAGCCGGCAAAACGCTGTAATGAAAATCGTGTCATGGCTGAGGTTGTAAAGTGGGGAAAGCGTGAAGCACGCATTAATGATATTGCACCAGGCATCATCGTCACACCATTGGCGATTGATGAGTTTAACGGACTCCGCGGCAAATTTTACAAAAGCATGTTTGCAAAATGTCCTCTAGCACGTCCAGGTACAGCGGATGAGGCTGCCAATGCGGCGGAACTTTTGATGAGCTATAAAGGAGCATCTATTACCGGCGCTACATTCCTTATTGATGACGGCGCGACTTCCAACTATTATTACGGCCCCCCTAGGCCCCAGGAAGAAAGCTCAAATCAAAGTGTCTGAGTTTTTTCCTTTGCAGCTGCAAATTCGGAGGGAACGGCCTCGTCAGGCAGGGAGTCATGGATTTTACAGGTTCCTGCCTCCCTGGCAGTCTCATAGTACCAGCACTTGTAATCCAGAATTGCGAGGGTATCCTGCATTTGGGCAATTTGCTTCTTAACAATATCCCGCTGCTCTTGCATCAGTGCCAGACGTTTATCGATAGTATTGTCGCCCTCCATGCACCAATCCATGAAGGTTTTAATTTCTTTGATTGGCAGACCGGCTTTTTTTAGACATTCAATGATGGACAGCCACTGAAAGTCTGCATCTTTAAACATCCGGATTCCTCCGCCGGATCGCTCCACAAAGGGCAGAAGTCCTTCCTTGTCGTAATAGCGTAAAGTAGAGGGCGCCACTCCCATTTTTTTTGCCATTTCACCTACCGTATAAAACATGATGATCTCCATTCCTGAAAAGTTGAATACTTAAAAACTGAAAAAATATCTTGACTTAAACCTGACTTTAAGTTGTATAGTTTGATTGAACTTATGAGCAAAGAGTAACATGCAGAAAAAATAAAGTCAAGATGGAGGTAAAGAAAATGAACTTTAAGGGGTACATTCCAACCCGTGTCCTGTTTGGCACTGGATGTCTAAATGATCTGCATACCCAGATCATGCCGGGAAAGAAAGCAATGCTTGAATGCGACCGCATTCCGCTTACGGATGAAGAATGTACGGCAATTTACGAAAAATCGTATCGTTAAACAAGGAGGCATTTATGAAAATCTTATTGTTATATTACTCTTATGGTGGAAATACGCACCGTGCTGCGCGGCATATTCAAAAGATATTGGGCTGTGATGTACAGGAAATTTTGACTGTGACACCCTATTCAGGAGATTACAATTCGGTTGTCAGTCAGGGAAAACGGGAAGTGGAGGAAGGATACGAGCCGCCGGTCCGCCCCTTTGATAAGGATCTAGACCATTATGATACGGTGATTCTGGGAACCCCTGTCTGGTGGTATACCTTTGCTCCGGCTGTAAAGACGGTTCTTAACGCCGCTGACTGGAATGGAAAAACGGTTTATCCGTTTGCCACAAACGGAGGATGGATTGGCCATACATTTCGTGATATGAAGACGGCCTGTGCCGGAGCTGACGTAAAACAGGGATTGAATATCCGTTTCGATGGAGATCAGATGCAGACCTCAATTGCAGAAATCGACCGTTGGACGGCAGAGATTAAGGAGGAATAAAGAATGGAAAGACCCTATGTTTTCTGTCATATGATGACGTCGCTGGACGGTAAGATCATGGGAAACTATATGGAAGCGCCGGAGTCCGGTCCTGCCGGTGACGCTTTTTATCAAATCGCTTTCGGTAAAAAACCAAAATACCTGCATCAGGGATGGTTGTCCGGACGTGTGACCACCGATGATAATTTTACCATGTACCGCAGACCGGCGCTGGATGAGAAAGCGCCCGAAGTGCCGGAGGGTGACTTTGTTGCGGAGAAAGCACCCATGTATTATGTTTCCATTGATCCGTCCGGCAGACTCGGATGGGAAGAAAATACGCTTACCTATATTGATACCACCGCTCATGTACTGGAGGTGCTGACGGAACAGGCCTCCAATGCATACAAAGCCTTTCTTCGCAAACTGGGCATTTCCTACATCATTGCAGGAAAGAAAACCCTGGATTACAGTGAAGCTCTGACGAAATTAAAGCGTTTGTTTGGAATTGAGACTCTGATGTTAGGAGGAGGCGGTGTGCTGAACTGGTCCTTTATCCAGGCGGGGATGTGCGATGAGATCAGTGTGGTGATAGCGCCCTGTGCAGATGGCTCTGCAGAGACACAGACCCTGTTCCAGGCCAGGGCAGGATTAAGCACAGAGGAACCGGTTGGCTTTACTCTGAAAAGTGCTGACGTACTGGAGGGAGATGCCGTATGGCTCCGCTATCTTGTAAAGGAAAGGATCAAATGAACCAGATAAAAGATGGATTCCCGGGAATTAGGACATATTACTTCGGATCTCTCTGCGTATGACACCATGGGAAATCCGGAAATCATGCAGATTGCGCTGATAAACGAAAAGATACGCCGCCAGGAGAGAAATCAAAATGCCTGGCGGCGTATCTTCTTATATTTCATACAATATTTCATACAATTTCCTGACTGCCTCAATGAACTTTTTCGTTGAGCAGTGGGCTCATTGGCATTAATCAGGCCATATGGAATGCCCCATACCCCATGCTTTCCAGTTGCAAAATATAGAATTATAAAGTATAATATGGCTTAGGTACCAAGAATTTTTATGAAATATTCATAAGAACTCAGCTTAATATTTAAATTATGGTTTCATATTAAGAAAATAAGCGAAAGAAGTTGTAATCGATATGGACAGAATACATAATCTGATAGAACACGCGTTCTATATGCCGGGCATCAGTCACTTCGTATCATCTAAAAAAGCCATCCAGACGATGGAATGGGGCAGGGATCCTTTTTCAGCATCCGGATGGCTTTTTGTGCCTTTGCATCGTACACGGAGTTATTTCCGTATTGCCCGTCTATCATGACCAGTCCTTGAAAGCTTTTCGGTAAACTGATAGATTAATGAGGAGGAAACGAGATGAAACGCAACGGAAACAGGGGAATGGCAGGTATGCTGGGTACGGTCCTGATACTTTTGGTATTGACTGGCTGCGGCAGACAGATATCGGTACCTGAAGAAAAAATTGTGATCAAAATTCTTTATAATGGAAATTTTAATCAGGTAAAGGAATTGGTAGAGTCTGCCTGCGGCGATATCGAGCTTCAGACGGAACTGTCGCTTTATACCAGCGAGCAGCTTCGCCGTTTGGACAGAGGCGTTGGGCCGGACCTGGTGATCACGGCGCAGCCCGATTCAAACATGGTGCGGAAGCATTTACTGGATATCAGCGACACAAAGGCCAGCGCCGCCTATGACGGCACCATTATGAATGCCTGGAAGACAGATGGAAAGACGTATATGATCCCGCTGCCCGGTGTGTACAGTGGGTATGTAGTCAATGAAACGTTGTTTCAGCAGGCAGGAATCGCTTTGCCCACAAATAATGATGAACTGGTAACCGCTCTTACTGAACTAAAAGAGAGAGGGCTTGGCACTGGAGAGGATGGCGTGAGTTTTTCCATCATGAGCGACTATAATACGGCGGTAGGCCTGTTCTATGTCGGAAATATGGTGCCTGATTTCCTGGGGACCGTTGAGGGAGTCAAATGGCTGGCGGGTTTTAGAGATAAACAGGCGACCTTTACCGGTGTTTGGGAACAGAGCTTTACTCTGTCAGATGCCCTTGTAGCCGCAGGCGTTATGGATCCTGCTGATATTGCCCATCAGCGCAATATCGTTCTCTGTAAGAAGCGTTTGAGCCAGGGAACTCTTGCGGCCGCTTTCGGAGACTCTGCACTATATTATGAGTGTGTTGCCGAAAACCAGAAGGCGGTAAAGGAAGGCACGTCAGAGGCATATGTCTACCGGATGCTCCCGCTTTTCAGTGATGAGGGAAATGAACCCTGGTTTCTGTTCTCGCCGTCTGCCTTTATGGGCGTCAATAATAGCATTAGTAAAGAAAAACAGGATGCCTGCAAGCGTATTCTGGAATTACTTTCGACACCGGAAGGGCAGGCCGCTTTAATTGAGGATATGGGCGGAGGAATGTCCTGCCTTACTGATTATCAGCAGCAGGAGGAGTTAATTCCACTGGGAGTAGAAACGTATGTGGAATCAGGATATGTATATAATGTCTTATTTCCAGGTAAAACCGTGGAATACCTGGGCGGGTACGTGAGAAATGTCATGTCCGGCCAATGCTCGCTAGAAGAAGCCCTGCAGTCGATTGACCAATTCTACTATGAGGGGACGGACGAAAATTCCTATGATTTTTCTGTTATCGGGATGGTAGGTCATGATCTGCTGCTGGATAATTTCAATGTGCGCCGCAGGGAGACGGAACTTGGCAATTTTATAGCAGACTGCGTAGCAGAAGCGTCAGGAGCGCCCATTGCAGTGGTCAATGGCGGCGGAATCCGGGCCAGCTTCTATCAGGGGGTGGTCTATGGAGGAGATCTTGCGGTGGTGTGTCCTTTTAACAACCAAATCATTGTATTGGAAATGGATGGGCAAACTCTGTGGGATATGCTGGAAAACGGCCTGTCTGTCTGTACGGAAGAGTTTCCAGGCGGCCGATTTTTACAGGTATCCGGGCTCCGCTATACCTTTGACAGCAGCAAACCGGCCGGCAGCAGGCTGGTAAGCGTGACACTTCCCGATGGTACGGCACTGGATTTGGAGGCAGACTGCCAGGTAGCTGTGACAGACTATATGGCCGGTTCCAGAACCTACGCGGAAGGCAACGGAGACGGCTTTACAATGCTTAATTATTATGATGACGCCACCCCGAAGGGCCGTGTTGCGCTGGTGAAAGAAACCGGGCTGCTTTATCGTGACGCTTTAGCACAGTATTTTGAACGGCATCGGGACAGCGTTGTGGAGACCATGCTGGAAGGAAGAATCAGCGATTTGGCGCAGGACAAATAAAAAGACCCTGCGGGCGGAAAGGAGGGGGAGGATTGAACAGACACAAAAAAAGACTGATAAGCATATCGTATTGATTTTTGTCCCCGGACTGCTTTTGATGATTGCGATCCTGTGTACCCTTGCGGTGATAAACTATCAAAAGGTATCGGAACGCACGGTGACCAACATCAGCGGGGTTTACCTGCGGGAAATGACGACGCAGTTAAGCAGCCATTTCCAAACCAACTTAAACAGCCAGTTTTCTCAGCTCCGCACGATCACAAACGCCCTGTCAGAGAGTGACTTAAAGGATGAAGAAAGCCTGAAGCTTTTCCTGGCACGCGCGCAGTCAGACAATGATTTCACACACATCGCGTTCATCAGCGATAAGGGAATCGCCTATTCTTCAGAAGGCGTCGTACCTGCGATGTCCAAAATCTCCGGACTGGATCAGTTGCTGTCTGGTTCTGGAGAACTGATCTCAGTCAACGAAACGATCTGGGAAAGCGGCACGATTCTGCTGGGGGCTGCCATGTCTCCCGTGGAGTTCGAGGACTGCCGGCTGGTCGCCGTGATTATTGGAATCCATACTTCTGATATTGGCTCGAGACTGGGAATGGACAGTAAGACGGCAACAGATTCCTACACCAATATCGTGACCAGAAACGGGGATTTTGTGATCAAAAGCGCCTCTTCAGAGGAGGTTATATATGGAAGCAACTTATTGACGGTCTATGAACAGCATGCAGTCTTTGACAAGGGATATGATTTTCCGTCCTTCCACGCAGCCATCGATGCGGGGGAAAGCGGGCTGACGCTGCTGACTGTCGGCACGCACCACGTGTACCTTTACTATATGCCAATCCAGGGGACGGACTGGTACATGGTAACCAGTATGTCATACGAGACCGTCAACAACCAGATTGTCTATTTAAGCCAGTTTATGGCGGGAGTAGGCGCAGGGATCTTTTTTGTTGTATTCGCCACTGTGATAACGTTTTTCCTTCTGTTTAGACGAAGTGAGAAACGCAGCAATGAGCTGCTGCGGCTGGAAAAGGAACGGGCGGAGGCAGCCAGCCGTGCGAAAAGCGACTTCCTGTCTCAGATGTCTCATGAAATCCGTACTCCGCTCAACGGCATTATGGGGATGGTGGAGCTTGGGAAGAACCATATTGATGAACCCGGCCGGATGCGTAACTGCCTGGACAAAATTACATTTTCGTCCACACACCTCCTCTCCCTGATCAATGATATCCTGGACATGTCCAAAATCGAGAGCGGAAAAATCGAACTGCATCCGGAGCTGTTTGACTTGGGAAAGCTTCTGCGTGCATTAACGACGGTGTTCCATGTGCAGGCGATTAACAGGCAGATAGACTTTCAGATCTTTCTTCGGGGAGAGGTCACGGAGTATCTGGTTGGCGATGCGCTTCGCCTGAACCAGATACTGACGAATCTGCTCTCCAACGCTGTGAAATTTACCCCGGCGCAGGGAAGTGTCAACTTGAACATAGAAACGCTGCGCCGTGATGATCACAGGATATGGCTGCGCTTTGAGGTTAAGGACACCGGCCGCGGAATCGCACCGGAGAATATCCACCGTATATTTGAACCTTTTACGCAGGAAAACAGCGGGATTGCCCGGAATTATGGCGGCACAGGACTTGGCCTTCCCATCACCAGAAGCTTTACGGAAATGATGGGCGGATCCATTACTGTGTCCAGTGAGGTGGGGACGGGCAGTGTCTTTACCGTTGATTTGCCCTTTGACTGTGCACCGGATGACGTATACAAGGACGCACAACCCTGCGGAAGCGGCCAGTCGGTTTTGGTTGTGAATCAGATAGAAGAACTGAAAAATAATCTCACTGATGTGCTCAGAAAGGAGAATTTCCGGGTGGATTCCGTATCTGATGAGGAGACGGCCCTGTGCAGGATCCATGCGGCGGTGCAAAATGGTACGCCCTATGAATTGTGTTTTGTAAAGTGGGACGTTTGCCAGGAGATGAAGCTGTTTGCCTCAAAGATTCGAAGCGAGTCAGACAATCCGGATCTGAAGCTCATTCTGACAGGGCAGGACCAGGACGATCTGGATGACATGGCTGCTCTATGTGGTGCCGATGCGACTCTGTGCCGTCCGGTATTCCATTCAGATCTTGCAGTACTTATGACGGTACTGACGGGACAGAATCAGGACCAGACGAAACCAGAGCAGTCAGCTGTTCTGGCCGGCAAGCAGGTTCTGCTGGCAGAAGATAATGAAATCAATCTGGAGATTGCCGCTGCACTGCTTCAGGATGCGGGTGCCATTGTTACTTCCACCCAAAATGGACAGGAAGCGGTTGAACGGTTTTCCGAAGCGCGGGAGGGCTTTTATGATCTGATCCTGATGGATATTCAGATGCCGGTAATGGATGGCTGCAGTGCAGCACAGGCAATCCGGGCGCTTCCCCGTTCGGATGCGAAATGCACCATCATCATTGCCATGACGGCCAATTCCTTCCGCGAGGACATTCAGAAATGTCTGGACAGCGGCATGAATGCACATATTGCAAAGCCATTTATATTGAATGACATCACCAGTGCCTACCTGGAAGTTTTAGGGAGCTGGAAACTGCGAAAGGCGGATATAGACAGACATGTTGATGTATGACAGAATTTATGAAATTCTAAAAAACAGAATTGTAAGCAGACTGTTACCAGGAGGATCAAGCCTTCCTTCCCGCGCAAAGTTATGTGTAGAGTTTGGAACCTCGGAAAAAACCGTTCGCCGGGCTTTAGCCATGTTAGAGAAAGAGGGGCTTATTGAAACAACACAGAGGAAACGTCCCACGGTCAGCTTTATGCAAAATACCGGTCACAGGACGACCGTGCTCGCTCTTGAAAAAATAGATAAAGATATCACAAGCGATGTACTAAAAGCAGGCGTACTGCTGTGTTACCCGGTGATTAAAAAGGGGATCGCGCTCTGCAGTCAGGAAGACCTTCAAATTCCACGCAGAATAGTGGATCATATGGATAGTGGGAACGCAGAGGAGTTTTGGAGACTGTCAAAACTTTTTTACCGGTTTTTTGTTGCCAGAAATGAGAATTCTTTGATTTTACAGGCTGTTGACAGCCTGGGGCTTTCAGACCTGAGCCCCCTGCGTGACGATATACAGATCAGAACCAGATATTATGAGCAGGTGCAGGAGTTTATGAGGACCCTTGAGACGGGAGGTGTTCCAGAACATGTCCATTTTGATGATATGTCAGATATCTATGGGATGACGGAGGGAAATACCCCGGCCTTTCAGGCCGCTCCCGATTCCGCTGTGATTCATGGAAAAAAGCAGCTGGAAAAACTGCTGGAGGATTCAGAGGTAAGATATTCCGCTGTGTATATGGATATTATTGGTCTGATTGCTGCCGGCAGCTATCAGCGGGAAGACAAGCTTCCAACGCACGCGGAGCTTCAAAAAATATATGGCGTCAGCGTAGATACTACGACCAGAGCGATACAGATTCTGCGGGAATGGGGTGTTGTAAAGACGGTTCGCGGCGTTGGCATATTTGTGACTGCAGATACGGCTGACATTCAAAAGATTCATGTGCCATCTCATTTAATCGCCTGTCATGTCCGCCGTTATCTGGATACGCTGGAGTTTTTGGAACTGACAATAGAAGGAGCGGCTGCCTGTGCCGCTGCGCGCGTTACGAAGCCGGAGCTGCTGGCGGTAAAAGAAAAAATGGAACGTTTTTGGAATGAGGAGTATCTGTATGGACGCACGCCGGCCATTCTTCTGGATTTTATTACGGAACATATCGGAATTAAGGCTCTCAGTACCATTTATGAGCTTTTGCAGAGAAATTTCCGAATCGGCCGCAGCATTCCGGGATTACTGACCACAGAAAAAACACCGGTGAACTGCGAAATTCATGAACAATGCATCGCGGTGATCGATGCTCTTTTAGCAGGCAGCCATGAACAGTTCACAGAAAAAAACGTACAGCTGTTCGGGAATATCTACTGCCTGGTAAAGGAGGAATGCAGGCGGCTCGGATATTTTGAGCCGGCAGTTGAGGTTTATGATGGAACAGCGTTATGGAAATCGTCCTGAATTGGTAAAAGAAAAAATAAAGGATTTTCTTTCCGCTTTCAATGCTTTTTCTTCATGTATCATACCTCAGCCGGTTCGGAAACGAGTTCCGATATTCAGACGGCGTCAGACCGGTTTCCCGTTTGTAGATCTTCATAAAATTATGACTGTCATGATATCCCAGCTTTTGAGCGATCTCTTTGATGGAAAGGGAAGTTTCGGACAGGTAATAGTTGGCCTGCGAGATTCTCTGATTCAGAATATACTGGTGCAGGGATACACTGCCGAGGCTCTTAAATAGTCTGGCGATATACTGCTCGTTATAATTGAATTTATTAGCGATATTTTTCAGCTTTAATTCTTTATCGAGATTTTCGTCAATGAAGTCAATGATACTGTTGTAAATTCCTGCATTGGATTGAGACTGCGCTTCCTCGTCATTCTTCAGAATGGAGATTTGGTTGCTGATTTCGCACAGGATAAGTGTTGTTAAATAGTTTACCTCCAGAAAGCTGTAGTTGGAACGGATCGTATCTTGAAGCTGTCTCATAAAAATTGCTATTTTCTCCGGGTAAATCAGGGTTCCCTGGCTGGGGATAAAGATTTCATTTACAGCCTCCAAAAAAGGAAAGTCCACATTGCCCAATTCTGTCTTTCGGATTTCCGACGGTGGATAAAAATGCAGCCAGTAAAAGTCGCATTTATTGTTATTATAACCGCGGCGCACGTTATTGGGGGCCTCGTGCGGATCGATCAGCAAAAACTGGTTTTCGTGAATGGAATAAGATACGCCTCTGTATTTTAAATACAGAATACCTCTGGTGACCACACATAATTCATACGTATCGTCCAGGGGGAGTGCATCATGCCTCCAGTCTGAGGAGGGAGCCTCGAATTTGCCGGTATCTCTGCAGGAGAGGGGCTGAGAAATATTTATGATATAGCCATTTTCATGAATTTTCATTACTGCCTCCTTACGAACTGAATACTTACTATGAATTATATAATAATTGCGATCATGAGGGAATGGAAATTAGAGACAAAAAGTGTAAAAAACGTACCTATATGCAAGTAATGTACGTTTTTTACACTTTTTATATTTTTATAACATTTACACAAAAAATACAAGTTCTTATAATTGATTATATAAATTAAACACAGTAAAGGAGAAGATGGTATGAGAAAAAAATGGTTTGGTTTATTGGCGGCAGGTGTATTATTAGTATCTTGCATGATGACAGGCTGCGGAAGCAAGACATCTGAGCCTCCGGCTGCATCAGGAGCAGAAACAGCAGCAGGAGCGGGAGAAAAGAAGGAAGAGACAGAGAAAAAAGATGTAGAAAAAGGGGAAGAGGCAAAGTCGGATACGGAATCGTCAGGCAGTGAGAAAGTGAAACTGGTCGGTATGACCTGGGGGAGCACCGCAACAATTGAAAACTTTACGAAGGAGTTTTTCGAACAGAACCCGGAAATGGCAGCGAAGTATGAAGTGGAATGGGTTGTAGGAGGAAAGGGAGACGATGATGTGACAGAGCGGATCAGGCTGGCTTTGTCATCGGGTGAATATGTAGCTGACTTTGTCCAGTTAAATTACACACAGGTACCCGAATTTGCAAGGGAAGGCGTTCTTACCGATGTCAGCGATGCTCTGAAGAAGTACGAAGCGGATATTGCTGATGGCGGATTACAGTTGATGCGGTATGAAGATGCCACGGTTGCTTTTCCATTTGAATTAAAACCGAGAGTATGGTTCTACCGCAGCGATATCTTTGAAGAAGCAGGAATCGATGCGGATGAGATTAAGACGACGGATGACTTTATAGCTGCTGGAAGGAAGCTACAGGAAAAGTTCCCTGGAAAATATATCTGCAATGTTGGTTCTTCTGCTCCCGGCTACTTATTCTACATGGCTTTGAGTGGAAATGGTGCAAGATTTACGGATGAAGATGGAAATTATATGATATCACAGGATGAAGGGACGAGAAAAGTACTGGAAGACTATCGGAAGATTGTGGAATCCGGTGTCTCCATGGATGTATCTGACTTTACGACAGACTGGGAAGCAGCATTGGCAGACGGAAGTCTGGTAAGCTCATTAAGCGCCTCCTGGCTGGCTCAGGATTCTTTGCTTCCAACTTATGCGGCAGGCCAGGAAGGAAAATGGGCATGCGCCCAGTGGCCTGAAATCGGCGGATCTGTCGGAGGAAGCGACGCTGGCGGATCGGTATTCGTAATTCCATCATTCTCTGAGCATAAGGAAGAGGCGAAAGAATTGCTGGCGGAAATGACACTGAGTGAGGCAGGTGACCTCTGTATCTGGGACAGCATCAGTTCCATACCGGTCAATAAAAAGGCACTCGATAACGAGAGAATGCAGGTACCAAACAAATTCTTCGGAACCAGTGTTGTGGAAGCAGGCAAGACTGCAGTTTCCAAGATGAGCGTTTTCAACTATTCTCCCAAGGCTCTTGCAGAAACAGATATTGTAATGCCTTACTTTGTAAAGGCAGTTAATGGAGAACTGTCAATCGACGAGGCTTTGACCTCGGCAGAAAAGGATTTAAAGAGCCAGCTGGGAAATGCTTTTGAATAACAGCGGTATCGATTCACAGACAGGAGAAGGAATGAAGAAAAAAACAATAATCCCTTACTTATTTATCACACCGTTTCTCATTGCATTTGTACTGTTTTTTGTATACCCTGCTGGCTATTCTCTCTATTTAAGTTTTCTTAAATATAAGGGGTATGGAGAAGCCACCTTTGTCGGGTTTCAAAACTATAAAGCCCTCCTGACCTATGCCCTGTTCTGGAAATCCCTGGGAAATACAGCATTTTATTTCCTGGCACACTTTGTTCCTGTTATGGCCGGTGCGTTTTTATTCGCACTGGCCATGCAGTCGAGCTACATTGGCAGGGCGCAGAAGGTGATAAAGCCGGTGTTGTTTTTGCCGCAGGTGGTTCCTCTGGTTGCGTCTGCTCTTATTTTTAAAATTATTTTTTCCACCAATTCCGGAGCACTTAATCAGATTACGGGGCTCCATGTAAAGTGGCTGGAAGACCCGGGGCTTCTTAAGTGGCCGGTAGTATTTTTGATTATCTGGAGGTCTGTGGGCTGGTTTATGGTTATCTTTCTTGCAGGACTGACGACAATCAGCAGTGATTTGAATGAGGCTGCAACACTGGATGGGGCAAATAACTGGCAGCGGATCACGAAAATTACGATTCCGTTGATGAAACCGATTTTTTTATTTGCGTTTGTAACCGATGTCATCAGTTCCTTCAAAATCTATACAGAACCAAATGTCATGATGGTGGAGACGGGGACGATTCCAGTGGATGCGCAGCCTGTTATGAATATAATCACCAATCATATTAAAGGAGGGAATTTCGGTATGGCCTCGGCCGCAGGCTGGATTCTATTTCTGATTATATTGGTTGTTTCTCTGGCACAGCTGTTTTTGATGAAGAATAAGGAGGATTGATGATGAGCAGAGATATCAAAAAGGTTACTCTTCATATACTTCTTCTATTGTTCGCAGCTGCGGCTGTGGTTCCAATTCTGCTCATGTTCGTTAATTCATTTAAGACGGGGAGTGAATTGGCGAAAAACGCATGGGGAATTCCATCATTCTGGACATTTTCCAATTACACAAGCCTTGTCAGCTTCAATTCGGGAATCTTGGTTAGGACATTTTTCAACAGTGTTTTTGTTTCTGTTGTCTATACTATGCTGACGCTGATCGTTTCCAGCCTGGCTGCGTTTGCGTTTTCCAAATACAGCTTTAGAGGTAAAAATGTGATATTCATTTTCCTTCTGGCAACAATGATGATTCCGGTGGAGATCACGATTCCAGCGATCTACCTAATGTTCAGCAAGGTACATATGCTGAATACCTATTCTGTGCAGATATTTCCGGGAATCGCAAATGTATTCTGTCTGTTCATGCTGAAGCAGTATATGGACAGCCTGCCGGATTCTCTTCTGGAAGCGGCAAGGCTGGACGGAGCAGGAGATATCAGTATTTATCAGAAGGTGGTGCTGCCTTTGGTGTCCCCGGCTATCGGTGCTCTGGCGATTTTGACATTTCTTGGAAAATGGAATGACTATTTATGGCCTTCCATGCTCTTAACCAAAACGGAGGTCATGCCGATCATGGTAGTATTGCCTACCTTAAATACCGGGAATTCCCAGTGGTCTACACCGTGGGAACTGGTTATGGCAGGATGTGTGATTGTGACACTGCCGTTAATTATTGTATTTTTTATTTTTCAAGATCAGTTTATGAGCAGCGTCACAATTGGGGCTGTAAAAGAATAGAAAGGACTTAATAGCTTATGTTGCAGCATGGAACGAAGGGAAATTGGAAGAAGTATATAAATAATCCGGTGCTTGGAGGAAAATATGGTACGTGTTTCGATATTGCAGTATTGGATGAAGGAACGGAAATAGCCATGTATTTTTCATGGAGGCCCAGGAAAAGCGTCGCGGTTGTAAAGAGTACGGACGGCATTCACTGGTCGGAACCGGAAATTTGTATTGGGCCTAAAACATCAGCGGAAGGCTGGGAGGATGAACTGAATCGCCCGTCTGTTGTGAAAAAAGGCAATACATATTATATGTGGTATACCGGTCAGTACAAGGCAGGTGAAGCGGATGGAACGTCCCATATTTTCTGTGCAGTCAGTACAGATGGAATCCATTTTGAACGGGTGGATGATAAACCGGTATTATATCCGCAGGAACCATGGGAGAAGGCGGCTGTTATGTGTCCGAGTGTACTATGGGATGAGGAAACCAGCCAGTATAAAATGTGGTACTCAGCGGGTGAACAGTATGAACCTAATGCAATTGGGTATGCCGAGAGCCCGGATGGACTTGTCTGGAAGAAATTTACTGGTAATCCGGTTTTCTGTGCCGATCCGGATACAGAGTGGGAGCAGCATAAGGCGGCTGGCTGTCAGGTATTAAAAAAAGATGAATACTACTACATGTTTTATATTGGATACCATAACGAGGATTATGCACAGATAGGAATAGCACGTTCACGCAGCGGTATGACGGGTTGGGAGCGTTCTTCATATAATCCGATCATAGCACCCGGTGAAGATGGATTTGACAGCTGTGCGTGTTATAAGCCGTTTGCTGTGTTTAAGGATGGAAAATGGCTGCTTTGGTATAATGGCAGAAACGGAACTTTAGAGCAGATCGGCCTGGTAACGCATGACGGGTATGATTTTGCATTTTAAACCCGCTTGAGCGGAACATGAATAAAACCGAAAGGAATTACTGGGAAAGATGATTTTGGAAAAAGTGCTGGAAACGTATGTAGACAGATTTAACGCGGAGGATGAGGAGATATACCGTCAGGAGATTGGTAACGATCAGGCACTTCACTGGCTGAAAAAAAATATTCCTCTGTTCGAATGCCCGGATCCCGATATAGAGGAAATATACTATTTCAGATGGTGGACGTACCGGAAACACGTAAAAAAGACTCCAGAGGGATTTATAATCTCAGAATTTCTGCCGGATGTACCATGGGCAGGCAGCTATAATTCGATTAACTGTGCAGCCGGATTCCATATTCGGGAGGGAAGATGGCTGAGAAATGGACGGAAAATCATAGAGGATTATATTCGCTTCTGGCTTAAGGGAAGCGGAGATATTCGGTCTTACAGTACGTGGATTGCTGATGCGGTATGGGACTACTGCAGTGTGCTGGAAGACTATGGATTTGGTATTGAACTGCTGGAGGAGCTGATCTCGAATTTTGAGTGGTGGACAAAAGAGCACCAGAGAGAGAACGGCTTATACTGGTCGATTGATGACCGGGATGCCATGGAATTTTCCATCAGTGGATCAGGATTCCGGCCGACGTTAAACTCATATCTTTATGCAGATGCTGTTGCCATATCCCGGCTGGCGGAAAAAGCAGGAAAAGATGATATTGCCTCAAGATTTGCGAAGGAGGCAGAGATGCTGAAGGAATGCGTGCAGAACCATCTCTGGAACGGCGACTTTTTTCAGGTAATTCCGGCCAGGATTGATTGCAGAGAGAAACGTTTCATCGAATGCAGCACGCTGGATTTTAAAAAAATACCGTCAGACAGGAATGTGAAAGAGTTGATCGGATACATTCCGTGGTATTTTAATTTGCCGGACGCAGGATATGAAAAGGCATTTTATTATCTGACACAGGAGGAGAATTTTCTGGGAAAATCGGGCCTGCGGACCGCGGACCGATCCCATCCGCGATTTGCATATGAGGTACCTCATGAATGCCTGTGGAATGGACCAGCCTGGCCGTTTGCGACGACGCAGGCACTGGTGGCATTAGCAAATCTCCTGCAAAACTACAGCCAGGAGTTTGTGTCAAAGACTGATTACTACCGGATTCTTAAGAGTTATTCAAAGAGTCAGCACCGTATTACGGAAGAGGGAAAACGAATTCCCTGGATTGATGAGGACCAGGATCCCGAGACTGGCGAGTGGATTGCCAGAACCATTTTAAAGGAGGCAGGCTGGAAGCCGGAAAAGGGTGGATACGAGAGAGGAAAGGATTATAATCATTCCATGTACTGTGACTTAATCATAACCGGCCTGTTGGGAATCGATCCTGGTCAGGAACCACCGACCGTAAATCCGCTGATTCCGGAGGAGTGGGAATATTTTCTGCTGGAGGGGCTGGAGATTCATGGAAAGATTTATACAGTCCTGTATGATAGAGATGGAAGCCGCTACAACAGGGGGGAAGGGCTTCAGATTTTAACAGAAGAATTGTTTCAATAAAAACGGATAACAGGACGGTGACAGGATATCAGATACGTAACATAATATCTGGTATCCTGTCATACCTCCGCCCGCTCACAATTCACTAAAAACCTCCGTTCAAATTCTTCCACCGGCATAGGTTTATAGAAAATAAATCCCTGTATGTAATCACATCCCAGTTTCTTTAAAAACTCTACATATTCTTTCGTTTCAATTCCCTCAGCAACCGTCTTCAAATTCAGTTCTTTAGCGGTCTCGACGATGTGTCGGACGAGAACGCGTTCTCTGGGATCTGAGTAGTTACAAAACAGTGAGCGGTCAATCTTCAGGGTCTTCAGCTCTGTAGTTGTCAGGACGCTGAATGAGGAATAGCCGCTTCCGAAATCGTCAAGAGAACAGGAAAATCCGTAATGATACAGCTGTTTCACCACGACCTGTACCAGATCGATCTGGTTTAAGACAATGCTTTCGAGCAGTTCGAATTCGATGCAGTCCTTGGGACAGGGCGCTTTTTCGTAGACCTGCTTGTACAGGTCAAGGAAATAACGGTAATTAAACATGTTGCTGGAAAGATTGACGCTGATTTTGATCTTCTTATTATACTGCTTTATCCAGCGGTTGATGGTGCGGCATACATGCTCGAACATGTACAGGTCCAGATCGCCGATCAGACCGTTTTTTTCCAGCTCCGGCAAAAAATCACTTACTGGAATCATGCCTTTTTCAGGATTGATCCAGCGTACCAGTGCTTCCGCTTCCGTGACCTCCCCTGTGCGCAGATTGACTTTCGGCTGGAGATAAAGTTTAAAGTCTTCATGTTCCAGCGCTGGCTGGAAATCCTGCTCCATGTTGTAATTTCCCAGATTCGTATCATTGTAAGTCAGACCGTATACTTCCATGTGTGAGTTGCGCAGATGGCTTTCCGAACTTTCCGTACGGCAGATATCGGCATTGTACTGGGCGGTCAAAAAGTCCGGGGGATCGCTGCCCAGCAGGAAGATTCCATAGCCCATATATACTTTTCCGTACTGCTCGCCATAGGGCCAGTCACGGATTCTCGTATTGATATCAATGGTATAGTGGAAAATATCATCGTAGTCCTTCGAAATATGGACCAGGAGGAGATAGTAGCCGGCATGGATATGGGCAATATATTCTCCGGGGTTCAGCCAGGACTCAACACAATCATAAATCATGGCGGTCAGCCGGTCCCCGGCTTCCCGTCCGAACATACGGTTGAAAATACGAAACCGTTTGACTTTCATGCTGATCAGGGCGTAGTCGTCGGGATTTTTACTGCATATATCTTCATAACGTGCTTTTATCCACTGCTCATTTTTTAAATCAGCCATCGTGTTATCCTCTGTTTTTTCTGACTTTTTGGAATCGTTCTGTCTTTGCAAAAAGTTACATAATATGCTTGCTTAATAACAACTATATCATATTTGTAACCCATGGGCAATGCAGCACACCAAATTTTAGCAAAAACATATCACGGGATCCGTCTCTGAACACTTGCAGCACTCCTCTGAAATGATTATAATGTGTAGAGAAGAACAGGAGGAAAACATGCGATGATAGAAGATGTGATCGATTACAACCGTAAATTTGTGGCTGAAAAAAACTACGAACCCTATGAAACCAGCAAGTATCCGGATAAAAAGCTGGCAATACTGACCTGCATGGATACAAGGCTGACAGAGCTTCTCCCTGCGGCGCTGGGAATTCACAACGGAGATGCCAAGATTATTAAGAATGCAGGAGGCGTGATCAGCCACCCCTATGGAAGTGCGGTGCGGAGCCTTCTGGTGGCGGTTCTGGAACTGGGTGTGGAAGAGATTATGGTAATTGGCCATACAGACTGCGGCGTCCAGGGCATGGACGGCAAAAAAATGGTGGAGAAGCTGAAAACACGGGGGATTCCGGAAGAGCATATCGATATCATACGAAAGAGCGGAATCAATCTGGAACAGTGGCTGGGGGGATTTGAGTCGGCAAAGGAGGCAGTGAAGGAGTCGGTAGACAGCCTGAAAAACCATCCATTGATGCCAAAGGATCTTGTGATTCGGGGATTTATGATGGATTCTGTAACAGGAGAGTTAACTGCTCTTTGTTAGAAATATGACAAATTTTCTGTAGAACAGGAATGCAGGACGCATTCTCAGTAGAACTTTTTTTTAATAAGCGGTATACTGATAACCATACGAAAGACAGAACAGGAGAGAATGTCATATGAAGGCCGCAAAGAAAATAGATATGACTCAGGGGTCCATCATGAAACGGGTGCTGTTATTTGCGCTTCCCATCTGTGTGGGAAACGTGCTGCAGCAGCTGTACGGTACCGTCGATACACTGGTAATCGGCAATTTCTGCGGTTCCGTATCGCTGGCTGCCGTGGGCACCAGCAGCCAGCCGGTGGAGATTCTGCTGTGCGTATTCCTGGGGCTGGGCACAGGGGTATCCATCCTCGTTTCGCAGTTTACCGGCAGGGGTGACATGGAAAGCCTGAAAGAGATCGGAGCGACAGCCATATCCTTTTTATTTTTGTGTTCCATACCGCTGACGATCATCGGGCAGTTCGCCGGTCCGGCGGTTTTGCGGTTCATGCAGGTGCCGGATGATACGTGGGAACTGGCCAATGCTTATATCAGCATCATTTTTTTCGGAACTCTGGGGAATATGGGATACAATATGAATGCGGGAATCCTGAGGGGAATGGGAGACAGCAACGCGTCTCTGCTGTTTTTGATTGTATCCTGTGTTGTGAACATTGTTCTGGATCTCCTGTTTGTGGCAGGTATGGGCATGGATGTGCCCGGTGCGGCGCTGGCGACTACCATAGCCATGTACTGCTCCTGGCTGTTCAGCATCGTCTACATCCGTAAAAAGTATCCGGAGTTCGGCTTTACGTATCTGCCGCACCGGATGAACAGGCGGATGCTGGGAAGTATTGTGGCGATCGGACTTCCGCTGGGGCTGAACAGCTCGATCTATTCCGTGGGCCATATTCTGATGCAGTCTCTGATTAATCTGCAGGGCTCCGTATTTATTGCCGCCTGTTCGGTGAGCAGCAAGGTCACGGGAATTGCCAACGTGGCGATCACCTCGTTATCCTCGGCGGCCACGACGTTCTCAGGCCAGAACCTGGGAGCGGGGAATTACGTCTATTTAAAGAAAGGCGGGATACGGATTCCGCTGTTTTCAGGTCTCATTACCTGCATCGCAGGGCTGGTCGTGACGTTTTACTGCCGCCCGCTTCTGGAACTCTTTACCAGGGAGGCGGAGGTTCTCGACATTGCGGTCCGGTATATTCGGATTGTCCTGCCGTTCACGTGGGCCTATGCGGTCTTTAACGGCATCATCAGCTTCGTGAACGGTATGGGGGAGGTCCGATTTCCGACGGTGGTCAACCTCCTGATGCTGTGGGCCGTGCGGATTCCATGTGCCTGGCTGATTACCAGCTATATAGACGGCGGCTATGTGATGGCCTGTCTGCCCATCAGTTTTGTATTCGGAATGCTCTGCATGTTCAGCTATTTCTTCTCGAAAAACTGGAAGAAGATCGGAAAAATGGCGGCGGAGCAGCAGGGCAGACTATGAAATACTGAAAAGCAATCCGTTTACGGCTTCCCCAGATAGTCCCGTTCAAATTCCTCCACAGGGATTGGCCTGCTGAATAGATACCCCTGGAACAGATCGATTCCGCAGGCACGCAGGACCGCATACTGCTCTTCATTCTCGATTCCCTCTGCCACCATGCGGATTCCCAGCTTGAGGCAGACTTCGGAAATGGATTCCACGATCGCCCGGTTCCGGGAATTCGTGGTGATGTGGTCTACCATTCTCTTATCTAAATTCAGCGCATCAAAGCTAACTTCAGACATGAGAGCGACATTGGCACACTCCGTACCGAAATCATCGAGTGTAACAGTAAAACCGGTGCTTTGCAGTTCTGCGATCAGCTGTTTGATATCAATCGTTTCTTCATTGCGGACCTTTTCCGTGATCTCTATCTCCAGATAATTTGCCGGAATACCGTACTGGTTACAGATATCCAGGAGCCGTCTGGAAAGCTCTGCTTCCCGCAGTGTATGAAGTGAGAAGTTGACGGAAACCGGGAAAATCTGTCTGCCCTGATCCTGCCATGACTTAAGTCTGGAGCACACGAACCGGAAAACATAGAAATCGATGAGGCTGACGGTATGGAATTCCTCCAGCAGGGGAAGAAATTCACCGGGTGTAATAAGGACACCGGGCTGCGGCGTATAGCGGATAAGCGCTTCACAGCCGACGATCATACGGCTCTCAGATGAAATCTTAGGCTGAAAATAAACGAGAAAATGATTTTCAGCAATCTCTTTCTGCAGGGTATCGGAATTGGATAAATGCTGCAACAGCTGGTCGCTGCAGCGGCGGTACCGGCGGGAAACGGGATTGATGCGGTAAAATGCTTTCTTGTTTTCGTACATCTTTGCATCGGCCACGGCAATAATCCGGTCGATATTATCGATGTGCTCCCTCCACTGGCAGCCGATGGCGGCCTGGCAGTCCGAGTCATTTTTAAATTTTTCCTTCAGATCACGTACCTGATTCTGGAAGACCTCCTGGGGGATTCCGGGACAGATGATGACAAATTCATCCCCGCCGATCCGATAGAAATCTGCCTGTGTAAACGCGGCCCTGATCCGTTTGGCACACTCGATCAGAACGCGGTCTCCGGACTCATGACCGTAATGATCATTGATATCCTTGAGCCCGTTGACATCCAGATAGACGATTCCTACAGGCTGGTTGGAGCCGGCCAGTGCCCCAGTATCGACGATGTACTTATTCCTGTTATAAAAATCAGTCAGTTTATCGTAGTAGCTTAAATGAGTCAGCAGCTGTTTGTTTTCCGCATGGTTTCTTGCCAGCATGAGGAAGTAGCACAGCGTTTGCAGCAGAGGACTGATATTCTGAAGTCGGGCAGGGGACGGATTATCGACTCCTAAATACCCGATTAATGTGCCATCCTGTTCCATGGGTGCAGCAGCCAGGCTGGTAATCGACTGGGCATGGAGAATCTGGTATTCTTCCGGGAAGGGTTCCCTGATCTCCTCCAGATCTTCAATGATCATACATTCTTTTTTATCAAAATATGTGATCCAGCGGGTGATCAGATTGAGCGGAAGATCCTGCAGCATTTCCCGCTGCGGTTCCACACCATCGGTACACCATTCATAGTCATTGTACATTTTACCATGTCTTATGTAGATAATATATGCCCGGTCGGCAGAGAGAAAGCTGCCAAGGCGCTCTAAAACCTGGGAAATGGCGGTGTCAATGTCTTCTGACTGATACAGTGTCTGGACGCATTTCGTAATCATCTCATTGGCTTCCAGCGTAAGCTTAAGCTGAAGCTTTTCTTTTTCGGATTCTGTGGTATCGAAGGCAAGCTCCATTCGGGCGGTCCGGCCCTCCCATTGGATCAGGCGGTCTTTTAAAATGTAATGACGCCGGGTCAGCGGATTGGTGTATTCCCATGTATAGGTTTCCCCCTCTTTTAAGATGGAGGAGGTGCAGAATTCACACGGGGAATCGAATCCCTGCAGGACCTGGTAGCATTTGCGGCTGTCCAGGGCATCGATGTGAAACGTTTCCATGCCTGCTTTATTAACGAAGAGCAGAGTGTGATCTTCGATATCCGAGACGTAGACCAGTTCAGAAATCTCATTCATGGGTCCGAGAAGACTGTCCACCATATGGGAGAGGTGTTCCTTCTTTTTTCTGCTGTCCTCCTCCGTCCGTTGAAGCTCTCTCTGGCGTCTCGCCTGACCGGCGCTGTAAAGGCAGAAGAGGAAGACTACCAGAAGAAAGAAGCAGTTCAGCAGAAGCAGGCTTTTTTCAGCCAGAAGCTCCCGATTTTCGGAAAACTGTTCCGCTGCCAGCACGGCCCGGTCGGCCAGATCGAAATAGGATTCACTGTCTTCAAAGAGCTTCTCGGTATCTCCGCCGGCTCTGACGAGATAAATCTCTTCCTTCAGAAGATTCCAGTCTGTCTCCATCCGGAGTATCAGATCCTGAAAATCACTGCTGTTCATGCGGATCAGCCCATAGACGCCTTTCCCTGACTGCAGTTCCTCCAGTATTCCGTCTAACTTTTCGATCAGCAAGTCATTGGGAATCCCATTTAATTCTTCTTTCACGAGACGCTGGGTCGCGCCGCGAACAATGCCGGCGTAGTTGATCACCTTCGCATTGCCCTGTAAATTGTGAAAGCATAAGATCGAAAAGGTGCTGGAGAGAATGAGGGCTATCGCCAAAATAACAGGTAATATTTTCTTTTGCATGGGTGCCTCCGGGTTCAGTGTCATTGTAATTTCTTTTAACTTTAAGAGTACCATATTTCGCATGCCGTTGCAAGAAAGAAAGAGCAGCCGGACCACTTTTGCCGCTGTCTTCCATGTTGTAGCCATATGTGCGCTGTGATAGAATAGAAGCAGCAAAGTGAAGTCGTACGGAAGAAGGGGGTACACCGTGGATTTATTTTATCATGAGACGTTTACACAGAATGAGCAGATGCCGATGCAGCTTCGCCTGCACAGGGGGCAGATCAATTATATGATTCTGGAGCACTGGCACCGGAGTATCGAGATCGACTATCTGCTGGACTGTGAAGCAGATTTTTATATTAACGGAAAAAAGAAGCAGGTGGCTGCCGGAAGTATTACGCTGATCAATAGCGGGGATATTCACGCCCTGGAGCCCAGGGAAGTACCGGTGGATACGGAAGACAAAATTCATGGGATTTCCCTGTTCATATCCTATGAATTCCTGAAGAAGATATGTCCGGAGATCGATCAGATCACCTTCGAACTGGAGGGGCAGGAAGAGCGGCTGAAGGAGCTTAAGGAGGTTTTTAACAGCCTGATTCGTCTGGAACTGGCCCCTCCTGAGGAATACGGTTACTTAAAGAAAAATGCGATGCTCCATTCCCTGATGTATCTTCTTCTTACATATTTTAAGGAGCCGAGGAACCAGTCGTCCGTAAAGAGCCAGAAGTATATTGACAGACTGCGGGTGGTTCTGGATTATGTGGAGGAGAATTACCGGGAACCGCTGACGCTGCAGGGAGTAGCGGACCATTTCAGCGTGTCCATGGAATATCTGGCGAGAATTTTAAAGAAGTACACGGGCAACACGTTTAAGACCCATCTGAATCAGGTCCGTGTCAGCAAGGCGTTCCGGGACCTGCTGGAGACGGATTACTCCGTACTGGAAATAGCCATGCGCAATGGATTTTCGGATACGCGGTCTTTGATCAATGTCTTTCGTGACACGTACGGTATGACGCCTTCCCAGTACCGGAAAAAGAACGCCAGGAGAGAAGCGGCAAAGGAAGCGGCCTCTGCGGAATACCCGCCGCATATCAGGGTGGTGGACGCGCCGTAAGGTGCGGATGAATGTCCGGATGAATTCCTCTTTTTACAAAATGTCAAGAAACGTATCTGTTTTCAATAAATTATGTAAAGATTTCACAAAGGGAATCCGATACAATAGGAACATGAGACGCGTCCTTAACAAAAAAAGAGAGGTTATTTCAAAATGGAGAAAATTTCGTTAAAAGAACGATTCAGTTATGGATTGGGAGATTTGGCCTGCAATTTAATGTTTCAGCTGATTACGGCGTATCTGATGTTTTTCTATACCGATGTGGCGGGAATCGGACTGGGAGCGATCAGTCTGATTATGCTGGTTGCCAGAGTGGTGGACGCGGTCACGGACCCGATGATGGGGGTAATCATCGATAAGACCCACACCAGATGGGGGAAGGCAAGGCCGTATGTACTTTGGATGGCGGTTCCCTTCGGAATCATCAGCGCATCCATGTTCCTGGTACCGAATTTCGGCGGAACCGGAAAGTTTATCTATGCCCTGATTACCTATATTCTGTTCTGTATTGTGTATACAGCCCTCAATATTCCCTACAGCACCATGCTGTCCTGTATGACCGATGATGTCTCCGACAGGCTTTCCTTTAATATGTTCAAATCACTCGGAGCCAGCCTTGGCGGTTTTGTCGTCATGGGTGCGACCCTGACGCTGGTTGCCGTGTTCGGACAGGGAGACCAGAAAAAGGGCTTCTTCGGAACCGTGGTTCTCTATGCGGTTGTGGGTATCCTCCTTTTGATGATCTGCTTTAAAAATACGAAAGAGCGGATCATACCGGAGACGGAAAAGGATTCCGTGACGGGCGCCATAAAGGTTGCCGTAAAGAATAAATACTGGCTTCTGCTCTGCGGAATCACGTTTTTTACCTTTGCAGGCATGATTCTGAAAAATCAGTCGACCATGTACTATGCGAAATATTACTTAAATAATGAGGGAATTGCCTCCCTTCTGATGACGATCCCGACCCTGCTTTCCTTCCTGATGGCATTTATAATCCCGGCTCTTGCAAAGAAAATCGGAAAACGAAACTGTATACTGTCCGGCGGACTGGTGACCATCGCAGGAAACCTTTTGGTTCTGATATCCAAAACAAATCTGGCGGGAATTCTGGCCGGTACGGTCTTATGCGGAATTGGCCTGGGCCTTGGAATGGGAGTCACATTTGTCATGGGAGCGGAGACGGTTGATTACTCCGAGTGGCAGACGGGAAGGCGTCCGCAGGGAATTATGACTGCCCTCATGGGCTTCGGTGTAAAGCTGAGCATGGCGATGTCCGGCGTGGTAGGTGCCCAAATCCTGAAATTTGGCGGATATGTGGAAAACTCGGTACAGACGGAAGGCGCGCTTCGCGCCATTCAAATGAATTTTATCTGGATTCCTGTCATTTTTTTCATTGTAGTGGTTATACTCAGTCTGTTCTATGACCTGGACAAAAAATATGAAAAAATTCTGGCCGAGATCCATGAAAGGAGAAATTAATGGAAAAGAAATGGAGTCAGGAGGAAAAGGATGGATACCGTCTCATTCACAATGAAGGTGGAAAGGATCTTGGAATTTCTTCCGGCAGCAGGGTGGCGATTCTATCAGAGGATGGCTATGCATTCAAAGACTTTCTTGGAACGGGAAAGATCGTACCGTATGAGGACTGGAGACTGCCTGCCGGGGAGCGGGCGGCTGATTTAGCCTCCAGGCTCTCGATCGAGGATATCGCCGGTCTGATGCTTTACAGCGCTCACCAGCTGATCCCTGCAAAGGGGCCGCTGGCGGCGGCTTTCGGAGGCACGTACGATGGGAAAGCCTTCGAGGAGAGCGGGGCGAGTCCGTGGGATTTGACAGACCAGCAGAAGGAATTTATCGTGAAAGACCGGGTGCGCCACGTACTTATTATGAAGCTTCAGGACACGGAGACTGCTGTCAGATGGAACAATAAACTTCAGGCGCTGGCGGAAAACACCGGCTTTGGAATACCTGCCAACAACAGTTCTGACCCGAGGCACGGGGCGGGCTCTTCCGCGGAGTATATGGGCGTAACGGGAGAACCCATATCCAAATGGGCGAACGGGATCGGTCTGACGGCTGCCTTTGAGCCGGAGGCGGTAAGAGAATTCGGGGAGATCGGCGCAGCGGAATACCGGGCGCTGGGGATCACGACGGCATTGTCTCCGCAGATTGATCTGGCCACGGAGCCGAGATGGATGCGGTTTGCGGACACCTTCGGGGAACATACGGAGCTGACCGTGAAAATGACGAGGGCTTACTGTGAGGGCTTCCAGACCACGAAGAACAGCCCGGATGGCTGGGGAGACGAGAGTGTCAATACGATGGTCAAGCATTTCCCGGGAGGGGGACCCTGTGAGGCCGGCCGCGATGGACATTACGCCTACGGAAAGTATGCGGTATATCCCGGCGGTAAGTTTGAAGAGCATTTAAGGCCGTTTACAGAGGGCGCTTTCTCTCTGAAGGGAGGTACGAAGACGGCCAGCGCCGTGATGCCTTACTATACCATTTCCTACGGCGTGGATCAGACCTACGGTGAAAATGTCGGAAATTCCTTCAGCAAATATATTGTAAATGACCTGCTTCGCGGGCGCCTTGGCTATGACGGCGTCGTGTGTACAGACTGGGGCATTACCCACGATATGGGAAAAACGGAAGAGGAGTTTGCGGGAAAATGCTGGGGCGTGGAAGGGCTCACAGAGGCGGAACGCCATTTAAAGGCCCTGGAGGCCGGCGTGGATCAGTTCGGCGGAAACAACGATGCCGGCCCGGTGCTGGAGGCTTACCGGCTGGGATGCGAAAAGTACGGGGAAGAGGCCATGCGCAGCCGTTTTGAACGGTCCGCAGCCAGGCTGCTTCTGAATATGTTCCGTACCGGTTTGTTCGAAAATCCATATCTGGATATGGAACATTCCTGCCAGGTGGTAGGCTGCAGAGAATTTTCGGAAAAAGGCTACCTCTCCCAGCTGAAATCGGTCACGCTTTTGAAGAACCGGGGCGGAGTGCTGCCGCTTGCGGAGCAAATCAAGGTGTATGTTCCGAGACGCCATATCCGCCCATACTTAAATTTTATGAGCTCCATGACACCGGATGTATCTGTGGAACCAGCCGGAAAAGGAGCCGCTGCCGATTACTTTGTGGTGGTGGATACGCCGGAAGAGGCTGACGCTGCGGTCTGCTTCATCGAATCGCCCATTTCCGTGGGGTATGATCCGGAAGACAGGAAGCGGGGATGCAGCGGGTATGTCCCGGTCACGCTTCAGTACAGGCCCTACGAGGCGAAACAGGCAAGGCTGCACAGTCTGGCGGGAGGAGATCCGCTGGAGACTTCCGATGACCGGAGCTATCGCGGAAAATGGAACACTGCGGCCAATGAGGAAGATTTAGATCTGGTCATTGAAACGAAAAAGCGTATGGCAGAGCGGCCGGTGATCGTATCGGTAAACTTAAAAAACCCCATGGTAATGGCGGAGCTGGAGCCGTATGCAGACGCGGTTTTAGTGGATTACGGGGTATCACCCCAGGCGGTGCTGGATGTGATCACAGGCAGATTTACCCCCTGCGGCCTGCTTCCGCTTCAGATGCCGGCAGACATGGATACCGTGGAGCGGCAGGCGGAGGATGAGGCATTCGATATGGAATGTTATAAGGACAGCGAGGGCCATATTTATGAATTTGGATTCGGTATGAATTATGACGGCGTAATAGAAGACGTGAGAACCGAAAAATATGGAAGACAGAGCAGAAGGAGGACGAAATAATGGCAAAGCAGTTTCTGTACGACAGCCTTCCGGTTGTGGAGACGAAGGCAGGGAAACTCAGAGGGTATCAATGGGAAGGAACCTATATTTTCAAGGGAATCCGATATGCGAGGGCGAACCGTTTTCAGCTGCCTGAGGAGGTGGAACCCTGGGAGGGAGTGAAGGAGGCCGCCTCCTACGGCTTCGTGTGCCCGATGCTGACAAGGGATCATCCACAGGGCGAACTTCTCGTTCCCCACCGCTACTGGCCGCAGGATGAAGACTGCTTAAGCTTAAACATCTGGAGTCAGTCTCTGGACCGGAGCGCGAAAAAACCGGTGATGTTCTGGATACACGGCGGGGCATTTTCCATGGGAAGCTCCATCGAACAGAAGGCGTATAACGGGGAAAATATGAGCAGATACGGGGATGTGGTGGTTGTCACCGTGAACCACAGACTGAATATCCTGGGCTATCTCGATTTGTCGCCCTACGGGGAACGATATGCGGGTTCCGCCAATGCGGGCCAGGCGGATCTGGTGGCAGCCCTTAAGTGGGTCAGGGACAACATAGAGGCGTTTGGAGGAGATCCGGACAATGTGACCATCTTCGGGCAGTCGGGCGGCGGTATGAAGGTAAGCGGCCTGATGCAGACGCCGGAAGCTGACGGACTGTTTCACCGGGCGATGATTATGAGCGGTGTGGCGGGAGACGTTCTTCCGTATTCTACCGGAGATTCCAGACCTTTGATCCAGGCAATGCTTAAGGAACTGGGCCTTGCGGAGCAGGAAGCCGGACGGCTGGAGACGGTACCGTATTATGATCTGGCAGCGGCCTATAACCGGGTAAGTCCGGCGATTGCCAGAGCGGGCGGTTATATTGGGTGCACGCCCAGACCGGATGATTTCTACAAAGGAGAAGGGCCGGCGGTTGGGTTTACGGACCATGCGAAGACCATACCGGTGATGGTCGGTACTGTTTTCGGAGAGTTCGCAATGATGCCGCTGCCATTCAATAAGGAGACGATATCAGAGGCGGAACTGGATGAAATTTTAGATAAACGGTTCCAGGGGCATGGGAAGGAGCTGAAGGCTGTCTTCGCCGAAGCATATCCGGGAAAGAGCCCGGTGGACTTACTCACGCTGGATACCATTTTCCGCGGGCCGACGAAAGAATTTGTCCGTTCCCTGGCCGCGGCGGGAGGAAGTGTCTATTCCTATTTATTCGCACTGGAATTCCCATACCAGAATCAGAAGACGGCATGGCACTGTTCCGATATTCCATTTGTTTTCCACAATACGGAACTGGTTCCGGTTGCCAATATACCGGAGGTGTCCGACCGGCTGGAGGAGCAGATGTTCGGCGCTGTTATGGCCTTCGCCCGAAGCGGAAAACCGGAATACGGCGCACTCCCTCAGTGGCCCGCTTCCCGGGAGGACGACGAGGCGACGATGATCTTTGACCGCGTCTGCGAGGTTCGTCATAACCACGACAACCGATTGCTGAAGCTGCACGCAGAGTCTTCGCCGAAGTTCGACCTGGCGGCTGTGATGGCGGAAATGGGAGATGAGATTCAGCATTAAAGGAACGTTCAAACCACATTGGTAGTGTTAGTACCAATGTGGTTTTTTGCATAAATTCAAAAAAGATTACCAATTTGTTGGAAAATGTAGTAGAATATGAGAAAAGCAGTCAGAAAAGGAGAATTAAAATGGCATTTTATTATGAGGAACCGTCCAGAACATTCAGTGAGTACCTTCTGGTTCCGGGCTATTCATCGACAAAGTGTATTCCTGCAGAAGTGAATTTGAGGACCCCTCTGGTCAGATTCAAAAAGGGGGAGGAGCCGGCACTGCATATTAACATTCCCATGGTTTCCGCGATCATGCAGTCGGTGTCGGACGACAGATTAGCTGTCGCTCTCGCACAGGAGGGCGGCCTGTCTTTTATTTATGGATCCCAGACTGTTGCCGAGCAGGCAGCGATGGTAAACCGGGTGAAACGATACCGGGCCGGTTTTGTAGTAAGTGATTCCAATGTATCTCCCGAGATGACGCTGGAGGATGTGCTTTCCCTTACTGAGCGGACAGGCCATTCGACGATTGCCGTTACAGATGATGGCGGACCTGGCGGCAGACTGCTGGGAATCGTGACCAATAAGGATTACCGCGTCAGCCGTATGACGCCTGATACAAAGGTAAAGGAGTTTATGACTCAGATTGGTGATCTTGTATACGCAGACGAAGATACCACCTTAAAGGAAGCCAACGATATTATCTGGGAACACAAGATTAACTGCCTTCCTCTTGTAAATAAAGAAGGGCGGCTGGTATATCTGGTATTCCGCAAGGATTATGACAGCCATAAGAAAAATGAGAACGAGCTGATCGACAGCTCCAAACGCTACATGGTGGGCGCCGGCATCAACACCAGAGATTATGAGGAGCGTGTTCCCGCACTTCTGGAAGCAGGGGCGGATGTGCTCTGCATCGACAGTTCGGAAGGCTTTTCCGAGTGGCAGAAAATTACCATTGATTATATCCGGAAGAATTACGGACAGAGTGTAAAAGTGGGCGCCGGCAACGTGGTGGATGCGGAAGGCTTCCGTTTCCTGGCCGATGCCGGAGCGGATTTTGTCAAGGTTGGAATCGGCGGCGGAGCAATCTGCATTACCCGTGAACAGAAGGGCATCGGAAGGGGACAGGCCACCTCTCTGATCGAGGTGGCAAAGGCCAGAGACGCCTACTACGAGGAGACGGGAGTCTATGTGCCGATCTGTTCCGACGGCGGCATTGTTCACGACTACCACGTGACTCTGGCCCTGGCCATGGGAGCTGACTTCGTAATGCTGGGCAGATACTTTGCCAGATTTGATGAGAGCCCTACCAAGAGAGTCAATGTCAACGGAAGCTACATGAAAGAGTACTGGGGCGAAGGAAGCGCAAGGGCAAGAAACTGGCAGCGGTATGATATGGGCGGAGAGAAGAAGCTTTCTTTCGAAGAGGGCGTGGATTCCTTTGTACCGTATGCAGGCAGCTTAAAGGATAACGTGAATCTTACCTTAAGCAAAGTGCGCTCAACCATGTGCAACTGCGGCGCGCTGACGATTCCGGAGCTGCAGAGCAAAGCAAAGATTACGCTGGTTTCCTCAACCAGTATTGTTGAGGGCGGCGCACATGATGTCATGCTGAGAGATTCAAAATAAGACTGATTGACGGGAGCGGTTTGGATGGAATATTTCAAAGCATCCAGGGAACATGGAGAACTGATTTTCAATCTGGTACAGGATACAATTAACGCGGTCTATCCGCGGTATTACCCGAAACCGGTTGTGGAGTTTTTTTGCGGCATTCACAGCAGAGACAATATTAACCGTGATATAGAGGAAGGCTGTGTGCGTGTGCTGTGGAAAGACGGCCGGCTGGTTGGAACCGGAAGCCGTAAAGGCAACCATATCACCAGAGTTTTCGTTGCTCCGGAATTACAGGGACAGGGGTGCGGCAGCTGTATCATGGAGAAGCTGAAAGATGAAATCGCACAGGAATTTCGTTTCATATGCCTGGATGCCTCTCTGCCTGCGGTTCATTTTTATGAAAATATGGGATATAAAACCGTGGGGCACGGAAGAATTGAGGTTGGAAATAATGCCATACTGATCTATGAGATGATGGAAAAACAATTATGCGGCCGAAACAGCGCGGATATCGATTGAGCAGCACGTATGATATAAACGATCCATAAGCAGGGCGGCGGGTGGAAAATGCCCGCCGCCCTACACTATAATACCAGGTCCTGTAAACCCGTGATTTTACAGCCTTTCTGTTCGTAATAGCGTATCATTTCGTCAATCTTTCTCTTATCATAGCTGGTAATGCAGTCGGACAGGACATAGACTCCGTAATTTGCTTTGCATAAGTTGTAACACGTCGACTTAACGCAGGCGGCTGCATCAGCTCCTGCTATGTAGAATTCACACAGTTCATTTGTTCGGATAAAGTCTGTAAATTCTTCACAGCTCAATGCGTTCCCTTTATATTTTGTAAAAATATTTTTAGACACCACGTTCAGATCTGATGCCAATTCTGCCCCATAGGTATTGGGCTTAAAGGTTCTCGTGCCCGCTGATAAATTCTCATGCCTTATATAAACAACGGGAATCATATGACTGACTGCCCAGTCAATCGCCTGATTGATATTGCCGATGATGTCCTTGTAATTCTTTGTAATATCATTTTGAATGTCAATAATTACCAAAGCTTTTTTCTGCATTGTGTGTCCTCCTGACAGGTAGATTATTTAGCTGCTTTTCTATTATAACCGGCAATTGTTGACAACAGTATGGCAGCAATCTATTATGATAAAAATAAATTTTGGAAGGCGGACAGTTGATGAAGATAGACAGGCTTGTCAGCATTATTATGGTGCTCCTTGACAAAAAGCGTGTGGGCGCACAGGAGTTAGCCGATATGTTTGAAGTTTCACCCCGCACAATTTACCGCGACATAGATGCGATCAACATGGCAGGGATTCCTGTCCGGGGGACATCGGGAGTGGGCGGCGGCTTTGAGATCATGGAAAATTACAAGATTGACAGAAATGTGTTCTCGGCAGCCGATCTTTCGGCTATTCTGATGGGGCTTTCCAGTCTTTCCAATATGATACGGGGAGAGGAACTGGTAAATGCCCTTGCAAAAGTAAAGAGTTTTATTCCTGCTGACAGGGCAAAGGATATTGAATTGAAGTCTAATCAGATAGCCGTCGATTTGACTCCCTGGATGGGCAACAGGAATACACAGCCTTATCTGGAAATGATCAAAACAGCTTTACAGGAGAGCAGGCTTCTTTCCTTTGAATATGAAGACCGCCACGGAAATAAAACCACACGGACCGCAGAACCGTATCAGCTTGTATTGAAAGGCAGTCACTGGTATTGGCAGGGGTACTGCCATAAACGAAATGATTTCCGCTTATTTAAGCTGTCCCGCATATCAAACCTGCATATACAGGATGAATTTTTTACACCGGGGGAATATCAGAAACCACAGCTGGAATTCGCAGATATTCTGTCCTCGATGCAGACCAGAATCAAAATACGTATTCACAAATCCGTCAGGGAAAGAGTACTGGATTACTGCACGGATGAACAGATTTTTCCGGATGGCGATGAGCATTACATTGTCAGCTTTCCTTTCATTGAGAACGATTATTACTACAATATTCTTTTCAGTTTTGGCGATAAATGCGAGTGTCTGGAGCCGTTACACATCCGCACGGAGATGAGGCGCCGAATACAGGATATCGCTGCCATATACGAGGGCGGAAAATAATATGTCAGAAAAACGTGAAAATCCACTTGACTATATGGTTACCATATAGTTTATGCTAGGAAGATGCGAGTAAATCGTTAAGACATTTTCATCAGGAGGAAACAGGCTTTATATGAAATTAATTATCCGCTACTTAAAAAACTACAAGAAAATGTTTCTGCTTAATGTAGTCTCCGTACTGGGCTTTGCGCTAGTGGAGCTGGGAATCCCGACGATTGTGGCACAGATGATCGACAACGGAGTAAGCCGGGGGAATCCGGCCTACATATGGAAGATGGGGCTGGTGATCGCCGCGATTTCGTTTGCCGGGGTGGCAGGCACTATTTTGCTGGGCTACTGCTGCGCGTATCTCTCGACTTCCGTGACCAGAGACATACGCAACGACATATTTAAGAAAACCCAGGAATTCTCCCACAGTGAATTCCATGAGTTCGGCATTGCGTCCCTGATTACCAGAACGGGCAACGATGCATTTCAGATTCAGATGTTCATGAATATACTGCTGAGGACCGCTCTTATGACGCCGGTTATGATGATAGGAAGTATTTTTCTGGTTCTGAGGGCTTCACTCAGTCTTTCTGTCGTTATTCTGGCAACGATTCCGCTGATTGTGGGCGGAGTGATTCTGGTGGCGAGAATTTCGGAACCGATCAGCGAGCGCCAGCAGTCCTCTCTGGAAGACATAAACCGGATTTCCAAGGAGAACTTAAGCGGTATCCGGGTAATTCGTGCGTTTACCAACGATGATTATGAGAAGCAGCGCTTTGACGGCGCTAATTCCAGCTATATGGGGAATTCCAAAAAACTGTTTAAGCTGATGTCCGTGACTCAGCCGGTTTTCTTTCTTCTGATGAATCTGGCCGGTATGGTGATCTACTGGATTGCCAGTATCATGTTAAGTCAGGGAACCTTACAGATCGGGGAGCTGGTGGCATTTATGGACTACCTGTTCCATGTGATGTTCTCCATCATGCTGTTCTGTCTGGTCTTCATGATGTATCCGAAGGCTGCAGTCAGCGCCGGGCGTATTCAGAAAATATTTGACGCGGAGCCGTCGATTAAAAATCCTGAGACGAATGCCCAATCAGTGGAGCATATTGATGAAATAGTGTTTGACCATGTGGATTTCGTCTATCCGGATGGCGAGGAAGCGGTGCTTAAGGACGTATCATTCTCGGTGAAGAGGGGAGAGACAATCGCGTTTATCGGCAGTACCGGATCGGGAAAAAGTACGTTGATTAACCTGATTCCCAGGGCTTACGATGTCAGCGCGGGCCGCGTGCTGATGAATGGAAAAGACATCCGGACGTATGACTTGGAGAGCCTGCGGCGCGCCATTGGCTTTATCCCTCAGAAAGCAATGCTGTTTTCCGGGACCATTGCGGATAATCTGCGTTTCGGGAAAGAGGATGCCACGATGGAGGACCTGGTTCAGGCGGCAAAGACTGCGCAGGCATACGATTTTATCATGGAAAAGGGCGGGTTTGACGAGCAGATTACGGAGAGTGCAACCAACGTTTCCGGCGGCCAGCGCCAGCGTCTGTCCATTGCGAGGGCGCTGATCAGAAAACCGGATGTCTATGTGTTTGACGATTCGTTTTCAGCCCTGGATTTTAAGACGGATGCGAAGCTGCGCCGTATGCTGAAGAAAGAGACGGGGAATGCCATCGTGATGGTAGTGGCACAGCGTATTTCCAGTATTATGGATGCCGATCAGATCATTGTTTTGAATGAAGGAAGTATCGTGGGAACAGGAACCCATAAGGAACTGCTGAACAACTGCCGCATTTACCGTGAGATTGCATTATCCCAGTTAAGTGAGGAGGAATTATCCCGTGCGTAAAAAAATAAAAGACATTGGAAGGATGCTGGGGAAACTGAAGCCGTTTCTGGCGCCTTACAGTTTTCAGCTTTTTGTTTCAGTTTTTATGATTGTGATAAGTATTGCAGCGATTACGGCCGCTCCGCGGATCGAAGGCATGATTACCAGCCGGCTGGCCGCGGACGTGGCAGGGCTGGCCTCCGGTGCGGCGGGCGCCCGCATTCATTTTGAGGTGATCCGCAATATCCTGCTGGTACTTCTGTCTATCTATCTGATTAAGACGGTTTCCCAGATCGTGGGTGCATTCTGTCTGACTAATTCGATTCAGAATGCCATGCATGATTTGCGGAATGAGGTTCAGAACAAGATCCGCCGCCTGCCTGTCCGGTATTTTGATACCAACAGCTTCGGCGATGTCTTAAGCCGGGTCACCAACGATGTGGAGGCGGTCTCCAATGCGCTCCAGCAGAGCTTTTCCCAGGTGATCAGCGGAATCCTTACTCTGGTTCTGGCTCTCTGGATGATGTTTTCCATCAATCGGGTGATGGCCTGTATCGCATGTTTGATCATTCCTGTGGGAGCCCTTATTACCCGCGGCATCGTAAAGATCAGCCAGAGCCAGTTTAAGGCCCAGCAGGACTCTCTCGGAGATATGAACGGAGCGATTACGGAGCTGTACACCGGCTACAATGAGATTCTGCTGTTCGGGCAGCAGGAGCAGTCCAGGAGACAGTTCGAGACGGTCAATGACAGCCTGCAGAAACATGCCTTTAAGGCACAGTTCCTCTCGTCACTTATGAGCCCCCTGATCTCTCTGACCACGTATCTAAGCATTGGGATCATTGCGGTGATCGGCTGTTTTGCCATACTGGCCGGTACGCTGTCAGTAGGTAATCTGCAGGCGTTCATCCGATATATCTGGCAGGTCAATGATCCGCTGACCCAGGTGTCCCAGCTGTCCGCCCAGATACAGGCTGCATTTGCAGGCCTTAAGCGTATTTTCGAAATCCTGGATGAACCGGAGGAAACAGAATCTGCTCCCGCGGGCCTTCTTCCGGGGCCTGCAAAGGGCGAGGTTACCTTCGAACACGTCAGCTTCTCCTATGGGGACACACCGGTCATCCGGGACTTCAATGTTACGGTTAAGAGTGGCCAGATGGTGGCCATCGTAGGCCCTACGGGGGCGGGAAAGACTACGCTGATCAATCTGCTGCTTCGGTTCTATGATGTAAACAGCGGCCGGATTCTCGTCGATGGTGTGGATATCCGCGATATGAACCGGGAAGATCTGCGGTCCATGTTCGGCATGGTACTTCAGGATACCTGGCTGTTCTCCGGAACGATTTTTGATAACATCCGTTACGGTAATCTGTCGGCCAGAAAAGATGAGGTGATCGATGCCGCGAAGATGGCCAATGTTCATCATTTTATCCGTACTCTGCCTCAGGGCTATAACATGGTGATTAACGAGGAGGGAAGCAACATTTCCCAGGGCGAGAAGCAGCTTCTGACGATTGCCAGGGCTATTTTAAAGAATCCGCAGATTATGATTCTGGATGAAGCCACTTCCTCGGTGGATACCCGTCTGGAGAAGATGCTGCAGAGCGCCATGTATACAGTTTTAAAGGACCGGACCAGTTTCGTCATCGCCCACCGGCTTTCTACTATTAAAAACGCGGATTTAATTCTCGTTCTCAGAGATGGGGATATCGCGGAGATGGGGAACCATGAAAGCCTGATGGCACAGAACGGTTTCTACAGCCAGCTCTACAATTCCCAGTTTGCGTGGGGAGCGGAGGAAGCATAGAAGGAAGACTGCAAAAACTTCTTGACTTAAAGTCCACTTCAACAAGTATAATAAAAAAGTGGCTGCGGCTTATGCAAAGAATTCTGAGGGGAAATCCCCTCTGAAACGTCAGAAAGAAGAGCATGCCATGAGCAGAACCTTATATGTGGAATGGGAACAGAGAAAAGGAGAGTGCGGGATATGGTATACAAAGAGTTTCAGGATTTAAAGCTGTCTGCCCTCGGGATGGGGGCCATGCGCCTTCCGGTAACGGAAGGAGACGATTCCGTCATTGACGAGGCAGCCACAGCAGAAATGGTCGCATATGCGATGGAAAAGGGAATCAACTATTTTGATACTGCCTGGGGCTATCACGGCGGACATTCCGAGGAAGTGATGGGAAGAGTACTCAGCAGGTATCCAAGGGAGAGTTTTTATCTGGCGACGAAATTTCCGGGATACGACCTTTCCAATATGGATCAGGTGGAGGAGATTTTTGAGAAGCAGCTTGAGAAATGTGGTGTGGAATACTTTGATTTTTACCTGTTCCACAACGTATGTGAGATGAATATAGATGCATACCTGGACGAAAAATATGGAATTTTTCAGTATCTGTTAAAACAGAAGGAGGCGGGGAGAATCCGTCATCTGGGATTTTCGACACACGGAAGCTGCGAGGTGATGAAGCGTTTTCTGGAGGCATACGGCAGTGAGATGGAATTCTGCCAGATTCAGCTCAATTATCTGGACTGGTCCTTCCAGAGCGCGGAGGCTAAAATGGAACTGCTGCGCAGCTGTGGTCTGCCTGTCTGGGTTATGGAACCGCTGCGCGGCGGAAAGCTGGCGGTTTTGTCCGGCGAAGCGATGGAGAGACTGAATCAATTCCGTCCTGAAGAAAAGGCCCCAGCATGGGCGTTCCGATTCCTGCAGTCTGTTCCGGGAGTCACGATGATTCTTTCGGGTATGTCCGATTTCAGACAGCTTCAGGAAAACATACATACTTTTGAAGAGGATAAGCCGCTTCAAAAAGAGGAGATGGACACAGTTCTGGCAATTGCCGATGAGATGCTTAAAAAGTCTGCTCTGCCGTGTACGGCCTGCCGCTACTGTGTAAGCCACTGCCCGAAGCAGCTGGATATTCCGGCATTACTGGAGCTGTACAATGAGCATTGCTTTACCGGCGGCGGTTTTCTTGCTCCGATGGCGTTAATGGCGGTGCCGGAGGATAAACACCCCAACGCCTGTATTGGCTGCCGCAGCTGTGAGGCTGTATGTCCGCAGCAGATTAAGATATCAGAGGCTATGGCGGATTTTGCCGCGAAGCTGAATTCCTGATTTCGAATATGAAAACAGAAGGTCTGCACGGTCCATGCAGGCCTTCTGTTGTTTAGAAAAGAAAGTTTTAAGCTGATATTATAGGCTGGCCTTTTCCAAAAGTCAAACTCCTGAGTTGATTTTCTGTTACTGTAATGGTATAATTAAACAACGTATGAGTTTTTTTGAATGCTTAATATATGGCATACGATCCCAGTTTTTGCCATAAATATCCGGTATATGTACCAAGTTGTCAGGGGAATGCAAAACCCCCTTTTCGCAGGAGAAAGGAGGCGGAACAGTGACGAAATACAAAAATGGACGGGAAAAGCAGAATGAGATGACATATACCTATATGCCGGTTTTAAAAATCATCATTCTGCTGTGTATCCTGACAATCATAATTATGGCAGCAGGCGGTCTGGCTATCGCATTTCAGAGAATGAAGAAAGAAGCTGCCGCCGCCCATGAAAATGTTACGGCCCAGGTTTCCAACCGGGTGGAGGAATCATTGAAATTACTGGAATCCATGGCCATTCAGCCGGAGTTCTATGATCCGTCGGTCCCTCCTTTGGAGAAGGTGGCAAAACTGGACCGGATAACGGAAACTTACGGTTATATCATGATCTGTTTTGTGGATTCGGATATTAATGTCTATACAATAGGAGAAGAGCCGGCCAGCCTTGCCAGCAGGGAGTATATGCAGCAGCTGTTTTCCACTGGCCAGCCGCAGATTACAGACAGTTTTGCAGCAGGGGCAGATGGGATAACTTTAAACTATACGGTAGCTTACCCCTTAAAACAGAACGGGGAAATCACAGGCTGTCTTTTCTGCGCCATTTATTTTGATGAAATCGTGAATATTTTAAAGGAGGCGTCCGGTTTCAGCGGTACCCAGGCCGTACTGATCGGTTCCAGAGGCCAGATTATGTCATCGACGAATAATCTGCAGTACGGGGAACCGTATCTGGATCATGTGCGTGAAGCAAAAAATCTGGGGATTACGACGGATCAGCTGGAAACCGAACTGTTAGCCAAGCGTCCGGGAGCATACTGGAGTATCAGACAGGGGCGCCTTTGCTATACGATTTACAGCAATGTGAAGAACACGAACTGGGATTTGCTGACGGTGATAGAATTTTGGGATGTCTATAAGACACAGGTGCCGGCCTATCTGGTAATCAGTGTTTTTCTTCTGCTGCTGTGTGCGTTTGCTGTCAGACTGACGAAGCGGTTTGTGAACGAGCAGAAGCAGGCGGTTAATATGCTGGTACACTCCATTGAAGAGCTGGAAGAAAAGATCTATCAGAATGAACGGCCTGACAATGTAGACTTTAAAGAAATTATCCGGCTGACCAGCAATGGGCTGTCTGATGGTCTGACAGGCGTAGTCACGCGGTCTGTATTTTTCAAACAGGCGGAAGCACAGTTAGATAAGGTGCCGGAGGAACGGCTCGTTGCCCTGTGCTTTGTGGATCTTGATAATTTAAAGAAACTGAACGATACACATGGCCATGCGGTGGGAGATACGGCGCTCAAAAGCATCGGTTATATTCTCAGGGAATATGAGAAGAAGTATGACGGCGTTGTGGGACGGTACGGAGGAGATGAGTTTGTACTGCTGCTTACTGATATCGACGATGAGAAGGAACTGAAACGGGTTATGGAATCTCTTGTGCTAAGGCTTCATTCCGATATCGGTACAGGCGGAATGAAACTGCCGATACAGTGCAGTGTCGGAGTTGCGGTAAGACAGCCGGGAGAGAAGCTGGATGAAATGATCGCCCACGCAGACGAAGCCCTGTATTTTGTGAAGCAGAATGGTAAGGGATATTATAAAATTTATCAGGATTGAGGGAGCAGATGAAGAGGATCATAAAAAGAAGGCGGATCATCTATTTTTTTGTGCTTACATTATTCCTTTTGATTTCGGCAGTCTTCGGTCTGGAAACTCAGAGCAGGTACGCAGAGGAGCGGAAGGCAGATGCTGGAAGCATTCTGGAATTATACAGGGAAAATATCGTTCTGGTTATGAGGGAACAGCTGAATTACGCTCAGGGACTGGTTGGCCTGGCATCCGGGACCATGAAGGATTCGGAGTGGTTTCAGTGGAAAGCCGAAGAACTCATGGCCATGGATGGCGTCAGCAGTATTCTTGTATTTGAGGGAGACACGGTTTATAAAGCATTTCCTGAATGTGTACAGGAAGTTATGGCGGGCAGAAATCTAAAGGATCTTTCTTATCTTTATACCCTGGCAAAGGTAGTAAAAGAACCGGTGGTAGAGGGGCCGGTCATCATGGAGGGGACGGGCGAGACGGTATTCCTGTTCCTTCAGCCGGTACTGGAGGGCAGGGCATACCAGGGAGAAATTGCCCTTGCACTGTCTGAAGAATACGTAAAAGAGAAGATGAATCTGGAAAGCCTGTATCAGCTGGGATACGAATACTACTTATGGAAGGTGAACAGTCAGGATGGAAGTAAAGAGGTGGTGGCGTCCTCCAATGCGATGATAGACTATTCCCATGCGGCTAAAACAGAATTCTATCTTCCTTCCCAGTGGAATCTGAGTATCATGCCCATAGAAGGCTGGATACCCCGGAAAAGACAGATCCTGTATGCGGCAGAAAGCATACTTCTGTGGCTTCTCCTTTCGTCACTTTTTGTCCTTTCAACCGCGCTGGCAAAACGATATCAGTATGACAGAAACATCAGCAATACCGACTGGCAGACCGGAATGCTCAACAGACAGGGGATTGGAAAGGAACTGAATACATGGATCCGGAAGGGGGAAAAGGCTTTTTCCGTATTTTATTTTGCGTTGGAAGATTACAACCGGATTGCCCTGCTTGCGGGGCCTGAGAAAGAAGAGGAGTACTTAAAGAGTATTCCTGTGATCATGAAGGATTATATCGAAGGTCCATACGCCGCCGCCCGAATATCCGGCGAGGGTTTTTTTGTTGCTGTAAAAGAAGAGATGGCGGAAGGCGAAATGTCTGAATTTGCCAAAGGGCTGTCACTGAAGATGATCTGGAAGATCCGTCACCAGGGCGGAAAGGTGTTTTTAAATGCCAAATACCAGTACGTTTCTTATCCGGAGGAAGGGAATGACGTGAGGACGCTTCTGCGGAATCTGATCGAGAAGTACTACAGCAAACTGTTTCGGGAATCATCGGTCCGTGAACTGACGGAAAAATGCCGCCAGCTTGCTGCGGGAAGAAGCAACGTGGAATTCGGCGAATACGCAGAACCCTGGATTACAGACTTATCCCAGGCGATCAACCATTACCGGAAGCAGGTGGAACAGGCAGTTTACTACGATCCGGTCTTTGGAATCGGAAACAGAATGAAGTATATCCGGGATGCGGATATGATGATTGCCTATGATGAAAGAAGACGTTTCCGTCTGTATGGCGTGGACATCCGTTCCTTTGGGAAATATAACGAGCTGTTCAGTGTGGAGACGGGGGATGCGCTGCTGAGGGAGGTAACCAAAAGACTGAGCGCTATATTTGGAAGTAATCTGTACCGGATTAACGGCGATGTGTTCCTGGGAATTTCTCTTGATCACGCCAGCAGGGATAAAGAGAATGACGAGATGATCTCCCGGATTCAGGAGGCTTTTCGTATTCCTGTTAAGGTGCAGGAGGCTGTTATCACCCTGGATGCGTTCATCGGTGTCTGCGATTATCCGGCCAATGCCAGGAAGCCGGAGAAGCTGTTAGAGTGTCTTCAGTCTGCCATCAACTACGGCAAGGTGCCTGAACATGGGGTGACGGACGGTATCGTAATCTTTAACAACAGGCTTCTGGAGATAAGAAGGAGAGAGGGAAAGATTCTTCAGCTGATCCGGGACAGTATCCATGAAGGGACACTGGAAGTATGGTATCAGCCGATTTATCAAATGAAGGCAGGCCGTTTTACGGCAGCGGAAGCGCTGGTTCGTCTGCCGGATGGAACTGGCGGCTATATCTCCGCGGGACAGATGATAGAGGTTGCGGAAAGAAACGGACTTGTCTGCCAGATTGGGGAATATGTGATACACCAGGCGTGTACCTTTATGAAAGAGAAGGGGGAGGCGCTGGGGCTGGGGAGAGTTGGAATCAACTTGTCTGTCCAGCAGCTTCTGGTTGAGGACAGCGCAGCACATCTTCTCGAATCGATTAAAAAAACGGGTGTCCATCCAGGACAGGTTGTCCTTGAGATTACAGAGACGATCCTGATACAGTTCATGTCAAAAGCGGAAGGGATTATCAGGGATTTATCGGAGAACGGGATCAGAATATCTCTGGATGATTTCGGGATTGGTTACAGCAGCTTAAATTATCTGATGAATCTCCCGGTGCACTCGTTAAAGATAGACCGGTCCATGACAAGTAAAATCAACGGTTCACCAAAACAGTACGCATTGCTGAAAGCGATTATTGCCATGGCAAAGGTCAATGATATTGAAGTGGTAGTAGAAGGTGTGGAAAATGAAGAAGAGCGGCGCGCGATTATTGACGCAGAGGCCGATTACATTCAGGGCTTCTACTATTCAAAACCGCTGCCGCAGACGGAACTGGAACTCTTTTTAACCGGCTTTGCGGTGAGGGACTGACGAAGAACAGTAGGGATAAAGGATGAAAAATGACGTAGTAAAATATGAACGGATCTGTGAAATATTAAAAAACAAGATTATATGCGGCCTTCTTCCGCCGGGCACAGCACTGCCGGGGCGTGCGAAGCTGTGCAGGGAGTTCCATACGTCGGAACGGACTGTGAGACGGGCCGTGGAGGTACTGGTGCAGGAAGGTTTTCTGGAGGTCGTTCCAAAGAAACGGCCCGTAGTTGCCTGCGGTTATTTGGATAAACGCCGGGAGGAGCAGGACGAACGGGAAACGTCCGATGCCGTTGCGGCTAATGATATCTTAAAATCGGGGATTCTTCTCTGCTATCCGGTCAACCGCCGGGGAATGCTTCTGTGCAGAGGCGATGACTGGAAGACCCCGGAGACGATAGTGGCAAATATGAATCCGGACGATCCGACCGGATTCTGGCGCCTGTCCAACCGTCTCTGGCGATTTTTTATCTGCAGAAATGAAAATGAACTGGCACTGCGCGCAGTGGACAGCCTGGGGCTGGGGGAGGTGGATCCTCTGCCTGGTACCAGGGAAAACCGGATTGATTATCTGAAAAGTTTAAAGGAATTGATCCAGACGATAAAGAGAGGAGGGAGACCGGAGGAAGTTCACTTCGATGCTCTGTTCTCTCTTTATGGCATTGTCATAGACCGTATCGAGGGGGAACCGGTCTGCCGTGTGACTCCGGATTCCCCTTTGAGGGTGGGGACAAAGAATTTCGAGCAGCAGTTCAGGAGATCGCAGGAACGGTATTCCAGCGTGTACCTGGATATTCTGGGACTGATTGCCATGGGCCGCTATCAGCCGGGCGACCGGCTTCCGACCCATGAGCAGCTGCAGGAGATATACGGAGTCAGTATCGATACGACGATCAGGGCAATCAGAGTTCTGCAGGACTGGGGAGTGGTAACGGCGGCCCCGAGAAACGGAATTTTCGTAGCAAAAGATTTGGAAGGGCTGCGTAAGATATATATAGCGCCGGAGCAGATCGCCGGTCATGTCAGGCGCTACTTTGACAGCCTGCAGCTGGTGGCGCTGACCGTTGAGGGGGTGGCAGAACATGCGGCACTCCATGCAAAACCGGATGAGACGCGCCGTATGCTGGCGCTTATGGAACGTCAGTGGAACGATCCGTTTTGCCATCAGCTGATACCGCTCACACTGCTGGAATTCATCACAGATCATATCCGCTACAATGCTCTTAAATCGGTTTATGAGCTGCTGCTGAAGAATTTCAGCATCGGAAGAGGGATCCCCAAACTGGTACAAAAAGATAAGACGCCTGTAAACAGCGAACTTTACCGGCAGTGCATGGAAGCGGCCGGAATGCTGAAGGCGGGGGAAGAGAAGCGTTTTGCCGCTCGTGCCGCCGGGATATTTCAGCAGATTCACCGGCTGGTTATCCAGGAATGCAAAAGGCTGGGATACTGGGAAAGTGCAGGGAACGTGTATGACGGAACTGCATTATGGAAGTGACTGGATGGTTCCGGTGAAGGATTCCTGTTAAAAAAACGTTAATAAATGTTTTAAATCCGCAGCGGACGCAATTAAAGGTTACGGCAGGAGCGGTTTCATGCTATACTGTACAGGTAAATATAAAGTTATAGAAAGGACTGAGGTTGATCTATTGAAAAATTCCCTGCTGAAATTGAGAGAGAAACTGTCGGAAGCGCTGCATTCCGTGCTCCCGATCATCGGGATCGTCATGGTCCTGTGTTTTACGATCGCTCCCATTTCCTCCAGTATTTTGCTGTGCTTCCTTATGGGCGCGGCCATGATCGTCATAGGTACCATGTTCTTCACGCTGGGGGCGGAGATCAGCATGACTCCCATGGGAGAGCGGCTGGGCACAGCCGTCACGAGGAGTAAAAAGCTGAGCATCATCGTGATACTGGGATTTGTACTGGGATTCATCATCACGATTTCGGAACCGGATCTCCAGGTATTGGCGGAACAGGTGCCATCCATACCGAACAGGACGCTGATTTTTTCGGTCGCGCTGGGAGTGGGCGTATTTCTCGTCATTGCACTTTTGCGCATGCTGTTCAGCATAGCGTTGCCCCACATGCTGATTACATTTTACATATTGGCATTCCTCCTTACGCTGTTTGTTCCACAGAGCTTTCTGGCGGTGGCCTTCGATTCCGGAGGTGTGACGACGGGCCCGATGACGGTTCCGTTTATTATGGCTTTTGGTATCGGTATTTCCGCCATACGTAATGACCGCCATGCATCAGATGACAGCTTCGGTCTGGTGGCGCTCTGCTCCATCGGTCCGATCCTTGCAGTACTGATTCTTGGAATGATTTACAGGCCGGCTGACAGTGCCTACATTCCACCGGTCCTTCCGGAGATCAGCAATTCCGTAGAATTATGGAAGCTGTTCCGCGTTGGACTTCCCACCTATATTAGAGAAATTGCCGTATCGCTTTTTCCCATAATCCTGTTTTTCGGTATTTTCCAGATCGCAGTTCTCAAACTTTCAAAGAGAAATTTAAGAAAAATCATTGTCGGCCTTGTCTATACGTACATCGGCCTCGTGCTGTTTTTGACAGGCGCCAATGTGGGCTTTATGCCGGCCGGTAATTACCTGGGACAGGTGATTGCCTCCCTGGATTACAACTGGATTATTGTTCTGATCGGCATGCTGATCGGATTCTTTATCGTTAAGGCGGAACCGGCTGTTTACGTATTAAATAAACAGGTCGAAGAGATTACAGACGGTGCCATTCCGGCCAGGGCGATGAGTATCAGCCTTTCCATCGGCGTGGCCGTTTCCATCGGTTTGGCCATGCTGCGGGTGCTGACGGGGATTTCCATCCTGTGGTTCATCATCCCGGGATATGCGATCGCGCTGGGGCTTTCCTTCTTTGTACCAAAGATCTTTACAGCCATCGCTTTTGATTCCGGCGGGGTGGCCTCCGGTCCGATGACCGCCACATTTCTGCTGCCGTTTGCGCAGGGAGCCTGTACCGCTGTGGGCGGGAATATTGTCACGGACGCATTCGGCGTGGTAGCCATGGTAGCCATGACCCCGCTCATCACCATACAGATCCTGGGCATGATCTATCAGATGCAGCAGCGGTCCGCGCCGAAGGACCAGACTTTACCGGAGCCTGTGGCAGGTTTCGACCAGCTTGATGATGATGCAATTATTGAGCTTTAACAGCGGCACAGATACGATTTCGAAAGAAAGGACTGCAGTATGAGCGAATTGTATTTAATGGTTACAATCACGGAAAGAACCGGAGTAAAGAAGTTTCATACTCTGTACGGCCACCATGGAGCGGACGTCACCTTCATCACTGTGGGAAACGGAACCGCGGTCAGTGAGACCCTGGACTATTTAGGTCTCGAGGAGACGGAGAAGGCCGTGATGCTGTCCATCGTGACAGGCACTGTGTGGAGAGAGATAAAATCGGATTTACAGAAGCATTTAAAAATTGACGTTCCCGGCACGGGCATAGCCTTTATCATTCCGTTAAGCAGCATTGGCGGCAAGAAGCCGCTGCTGTTTTTGACAGAGAATCAGAATTTTGAAAAAGGGGAGGAAAGCTCATTGAAAGACACGAAATATGAACTCCTGATTGTGATTGCCAACCAGGGATATACGAACATGGTTATGGACGCTGCCCGGGAGGTGGAGGAAGTCGGAGGAACCGTAATTCACGCCAGAGGCACTGGCTTGGAGCGGGCGGAGAAATATCTCGGCGTCTCCCTTGTGGCGGAGAAGGAGATGGTATTTATCGTCGTAAAGAGCGGCATGAAGAACCGTGTCATGAAGAACATTATGGAAAAAGCGGGTCCTGCAAGCAAGGCCCGGGCCGTCGCATTTTCACTTCCGGTGACGAGCACGGCTGGTATGCGCCTTATGGAAGAGGCAAAGGACGATAATGATTAGGCAGGAGAACGATTAACCATGGAACCATACTATTACAGCCGAATGAACAGGACAGAGCAGAGCGCATATCATGCCATGAAAACCGGGCTGACAGCCCTCGCTCCTTCCTTCACGGTTCCGCGGCTGGAAAACAGAGAACTGGCGGATATCTTTTTCAGGCTCCGGCTGGACTGCCCTGAGATTTTTTACGGAACCGGATTCCATTACCGGTTTTACCAGAATTCAGGCAGCGTGGAGATGATACCGGAATACTTATTTGACAAGGGAAAGGTGAAGGACCATCAGAAGGCCATGAAGGCCAGAATCGCCAAGCTGGCCCGCCCTGCCGAATCATTGACAGAGTGGGAGAAGGAACGGTATATCCACGATTTTATCTGCACCGGCGTCCGCTACGATAAGCTGAAAAAACCGTATTCCCATGAGATCATCGGTCCTTTGGGCCAGGGGGTGGGGGTCTGCGAGGGGATAGCAAAGACTGTAAAGATTCTCTGCGACTCCCTGGGAATCTGGTGCATGATCGCCATATCCGAAGCGAATCCGGAGAAGAACATCAAATACCGCCATGCATGGAATATTGTGAGAATCGGCGGCAGATATTACCATCTGGATGCCACCTTTGACAACAGCCTTGGTCATGGGGAGACCATCCGCTACGACTACTTTAACCTGGATGATAGGCAGCTGTTCCGCGATCACGAGCCAGCCCTTTATCCGGCGCCGCCGTGCAGTGACGGAGACCATTTCTATTACAGGGAAAAGAAGCTGTCCTTCACAAAGACGGAAGATGTGGCCAAACGTGCCGCGCAGGCGGTAAAAAAGGGAAAGCCGCTTGTGTTCCACTGGAGAGGCGGCTATCTGACGCGGGCCATGGTGGAGGAACTCTTAACTCTTTTGGAGGAGGCTGCAAAACAGAAGGGAAAGCATGTGAGAGCCGGACTTAACTGGCCGCAGGCTGTCTTTTCAGCAGAGTTCATCGACGAACTTCCGGGAGAAGAACTGCTGGTGGAGACGGCGAATGAAGGGGAGAGTATTGGGTAAGAGAGCCGGCCGCCAAAACCAAAGCAGAAAAATATAAAAGAAACGCCCATTCTTCATAAAAAACTTTTGATAGTAAAATTAATACAAATATGGTAAAATAGAGCAACCATAGTAAATGGCTGAAATGAAGAACATCACAGAAGACATTACAGGATAAGCTCAGTATGCAACCATACACAGGAAGAAGGGGAGACAATGGCTTCAGAGGATGAACTTTTTGCCGGGTTTGGCGCAGATGCAGGCATGTTTTACAGCGCGCTTGTCAGAAGCACGGATAATTATATCTATATCATTAACATGAAGACTGATGTCGCGCTGGCATCCCCGAATATGCAGAGAGACTTTGAGCTGGAAGGCAGGCTGGTGCCGGGACTCGTTACCGTATGGGGGAATCTGGTCCATCCCAGGGATTTTAAACGGTATTCGAAATCGATTGAGGAGATGCTGGACGGTGAGACCGATGTTCACGATGTGGAGTATCAGGTGCTCAACCGTAAAGGGGAGTATGTTTGGGTATGCTGCCGCGGTGTCCTTAAGAGAAATGAGGAAGGCGAGCCTGTGATTTTCGCCGGAGTGGTCACGGACCTGGGCAGTAAGGGGAAGATTGACTATACGACAGGGTTGTTTACCAATCGGGAATGTGAGAAGGAAGTCGGACGGATTTTCGACAGTGAAGAACATGCAGAGGGAGGAATTCTGCTTCTGGGTCTGGACGATTTCGTGAGAATCAACGATTTGAACAGCCATATCTTTGGCGATGCCGTACTGCGCCAGTTTGCACAGAGCGTTCAGCAGCTTCTTCCGCCTGAGGCAGCCATATACCGGTTTGACGGCGATGAATTCGCGGTCGTCTATCCCGGCGCCGGGGAAGCGGAACTGCGTGCTCTGTATCAGAAGATTCACGTGTACTGCAACCGGCCCCATAAGATCGACGACAGTTCGTATTTTCTCACGGTATCCGTCGGTGTAGCCATGATGGGCAAAGACGGTAACGGCTATCAGGAGCTGCTGACCTGTGCGCTAAGCGCTCTGGAGGTGTCCAAACAGAACGGGAAGAATACAGTTACGTTCTTTTCGCAGGATATGATGCACACCAGAAGGCGTGCGCTGGAGCTTTCCAGCCGCCTTCAGCTCAGTGTGATGAACGGTATGGAGTCCTTTCATCTTGCCTACCAGCCGTTTGTGCATTCGGATACCCTGCAGGTTTCTGGTGCGGAGGCTCTGCTTCGATGGTCCTGTGAGCCCTACGGCGTGGTTTCTCCGGTCGAGTTCATACCGCTTCTGGAGGCAGGCGGCCTGATCGTACCCGTCGGAAAATGGGTTCTGGAGGAAGCGGTGCGAACCTGTAAAAAGTGGCTCACGTATCAGCCTGATTTTATCATGAATGTCAATATTTCGTATCTGCAGATGCTCGATGAGTCATTTATAGATTTCGTGAAGCAGACTTTGAATCAATACAATCTTCCTCCCGCCCATATCGTCCTGGAACTGACGGAGAGCTGCTTCGTCACGGACATGGAGGCGCTTAAGGAAGCCTTCCGGCTCCTTCGCAATTTAAAGATACAGATTGCCATGGATGATTTTGGAACCGGTTATTCTTCTCTGGGCATGCTTTCCCAGTCGCCGGCAGATATCGTGAAGATTGACCGTCTGTTTATCACTGCCATCGGAGACAAAGAGAATGAATTTAACCGGTCGTTTATCGGTTCGGTGATCCAGCTCTGCCACAGAGTGGGAATATCCGTATGTGTGGAAGGCGTAGAGCGTAAGAATGAGCTGGATACGGTCTGTTCCTTAGAGGCCGACTGCATTCAGGGATATTACATATCGAAACCACTGCTTCAGGAGGAATTTGAAAAGAAATTCTGGGAAGCATGATTTCTTGAAGGAACGGTAACAGAGAAGAGGCCGCGGCAGGTCTCTTCTTTCTATTTTATCTGCCAAAACAGATGGATTATTTCCAGAATAATGGCAAATTTGGTAAAAACTTTAGAAAATTATAAGAATTTATTGTTGTAAAAGATTATGAGATGCCATTATAATGGGGGAGAATGGAGCGAGATATTAATCAGGAGGAAAGAGACGTATGAAAGACGAATTCAACCACGTGGAAATAGACGGTAAAGAGGCGGACGCCATCCAGGTAAAGATGGATGATGTCGTAGCTGATGCTGAGAAGTTTGCGGCGGAAGAAAGATCAGCGGATCCGGACCGGAACCGGAAGGGCGGCGCGGAGTCTGAGCCGGTGATGGAAGAACAGATGAGCGACGAGGAGTTTAATGAAGAACTGAAGGAGCTCATGGAAGAAGACAACTCCGGAAAGAAAAAGAAGAAAAAGAAGAAAAAAGGAGAGCGGGGACGCAGGAAAAAATGGAGCGTCAGGAAGAAAATCCTTGTCGGTGCCGGAGCCGCAGTGGTAGTCATTTTTGGTGCTTCCAAAGTGATGGGCGGAGGCAAGGCGCCCCAGATGATGGCCGCCACATTTCCGCTGAGCAGGGGCGAAGTGGTGGAGATGCTTTCGGTCAGCGGCCCTGTGGAGGGAACTGACAGTGTGGAAGTTGTATCCAATTTACACGCGGAGATTCTGGAGATTCCGGTTAAAGAAGGAGACCGTGTGGAAAAGGGACAACTGCTGGCCACTCTGGATGAGAAGGACGCGAAAAAAGAAGTGGATATCGCCCAGAACGCCTATGACCTTGCAGTGACTACATACAATGAAAAACAGATCGAGGCTGAGAACGGCTACGCGAAGGCCAGGCAGGACTACGATGCGGCAAAGGCCAATTATGACAGAACGAACGTATTGTTCCAGGCGGGAAGCGCATCTCAGCTGGAGCTGGAGAATGCTTCCGATGCACTGAACAACGCGCAGCGCGAACTCAAGACATTTACGCTGAAAGACGGCAGACCGGTGGCTAACGAATCGTATTCCCTTCAGATTGAGAATGCGGCGTTTGAACTGGACCAGAAGAAGGAACTTCTGGCCAACACAAAGGTTACCAGCCCCATCGCCGGCACCGTGGTCCGTGTGAACTGTAAGGTGGGCCGTTTCGCAGATAAGACGGATGATGACAAGCCGATGTTCATTATTGAAAATCTGGATGTCCTGGAGATGAAGATCAATGTCAGCGAGTATTCCATCGGCAAGGTTAAGATCGGCCAGCCGGTAGAGATCAGTGCGGATATTTTAAACGGAGAGAACGTTAAGGGCGAGGTGACTGCCATTTCTCCGACCGGTGAGGAGAAGGGAAACGGCTCCACGGAGCGTGTAATCCCGACGACGATCCGTATTATTGATCAGAATACCCGCCTGATCGCAGGAATTACAGCGAAGGCGAAGATTGAACTTCAGAAGGCAGAGGATGCATGGGTGGTTCCGGTTTCGGCCCTTTATCAGCAGCCGGATGGCAGCACCGCGATCGTAGCCGTAGAAGACAACATTGCCCATATGATCCCCGTGACCACAGGAGTCGAGAGCGATATCCAGGTACAGGTGATTCCGGCAGAGGAAGGAAAGCTGACAGAGGGAATGCAGATCATCGAGACACCGGCGGCGTATCTTACAGACGGCATGGCCGTTGTAGCTGTTCCGGCTGCATAGAAAAGGAGGAAGCAATATGTGGAAAAGGGAAAAAAAGCTTCCTTCCTGCACGAACGAAAAAGCCTCGGATGATCTGATCCGGCTTGTAGACATGGTGAAGATATACGATACCGGTTCCATTAAGGTTCTGGGCTTAAAACGAATCAACTTAACCATTAAGCGGGGAGAGTTTGTGGCGATCATGGGTCAGTCCGGTTCCGGAAAATCTACCCTGATGAATATTTTGGGCTGCCTGGACCGGCCGACCATGGGCCATTATTACCTGGATGGAATCGATACGGCTGACATGAGTCCGGATGCGCTGTCTGCGATCCGGAACAGAAAGATCGGCTTCGTATTCCAGTCCTTTAACTTAATTTCGAGAACATCGGCGCTGAAGAACGTAGAACTCCCCATGACGTACGCTCACAAATCCAAGAAAATGAGGGAGCAGCGCGCGTTGGAGCTTCTGGAACGGGTGGGCCTGGGAGAAAGGTATGAACACATGCCCAATGAACTCTCCGGCGGACAGCGGCAGAGGGTTGCCATTGCGAGGGCTCTGGCGAATGAACCGCCGCTGATCCTGGCCGATGAGCCCACCGGTAATCTGGATACCGCCTCCTCTGTGGAAATCATGGAGCTGTTTTCCCGGCTGCATAAGGAAGGCGCTACGGTAGTCGTGGTTACCCATGAGGAAGACATCGCCGCATTCACGGAACGGATAATCCGGTTCCGGGATGGCCAGGTAGTTAGTGACAAGCGGAATATTCCGAAGGAACTTACGGAAGAGGAAGCAGTTAAAATGAAGAAAGAAGGGACGCCATGCTGCTAGAAAATATGACCATGGCGCTCCACGCCATCCGGTCTAACAAGATGCGCTCGTTTCTTACCATGCTGGGAATCATCATCGGTATCGCGTCGGTGATCGCCATTGTTTCCGTCGGTGACAGCATGCGGTCCCTCTATGCGGATGCCTATAAAAATGTGGGGGTAAACCGGGCGGTTGTACTGGTATCCTGGAATGTGGATGATTTCCGGATGAGTGATTATTTCACTCTGGATGAACTGGACCGGGCAAAGGAAGTATTTAAAGACAAGATTGCATACATGGACAGCGACGCCTATGCCAGCACCGATGCGGTTTATGGCAGAAATAAAGTGAAATACAGCTTTCAGGGCATTGATTATAATTATCCCCAGGTACAGCCCATGAATATTATCTATGGCCGTGAACTGAACGAAGCTGACGTAAAGGGACGAAGAAATAATGTAGTACTGGAAGACAAGGGCGCGGAGATGCTGTTTGGAACAGCCAACTGTGTCGGCAGAACATTCCGTATGACCATCAATAAGTCTACGGAGGAATTTACCGTGGTCGGTGTCTACCGCAAGGATTTGTCTCCGCTGGAGGCGATGATGATGGGCAACGGACGCACGCAGTCGGGCTTTATACCATACACGATCCTCACGCGTCCCAGCGATTATTTCCAGGATTTAAACTTTTATGTAAAAGACGGAGTGGATATGAAGGCATTTCTGCCTGAGATTGCCCGCTACGTTGCAAAGATAAAAGGAAGACCGGTATCTGAAATCATGACCCAGTCGGTTGTGGAACAGATGGGAAGCGTGGATACCGTACTGGGCGGAATGTCTGCCGCGGTAGGCGGTATTGCAGCGATTTCCCTGCTGGTAGGCGGGATCGGGATCATGAACATTATGATGGTGTCCGTTACGGAGAGAACAAGGGAGATCGGAATCAGGAAGGCCCTGGGAGCCCGTACCCGCGATATCATGATGCAGTTTTTGACAGAGTCTGCACTTATGTCGGCCTGCGGAGGCATCATCGGAATCGTACTGGGAGTCGGGATTGTCACGATTGGCGGAAGCGCCATGGGGATGGTTCCTGTTGTGAAGGTATCTGTAATCCTTGTGGCGGTAGGATTCTCCGCACTGGTTGGAATCTTCTTTGGACTGTATCCGGCATCGAAGGCGGCAAAGGCCGATCCGATTGATGCCCTGCGCTATGAATAGGGAAAGGAGAGACCATCATGCTGCTTGAAAATATGTTTATGGCACTGCATGCTATCAGAGCCAATAAGATGCGTTCCTTTCTCACCATGCTGGGAATCATCATCGGCATCGGGTCTGTGATAGCAATCGTGTCCATAGGAGATACCATGCGTTCCATGGTAGCCGGTCTGTACGCCAACGTGGGCATGACCAGAGCTCTGATCTATATCTGGCCGGCCGACGGCAGTGACCAGCGGGACAGTGACTACTTTAATATGGAACAGATGGAACGGATCAAAGAGGTGTTTCAGGACGATATTGAATATATCGACAGCAACGCCTACTACAGCGGTGAGGCGCTTCACGGCCGCAATAAAGTGAAATTCCAGTTTCAGGGAATCGATTACAACTATCCGGATGTACAGAAGATTAATATTATTTATGGCCGCAATTTAAACGAGGCCGATGTCAAGGGCCGCAAGAAAAATGTGGTTCTGGAATCCAAAGGGGCCATGGAGCTGTTCGGGACGGAAAATGCGGTTGGAAAAACGTTCCGCACCACCGTCTACGGCGAGACGGATGATTACAATGTGGTAGGAGTTTATAAGAAGGAGCTGACTCCGATCGAGGCCATGATGATGGGAACCGGTCAGACCAAGGAAGCATTTATTCCGTATACGATTCTGACATGGCCCAACGATTATCTGTTCCAGGTGAATCTCTTCGCCAGGGAAGGAACGGATATGAAGGAATTTGAAGGGCGGATCGTCCCTTATATCGCGAGGCTTAAGGACCGGCAGCCTGCGGATGTGACATTTTACTCGGCGCTTGACGAGATGAGCGGTATGGATACCATGATGGGCGGACTCTCCGCTGCGGTGGGAGGCATCGCTGCGATCTCTCTTCTGGTGGGAGGCATCGGTATCATGAATATCATGCTGGTATCCGTCACGGAGCGGACCAGGGAAATCGGAATCAGAAAGGCTCTGGGAGCGAGAACCCACGATGTCATGATCCAGTTTCTGACGGAATCAGCGATTTTGTCCGCATTTGGAGGAATTCTGGGCGTAGTCATCGGTGCGGGACTGGTCATGGCAGGCGGAGCGCTGTTCGGTCTTTCGGTGGTAGTAAAACCCCAGGTGGTCCTTGTGGCAGTAGGTTTTTCGGCTCTGGTCGGTCTGTTTTTCGGTCTGTACCCTGCGTCGAAGGCGGCGAAAAAAGACCCCATTGACGCGCTTCGGTACGAATAAAAAATTTCGAAATCATGAAGAAATAAGTGTGTGCAGCCGGGAATTTTCCTGTATTTTACAGGGATTTTCCCGGTTTTGAACTTTACAAAATTATAAAAATCTCCAGATGGGGCTCGCCAAGTAAAAAGTTCTATGCTATAATAAGATGATATGTTACGGTGTATTGAGGAGAGCCTATGCTGAGTGAAGAAAAAATCAAAATCATGACGAACCTCGCCATGTTCGAAAAAAATGAGGGGAACAGGATATTTCCTGTAAACCGGTATTTTAAGAGTGATTATATCAGCAGCAAACTGCTGCGTTCCTTTTTCAGTTATACCCTGAGCTTCCTTTTAGGCCTTGTCATGTGGGTGCTCTGTGATATTGAGAAGTGGCTGAATGTCCTGCGGATTGACACTCTGATTGAAGTGGGCATGAAGGCGGGCGTGATCTATCTGGCCGGACTTGTGGTATATCTCATCATAAGCCTGTGTGTATATGCGAAGCGGTACGACTATGCGAGCCGCGGGATGAAGGTCTATATGGCAAAGCTGAAAAGGCTGGACAAACGGTATGAAGGCAATTCCAGACCCGGAGCACGGACTAAAGGAGGACGGACCCAATGATGAGTCTTCTCGTATTCAAGGAACGATTAAAGGAATTTTATACAAAATTTGACATCTATATCACGCCGGTAATCAAGTTTGTGTACAGTTACCTTGCGTTCTGGCTGATGAACCGGAATATTGGTTTCATGGCAAAACTCACGAATCCGCTGGTTCCTCTGGTATTGGCTCTGGTGTGTTCGTTTCTGCCCTACAGTGCGGTAAGCTTTCTGGCTGCAGTGTTTATGCTGGCCCACTTATGGGCGGTATCCTTTGAGGTTACGCTGGTTATGGCGGTGTTTGTTCTGGTGGTTGCACTTCTGTATTACGGCTTCCATCCCGGTGACAGCTGTCTGCTGATCCTCACGCCGATCTTTTTCGTACTGAAGATTCCATATGCGATTCCTCTGATTGTCGGCCTGTCAGGCGGTATCGTTTCCGTGATCCCGGTGGGCTGCGGTGTTTTTATCTACTATACGCTGCTGTATGTGAAACAGAATGCAGGAGTTCTGACCAATGAGTTCTCAGCTGATATGATGCAGCGGTTTTCTCAGATTGTGAAGAGTCTCTTCGGCAATCAACTGATGTTAGTGCTGATTGCGGCGTTTGCGGCTGCGATTGTAGTCGTGTTTATTCTTAAGAATATGTCCTTCGATTACTCCTGGATCATCGCTATCGTGGCGGGAACCATCGCCCAGCTGGTGGTGATTTTTATCGGTGATATCACGTTTGATGTATCAGTTCCGGTAAGTGAGCTCATTATAGGAGTGGCAGTCTCTTTGATTCTGTCCGGGATTTACACGTTTTTCGTCTTCGCAGTGGACTACTCGCGGACGGAATACGTCCAGTTCGAGGATGACGATTATTATTATTACGTGAAGGCAGTGCCGAAGCTGACGGTGAGCACGCCCGACGTAAAGGTTCAGAAAATAAATGCCAGAAAACTCCAGAGACCACAGCGTTAGGCGAAACTGGAAAAAGGGAGGTGGACTTTCGTGGCAGATATTATAGATGGATTATATTCCTGGGTTTCATTCTTACCAAGGATAACCAAGACGAATCTCATTGAGATTATTATCATAGCAGTACTTCTGTATGAGCTGCTTGTCTGGATTATGAATACGAGAGCCTGGACTCTCCTAAAGGGTATTCTGTTAATATTATGTTTCTATGTGCTGACCTATATTTTCCGTCTTGATAATATCAAGTGGATTTTGAATACGATTGCGACGCCTGCGGTGACGATGGCGATCGTGATTTTCCAGCCGGAGCTTCGAAAGGCGCTGGAACAGCTGGGAAGCAGAAACCCGCTCACAGGAATTCTTACCTTTGATGACGGGAAGGATAATTCCGGTTTTACTGACAGGACCATCAACGAGCTGGTGAAGGCCACGTTTGAGATGGCCAAGGTGAAGACGGGAGCGCTCATGGTGATTGAGCGGGGCGACTCCTTAAAGGAGATCGAGCGAACCGGTATTGAGATTAATGGTCTGGTATCCAGCCAGCTCCTGATTAATATATTCGAACACAATACACCGCTTCACGACGGCGCGGTGGTGATACACGGAAACAGGGTGGCGGCGGCTACCTGCTACTTACCGCTGTCCGACAACATGTCCATCAGCAAGGAGCTGGGAACGAGGCATCGTGCCGCGGTCGGCGTCAGCGAGGTGACTGACAGTCTGACCATCGTGGTGTCGGAGGAGACGGGACGCGTATCCGTCGCTTCGGAAGGCGGCTTAAAGCGCGCGGTTGACGCTGATGCGCTGCGGGAACTGCTCATGGATCTCAAACATGTGGAAGGAGAAGGAAGCAGATTTAAGATATTGAAGGGAAGGCGGAAAAATGAAGGAAAAATTGCTAAATAATCTCGGCCTGAAAGTCGTTTCTCTCGTTCTTGCCTTTGTTATCTGGATGGCGATTGTCAATATCTCTAATCCAGTTGTCTCCGGACAGCCGTTTACGATTCCGGTGGACGTTCGCAATGAGGAAATCCTGGATAATGCCAATCTGACATATGAAATTGTCGAAAAGGACAGCGTTACGGTGAATTACCAGGTAAATACGAGAAACAGTTCCCTGTTTCGGGCCTCCGATTTCAGCGCGTATATTGATTTAAAGGACTATAACGATGTGACTGGCGCAGTGCCGATTACCATAGAGGTGAATAAAAACAAGGAATCCCTGATCAGAGACGGGGAAGTGACGGCCAAGCCGATGGTTCTCCATGTAAAGACAGAAGCCATGCAAAACAAGAAATTCGACTTAAAGGTGAATTACGTCGGAGAAGTGGAAGACGGTTATGCGTCGGGAATTACCACCCTGTCCTCCGATTACGTGGTAGCCCGCGGTCCGGAATCCGTGATTGGCCAGATTGCTTCTATCGGTGTGGAAATCAGCCGGGAAGGCGCCAACGCAGATCTGGAGGGCGATGTAGTACCCAAATGTTATGATGCCAACGATAAAGAATTGACGGATCTCGGAGATAAGCTGACAATTACTCCGAACACCATTCATTATAATATGGCAATCCTGAAAGCAAAGGAACTGACCCTGAATTTTGAAGTGAAAGGGACAGTCGCTCCGGGATACCGGTTCACAGGAGTGGACAGTGATTTAAAATCTGTTCCTGTAGTAGCGACGAAGTCCGTGCTGGCGTCAGTCAATGCGCTTTCCGTCGCGGATGATAAGCTTACCATTGAAGGTGCGACTGCAGATAAGGTGATCCATCTCGATCTGAACAATTATCTGCCGCCGAGTACGGCGATTGTTCCGAACGCTCAGAGTGAGGTAACAGTTACCCTGAAGGTAGAACCGCTGACTACAAAGTCCTATACTCTGAATCTGGCCGAGCTGGCCAGCCGCGGTACCGACCCCGATTATGAGTATACCTTCAGCAGAGACAGCGTGGATGTAAATATCAGGGGGCTGAAGGAGGATCTGGATACACTGGATGTCAGTGATTTGAATGCCGTGCTCGATATGACTGGCCTTGAGCCTGGAACCCATCCGGGAAAGCTTGCTTTCGAGGTGGGAGAAGGATTTGAAGTGGTGAATTATTCTGACTTTGATGTGATGGTTGTTGCTGATGGTGAGGATGAGAGTGAAGGTCCCGGACAGACGACTGCTGACCAGGGGACAGATGAACCGGCAACCGCCGGCACTTCAAAAAAAGCAGCAGAATAAGAATGACGATGTGTGGAGGGAAATAATATGGTCAGTGCTAAAGTTGTCATAAAGAATCCTACCGGACTTCATTTAAGACCGGCAGGGATTCTTTGTAAGGAAGCTATGAACTTCAAGTCTTCGGTGAATTTTCGTTTTAAGAATACCACCGCCAATGCAAAGAGCGTGCTCAGCGTATTGGGCGCCTGCGTAAAAAGCGGCGATGAGATTGAATTCGTCTGTGAGGGAGTGGACGAAAAGGAGGCTCTGGCTGCCATGGTTCAGGCTGTCGAAGACGGACTGGGCGAATAAATCTATTTTATAATTAATAAGGAGGTCTTGTTATGATGAAAGGAACAAGCGCATCTGCAGGTATCGGCATTGGGAAAGCCGCTATCGTGGAAGAGACAGAACTGGTAATTAAGAAGGAGACGATCTCAGACGCAGCAGCCGAGAAGGAACGCTTCCAGGCAGCCTTAAAACAGGCGATGGAGGAGACGGAGGCTCTGGCGAAGGATCTGACCACGAGAGTGGGGGAGAAGGAGGCGGAGATTTTAAACGGCCACTTAATGCTTCTTTCGGATCCAATGCTGACAGGTGAGATTGAGAACACGATTGCAGGGGAGAATGCATGCAGTGAATACGCCATCGAGAATGTCTGCAACATGTATGCCGATATGTTTGCCTCCATGGGAGACGAGCTGATGCAGCAGAGAGCAACCGACATGCGTGATATTAAGACGCGTATGCAGAAAATCTTACTTGGTGTCAGTTCCGTGGATATCGCCTCATTGCCGGCAGGCAGCGTCATCGTTGCGAAGGATTTGACCCCATCCATGACGGCCGGCATCAATCCGGCAAATGTCTGTGGGATTGTAACAGAGTTAGGCGGAAAGACCTCTCACAGCGCGATTCTGGCAAGAGCCCTGGAGATTCCGGCAGTGGTTGCGGTGGAGGGCTTTTTAAACAGTGTGAAAGATGGAGACACCGTGGTTCTGGACGGCTCGGAAGGCGTTGTATTTGTGAATCCGGAGGAAGCTGTCACTGCGGAATATGAGGCAAAGAGAACCGCTTATTTAAAAGAAAAGAAGGAACTGGATCAGTACATTGGCAAGCCAACCGTAACAAAGGATGGCGTTACCATCGAACTGGTGGCCAATATCGGAAAACCGGAGGATGTGGATAAGGTTCTTCAGTATGATGCAGAAGGAATCGGCCTGTTCCGTACAGAATTTCTGTTTATGGACCGGAATTCCATGCCGACGGAGGACGAGCAGTTCGAAGCGTACCAGAAGGTAGCCATCGCCATGAACGGCAAGCCGGTGATTATCCGTACACTGGATATCGGCGGTGACAAAGAGATTCCTTATATGGGATTAAAGAAAGATGAGAATCCATTCCTGGGATACCGGGCCATCCGTTTCTGCCTGGACCGCAGGGAAGATGTATACAGACCGCAGCTTCGTGCACTCCTGCGCGCGAGTGCGTTCGGCAATATCAAGATTATGGTTCCGATGGTAACCTGTCTGGAGGAATTCCGGGAAGCAAAGGCAATGATTGAAGAAATCAAGGCAGAGCTGGATTCCAGGGGAATTGCCTATAAGAAAGATATCCAGGTGGGTATCATGGTGGAGACAGCAGCAGCCTCCTTAATGGCGGATGCGTTTGCAAAGGAAGTAGATTTCTTCAGCATCGGAACGAATGACTTAACGCAGTATACCATGTCGGTGGACAGAGGAAATGATAAGGTATCTTATCTGTATTCGCCGCTGAATCCTGCCGTACTCCGCAGCATCCGCCACATCATTCAGTGCGGACGGAAAGAGGGGATCATGGTCGGAATGTGCGGGGAAGCAGCCAGCGATCCGCTGATGATTCCGCTGCTGCTGGCATTTGGCTTAAATGAGTTCAGTATGAGCGCTTCCGCAGTCTTAAACGCCAGAAAGCTGATCACGGGCTACAGCATCGCAGAACTGCAGGCCATTGCTGATAAAGCCATGTCATTCGTGACAGCGGGCGAAGTCGAGGCATACATGCGCGAACAGCAGTGAGCAGTGCGAAAAAGAGCGAATGCCCGCGACCGACACGAAGCGGAGCGGAGTCGAGGTGCACTGCAAAGTAAAAGCTGAATTTACGAATTATAAAATCCTGAAAGGAAGGCAGCTGTCGCATTGGCGGCTGCCTTCCTGTGATGAAGGAGAGTAATTAATTATGGGTGTTTATCTGATTTGTTACGCAGCCAGTTATCTGTTTGCGAGGGCGGGGTATTACTGGCTTTCGGGCCTTGTTTTAATCCTGGCTGCGCTCTGGCTGTACTGGTATGATTACAGGAGGACGGAGAATATCATTCATCTTCGCGGCCTTTTTTCCCTGTTCTGGGTTGGCGGCCAGGGGATTGCGTGTCTGAAGCTGTCTGAGCTTTCGTCGGACTGGAATATTGTCACCTGGCTCTGTTTCCTGGCGGCGCTTTTGGGCTTCTGGGTGACGTATGAGTTTTTGATGCGGGCACAGGGCGAGTCGGGAGGCCAGCGCTCCAGATGGTTTAATTTCCAGGGATATGAGAGGCCGCTGTTCTGGTCTATGGTCATCGTTACCGCGGTGTCTCTGGGCGCGTTTCTGGCAGAGGCTCTGATCCTGGGATTCGTTCCGTTTTTCGTGCGGGGCGTACCGCATGCCTATTCGACCTTCCATATCACGGGAGTCCACTATTTTACGGTCTCATGCGTTCTGGTACCGGCCTTGTCCGTGCTCTATTTCTGCATTGAGCAGGGACGGAACGGTGTGCGTATGGTGCTGGTAATCCTTATGGACATCCTTGCCTGTGCGATTCCGGTTCTCTGCGTCTCCAGGTTCCAGCTGATTCTGGCTGTGGGACTGGCCGTGCTCACGTATATTGCCATGGACAACCGGCTGAAGATTTCCTATGCCATAGGTCTGGTGCTGGGAATGATACCGATCTATGTGCTGCTGACCTTTGCGAGAGGCCATGACGTCTCGTATCTGAATGGGATATTCCAGATGAAAAACAGCGAGATGCCGATCTTTATCACGCAGCCGTACATGTATATCGCCAACAACTATGATAACTTTAACTGCATGGTGGAATGGCTTCCATCCCACACCTTCGGCCTTCGGATGCTGTTTCCCTTATGGGCGCTGACCGGGCTTAAGTTCCTGGTGCCATCCCTGGTGGATTTTCCCATCTATGTGACGAAGGAAGAACTGACGACGGTCACGCTGTTTTACGATTCCTTCTATGATTTCGGAATCGTCGGCGTCGTTCTGTTCGCCTGTATTCTGGGTATGGCTGCATTTCTGCTGGTCCGGATGATGAAGCGGATACGCAATCCGGTGGGATATCTGTTTTATGCCCAGTTTGCCATGTATCTGGTGTTGTCTTTTTTCACCACATGGTTCAGCAATCCGGCTACCTGGTTTTATTTGATCGTGACAGGCCTGCTTTGGGGCTTTTGTTCCTGGCGTAATGACGGAAGACACGGGTAATCCTGAGAGGCGGGAGAATCCCGTGTCTTTCGCCTGTTATCCGGCATCAGGGCCTTGCGTATTTCGCAGGGCCGGTATTTACAGAAAGAGGAGTGAAAATGGAAAAAGAAGATATCAGAGTAACACACGTTATTATACATATTCTGGATTCCACCGTGGGGACGGCGGTGATGTCGGGGGGCCTTTTAGAGCATGGTTCCGATTTTTCCGATTTTGTGAGAAGCCATATTTACCGGGTGATGACCAGTGACGAGGGGAAATCCTGTCAGTTTGACGGCGATTCTCCGGTATACCAGATGGTCTCGGAGATGGAGGAGGACACGTTTATCCAGAAGTCCCAGGAGATTGCCCAGAAGCTGTTTGACATCATGTATTCCAACATCGATATTCCGTCTGCGGATTTGATGGTAGCACGCTACGATGCGGGACAGCAGTGCGGCATTGCCCTGCTTAAGATGAATTACAAGTCATCCTATACCCATATGACAAACTATGCGGAAAATGGAAACTGCAACGACATTATCCGGCAGAATGCTATTCTTCCGGCGGAAAATCAGAAGCTGGCTGAGGCGTGCCTGATCGACTTAAATGATTATTCGCTGCGCGTGATGGAGAAGAAGTATGAGGTTAACGGCGTGAAGACCAATTACTTTTCTCAGATGTTTCTGCAGTGCCACGGCAGCATGTCTCCGAAGACGGAGCTCTCTATCGTTACCAGGGCGGTGGAACAGGTTCAGAAGGGATACTATGATGAGTCGGAACAGTGGGAAGCCCATATGGAGGCGAAGAGCATCTTAAGCCAGGAACTGGCGGAACAGGGAACCATCGATATCCCGACCGTAGCGGAAAAGATATTCCACGAAAAACCGGAACTGAAGGAAGAATTTACGGAAAAGATGGAAAAATACAATCTTTCAGAAAAACAGGTGACGCCTCAGAATCCTTCCACTACCAGAAAGTTTGAAAAGCAATATCTGACCACAGATACCGGAATTGAAATTAAGATTCCAATGGAGGAATACCAGAACAGGAATTCTGTAGAATTTATCACAAATGCGGATGGGAGCATATCCGTGCTGATAAAAAACATCGGGAGTATTACCAGCAGGTAATATTCCCGATGTTTTTTATCACGGAACAGTATTTCTGTTCTATCAGTCCCGGCTGTCATCGGAGGTGTCATCCTGTTCTGCGTCAGGCAGTTCTTCAGACTTCCGGGGAGCGGATGATCTGACTTTTTCTTCTTCTGAAATCCGGTAAATCTTCCGGTTATGATGCCGTACTGCCGAAAGGATGACTGCTGCGATGACAGCCAGCGGAATCCAGAACGGACAGGTGGTGATAATGAAGATCAGGAGATTCGTCAGGGCCGTGATCAGGGACTCGAAGTTTTTTGCAAGCCCGTTTTTCATTCTCGTTCCGGCTGATTCCGGGGCGGCGGGCGTATAACTTGTTACCTCTGCGATGTTTAAATAGACGGTACTGTAGTCTACCTGGTTGTCATAGAGACGAAGCTGGGATTCCATGGATTCCAGCTGATACCGGATATCGGAGAGACGCTGCTCCAGTGTGATGACGGTGTCGATGGACTCAGCTTTCTCCAAAAACTGCCAGATACGCTCCTGCTCGATTTCCAGTGATTTTTTCCGGCTTTCCATGTCACTGTACTGGAGCGTGACGTCCTGGGTGGATTCTGATTTGTTGGTGACATTTCCGCTGTCACTGACGGCTCCCACAAAACGGTCCAGTTTATCGTCGGGAATACGTGCGGTGATGTTGGCGTACCGGGGAATGGGTTGGCCCCGATAGTTTAAGCTGGTGCCTGAGATATCAGACTGTTCTGTGTAGCCGCCCAGCTCAGACAGTTTGGCATTGACACCGGATATCATCCTGTCGAATTCCTCTGTCTCCACCTGCATGGTGATATTGCGGATCAGCTTGCGGCCTTCCGGCAGCTTCGGGGTACTGAAGGATTCTGTGTTCAGCGTGGTGCCGCCTTCCGCCTTCTGGGATGCATAGTCGTAACTCTCGGAATCGTTCGATACGGTTTCAGCGGCCGTTTCCGAGTAGGCCCCGGTTGTCTCTGCAACCATCACAGATTTGCTGGCTGCCCCGCATGCGGTGATTCCCACTGCGGCGGCAAAGAACGGAATTAAAAAATAAACCATTTTTTTCATAATGATTCTCCTCCCTGAGAATGGATTGAATTTGGTTCTGATTAGAGAATACCATGGCGGAAAATGGATTGCAATGGAAGTAATAAAGGATTAAGAAAACATTAGATCTTTAGAAAAATATTAAGAAAAAATGAAAAAGAAACAGATAAAAACAAAATAGAAGAAAAAAAACGAACACTTGACAGTCTATATAAAAGGCGGTACCATAGTCTTATAAAAAAGGAATCGCACGGGATTTTTACGGGAGACTCCGGTGCGGGAAAGGGAGAAACAAGATGGGGAAAAAGTGGATAACGGCGGTTCTTGCCGCAGCGCTCAGCGTGGCGATGGCATCATCGGCATTTGCAGGGACGTGGGAGAATCAGGAGGGAAGATGGAAGTATCACAACGATGACGGCAGCTATGCGGCAGCCCAGTGGGTCGAAGACCAGGGAAACTGGTATTACGTAGAGCAGGATGGCTTTATGAAGACCGGCTGGTATCAGGACGCAGCCGGAGTCTGGTACTATCTCGATGAGAATACGGGAGCCATGGCTTCCAATACTACCAGGAATATCGGGGGAACCGATTATACGTTTGACGGTTCCGGCGCGTGGATGCAGCCGCAGGTACGGTTGAATGACGGCTGGAACGGAACGACATATGTGAACCGGCTGATTGGATATCAGATCACGCTTCCGGATTCCTATCAGGCTGTTTCGGGAAATTCTGTTTCCCTGCCGGAAAATGCGCAGTATGACATGGTTGCAGCTGCACCGGATGGAAACAGCATCATTGTTACCGCGGTTATTAATATGTCCGAACTGGATGGAGAAAACTGGTCCGACGAGGAACTGGCTTACTATTTTAAATACATATACAGAAGTGACAGCGATGTCATCGGTGCGTCATTCAACGATCTTGGCTTTGCAAAGATTACTCTGGTACAGAGTGAGGACGGGGTTGCCGACGTCTATTTCAGACGCTGCGGCTCCTATGTCCTGATGATCGAGACCGTGTTTATCCCGTCGAGATGGCAGGAGATTGATCAAATTCTGCATACGATGAAGATCCCGGACTGACGGATCAGCAACTGTCACGTGTAAGTGAAGCAAAAGGCCCTTTCGGCAGGCAGCCTGGATAACGGGCTGCCTGCTTTACTTTTGCCTTGCATCGGAAGGCGTGGATTCAAAGTACTTCTTATACGCCCTGGAAAATGTAGAGTAGTTTTTAAAGCCGCAGTCAAAGCATACACTTGTAACGGGTGTTCCGCTGCGAAGCAGATCACGCGCCAGAAGCAGGCGCTTTTCTGTTATGTAGCTGCCCAGAGTATAGCCGGTAGCCTGCTTAAATAAGTGCATCAGGTGGTAGCGGCTTAAGTAAGCGGCATCGGCGATCTGATCCACTGACAGATCTTCGGTCAGATGGCCGGAAATGTATTCCATGACCGCTGAGATTCTGCGGTCGCCGGTACCGGGAGAGAGATATTCCACCCGTCCGGTCAGGGCAGCGCGGTTTAGCTTGATCATAAATTCCAGAAATACTACCTGGCAGTACAGTTCTTTTGCATAGCCGTCGTGAGCGCAGGCGTATTCTAAGTCGGTGATGGTTTTGAACAGGCCGCTTTTCTCCAGGGAGTGAATCCGCAGCACGTTGGAACGGAGCTCCTTCGCTTTGTGGAAGCAGTCGCTTAAGTCATAGGTATCGGAACGGTAGGACGTGATGAAGCGGGGGGAGAGGTAGACGATGATCCGTTCATAGGGAACGGATGGATCGATGTCCGGTCTGTGTATATCATTATGGCTTACCAGCACGATATCATAGGGCTGCAGCTGATACTCCTGGCCTTCGATCCGGTAGGTGACACGGCCCCGTATGAAGATGATAATCTTATCAAAATCATGGTAGTGATATTCAAAATCCTGTTTTTTGGTATCGGTCAAATGGAACAGCCGGAAGTCGCTGTTTAAGTATCCTCTTTTTTCATAACCAGTCATAAGTTCAAGGTTCCTTTCGTCTGTTAGCTCTATTATACAGGAATAAACACAATATGCAATAAAAACAGCATAATATCGATAGAAGTGTTAAATAATGCTGATTATAATAAAGGGAAAGAAGATAGGACAAAAGAAGGGACACATAATGAAGATTATTGTTTTAGCTGGCGGATACAGTCCGGAGCGGGAGGTATCCCTGTCCTCGGGTTCCTTAATTGCCAATGCGCTGATGGAGCAGGGCCATGAAGTGTTTTTTCTGGATCCCTGGCCTGGAATAAGGGAGGGGGAGGAAGTCCGTTACAGAACCAGGGAAGAGGGATATCATTTTTCCAGTGAAATCGGTATGGAGGCTCCTGACTTGGAAAAGCTTAGAGCAGGGCATGGGATGAAAAAGACGCTGATTGGTCCCGGCGTTCTTAAAGCATGCCGGGAGGCGGATATGGTGTTTATCGCGCTCCACGGCGGTGCAGGGGAGGACGGACAGATTCAGGCGGTTCTGGAGGCATACGGAATTCCACATACGGGAAGCAGCTGGAAGGGCTGCCTGCTGGCGATGGATAAGAATATTTCCAAGATTTTTATGCGGATGGCCGGAGTGGCAACTCCCGACTGGTATCTTGCAGAAAAGGGGAAAACCAGCCGGCCGGATTTCCTGCCCTGTGTCGTAAAGCCGCTGGACTGCGGTTCCAGTGTGGGAGTCACAATCGTGGAACGGGAAGAGGAGTGGTCTGCGGCGCTGGAAGCTGCGTTTTCCCATGGCGGCCGCGTGCTGGTGGAGAAAAAGATTACAGGAAGAGAATTCTCCGTTGGCGTACTGGGTGACAGAGCCCTGCCTGCCATAGAGATTATACCGGAGAGTGGGTTTTACGATTATCAAAATAAGTATCAGCCCGGCATGACAAGGGAGATATGCCCGGCCTGGATCGATGGCATGCAGGAAGTAAAGATGAAGGAAACAGCCCTGACAGTCCACCGTATCCTGGAGCTGGGATACTATTCCAGAGTCGACTTTATGATGGACGAAGACGGCGCCATTTACTGTCTTGAGGCCAATACGCTTCCGGGTATGACGCCTCTCAGCCTTCTTCCTCAGGAGGCGAAGGCGGCCGGAATTACATATCATGAATTATGCGAAGCAATTGTTAATAATGGGAAAGGAGCCGCATTATGAAGATTACGTTAGAAAAATACCATGGACTCGGAAACGATTACCTGATCTTTGATCCGAATAAAAATGAATGGAAGCTCACAAAGGAGGCGGTACGGCTGATCTGTAACCGCAACTTCGGCGTCGGATCGGACGGCCTCCTCGTCGGCCCGATATTAGGGGAAAATAAGATGGAGGTGAAGATTTTAAATCCGGATGGCAGCGAGGCGGAGCTAAGCGGCAACGGTGTCCGGATTTTCGGAAAGTATCTAAAGGATGCAGGTTATGTACAGAAGAACCATTTTGCGGTCAACACGTTAAGCGGGGAGCAGCAGATTCATTATCTGAATGAGGAGGGGACGAGAATCAAGGTTTCCATGGGACATTTGAGTTTCTGGAGCGACGAAATCCCGATGACGGGGCCGAGGCGGGAGGTGCTGAACGAGACGCTGACGTTTGGCAGCATTCCGTACCGGGTGACCTGCGTCTCCATCGGCAATCCTCACTGCGTAATCTGGCTGAATGATATTTCAAAGGATCTGGTCTGCCGGATCGGCCGCCATTCCGAAGCAGCGGACTGCTTCCCGGAGAAGGTTAATACGGAACTTCTGAGGGTGGTGGACAGAACCAACATCGAAATAGAGATTTATGAGAGAGGCGCGGGCTATACTCTGGCTTCCGGAACCAGCGGCTGTGCTGCTGCGGGGGCGGCCTATAAGATGGGACTTACAGATCCCAAAATGTACGTCCATATGCCGGGTGGGGTTCTCGAGGTGGAAATCGAGGAAGACGGCTCCGTCCTGATGACCGGAGACGTAGGCTATGTGGGGAAATTTACACTTTCCCATGAGATGACAGAGCAGCTGCGCAGTTTGTAGAATACTATAACAGATTTCAGGAGAAGGGGGACCGGTTTCAGACGGTATCCCTTCTCTTTTCCTTTTTTATCTGCGTTTGCCGATGACGGTGAAGGACCGCCGTACCGGACAGCAGACCATAAACGGAAACATCAGGATAAACAGAAACATCAATCCCGTTTTGTTGACGTATTGCCGCTTCATAGATTATAATAGATAATAATTGTGATTGAATGTCTGCAGCTCTGGCTGCGGCAGGGAGGCGGGGTTATGAATCAGTTGCCAGCAGCTGGAGAAGGTACCGGCATTTATGTGATAGATGGAGAATTCAGAGTAGTCTATTTTAATGAAACAGCAAAGGCGGTTTGTCCGAATCTGAGAGTGGGGGATCTCTGCTACCGGGGGATCTGTAATGGAAGTGCACCATGCAGCAGCTGCCCGGACAGGAACGAGGACTGCAGCAGGCTTCTGCTGTACGATGCGGTAAACCGGCAGTGGATAGAATTATCTTCGGGGCGGATTGAATGGCCGGGGCACGGGAGGTGCAGGCTGATGCTCTTTAAGGTCGTGGACCGGCAGAGTATGAGTCTCTTTTACGATTTGACGGAGACCAGTGCCTATGAGGAGCTGTTCGAACTGAACCTGGCAGAGAATACCTATAAGATACTCTTTCACCAGAATGGAAAATATGTAATTCCCGACATGGAGGGCAGACTGGATTCCATGTGCATGGAGGTGGCGGATCATATGATCTGCCCGGAGGACCGGGAACGTTTCCTGGAGTTCTGGAATTTCGATACGCTGGCTCAGCGGCTGAGCGGGAACAACCACACCATAAGAGGGGAGTTCCGGAAACTTCTTGTATCCGGGGAATACTGCTGGGTTGCCCAGACGGCCATACAGCTGCATACAGGGGAGCAGGATAAAACGGTTATTATGGTTTTCATCCAGGACATCGACAAACAGAAGAAGCAGGAGATTGCGGCCGCGAACAGCGGAAAGAGCGGACTGGAAGAAAAGGATTCCATGATGGGACTGTACCGTTATGGCCCGTTTCTCGAGAGGGCGGAACAGTTCCTTAGGGAAAAGAGCGGAAGTAAGTTCAGCATGGTCGCCATAGATATCGAACATTTTAAGCTGTTTAACGAGTGGTACGGGGAAGAGGCTGGGGACCGGTTTCTGACCAGCATTGCAGAGCAGTTAAAAGAAGTGGAAAAGCAGTATGATTCCATGGCCGGTTATATGGGAGGCGACGATTTTGCCATCATTATTCCGAGAGAGGAATCGGTTCTCCGGAACCTGGAGCGGGGAATCAGGCATTTTGTGAAGCAGTATGGGGGGAGCGTCGGCTTCCTTCCCGCCTTCGGCGTCTATGAGATTGAGGAGTGGGACGTATCGGTCAGTATGATGTATGACAGAGCCTCCATCGCCCTCGCCTCGGTGAAAGGAAACTACCTAAACCGTATGGGACGGTACGATGCCGGAATGAAAAAGAAGATGGAGGATGACCAGCTCCTGCTTTCGGAGGTTCAGAGGGCCCTGGACAACCATGAGTTTATCTTTTACGCCCAGCCACAGTGCAATATGCTGACAGGAAAGATTATCGGACTGGAATCCCTGGTCAGATGGAAGCATCCCGTCAGGGGCGTGGTGCAGCCGGGGGAATTTATTCCTTTGCTGGAGCGGAATGGCTTTATCACCAATTTAGACTTATACGTGTGGGATATGGTGTGCGCCCGGCTCCATGACTGGATTGCCGCAGGGCACAAGCCGGTGCCGATCGCAGTCAATGTCTCCAGAATCGATATTTATTCCATGAATGTTACGAATACCTTTGTGGAACTGACGGGCCGGTACGGGATCGCCCCGGCGCTTCTGGCTATCGAGATCACGGAAAGCGCCTATGCGGAAGATTATAATCTCATCCGCCAGGTGGTGATCGATTTGAGAAAAGCGGGATTTACCGTATTTATGGACGACTTTGGAAGCGGGTATTCCTCACTCAACATGCTGAAGGATGTGAATGTGGATGTCATTAAGATCGATACCAAGTTTCTGGATATGAACGAGCACAGCCAGAACCGCGGTATGGGAATCCTGGAGACCATTGTCCGCATGGCAAGGCTGACGCAGCTTCGCGTGATCGCGGAGGGAGTGGAGAAAAAGGAGCATGTGGATTTCCTGAGAAATGTAGGCTGTATCTACGGCCAGGGCTATTACTATTACCGCCCGATGCCGATCGAACAGTTTGAACCGCTGCTTCTGGATGAAGAGAATGTGGATTACCGTGGGATTTTGGCGCATCAGCTGGAAGAACTCCGGCTGGAGGATCTGGTCAATAAAGATGTGACCAGTGATGCGATCCTCAATAATATGCTGGGAGGGATGGCCCTTTACGATGTCTGCGGAGATAAGATCGAGCTGCTTCAAGTGAACGAGGGATATTACCGGGTGACCGGCTGCAATCCTGTCGATCTGGAGGAGCGCAGGAAATCGATTTTGGCTCAGATCCATGAGGAGGACCGCGATAAGGTGTTTGACCTTTTCGAGACGGCGTATAAAAATCCTTTAAAGGGGGCAGACGGTACCATACGGCGTTACAGGCTGAACGGAGAACTGATGTGGATCTCCCTGCGGATCTTTTTCTTAAAGGAGAGAGATGAGCACAGGCTGTTTTATGGATCTGTCAGTGATGTGACAGAGGGGAAGCGCCGGGAGGAAAAGCTGATTGCATCCCGGAAAATTCTCGCGGATGTGTTAAATATCAATGGAGAGGAAGCGGAATTTGGACTTGACGAGATCATGGCTCTGAGCCGTGAGGTGAAGGAATGCAGAAAACGTCTGGGAGAGCTGGAGCGGTGCAGACTGGCGGAGACGGATCCTCTGACTGGTCTCCATAACGGGAAGACGGCAGTTCCTCTGATGAAGGAATGGATTGCCAGGCGCAGAGGACAGCCGTCCGCCCTGGTACTGTTCCGGTTTGACGGTTTCAAAGCAGTGAATGAGGAACTGGGCCAGATAAACGGAGAACGGATTCTGGTGAACAGCGTGGAGAAGCTGAAGCGCTTTTTCCGGGAGGAAGATATCGTCTGCCGGATCGGCGGATATGAAATCCTGGTTCTCTGCAAGAATATCGGGGAGAGTGACATGCGCAGGAAGCTGGAACAGCTGATGGCGGACATGAAACTGGAACTGGCCCTTGAGTCCGCCGGGATGCGGCCGTCCATCAACGCGGGTTACGTGATGACCGCAGGCGGAGGTACAGATTTTGATGACCTTTACGAAAAGGCCAGACAGGCGTTAAAAATGGCGTCTGCCCGGGGAAAAGGCATCTGCATGCGCTGTGGGCAGGAAATTACGGATTAGCCTGATGGCAGACGGGGAGCCGGGGCGCTGCCAGGTGTGGAAAGACGCCTGCGGCTGCCCCGGCTCTTCATTTTTTTTATAGACCTTGGGTTACGGGTATGGTATACTAGGAACACTTGGTAAGGCAATTCACAAACCTTACCGGCAATTACATAAAAAGTGAGGGAATGAGGATATGATAGCTGAGAAGATGAGGCCCCTTGTTGAAAATAATTCTGCTATTCGGGCCATGTTTGAAGAAGGAAAACGACTGGCGGCCATCTATGGACCGGAGAATGTCTATGATTTCAGCCTTGGCAATCCCAATGTGCCGGCACCGGAGGCAGTGAACCGGGCGATTACGGATATTGTGGCGGAAGAAGCCTCCACCATGGTTCATGGATACATGAGCAATGCAGGCTTCGAGGATGTCCGGGATACAGTGGCACAGTCGCTGAACCGGAGATTCGGCACGCATTTTCATCTGGAGAATATTCTGATGACCGTGGGCGCCGCCAGCGGGATGAACGTTATTTTAAAGACGATTCTGGATCCGGGAGATGAGGTGATCGTATTTGCCCCCTATTTTATGGAGTACGGTGCCTATGTGAGAAATTACGATGGAGTGCTGGTGACCGTGTCTCCGGATATCTCCTCATTCCAGCCCAACATAGAGGAGTTCAAAGAGAAAATAACCGGCAGGACGAAGGCGGTGATCATCAATACGCCCAACAACCCTACGGGGGTGGTCTATTCGGCAAAGACGCTGGAGCGGATTGGCGCTGTCATGAGGGAAAAGGAGGCGGAGTATGGAACTTCCATCGTGCTGCTGTCAGATGAGCCCTACCGGGAACTGGCCTATGACGGTGTGGAGGTGCCTTATGTGACGCCGTTTTACCATAATACCGTTGTCTGCTACTCTTACAGCAAGTCCCTGTCACTACCGGGGGAACGGATTGGATACCTGGTCATTCCGGATGAACTGGAGGATTCGAAGGCGGTTATTGCCGCAGCGTCCATCGCAAACCGTGTCCTCGGCTGTGTAAACGCTCCCTCGCTGATGCAGCGGGTCATCATGCGCTGTATCGATGAGAAGGTAAATGTGGAAGCCTATGACAGGAACCGGAATCTTCTGTACAACGGACTGCGCGGTTTTGGCTTTGAGTGCATCCGGCCGGAGGGCGCCTTCTATTTATTCGTAAAATCGCCGGAGGCGGACGACAGGGCTTTCAGTGAAGCGTGCAAAAAGCATCGTCTCCTAGTTGTGCCAGGAACCTCCTTTGGCTGTCCCGGTTATGTGAGAATTTCCTATTGTGTGTCTTATGAGCAGATTGAGCGGTCTCTGCCGGCTTTTCAGGCAGTTGCCGGAGAGTACGGGCTTGCACAGCAGGAGGGTGAACGATGAAACCATGGAAGGCAAATATCAGAAAAGTAATTCCTTATGTGCCGGGAGACCAGCCGAAGGGCAGCCATTTAATTAAGCTGAATACCAACGAGAACCCCTATCCGCCGTCTCCTTTCGTGAGCGGGGCGCTGAAGGAGATGGATTACGATCTGTTCAGAAAATATCCGGATCCCGCAGCTTCGGTTCTTGTGGATGCACTTGCGGAATATTATAATGTAGACAGTGATGAGATCTTTGTAGGGGTAGGCTCCGACGATGTGATTGCGATGGCGTTTATGACATTTTTTAATTCTTCAAAGCCGGTGCTTTTTCCGGATATCTCCTACTCCTTCTATCCGGTGTGGGCGGAGCTTTTCGGCGTGCCCTGTGAGAAGCCGGCGCTGAATAAGGAGTTTCAGATTGTAAAAGAAGACTATTACCGTGAGAACGGCGGGATTATTTTTCCGAATCCCAATGCGCCTACCGGGCTCTATATGCCGCTTTCCGAGGTGGAGGACATCATTTCCCATAATCAGGAGTCCGTAGTGATCGTGGACGAGGCCTACATCGATTTTGGCGGAAAAAGTGCGCTTCCCCTCACCAGGAAGTATGAAAATCTGCTGGTGGTGCAGACTTTCAGTAAGTCGAGATCCATGGCCGGCATGAGAATCGGCTTTGCCATCGGAAATCCGGACTTAATCCGTGCCTTAAATGACGTGAAATACTCTTACAATTCCTATACCATGAATATGCCGTCCCAGATCCTGGGGGCAAAGGCTGTGGAAGACCAGGCGTATTTTAAAGAGACGACGGAGAAGATTATCCGTACGAGAGAACAGGCAAAGGTAAGGCTTCGTGAGCTTGGCTTCACATTTCCTGACTCCATGGCGAATTTTATCTTTGCTTCCCACAAAACGGCCATGGCGAAGGATATCTATGAGGCGCTCAGGGCGAATCACATCTTTGTCAGGTATTTTAACCAGCCGGGGATTGATGATTATCTGCGCATTACCATCGGTACGGATGAGGAGATGGAGGCGCTGTATCGATTTTTGGAGGAATATCTTTAGAGCTGCGTTACCGCGGGCAGCGGGGCATTTGGCTTATCATGGTTCCGGCCGGGGTGTATAGTAAGGACAGGTGATGAATATGAATCATTGGAAGAAGTACTGCAGGTTAATTCTGAATATTGTTATCCCCCTGCTTGTTATCTGGCTGGTCTGTTTTATAGGACCGCGTTTATTAAAATTTTTCCTGCCGTTTGTGATCGGCTGGATTATTGCGATGATTGCCAATCCGCTTGTAAAGTTTCTGGAAAAGCGAGTGAAGATTGTGAGAAAGCACAGCTCCATGATGATTGTGGTGGCTGTTCTGGCGCTTATTATCACGCTTCTTTACTTTGTCATATCAAAGCTGGTATCGGAGACCGTCGGTTTTGTAGGGGATATACCAAAGTATTATGAATCGGCCTCCATAGAGGTTCAGAAAATGCTGCTTTCCGTGGAACGGCTTCTGCAGTTCCTGCCACAGGGCGTTTCGGATTCTGTAAACCAGTTCTTCGGACATATCGGAGAGTATTTGAATCTGGCAGTGCAGAAGATCGCAAGCCCTACGGTAACGGTTGCCGGCAATGTGGTAAAGAGCATTCCCGCGGCGCTGGTGTATACCATCGTCACGATCTTCTCGTCTTACTTATTCATTGTGAACCGGGATAAGATACTGGACTTTTTTAAGAAATATATGCCGGAGGGCGGATCTAAGTATTATAAATACCTGAGAAAAGATGTCAGGCATCTGGTTGGCGGTTACTTTCTTGCACAGTTTAAGATTATGTTTGTAGTAGCAGTCGTGCTTGCCGCCGGTTTTCTGGTACTAAGGGTCGATTACGCCCTTCTGATTGCCGTTATCGTGGCTTTCCTGGACTTCCTTCCGGTGCTGGGAACCGGGACGATCCTGGTTCCCTGGGCGGTGATCCGGCTCTTTTCCGGAGATACCTACTTTGCTCTGGGGATGCTTGCGCTCTACGTTCTGACACAGGTACTGAGACGTGTGATAGAACCAAAGATCGTGGGAGACACCATGGGACTGGATCCGCTGGCGACGCTGCTGTTTCTGTATCTGGGATTTAAGTTTAACGGAATCGCAGGTATGGTGCTGGCTGTCCCCATCGGCATGCTGTTTTTGAATCTGTATGAGTTCGGGGCTTTTGATTCCCTGATCAGCAGTGTGAAGACGCTGGTTCACGATATCAATGCATTCCGGCGGGGACCGGACTGACGGGAAGGACAGCGTAATACCATAATGAAAAGATAAAAGAAAGGAACGAACAGGAGGAAAGAATGAGAAGCAGGAACAGAAAAAAAGGAATTCGTATGGCAGCGGGGCTGATGGCCGTCATGATGATGGCAGCCGTGCCGTTCCCTGCCGCTGCGGCAGAGCCGTGGGAAAAGGAGAACGGCCAGTATGTGGATGCATCCGGAACACCCATAGCGGGTGCTCTGGAAAAAGGCATTACGGTGACGAAGTACCAGAACCGGGCGAATGCGGACAAGGGAGGCATCGACTGGGCAAAGGTCGCGGCCGACGGCGTGGATTTCGCCATGATAAGAATCGGATATTACAAAGATATGGATCCCTACTATTCCATGAATATGCAGGGCGCATCTGCAAACGGGATCAAGACCGGCGTATTTTTTTATACGCAGGCGCTTGACACGCAGAGTGCCGTAGACGAGGCGAATTACGTCCTGAAGATGGTGCGGGACTATCCGGTGTCGTACCCAATCGCGTATGACGTGGAATCACAGCACCTGTTGGACAACGGGCTGACAAAGCAGCAGATCACAGATAATATCAATGCGTTCTGCAAAGTCATATCTGATGCGGGATACCGTCCTGTTGTCTATGCAAACAATGAATGGCTGACCAATCACATGGACATCAGCCAGATTCCGTACGATATCTGGTATGCGAGGTACGGAACCATCAACAACTGCCAGAACAGAACCATATGGCAGTGTACCGATAAAGGAAAGGTAGATGGAATCACAGGCGACGTGACGATCGAATTCTCCTTTGTGGATTACGCAGCGCTGATTCCGCCGGAAGGCTGGAAACACGTGGATGGAAACTGGTATTATACAAAGAATTACGTGAAACAGACCGGCTGGGTACAGGTTGGAGAGAAGTGGTACTACTTGGATTCCAACGGTGCCATGATTCATGATACGACCATGACCATTGACGGGGCGTCTTATACCTTTGGCCCCGATGGCGCGATGGCGGAATAAGAGAAAGAAAATAGGGATACAGGATGGATTACAGAAGGTGAAGGCAGAGAATAATTTAGATTCAGATGATATGAGAGGACTGGTATGGAGGCTTGCATTTCCCTCCATGCTGGCCCAGTTTGTGAGTGTGTTTTACAGTATTGTGGATAGAATGTACATCGGTAATATCGCCGGAACCGGCGAAATCGCATTGGCAGGAGTAGGAATCTGCGGCCCGATTGTGACCCTGATTTCTTCTGTTGCTTTTTTAGTGGGTGTCGGCGGATCCCCTCTCATGAGCATACGGCTTGGAGAGAAAAATGAACGGGCAGCCAGGCAGATTCTGGCAAACTGTTTTCTGCTTCTGACCGTGCTGTCAGTGGTGATTACAGTGATTTCCCTGCTGGTGAAAAACCATTTGATCATGTGGTTCGGAGCCAGTGAGGCGACGTTTCCTTATGCGAACGCGTACATAACGATTTATCTGCTGGGAACGGTATTTGCGCTTCTGGCGACGGGGATGAACCAGTTCATCATCTGTCAGGGCTTTGCAAAGGTGGGGATGAAATCGGTCTTAATCGGTGCGGTGTGCAATATCATACTGGATCCGGTGTTTATCTTTGGCTGTCACATGGGGGTGCGCGGCGCGGCTGTGGCCACGGTGCTTTCCCAGATGGCTTCCTGCGCCTATGTGCTTCGGTTCCTCTTCAGCAGGCGGGCGCCGGTGCGGATCACCTTCGGTGAGTACGACTGGCAGATTATGAAGCGGGTCCTTCTCATCGGGTTAAGCCCATTTCTGATCATTGCATTTGACAACATCCTGATCATTGCGCTGAATACGGTGATTCAGAAGTACGGCGGAGCGGAGCAGGGAGATATGCTGCTGACCTGCATGACCATTGTTCAGAGCTTTATGCTGATGGTTACCATGCCGCTTGGCGGGATTACCAGCGGGACACAGACCATCCTGGGCTATAATTACGGTGCGAGAAGGCCGGAACGAATCAAGAAGGCGGAGGTTCATATCGCGGCGCTGGGCCTGGTATTTACCACAGTGATGTTCCTGATCGCCCACACCATTCCGCAGTTCTTCGTCAGGATCTTTACGCAGAATGAAACGTATGTGGAGCTGACCGTCTGGGCCATCAAAATCTACACGTTAGGCATAATTCCGCTGGCTGCACAATATACTGTAGTGGACGGGTTTACCGGTATGGGGATCGCGCGGGTGGCGATCACACTGTCCATGTTCCGGAAGATGATCTTCCTCGGCGGCGCATTTCTGATTCCTGCAACCATGGGAATCAAATATATCTTTTATACGGAACCTGTTTCCGATTTTATCAGCGCAGCCGTATCGGTGGTGATCTACTTCCTTGTCATCGACAGGATTATCAACCGGAAGCCGGTATTTGGACGGCGGAACATGCCATAAACAGAGTCCGGACAGGAGGAACAATGCAGTGATGCGAAAATGGATTGCCGCAGCCGCAGTACTTTTATTCAGTACCATGGGTACGGGAGAGGCCTTCGCAGAGACGTGGCAGTATCAGGCCGCAGAACAGCCGGGGCCCGGTACGAACGGGGGCGCCATGGCGGAAGAGCCGGGCAGTGTCCCGGAAGCAGGAAGCTGGAATGGACTGACATTCACCAGTTCCAGGCTGGGCTATCAGGTGACGGTTCCGGAAGGCTTCATGCCGCTGGAATCTTATATGGACTTATCCGTGGACGACACCATGACCCTGGACTTATCCGTGGCTGCACCGGATATGACGGTTTCCATGGTGGTGGTCACGTATGACAAGATGGATGAGGAATTTAAGGGGATGGATGCCGGTCAGCTGGCTGCAGTGATGGGACAGGGACTGGGCGGATACGACGACTACATGCAGATCGGAGAGGTGGAGATGGTGCCCCTTGGAGACCGGGAATATGCAAAACTGCCGGTAATCTATACGGGGCTTCTCAATCAGGACCTGTATTTCTGCTGGTCAGGCGAGTCCGTTATGATGATCGAGATCGTCTACGATCCGTACCGGAAGGCCATGGCAGATGAGATCATGGGATCGATTCGGTAAAACAGAATTGAAAGCAGAAATGGTATGTCGGCAGATTGTAATTGACATATGTCAAAAATTGCCTTATAATAAATGACATATGTCAGTAACATCTGCAAAAGCCACTGGACTAAGCCGGAAAAGACCTCATGACAGGTGTTCATAATGAAGGAGGAGACGATATGGCACGGCCCGTAAAGGCGAGACGAATATGTGGAATACCGGGAAGGATGCAGTTTGGACCGCTGGAAGCGGGGACAGGCCCGGAGGCGGACCAATTCATTTCCCTGACGCTGGAAGAGTATGAGACGATTCGGATTATCGATTATCTGGACCGTACCCAGGAGGAATGCGCCGAACAGATGGGCGTGGCCAGGACCACGGTGCAGGCTGTGTATCAGTCCGCGCGGAAGAAGATGGCCGCCATGCTGGTGGAGGGAAGCGCTCTTTCAATCGGAGGCGGAAACTATGAGGTATGTCCCAGGGCAGGAGGCTGCTGCAAAAAAGACTGCAGAAAACGTCTCTGCCCCGGCCGCAGGTGTGACGGGCAGGAATATCAGAATGGAGGATGGAATCATGAAAATTGCGGTAACGTATGAGAACGGCAGTGTGTTCCAGCATTTCGGACACAGTGAACAGTTTAAGATTTATCAGGCAGAAGAAGGAACAGTCGTATCCTCGGAGGTCGTGGGAACCAATGGAAATGGTCACGGCGCGCTGGCCGGATTCTTAAAAGAAATGGGAGTGGAGACTCTGATCTGCGGAGGAATCGGCGGAGGTGCGAGAAATGCACTGGACGAGGCAGGAATCCAATTGTACCCGGGGGTGAGCGGGGATGCAGACAAGGCTGTGGAGGCACTCTTAAAGGGGACGCTCTCCTATGATCCGGACACCATGTGCAGCCACCACCATGAAGGCGAAGGGCACGACTGCCATCATGGCGGTGGAAGCTGCCATCACTAGACGTTTTACGTACTGCACGCTGGATTAAACAGGGCTGTCTTCCCGCCGTTTCGCGGGAATCTTTATGGTGACTTCCGTTCCGGTTCCGTGTGAACTCTGAAAGGTAAGACCGTAGGACTCTCCGTAGAGACGCTTTAGACGGAGGTTGGTGTTATAGACACCGATGTGTACAGAATCGGAGGTTCCATTCGACATGGGATCTCCGTTTTCTTCTGCCAGTATGGACTCCAGCGATTCAGGGGAAATTCCGATGCCGTCATCGGAGATGAGAAAGATAATGTCCTCACCCTGACGCCAGCCTGTCAGAAGAATGTTGCCTCTTTTTTCTTCCGTCCCCATGATTCCGTGGAGCCATGCGTTCTCCACGATGGGCTGGAAGGTCAGCTTTGGGATGGTGTATTCGGACAGTTCATCCGGCACATCCACGACGAAGCTGACGCAGTTGTCATAACGCATATTCTGAAGTTCCACATACAATTCTGTGTGCTCCAGCTCTTCCTCAATCGTGTTCATGAGCCCCCGTTTACTGAGCGTCAGCTTATAGAAGCGGGAGAGCGTCTGAATCGCCCTGGTAACATCTTCTTTCCGTCCGGTTCTGGACAGCCAGTTAATCATATCCAGTGTATTATAGAGAAAATGCGGATTAATCTGCGCCTGAAGAGCGCGGAACTCCGCCAGCCGTAAATCTTCAGAGGCCTTTTCCCGGCTGTTCATCAGATCGTTGATCTCCTCTGTCATATAATTGTAGGTATCGGTAAGAACACCGATTTCGTCACAGCCGGTCTCAACGGTGTCCATCGGCATGGGACGGCCCGTACGAACGGACTCCATCTGATAGGCAACCGCGATGATCCGGTCGGCGATGGAGACAGAGAGCTTCAGGGCGATCGAAAGAGCCAACGCAGTGAAGAGGAGGTAGGCCACAATCAGCTGGATCATCAGACGCGTTCCGGCGTCAGTGATGTGGCTGGAGGGCAGCAGGGAAATCATATACCAGTCCGTGTTCCTGACCGGGAAATAAGCCGTGTAAGCGGCGCCATCCGGGTACGATACCAGGGTGAAGGTCTTTTCCGGCCCGATCCTGGACAGAAACTCGTCTGTGGGAATGTAGTATATCCCGGCCAGGGCCATATCGGAAGCGGATACCATCACATCCCGGCTGTTGATGATGTAGGCGGCTTCTCCCTTGACCGAGGCATTGTTAATCAGTGCGGAATCGAAGGGCTCGCTGTTAAAGTACACAGCCAGATAAGCGGAAGCCCGCAAATTTTCCTGCTCGGAGCCGGCAGGAGGCAGATAGGTGATTCTGGAAATGTAGGCCAGGCGGCCGAATTTCTCTGCTTCAGACGGACTTAAATAGAGTTCCGGACAGAGCAGATCCTTATTCTGCATGGTGCTGCAGATTCCGTACCAGTAGCTGCTGCTGACCGTGGAGACCGGGGCAAACAGCCGGTTTTTCTCCGTGTTGTACTTCATCAGATCGGGATAGACGGAATCATCATAGTAGATGCGGATTCCCGTAATCATGGTGTTGTCGGTCAGGCTGTCTGTCAGATGAAACAGGCTGTCCATCCGGTTCTGCTCCGGTTCAAACGCTGCGGCGTCGCTCTCCGAGAGATAGAAGAGGCGGTGGATCGAGGACGAATCCCTCAGTGCGTCGGAAACATAGGTCACGTGAGACACCAGATTTTCAATCGACGCCGCGGTCTGCGCAGACAGAGCCTGCTCGGAACGGATGGAGTCGTCCATGACGATGCCGTATAGCCTGACGAAAATAAAGCCTGATAACACGGCCGTGGGAAACAGGATTAAAAGGGCATGGGAGATGACAAGCTTATTCTTCAGCTTCAGGTCATACGTATAGTGGCGCAGGATTCGGTTGACAAAGTTTTTCATGAGAGCATTTTCTCCCTGTATTCAGAAGGGGACAGGCCCACAAGCTTCCGAAAGGTCTTACTGTAATAGTTGCCGTCACTGTAGCCCACCTTGGAGGAAATATCGGCGATCTTATAACGGGGATCGCCTAAAAACTGTTTGGACTTCTTGATCCGGTAGTCGGTCAGGTACTGGTTTAACGTCTGTCCCGTCTCATTTTTAAACAGCGTGCAGATGTAGCTGGAGGAGCGGTTCACGTATTCGCTGACATCCAGTACGGAGAGCGAGGAGATGGCGTAGTTCTGGTGAAGGTATTCCTTAATCTGAAAGACCAGAGGATTCTCCCCTGTATTCCGGGTCAGGTGATCAAAATACTGTTCGATTTTTTCCAGCAGCAGGCTGTGCAGCTCGGAAAAGGTGCTGCAGCGGAGTACGCTGTCCCAGATCGACTGGGGATTGACGCCCTCGTTATTCCACAGAGAGACGTAGTTCATGATGCCGTTTTCATCCAGCTTTACCAGGTATTTGTAATAGATATCCTTGACCTGGCTGGGCAGAAGCGGCTGTCCGTTTAAGATGGAATCGCGGAGCTGCCCGGCAAGTTCCAGGGCCTTATCCTTCTGCTTTCCGGAGAGCGCCAGATCAAAGTCCATCAGCACATCGGCGGGAGGACAGAGGGCGGCCGGTTTATCGTATTCAGTCAGAATGGAGTTAAAGTCATGAAAGAAGCTGTTTTCCAGGAGGAGCTTCGCCTTCTCGTAGGAGAGGTGGACGGAAGCGGTCCCCGTGACGATGGGACCGACCGCCAGGAAAAAACGGCAGTATTTGTCAAAGCTCTGCTGTAAAAACAGGGCGCAGCGTTTTACCGCCTCCTTATCCGGCTTTTTTTCGGAATAAATATGTACGATTACATAGCGGTCAGAGCGAAAGGCATAGACCTGTTTTAATCCCAGCTCCGTTAACAGGATTAAAAAATTCTCCCGCGCCTCATCCATCGGTATTTCGGGAAGCTCGGAGAGCGGCGTCACACTGTCCACGATGATCGAAAAAAATAAGGTGGACGGACCCATGGCCAGGCCCAGATGCCTGCTCAGCTCCAGAGCGGCCGTCTCGCTGTCGGGAAGCGTCAAAAGGTGAGCTAAATGGCCCTTCTGTTCCTTTTCCTGAATCATCACGGCACTGCGCGTATGACTTCGTACCTGACAGTTTAACAGGGCTTCGGCCAGGGCGTCATCGAGCTCGGAGAGGCTCAGTGGTTTCTCTACGTAACGAACCGCCTTCAGCTTAATGGCCGCTTTTAAATACTCTTTATCTGAATAGGCGCTCATGAAAATAATGGCGGTATCAGGATTTTGTTCCAATATGGCTTCTGCCATCTCAACACCGGTCATCCGGGGCATTCTGACGTCAGTTAAGACAATATCCGGCCGCTCGGAGACCGCAGTCTCCAGACCGTGTACCCCGTCGTCGGCGAGAAGTATGGAGTCAAAAGGCAGAGAAAGCCTGGCGATGCTGTCACGGATTCCTTCGCGGGTCAGTTTTTCGTCATCTACAATCAGCAGTTTCATCGTATCTTTCTCCTTCCCTAAGCTGGAACATCACATTGTTCCCAGTTTCATGTTCCACAAATATGGTATATCAATATTGTAACAGGAAATGGGAAATATGCAACGAAAATAGACAAATTACCCCATGGGTAGTATACTGGAATATATTGGAAACGAAAGAGAAACGGCGGAGGAAAAACGGTGAAACGGTTCTGGCTGATCGCAGGAATTTTGACTATTTTTTGTATTGCGGCGTGCAGTGCAGCGGGTATGGTGACAGAGAGCCCGGAATATGCAGTTATCATGAAATCGAAAGATAACCAGTATAATGAAGAAGTGGCGGAAGCTTTCCGCCAGGCGGCGGAGGAAGCGGGATATCGCTGCGAGGTGCTGTATCCGGAGACGGCGAGAGCCCAGGACCAGGTAATTCTGGTGCGCCGGATGATGCGGGAGAGGGTGAAAGCCATCGCCATTGCGGTCAGCGACGAGCATGCGCTCGCTCCCGTATTAAAGGAGGCGATGGCCAAAGGAATTGTGATCACAACTTTAGATTCTGATACGGAAAAGGACAGCCGCAGCATTTTTGTGAGCCCGGCCGATCCGAAGGAGACAGGCGCCGGACTGGTGCAGGCGGTCAGAGACTGCATGGATGGGGAGGGCCAGTGGGCCATTCTTTCTGCCCAGGCCCGATCAGCCAATCAGAGCCAGTGGATACACGCCATGATGGAGGAACTGGAAAAGCCGGAGTATCAGAAGATGCGTCTCGTGGATATTGTATATGGGGAGGATGATTATAAGACGTCCGCAGCCAGAACGAGAGAGCTGATTGAAAAGTACCCGGCGCTCCGGGCGATCTGCGCGCCTACCACGGTGGGAATCCAGGCTGCCGCGGATGTGGTGAGGGAGCAGGGACTCGAGGGACAGATACGGGTGACGGGGCTTGGCATTCCGGCCAAGTCTGAGGACGGAACCGTTTCTGACGATACCGGTGTCTGTCCGGCGTTAAATTTCTGGAATCCGGCAGCTCTGGGAAGACTGTCAGCCCAGGTATCCATGGCGCTGGTGAATCAGGAACTTACAGTGAGAGAAGGAGAGGTATTCAGAACGGAAGACGGTGGGGAGTATCTGATTCACAAGGGCGCCGGAGGCGGTCTGGAGGTGACGGCCGGTGATCCGCTCACACCGGATGAGAGCGGCAGCGGCCTGTGAAACAGGATGAAAAGGCAAAAACGAAATATTTTCCAGTATTTAGAAAAATATTACCGTAGAAATGTCGATTCCTGTCGTGTTATGATATAAACTGTCAGAAAACAAAGGGGTGATAAAAATGAAGCATATTTTCGTAACGTTTGACCAGGCAGAACAGATCTTTTCATTTGTAAAAATTATGAGCAAATGTGATTTTGATGCGGACGTAAAACTGGGAAGCCGTATAGTAGATGCGAAGTCGATTGTTGGAGTGCTGTCCCTTGCTAAATCGAGAACAGTAGAAGTTATCTTCCATACAGATAACTGTGATAATATAATTGAGCAGATAGCAGCTATCGTTCCCATCGCTGCGTGAAGAAAAAACAGAATCAGGCATAAGAAGCCATAGCGTTTTAAGGCAGAGGAAGTAAAAGTCAGAACCTTTTACTTCCTCTGCCTTTTTCCGTTCTCAAAAGAGCGGATTCCTTAAGACCCTGTGGACTGATAATGGGACAGTCCGAAACGCCACAGACAGGCCGCCGGAATGAGAAAGAGGCAGGCGGGGATCGGAAGAAGGGCGTACCAGTCTCTGACCGTTTTTCCGGTCAGATAGAGAAACGGATAATACTGAAACAGTGCAAACGGCACCAGGAAGGTACAGATCGTAAGCACCGTCTTTCCGTAAATGGAGACCGGGTATTTTCCGTATTCCCGTGCGCCGTCCGTGAATACGTTCATGAACTCCAGGCCCTCCAGGGTGAAGAAGCAGATGGAGGCGAAGATGATATAGATGGAGGCAAACACGAGAGTCCCCCCAAGGATCATGAGGAAAAGTGTGAACGCCCGCATCGGAGTCCAGATGATACCGCTCTTTGTCACTCCGTAAACCAGCATGACGGCGGCCTGGAGGAGCCGTCCGATCCTTGTCAGTTCGATTTTGCTGCACAGTACCAGGAAGATGCAGCTGCCCGGCCGCAGCAGGATTCGGTCAAATTCTCCGTTTCCAATCATCTGGTTAAAGGTATCGAAACTGCGGAAAAATGTTTCCGCCAGAGTATACGCCATCAGAGTGATGGAAAAACACAGGAGTACCTCCGGGTAGGTGAATCCCTGAACCTCATGAAACCGTTCCATCATGAAGGTGACGCCCAGAAATACGTTGAACGAGACGAGAAACTGCCCCAGTACGGTGAAAAAGAATGAGGCCTTGTGCTGCATCATGCTTTTCAGCTGTATTACAAAAAAACGAAAATAAAGCCGTATTGCTCTCATATGATAGTCCTCCTTCCATTAACCGCCCTGTATGACAACGTGCTGCAATGCGCGGCGTTCCATGGCTCTGCCGGCGGCCAGCAGTGTAAGCAGCCAGAAGGCCTGCAGCAAAAGGCTTACGTACATCTCCCGGCCCGCCAAATCGCTGCTGAAGATGCGAAACGGCACATTCTGTACGGAGGCGAAGGGCAGCAGGCTGACGACCGCCCTTACAGTTCCCGGCAGAAAGGGGAGAGGAATGACCGCGCCGCTGAGAAAATCGAAGAGCGACGAGACGATCAGACGGATTCCCTGAGAGGAAATGGTATAGAAAACGGACAGATAGACCACCATGTTAAGCGCAGTGATAACAAGCAGCGCCAGAATCATGGAGAGTATGGTAAAAAACCAGGTTCCCGCATCGGAGGGAAGCGTGAGGCCGTAGGGCTTTGGAAGAAGAAGGGCTGCGGCCAGGATCGGCATACAGCGCAGCACCGCCTTTGACAGCCGGACGGCCAGACTCCGGACGTACCACATGTCATAGAGGCGTATCGGGCGGCAGAGCTCATAGACCACATTGCCCGTGGTGATGGAATCGAACAGCTCCATTTCCCAGAACCAGGCCATGTAGAGGGCCAGAAATGCCTGCTGAAGCCAGACGTAGGACGACAGCGCCTGAAAGGTCATGGGAAATGACGAGGCGTCCGCCTGATAGAAGGCCCGGAACAATAAAATCTCCATGGAACCCCAGACAAACTGGGTAACCATGCCGGATACTGCGGCGGTCCGGTACTGCAGCCCATGGATAAAGCGAAGACGGAAAAAGGAAAGATATTTTTTCATGGGCGCCTCCTAAATCCGGTAATTGCGGTATAAGTCCGCAACTATTTCATCAAGAGTCCCGCCTTCCTGCATGCACTGGGTTTTCAGTGACCGGGAGGAGCTGTCCAAAAGCAGACGGCCTCTTCCGATCAGCATGACACGGTCAGTCATGGCTTCGATGTCCTGCATGTCATGGGTGGTTAAAAGGACGGTGGTGCCGTGAATTCTGTTCTGTCTTCGGATAAAGTCACGGACAGCCAGCTTGGAGACGGCATCCAGACCGATGGTGGGTTCATCCAGAAATAAGATTTTCGGACGGTGCAGGAGGGAGGCGGCGATTTCACAGCGCATCCGCTGGCCGAGGGACAGCTGCCTGGCAGGCGTCCGCATGACTTCACTCAGGGACAGCAGATTCACAAGTTCGTCGAGTGCATCTTCGTATTGGGGCTGGGGAATTTCGTAGATATCGCGGAGAAGTTCGAAGGAATCGATGACGGGTACGTCCCACCAGAGCTGCGAGCGCTGGCCGAATACGACGCCGATCTCTTTTACGTGTTCCTTTCGTTCCTTCCAGGGGACCCGGCCGTCGATGAGGCACGTTCCGCTGTCGGGAGTCAGTATTCCGCTTAAGATTTTGATGGTGGAGCTTTTTCCTGCGCCGTTGGGGCCTATGTAGCCGACCATCTCCCCGTCTCCTATGGTGAAGGTGATGTCGTTTAACGCATGGACGTATTCCACTTCTCTGTGAAAAAGCGCTCTGACCGCTTCGGAAAAGCCGGCGCTCCTTCTTGCGACTTTGTAAGTCTTGTTCACATGTTCCACTTGAATCATAATGGTTCCTCCTGGTAGTAATATTATGGAACGTGGACTTCCTGACAGAGGACAGCCGGTGATAGATCTGTCGTAACAGTGAGTGCGTTCTAATATCTTGCCAAGCGGTGGAATGCCGTAAAAATGCATTCCTCTCCGGGATTTGTCCGTTTCGCAGCCAGAAATGTCTGCTTCCCGGGGACTCTACCGTGGTATCAATATTCTCTTTTCCCGATTCCCGGAATGGGATGACTGCGGGAGAAAGGAATTTAATTTTAGCACCGGCAGGAACAAAAGTCAACCTCCGCTCAAACCGTAAGATCAGGGTCAAAAAGTGGAAAACAGGTATTGACTTATTCGTAAAAAGTGATAATATAAACATATGAACAGTTATTCATATGATGGCATAAAGTAAGAGTATGAAGACACTGATGCAGCCAGTTAACCAGACAAAAAGGAGGTAAATCATGGAGGACGAAAACAGAATGGATCTGCAGGACAGCGAGGCCCCTCACTGTGATTTTATATCGGTCCACGAGGACATTGTGAACCGGGTCATGCAGGTGATGCCGGCGGACCAGCAGCTGCTGGATCTGGCAGAATTCTTCCGGGTATTCGGGGATTCCACCCGAATCAGGATTCTGTATGTACTCAGCCAGTCCGAGATGTGCGTGTGTGATATCGCAGGTCTCTTAAAGATGGGGCAGTCAGCGATTTCCCATCAGCTGCGGGTCTTGAAGCAGATGCGTCTGGTGAAGTTCCGCAGGGACGGGAAAACCGTATTTTATTCCCTTGCCGACGGCCATATCGAGACGATTCTGGCCCAGGGCATGGAACATATCAGTGAATAAGAGAAGAGGAAAAGGAGAGAATAAGGTATGAGAAAGATTATTAAATTAGAAGGTTTATGCTGTGCCAACTGTGCTTCAAAGATCGAGACGGAGGTCTCCAAGTTAGCAGGCGTGAAGTCTGCGGCACTCAGTTTTATGACACAGAGACTGACCATAGAAGCAGAGGATGACCGTGCGGACGCGATCGTGGAGGAGAGCAGAAAAATTGCATATAAGATAGAACCGGAAGCAGAATTCAAGGTACTCCGGTAAATAAAGGAGCAGCTATGACGAAGAAACAGAAAACGATGGCGGCAAGGCTGTCGGTCAGTGCAGTATTTCTGATTGCGGGAGCCCTGATGGAAGGGCGTACGGCTTATGCCTGGATCCCGTTTGTGATTTCTTATCTGTCGGCCGGATATGATATTCCGCTTAAGGCAGTGCGCAATATTTTCCATGGTCAGGTATTTGATGAGAATTTCCTGATGACAGTGGCGACTTTTGGAGCAATCGGCTGCGGAGCCCTGGAGGAAGCAGTTGCGGTTATGCTGTTTTACCAGGTCGGTGAACTGTTCAGTGATTATGCGGTCAACAAATCCAGAAAGTCCATCACCGAGCTGATGGATATCAACCCGGAGTATGCAAATCTGGTCCGGGATGGAAAAGAGGAGAAGGTCGATCCGTATGAAGTTGAAATCGGAGACACGATCATCATAAAACCGGGTGAAAAGGTGCCGCTCGACGGCGTGATTGTAAAAGGCAGCTCCAGTCTCGATACAAAGGCTTTAACCGGAGAATCCATGCCGGTGGAGGTAAAGGAACGCGATCCGATCATCAGCGGCTCCATCAATTTAAACGGGCTCCTGGAAGTGCAGGTGACGAAGCTGTTTGATGACTCCACAGTGGCAAAGATTCTGGAACTGGTGGAAAATGCAAGCTCCAGAAAGGCAAAGGCCGAGAATTTTATCACGAAATTTGCCAGAGTGTATACTCCGGTGGTGGTCTGTCTGGCTTTGGTTCTTGCCGTTATCCCTCCTCTTCTTACAGGCGGAAACTGGGGAATCTGGATATACCGTGCGTGCAGCTTCCTGGTAGTTTCCTGCCCGTGTGCTCTGGTTATCTCTGTTCCGCTCAGCTTTTTCGGAGGCCTGGGCGCGGCCTCCAGGCAGGGAATCCTGATGAAGGGGAGCAACTATCTGGAAGCCGTGGCATCACTCGACACGGTTGTGTTTGACAAAACGGGAACGCTGACTACAGGGAAGTTCCAGGTAACCCGGGTAAAACCGGCGGAGGGAACGAAGGACCAGCTGCTGGAACTGGCAGCCTACGGGGAATTCCACTCCAATCATCCGATCGCCATATCGGTGAAGGAGGCGTATGGAAAGCGCGTGGAGGAATCCAGGATTGTTACGGCAAAAGAGATTGCCGGACATGGGATTCATGCCGTGCTGGAGCTGGAGAACGGCAGAAAAGACTTATATATCGGTAACGAACGGCTGATGAAGGCACAGGGAATTACCATAACAGAGGTGCCGGAGATTATGGGAACCTCCCTCTATATCGCGGAGGACGGTGTTTTCCTCGGCTCCATCATCATCTCTGATACGGTGCGGGAAGATGTTCCGGATGCACTGCACGGACTCAGAAGAGCCGGTGTGAGACGCCTGATCATGCTGACCGGAGATAAGCCCGAGGTGGGCAGGGCGGTTGCGGATAAGCTGAGTCTCGATGAAGCATACGGCGGCCTGCTGCCGGCGGATAAGGTTTTAAAGGTGGAAGAACTCCTGACTGCCAAGCCTGAAGGCAGCACGCTGGGATTCGTCGGCGACGGGATCAATGATGCCCCGGTTCTCGCCAGGGCGGATATCGGCATTGCCATGGGAGGAATCGGTTCCGACGCGGCAGTGGAGGCGGCCGACGTGGTTATTATGACAGATGAGCCATCGAGACTCGTGGACGCCATCGTGATTGCCAGAAAGACCATGCGGATTGTGAAACAGAATATTATATTTGCAATCGGTGTGAAGGTGCTGGTACTGATTCTTACGGCACTGGGCTTTGCGACCATGTGGGCGGCGGTATTTGCCGATGTGGGGGTTTCGGTACTGGCGATCTTGAATGCCATCCGGGCGCTGAATTATAAGAAGGCGCGGGATAAGGCTTTTGAAGGCTGAACGGTTACTTTACTTCCAGATTATGAATAAAAATACATTGACAAACTTTTTTCAAGCTGTTATATTTTACACATATAACGGGGGTGATGTGAGAGAATTTCACCGGGGCGAACGCTCCGGTCAGGGGTTCTGGCACATCACGCCCCTTTTTCGTTTCACAGGAATAAGAGAGGAAAGGGAGACGCCATTATGAGCAAATACAGGAAAGAAGATATCTTCCGAATCGTGGAAGAGGAGGACGTGGAGTTTATCCGGCTTCAGTTTACTGACATTTTTGGAATGCTGAAAAATGTTGCCATTACATCGAGCCAGCTGAAAAAGGCGCTCGATAACCGCTGTATGTTTGACGGGTCCTCCATCGAGGGCTTTGTGCGGATTGAGGAATCTGACATGTATTTATATCCGGATCTGGATACCTTTGAGATATTCCCGTGGCGGCCGCAGCAGGGAAAGGTGGCGCGGCTGATGTGCGATGTCTACCGTCCTGACAAGACTCCGTTTGAGGGGGATCCGCGGTATGTATTAAGACGGGTGCTGAAGGAAGCGTCTGATATGGGCTTTGTCTTCAACGCCGGGCCGGAGTGTGAATTCTTCATTTTCCAGACCGACGAGGAAGGACGGCCGACGACAGAGACCCACGAAATAGCCGGCTACTTCGATGTGGCTCCGATCGATCAGGGAGAGAATGTGCGCCGGGATATCGTGCTCAACCTGGAGGATATGGGCTTTATGATAGAGGCCTCCCACCACGAGATGGCGCCGGGGCAGCATGAGATAGACTTCGAGTACGCGGAAGGGCTGGTGACGGCCGACAATGTCATGACGTTTAAGATGGCGGTAAAAGCCATAGCGAAGCGTCACGGCCTTCACGCCACGTTTATGCCGAAGCCGAAGGCCGGAGTCAATGGATCGGGGATGCATCTGAATATGTCCCTGTCCGGTTTAAACGGCAAAAATCTGTTTGAGGATGAGACGGACCAGCTGGGGCTCAGCCGGATTGCCTATCAGTTTATGGCCGGAATTTTAAGCCATATGAAGGAAATGACCATTTTAACGAATCCGCTTGTGAATTCCTACAAACGGCTTGTGCCGGGATATGACGCGCCTGTCTATATCGCGTGGTCTGCCAAAGCAAACCGCAGTCCCCTGATCCGAATTCCGTCTTCAAGAGGAGAGAGCACCCGAATCGAGCTTCGCTGCCCGGATCCTTCCGTCAATCCTTATCTGGCGCTGGCGGCCTGCCTGGCAGCCGGACTGGACGGAATCAAAAAGGGAATGGTACCGCCGGACAGTGTGGATACTAATATTTATACCATGGCGCCGGAGGAGGTCCGTGCGCGCGGGATTTCCAGACTTCCCGAGACACTGGGGGAGGCCATCGAGGAATTTAAGAGCAGTGAGTTTATGAAAGAGGTTCTGGGAGAGCATATTTATACCAAATACCTGGAAGCCAAGGAGGCCGAATGGCGTATGTTCCGGGCGTACGTAACGGATTGGGAGACAAAGGAGTACTTATATAAGTATTGACCGTTTTGTTTCGCAGCTGATTCGATACCCTGGAGGTGAGTGCGCTTGGCCAATGTGATTGTGGCGTTTTCCAAACCGGAGGACGCGAAAAATATTAGAAATATTCTTGCGAAAAATGGCTTTGCCGTCGCGGCGGTCTGTACTTCCGGCGCACAGGCCATTAACTGCGCCGATGAACTGGGGAGCGGGATTCTGGTCTGCGGAGGCAGATTTGCGGATATGGTGTACGATGAACTCCATGACTGCCTGCCGCCCGGGGTCCGGATGCTCTTAGTTGCATCTCCGGGACTCTGGAACGGAAGGGCTCCGGAGGATGTGGTCTGTCTCGGACTCCCCTTAAAGGTGCACGATCTGGTCAGTACTCTGGAAATGATGATGGAATCGCTGGTCAGGAGGAGAAAAAAACAGAGAGTGAAGCCCCTGGAGCGGAGCAGGGAGGAGCAGGAATTAATCAAACAGGCGAAGGAGCTTCTGATGGACAGAAACCATATGACGGAGGCGGATGCCCACCGCTATCTGCAGAAATGCAGTATGGACAGCGGAACCAACATGGTGGAGACCGCGCAGATGATTATGAGCCTGATTAACAGATAAGGGGGATACCATGAAGTTTACAAAGATGCAGGGAACCGGAAATGACTACGTTTATATCAATTGTTTTGAGGAGACGGTGGAGCGGCCGGAGGAACTGGCGGTGAAAGTCAGCGACCGCCATTTTGGAATCGGTTCGGATGGCCTGATTCTGATCTGTCCTTCCGGGCAGGCGGACTGCCGCATGAAGATGTTTAACGCCGACGGCTCTGAGAGTGAGATGTGCGGAAATGGAATCCGCTGTGTGGGGAAATTCGTGTATGACCACCATATCGTGGAAAAGAAAGAATTCGATGTGGAGACGAAGGCGGGAATCAAGCACTTAAAGGTCACGGACGAGGGCGGAAAAGCAGCGCTTATCACGGTGGACATGGGAATTCCGGAGGTGACGGGAGATGTGCCGGAGCCGATCGTGGTCGACGGCCGGTCCTATGAGTTTATTGGAATATCCATGGGGAATCCCCATGCCATTTATTATATGGATGAGATTGACGACCTGGATCTGGAAGCGATAGGGCCGGCGTTTGAGACACATGAACGTTTTCCGGAGCGGACCAATTCCGAGTTTATCCAGGTGGTCGACAGAAGTCATCTCCGCATGCGCGTGTGGGAGCGCGGAAGCGGAGAGACGTGGGCCTGCGGCACGGGAGCAACGGCAAGCGCGGTGGCCTCCGTCTTAAGCGGCAGGACGGAGAATACCGTGGAGGTGGAGCTAAAGGGGGGAACCTTACAGATTACCTGGGACCGGGAGAGCGGCCATGTGTATATGACAGGACCGGCCGTGGAAGTATTTCAGGGGGAGTTTCAGCCAGAAAATCTATAATACGCTTACAGGAGGACATCAATGGTAAAAGTAAATGACAACTATTTAAAACTGCCGGGAAGCTATCTGTTTTCGGCCATCGCAAAAAAGGTGAATGCCTATACTGCCGCAAATCCGGATAAGAAGATCATCCGTCTTGGAATCGGCGACGTCACGCAGCCCATCGCGCCGGCTCTCATAAAGGCGCTTCATGATGCCGTGGATGAGATGGGAAACGCGGAAACCTTTCATGGCTATGCGCCGGATCTGGGCTATGGCTTTTTGCGGGAGGCCATTGCGGCAGGCGATTACGCGTCACGCGGCTGTGAGATCGATGCGGATGAAATCTTCGTTTCCGACGGTGCGAAATGCGACTGCGGCAATATCCAGGAAATCTTCAGCGAGGATGCGGTAATTGCCGTGTGTGATCCGGTCTATCCGGTTTATGTGGACTCCAATGTTATGGCCGGAAGGACAGGGGAGTATGATGAGAAGACCGGGAAATGGAGCAGAGTCATTTACATGCCGTGTACGGCAAAGAACCAGTTCGTTCCGGAGCTGCCAAAGGAGACTCCCGACCTGATCTACTTATGTGTTCCGTGCAATCCCACCGGAACCACGCTTACGAGAGACCAGCTTAAGGTGTGGGTCGACTATGCCAACAGAACAGGCGCTGTGATCCTTTACGACGCGGCTTATGAGGCATATATCGCGGAGGACACGGTCCCGCACTCCATCTTCGAAATCCCGGGGGCCAGAACGTGTGCCATAGAGTTCCGCTCCTTCTCGAAAAATGCAGGCTTTACCGGTGTGCGGCTGGGATTTACCGTGATTCCGAAGGATCTGGTCCGCGGAGGCGTTACACTTCATTCTCTGTGGGCGAGGCGCCACGGAACGAAGTTTAACGGCGCTCCTTATATCGTTCAGAAGGCCGGTGAGGCCGTATACTCTCCGGAAGGAAGAGCACAGTTAAAGGAGCAGGTGGCCTATTATATGAGAAATGCGAAGGTGATTTATGACGGGCTGAAGGAGGCCGGATGCGAGGTATACGGCGGTGTCAACGCCCCTTATATCTGGCTCGTGGTACCCGATGGAATGACGTCCTGGGAGTTCTTCGACTGCCTTTTAAATGAAGCCGGCGTAGTGGGAACTCCTGGAAGCGGATTTGGCCCCAGCGGCGAGGGATACTTCCGTTTAACGGCCTTCGGCACATATGAGAACACGGTGGAAGCCGTGGAACGCATCAAAAATATGCCTTCTTTAAGAAAATAACGTTGACAACCGGTCTGTAAGTGGGTATGATAGGTGTGAAAAAAGAAAATAAAGAATATGGTTATCAATAAAAAGGACAAAAGCGTTCGTACCCTGGTGGTGCTGACGCTTTTTTTAATATTACAGGAAAGTGCTCCCGTGGTATTAAAAAGCCCTCCGGACAGGATTACCCTGCGGCGGACGGAAATCATGTCGCGAAAGCGGCCCGCCGCAGGCGGAGAATCCATTTTGCGGGATTTCTTCGTAACGTGTGTCCTGTCGTAATTTGCCTGAAAAGAAGGAGAGAACAACAAAATGGACGAGATCGATAAGAAAATATTGCAGATGCTGCAGGAAAATGCAAGGTATTCTCTTAAAAAGATTGCAGAGAATACATACCTGTCTTCACCGGCGGTTTCTTCCAGAATCGGCAGGCTGGAGCGGGAAGACATCATTACCGGATACCATGCGGCGGTGGATCCGGTCAAGCTGGGATACCACATCATTGCATTTGTGAATCTGGACGTTCTGCCGGGAGAAAAGCCCGGATTCTATGCCCGGATGGCGGAGATTCCCAATGTGCTGGAATGCAATTGTGTGACAGGAGACTATTCCATGCTGTTAAAGGTGGCCTTTCAGAGCACTATGGAGCTGGACGTTTTTATCGGTGAAGTGCAGAAGTACGGGAAGACAAACACGCAGATCGTATTTTCGACGCCGGTCGGTCCGAGGGGAGCGGACGTCATGACGGCCGGGATATGAAGAACCTGCGGGAATCGATCAAAAGTGGTACATTCAGGGCTCTTTTCACATACTTTATAATATAGAGGTATGTGAAAGGAGTTTTTCTTTTGGCTGAAAGAAAGATAGTAGTGATAGATGCCGGTCACGGCGGCGCTGATCCCGGCGCAAAATTTGAAGGGAGACAGGAAAAGGACGACGCCCTGAGGCTGGCGCTGGCGGTAGGAAACATCCTGTCGCAGAATGGGGTAGATGTAAGATATACAAGAACCGACGATACGTATAATACGCCTTTGGAAAAAGCCACGATGGCGAATGAGGCGGGAGCGGACTATTTCGTATCAATTCACCGCAATGCAATGCCGATACCGGGCAGCGCCTCCGGAGTCATGAGCCTCGTGTTTGAAAATAAGGGAGTTCCGGCCCAGCTTGCAAACAATATCAATGAGGAACTGGCCAATACGGGGTTTGCCAACCTGGGCATCATCGAGAGGCCGGGGCTGGTGGTGCTTCGGAGAACCGAAATGCCGGCTGTTCTGGTAGAGGTGGGATTTATCGACAATGAAGCCGACAATCAGCTCTTTGATGACAATTTACACGCCATTGCAGAGGCCATTGCCAACGGCATTCTGACAACGATTCGGGAAGGTGAGGCGGAGCAGCCGGAGTACTATCAGATTCAGACGGGAGCTTACCGCATCCGTTCACTGGCAGAACAGCAGCAAAATACGCTGCGGTCCCAGGGATTTCCTGCCTTTATCGTCAGTGAAGACGGTTTATTCAAGGTACGGGCTGGCGCCTTCCGGGAACTGGATAACGCTGTACGCATGGAGCAGGAACTGAGACGGTATGGATACAATACATTTCTCGTCAGAAGACCGGCTGTTTCTTAAGAGACCGGACCGGGACCGTATTCCTGCAGAGAATATGGTCCCGGCTGGGAATCCGGGACCGGGGGAATAGCAGCCGTGATGACACGGCGGTATCTCGCATATTCCGGGAAAATAGTGTCCGCGGCCGTAAATGTGTGGTATAATAGAGATAGAAAAACAACAAATCAACGGTCACGCATGCACAGGAGGGATTCACATGGGAGATAAGAAACTTATTATTACCATTGGCCGTCAGTATGGCAGCGGCGGCAATGAAATCGGTCGGAAGTTGGCGGAGGAACTGGGAATTGATTTTTACGACAAGAATATTCTGCGTATGAATTCCGACGAGAGCGGTATCAAGGAGAGTTACTTTCACCTGGCGGATGAGAAAGCGGGGAGCCGGCTTCTGTACCGGATCGTCAGCGGCATGACGCCGGAGATGAGAGAGCCAAGCTTCGGATCTGATCTGATCTCGGCGGATAATCTGTTCCGGTTTCAGTCGGAGGTGATCCGGAAGCTGGCAGAGGAGCAGTCCTGTGTCATTGTGGGACGGTGTGCAGATTACGTGCTGGAGGATGCGGATGATATCGAACTGGTTCGGGTCTTCATTTACGCAGACATGGATGCGAGAATCAGAAGAGTGAGGGAGAAGGAACTGTATACGCCCGAGGACGTCAGGAAAAACGTGAAGCGGATTGATAAGGAACGCCGGAATTATTACCGTTATTATACGGGGAGAGGCTGGGCAGACCCGGAAAACTACGATCTGCTGATCAATACGTCGACGACGGGGATTAAGGGAAGCGTCAGAATGATTGAGGAGTACATAAAGATCAGAGGCTATAAAATTTAAGCACAGGCGGCACAGTCAGATGGGACTGTGCCGCCTGCTGTTGTGCACGGCTCCCGCCGCTTTTATATGACGGAAAATGATCTATTGTGAAAACCTGGGGGAGTGTGATATGATAGAGCCATCCGGGCTGGCAGAAGAACGAAAAGGGTCCGGGAATGGAAGGATCGGAAAACACGGGAAAATACCGGGAATACAGGAAGAGGGACAGGAGAGAGGAAACACATGGTTAAGGCAGTGATTTTTGATATGGATGGCGTAATCATCGACAGTGAGGGAAAATATCTGGAATTTCAGCTGGAATTTGCGCAGAAGAAAAACCCGAACGTGCGCATCGAGCAGCTCTATCCAATGGTTGGCGCGACGAAAAAAGAGGCGTGGGAGGTACTGGAGCATGCGGTCGATAATGGACAGACGTGGGAGGAACTTAGAGATGAGTGCCGCAGGCGCGATATTTACAGTGAAGTGGACTACAGAGAGATCTACCGGCCGGAGGTTACGGAGGTTTTAAAAACTTTGAAGGAAAAGGGGTACCGCCTTGCACTGGCTTCCTCCACCCAGCTGGACTTGGTGGAACGGGTCCTTCGTGAAAATGAGATCCGGGAATATTTTGAGGTGGTGGTCAGCGGCAGCCAGTTTAAGCGGAGCAAACCGAACCCTGAAATCTACCAGTATACAGCATCCCGGCTGGGCGTAAGGACGGAAGAGTGTCTGGCAGTGGAGGACTCCACCATCGGGATTACAGCGGCCAGCAGAGCCGGGATGAAGATCGCGGCGGTGATCGATAACCGCTACAATTTCGACCAGAGTCTGGCAGATTATCATATTGCCAGAGTGAAAGAGGTATTAGAAGTGGTGAAGGAAGCATAAAATACGATATACAACCTTGACGGCAGCCGTATTCTGGGAAGCTGCCGGGCGTGGATTAATACAAGGAGGAATCATTTGGAGTATATCGGTGAATTGCTGAAAGGCGTGGTCATAGGAATTGCCAACATCCTTCCCGGTATCAGCGGAGGGATGCTGGCCATATCCATGGGCGTGTACGACACGATCATCCATGCGGTGAACCGGCTTTTTAAGGAGCCGGTGGAGAGCATAAGAACGCTGTTTCCCTACGGTCTGGGGGCCGTGGCTGGCATCATCAGCCTGTCCCTGGTATTCGAATACTTATTCGGGACGTTCCCTTTGCAGACGAAGCTGGCGTTTATCGGACTCATCGGAGGCGGCCTTCCGGCTCTGTTTGAGAAGACGAAGGAGCCGGGGGAGAGGAGGCGCGGCGTGATGACGATCTGCGTTACAGCCGCTGTGGTGATCTTTATCACCGTGGCAGGCGGAATGTCCATCGCCTCAGGCTCCCATGGCGGTGCTGGGACGGTTAAGACCGGAGCAGAGTATCTCTCCTCCGGCCGGTTCTGGATTATCTCCATGTTCCTGGTAGGCATACTGGCTGCGGGAACCATGGTGGTACCGGGAGTGAGCGGATCCATGATTATGATGATGATCGGAGTGTACGAACCGCTGCTGCAGACGACGAACGGCTGTATCAGGGCTGCGGCCGCGTTTGATTTTCCGGCGCTTTTATCCGACGGACTGGTTCTGCTCCCTTATTTTACAGGGCTGGGCCTCGGAATCTTTCTGTTTGCGAAAATCGTGGAACATTTGCTAGTCAATCACGAGCGCCAGATGTACTGCGTCATCATCGGTCTGGTATTTTCTTCGCCGGTGGTGATTCTGTGGGATGTGGCCTGGAGCCGGATCGAACTCTATCAGCTGCTGGGAGGGATCTCCCTGTGTCTGCTGGGATATGTGGCGGCAGTCCGATGCGGCGGAGAAGGGTGAGCGGAGAACAGATCACTCATAGCAATAGGAAACAAAAAACTGATGCATTCGTTCTGCCGGGCAGATGATGCATCAGTTTTTCGTTTTACTATGGGTGCGTTCCCATAGAATCCGATTATGGATTTAACTCAGCGATTCTTGTGATTCCCACATAAATATGGGAAATCTTATACCAGGTGCGGAAATCGATGACTCCCGTCACCGGAAGGCCGAAGATGGACTGGAATTCCCGTACGGCTGCCGCTGTTGCCGGTCCGTAGATTCCATCCGGTGTGATATGCGGGATAGCGCTGTACACAGTGGCAATGGCGTCCAGCTGTTCCTGCACCTGCTGTACCTTCTGGCCGCTGGAACCGATGGTTAAATCGTAGCCGGGCCAGGAAGCGGGAATTCCGGAAATCTGTTCTGCCGTGTTGATATACATGTCGTCCCCGTAGAAATAGCGCAGAATTTCAATGGGGCTGTATCCGCGCTCACCCAGATCGGCGGAGCCCCACTGGGTCATCCAGCCCTTGTGCTGACAGGATACGCGGTTGCCGTCACAGTACTGGGTCAGAATCGGCTGTTTGACCTCGGGACGCGATAAGTAGTTGTCGAAGATTTCATCCACAACTTCAGAGATGGACTGGAAGATGTTTCTGCCGTAAATCCATTTATGGTCATAGGCTGTGGAGGAAGTGATGGTGAAATCGTAGCCCTGGTTGCGGTACCACTCCGTATAGACGCGGTTCAGCGTGAAGCTCATAATGGCCAGAACGTTTGCTGTTATAGAGGAGCGGGGCCATGTGGCGTAGATTTCACTGGAGGCTACATTCTTGATATAGTCCCGGTATGGAACGTAGTAATTGGGGGCGGTAGAGTCGGTTGGGACTCCGTCATGTACCACGACGGTCTGAGGAACCACCACGCGGCTTAAGACGATCTCACCGGTTTCAGCCACCGGCTTTACTTCAGCTTCAGCAATTTTAGGAGGATAGTATCCATAGAGCGTGTGGTCCGGTATGACGATGGGGGTGTCCGGTGATGTCTCGTCGGCCAGTGGTGTCATGCGTACCGGCTGGATCGCGAGAGCGTCCGGCAGAATTTCCGTTCCGGAGATGGCGACTTCCGCAAAGCCCTGCGCCCGGATGGTGATGGTATATTCGGAATAGGGCTGGGTTAAGCCGGGCGACAGGCTGTATTCCAGCGGAGGAGCGGCTAAGCGGATTTCCCCGGTCTGGCCGGAAGAATTGGTGTTCGTCGATTCTACAGTACTTTCAGGATCTCCTTTGTAGGCGATGGAAACTTCGGCATCGCGGATAGGAAAATTGTTTTCGGCAGAAACTACGTTTACCTGGAGAGAGCCGGTATCAGTAGGTTCCAGTGCGGCAGCGGTCATATATTTTCTCATAGATTGCCCCTTTATTGGATGATTACTGACAGTATATGACGGCTGTCTCCCAAATGTTCCGGTTTTTCGGAAAACGGGCTGCGGCGTAGAATTTTTCTGCTGAGAGGGGGGCAGGCGCCGCAGACCGGGAATCCCGGCTGACTGAAGGGATTCCGAATTTCCGGCCGGTTTACCGGAACATGGATTCTACGTAGTTACGCATTTCATTCCGGCTTTCAACGTTTCTGGCTCCGTCTGTGATCTCTTTCCGTCTGGATTCCGGAAGCTGTGCAAAGCGGGTCAGAATGTCGGAATGCTGTGCCAGTTCCATCGTAAAGCCGATGGGCATTTCACTGTTATCTATCATGAACATCACCTCGCAAATAGTCTCTGCAGATTTACGCCGGATTATTCGCCAGGACGGTTTTTCCTTCAGGATGTAAAAGCCACGGCCGGAAGAACCATCCATATTCATGGCGTAAAGTGGAAATTGTATAATATGTTTAAAAGAAAGGGTCTGTCACGCGAAAAGATAGGCAGACAATCGTGAAGAAAAGAGTTGAAAAATGTCGTGAAATCATGTATAATCTATTCAATTTGGGCTGATTTTCAGAATGCCCGGACAACCCATAGTATACAGCATAACTCATAGCATTAAGAAAGGATTGGGACTTTACGTATGAAAGCTTTTTTAATACTGGAAGACGGAACCGTATTCACAGGGACCAGCATTGGTTCGAAGAGGGAAGTGATCAGCGAAATCGTATTTAATACTTCCATGACCGGTTATTTAGAAGTCCTCACCGACCCCTCGTATGCAGGGCAGGCCGTGGTGATGACGTACCCGCTTATTGGTAATTACGGAATCTGCCGTGACGATATGGAATCGCGGAAAGCATGGCCGGACGGCTACATTGTCAGAGAATTATCTAGAATCCCCAGCAACTTCAGAAGCGGGGATACCATTCAGCATTTCTTAGAGGAACAAGATATTCCAGGTATCAGTGGTATCGATACGAGAGCCCTAACAAAAATCTTAAGAGAAAAAGGTACCATGAACGGCATGATTACAACCAATGAAAATTTTGATTGTAATGAGGCTGTTGCCCGCATGAAAAAATATTCAGTTACCGGTGTGGTGAAGAAAACCACCTGCGCTGAGAAATACGTACTTCCGGGAGATGGAAAGAAGGTGGCGCTTCTCGATTTAGGCGCCAAGATGAACATAGCCCGTTCTTTAAATGAAAGAGGCTGCCAGGTAACCGTATACCCGGCCACGACGGCGGCGGAAGAGATTCTGGCAGGCAATCCCGACGGAATCATGCTTTCCAACGGACCTGGAGATCCCAAGGAGTGTACGGATATTATCACCGAAATCCGTAAATTATATGAATCAGATGTTCCGATTTTTGCCATCTGCCTCGGCCATCAGCTGATGGCGCTGGCTACAGGGGCGGATACTCACAAGTTAAAATACGGTCACCGCGGCGGAAACCATCCGGTCAAGGATTTAGAGACTGGACGCGTCTACATCTCGTCACAGAACCACGGCTATGTGGTGGACATGGATACGATCGATCCGGGGACGGCCGTTCCGGCATTTGTCAATGTCAACGACGGCACCAATGAGGGCTTAAAATACGTAAATAAAAATATTTTCACAGTTCAGTACCATCCGGAGGCATGTCCGGGACCGCTGGACTCCGGCTACTTATTTGACAGATTTTTAAACATGATGGAGGAGGGAAAGTAATGCCGAAGAATCCTGATATTAAAAAAGTACTTGTTCTCGGCTCCGGCCCGATCATCATCGGCCAGGCGGCAGAATTCGACTATGCGGGAACCCAGGCGTGCCGTTCTTTAAAAGAGGAAGGCATCGAGGTTGTTCTCTTAAACTCCAATCCGGCGACCATTATGACGGATAAGGATATTGCAGACAGGGTCTACATTGAACCGTTGACCGTGGAAGTGGTGGAACAGCTGATTCTGAAAGAGAAACCGGACAGTGTGCTCCCGACTCTGGGCGGCCAGGCGGGATTAAACCTTGCCATGGAGTTAGAGGACGCCGGATTCTTTAGGGATCACAATGTGCGTCTGATCGGAACCACGGCTCTCACCATCAAAAAGGCGGAAGACCGTGAGATGTTCAAGGAGACCATGGAAAAGATCGGTGAGCCGGTAGCACCCTCTGATATCGTGGAGGATGTAAAACACGGTCTGGAAATCGCGGCAGAGATCGGTTATCCGGTAGTTCTCCGTCCTGCTTATACACTGGGCGGTTCCGGCGGCGGTATCGCTGAGAATCCGGAGCAGTGCGCGGAGATTCTGGAAAACGGCCTTCGTTTATCCCGTGTGGGCCAGGTTCTGGTGGAACGCTGCATCGCGGGCTGGAAGGAAATTGAATATGAAGTAATGCGCGACGGCGCGGGAAATGTAATCACCGTCTGCAACATGGAAAATATCGATCCGGTGGGCGTTCATACCGGGGACAGCATCGTAGTGGCTCCCTCTCAGACTCTGGGTGACAAGGAATACCAGATGCTGCGTACCTCAGCGCTTAAAATCATCAGCGAACTGGGAATCACCGGCGGCTGCAACGTACAGTATGCCCTGAATCCGGACAGCTTTGAATACTGCGTCATCGAGGTAAATCCGCGTGTGAGCCGTTCTTCCGCGCTGGCTTCCAAGGCTACCGGCTACCCGATCGCCAAGGTTGCGGCTAAGATTGCGCTGGGCTATACCCTGGACGAGATTAAGAATGCGGTTACGAAGAAGACGTACGCCAGCTTTGAGCCGATGCTGGATTACTGCGTGGTCAAGATGCCGCGCCTTCCGTTTGACAAGTTTATCAGTGCCAAGAGAACGCTGGGAACCCAGATGAAGGCGACCGGAGAGGTCATGAGCATCTGCACGAATTTTGAAGGCGGTTTAATGAAGGCGATCCGCTCCTTAGAGCAGCATGTTGACAGCCTGATGTCCTATGATTTTACGGGGCTTTCCGACGAGGAATTAAAAGAGACGCTGGCCCTCGTGGATGACAGGAGAATCTGGGTGATTGCGGAGGCGTTAAGACGCGGCTTCACTTATGATACAATCCATGCGATCACAAAGATCGATGTCTGGTTTATCGACAAGCTGGCGATCATCGTGGAGATGGAAGCTGCATTAAAGAAGGGACCGCTCACAGTGGACCTGCTGAGAGAAGCCAAGAGAATTGAGTTCCCGGACAATGTCATCGCGAGGCTGACAGGAATTTCGGAACAGGACATTCACCAGATGCGTAAGGACAACGGAATCGTGGCCGCATTTAAGATGGTGGATACGTGTGCGGCGGAATTTGCCGCGGAGACGCCTTACTACTATTCCTGCTTTGGAAGCGAGAATGAGGCTGCGTTCACGAATGACCGCAAAAAGGTGCTTGTCCTCGGTTCCGGCCCGATTCGTATCGGCCAGGGAATCGAATTTGACTTCTGCTCGGTTCACAGCACCTGGGCGTTCAGCAGAGAAGGCTATGAGACCATTATCGTAAATAATAATCCGGAGACGGTAAGCACCGACTTCGATATTGCGGATAAGCTGTATTTTGAACCATTGACTCCGGAAGACGTGGAGAGTATTGTGGACATTGAGAAGCCGGATGGCGCGGTGGTTCAGTTCGGCGGCCAGACGGCCATCAAGCTGACGGAAAGCCTGATGAAGATGGGCGTTCCGATTCTCGGTACGGCGGCGGAGGATGTGGATGCGGCGGAGGACCGGGAGCTGTTCGACAAGATTCTGGAGGAATGCAGGATTCCGAGACCCGCAGGCCATACGGTTTTCACAGCTGAAGAGGCGAAGGAAGCGGCCCATAAGCTGGGATATCCGGTGTTAGTCCGTCCGTCCTACGTTCTGGGCGGCCAGGGCATGCAGATCGCTATCAGTGACCAGGATGTGGATGAATTTATCGGAATCATCAACCAGATTGCGCAGGAGCATCCGATACTGGTTGATAAGTACATCATGGGCAAGGAGATCGAGGTTGACGCCATCTGCGACGGCACCGACATTCTGATCCCGGGAATCATGCAGCATATCGAGAGAACCGGTATCCATTCCGGAGACAGTATCTCCGTCTATCCGGCGCCGGATCTGACAGAGAAGAACATTGAGACGCTGGTTGATTACACGGAGAAGCTGGCGAGAGCCCTTCACGTGAAAGGTATGATCAACATTCAGTTTATTGTGGACGGCGACGATGTGTACATCATCGAGGTGAATCCGCGTTCTTCCCGTACGGTGCCGTATATCAGCAAGGTTACCGGAATTCCGATCGTGCCGCTGGCAACACAGATCATCTGCGGGCGGACAATCCGGGAACTGGGCTATACGCCGGGACTTCAGCCTTCCGCGGACTATATCTCCATCAAGATGCCGGTATTCTCCTTCGAGAAAATCCGCGGCGCCGATATCAGTCTCGGGCCGGAGATGAAGTCTACCGGAGAGTGTCTGGGAATAGCGAAGACCTTCAATGAGGCGCTTTATAAGGCGTTCGAGGGAGCAGGCGTACGTCTTCCGAAATATAAGAATATGATTATTACGGTCCGCGATTCCGAAAAGGAAGAGGTTGTGGACATTGCAAGAAGATTCCAGGCACAGGGATACCGGATTTTCTCTACTGCGGGAACTGCGAAGTTCTTAAACAGCCACGGAGTAAAGGCTCTGGCGGTAAGAAAACTGGAGCAGGAATCCCCGAACTTACTGGATCTGATTCTGGGACACGAGATCGATCTGGTTATCGATATCCCGCCGCAGGGCGCGGATAAGAGCCGTGACGGTTTCATCATCAGAAGAAATGCCATCGAGACAGGCGTAAATGTGCTGACATCTCTCGATACGGCGGCGGCTCTTGTGACCAGTATGGAGAACAGGGCGAACGAATTGACATTGATTGATATTGCAACGATTTAAAAGACAGACGGGCGGCAGCCACAGGGGGAAATACCTGTGGCTGCCGTCCTTTCAGATTGTTAGGGCAAAACACTGGCTTTCTAAAAGATTCCGGATAGTCAGCTGTTGACAGGTTATTACACATGTGGTATATTTATAACATAATATGATAAATATACCACATGAAAGGAGAAAAATATGAAATACGGTTATGGCTGTCTGGGCTTTCTGGCGCTGTTGGGTATACTGGGAATTGTCACGGAGGAACGTTCTTTCCTCGCATTCTTTGGATTTGCAGTAGATTTTCAGTACTTTTTCAGAAAGACAGATGAGATGATGATCGAATATATGAACAAGTCTGCTGCCAGGGCATTTATGTGCGGTATGCTTATAACCGCTGTGGTGACGCTGATTTACGCAGCGCTTTATGGGATCAACAGGGCGCTTCTTATCGGGATCGCCTGGGGGTGGAGCGCATCGGTGCTGGTTTATGCGTTATCGACTGCCTGGTACGGTATAAAAGAAAGCTGGTGGACAGGAGATGATTAAAAACCGGATCAAAGAATACCGGGCCCGGTATGATATGAAGCAGGAAGAACTGGCAGACAGAGTGGGAGTACGACGTGAGACCATCGGCAACCTGGAGAAGGGGAAATACAATCCTTCCCTTGTTCTGGCATGGAATATCGCTAAGGTCTTCGGCGCCACGATTGAGGAGATATTTACCGTAGAAGAATCGTGACGCCATTTGCTGCCGTTCTGATTTAGCTCTCTGATTTATGGAATTTAAAGAAGTCCAGAGTCTCGGCAATGTCGGCCTCGTCTGTAAACAGGCCGATTGCCTTACCTGCTTCTACTGCAAAGTCCACATATCCGTTTGGTCTGGCGGTGACGAGAAGTCCGTCGCTCACAGCCAGATCCTGGCTTGTCCGAATGCTGTTTTTTCCTTCCAGAAAACCGTACTCCTCCAGAAGATCGACGCCTGCACAGATGGCGCAGATACAGGATTTGTCCCGGTCAAGGCTGTGAAGGAAGGCGCTTAAGTCCTCTCCCCTGACACGGGAGATATCGCCGCCCGGGATGATGAAGGATGTTACTTCCTCCGGATCGATATCCTCTAAATAAGTGTCGGCCTGAACACGGAACCCTTCCGCTGTCCGGATTGTGTCCCTGTGCGGACCTTCTGCCGGTACGGCCATGCAGTAGGAGCATGGCTGTTCCCCCATATTGGAATATCTCATGAAATACCCCAAAAGTACAATTTCATAGAAACAGCAATCGTCATAAATGAGAATATAGTTCGTCATTGAATGCTCCTCCATTGGTATTTAAACTGAAAGATGATCTAATAATTATTCAAATGACGCCACATATTCGTCAACCATTTTCAGGTAACCATTCTTCTTTTCTTCTGAAATCCAGGAAATAGAGAAGGCGTTTTTGACGATCTGAATCACATCTTCCCGAGACAGTTCGTAAGCCTCAGCGAGGCTATACAGATCATCGGAAATATAGCTTTGGAAATATGCCGGATCATCGGAGTTGACGGTTACCTGGATTCCCTGATGCAGCAGTTCCAGAATTTCTTTGCCCTTCATATCGTCCACTACAAAGCTGTTGGATACAGGACAGCAGGTTAAACCGATCTTTTTTTCTTTTATATAGGCGACGAGAGAGGGATCTTCTACAATATTGGTTCCGTGATCCAGTCGATCCACGCTGATATCCATCAGTGCCTGGCGGATATGCTCGATGGAGCCCTCCTGATCGATATCACAGTGCATGGTGATATGGAAGCCGTCTTTTTTTGCCAGAGCAAAAACCTGTGCAAACTTCTGCGGCGGATTGTCGCGTTCATCGGAATCGAGGCCGATACCAATAAATTTGCTGCGGTAAGGCAATGCGGCAAGATAAGTTTCCATCGCTGATTCTGCTGACATGTCACGCAAAAAGCACATAATCAGATTTGCCTCTACTCCAAATTCACGGGCCTGCTGTGTTGCCTCATAGTATCCATTAATTACAGCTTCAATGGGGACGCCGCGTGATGTATGAGCCTGTGGATCGAAAAACAGCTCCGCATATTTGATATTATGTTCTTTGGCCTTTTTCAAGTAATCCAATGCCAGGGTACAAAAATCTTCTGTATGCTGCAGAACATTCATGGCAGGGTAATAGACTTTTAAAAATGATGTCAGGGAATCAAACTGATACGCTGCTTTCACCTCTTCGATGGTATGCTGTCCAATATCAATGTTGTTCTTCTGTGCCAGATGAAGCTTTAATTCCGGCTCCAGAGTTCCTTCTAAATGGAGATGAAGCTCTGCTTTGGGTAAACCATAGATAAATTCTTTTGTAACTTTACTTTGTGGCATGTCATTCTTCCTTTCCTGATTCATGGTTTATAGTTGTATTTCATAAAATCTCATTTTTCATAAAATTTCGCAGGCATTATTGCACCGACAGGATACAGGCTTTTCTACAGGAGATCTCCTCTGAAATCACCGATTGATATCAATCATTCTATCACTTTGATTAAAAATTGCAATAAAAGAATAGATAAAAGCATGTGGTGCCCCTGACGGAGGAAAACTGGAACAACAAATAGTCTTCAGTGAAAGAACGATGGTTAATTACTTATGTGTGAGAAAATGAAACATTTCAAAAATGAAAGACGAAAACAACGAATACGTAGTGAATAATATACAAAAGAAAGACGATAAAATGACCTAAATATAGAAAAAATAATGCAGTATTGACTATGAAATCTTAGTGAGTTACACTTGTTTCATAAATAAATGAAACGTTATAAAAGCAGATTGTTTCGAGACTGTACAGCAGACTGGAGGTGGGATATATGTCTACGATAAAGGATGTAGCGAGAGAAGCTGGAGTATCATTAGGTACCGTATCAAATGTGTTGAACGGCAAGCCCAATGTAAAAAAAGAGAATAAAGAAAAGGTTCAGAAAGCGATCAGAAAAGTGGGCTTTCAATATAACATGGCTGCCAGCTTTCTTCGCACCAAGACATCCAAAAATATCGGACTGATTATTCCAAGCATTACGAATCCCTATTATCCGGAATTGGCCAGAGGCGTATCTGATTCCGCCAGAATTGCATCACTGACTGTGTTTCTGTGTAATGATGACAGAGATGTCAGCAAGGAACACCGGTATGTAGATGAACTTCTAAGTAAGGGGGTTGACGGGATCATTCTTGTAAAGCCCCAGATGAATTTGTCGGAACTGAAGGAACTAAACAGGCAGACTGCCCTTGTACTGGTTGATGTAGGAGAGGACATTGATTCAGAGTTTCATGTGATCAATGTCTGTGATGAACAGGGGATCATTCAGGGAATGACCCTGCTCCGGCAGTACGGCCATAAAAAAATAGCGTTTGTCAGTGGACTTTTAGAATCGTATTCCAGTAAATGCAGGGTACAGACCTACAGGAGATGCCTTGCGGACTACGGATTTGATTACCGGCCGGAATATGTGATCAGCGGTAATTACGACTGGCAGAGTGGTTATACGGCAGCCAGGCAGTTAATGCAGCTTCAGGACCCGCCTACCGCGATTTTTGCCTCCAATGATCTGATGGCGCTGGGTGTAATCAAATCAGCTCTGGAAAAGGGAATCCGTATTCCGGAAGAGCTCTCTGTATTGGGATTTGATGACATTGACATGAGTAATCTGTGTACACCTTCTCTTACCACGATCCATCAGCCCAAGTATGAGATCGGAATAGAAAGCATGAATATGCTGCTGGCCTGTATGAATGGGGAAATGCCGAAGAATGGTATGAAGACAATTTTGGAGACCAGGCTGGTTTTCAGGGACAGTGTAGGATATGCGTAAGAGTTTTATTTACCATAAAAATGAAACGTTTCATTTAATAAAAGGAGGACATCATGAAAGAGGAGTTTATCTATATTGGCAGTGATCACGGCGGATTCTCATTAAAACAGGTGATCAAAGACTGCCTCGACAGGAAAGGGATTCTGTATAAGGACGTCGGATCGGATTCTGCTGAAATTGTAAGGTATCCCACATATGCGGAGGAAGTTGCACTGGCTGTATCAGAACATCGTGCCACAAGAGGAATACTGATCTGTTCTACTGGTATTGGAATGAGTATTGTGGCTAACCGTTTCAAGGGAGTGAGGGCGTCACTCTGTACTGACAGTTATATGGGAAAAATAACCAGGGCACATAACGACTCTAATATATTATGCTTAGGAGGGAAAATAACCGGAGAATTGGAAGCTGTTGATATCCTGGAGAACTGGCTTACCACTGAGTTTGAAGGAGGACGCCATACGATTTCTCTGGGGCTGATTGAAGAACTTGACTGTAACGGGAAATGAGCAGAATACAGGAAAGAAATGGGGGAGAAATGTGAAGGTAGCAGTAACAATAGGCAGCGATCAGGCAGGAGATTCCGCTTTCGTAGTCTGGAGAGGATTTGAAGAGTCAATTCGTAAAGCCGCGGCATTTGGCTATGACGGAGTAGAACTGGCTATGAGATCCGCGAACGATGTGGAAGCCTGTGATTTAAAACGATGGCTGTCTGAAAGCGGAATGGAGGTGAGCTGTATTACTACCGGCAGGATGTTTGCAGAAGATCATCTGTATTTTACGCACCCTGATCCTGAGATCAGGAAAAGGGCGAAGGACAGTTATAAAAGTCTTATTGATATGGCATCAGAATATTGTAATCTGATCAATATCGGACGGGTCAGGGGTGAAAAGGGAAAAGAGCAGTCGGAGGAGGAGGCAGACAGGCTGTTTCTGGATGCTTACAGGGAAATTTGCAGCTACGCAGAAAAAAAGGGCGTTCAGGTATTAATTGAACCGGTGAACCGGTATGAGATGAATTTGATTAACAGCCTGGATCAGGGAGCTGAGTTTTTGTCTCGTGCAGGATGTCCCAATGGGGGGCTCCATGCGGATGTATTCCACATGAATATTGAAGATGACAGGATTGGGGAGAGCTTAATAAGGAACGGAAACTGGATCAAGTATGTACATATTGCTGATTCAAACAGGCTTGCGCCTGGCAGCGGCCATCTGGATTTTAATGAGATTTTCACTGCGTTAAAAAGGGCAGATTATGATGGCTGGATATCAATGGAGATGCTGCCGGGGAATGATCCCGATGAGGAGGTTAAAAAAGCACTCAAATACATTTCACCCTGGGTGAGCAGAAATGACTGTGAAGAAGAAAAAATGGAACAGCTGAGCCGTAAATTTCGAAAGGAATTGATTCAGCTTCTTCACAGTAAGGGAACTGGCCATCCCGGCGGATCACTGTCCTGTGTGGAACTGCTGACCACGCTGTACTATAAGTTCTTGCGGGTGGATCCCAAGTGCCCGGACAGAGAGGGGCGTGACCGCCTGATTCTGTCGAAAGGGCATGCGGCTCCGATCCTGTACTGCATTTTAGCCGAAAAAGGTTTCTTCCCTGTGGAAGAACTGGAAACGTTCCGACAGGCGGGAAGCCGGCTGCAGGGGCATCCCTGCCGCCACAAAACTCCTGGTATTGAATGTTCTTCCGGACCATTGGGCCTGGGACTGGGGGCGGGACTCGGCATGGCTCTGGCAGAGAAGCTTAAGAAGAGTGACGCGAGGATTTTTGTAGTCATGGGAGATGGGGAGATTCAGGAAGGTGCCGTCTGGGAAGCAGCTTCTGCCGCGGTTAAATACAGGCTGGATCATCTGACTGCGGTTCTGGATTTTAATGGAGTTCAGCTGGATGGAACACTGGAAGAAATTTTGCCTCCAGGTGATCTGGTAAAACGATGGGAGGCGGTCGGCTGGAATGTAATCAGTTGTGACGGGCACAGCATTCCGGAGATTATGAAGTCTGTTGAGCTGGCCAAACAGTGCAGGCAGAAGCCCAGTATCATCATTGCCAAAACAGTAAAGGGGAGAGGAGTGTCCTTTATGGAAGGAAGGCATCAGTGGCATGGGAAAGTCATAAATGATGAAGACTTCAAGAGGGCAATGCAGGAATTGGATATGGAAAGGGGGGAACAGAGTGCTGGCGAATGAAGGTGGGAAAAGATATTGTTCTGTGCGCGAAGCCTATGGAAAAGCGCTGGCAGAATTGGGGAGAACAAATGAAAGCGTGGTAGTTCTGGAAGCCGATGTGGGAGGTTCCACGAAATCATCACTTTTCGGTGGTGAATTTCCGGAACGGTATTTCAATATGGGTATCTGCGAACTGAATATGGTCAATACAGCAGCAGGACTGGCTATGGAAGGTTTTACTCCATTTGTAAATACGTTCGCGGTATTCATGACTTCCAGAGCTCTTGATCCGATTCAGAGTATGATTGCCTACGATGGTTTAAATGTAAAACTTGCGGGGGCATATTGCGGGCTCTCTGATTCCTATGACGGGGCCAGTCACCAGGCAATCACTGATATAGCCGTCATGAGGACCATACCCGGTATGACCGTAGTGTCCGTCAGTGACGCGGCAGAGGCAGAGGCAGCAGTCCGTGCTCTGGCGGATTATCCGGGGCCTGCGTACTTAAGACTCAGCAGGGCAGATGCACCGGTAATTTATGAAAGGGGATGTGATTTTAAGGTTGGAAAAGGAATCGTATGCAGGGACGGGAACGATGTAACCCTGATTGGAACCGGGACAGTCGTTTCGCGGTGCCTGGAGGCGGCAGCCAGGCTGAAAGAGCTGGGAATTGATGCAGCCGTGATTGATATGCATACGATAAAGCCAATAGATGAATCATTAATACTTAAGTATGCGAAAAGAACAAAAGCAATCGTAACCGTGGAGGAACATTCTGTCTGCGGAGGCTTTGGAAGTGCAGTGGCCGAGGTCATCGTAAAGAGATATCCCATACCGATGGACATCATCGGCATAGAAACGTTTGCCGAATCTGGGGATTATGAGGAATTGCTGGATAAATTCGGGTTGGGGAGCCAGAGAATTACAGAAGCGTGCAGACAAATTGTTCAGAGAAAGCAAAATTGGAAAGGGGATTCGTTATGAGAAGAAGCGGAAAGATGAAGATCGCGGCAGCATTATTACTCTGCAGCACAGTTGTTTTGGGGGCGTGTGGTTCGGAAAGCAGTCAGAATAAGGAAACTGCAAAAGTTACCGAAGCAGCGGGAACGGCAGCCAGTACGGAATTGGCAGCGGGAGAACCGGAAAAACAGGAAGATGGATTAACCGGGGAGTTGAATATCTTTGTACATGTGGGATCGATGGATATTAATCCGGTGATTGAAAAGATGCAGCAGGAGAATCCTGATTTAAAGATTAATTTGGAAATGGGTTCAGGAACCCAATATGAGACGGTGCTGAAGACCAAACTTTCGGCGGGAGAGGCTCCTGATATTATGACGGTATGGCCGGGAAGCCGTACTGCTGATTATGCGGCGAAAGGTTATCTGGAAAAGCTGACAGAAGAACCATGGGCTGCCAGGATACCAGCAACCATTAATTCTGAATTCTCCCTTGAAGATGATTTATATGCCATGTGCTTTACGGTAGGAGGAGAAGGGCTCATTTATAATCAGGATCTGTTTGATCAGTATAATCTGTCAGTTCCTCAGAATTTTGATGAGCTGCTGAACGTATGCGAGACGTTTCAGAAAAATGGGGTACAGCCGTTTGCCTCGGGATACAAGGATGACTGGGTTATTATGAGATATACCAATTCGGCGTTCGCAACGCTCGGATATGGAAGGGAACCTGACTTTGATAAGAAACTGGCATCGGGTGAGCTGGATTTTTCGTATCCGGGCTGGGTTGAACTGTTTGATAAATACGGTGTTCTTCTGGATAAACATTATTTCGGAGATGCCATACTGTCAACGGACAGCTCTCAGGCAATTGCCGATTTTGCCACAGGAAAGACTGCCATGATGATTCATACTTCCTCTACGATCTCAGAAATTCGAAAGGTATCTCCTGATATGAAGTTAGGGCTGACGGCAACACCGGTTAATAATGCAGGAGAAGAGCTGTATGCAAACTGGAAGAGCGGGCTTGGATTTGCAGTAAGCAGCAAGTCGAAGAATAAGGAAGCAGCAAAGCGTTTTCTGGAAATATGGGCAGATCCGGAAGTGAATGAGGCCCTTTACCACAACAATGGAGAGCCTACGATTTTAAATGATGTGCCGTCTACCGGAACAGATCCGGCATTGCAGGATTTTTACAGCAAATTCGTCAGCACGGAAAAATTTGCACTGGGTGCTCATGACCGCTGGCCGGCAGGGATGTCGAATAACTGGAAAAAGAAGCTTCAGGAGTTTGTAGGCCGCCAGATCAATACAGAGCAGATGATTGACTGGCTCAATGAAGAGTATCAGAGCATGAAATAAATCTGAAAAGAAAGGCTGTGTTTTTATGGTCAGGCGAAAAAGAATTTTTTATCAATCATTGTTGTTTATGCTGCCGGCCATTCTGATTGTAGTATGTGTGGATATCATTCCTATTTTTCAAAATTTTTATTATTCGCTGTTTTCCTGGGATATTCTGGAGCCGTCCATGAAGTTTGTGGGACTTGATAACTTTATCAATTTCTTTAAAATGGATGGCGCCAGGGGCGCCCTGAAGAATACCCTCATTTATGCAGTGCTGGCTGCAGTGCTGAAAAATATCGTGGGTCTTGGGCTTGCGCTTGTGTTAAATTCAGGCTTAAAGACACAGAAATTTTTGAGAACGTGTATTTTGAGTACAACGATGATCAGCCTTGTTATCAGCGGGTATACATGGACGTATCTGTATCATCCCGAATATGGTGTGGGCTATTTAATTGAAAAATATACGGGAATTTCCTTTTTAAATCAGGATTGGCTCGGAAATCCGAAACTGGCGTTATATGCGGTACTGGTCGTGTCGATCTGGCAGATCGCAGGCAAATATATGGTTATTTACCTTGCCGGTTTGCAGACAGTCCCCAAGGACTTATATGAAGCAGGTAATATGGACGGCGCGTCGGGCTTTAGCAGGTTTAGATATATTACGGCTCCGTTGATTATCCCTTCCTTCACAGTCGGTATCTTAAATGCAGTGATCCAGGGACTGAAGGTGTTCGATGAAATTTACTCCATGACAAGAGGCGGCCCGGGGTTTGCCTCAGAAACACTTACTACGCTGATGTATTCCCAGACCTTTTTCTACAGCGGAAAAGCGGGATTTGGTTCGGCAATCTCAGTGATTTTATTTGGAATTGTTTTAATTGTATCGTTACTCATCTCTTCTTATTTAAGAAAAAAGGAAGACGCGGTATATCAGTAGGACGGAGAAAATTATTATGCAAAAAATTAGGCTGCGAAAAATTTTGTTGGAACTGGTGATGATTCTGTTTACCGTTATTTATATGTTTCCGGTGCTGAATCTGGTTTTTTCCTCACTAAAGTCAACCGGTGATCTGATGCGCAATCCGGTCGGCCTTCCTTCTGTTCTGGAATTGGGGAATTATGTAGTGGCCTGGACTAAAATGGATTACCCAAGAGCTTTTTTCAATACAGTGATTATATGTGGGGGATCGATTTTTTTCATTGTTGTTATCGGAGCCATGGCGGCATATCCCATAGCCAGATACCGCACCAGATTCAACCAGGCAATGTATCTTTTCTTTCTGGCCACGATCATGATACCCGGTCAGGCCATCATGATACCGCTGGTACGACTGTTTTATAAAACAGGATTGGTTAATACCCATATCAGCCTGATCGTCTATTATACTGCGGCAGCAGTTCCTTTTGCCATATTTTTATTCACCGGTTTTATAAAAACAATACCGGGAGAGCTGGAAGAGGCTGCCTCCATAGACGGCAGCGGAGCGTACAGAACGTTCTGGCGAGTGATTTTTCCGCTGATGAAATCTTCTGTAACTACTGTGATTATTCTTAACATTATGTGGATATGGAATGATTTTATGATGCCTATGGTACTGCTGCAGAGCGGAAAGATGAGAACTTTGACACCATCCATATTTAATTTCTTTGAAGAGTTTGTTACACAGTGGAATTTTGCGTTTGCGGCTTCTGTGCTGGTTATGATACCGGGGATTTTAGTATTTCTTCTGCTTCAGAAGCATTTTATCGAAGGTATGGTAGCGGGAAGCGTTAAATCGTGAATGATAACGAGATGTGAGGCATTGTCCCAGAGGACAGGAAAGGAAGTTTATGATTATGAATGATCGTATGATACCACAGATTCCTCCGACAGGAGAGGTTATGAGAATTTTGATTGATTCGGACGTTGCGACTGAAATTGACGATTTATATGCATTGACCATAGCGTTTGGTCATCCGGAACGTTTTTTAATAGAAGGAATTGTTGCGGCCCATTTTTCAGGAAATGGCCCCTCCAATTCAAAAAAAATGTCTTTCGAACTGTTAAAGGAACTGCTTCAAAAATCAGGTATGGAAGGGAAGTTTCCAATAGCGGAAGGCTCACACCCAATGCAGTATGCCAATACACCAAATGACAGTGAAGGTGTTGACTTAATTATCCGGAAGGCCATGGAGTCAACACCGGAGGATCCCCTGTGGGTGATTGGAATCGGCGCAGCCACGGATCTTGCCTGTGCACTGTTAAAAGCTCCGGATATCGTCTCCAGGGTCCGTTATGTGTTCCATGCAAGAAGTGAACACACCTGGCCGGACAGAAATGAGCAGTTTAATGTATATGGGGATATTATTGCGGCGCAGACATTACTGGAATCAGAAGTTCCTCTCATTTGGTTTGATACAGGTACGCATATTTGTGCTTCCTATGAAGAGACGGAAGAAAAACTGGCGCCTATGGGAGATTATGGGAAATTTCTTCATGAATTCAGAGACAGGGATGCGTGGTTTTGCCAGAGCGACAAGGGATTCTTTGATATGGGGGACTTCTCGTTCCTGTATCAGCCGGACTGGGGACTGTATGAGACTGTGGAAACGCCGGAAATGACGCGGTTTATGTACTTTAAGCATACTCACAGGCATGGGAAGATGATGAGGGTTTACGATATTGATGTTAAGAAAACCTGGGATTTATTTTACGAAGCAGTAAACAATCTGCGAAAAGGAGTATAACATGAAAGATCCAATTCAAAAATATTTTGATGTGGGAACAATTCAATGGATGACGTATCCACCACAGACATATCCAGTTTCTGAGGCTCTTAAAAAAATTGCCTGCGACGACTATTTCGGAGCTGTTGAGATTACGCATATTGAAGATATGGAGGCCAGGAGACAGGTGAGAGAAATGTTGCGGCAGTCTCACTTAAGGGTAAGTTACGGTGCCCAGCCGGCACTTTTAGGGACGGGATTAAATCCCAATGACTTAGATGATGATAAGAGGCTGGAGGCTCAGAATCTGCTGATGGCAGCCGTAGATGAGGCCGAGTATATGGGAGCGGGTGGGATTGCATTTCTGTCGGGAAAATGGAAGGAGGAGGCGAAAGAACAGTCTTTTCGCCAGCTTTTAAAGACTTGCGAGGCGGTATGTCTGTATGCGTCAGAAAAAGGCATGATGGTGGAACTGGAGGTCTTTGACTTTGATATGGATAAGGCCGCCCTCATCGGACCGGCCCCCTATGCAGCCGAGTTTGCCGCGGAGATAAGAAAACGATGCAGTAATTTTGGACTTCTGGTGGATTTATCTCATTTCCCGACTACATATGAGACTTCGGAATTTGTAATTCGGACTTTGCGTCCCTATATCACTCATTTCCATATTGGAAATGCAGTCGTCCAGAAGGCAATGGAAGCCTATGGAGATCAGCATCCACGCTTTGGTTTTCCGGGAAGCGCCAACGATACTGCGGAACTGCTGGATTTTTTTAGGATCTTAAAGGCGGAGGGATTTTTTTACTGCAGAAGGCCGTATACACTGTCGCTGGAAGTAAAACCATGGAAAAATGAAGATGGGGACATTATTCTGGCGAATACGAAGCGTGTCATTAACCGTGCATGGGCATTGTTGGAGGAATAGAACATATGAAGATTGTTATTTTGGATGGCTATACGGAAAATCCGGGAGATTTATCGTGGGAGGATTTAGCTGCTTTGGGAGAGCTGGAAGTATATGACAGAACACCTGCGGGTGAGATCGAGGAAAGGATGAGCGGGGCAGAGGCGGTGTTTACCAATAAGACACCTATATCACGCCATGCAATAGAGAACTGTCCGTCACTTAAATATATTGGAGTTCTGGCGACAGGATTTGACGTTGTGGACATCAGGGCGGCTGCAGAAGCCGGGATTACAGTCACCAATGTGCCCTCCTATGGGACAGACGCAGTTGCCCAGTATACCATAGCGCTTCTGCTGGAACTCTGCCATCACGTGGGAGCACATTCAGACAGTGTAAAAGCAGGAGAATGGACGAAGAGTGCAGACTGGTGCTTCTGGAATTACCCATTGACAGAATTGTCGGGAAAGACTATGGGGATCATCGGGTTTGGAAGAATTGGCCAGAAAACAGCCAGGATTGCAGAGGCGCTTGGCATGGAGATAAAAGTATTCGACGCAGTCTGCCGAAAAGAACTGGAAACAGAGCACTGCCGGTATGCTGATCTGGAAGAACTGCTGGCAGTATCGGATGTGATCTGTCTGCATTGTCCTTTGAATTCCGGTACCAAAGGAATCATCAACCGCGATACAATAGCTAAAATGAAGGATGGTGTCCTCATTATCAATGACTCCAGAGGTCCTTTGATTGTGGAGAAGGACTTAAAAGAGGCTCTGGAGAGCGGAAAAGTAGCGGGAGCTGCCGTAGATGTGGTATCAGAGGAGCCTGTCAGGGAAGATAATCCGCTTATGACAGCCCCAAACATGATTATTACACCGCATATTGCATGGGCCTCCAGAGAATCCAGAAAACGGCTGATGGATATCGCGGTGGATAATTTGAAAAGCTTTCTGCAAGGAAGGCCCCAGAATGTCGTATCTGTACTGCGGCAGGAAACAGTGTAAGCAGCTGACTTTTGTATTATTAAAATTAAGATGCATCTGTAAGTTACCGGATAAAGGTATTCCTTACAGATGTATTTTATTGCAGAAAAATGCATTAGATGGAACCTTGTTTTCAGCGGCACAGTAACAATTGACAATTCCCCCCGGTTGATGGTAATATTACCCTGGATCAATAAGAGAGGGTGAGAACGATGTAATGGTTAGTTTATAAGCGAATCTGTAACCTGGGATGGAACGCATTATGCGGGCCGTCTTGTTTTGATACCCTTATAAACGATACTTTTACACCGTGCACACGCTCGAAAAAGAACTTCTTTTTCGTCTGTTTGTGTTGTGGATAGGTATGGGCCACAGCTTTTTTGTTTCACAGGAAGAATGAAGCCGTGGTGTAAAAACGGGAACATAGAGAGAAAGAAGTGAATAACAATGGAAATGATTTATAAGTATCCGAGAACCCGCCATATTGAGGGCTCCAGAATCCAGGCGGGAGACGAGGATTTAAAAAATGTGAGATTTGAAGAGATCCGGAATCGATTTGTCGTTTTGGAGGAAAAGGTGGATGGAGCCAACTGTGGAATCAGTTTTTCTGATCAGGGAAAACTGATGCTTCAGAGCAGAGGCCATTTTTTAAACGGCGGCTACGGTGAGCGTCAGTTCGATTTATTCAAAACGTGGGCCGGCTGCTTTCAGACGGAATTATATGAGATGCTGGGGAAACGCTACGTCATGTATGGAGAATGGCTGTATGCCAAGCATACGGTATACTATGACCGGCTTACTCATTACTTCATGGAGTTTGATATCTATGATAAAGAGAACGGGGTGTATCTAAGCACTGCGGCCAGAAGAAAGCTGTTGAGGCAGTGTCCCTTTGTGGAATCGGTTCTCGTATTGTATGAGGGCCGTCTGGATTCCCTGAATCAACTGGTCTCTTATTTGGGCAGATCGCATTTCAAATCGGACCGGTATGAGGAATCTCTGAGGGAGCAGTGCGAAGAACAGGGGCAGAACTGGGATCTGGTGAAACGGCAGACGGATAGGTCCGACCTGATGGAAGGAATCTATATTAAGGTCGAAGAGGACGATATGGTAACGGACCGGTTTAAATATGTGAGAAGTACATTCTTAAATACGATTCTCGATTCTGAGACTCATTGGCTGAACCGCCCCGTGATTCCCAACAGGCTGGCACCGGGAATCCATTTGTTTGAAAATCCGGCTGGCAGAGGGGAGAGTGGTCTCTGATGGAAAAGCTGGAGGATTTCCTGGAACGAAAGGGGTATGAATGGGAAGCGCTGCTGCCGGAATTTCCCGGACTTATGGCACTGGATGAGACAGCGCAGGATCCGGAATACCACGGTGAGGGCAGTGTACTGGAGCATACAAAAAGAGTCTGCCGGGCCGTGGTTTCGGGAACAGAGTGGAAAAACTTAAATAAACGGGACAGAGCGGTGCTCTATATGGCAGCCATGTACCATGACATCGGCAAGAAGAGCAGGACCATGCAGGATCCTTCGGGAAGAATTATTTCCCCCGGTCACGCGATTGCGGGGGCGAAGGCATTTCGGGAGGTCTGTTACCGGGAACTGGAGGGAGGGTTTCAGATTCCGTTTTCCATGCGGGAAGAGACCGCGTGGCTGATCCGTTACCATGGTCTGCCGCTTCTGTTTATGGAAAAGGCTGAACCCTCTTATGATCTGATACGGGCGGCGGAAAGCGTTTCCCTGCCGCTTCTGTATCAGCTCGGAAGGTCTGATGTACAGGGACGGGTGTGTTCTGATCAGAAGAATGCGCTGGAAACCACGGAGTACTTTAAAACGTATGCAGGAGAACTGGGGTGTTACGGAAAGAAGATTTCTTTTGCCAACGAGTACACGCGTTTTTCCTATTTTGAGAAAAGAGATTTATGGTACGGAGACAGGCTTTATGACGCATCGGAATTCGATGTCTATGTGATGGCGGGCCTTCCGCTGGCGGGAAAGGATACGTACATAAGTGAAGAACTGGCAGGCTTTCCTGTAGTTTCACTTGACGATATCCGGGCTGAAATGGGGATCCGGCCGGATGAGCCGTCAGGGCCGGTGGCAGCGGAAGCCAGGGAGCGGGCGAAGGCGTATTTGCGAGCCAAGACTTCCTTTGTCTGGAATGCTACGAATCTGATTCTGGATAACCGGCAGAAGGTATGCAGGATGTGCGCGGCCTATGGCGCCAGGGTGAATCTTAAGTATCTGGAAATGCCCTATGCAGAAATTCTGAAACGGAATATGATTCGGGACAGGAGCGTGCCGGTCGATGTAATTAACCGCATGATCCACAAGATGGACATGGCAGAGTGTGTGGAAGCGTACCGCACGAATTATCTGGCAGGTGGTACGCAGCGGTAAACAGGAGGAGAATGTTATGGTTTTTTATATCAATAAGCAGGCGGTGGAGATCAAGACGCGGTTCGAAAATGCGCCGCTCACTTCACCCAATGAGGCATGTGCGGCAATCGGCATGCTCTGCAAATTATATGGTCTGCCGATTCCGGAAAAACGGGAGATGGTCAGCGAGATGAAAGCCGATTTAAACGCCGCTTTGAAAGGACGTCAGGCTCCATCGAAATTTGCGGAGAAGATAATCAGTCTGCTGGATGGATATTTTAAGGATGATCCGGTGACGGATGAAATCTATGAATTGTTGAAATACAGTTACGAAGAACAGAAATAGGGATTCGAAAAATATGCGCATAGAGTTTACAAGACTCTGGCGCATATTTTTTAGGATTATGCACTATGACTCATCTGTGCACATAAGAAAGAATTGAAATAAATGACAGATACGGTAAAATAGGGAGTGAGGAGGGAGATGATTCCGTGATCACGAGAGAAGATGTGGCGAAAAGGGCAGGAGTATCAGTCAGCGCAGTATCCAGGGCCATGAATCACAGGGGATACGTTGCAAAGGATAAGAAAGAAGCGATTTACAAGGCGGTGGAGGAACTGGGATACAGGCCGAATCCACTCAGTCATTCTTTGAAAAACAGACAGACGTATCAGTTATGCTTTTTTGGAGCCGATATTTACAATTCCTTTTATATGGAACTTTTTAATTATATGTCCGATTATGCCGCGGAGCGGGGGTATACGATGTTCCTTTTTTCTGAATTTAACGAGGAGCGGGTTAAGACCATGCTGATGGATGGCATGATTGTGGAGAATGATACTGTGGCGGAGAAGGTGCAGGCACTTCTTGGGGAACAGTTTTTTATGCCCATCGTAACCGCCTCCTATGGTTCCCCCATTGTCAGTCTGAAACGGATTCCGTATGTGGATGTGGATACACACGATGCAGTGGAGATCGGGCTGGCATATTTAAAAAAGATGGGACATAAAAAAACAGCCTTTGCAACTCCTTACGATTTTTTTGGAGACAGCAGGGTCAATCCAAGGCATGTGGCCTTTGGAAATCAGATGAGGCCGGTTTATGGAAAAAGGTTAAAAGATTATGTGATCGATAATACCGGAAAAGCGCGTCTGCCCTTTGCCAGAGAAAATTTCTTTGAGGAGGGGATGAACTGTGCAGACCAGTTTCTGGCCCGTAATTGTGACGCTACAGCCGTCATCTGCTTTAACGATGAGTTTGCGCTGGGGATGATCCGGCGTTTTGAACAGATGGGCATCCGGATTCCCGATGATCTCTCAATTCTTGGTATCGACGGAATTGAGAACAGAAAGTATGTGACGCCCTTTCTCTCTTCCGTATCCCTCAACATCAAAGAACAGGCAGAGTGCTGTGTCAGCACGCTTCTGGACATGATTGAGGGACGGAGAGTAACCTTTTTTAACTCCCTTAAGCCGTATCTGGTTGAGGGGAATTCTGTAAGAGACCTGAGCATGGAAACCATCAAACGATAACAATACAAGGAGGGGAGACGATGGGGATTCATTTTGGAGTTGACTATTATCCGGAACACTGGCCGAGAGAACGGTGGGAAACCGATGCCAGACTTATGAAGGAGATGGGACTGTCAGTCGTTCGTATGGCTGAATTTTCCTGGCACAAGCTGGAACCTCAGGAGGGCAGGTATGACTTTTCCTGGCTGGATGATGCCATTGCTTTGCTGGGAAGCTGCGGCATACGGACGATTGTAGGAACGCCTACGGCAGCGCCGCCTGCCTGGATGGCAAACCGGTATCCTGAGATTCTTCCGGTGGACCGGGAGGGAAGAACGAGAGGATTTGGGGGAAGGCACCATGACTGTCAGTCAAATCCGGTTTACCGGGAATTTGTACGGAAAATTGTAACTGCCATGGCCATCCATTATAAAGATAATCCCAATGTCATCGGATGGCAGCCGGATAATGAGCTGGGAAACAGCCATCACGATTTATGTATGTGCAGCAGCTGCAGAAAGAGCTTCCAGGGGTGGCTGGAAAAGAAATATGGCACTGTGGACCGCCTGAATGAAGCCTGGGGGACTGCATTCTGGAGTCAGGAATATAATGAATTTTCAGAGGTTTTTACTCCGAAGATTACGGTGACAGGTGAGAATCCATCTGCGATGCTGGACTGGAAATGCTTCTGTTCCGACCTGATTGTGGATTTTATGAAGGAACAGACGGAGATAATCCGCAGATACTGCCCGAATCATTTTATCACCCACAATTATATGGGATTTGCCGATAAGGTGAACTATTATGATCTGGGAAAACAGCTGGACTTTGTCAGCCACGATCAGTATCCGGGTGGATTTTTCGCCGACGCTTCCCATGAACGGGGAGATATGACTGCCTCTGCGCTCGATGTGGTCAGGAGTTTTAAGAAGCAGAATTTCTGGATTATGGAGCAGCAGTCCGGAATTACCGGCTGGGAAGTGATGGGACGGGCTCCGGCTCCGGGACAGCTTTCCATGTGGTCGCTTCAGTCGGTGGCTCACGGAGCCGACGCAGTAGTCTATTTCCGCTGGAGAGTCTGCGCCATGGGAACGGAGCAGTTCTGGCACGGAATTCTGCCTCACAGCGGAAATCCCGGCCGCAGATATCACGAATTAAAGGAAATGATCCGGAATGTATCGCCGCTGATGGAGAGGCTGGAAGGCTCCATGCCCGTTCCGGAGGTTGGCATCGTATACTCGTTTCGCCAGAATTATGCCCTTCAGATTCAGCCGCAGAATCGTGCGATGTCGTACATTGAACAGATTCAGGAGTACTACAGGGCTTTTTACGAAAGGCAGATTCCGGTCGATTTTGTACCGGAAGACGGAGACTTCGGGAACTATAAGCTTCTGGCTGCGCCGCTCCAGTATTTAATGAATCCGGAACTGGAGGAACGCTATTTTAACTACGTGAGGAATGGCGGTCATCTGATTCTTACCATGAGAACCGGGGTCAAGAACGATACCAATCTCTGTATGACAGACCGGGAACTTCCTGGGCGTCTGTCTGAACTGACCGGCTCTGAGGTTCTGGATTACGACTGCCTGAGAGATGTAAAAGTACCGGTGATCTGTCAAAATACAGAGTATACGGCCCGTAACTGGTGTGATCTGATGCGGGTGAGAGCGGGTGTGGAGGTTCTGGCAGTCTATGCCGGTGAATTCTACGCGGGAGAGCCCTGTGTGACGAGGAACAATTACGGAAAGGGCTGCTGCTATTACGTTGGAACGGAACCTGACCAGGCTCTGATGGCCGCCCTGGTCGGCTGTATGGCTGATGCGGCAGGGATCACGGAACTGGGAAGTGCAGAGGAGGGGGTAGAGCTTGCCGCCAGAGAGAAGGATGGGAAGAGGTGGCTCTTTGCCATGAATCATACGGCAGGGGAGAGAACCTACACGGTGGATTCAGCCTACCGGATGATCTACGGCGGGGAAGCAGGAACGCTGAAGGGGTATGAAGTGCAGATTCTAGAAAAAAATGTCTGAGGTATACCGGATGAAACGGAAAGATGCTGAAAACCTGATTAATACAGGTTTTCAGCATCTTTCTTGATCATGGAGATGACAGGGCTCGAACCTGCGACTTCTTGCGTGTGATGCAAGCGCTCTCCCAGCTGAGCTACACCTCCATAACAGTTATTTTACCACGTTGGCAGAAAAATGCAAGAAAAATTATTCGAATTTTTGAATTTGTTTGTGTTTTGATGAACAGAAAAAAGCAGCGATTGGATGAATCAACCGCTGCTTTTTATAGTGGGTTACTTCTTTACAAACTGTTTGTCGAATTCCGGATTGAAATAATAGAAGTTCTTCGCATCCAGATTGGACTTTATTTTCTCCAGCGCCTCGCCGAATCTCTGAAAATGAACGACTTCACGTTCACGCAGGAACTTGAGCGGTTCTCTGACTTCCGGGTTGTCGATGATGCGGATTAAGTTGTCGTATGTGGTTCTGGCCTTCTGCTCGGCCGCTAAGTCTTCCGTTAAGTCGGTGATGGCGTCGCCCTTGGACTGGAACTCACAGGCGTTAAACGGGACGCCTGCCGCGGCGGTGGGCCACAGAGCCGTGGTGTGATCGACATAGTAGGCGTCAAAGCCGGCAGTTTTTGCCTGCTCCGGGGTTAAATTCTTTGTCAGCTGGAAGACAATGGCGCAGATCATCTCTAAATGAGCCAGCTCTTCCGTACCAATATCGGTTAAAAGTCCGCCTACTTCCTTGCATGGCATGGAGTAACGCTGGGAAAGATATCTCATGGAAGCAGCCAGCTCTCCGTCAGGACCACCGAACTGGGTGATGATGAGAGATGCCGTCTTCGGGCATGGAGTCGAAATTTTTACAGGAAACTGAAGTCGTTTTTCATAATTCCACATTAGACAGTACCTCCTTCCCACGGAAGCGGGCCGTCAGACCAGGTAAAATGCTTCTGTCCCGGATACTTCGTGTGGGTTTCTGATTTGTTGTTGGTATCGGGGCAGACACAGTCGACGGTCAGCGGTTCAAAGTTCTCCGCGTACGTCTGCATCAGCTGTTTCCTCTGCTTCATGGCGTCGCTGAAAGCCTTTAACGCATTGTCATCAAGTGGATGAGTATCGAGGAACAGGGTCAGATCATTGACTGTGAAGCTGATTTCATTAATCTGTTTTAACATCGTTTCGCGGTCCGCCATTATTTGCCACCTCCAGTCACATAAAACGGTAAGTCGAGACAAGGGAAGATTGTTCCGTGCTGCAGAGCGGCAGCAGGCTCATACGGCTGTTCCCAGGGCTGCATCGGTACTGTCGCGATCGCCAGATTTAAAGCGGCGGCAGGTGTGCTTTTGTCACTGTCGGATTTTCCGCAGCCACATGAACTGTTTGAATTCAAATTCATAAGAACACTCCTTTCATGTTGCGTTGTAAAGTTTCTTCTCTTCTAGTATCTGCCGTGCGCATAAAAATACGATGCAAAAAATATGCCAGAATAACCAATTGCCTTATTGTATAATGGGCCGGAATAAAATATAATAATAAATATCACTAGGATAACAGGAGATCAAAACATTGAATGACAAGAAATTTGCAGTACTAATCGATTTGGATAATATTTCAGCAAAGTACATCAGCTATATTCTGGATGAAATGACGAAATACGGCGTCATTACATACAAAAGGATCTATGGAGACTGGACCAGCTCCCAGATGGGAAAATGGAAACAGGAGCTTCTGGAAAATTCCATTACGCCGATTCAGCAGTTTTCCAATACGGTGGGAAAGAACGCCACCGACTCTGCGCTGATTATCGATGCCATGGATTTGCTGTATACCGATAACGTAGATGGATTCTGTATTGTTTCGAGTGACAGTGATTTTACGAAGCTGGCCAGCCGGCTCCGGGAATCGGGGAAGGAAGTCATCGGCATGGGAGAAGAGAAAACTCCGAAATCATTCCGCGCCGCCTGTACCGTGTTCACGAATTTAGAGATCCTGCTTGACCAGGATGAGGAGAGTGTAGGCGGCGGGACCGTCGGCCGGGAAGTGATTGAACAGGATATCGCTTCCATTATTCTGGAAAACGATGACAAAAACAAGGCGACAGGTCTGGGTGAGATCGGGAACCGTCTCGTCAAAAAGTACTCTGATTTTGATGTCAGAAGCTACGGATACAGCTCGCTGTCGAAGTTTCTCGAGGAGATGGACAGCTTTGAACTGAAAAAATCCAACAATGTGGTGACTGTTCGTATGAAGGACAACCGCACCAGAAAGCAGGAACTGGATGATTACGCCATAAAGCTGGTGAAAAACAGCGGAAAGAACGGTCTGGAGCTGGCAGCTCTGGGCAACGGCATGCACAGGAAATACGGAGATTTCAAGGTCAAGGATTACGGCTACTCCACATTTTCCAAATTTGTGCAGAGCATCAGCCAGCTGGAGATCCGGGAAAATAAGATAAACAATAAAGTCGTCTTCATCAGACAGGCGTAGTACGAAAGGAAAGAGGGAATAACGATGGTGCGTTACAGCTTTGGTACCAGGCTGACCAGACTTTCCGACGAAGAAGGCAGGAACCGCGCCGGCACCTGTATTACAGTCATGACGCTGGAGGAATTCCGGGAGACGAAGGAATTGTACCTTCACCGGAAGGTTATGGTGCACTCGATGGAGAACATTCATTACTGTAAAGCGGAAGCGTACGGCGGCTGCACGATGGGGACCTTTATGATCCCGAACAAGAAAGATTTATTGGGAGAGAAATTTTCCTTTGGTTTCTATGTGACTGATACAGAACTGATTCTGCTCGACGAAGGGGATATGATGACGGATATCCTCAGATGGATGGAGGACATTGCGTCGAAGGAAGGGGCTGGTCATGGCCACACGGGAGAGGAAACGGGAAAAGAGAAAGAGACGGCTGCCGCTCCGGCGGGATTTTTGATTCTGTTAATGGATTATCTGATCCGGAATGATGTGCTTTTCCTGCAGAAGTACGAGGAGAAGCTGGAGGACATGGAGGATGAGCTGCTGGATCACCAGCCGAAGAATTTCTATGAGACAGTGATTGTAAGCAGGAAGGAACTGCTTGCTCTCCACACCTACTATGAACAGCTGATTTCTCTGGGAGAGGAACTGGAATCCAATGACAATCACCTGTTTTCCGAGGGGGAATGTACCGGCTTTGGCATGTTTGCCAGCAGGGCCAGCCGCCTGCACGATCATGTGGAGATGCTGCGGGAGTATGTGTTTCAGATTCGGGAGATGTATCAGTCCCAGATTGCCTCAAACCAGAACCAGATTATGAGCTGGCTGACGGTGGTGACCACGATCTTTTTACCGCTCAGCCTGTTGGTGGGCTGGTACGGGATGAATTTTATCAATATGCCTGAGCTTCACTGGAAGTACGGATATGTGGGGATGATTCTCTTGAGCATCGCCATTGTGGCGGTGGAGATATGGTTTTTTAAGAAAAAGAAAATACTATAGGAGAAAACGATGGAAAAAAAGGAAAAAGGATCGTTTGTCGGCAGTATACTTCTGTCCTCCCCGGTGTGGGATGCAGAAAAGCTTAAAAGGGACTTGCTGGAGGAGTGGGATATCCGCGTACCGGATCTGGAGGCTGATGAGGAAGGAACGGGCGGAGAACCGATGGGCAGAGAACAGCCGGACAGCGATCAGCCGGGGCAGGAGGCGTCAGACTGTGGGAATTCGGATAACGATACCATCGTTTTCGAAGCTGATGATTATATGGTGGCCATCAGCCTGATGCCGGCGCCTGTGCCTGCAGGGGAGGCGGAATACTACGCTAAGTCCAACTATTTCTGGAAAGGCGCGGTGGATGCCGCCAGTGAACACCGGGCTCATATTCTGGTTGCCGTGATAGGGGGAAGGGAGCGGGATCCGTTTGAAGCCGGGAAGCTCTACGTAAAGATTTCCTCGGCCTGCTTAAAGCAGGAAAATGCTCTCGGAATTTATACCTCCGGGACCGTGTTTGAACCGGAGATGTACTGTGCCGTGGCAGAGGAGATGAAAGAGGAAGAGGAGACGTATCCGATTCTGGACTGGATTTATATCGGCCTGTATCAGACGGAAAAAGGGATGAACGGTTATACTTATGGCATGACCGCTTTTGGAAAAGATGAGATTGAGGTGGTGGAAAGCGCGGCAGCGCCTGCGGAACTTCACGAATTTCTCTTTGATATTGCCAGCTACGTGCTTTACGACGATGTCCTGTTACAGGATGGGGAGACAATCGGCTTTACGGAAGATGAGAAGCTTCCGATTACAAAATCGGAAGGTGAGGCAGTAGAAGGCGAGAGCCTGAAGATCGCCTTCATGCCTGCGCAGTGAACCGCAGCAGTCCCATTGCGGGACTGAACTGCTGAAAGGATTGCGTATGCTTCCATTGAACGTGCTTACCAGACGCCCAGAAAACTCTGCATGGACAGGCTGACCAGGGTAATTCCAATCCAGCAGCATAATCCCAAAAGGATTGGTTTCATCCCTGTTTTTACGAGCGTCACCAGGTTTGTGTTGGTTCCGATGGAAGCCATGGCCATAATGATAAAGAATTTACTTAAATCTTTTAGCGGTCCCGTAACTGCGGCGGGGAGATGGAACACGGTGGTCAGTACGGAAGCCAGAAGGAAGAACAGAACGAAGAACGGGAATATTTTCACAAGCTGGAAGGTATTGCCGGAGCCGCTCTGTTCTTTTTTGGTGCGGTAAAGTGCCAGGAATAAGGTGATCGGGATAATCGCCAGGGTTCGGGTCAGCTTAACAATGGCGGCAGCCTCCAGCGTGTTGCTTCCGTAGAGACCGTCCCATGCGGCAGCGGCGGCTGTGACGGAGGAGGTGTCATTGATGGCCGTACCGGCAAACAGCCCGAAGCCTTCGTTGGAAAGCCCCAGAGCGGCGCCGAGCGCGGGGAAAAGTAACGCAGCGGCAATGTTGAATAAGAAGATGACGGAAATGGACTGCGCGATTTCCTCATCATCCGCCTCAATGACCGGTGCAGTTGCGGCAATAGCGGAACCGCCGCAGATGGAAGAACCGACCCCGATTAAAATCGCGCTCTTCGTAGGAAGCTTTAAGAGCCGGTAGAGCAGAACCGCAATGAGAATGGATGTAGTGATGGTAGCCAGAATAATGGGCAGAGACTGCCTTCCTTTTTCCAGAACCACGGATAAGTTCATGCCGAAACCGAGCAGAACGACGGCGTACTGAAGAATCTTTTTTGAAGTGAACGCAATTCCCGGGCGGAAACGTTCTTTTCCTTTTATAAACGGGGCAATTGCCATTCCGATTAAGATGGCGCAGACGGGACCGCCCACAACCGGAAAGAGCCTGCCTAAAAACCAGGCCGGAACGGAGATGGCGAGACAGATCAGAAGCCCTGCGGTATATTTTTTCATAGATAATAATTCCTTTCCTGTTTGTTATGATCATGATATCATGGGGATAAAATTTTTGGCCATGGAAACTGTTACCATTATACAGAAGGATAACCATTAAATAAAATTCTAAATATTTATTTATTGATAAATATATGTTATGATATGAAAAATGGAAGTATTTTACGAAAGGAGAAAGGTACAGATGCTGGATTTTCGAATGGATACATTTCTTGCCGTATGCAGATGTATGAATTTTACAAAAGCGGCGGAGGAACTCAACATTACCCAGCCTGCCGTGTCGCATCATATTCACTATCTGGAGGAGCATTATCAGGTGAAGCTGTTTGAGTACAGCGGAAAGAAGATCGGACTTACGGAAGCGGGGCGGCTGCTTCTGTCGGCGGCGACGACGATGCAGCACGACGAACTGCATCTGAAGCAGGCGCTTAAGATGTCGGAAGGCGGGGGACGCCGTCTCGTGTTTGGCGCGACCATGACCGTGGGGGAGTACGTTCTCCCGGAAGCCCTGATGCGGCTAATGGATGCCCAGCCGGATATTTCCGTGAAAATGGTGGTAGCCGATACCCAGGATCTGCTGCGGAGTCTTGACGAGGGGGAGATCGAATTTGCAGTGGTGGAAGGTTTTTTTCAAAAAAAAGAGTACGATTTTCTCGTTTATGACAGAGGGAAGTTTGTGATTGTGGCTTCGCCGGAATACCGGTTTCACAGCGAGGGAAAGGTGATTGAGGACCTGACGCGGGAACGATTCTTTATCCGGGAGCCGGGATCCGGTACGAGATATGTGTTTGAACGGTATCTGGAAGGCAAGAATCTCCTGATCCACGATTTTGAGGATCTGATGGAGATCAGCAACATTGGGGCCATCAAGAGTCTGGTGGCTGACGGACGGGGAATCACATTTTTGTATGAGGCGGCTGTGAAGAGAGAGCTGGAGGAGGGAAGCTTAAGGCGAGTGGAACTGGAAGACTTTGAACTCAGCCATGATTTTACATTTATATGGAGAAAAGACAGCATCTACGCTGACTACTACCGCGAACTGTACCGCCTGCTTCGGGGGAGTGAACTGTAACGGCCTCTATTTTCTGAAAGAACACTCTTGACAGAATCAACTGTATCTGTTATTGTTACAGTGTAAACTGAAATGATAAATGTTACAGTTTGCCGTTAAAAGCGGCGAATGGTGTGAATTGGAGTGATAAATATGAAGAGAGGCAGATCGAGAAGACGCCGTCGTCAGGCCAGAATAGTAATGTATGGTGGAACCGTCATCTTATTAACTGCGGTTCTTGGAACTGCAGGTCTGGCGTTTGGACGGAGAGGAGGCGTCAGAGGGCAGGAATCCTCCGTGTCAGAGAACGGTACGGCAGTCATAGCGGAACATCTGGCAGAGACGGTAACGGCGTATGAAAAAACAGTTGTCGAGGGAATCGATATTACCGGTAAGAGCCGGGGAGAGGCCGAGACGCTTTTGAAGGAAAAGATGAAGGGACTGTCAGTTGTCTGGCAGGATGAGACGGTGTCTGTGGAGGAAGTAACCGGAGACGCGGTCGCAGGACTTCTGGATAAAATCTATGGGGACGGTCAGATGAAATCCGGTACATTTACCCTGGATGCGGATTCACTGAAGGAGTCCTTCACTGTTCTTGCGAAAAAACTTGCCGGGAAATGGAACCGCGGGGCGGTTGATTCCCAACTGGCTTCTTTTGATAAGGAGACCGGTATCTACACGTATTCGGAGGCAAAAGCAGGAAGCTCGCTCAATGAGGACGAACTGGTACAGAGTCTTATGGAGGCAGTGAAGGCAGGAACTTATGAGACTGCCGTGATACCGGAATTTACGGAGATTTCTCCGAAACGCACTGCGGCGCAGGCGAAGGAGCAGTACCAGGTAATCGGAAGCTTTACCACGAAGACGACAAATAATAAAAACCGGAATGAGAATATCCGCCTGGCGGTGGAAGCAATCGACGGCCGCATTTTAAAGCCGGGTGAGGAGTTTTCCTTTAACCTGGCTACGGGGAACCGGACGAAGGACAAGGGATATCAGCCTGCCGGTGCATATCGGAATGGAGTGCTGATTGAGGAACCGGGCGGTGGTGTGTGTCAGGTGTCTACCACACTTTACAACGCCATCGTAAGTTCGGGGCTTACAGCGACGGAACGTCATTCCCACAGCTTTACTCCGAGTTACATACAGCCGGGAGAGGATGCCATGGTCAGCTTTGACGGCTATGCCGGACCTGATCTTAAGTTTGTGAATTCGGCACAGACTACAGTGGCGGTCCGCGCGTCTTTAAAGGATAATACACTGAAGATCTCCATTGTCGGACTTCCGATTCTGGAGGATGGCGTGAAGGTGACCCTGCGTTCTGAGAAGGTGAGGGACGTCGAGCCTCCGGCGCCGGTATATGAGGCTAATGACGGGCTTCCGGCCGGTACGGAAAAGGTCGTTGACCAGGGGCAGAAAGGCGGAGTGTGGAAGACGTTCCGCGTAGTGACGAAGGACGGAAACGTTGTGGAAGAGACACCTCTTCACAATACGACGTACCGCGGTAAAGCATCGGTGATTCAAAAGAATGAGAATGCGGCTGGCACCGGTGAGAACTCTGCCGAGGCGGGAGCAAACGAGAGCGCAGCAGGAGGACAGACGCAGGAGAATACAGGACAGGCAGCCGGTGCCGGGAATGCGGAAGGCGGGAGTTCCGGGCAGCAGGAAGGGATGCCGCAGGATATCAGTCAGCAGGGAGAACCGAAGCAGGAGGCGGGCCAGCAGGCAGCACAGCCGGAGGCCGAACCGCAGCAGGAGCCGCAATCCCAGCAGACACCGTCGGCTGATGCTGTCGTGGTACCGACTTTTCCGGGGTAGAGTGAAAGAATCGCAATTATACTGTCTGACGCCTTCCGGCCAGGAAAGAGGAACAGAAAAAGAAAAAGAGTGGACAATGCTTGACAGAAAGGGAGAACTCTCATGAGAAAAGTATGGAAAACATCAGAATATCATATCGACAATACCGGGGAACGTCTGGTTACGGAAGCACTTCAGGCACTTATTGATGAGACGTCGCAGGCAGGAGGAATTCTGGTTCTGGAAAAAGGGACCTATCTGACGGCACCGTTGTTTTTAAAGAGCGGAATGGAGTTCCATTTTGAGGATGGGGCGGTTTTAAAGGGGACTACCGATGAGACAAAGATACCGGTGATTCCGACCAGGGCAGCAGGGATCGAGATGGACTGGTATCCTGGTATTTTAAACTGCAATGGGCAGAAAGATGTGATCATAAGCGGAAACGGCGCCATAGACGGCCAGGGTGAATATTGGTGGCGGAAATACTGGGGAGATGACGGAAAGAGCGGAATGCGCGGCGAATACGATAAAAAGGGGCTTCGCTGGGCCTGCGATTACGACTGTATGCGTGTGAGAAATGTGGTGATTATGGAGTCATCCCGGATCACACTGAAAGATATTACATCAATGAGATCCGGTTTCTGGAATATCCATATCTGTTACAGTGACCATATCCATGTGGATGGCATAAAGATTGCATCGTGTGGGGGAGAAAGTCCCAGCACCGATGGGATCGACATCGATTCCTGCCACGACGTTCTGGTGGAAAACTGTGTCACTGACTGCAATGACGACAGCATCTGCATCAAATCGGGAAGAGATGCAGACGGTATCCGTGTAAACCGCCCCTGCCATGATATCACGGTGCAGAACTGTGAGATCCGGGCAGGCTTTGGAGTTACCATTGGCAGCGAAGTATCGGGCGGCGTCTATCAGATTACACTGAAAAATCTGCGCTACCACGGAACCGACTGCGGCTTCCGGATTAAATCCTCCGTTGCAAGACACGGCTATATCAGGGATGTGAGGGTAGAAGGCCTTTCCATGGTCAATGTGAAGTATCCATTTCATTTCTTCTTAAACTGGAATCCGGCATACAGCTATTGTGAACTTCCCGGTGATTATGAGGGAGAGATACCGGAACACTGGAAAAAGCTTCTGGAAGCGATACCGGATTCAGTACCGAAGACAAAGGTCAGCAATATAACGATCGAGAATGTAACGGCGCGGAATGAAGCGGATTATGACGGGATCAGCCGCGCATTCCATATAGAAGGCTTTGAGGACCAGCCTGTTGAGCACGTTATATTTAAAAATGTATCACTGGCGTGCCGGGAGTTTGGGGTAATCAACCATACGAAGGAGATTGGCTTTCAAAATGTCACGGTGTCCGTATCCGGGGCTCATGATGAGAAGAATGACAGTTACGATAACCGATAGCTTGATACAGCTTCTGCACTCAGAGAAACCGTGTGTGAAAGCTGCAGTCAATTAAATCTTTTTTAGATAGTATCAGCTTCTTGACCAGAGATTATATGGTGCCTGGCTTGAGGCATTAAAAAATGAATGAAAATTGTATGCGATACCGGCACAGGTGTGATAACCTGTGCCGGTATTTTAGCAGAGCCAGGTATTACTGTAAAAAACTCTGTTTCTTCATAGCTTTATACATACTAAATTATAAAAAAGTGAAGAATGGTATTGACAATGAATTGTGCAGGGAATATAATATGCAGCATAGAGTACACGTGTACGCAAATAAAAAATGCATAGTAAAAAACGAAAAATATATATCAAAGGAATAAATTTAATGAAATATAACCAAATAATGGAATGCGTTTTTGGGGAATATAACAAATGCCAGTGATAGAGAGAAAGGAGAAGGCAAAAAAATACCCTGAGAGTTTATCGGTCTGCCGCGAAACATACGGATAAACAGTCAGGATACCTTATTCAGTACCATTCTAAATGATTTAAAGGAAAAAGTAAAGGTTTCTTTTCATTAAAATTTATATATTACAGTTGTTAAACAACCATATTTCAGGAGGTTCTATATGAAAAGAAGATTTGTTGCTGCGATGCTGGCCGGAGTCATGGCATGTTCACTGGCTGGATGTAATACGAAGTCACCGATGGCAGGAAAAGAAGAGGCGGCAACGGCTGCGGATTCCCAATCAGACTCGAATACCCAGGCTGCTCAGGGGGAAAATGAGGCAGAAAAGCAGGAGAAAGCTGCTGGCCCGATTACGATTCAGTTCTGGAATGCATTTACAGGAACGGATGGTGATGTACTGAGAGAGATTGTAGATCGTTATAATAAAGAGAATGGTAAGGATATTACGATTGAGATGGATATTATGCCAGCCAGCAGTTTAGAGGAAAAGCTTCCGGCTGCAATCGCTTCCAAGACCGCCCCGGCTCTTATAATCAGGGGTAATTTTGATACGGCAACTTATACGGACAATGGAATACTGACTCCGCTTGACGATTTTTTTGAGAAAACCGGTGTGGACTCTTCAAATTTTAGTGAGGCATCCTTGCAGGCGCTTAAATATAATGGGACTCAGATGATGATACCGATGCAGGTTCACTCCACGTTCCTTTACTGGAATAAAGACTTGTTTGAAGCGGCAGGACTTGATCCAGAGACACCTCCAGCTACCTGGGAAGAGGCCGGCGAATATGCACTTAAAATTTCCGACCCCTCGAGGAAACTTTATGGAATCGGATTTCCCATCAGTGGTGCCCCCTGCTACTTTGACGCAATGTTTAAAGCCAATGGTGGTGATGTCTTTTCTTCAGATGGCAAAAGTTCTGTTCTGGACAGCCCTGAAAACTTAAAAACTCTTCAATATATCCAGAGTCTCGTTGAACAGGGAGCTGCTCCAGTTGGTTCCACAGGAGCCGATACGGATAATTTAATGCTTGCAGGACAGATGGGGATCTACTGCGGCGGACCCTGGCTTATCAGCGGCCTGAAGGAAGCAGAGATTAACTTTGGTGTTACAGGAATGCCTGCAGGAGACAAAGAGGCAGCCGGAGTCATCGAGGTACAGGGCCTCGGCGTTACCTCTACGGCCAGCGAAGAAGAAAAGGCAGCGGCATATGACTTTATTGCCTACTGGAATTCGGATGCTACCTGTAAAGAATGGTCCCTGCGCAATGGGTATCCTCCATATTTAAAGTCTCTTGCCGAAGATGCTGATATAAAAGCGGATGCAACAGTGAATGCGCTGTCATCTATTGCTGATTTCGGATTTTCGTTCGCACCGGGAATCAAGCCTGTAAAGCAGATAAACAATGATATTTTATTTCCAATGATTGAGAATGTGGTAGCTGGTAACGATCCGCAGGAAGAACTGACTAAGGCATCAGAGAGCATTGATAAGCTGCTTTCTGAGTAAACAGCAGTACATAGAGGTGATTTCATTGAAAAATATAAAAACCGGAAAATCCCCCGCTAATCCATCTGTCGATAAGCAGGGAGAGTCCCCAGCACGTCTGTTCAGCAGAAAGTACTGGAATAAGCCGGAGCGGGTAGCATATTTATTTATGCTGCCCTCCATCCTGGTGCTGTTCGTGTTTGCGATCATTCCGCTCATAGCCTGTCTCGTAATCAGTCTGTTTGATATGAATATTTTTTTTACGGACACCAGTTTTGCAGGGGTACATAATTTTACCATGGCGTGTCAGGATACGAGATTCTGGAATGCTCTGTTAAACACGGTTGTTTTCGTCCTGTTTGAAGTACCCCTTCAGATATTAATTGGACTGCTGACGGCGAATGCACTGGTGAGGACCAGCCTGTTTAATAAAGCAGCAAGATCCATTTTCTTTCTCCCGGTTGTCTGTTCTATGGCGGCTGTAGGTATCATCTGGTCTATTCTGCTAGATACCAATATCGGATTTATACCGTATGTACTGGAGCAGATTGGAATTCATAATGTTACATTTTTCCGAAATGCGAAGACAGCCATGCCGACTGTAATTGCCATGACGGTTTGGAAGAATTTCGGCTATACCATGTCCATTCTGGTTGTGGGAATACAGGGAATTTCCCAGAGCTATTATGAGGCGTCGGAGATTGACGGAGCTGGAAAGACGGCACAGTTTTTTAAGATTACACTGCCGCTTTTAAAACCTACATTGGGATTCTGTCTCATTACCAATACCATCGGTTCTCTTCAGGTATTTGACCAGGTGTACGTTACGACACAGGGCGGCCCGCAGTTTAAGACAGAGACGCTGGTGCAGTACATCTACAAAACTGGTTTCAACCAGCCATATAATCTGGGATATGCCTGTGCTCTTTCTGTACTTCTGCTTGTAGTGATACTGGCCATTTCTCTGCCAATGTATAAGAACATGTTTATTAATCAAAATTAGGAGGCCGGGAATGAATGAGAAGAAGAAAAGACGCGTGACACTTTTGGGTGTTGTTAAGATCTTATTTACGGTATCACTGATTGTGATTGTCCTTTTTCCTCTTGTATGGATGGCAGTCGGATCCTTTAAGATGGAAAAAGAGATTTTGGGATATCCACCAACTGTTTTTGGAACGAAGTATACTCTGAAGTCATTTCAGAGAATTTTTAAGACTATTCCAATGGCTGCATATATTAAGAATACCGTGATATTTGCAGGTGGTTCCACGTTTTTGGCGGTTCTGTTTGACTCATTGACGGGCTATGCGTTTGCACGGCTGAATTTTAAAGGGAAAGATATTCTTTTTATGCTGGTGCTGCTGACTATGATGGTACCGTTTCAGGTTATGATGATTCCGCTGTTTCTGGAATCAAATCTGCTGGGACTCCTGGATACCTACGGTGGACTGATTCTTCCGAAGGCCACCTCGGCGTTTGGCATCTTTATGATGCGGTCTTATTTTGCAGCACTTCCAAAGGATCTGGAGGAAGCGGCAAGAGTAGATGGTATGAGTGAATTTGGCATATTTGCTAAGATTATGTTTCCGTTAGTGATACCGGGTGTGCTGACTTTGGCCATTTTTCATCTGATGCAGAACTGGAATGATTTGCTGTATCCATTAATGATGACCAGCAGTACGAGGATGAGGACACTTTCCGCAGGACTTGCCCTTTTTGTGGGCGAACATGCGACAACCTATTATGGGCCGCAGTTGGCCGGTGCGTTATTATCGGTGCTGCCGCTGCTTGTTATTTATATCTTTTTTCAGAAATATTTTATCGCAAGTGTTGCGACCAGCGGAATGAAGGACTAGAGGAGAGAAGAATTATGCAAAAAGCCAGAATTACGATCAATAGAGAGTTTAAAAAGGGTTCTGTAGATGATCGGATCTATGGAAGCTTTGTAGAACATATGGGACGGGTGGTATATTCCGGAATCTATGAGCCTGATCACCCTCTGGCTGATGAAGATGGATTCCGTAAAGATGTTCTGGAGGCGGTACGAAATGCCGGCATAACTACCATCCGGTATCCGGGCGGCAATTTCGTCTCCTGTTATAACTGGGAAGATGGAATTGGTCCGAAGGAGGAGCGTCCGAGGAGGCCGGAACTGGCTTGGAAGGCTATCGAGACGAATGAGTTTGGAACCGATGAATTCATGAAATGGTGTGAGAAGGCAAGGGTCTCTCCCATGCTGGCCGTTAATCTGGGAACAGGCAGCATCCGGGAAGCTTTAAATTATCTGGAGTACTGCAATTTTAAGGATGGCACTACATACAGCGATAAGCGGAGGCGTAACGGACGGGAAGAACCATATCGAGTCCGTACCTGGTGCCTCGGAAATGAGATGGATGGGGAGTGGCAGTTGGGCCATAAGGCGGCTTCTGAATACGGAAGACTGGTAAGAGAGACAGCCAAGGCTATGAAGATCCTGGATCCGGGAGTGGAACTGGTTTCCTGCGGAAGTTCCTTAAATATTATGACTACATTTCCGGAATGGGAGGCCCGGTCGTTAGATGAGACGTATGAGTATGTGGATTACATTTCACTGCATCAGTATTTCGACGGTCATGAAAAGCCGGTAGAAAGTTTCCTGGCTCAGGCGGATGAGATGAGTGACTACATAAAGACTGTGACATCAGTCTGCGATTATATCAAGGCTAAAAAACGATCCTCCAGACAGCTTTATATCAGTTTTGATGAATGGGGCGTGTGGACCAGAGCGTCAAAGGAGACAGTGAGAGAGTGTGATGAGAGCCCCTGGCAGCAGGCGATGCCGATCAGCGAGATGGTATACAGTTTTCAGGATGCTTTGCTCTTCGGAGGAATGCTGCTGGCAATTCTAAAACATGCAGACCGTGTAAAAATTGCATGCCAGTCCCTTCTGACAAATGTCAGCGCTATGATTATGACGGAAAAGGGAGGTGCGATGTGGCTGCAGCCCATTTACTATCCATTTGCGGACACTGCAGCCTACGGCCATGGCTATGTCATGGACTGCCGTGTAACCACTGCTGCGCTCTCTCATGAGAAGGGAGAGATTCCGCTGCTGGATACAGCTGCGGTAGAGAATGGAGACGAAATTGCAGTATTTATGATTAACCGTTCTTCTTCGGAAGAGATGGAGGTATCTCTGGACTTACAGGGTTATGAGACTGAAACAGTACTGGAACACCGGGTTCTTTCTTCAGACGATCCAGAGGCCGTGAATTCGCCGGATCACCAGCCTGTGAGACCGGAATTGAAGGATGGCGCTGTCATAGATGGAGGAAAAGTTACAGTTGTGCTTGACAGGCTGTCATGGAATGTGTTACGAATAAAAGTTAAGTGAATGTTGCCGGAGCGTGTGGTGCAGTTCCGGTATAAATGTAAAAAATGAAACCGGAGGCATGATGCAAAATGGGTGTTACGACGAATGATATAGCGAGAATCTGTCAGGTTTCAAGAACGACCGTGATCCGGGCTCTGAATAATCAGGGGCGGATCAGCAAAGAGACGAAAGACAGAATCGTGAAAACCGCTGAAGAACTGGGGTACCGGCCAGATCTTCTGGCGAGAGGACTGGTTAAGGGAAAAACCATGTATATTGGTGTTGTAGTGTTCGATGTCAAGAACCAGTATTTTGCTCAGATGTTAAGCGCAATTGAGGCGGAGGCCCAGACAAGAGGCTACTGTGTAAACATCACGCTCCATGGCAAGAACAGGGAAAAAGAGATAGATCTAATTCGAAAACTGGTGGATTACCATGTGGATGGTCTGATTCTTTCTCCGGTTAACAAGGGAGAACACTTTAATAATTTTTTAAAGAGTCTGGATACACCGCTTATCGTTATCGGAAACAAGGTTTCGGATGAGATTCCATTTGTTGGAATCGATGAGCGGAGGGCGGCAAAGGAAGCGACAGATAAGATTCTGGATTCCGGATATGAGAGGGTGGTGTTTGTCTGTCCGCCTCTGGGAGAGTCCAGGGAAGGAAACAATTATACCCACGAGCAGCGTCTGGATGGTTTTCGTGAGGCAATGGCTGGCCGGTCTGTGGAGGCGGTGATTATAAGTTCGGAATCTTATGAGAAAGAAGCGGCTTCTATTCTGGAGACAAATGACTGTAACACTGCGTTTTTCTGTTCCGGCGATATCTATGCCATGGATATTATGAAGCATTTGAAATCCTGTGGAAAACAGGCGCCGAGGGACTATGGAATCATGGGGTTCGATGATATCGAACTTCTGGAATATTTATCTCCGCGTTTATCCACTATCTATAATTCAGTGGAGGAAGTGGCGAAAAGGGCAGTGGAGCTTCTGTTTGATGAAATGGAAGGCCGTAAAATAGCCATGGAAACCTACGAACGCTACCGCCTTGTACAGGGAGAGACTTTGTAAACAGAGAGGATAAACATGGACAAAGATCATTATGTGTCAACGGAATATAACATTCCGCTGATTGAAAACAGGGCCGATCCGTACATTTGTAAACATGAGGATGGAACGTATTATTTTACTGCATCGGTTCCTGAATATGACAGAATTATACTGAGAAAAGCTGATACGATAGACGGCTTAAAAAGCGCGGCGGAAAAAACGCTTTGGGTCAGGCACGACAGCGGTCCTATGAGCTGTCACATATGGGCACCGGAAATTCATTACATATCCGGTGCCTGGTATATTTATTTTGCTGCCGGAGATAGGGATGATATCTGGAAAATCCGTCCTTATGTGTTGAGGAATAAGGGAAATCCCATGGAAGATGAATGGGAGGAACTGGGACCAATGAAGGCGGTGGAGGAACAGGAACCTGATAAGTTTTCGTTTCAGGACTTTTCTCTTGATATGACGGTGTTCCAATACCAGGAAAAATGGTACTGCGTATGGGCGGAGAAGGTCAATATCGGCAAGAAGATATCAAATCTGTATATTGCTGAGATGGAGATGCCAAACCGGCTGAAAACGGCACAGGTTCTCTTGAGCGCACCTGATTACGAATGGGAACGCCGGGGGTTCTGGGTGAATGAAGGCGCTGCTGTCTTAAAGAAGAATGACAAACTGTTTCTGACTTATTCTGCCAGTTCAACAGGAGCCGACTACTGTATGGGGATGCTGAGTTTACGGAGAGGAGGAGATCCGCTTGATCCGCAGGACTGGACTAAATCAAGAAAACCAGTTGTAAAGACTGATGTGGAAAAGGGAATCTTTGGTCCGGGACATAATTGTTTTGTAAAATCCGAGGATGGTCTTACCGATATTATGGTATTCCACGCAAGACAGTATGACAAAATTCAGGGAGATCCTCTGTATGATGAGAACCGGCATACCTATACACTTCCTGTGGAGTGGGATGAGAACGAGGAACCAGTGTTTCGCTTTCGTAAGAACCGGCGCCCCAATATTCTGATGATGGTAGTGGATCATCAGGCATTTTATGGTCATTCCAGGGTGCAAACGCCATATTTTGACCGGCTGGTGGAGGAAGGAGTGTCTTTTGAACGGACTTACTGTTCCTCGCCGCTCTGTATGCCTTCCAGAAAAACGATGATGACGGGATTGTATCCTCACCATCATGGCCAAACGGACAATTCCTTTGAAACACCTTGTGACAGTCATGAAACGTATGTGGATGTTCTGAGGGAAGCAGGATACCGGAATTATTACTTCGGCAAATGGCACGCTTGTGCCGGAAAGCCATCAGATCTAGGCTGTCTTGGGGTCTCTTATCCGGATTATTCTAATCCGTATCATCAACCGGAGTATGAAGAGTACCGAAACCGGAAGAAGTTACCGCCAGCCAGGATGCGTGTGGAAATGAATCTGTGCGAGAAGGGCTGGATTGACGATGTGAAGGAGGGGGATATCTATGATTTCCCACGGGAACTCACGAATGAGGCGCTCTCCGGTATCCTGGCCGGACCCAAAGAATGCCATGAGGCATACTACGTTGCGGATATGGCCTGCCGGCAATTGGAAGAACTGAAGCAGGAAGAATTAAATCGGGAGAAGGAAAAAGGGAGCGGGCAGGTTCCGTTTATGATGAGGGTTGATTTCTGGGGACCACACCAGCCATACTGCCCGACAGAAGAATTTGCAGCGCTCTATCCACCGGAATCCATAGAAGAATATCCCAGCTTTGCTGATGATCTGGCTGGAAAACCGGAATCCTACTTGTTCGATACAGGAAGGGAAACGAGCCGGGAAAGGCAGCTGATTCGCCCAAATCCCATGGAATGGTCCCGATGGCAGAAAATCCTTTCCAGGTGCTACGGTCAGATTACCATGGTTGACGAGGCTGCAGGACGTGTGATCGAGAAGCTGCGGGAGCTTCATCTGGATGAGAATACTTTGATTATCTGGACAGCAGATCATGGTGACGCGTTGGCCTGTCATGGCGGTCATTTTGATAAGGCTTTTTATTTGCCGGAGGAGGTGCTGCGGATTCCTCTTGCGATGGCCTATCCTGGAGTACTGCCCAAGAATCGGGTATGCAGGAAACTGATCACTAATTGTGATTTGGCGCCTACAATTGTGAGTGCGGCAGGAGGCAGTTTCCATTTACCTGTAGATGGAGATGACATATTAAGGCTGTTTACAGAGCAGAAACCGTGCTGGAGAACAGCTGTGCTGGCCGAGACTTATGGTCATCTGGCGCAGTGGAGAGCGGAAGCCGTTGTTTGGCAGCAATATAAATATGTGGATAATCATGAGGATATGGAGGAACTTTACGATCTGGAGGCTGACCCGTATGAACTCCATAATTTGGCTTTGGACGAAGAATATCAGGTGCTGCTTATGAAGATGCGTATGAAGCGGCTGGAACTGAAGCCGGAGTAATTGAAACTCGTAATTAAATGCCGGAAATGGCCGAAGAGTCATTTCCGGCATTTTACAGTTCATTCTAAAATTTGAGAAGTCTGTTTACACGCCGAATAATCCAGTGTATAATTAAAAAAATGCTCTTACGATTGTAATAACAGGGCGTTTATACATAATTGAGGGGATTAAGGAATGAAACATTTTTTGAAAAAAATACTCTGCTGGACACTGATCAGCAACTGTTTTCTTATGACAGCGTACGCAGCGCCGGCGTGGCCTGCGGGACCGGATATACAGGCGGAGGCGGGAGTTGTCATCGATATGGATTCAGGTGCCATTTTAGGAGGTAAGGCGTACGATACACCGTATCCGCCGGCCAGCATTACCAAGCTTCTGACGGCTCTTCTGGTCCTGGAGCACAGCAAACTCGACGAGATGGTGACATTTTCAAACAGTGCGGTTTATAATGTGGAGTCTGACAGCGGCAATAAGCTGAATGTGGCGGAGGGGGATCAGTTATCCGTGGAGGACTGTCTCTACTCTCTGTTGGTTCATTCCTGTAATCAGGCGGCCAACGCGCTGGCGGAGCATGTGGCGGGTTCACAGGAAGCGTTTGTGAAAATGATGAATGACAAGGCGGCAGCGCTGGGCTGTAAGGACAGCCATTTTGACAATCCCTCCGGTCTCAACGGAGATACACAGTATGTAACAGCCAGAGATATGGCGGCGATTTCCAGAGCGGCGTTTGCGGAACCGGATATTATCAGAATCAGCGCAGCGTTAAAACACACGTTTCCGCCTACGATCAATAATCCGGAAGGTCTGACAATTTATGCGGAAAATAAGCTGATTCTGAACACAAATGATTCTTCGAGCCAGTACTACTATCCCCCTGTAAAGGGAGGTAAGACTGGTTATCTCTTAAAAGCAGGCAACACGCTGGTTACCTATGCGGAGAAGGACGGGAAACGGCTGATTTCCGTTATTTTAAAAGGGAGCCCGGGCCAGTATTATCTGGACGGTAAAGCGCTTCTGGAATTCGGATTTGAACATTTTACCAATTACAATGTGGCGGAGAATGAGTCTGCCTACACGGAAGGGGAAGCCGCGGTGGACGTAGGCGGAAAAAGCTATCTTCCGACTGATTTGGAGATCGATCCGGCAGGCGCGGTGACACTTCCTGAAGGGGCGGCATTTACGGATTTAGAGCATACACTGGTGACCGATTACCCGGACGAGCATCCGGAAAGAAGCGTGGCATTCATCCAGTATACCTATGACGGACGAAAAGCAGGGGGCGCCTATTTAACACAGAAAGAAGTGCAGGAACCGGTTACAGAACCGGCATCACAGGAAGAGACACAGCCCGAAACAGATGATAAGAAAGAGAATAGGAAGAAGGGATTTTCCATTAACCCCTTTCTGATCATCGCATTGGTGGTGATCGCAGCCGCTGCCGGGGGAGGAGCATATATATCCTATTCCCGCAAAAAAGAGGAGCAGCAGCGCGCGCTCCGCAGGGAACAGAGACGCAGGAGGCTCCGGGAAGAGGGCGTGACGGAAGAGGAGTTCGACCGTTTGCTGAAAGAACGTCTGGGAGACCGTAGTAAAGGGAAAAATCAAAAGAAAAAATAAAAAACCGATATAGAAGTGAATCAGTAAAAAAGTATAAAAAGACAGGCTGTACTGCTTATCCCGGGAATGGGAGGCGGTACAGCCTGTTTTGATATTTCGGTTTTAACCGCTTATCCAGGTTTCAGCCGTCTATTCCGGATTATGCTGACGATTTCCGGCTGCCTGAATTATATAGTTGCCGGTAAAGGCGAGCCCTGCCAGAACCAGAGCGGTTCCAAGACCGGAGTAAAAGACTGCAATAAATATGTCAGGACAGAGACCGGAGGTGCGCAGGCCGATGCCAAAGGTCATCATAAATGCCATGATGATGAAGGATTTGCGGTCAAAGAATTTTAGGATAAACTGCATCTCTTCCTCGTAACGGACAATCCGGTCGGTGTGCCTGCGGACCAGTTTCCCGAAAACCATGAACCAGAAAAGGAAAAATACTGCTGCGGAAAGAGCCAGATGAAACAGTGTCACATAGCTTTTATAAGAAATAATCCCAATACGCAGAATATTAAAGCCGGCTGTGAGCCAGACGATGCCTGCAAGCAGCAGTAGATAATTTTTTTTGATTTTCATGTGAGTACCTCCTTAAGTGAACAATGTTCATTATAAGACGGTTCTGACGATCTGTCAAGTGATGGGAAAAATTATTTGGAATCTTTCGGATCATTTTTTTAGAGCAGATATGCGGCTGCTGTATCAAGTGTGAGGATAATCAGAGGAATGTTACATTTTTCTTAACAATAGAATCGTTGTATTGACTTTAAATCCTACATGTGTAATAATTTATAAAAACTCAGCGAAAAACATGAGGGCTGCACGATTGATGCCCCGTTACCTGCGGATTTTTTGACTGAGACCAGAGGTTAGACGTCGGAATCGTGAAACAATGTAAGAATGAAACTGTAAAGAGAGGAACCGTATTATGAGGCATAGAAGAAGCAAACGTGGACTGATCGTCGGTGGGATTGCTGCAGGGATTCTGATTGCTGCAGCGATTGTAATTGGGATTTTGTGGTTTCAGAAGAGAGAGGAGACGGAGAAGGAAAAGACTCCGGAGGAGCTCTTAATGGAGTATACGGAATATATCAGGACCGGCAATTACGAGGCCATGTATGGAATGCTGAATGAACAGAGCCGGAAGAATATCAGTCTGGAGGATTTTACAGCGAGAAATAAAAATATCTATGAAGGAATCGGCACTTCCGGTCTCCAGGTGGAGATCCAGAGTGTAGAGGAACGGACCGAAGGGCTAAAGACGGTCAGCTATCAGACTTCGCTTAACAGTTCCGCCGGAGAGATTCATTTTCTCAATCAGGTGGATTTTATCCGGGAGCAGCCGTCTGAGAATCAGGAGACGAAAAGGAAAAAGGATGCGGGAGAATATCGGCTGATCTGGAACGATCAGGTTATCTTTCCGAATCTGGGGCGTACCGATAAAGTGCGTGTTTCTACAGATAAGGCGGTGAGAGGAGAGGTGCTGGACCGGAACGGCGGTCTGCTGGCGGGGAAAGGCAGTGCTTCTCTGGTAGGTCTCGTGCCGGGAAAAATGGCCGGTTATTCTGCCGGAGCGGCCGGAGCGGCTGGAGAGGAAGCCGGTGCTAACCCTGATTTAGAGAAGCTTTCTGAACTTCTTGGTGTCTCGGTGGAGAGTATAGAAAAGAAACTGGCGGCGAAGTGGGTGAAGGAAGATTCCCTCGTTCCGGTCAAAACGCTGAAGAAGGTAGATGAATTTGATCTTCAGTCAGCGAATCCAAAGCAGGATAACCTGGAAAATAAGGCGCTTCAGGACGAGCTCCTTTCCATACCGGGCGTGATGATTACCGATACTCCGGTGAGATCCTATCCGCTGGGCGAGGCGGCGGCTCATCTGGTAGGGTATGTCCAGAATGTGACGGCTGAGGACTTGGAGAAGCATCCGGGCGAGGGATATTTATCAGACAGCGTCATAGGAAGAAGCGGAATCGAAACACTGTATGAAAAAGAACTGAAGGGACAGAATGGAGAGAAGATCTCGATCGTCACCTCCGAGGGAGAAGAAAAGCTGGTTCTGGCTGCCATACCTCGGGTGGATGGCAGCAACATTACTCTGACCATAGACAGCAGCCTTCAGAGAACCATCTATGAGAAGTTTGGAGATGTTAAGAGCTGTACGGTCGCCATGAATCCTTATACAGGGGAAGTCCTGGCGCTGGTGAATACGCCCTCCTATGACGACAACGATTTCATACTCGGTATGTCCGAGGAAAAGTGGGCCTCCTTAAATGAAGATGAGAGAAAGCCGATGTTTAACCGGTTCCGCCAGCGTTTTGCCCCTGGTTCTTCGTTTAAACCGATCACAGGTGTCATCGGGCTTTCCACGGGGGCGCTGACTCCGGATGAAAGTTTTGGCACGGATCATGCGGGACTTAGCTGGCAGAAGGACGCCAGCTGGGGAAAGTATCAGGTGACGACACTTCACGATTACAGCCCGGTTAATCTGGAAAATGCTTATATTTACTCTGATAACATCTACTTCGCAAAGGCGGCACTGAAGATTGGCTACGATGATTTTATGGCCGGACTGGACCGTCTGGGGTTCAATCAGGATCTGCCTTTTGAGATATCGGTCGCTCAGTCCCAGTATTCCAATACGGAACGAATTGAGACGGAGATCCAGCTGGCGGACAGCGGATACGGCCAGGGGCAGGTGCTGATGAATCCGATTCACTTAGCGGCGCTTTATACCATGTTCCCTAACGGTGGAGACGTCATAAAGCCGTATCTCACATACCAGAAGGAGAGGGAACCGGAGGTATGGCTGAAAGGAGCCTGTACTCAAAAGACTGCGGAGACGATAGAGACTGCACTGAAGAAGGTAGTCAGTTCGGAACACGGAACCGGCCACGCCGCGATGCGAAATGATATCACGCTGGCCGGCAAGACGGGAACTGCCGAGATTAAAGCATCGAAAGGAGATACGTCCGGTACAGAGCTTGGCTGGTTTGCCGTGTACACGGCTGACGGTCCGGATCACACTCCGATTCTTATGGTCAGTATGGTAGAGGATGTCAAGAATGCCGGAGGCAGCGGACTTGTGGTGAGAAAGACGAAAGCCGTGCTGGATACCTATATTCCTCCGGTGCAGTAGAATAAAAATGTCATCAGACAAAACACGTTGCTGCTGTCTGATGACATTTTTTGATGTAACAGGAAAGGGCATCTGCTGAAGCAGATGCGCTCCGGCGTGGGAGTCCGGCTCACTGTACTCTTTCTTCTGTATGGGCAATTGTTCGGCGGTTCAGTTAATTCCCCCCATACAGTTTTTTCGCCTTCAGAATATCCAGTGCGATTTCTCCCGCTTTGGCACCGGTCGCCCCGTCTTCTCCGCTGATATGGACCGCAAAGGAATAAGGACCGTGAACAGATTCCACGAAGCCGATGAACCAGCCGTTCGTATTCTTGCCGTCTACGGTGCCGGTGCCTGTTTTTCCATAAAGCGACGACGTGCCGTCGGAGGAGAGAAAGAGAGCATTCTGAACCGTTTCCATGCCGTTGTCTGAGAAGGGCAGTGTATGTCCGGATAAGCCGGCCAGCAGCTTCACCTGTTCCAACGGAGATATTTTTAAGGAGGACTCCAGCCAGAAACGGGAAGGCCCTCCTGAAAAGTCCATATTTCCATAGGAAAGACTGGTGAGAACCTGTCGGGTGGAGTCCCATCCGCGGCGGTGGTCCAGATCCATAAAATACCAGTTGACAGAATTTGCCATGGCTGAGTTCAGGTTCTGGTCTCTGTTCCAGGATTCGAAAGGATAAGTTTCTCCATTCCAGTCCATGGCAGAGTCTGTCCCTGTGATAATGCCTGCGTCGAGGGCCATCAGGGCGCTGTAGATCTTGTAGGTAGAGTTCGGGGATACCCGCGTGCGTGCGTCCTCCTCGTTGGATATAAGGTATCGGTTTTCTGAAGCGTCATACAGGACGAAACTGCCGTCAAGCTGTCCAAAATATTCACTTAAATCTTCCTGATCCGTCCGGGGCAGCGCTTCGGTGTAACGGTCTGAGGCACAGGCGAGGGCGGAGACGGACGGCGTGGTACAGAGAACCAGCGCGGCGGTGAGGAGATACAGCATACGGCTCTTTATCCGTTTACCTCCGGATTCCCGGCGGTATGAGGCAATGAATGAAATCCGTTTGCGTATCTCTTTTCTGCTGCCGCCGATGCCTGCTGTCTGCCCGAAGGTCAGATGGGAGAGGCGCGCCGCAAAATGAAGCAGGGCGGTTCCGTAATCGACGGAGGCATTTTCCCCGAGAAGCGACAAAACTGCTGTGTCGCAGGCGATTTCCCTGTCGCTTACCATCTCCTTCAGGGCCAGCCAGACCATGGGATGGAACCAGTAAAAAATCAGGAGAATACGGAAAAAAGCGCCGCATATCAGATCCTTATGCTTATAATGATGAAGCTCGTGGAGCAGAATACAGCGTATCTCGTTTTCTGACAGACCGGAGAGCTGGGAATCGGGAAGCAGCACACATGGGGCTGCAGTCCCCGCCGTAACCGGAGAGTGAAGCAGGGGAGAAAAACGCAGGGGAATCTTCCTTCGGATTCCCAGCTGCCTGATGCAGTCTGCATATAGATTCCGCAGCACATCGTCCTGAACGGGAAGCGAGGTCCTTTTTAAATGATTTACACGGATTGCGGAAATCAGAGTAAGAACTGTGAGGATGACTGTTCCTCCACCCCACAGGCAGATAAGAGCGGCTGCCCAAAAACCAGGTATCTCCCGGCTTACGGAAATGGAAAAATCGTTCAGTATTCCTGATGCCGTGAAATTGTTTCCGGCAGTGCCCAAAGCGCCGGTCTGTCCCGGATCCCCGGCAGCGGGGAATCGTAAACCAATCAGCCGGTCAGCCAGCCTGGCGGCCCCTGGAAATGCCGCTGCCAGGAAAGGCGCTGCGGCCAGAAACAGGAGAAGAAACCATAATCGGTAACGGATTTCCGCCGTTAGGTGCCGATAAAATACGTTTCGAATAAAAAGAATGATACCGCCGGAAACTGCGATGGCGGCACTGCTTTGCAGCAGATAAAGAAGCAGAGATTCTGCCATCTACGGTTCTCCTTCCCCGTCATGTAATAACAGGCTGCGGAGTTCCTCCAGCTCTTCCTGGGAAATCCGCTCGTCCTTCATATAATTTGCCACCAGTGAGGTCAGATTGCCATTAAAGAAGCGTTTGAGAAAATGCTCGCTTTCCTGGTTAAGATAGTCTTCCTTAACGACCAGTGGGGTGTATACAAAGACCCGGCTTTTCTTTTCGTATGTAATGGCTCCTTTTTGTACGAGGCGTTTTAACAGAGTCTGGATCGTCTTGGGACTCCAGTCAGTGGCCTGTAAAAGGATGTCCGTCACCTCGTTAGTATTTATGGGAGCTTTGCTCCAGATTACCTTCATAACTTCATATTCGGCTTCTGATATCTGCGGCAGCCTGCTCATGATACCCTCCCTGTTCTTACAACTGTAATACAAATATTATACGTGAGCAAAAGGCGGATGTAAAGGGGGTGGAATTAAATTTTCAGCAGAGTTTTCTCATTTGACGGATCCGGCAGGACCATGATATACTAGGGACAGTCAGTGAGTGAAAAACAGGGGCGGCTGTTTCGCGGCATGGTCCCGGCCGGTGATGTCCGGCGAATTATACTAGATGTGCGAGGTAAGACAACATGGTCCAAAACAGGGGAATTAACCAGGACGTGACACAGGAGATGAACCGTTCTCTCCTTTTGAAAAACTTAAGAAGAGAAGGTATGTGTTCCAGGGCGTATCTGGCCTCCTTAACAGGGCTGAAACAGGCGACCGTGACCAATATTATGAAGGATTTCCTAAACTGGGGGATCGTTACGGAGGTAGGCTTCTTAAACGGAAGCAAGGGCCGCCGTTCGATCGGCGTATCCATCAGTCAGGATCGTTACCGGGTCATCGGCGTGCGCCTTGCGAGAAAACATTACAGCGTCGGCCTGTTCGATTTGACAGGGACACAGATCACGAAGAAGCGGGTGGATTTTAATCCGGAAGAGCAGCCGGATGCGGAAGATATCCTGAATCAGATTGCGGCAGAGATGCGCGCCCTGATGAAGAAATATGGAAAAGATACCATACTGGCGGCCGGTATGGCTGTGCCAGGACCATTTATAGCCAAGAAAAACAGGATTGCTCTGATTACGGGAGCTGATATCTGGAAAGACGTGGATTTAAAGAAATTCTTTGACCGGGAACTGGATATCCCTGTATTTCTGGAGCACAACGCCAATGCGGGCGCTTACGCCCATATGTGGGATTTAAAGGACGCCTACCGCGATGACATTCTGGTCTATATCGCCGCCGGTCAGGGCATTGGCGCCGGAATTGTGATGGATGGAAAGATCTATAAGGGCGCCCTGGGGACCTCCGGTGAGATTGGCCATATGACCATTGACCGGAACGGTCGGCCGTGCGCCTGTGGCAATAAAGGCTGTCTGGAGCGGTATGCCTCCTCTCTGGAACTGGTGAAGGCCGTATACGGTGATCAGGCCGGCCGGTCAGGGTGCAATTTTGAAGATGTAGAACGGCGGATTCGTGAGGGTGATAATTTTTGCATCGACTGCTATCGGCGTGCCTGCGAGAGTCTTGGAATTGGAATTATCAATATTGTCAATGTGATTAATCCGGACATCATCATCATCGGTGACGATATGGCGAGGCCGGATCCGGAACTGATGGAGTCTGTGGTGCGTGAAACTGTGCGGGAAGGCGTTCTGGACGACGTGTGGGAGGGACTCACGCTGTCCATCAGCACCTACCAGGGCGATCCGATCCTGACGGGAGCGGCGATAGTAGCCATTGACCGGATTTTCGACAGTCCGGGTCAGTTTATTAAAGAGAGTGAAGATTGAGAGTAAAGGAAGAACGCTGTCCAGCCGGGTGGGAGATAACTGCCGGCAGGACAGCGTTTTCATATCTTTGTTCTGAAAGTCTACGGAGCGTGGATTGTTCCCGTAGACTTTATCAGGTACAATAGAGTCCGAGGTGATAAAGATGAATACAGAACGTAAAAAACAGCTGATCATGGAATACAAAAACCGCCATCCGGAGATGGGTGTAATCTCTCTTAAGTGCAAAGCTACGGGTGAGGCGTTTCTGGGAATATCGGGAGATACGAGAACGGCATTTAACAGTGTCTGTGCCAGATTATCAGGCTCGTCCCATCCGAACCGGCATTTGCAGGAACTGTGGAATGAGTATGGGGAGGAGGGATTCGAGCAGACGGTTATGAGGGTTTTAAAGTATGAGGATCCGGGTGAGGATCATACAGAAGAACTGGAGCTGCTTCGGGAGGAGTGCCTGGAGGAAGATGAGAGAGCTGTGAAGATCTGGAAATGAGAGGGAAAAAGAATGGATTGTGCAAAAGTAGGCCGGTTAATTCTGCAGTTTCGAAAAGAAAAAGGACTGACGCAGCAGCAGGTTGCAGACCTTTTGGGAATCAGCAATAAGACCGTATCCAAATGGGAACGCGGTTTAGGATGCCCTGACGTATCGTTGTGGGAAGGACTTTCCACGGTGCTGGGCGCCGATATTATAAAACTGCTTCAGGGAGAACTCACTCCAAACCGGCCGGATGTGGGGAAACTTGAAAAGGCATGCTTTTACGTGTGTCCCGTCTGCGGCAACATTCTTGTGAGCACGGGAAATGCGTCAATTTCCTGCTGCGGAAGAAAGTTAAAACCGCTGATTCCGGTTCCGTGCTCAGAAGAACATAAGCCTGTGATCCGGGAAATGGATCTGGAATACTTCGTGACGCTGGATCACGATATGAGCAAGGAGCATTATATTGCCTTTGCAGCCTGCGTGAATCACGACCGGATTTACTTAAACAGGCTATATCCGGAACAGAACCCGGAATTCCGCATGCCCATGATAAGGCGGGGCGGATATTTGTATTTGTACTGTACGAAGCATGGACTGCAGAAATATCCGTTTTAGCCGGCGCAGGAACCCGGCAGCAGGCTTAGACAACACGCCCCATACCCTTCCCCAATAATACGGAAGTTATGGGGCGTGTTGTTATTGTCCGGGCCGCTGCATATTTTTATAAATTACCTGTTGACATTTTCCAGAAATGTGGTATTGTTTAACTAGAAATATTAATTAATTGAATTAATACATAAAACGAAGGAACAAATTAATTCAAAAATAAAAAAGAAGAGGAGAACAGCGATGAAATTTTTTGTGGACACAGCGAAGGTGGAGGATATCAGAAAGGCAAATGATATGGGGGTTATCTGTGGAGTAACCACGAACCCGTCCCTGATTGCAAAAGAAGGAAGAGACTTTAACGAAGTAATCAGAGAGATTGCTTCTATCGTAGACGGACCGATCAGCGGAGAAGTAAAGGCTACTACGACAGATGCGGAAGGCATGATTAGAGAAGGACGCGAGATTGCAGCGATTCATCCAAACATGGTAGTCAAGATTCCGATGACAGTGGAAGGCTTAAAGGCTGTCAAAGTATTAACGGCAGAAGGCATTAAGACGAACGTAACGCTTGTTTTCAGTGCAAACCAGGCACTTCTGGCTGCCAGAGCCGGGGCCACTTATGTATCTCCGTTCTTAGGACGTCTTGATGATATTTCCATGCCGGGCATCGATTTAATTGAAACGATTGCTGAGATGTTCCGTGTGGCGGGAATTACCACAGAGATTATTGCAGCAAGTGTCCGCAATCCGATCCATGTCATCGACTGCGCTCTTGCTGGAGCAGATATCGCAACCGTTCCTTACAGCGTGATTGAGCAGATGACAAAGCATCCGCTGACCGATCAGGGAATCGCAAAATTCCAGGCTGACTATAAGGCAGTATTCGGAGAGTAGAAGAGGAGGATACGGGATTGAGCGATTATCTGGAACTTGAAAAAATAGCGGTTGAGATCCGAAAAGGCATCGTGACGGCGGTTCACAGCGCGAAGTCCGGCCATCCGGGCGGATCACTGTCGGCGGCTGACTTATTTACCTGGCTCTATTATAAAGAACTGAACATTGATCCGGAACAGCCTTTGAAGGAGGATCGTGACCGTTTTGTATTATCAAAGGGCCATGTGGCTCCGGGATACTATTCTACACTGGCGAATCGCGGTTTCTTCCCTGTAGAGGATTTAAAGACACTGCGTCATACCGGCTCCTATTTACAGGGGCATCCGGACAGAAAGCATATCCCGGGCGTGGATATGTCCAGCGGTTCTCTGGGACAGGGGATTTCCGCTGCTGTCGGAATGGCACTCTCTGCGAAGCTGCAGAAGAAGGATTACCGTGTTTATACGCTCCTTGGCGACGGGGAGATTGAAGAAGGTCAGGTCTGGGAAGCTGCGATGTTCGCAGGCTACAGAAAACTGGATAATCTGGTCGTGATCGTGGATAATAACGGACTCCAGATTGACGGTCCGGTGGATGAAGTCTGTTCCCCTTATCCGATCGATAAGAAATTTGAGGCATTTAATTTCCATGTCATCTGCATTGACGGCCATGACTTCAGCCAGATTGAACAGGCATTTGCAGAGGCGAGAAATACGAAGGGAATGCCGACCGCCATTATCGCAAAAACCATAAAGGGCAAGGGAGTTTCCTTTATGGAGGGAGCGGTGGCCTGGCACGGTGCTGCTCCAAACGACGAGCAGTATCAGACCGCAATGGCAGATTTGGAGAAAGCAGGTGAAGCGTTATGCCAGAGATGAAAGAACAATCCGTAAAGAAGATCGCTACGAGAGAAAGCTATGGCAGCGCTCTTGCGGAACTGGGAAGCGTAAATGACAAAATTGTGGTCCTGGATGCCGATCTGGCAGCTGCGACAAAGACGGGAGTTTTCAAGAAGGTATTTCCGGAACGCCACATCGACTGTGGTATCGCGGAATGCAATATGATGGGGATTGCCGCCGGTCTTGCCGCAACAGGGATGGTTCCGTTTGCAAGTACTTTTGCAATGTTCGCAGCCGGCAGAGCATTTGAACAGGTTAGAAACTCCATCGGATATCCGCATTTAAATGTAAAGATTGGCGCTACTCACGCTGGTATTTCCGTCGGTGAGGATGGCGCAACCCATCAGTGCAACGAGGATATTGCTCTGATGAGAACGATTCCCGGTATGGTTGTGATCTGTCCTTCCGATGATGTGGAGGCGAGAGCCGCTGTCAAGGCCGCGGCCGAGTATGAGGGCCCGGTATATTTACGATTTGGACGTCTGGCTGTGCCTGTAATCAACGACAATCCGGAGTACGAGTTTCAGATCGGAAAAGGCGTGGTTTTAAAAGAGGGGAAAGACTTAACTGTTGTTGCAACAGGTCTGGAAGTCGGTCATGCACTGGAAGCGGCAAAGCTTCTGGCTGAAGACGGAATTGATGCTGAAGTGATCAACATTCATACGATCAAACCCCTGGATGAGGAGCTCATTATAAAATCTGCGAAGAAAACCGGAAGGGTAGTGACTGTGGAAGAACACTCCGTCATTGGCGGACTGGGAAGCGCTGTCTGCGACGCTCTGTCCGAGAACGCTCCGGTTCCGGTCTATAAGATCGGCGTACGTGATGTATTCGGCGAGTCTGGTCCGGCTGCTGAGCTGATTCATAAGTATGAACTGGATGCAGAAGGTATTTATAAGCAGATTAAGAATAAGTGGTATTGAGACAGGACAGAAGCGAAGAAGCAGTATGGGATTCGCAGTCTGAAGTGAAATGTACAGCAGGCCGTGATACGGGAAGATGTGATTCCTGTATCGCGGCCTTTTTGCGTGGAAAAAAATGATGATTTACGTGGAAAGATGATGATATCGCGTAAGTGTTCCGGGAGAAAAAGGGAAGCTCCGTGCAGAGAGAACGTTTATTCCCGTGAGCGTCGGGAATTTTAACTGATTTGTAAGAAAAACGTTTGAAAGTGTGGTTGAAATAACGGAGGGAAGATGCTATAATCTAAGTGGTAAGTGATAAGTAGTAAGTAGCAAGTAATAAACAAACAGCCAGGCATTATTTTTTCTGCAGGAACAGCAGGCAAACACCAAATCGCACGAGTAGAAAGGAGATTACTATGAAAGAATATACATTATCTCAGCAATATGCCCTGATTGGCCTGGATGGCCAGGATTCCATACATGCAACCGCGGCAAAGAATGCGGTCTGCCGCTGTATCGCGGCGGCAAAGCTTCTGGAAAGGCTTGTATTAACCGAAGATCCGGGGTCAGAGGCTGTGAAGGAGGAACTGGAAGCTGGTTTTAAGGAGATTCGCAGTATAGGCAAGAAAGAAGCCCGAGCTCTGGAGACTGAGGTTGCAGAGACGCTGAAGGCAGAGGGGGTCCTTGATGAGGTTCCGGATATTATGGCATGTGACATTAATTATAACAGCATGAATATGGAACTGAAAGTCTACCGCAGCGACGAGGTGGAATACCAGCGTACAGCGGAGGGAGTTCGCGCTGAAATGCTCGAGGGAGGTGCCGTAACGTTAGAGTGTGCCTGTCTGGTATGGCTGTTTCGTGAGAGCGGTTGTATCCACGAGATATTTTCTGTGAATGAGCAGGAGGAACTGGCTGCCCGCATGATTGAGCTGGCCGAGCAGGAACCGGTTATCAGAGTGATCTGGGATCTGGAGATTTACCGGTGGACGGAGAAACTGTCACAGCAGCTGCTGGGGGCGAAGAAAAATCTATTTAAGAATCCATATATGGAGGGCGTCAATCTCCTGTTCCCGTTTCTGGACAGAAGGCAGGCGATATTCATTGACTTCGTTATTTTCGGAACGGACGTGGCGGGAAGGCGTATGGCTATTCTGAACTATTTAACGGAAAAGGGTCATTACGTGGAAGAGGTCAAGAATGGTTCTGAGACCCTTTTAAAGGTAGATAACTATTATTACCGGGTATTCCCCATGACAAAGGTTTACTATAAGGTACCGGTTCAGGGAGCGAATCTGGTTCCTGTTTATAAGTAGGTGATGGAATGTCAAGACAGAGAAGCATGGAGAAGATCAGTACCTCCGAATATGTATCGATTGGAGAACTGGCCAGGCTTACTGGCTGCCGTTACAGCACTCTGAAGTATTATACAGAAGAAGGAATGCTTCCGTTTGAACAGGAAGAAGAGAATCTCACGAGACGATACCGGAGGGTCGAGACTGTAGAACGGATAGAGCGGATTAAAAGTTTAAAAGAAAGCGGAAAGACGATACCGGAGATTAAAGAACTGGTCAAGACGGGATAATCCCGCATGCGTAGAGCCCATCCATGAGCATGCGGGATTTCCTGGGAGGAAAAGTCAAAGATCCGGCCGCAGGAGACAGGACGTTAAAACTATAGTGCCGCGGGCGGCGGGATCTCTGCCCCTCGCGGCAGTCCCGGCTGGTTCCATGAGTGCGCCCCACCGGCTGACTGTCCGCGGGAATTAGCAGAAACACCAAAATTGTGTACAGCAGCACGAAGCCGGAAAGTTAAGAAAAATATTATTGACATTTTGATGATTCCGTTTTATAGTATCCATAGAATAAAGAGGACGTATGGTCCTTTATGAGAAGAGGAGTGATTGTTATGTTGGCAAACGATAGGAAATGGGTGAAAACAAGATAACAACAGGAAAGACAGGGACTGGCGTAAGACAGCTTTATTTACTGCGCACGGCTTGTTGTCGTGTTTTTTTGTACCTTTTTTTCGGAATTCCGGGAAATGGCGGTACGTCCCTGTCGGCTCATAAAGGAGATTTTGATTTGGAGAGAGAAAATTGCATATTGATCAGTAACAGTAAAAACTGGATTGAACAGGCGGCTGTCGATCAGCTTCGTGGCGTTGCCAAGTTACCCGGAGTGGTGAAGGCAGTAGGCCTGCCGGATCTCCATCCGGGAAAGACACCGGTAGGAATGGCGGTGTTGAGCAGAGAACGGTTTTATCCTCATTTGATCGGCAATGATATTGGATGCGGAATGAGTTTATTTTCCACAGGAGTAAAGCAGAAGAAGTTTAAGATGGAGAAATGGGAGACGAGATTAAACTCGATTCGGGAGCTGGGGGATATCCCGTGTGACAATCCTTATGAGGGATTTTGCCCTGTTAAGGATTTGGGAACGATTGGCACCGGAAATCATTTTGCCGAGTTTCAGTGTCTGGAACACGTTTACAGGGAAGAGGAGGCTGAGCGTCTTGGACTGCTGGAGGGCCGCATCATGTTATTGGTTCACAGCGGCTCCCGGGGATACGGGCAGGAGATTTTAAACCGGTTTTATTCGCCGGAAGGACTGCCGGAAGATGGAGAGGAGGGCAGCCGCTATCTGGCGGAACACGATTCTGCTATCCTGTGGGCCGGAAGGAATCGCATGGTAACGGCGAAAAAGCTGCTCGCTTATCTGGGCGTGGAGAGTGAGGTGAATCCTCTGTTAGAGAGCTGCCATAATTATCTGGAGCGAACGGAAGAGGGCTGGCTTCACCGGAAAGGGAGCGTATCGACGAAGCGGGGAGCCGTGGTGATACCTGGATCCAGGGGAAGTTTAAGCTATGTGTGTGTACCGGCTGCGGATACAGCCGTGTCCCTGGACTCTGTGTCCCATGGTGCAGGCAGAAAATGGGCCCGAAGTATCTGTAAGAGCAGAATCGACCGGAGATACGACAGGGATTCCATCAGGAGCACAAAGCTTAAGAGCCGCGTGGTCTGCCATGACACCAATTTACTGTTTGCCGAGGCGCCGGAGGCCTATAAGAACGTGGAACAGGTGATTGCTTCCCTTGAGGACTATGGACTGATTGATGTTGTTGCGACACTGCGGCCGCTTCTCACGTTTAAAGGGTAGGGAGGCGCGCATGAGAATACAGATAAGTTCCGGGCAGGGCCCGGCGGAATGCGAGCTGGCGGTTGGTCTGCTCTATGAGGAACTGAAAAGGGAAGCGTCGGATATCCGGCTGCTTTCTTTCACACAGGGAAAAAAGCGGGAGGGATTTTCCTCCATCATGTTTGAGACGGAACATGATTTTACCAGCCTGGAAGGCAGTGTGCTGTGGATTTGCAAAAGCCCTTACCGGCCGGAACATAAACGAAAAAACTGGTATGTGGATGTCAGTATTTTGGAGACGGTGCCGCGGGTGACCGAGGAAAAGCTGGTTCGCTTTGAGACCTTTAAAAGCGGCGGGAAAGGCGGCCAGAACGTGAATAAGGTGGAAACCGGAGTCCGCGCCATTCATATACCGACGGGGACTGCGGTGGTATCCACAGAGGCGCGGAGCCAGCATATGAATAAGCAGGCTGCCTTAAACCGCCTGTGCGAAATTCTGGCGGAGATGAACCTGGAAAGCGGGCGAAGGGAAAAGAACCTGGCCTGGATGGAACACACCAGGCTGGAACGGGGGAATCCTGTTCGGATCTATGAAGGAAGAGCGTTTCACCTTAAGAGGGGGAACGGTGGGGATAAGACCAATGGAGCATAAGGTAAAAGGGCAGAAGATTTTTCATACCGGCTATGAGCCGCGGGAGGTAGATAAGCATGATATGAAAAATATTGAGAAACTGATGAGCGGCGTCTCACAGAGCGGATTTATGCATGAGTACAAAGGATAATAAAACAGCAGGGAACAACGATTTTGATCGTCGCTCCCTGCTGTTTTATTATGACTCTAGTGCCCCCAAAGGTTCTGTGCCACCTGCATAGCGGATTTATCTGCGATTTCCGCGATCTTTTCTTTGGACTCTTTCATGCCATTGTTGATCCAGCAGCGCAGGACTCCGGTTAAACCGAATGTGATGAACTCAATGAAATAGGAAAGCGATACGTCGTCGATTCCCGGATACTGTTTCTTAAAAATCGCGGTTCCATTGTCAGAAATGAGCTGATGGAAACGGTAGACAAAATCACTGGATGCGCTGTTTTCAAACAAAATTCTGGCAATTTTAACATTTTCTTCAATATATTGTATGACTGGCAGCAGGATGGGCATCAGCGAACCGTTCTTAGAACTGCACAGGAAATTGTCGATCATGTCCTGAAAATCGGCCAGTACGTCGGATTCCATCTTCTGCAGCAGATCGTAAGTATCGGTGTAATGATTGTAGAAGGTTCCCCTGTTTAGATCCGCCCGCTCCGTGATGTCCTTGACGGAAATATTTTTAAAATCTCTCTCGGTCATCAGCTCAATCAGGCTGTCTTTTAACATTTTCTGGGTCCTGCGAATTCTCCGGTCCTCTTTCTGTGATTCCATATTTTTCTCCTCACAATCCTGTTTAAAAACAAATTTATCAGTTTCGATTGATATTAAACACAAAAGCGAATAAGTGGTGCTTATCACACAAAGCAGCGAATCGTTGCTTATTGAAATATATCAACAATTGAATTATAATACACATGTGTTCAAAAGTCAATGATTGTACAATAATCAAAAGGTGGGCAATAATGAAAAGAAACAGCGATATTTTCAATCAGGTGATTCGTTTTATTGTGTATCACGGGAAGATCATTGAGAAGATTTTCCTGGTAACCACAATTCTCTGCGCCGTTTGTTTCCCGTTTGTGGGGGTGAATTACGATCTGAGCAAATACCTGCCGGATTTTGCACCGACAAAGCAGGCGCTGGATGTGATGGAAGCGGAGTTTGGTTATCCCGGCATGGCGCGTGTTATGGTAAAAGACGTATCTCTGCAGGAGGCGAAACGCATCCGGGAAGAGATATCTGCGGTTGACGGGGTAGATCTGGTTCTCGGTTCTGACGTCTCGACCGATGTCTACATGGGAACACCGTTTCTGAGTGAAAGCATGACGGAATTCATCGGCGTCGATTTGCTTGCAATCGACGATTACTATAAAGACGGGAACGCCCTGATGGACATTGTCTTTGAAGATAAAGACGGGGAGCCGCGTACCAATGCGGCCATCGAGGAAATTTACCGGATCGTCGGTAAGGACCGGGGCTGCTTTTCCGGAAGCGCCATATCCAGCAAGGAACGGGAGGCTTCGATTACAAGAGAGATCGCCATGGCGATTGCCATGTCAATCGTGATTATATGGCTGATCCTGACGCTGACCACCACGTCGTGGATGGAGCCGTTTCTCTTTATTTTCGTGATGATCGTGGCGATTGTACTGAATATGGGGTCGAATATTATTTTTGGAACGATATCCTTCTTTACTTTCTCCACAGCGGCTATTTTGCAGCTGGCGGTATCGATGGACTATTCTATTTTCCTGCTTCATACCTTTACGGCATTGAAAAACAGGGGCATGGAAATCCATGAGGCGATGGTGGAGGCGATCAGGGAATCCTGCAGTTCGATTCTCGCCAGCGGGGCGACCACCATTGTGGGATTTATCGTTATCGCGTTTATGCGGTTTACCATAGGAAAGGACGTAGGATTTGTACTCGCAAAGGGAATCATATGCAGCCTTTTAACGGTGCTTCTGCTGATGCCCACACTGATTCTCCGGTTTGACGATAAGATTGTGAAAACGGCGCATAAGCCGCTTATCGCTTCTTTTGATGGATTTGCACGGGCCATGTACCGGATCAGGATTCCGGTGTTCCTTTTGGCGGCGCTCTTAGCAGTGCCCTGTTATTTCGGGCAGGGTATGAATCACTTCCTGTACGGCGACGATGCGATCGGTGCGGGACCGGGAACGCGGGTTTACGAAGACACGCAGGAGATTGACCGCCTGTTTAAAAAGTCCAACATGACGATCTGCATCGTGCCGAACGGTTCCGGCGTGACGGAAAAGGAACTGTCAAAGGAACTGGAGAACCTGGATTTTGTCAATTATGTGATTTCCATGTCAGGAACCATGCCTGACGGAATACCGGAAAGCTTCCTTCCTGATGATTTGACGAGCCAGCTGCGGGGCGATGTTTATGCCAGAATGCTGATTTCCATGAATACCTTACAGGAGAGCGACTATGCGTTTGAGTGCAGTGCCAGACTGGAGGAGATTGTACATAAGTATTATCCTGACAATTCCTACGTGATCGGGATGACGCCCACAACCATTGACATCAGGGATATTCTGACAGAGGATTACAATCATGTATCTCTGCTGTCTCTGGCTGGTGTGGCACTTGTCGTATTTCTGACATTCCGCTCGGTCCTGGTGCCGATTCTGGTGATTGTGCCGATCGAAGTTGCCATCTATTTAAACATGACGCTGCCCTATGTGATGGGGGACACCATGATCTATATCGGCTATATCATCGTCAGCTGTCTGCAGCTGGGGGCTACCATCGATTACTCGATTCTGATGACAAACAACTACCTGGCGTTTCGAAAGGAAAAGGGACGCCGCGAGGCTGCCGTTGCCGCTGTCAATAAGAGTACGCTTTCAATCATGACATCGGGCGGTATTCTGATGGTGGTAGGTTATCTGCTGTATTTTACTTCGTCCATACAGGCGATTTCCCAGGTGGGACGTCTGGTGGGACGCGGGGCTTTCCTGAGCGTGACACTGGTACTGTCTCTGCTTCCGGCGCTCTTATCCGCATTTGATAAGCAGATCAAACGGCAGCAGGAGCGGGCGGATGCACGGAAAGAGAGAAGGCGGAACCGTCTGGCGGCAGCAAAAAACCTGACAACAGGGAAAAGTCTGCCGGGAGCGAAGCGTGTGACGGAAGAGAAGGAACTGCCGGAAGAGAAGGAGTTATCGGAAGAGAAGGAGTTACCGGAAGAGGCAGGTCTTACGACAGATGTGAGCCCGATATTTGCAGATGGAAAATGCGGGCAGAAAGAAGGCTCCGCGCAGGCGGAGGCAGAAGAGGCGGAGCAGAAGGAAAAGGGAGATGACAGCCATGAGAAAGAGTAAACGGATTTCAGCGTTTGTTTTAGCAGCCGTGCTTGCGTGCGGTCCGTCCATGGAGGCGGGAGCGGCGGCAGACACTCCGGTCTGTGATGAAACGCTCTATATCACGATGGATCCCTACGGGGAGATTAAGGAGAGCAGTGTCGTAAAAAGCTACACGATGAACGGAAGCAGCCGGATTGTTGATTATGGAACGTACAACCGGATTACCAATATGACGGATCACTCCGATCCTGTGACGGAGCAGGACGGAAAGCTTACATTTAATTTGGAAAATCCGGAGGACCGTTTCTATTTTGAAGGCGGTACGGAGACCACAAAGGAAGAACTTCCCTGGAATATTTTAGTGAGTTACCGCTTAAACGGGCTGGAAAAGAAGGCGGAAGAACTCTGCGGCGCAGCCGGACTGGTGGAAGTGAATGTAGATCTGACGCCGAATAAAGGTGTGTCGGATTATTACCGCAATAACATGGTTCTGATGGCCGGAACCGTTGTAGACATGGATAAGAATTTAAGCCTCGAAGCGGAAGGGGCTCAGGTTCAGGCAATGGGCAATTTAAATGCGGTTATATTTTTCGCACTGCCGGGGGAAGAGCAGCATTATTCGATTCGGATCGGTACAGATGATTTCTCTTTCAGTGGAGTTGTTTTTACCATGGTGCCGCTGACTGCGTCCCAGCTTGACAAGGTGGGAGATTTGCGTGAGGCGAAGACGACCCTGGAGGATTCCGCGGATGCCATCAGTGACAGTCTGGACACACTGTTTGATACGTTTGATGGCATGCAGAAAAGTGTGGAAGATTCAGCTGACGGTCTCAGGGGACTCGATCACAGCCGTCAGCTGTTCGCAGATTCCAAGGGAAAGGTGTACGCCGATGCAGACGAAGCGCTGGCAGGTTTAAATGAGCTGTCCCGGCAGTTTGAACCGTTCTCCGGACATATGAGGGAGGCGGAAAAGTATCTCGATACCATGAATTCCCATGTCAATGAACTGACTGGGCATCTCGATGATCTGTCGCCGGATCTGGAGGACATGAAGGCGACCATGCGGGATCTTCGGGATGATTTACGGGGGATCAGCTCCATGCTAAACAGTCCACAGGTGGATTTAGGAGCCCAGGCGTTTTTACAGCTGATGGAAAAGACGAAAACGGATCTGGAGATCTTTAAGCAGTCGCAGGCCAAACTGGATGGCGGCGTGAGTGCGCTGGCACCGGCTCTTGCGGGGCTGCTTGCACAGGTCGGAGGACTGGGTGGAAAAAAAGCGGAATATTTCAGTGAAGACAGTCTGGAAGATTTTATCGATGAGATGGAGAGTGCGGGTGTGGATCTGGGAGATGAGGATGAGGTGGCTTCCTATCTGCGCAATGAGCTGGGGATGGCTGCGGATGAAATCGACGCACTCATGAGATACGCTTCTCAGGCTCTGTATGAGACTGCCACAGCGTCCCAGCCAGACACTGGAAATATCGCCGCCGCAGCCCGGGCGATCGTTGAAGGCTTCCATGGTACCGCCGGCAACACCGGACTGATTACAGATATACAGACCATGATCGGACAGACGGAAGTTCTTCTTAAGGCCGCAGCCTCCCAGAAAGGGAACGCGGTGGGTATGCTGCAGAATACCGCGGACATGGCCCATCTGGCAGCCAGTATGTGCAACACACTGGACGATATTATTTCCGATGCAGACAGTCTGACTAAGACGGTCAATTATTATCACGAGGGTACGCTGGAGACTCTGCGTGATCTGGGAAGTATGACAGATACCGCAGCCGGAAGTTTAAAATCTCTGACCGTGTTCTGTACTTCCTTTGAAAATCAGCTGAAAACAGTCGGCGATTCCTTAAACTCCAGTACTCAGAAGACATTAAACGGCCTTGCAGGAACGCTGGATGGATTGGGAAACGGACTGGATCAGACGGATGTGCTTAAAAATGCCAAAGACACCATCAAAACGGTGATTGACGATAAATGGGATGAGTATACCACAAAGGATACGACCATCTTAAATATTAATATGGACGCGAAGCCCGTATCGCTGACATCGGATAAGAACCCGTCTCCGCGTACGGTACAGATTATTCTGAGGACCGGTGAGATCAGGGAAAAAGATAAAAGTAACGCTGCCGAGGTGGATGAAAGTTACCACCCGGAGGGAAATGTATTCCACCGGATCGCCAGTATCTTTACCCGGATCTGGAAGATGATTACATCGCTGTTTCAAAAATAAAGAGTTGTAAAGCATAGAAAATTGTGAAAAAGGTTCCGGATTGCTGCAGGGGCCTTTTTTGCGTTTTAAGGTAAGAGGAAAGCGCTCCTGTCACACAGGAATCTGATGACAGGATATTGTATTTTACAGGAAAACATGGCATACTACCGGTAAAACAGTGGAAAAGAACAGGAGAATGATATGTGCGGACGATATTATGTAGACGATGAGACGGCGCGGGAGATCGAAAAATTAGTGGAAACAGTCAATGACAAGCTTCGTCTGGAACGGCTGGGCAGGGATATCCATCCCACGGATGAGGCGCCGGTCCTGGCTGCCGGAAACCACGAAATGAAACTGGAATGGCAGCACTGGGGCTTCCCGGGATTTCAGGGAAAGGGGGTAATCTTTAATGCCAGGTCTGAGACGGTGCTGGAAAAGAAGATGTTTCGTGAGAGTGTCCTGCATCGAAGAATCATCATTCCCTGTACCTGGTTTTATGAGTGGAACCGGAAAAAGGAGAGGGTGACATTTTACAGGGAAGACGCACCGGTAATCTTTCTGGCTGGTTTTTATAATGTATTTGGAGACGAAAAACGCTTCACGGTTTTGACGACGGAAGCAAATCAGTCGATGGTCAGCACCCATGACCGGATGCCTCTTATCATTGAGCATGATCAGATTAAAGACTGGGTGATGGATGATACGAAGTTCAGCGGAATGCTGAAGCAGACGCCGGTGCTGCTGGAGACGAAACAGGAATACAGCCAGCAGGAACTGAAATTTTTATAGTAATTACTCCCCTTCAGTAGTTCCTTCTGCGATCAGTTAGCAAACGATTTTTCAGAGAATTGTAAAGAAACAGAAATAGATAATCTGTTGAAAATATGATAGGATAGTAATATCTGAAATATGACAGTGATCCGAGACGGGAGGAATGGAGTATGTGGACAAGAGCAGAGTTAAAGGACAGGGCAAAGAATGACCTCAGGCCGTATTACTGGTATGGCGTTCTGGTGTGCTTCATCGCCGGAATACTGGGGGCAGGAAGCTCCGGCGGAGGCGTGAGTATCAGCACAGGCAGCAGGGCGAGCGAGAATTCATATTCTATCGGCAGTATCCGGGATGGACGCCATGCCGCGGTTTTTTTGTTGATTTTAGGGATTTTTCTGGTAGTTTTCATCATTGCCGTTGCAGTCGGTATTTTTGTAAGCAACGTTGTAGCAGTAGGTAAACTGCGCTATTTTATGGACAGCGCAGTTATGCAGCAGTCAGCCGGAATCGGCCGTATTTTCTTCGCGTTTGGCGGAGGAAACTATTTAAACGTTGTAAAGACCATGTTTTTAAAGGGGCTCTTTGAAGGGCTGTGGTCGTTGCTGCTTGTAATCCCCGGCATTTATAAGCACTATGAGTATTATATGATTCCTTATCTGCTGGCGGATAATCCGGAGATGGACAGGCACGAAGCATTCCGCCTCAGCAAAGAGATGATGGACGGCAACAAGTTTAATACCTTTGTACTGGAACTGTCCTTTATCGGCTGGTATTTGCTGGGAATACTGCTTTGCTGTATCGGCGGCATCTTTGTTAATCCGTACTATGAAATGACCTTTGTGGAGCTTTACTGGGTTTTGCGTGATCAGGTGATGGGACCGCGGCCAACAGAAGCCATGGATCAGAATGTATATGCTGACGCGTACTACCGGGAAATATAATGGAATAATGGGTTATCAGTTATAACGGATTCAATCTGTTTCGAAAGAGGCGGGGAGGTAGAAAATACCTTACCCGTCTCTTTCGTCCTGTCAGACGGATTTTCATCTGATAATAAAAGCCATCCGCCTGTGCCGGTTTGTGAAAGGGAGATAATAAAAAGCATCCGGCTTAGTTCGGATGCTTAAAATTAAATTCAATTTGATTATAGTCTGCCGGATCAGATACAAAAGCTTTCCCTATCGATAGTTTTTCGTTGATTTCTCTCTGGGTTACGTAATATTCATTCCTGGCCTTCATTAGAATAGAGGCACGTGAATCCTGAGATGAGTTTTGAAACCAGTAGAGTAACAGGGATTCTTCTTCGGATAATAACTTTTCAACTACAGTTCCGGCTTCTTCGGGTCTCAATGCAGTAATGAGAGGTTGGTTAAGTTCTGGTAAATCAAAGAGATTGTAGATCGTTGTTCCCAGTGCTTTTGCTATGTTCTCCATGTAAGCGGTTTTTACATTAATGACGGTTCCATTGATGATACGGTTCAGAGTGGTAGCCGGGATACCTGTTAAAGCAGACAGCTGTGTTTTATTAATATCCTTTAGCTTCATATACATTAATATCTTATTGTTTACCATTTGTACAACCCTCCAACAAGAATTATAGCAGAAATGGAAAAAAATGTAAATAAATGTCGAATGAAAAAGGACAGAGAGAATTTTGATATTTTGTTAGTAATATTTGAAGTTTCTCATCCATTTGGCGGAGTCGTCATTATAATGTTATAATGACGGCTAAAAATGAAATGACAGCATACCAGAATATGCAAGAGGAGGAAATGAAATATGTCAAGTGTCAGAGGGATTTTAGAGAGAGCAAGCCTGGATAGTATGATTGCCTGCTTACTGGATGAGCCAGGACCGGTAAACGGAACGATTGAGGTAAGCGAAAGCGCTATTGAGAACAGCTACAGAGAGTTCATATTGGAACTAACACATCTTTACCCGGGTGTAAACAAAGATGATGATGAACTGTTTGATGCGGTTATAAGATTTGCATCTGTTCTTGAAGAAATCTATTTAAAAATCGGGTTTATCGTTGGCAGAAAATTAGACGGAGATTTGAGGGAGGGGGAAGAAAAGCTTAAGAATATTGTAACAGCGAAGTAACGTGAAAAGAACTGTTTCCTGTTTTTGGGGCAGTTCTTTTATTGGTGTATCCTTATCCATTAAAACTAAAAATATAGCCGGGATTTCGGTTTTGAGTTTTTTAGCCTGTACTTTCTAACTTTGTCTTTATGAATCCTTCAACTTATCGCTTATGATGATTCGTCTTGGCTGTGTGTTCAAAAGAATATCCATGTCCATATCTGAATAAAAGAAATATTTTTGGTGAATACTCTTCCTATTATTATGGATATACGAGGTATTTTGCTGTGAATAATAACAGAGACAGAGTGCTGTCATATACAGAAGAATTTTCAAAAAAATACGGGTATACACCGACAACTTTTCAAATATCAAATGAACTGTATATACCGCATGACAAGGTATCTTCTATTATAGAAGCGTTAAGAGACGAAGGGGCAATTCAGATCAGCAGGCCGTTATCATAAGTATCTCGAATTCGTTTTCCTGGAGAGTGGGAAAACCATGAGAAAAACTATGGGATTTGAAATGGATGTGGCAGGAGAGTACTGTATGGTTGGTTTGAAATGCCGGTAACCGTCAATAGATGATTTCAATCAAATGGTAATTCATATTATGCTTTGTCGTTACCATGATGTTCCATAGAAAAAGAACAGGTCTCCATGCTTTGTGTTTTTTTCCTGATGAAGTTTCATTACTGATACTGGGAAATAATCTATTGTGGCATGGGGCTTTTTTTATTTACGGTAAATAAAGTTTTAAAGTAAGTGGCAGAAGGGAGAAGTTTAAATAAGAGCGTTGGGAAATGGGATGCAGTTGGTGAAAGCGTTATCCGTTTGAAAACGCTCTGATGTGCGGAAATGGAGTAACAGATTGCAGGACAGCGATTTGAAGTACTCAAATAGATAACAAAAAACCCTTGATTCTTCAAGGGCTTTTCAGTAGCGGAAGGGAGATTTGAACTCTCGACACCACGGGTATGAACCGTGTGCTCTAGCCAACTGAGCTATTCCGCCATATAAAATTGTGTGATAAATAATTTTTATTTATCCGTGGGACCTACAGGGCTCGAACCTGTGACCCTCTGCTTGTAAGGCAGATGCTCTCCCAGCTGAGCTAAGATCCCATGCTTGTCCCGGAACTTTTAATCTCTGTGTTCCCGACTGCTTTGCTAGTATAATATGAATTGTGTTAATTGTCAACACTTTTTTGGAAATATTTTTAAAAAAATTTTATTATTCATTTTATACGATTTATGATATACTTAAGATTAGCAAATGGTGGAGGTATTCCATGTACTATTTTATCATAAACCCGAATGCGAAATGCGGGCGGGGGAAGAACGTATGGAAGAAACTGGAAAAGATTCTGGAGCGTGAGAATGCCCAGTATCAGGCGTATATAACTGAGAAGCCGGGTGATGCGAAGGTTTTTGCCAGAAAGCTGACAGAAGGGTGCAGGGAACCGCATGTGATCGTTGCAGTCGGCGGAGACGGCACTGTAAACGAGATTCTGGATGGCCTTTCTTTCTGCAGTCCCGTTACCCTGGGTTATATTCCCGCCGGTTCAGGCAATGATTTAGCAAGAAGCTTAAAGCTGCCAAGAAAGCCGGGACGCTGTCTGAAGAAGATTCTGTATCCGAAGTATCATAAACAGATGGATTACGGAGTGCTTACTTATGGAGGAGATGAGATTTCCTGCAGAAGATTCATCGTCAGTGCAGGAATCGGCATGGATGCGGCGGTTTGCCATAATATTCTCTATTCCAGAACGAAGGGAATTTTAAATAAGCTTCATATAGGAAAGCTGACCTATCTTCTGATCGGGGTCAAACAGCTCCTTCTCGCGAAGCCCGCCAAGGGTTATCTGCTGCTGGATGGGGTTCAGAAGGTGGAGTTTAATCATGCCTATTTTATTTCCGCTCATATCCATCCATATGAAGGGGGCGGTTTTAAATTCGCGCCGGACGCCAGCTATGACGATGGAAAACTATCTATTTGTGTGATGAACAACAGAAAAAAGAGAAAACTGATACCGGTGCTTTTAAATTCCATGTTTGGAAGACAGTCCCATAATAAGGGAACCCGGTTTTATACATGCGGGGAAGCTGTGGTTCACGTGGATAAGCCGATGGCGGTCCATGTGGATGGAGAGAGCTGTTTCTGTCAGAATGACATACAGCTGAGGTGTATCAAAAAGGCAGTCCGCATGATTGTATAAACCAGCTATACCACCAGCTATGCCAATAGTAATTCAGATAACGATACAGATTTTAGAATAGATTTTAGAATAGATTTCAGAAAGGATTTAAGATATCATATGAGAATCGGACAGGGCTACGATGTGCACAAATTGACGGACGGAAGGGATTTGATTCTCGGAGGAGTAAAGGTTCCTTATGAAAAAGGGCTGTTAGGCCACTCTGACGCGGACGTGTTAGTTCATGCGGTGATGGATGCCCTGCTGGGCGCAGCGGCGCTGGGGGATATCGGGGAACATTTTCCGGATACAGATCCGGCTTACAGAGGAATATCCAGTGTGGAACTCTTAAAGCGCGTTGGAGCGCTTCTGGAAGAGAAGGGGTATGTGATCGAGAACATCGATGCGACAATTATTGCTCAGAGACCCAAGCTTAAGGATTACAGACCGCAGATGGTACAGAACATCGCAGCTGCCCTTGGAATACCGGCAGACCGTGTCAGCGTAAAGGCAACCACAGAGGAAGGTCTGGGCTTTACGGGAAGCGGGGAAGGAATTTCAGCACAGGCAATTACCTTATTGACGGCAGTGGGGGATTACTGTTATGATGATAAAATCATGGACGGCGGCTGTCAGGGATGCGGCGGTGGCTGCTGCGGAAAATAACGAATCAGGAGGAAATTATGAAAATATTTAATACCTTGACAAGGCAGAAAGAAGAGTTTGTGCCGTTGGAGCCGGGAAAGGTCAGGATGTATGTCTGCGGACCGACGGTATATAATTTCATTCATATAGGAAATGCGAGGCCTATGATCGTGTTTGATACGGTCAGACGGTATTTTGAATACAAGGGCTATGAAGTGAATTTTGTTTCCAATTTTACCGATGTGGACGACAAGATTATCAAGAAGGCCATAGAAGAGGGTGTGGATGCCGATACCATTTCCAAGCGTTATATTGAAGAATGCAAGAAGGACATGGAAGGGCTCAATGTAAAGCCGGCTACAAAGAATCCGCTCGCTACCGAGGAAATCTGCGGGATGCTGGATATGATCGGAACTCTGATTGAGAATGGCCATGCCTATGTGGCGGCTGATGGAACCGTTTATTTCCGCACGAAGTCATTTGACGGTTACGGGAAACTGTCCCATAAGAACATTGAGGATCTGCAGTCAGGATTCCGGGAGATTAAGGTGACGGGAGAGGAAGGGAAAGAGGACCCGACGGATTTTGTTCTCTGGAAGCCGAAAAAAGAGGGGGAACCGTACTGGGAGTCCCCATGGTGCGAGGGGCGTCCGGGCTGGCATATCGAGTGCTCCGTAATGTCGAAAAAGTATCTGGGAGACCAGATCGATATTCATGCAGGCGGTGAAGACCTTGTGTTCCCGCATCACGAGAACGAGATTGCCCAGAGTGAATCTGCCAACGGCAAAGAATTTGCAAAATACTGGATGCATAATGCATTCTTAAATATCGATAACCGGAAGATGTCTAAATCCCTGGGGAATTTCTTCACTGTCAGGGAGATCAGTGAGAAGTATGATTTGTCTGTGCTCCGTTTCTTCATGCTTAGCGCGCATTACAGAAGTCCGCTGAATTTCAGCGCGGAGCTGATGGAGTCTTCCAAGAACGGATTAGAGAGAATTCTGACGGCGGTTGATAAGCTTAAAGATCTGGAAAGCAGGGCTGTGGGCGATTCGTTTACAGAGGGCGAGAGCAGGGAAGCCGTGGATGAACTGGTTGCGAAGTATGAGGCGGCCATGGATGATGATTTCAACACTGCCGATGGCATTTCTGCCGTTTTCGAGCTGGTTAAACTGAGCAATTCCACAGCAGGGGCAGACAGTTCGAAAGCGTATGTCGTTTATTTAAAGGAGACCATCGAAAAGCTGTGCGACGTGCTGGGTATCGTTACGGAGAAAAAGGAAGAGATGCTGGATTCTGAGATCGAGGAGATGATTGCAGCGAGGCAGCAGGCGAGAAAGGATAAGAATTTCGCGCTGGCCGATGAGATTCGCGGAAAGCTTCTCGAGAAGGGAATTGTTCTGGAAGACACCAGGGAAGGTGTAAAATGGAAGAGGGCATAAGAGATGTTTCCGGATTCCAGACATTATGCAGAGAAGCACTCAGATTAAAGGAGATGGATCCTGGGACGTATTCTCCGCTGGCGCTTGCCTATATCGGAGACGCTGTCTACGAACTGATCGTCCGTACCATGGTGATCAGCCATGGAAGCATCCAGGTGAACAAGATGCATAAGAAGAGTGCCTCGCTGGTCAATGCAGGTACCCAGGCGGAGATGATCCGGCTTATGATGGAAGAACTTACCGAGGAGGAAACCGCAGTCTATAAGCGGGGGCGTAATGCCAAGTCCGTGACGACGGCGAAGCATGCGACCGTCGTGGATTACAGAACGGCAACCGGATTTGAGGCGCTCTGCGGCTACCTCTATCTGATGGGACGCCTGGAGCGTCTGGTTACGCTGATCAGCCATGGATTTGAGAAAATAGGAGAACTGGAATGACGGAAGAATTTACAACGGAAGAATTTATAATAGAAGGAAGAAACGCCGTGCTGGAGGCGTTCCGTGCGGGAAAGACCATCGATAAGCTGTATGTGCAGGAGGGGATAAAGGACGGGCCTGTCCAGTCTATTATCAGAGAAGCAAAAAAACAGGATACCATCGTGAATTTCGTATCGAGAGAACGATTGAACCAGATGTCGCAGGAAGGGCGTCACCAGGGTGTGATCGCACATGCGGCAGCTTATGAATATGCTGAAGTAGAGGACATTTTAAAGGCGGCCGAGGAGAAGGGAGAACCACCGTTTATTTTCCTGTTGGACGGGATTGAGGATCCCCATAATCTGGGTGCGATTATCCGTACAGCCAACTTGGCGGGAGCCCACGGCGTGATTATTCCGAAACGGCGTGCGTCCGGTCTTACGGCGGTAGTGGCAAAGACCTCGGCGGGAGCCCTTAATTATACCCCTGTGGCGAAGGTGACAAATCTGGCTGCCACGATCGAAGAATTAAAAGAAAAGGGATTGTGGTTCGTCTGTGCGGACATGAATGGCGAACTGATGTACCGGTTAAATTTAAAGGGACCGATCGGTCTGGTGATCGGCAGCGAAGGAGACGGCGTTGGAAGACTCGTCAGGGAGAAGTGCGACATGGTTGCATCGATCCCCATGAAGGGGGATATTGATTCGCTGAACGCTTCCGTAGCCGCAGGTGTGCTTGCGTATGAGATCGTCAGACAGCGTCTGGGCTAGTACCCGCAGAGACAGCGATGCCTGAGGCTCTGGTACCGGGAAGACAGGTCCGGTCTGATGTGAGATGGAGATGAGGAAAGATGAAGAAGAATAGAATTGTGGTTCTGACCGCCTGTGCGGCGCTGATGGTGTCGGTGAACGGCTGCCAGAGCCAGAAGGCATCTGTGGCGGACTCCCGGGGGATCGCTGCGGAGAGTACAGCAGCTTTGACAGAAGAATCGCTGACAGAAGAGCCGCAGCTGACCGGAGAAGCGGAGACGGCCAGGGAACCGGAGGCGACCGGTGAATCAGAGACTGCCGGCGGACAGGAGAGCCAGGCGCTGGTAACTGTTGAGGCGGAAGCGGTTCCGCTGTATTCAAAGCCGGCGGGGAGCAATGTAAGAACGCCGCAGGCTTCCGGTACGACGACCTACAGTAATAACTCGGTGACACTGGATGCGTCCAATCTGTCTCAGGGGTATGTGATGGTGCAGTATACGGGCGGTTCCTCCAAGATCAAGGTTCAGGTAATCAAGAGCGGCGGAGAGACATACACGTATGATTTAAACGCCAGATCCTCTTATGAGGTGTTCCCGATGTCCGAAGGCAACGGAAGTTATACGGTGCGGGTATTGGAGCAGGTACAGGGCAACCAGTATGCGGTGAAGTTCAGTCAGGATCTGTCGGTAAGTCTGTCGGATCAGTTTGCACCGTTTTTATATCCGAATCAGTATGTGAATTTTACTGCGGACAGCAGTGTGGTACAGAAAGGCGCGGAGGTGGCTGCCTCTGCTGCGGATGCGCTGGATGTGGTTTCGTCTGTTTATAATTACGTGGTATCCAATATTACATATGATACGGCAAAAGCCAATTCCGTTCAGTCCGGATATCTCCCGAACTGCGATTCTGTCCTGGCTCAGAAGAAGGGAATCTGTTTCGATTACGCCGCGGTAATGACGGCGATGCTTCGCTCCCAGAATATACCCACGAAACTGGTGGTGGGATATACCGGCAGTCTGTATCACGCATGGATTAATGTTTATATCGAGGGCCAGGGCTGGGTGGACAATATCATCTACTTTGACGGCCATGACTGGAAACTGATGGATCCGACATTCGCCTCTTCCGGCAAGGGAGATCCGGCGATTGAGGAGTATATCAAGAACAGCTCGAATTATAAGGCAAAATACTCGTATTAAAATTTCATAATAAAGGAGAAGCGATACATGGCAAAGGAATTGAAAAAACATTATTCCGCCCGGGAGCTTTCGGCTTTCTGTCTTCAGATATCTCTTCTGCTTCGCGCGGCAATCCCTCTTGACGAGGGATTGTCTGTTATGGCGGAGGATGCGGCAGATGAAGAAGAGAAAAAGATTCTGCTGCACATGTCTGAAGAAGTGGAACTGGGGAGTCCGTTTTCGGTTGTTTTGCAGGAAGTGGGAAGTTATCCATCCTATGTAATCAAGATGGCGAAGCTGGGGGAGGAGACAGGGACCCTGGATCAGATGATGGCGTCCCTTTCCGAATACTATGAAAAAGAATCCATACTGATGAAGAGCATCAAAAACGCGGTGACGTATCCGATTATCATGATTTTTATGCTTCTGGTTGTTTTGTTCGTTCTGTTTACAAAGGTAATGCCCATCTTTGAAAGCGTTTATGAACAGCTGGGAGCCCGCTTAAGTCCGGTATCCATGGCGGCGACGAGACTGGGCGGTATGTTCAGCGGCGTGGCTCTTGCGGCGGGCGTTCTTCTGGCTGTTGTGGCCGGCATCATCTGGCTGTTGGGAAGAGGCGGAAAAAAGATCGGGGCAGTCGAGCACGTGGCGGATCGTTTTAAGAGAAAGAGCCGGATTGCGCTGGCAGTGGCAAACCGCAGATTTACTTCTGTACTGGCTCTGACGCTTCACAGCGGTCTGGAACTGGAAAAAGGCATGGAACTGGCGGCAGAACTGGTGGAGAATCCGGCAGTGGAAGAAAAGATTAAGGCATGCGGCGAGGAACTGGAGACAGGAACCGATTATTACAGCGCTATGAAGAATACCGGTCTGTTTGGCGGATTTCATGTTCAGATGATCAAGGTGGGAGTCAGAAGCGGCCGGCTTGATCAGGTGATGGAGGAGATTTCCAGAAGCTGTGAAGAGGAAGCGGATACGGCACTGGACAACATGGTGAACCGGCTTGAACCGACGATGGTTGCTGTTCTTGCCGTCGCTGTGGGTCTGATTCTCCTCTCTGTCATGCTGCCCCTTGTCGGTGTGCTTTCGGCCATTGGATAAGAGGTGAGCCTATGAAAAGATGGAAACAGACAGTGAAGGAACTGTATGGCTACGTCCTGTCCGTTGTGGTATTTGTGTGTGTGCTGGCGCTTTTTGTCACGGGAATTCTGTTTTTTTCAAAGAAGGCCGATGCGAGAGGCGCGGATACGCTGCGGGATGCCATACGGAGAGCTTCCGTGCAGTGCTATGCCATTGAAGGCAGATATCCGCCCAGTGTGGATTATCTGGAGGAAAATTACGGGATTTTGATTGACCGGGATAAGTATGATGTCTTTTACAGTGGATTTGCATCCAATTTTATGCCGGATATTACGGTCAATCTTCACGAACAATAGCTGGGAGGTGCGCGGATGGGCCGCAGAAATGATCATAAGGGACAGCTGGTAAATACATTGTTTACCATGCTTCTGTTCCTCGTATTTGTGCTCTGTGCGCTGTTTGCGGTGTTAATCGGAGGAAAGGTCTACGAGAATATCAATGCCAGGACGGAATCGACCTACCGCGGCGATGTGGCGCTGAGCTATATAGCCAACAAGGTGAGGCAGGGCGATGCGGATGGAATGGTGGGCCTGACTGAGATGGAGGGGATCACTGTTCTCCAGCTAAAGCAGGAGATCAACGGTTCTGAATACGTCACTTATATCTACTACAGGGATGGAAAGCTTTGGGAACTGTTCACCGATACGGAGAGCGGTCTCGGTGTAAATGACGGCTATGAAATTCTGGAGTGTGACGAAGTGGTAATGTCCATGGACGGAGGACTGTTTTCAGCCTCGACCAGTGGAGATGGGGGCGGCCGGATCTGGCTGTCTTTAAGAAGCGGAGGATGAGACGATGAGGAGGAAACAGCATTCGGGTATCTTCATGATGGAGATGATCATGGTGGTCTTCTTTTTCATTCTCTGTGCCAGCATCTGTATTCTGGTCTTCGTGAAGGCGGACCGGATGAGCCGGGAGGCCGCGGATTTAAACCAGTCGGTACTGATTGCCCAGAGCGTCGCAGAGGTATGGAAGTCGGAGGGGACGGAGGGGCTTAAACAGCGCTTTGACGCCGACGGCCCTGCAGCAGACCGTAACTCCGCAACAGATGAAGAAGGCGCCCGGAACAGATATGTAATGGAATTTGATAAAAACGGAAGCAGTGCAAAAAACACTCCGGCTGGCAGCGGAGATGAAAGAACGAGTGAGAAAGTCTATACAGCAGTGCTTTCGGCGGATGAAGCGGAGGGCTCGGCGGAGATAACCGTCAGCCGTGAGGAAAACAGCGTCTACACGCTCTCTGTAAGCCGCCACGAGTGAGAACAGGGGTAACAGGAGGAAACAGATGGCTAAGCAGGAGAGCGGATTTAAGGCGAATATTGGAAGTTCTTCTCTGATACTGATTTTTATCGTCATGTGTCTCGTTACATTCGGGATGCTGTCCTTAACCTCTGCCAGGAGTGATTTAAGCCTTGCGAACAGGAATGCGGATGCGGTTGCGGAATATTACAGGGCTGATACGGAAGGCGAGGCATTTTACCGCATGGTGGCAGGGGAAGTAAAGGCGGCATGTGCCGGCGCCGCAGGACAGGAGGAGCGTCTCGCGCTGCTTAAGACATCTCTGGGAGAGTACCTCAGAGACGGAGTCGCGGTGACGGAAGTATCCATGGCACGTGCACAGGCGCTTCACATCGAGCTGGAACCGGATTTGGACGGTGACGGTTCTGTGCGTGTAGCGAAATGGAATGTGATTCAGACAGAAGATTATGAAATAGACGATTCCATGCCGGTATGGGGCGGAACGGTTAATTCCGAAGAGAAGTAGGCTGTTTCCGGGTTCCGGCGGGAAAGAAAGACAGGGAGAGTTGCAGGTATGAAGGTAATTGATTTGTTGAGTTCGGCTGTGGAACAGAATGCATCGGATATCTTTCTGGTACCAGGCATGCCGTTCTCTTATAAGCTGGGCAGCAGGATTGTCTGCCAGAACGAGGAAAAACTGTTTCCTGCACAGATGGAAACACTGATTACAGAGCTTTATGAGCTGGCAGGGAACCGCAGCATGGAGAAGGTGAGAGAGCATGGGGATGATGATTTCTCCTTCGCCCTTCCGGGGGTATCGAGATTCCGTTCCAGTGTGTTTCGTCAGAGGGGATCGCTGGCTGCCGTAATCCGGGTGGTTACGTTCGATCTGCCGGATTATGAGACGCTGCATATTCCGCAGAATATCATCGATATTGCTCAGATGACCAAGGGGTTCGTTCTGGTTACAGGACCGGCTGGAAGCGGCAAGAGTACGACGCTGGCCTGTATCATTGATAAGATCAATCATACGAGAAACGCACACGTCATTACTCTGGAGGACCCGATCGAATACCTGCACCGCCATAAGAAGAGTGTGGTAACGCAGAGAGAGATCGTGACGGATACGGACAGCTACGTGTCAGGGCTCCGGGCGGCACTTCGCCAGGCGCCGGATGTCATTCTGGTCGGTGAGATGCGTGATTATGAGACGATCCAGATCGCCATGACAGCGGCGGAGACGGGCCATCTCGTCATCTCTACTCTTCACACGGTTGGGGCGGCCAATACCATAGACCGTATCATCGACAATTTTCCGCCCAATCAGCAGCAGCAGATCCGGATGCAGATCTCTATGGTTATGCAGGCGGTGGTGTCACAGCAGCTGATCCCTACGGTGGATGGCGGTGTTTATCCGGCTTTTGAGATTATGTTCTTTAATAATGCGATTCGAAATATGATCCGCGAGTCCAAGACGCATCAGATCGACAGTGTGATCGCCACAGGACAGGCAGAAGGTATGATCTCCATGGATACCAGCCTTTTAAACCTGTATAAGAAGGGCATGATTACGAAAGAGAGCGCTGTCATCTACAGCAGCAACAGCGAACTGATGGCGAAAAAAATTGAGCGCCAGGGTTAGGGATTAAGCATATTTTTCCCATAATCAGTTATACTATCCGTAAGACAAGACTGGAGGGTGAACTGATTATGAGAACAGATAAAAGAAAAGTAGCGCTCATCGGTACCGGTATGGTGGGCATGAGCTATGCATATTCCATGTTGAATCAGAATATCTGTGATGAGCTGGTTCTGATTGATATTAACAAAAAGAGGGCAGAAGGCGAGGCGATGGATTTAAACCATGGGCTTGCCTTTTCTGCGTCCAATATGAAGATTTACGCGGGGGAGTATAAGGACACGTCAGACGCGGATATTGCCGTGATCTGTGCCGGTGTGGCACAGAAGCCGGGAGAAAGCAGGCTCAACCTGTTAAAACGAAATGCAGCGGTGTTTAAATCGATTGTGGACCCTGTTACGGAGTCGGGCTTTAACGGGATATTCCTGGTAGCGACTAATCCGGTGGATATCATGACGCGGATCACGTATGCGCTTTCCGGATTTAATCCGCGGAGAGTGCTGGGAAGCGGGACCGCTTTGGATACTGCCAGGCTGCGCTATCTCCTGGGAGAATCTCTTTCTGTCGATCCGCGGAACGTTCACGCCTATGTGATGGGGGAACACGGGGACAGCGAGTTTGTACCATGGAGCCAGGCGATGATCGCCACGAAACCCATCCTTTCATTATGTGAGGAACAGGGAGAGGGCGGTATGGAAGTGATCTGCGGGGATGAGTTAAAGCGGATTGAGGAAGACGTGCGTGGAGCGGCATACCAGATCATCGAGGCAAAGAGTGCCACATACTACGGTATCGGTATGGCGCTTTCCAGAATCACGAGGGCGATTCTGGGAGATGAAAACAGTGTTCTGACCGTATCCGCCATGCTGCGCGGTGAGTACGGGCAGAATGACGTATATGCCGGTGTTCCTTGCATTATCAATAAAAACGGCATTTTCCGCGTGCTGCCGCTGGACTTAAGCGAGGAGGAAAAACGACGCCTCGGTGAGTCCTGTGATACACTCAGGGCCAGTTTCGACGAATTGGAACAGTAAAGGCAGCCGTTCGGTTCGTGAAGGTGACACGGAAAAACGAAAATACAGAAAAAGGACCAGCCGTCCGGTTGAGCGGCTAGTCCTTTTTCTTTTCTCCCGTGGCCTTAGATTCTTTGCGTTCTTCAGCGTTTTCTTCGTCTTCATCTTTTACATATTCCAGAATTGCGCTGATATCACAGTCCAGATATTTGCAGACTCTCGCCATCAGGGCAAGGTCGACGCGGGAGACCTTGTTGTTGCAGTAATTATTCAGCTGAGTCCGCTGTATTTCACAGTGGTAACAGACTTTGTTCTTGCTTTCGCCCTTTTCACAGATTAAGTCGGCCAGCTTAATATTAATATGCCCCATATAACGCCTCCTTCCGTATAGTGATATTATATTCAAATATATGTGCGAAAATAAGATGTATTTATATAGATATATTTTAACAGATGTATTAAAATACAGGTACAGCGCTATTCGAAAAGGAGAGGAAGTACCGTATGAAGAGATTGTCCTGTTTTGCAGCAGCGGTTATTGTGATGGTGACACTATACAGAATGATACCACATTATGAGATATTAGCCCAGTACAGTTTCAGTTCGCCCGGCAGCAGGGAGACGACAATTCTTGCCGTCAGCCACACCGTTGGGCCTGCGCTCTACGCATCGGGAGAAACTATTTTAAGACTGCACAGAAAACTGAATTACGATGTTCCTTCCAGCCGGGTTATTCTTATGATTTATGGAAAGAAAAGCGATGTGGAGAAGGGGAAATGCAGTGCGATTATGATTTATGAGGGAGAGGATGGCAGCAGGGAAGAAGATGCAGGAATTGTATTCTTAAAATGACCGGAGACATGCAGGGCGGTTGGCGCAGTGAGGGGATTCCACTTACTTATCTGGTATACAAAATAAAAAAACCCTTGAATATTCAAGGGTTTCAACCAGCTGATGACGGGACTCGGACCCGTGACCTCCTCACTACCAATGAGGTGCGCTACCACCTGTGCCACATCAGCGTCTTATGTTTTAGCTCGTCAAGCGAACCTCATATATAGTAGCATGAGAAATTATATTTGTCAACAGAAAAAATATAAAAATTTATATCTTTTTTATCTGAATCGAGAATCTTTGACGGAAGCTTTTTTCCGTGGTATACTGTTCCCACGTGGCGACAGGAGGTATTTCATGAAGAAGAAACGCAGAAAAAGAAAAAGTGCATGGGCTGTTTTTTTCAAACCCATTAAAGTAATATTCTCGATTTTTTTAATTCTGATGATTCTCGGGCTGGGAGCCGGCGGCATCGTATATTTGAAGTTCGGGGATGAGATTTCGGCCTGTAAGGAACGGGCGGATCAGATTGTGGCACAGTCGAAGAGAGAAGATTTTTCACAGCCGTCGGATACCAGAATCTACGATTCCTCGGGACAGGTGATCGGTATTATCAATACGGGACATTATGAGTACGTGCCAATTACGGAGATCAGCGAGAATCTGCAGAACGCATATATTGCCCAGGAGGACAAGCGCTTTTATCAGCATCACGGTGTAGATATTATCGGCCTTGCGAGGGCGGGAGTGGCTCTGGTTAAGAATAAGGGGGAGATTACCCAGGGCGGCAGTACCATCACGCAGCAGGTGATCAAAAATACGTATCTGACACAGGAAAAATCATTTACAAGAAAGATTACGGAGATCTTTGCGGCACCGCAGATGGAAGAAAAGTATTCCAAGGCCGATATCCTGGAATTTTACTGTAATACCAATTTCTATGCAAACCGCTGTTACGGAGTGGCCAAGGCCAGCCTCTTTTATTTTGACAAAGAGGCTAAGGATCTGACTGTCTGGGAGGCGGCTACCCTTGCAGGAATCAGCAATAATCCGTCGCGCTATAATCCGGTGGCCCATCCGGAAGCGGCGCTGGAAAAAAGAAATAAAATTATCGACAACATGCAGAAAAATGGCATGCTTACTGAGGAAGAGTGTGAGACAGCCAAGGCGCAGCCGCTTACGGTGGCTAAGGTGACAGAGGAAGGAACGAAGGAGACATACCAGTCCAGCTATGCAGTCCACTGTGCGGCCCAGGAACTGATGAAGAACGACGGTTTCGAGTTTGAATACACCTTTGCCGATGAGGCTGCCTATAATGACTATAAGGAGCGCTATCAGGAAGCGTATCAGGAGAAGAGCGATCTGATCCGCAACGGTGGTTTTGAGATTCATACCAGCCTCGACAGCACGCTTCAGACACAGCTTCAGGCCGGGATAGATGAAACGCTGGCGAAGTTTACCGACGTTTCGGAGAACGGGAAATACGCGCTTCAGGGGGCTGCTGTCTGTATCGACAACCGGACGGGTTATGTTGTGGCCATTTCCGGAGGACGAGGCACGGACGATGAATATAACAGAGGCTTTTTGAGCAGACGTCAGCCCGGATCGACGATCAAACCGCTGATCGACTATGCTCCTGCCTTTGAAACCGGTTATTACTATCCGTCGAGAATGGTTAATGACCATTTGTTCGATAAGGGGCCGAAGAACAGCGGCAATAAATATTACGGTGAGGTCTCTGTGAGGGAGGCGCTGAACCGAAGCTTAAACACGGTCGCCTGGCAGGTGCTGGCAGATATCGGCGTGGACTATGGAATGAGCTATCTCGACAAAATGCATTTTGTAGGACTCAGCTATCTGGATAACTGGAATACCAGCATGAGCATCGGCGGATTTACCGAGGGCGCCCGCGTTGTGGACATGGCGAGGGGCTACTCTGTTCTGGCTAATGGAGGAATGTACAGCAACAATACGTGTATCACCGGCATTGACAGTCAGTATGAGGGCGACCTCTATCAGGAGAATCAGCCGGAAGAACGTATTTTTACGGAAGACACGGCATATATGGTAACCGATGTCCTAAAAGGAACCTTAAATCAGCCATACGGTACCGGTTATGGACTGGGACTGCCGATACCGGCAGCAGGTAAGACGGGAACGACCAACAGCAGTAAGGATACCTGGTTCTGCGGCTATACAAAGTATTACACCACAGCTGTCTGGGTTGGCTACGATACCCCGAAAGCCATGCCGGGCGTGTACGGAAAGACGTATGCCGGAAAAATCTGGTATGATTTTATGAAACAGTGCAACGAAGGCCTTCCGGCTGAGGACTGGGTAATGCCGTCAACAGTCGCCTACTATAATGTGGACTCCAGAGGTGAGAAGACCAGTCAGGAGACCGGGAAGCAGGATCTGTTTTCTTCTGTGGCAGAACAGAATGCGAGGTCCAACTCGAAGAAGTGGGATGAGGAACAGAAGATGAAGGAGGAAAATGCCAGAGCTGCTGCTGAGCAGGCTTCGAGAGACGCCGCGGCACAGGGGCAGGAGCAGGCGGCTGCAGGGCTTACCGCTCTGATCGGTGAATTAAACGCTCTTGCGTACCAGGATGATACTACGCAGGAAAAGATCAGCCAGGGCCGGACGATGCTGGAGATGCTGGACGGTACAGAACAGTACGAGGCGTTAAAGCAGCAGTTTGATGAGGCGGCAGCCAGGGCGGGATCTCTTCCGTATGAGGAACAGACCGTTCCGCCATCCCAGGAGATCGGGCCGGGAATTACCCATGAGGCGAGACCTGGCGAGGCCCCGTCAGCTTCACAGGATATCACCTCCGGTCAGGCTCCGGGCGTACAGCCGGGCGCGGCTCCGGGAGGTATCGAAGCAGTGGGACCGGGCGGCCTGTAAAGAACCGGGAGTTACGAAAAAAGGTTATGAAAAACAGAACATTTTAGGGTTGCTTTTTATTGGGATAGCTGTTATGCTAGATGAGGATTTATGAAAATCATAAAAATAAACGATGAAAGGAAGTGAACCAGAGTGGAAGGTCGAAGTCAGAAGATGGAAGCAGACAATTATCATAAGCGGGTGGTAGTGTGGGCAGAGTCGATGACTTCGGAACTGCTCTGTCTTCACTGCCGTTAAAGAATCGTCTTTTGCGCTTATGATAGCCATTTCCTGAGGGTCTGCGCCTCAGGGATGGCTATTTTTGCGTGCTGCTTCCACGGTAAACCACACTTAAAAAATATGGTTCAAATGGAAGGAGAAAGAAAATGCAGGAGAATTTTAGCATGGAAGAACTGATGGATCTGCTGTTTACCCGTCAGTTCCGTAAATTGAAAGATATTTTGACAGAGATGAACGAGGTGGATATTGCCACTTTTATTGAAGAACTGGATTCAGAGAAGACCGTGGTGGTCTTCCGGATGCTGCCAAAGGAACTGGCGTCGGACGTGTTTGCCTGCCTGGAGGTAGATAAGCAGGAGCACATTATCAACAGCATCACGGATTATGAGCTGGGTACCATTGTAGATGATTTGTTCGTGGATGATGCGGTTGATATGCTGGAGGAACTCCCGGCCAGTGTGGTAAAGCGTGTTCTGAAAAACGCGAGACCCGATACGAGAAAATTGATCAACCAGTTTTTAAATTACCCGGATAACAGCGCCGGCAGTATTATGACGGCAGAGTATGTCGGGCTTAAGCAGTCCATGACCGTGGAGCAGGCATTTGCCTATATCCGGAAAAACGGTGTGGATAAAGAGACCATTTACACCTGCTATGTCATGGATGAAAAGAGGAGACTGGAAGGTGTAGTTACGGTTAAGGACTTACTGATGAACCCCTACGAGGAAGTAATCGGAAATATCATGGATACCCATGTTATCAAGGCATTTACCACCGAAGATCAGGAAGAAGTGGCGGACAGCTTCCAGAAATACGACCTTTTAAGCCTTCCGGTAGTAGATCATGAAGAACGCCTCGTCGGTATTGTAACGGTGGATGACGTGGTCGATGTCATGGAACAGGAGGCTACCGAGGACTTCGAAAAAATGGCTGCCATGCTTCCCAGCGAGAAACCGTATTTAAAGACAGGCGTCTTTCAGCTGGCCAAAAACAGAATTGCCTGGCTTCTGATTCTGATGGTCAGCAGCATGATAACCGGCGGAATCCTGGCAAAATACGAGGCTGCCTTTGCCGTGATCCCGCTTCTGGTAACCTTCATTCCCATGCTGACCGACACCGGTGGCAACGCGGGAAGCCAGAGCAGCACCATGATTATCCGTGGTATGGCGGTAGGTGAGATTGAACCGGGCGACTTATTTAAAGTGCTCTGGAAAGAACTGCGGGTAGGCGTTATCGTTGGCATGATTCTGGGCTTTGTCAATTACGTTCGTCTCGTAATTCTTTATCCGGGCAGAGAAATGCTGTGTCTGACCGTTGTGCTGAGCCTGATGGCCACCGTTATTATTGCCAAGACCATTGGCTGCATGCTCCCGATCGCGGCTAAAGTGTTCCATATGGATCCGGCCATTATGGCGGCGCCGCTGATTACGACGATCGTCGATGCGGTGAGTTTGATTATTTATTTCCAGCTGGCGTGTACGCTGCTGGGCTTATAGAAAATTATGAACTGACTGTTTAAACATAATAACCGTTTTCAAAGTGAATCTCGTTTTTTATCTCTTGTTTTTACTTCTGAAGCCTGTACCCAGCCCCAATGATGGAGGAGACTGCATGCGTGGGGCGAGCAACCATTGTCGGTGTGATTGAGCAGTACAACATCCC
>OJZY01000003.1_pt1 | contig 238076 bp, 214 predicted proteins | sample 1613531 | NCBI WGS metagenome assembly OJZY01 (sample SAMN04436864, study PRJEB24849) | human gut metagenome | biome: human gut; feature: NICU; material: stool | host: Homo sapiens | place: USA: Saint Louis, MO | collected 2011-09-25 | reverse complement strand
TTGAAATAACTTCTGCTGCTGGAAAGGATACGTTTATGAGTAATATTAAAGATGTAGCAGCATTAGCTGGAGTATCTGTTCCTACTGTTTACAAAGCTTATAGCAATACGTATTTTACCAGCCCTGAAATAAGGGAAAAAGTATATGCAGCTGCAAAAGAGCTGGGGTACGTACCGAAAACAGTAAACAGGACCGGGGGAAAGGAAAGCAAGAGGACAGTGGCATTGTTTTTAGATGAGATTGTGAATCCGTTTTATAGCGCCATGGTGAGGGAAACGTCTAAGGAATTGGAACATAAGGGATATCAACTTGCTGTAATGTATAACGGTAACAGCGCGTCTGTAGAACGGGAAAATTTTGAAGTGGCCATTGCCCATAAGTATGACGGCATTATTTTTGTGCCGTCTCCTGAAGGGGACGGAGAACTGGTAAAGCAGCTGGGTGCGAAGCGTTTTCCGCTGCTTCAGTTGTTTCGGACAGTTTACCCCAATCTGGACACGCTGCTGATTGATGATGAACTGGGGACATATCTGGCTGTGAAGCATCTTCTTCAAAGTGGCCATAAGAAGATCATGCTGATCAGCAAGACCAATCCGGCGCTTGTTAAACGCGAGGTTGGATATGCCAGGGCATTTGCTGAAGAGAGGCTGGAAGTGGATAATGATTGTCTTTACCTCATGAGCTATGCAGATTGTGCCAAAGAGATGATCAAGGAAAAGATACACGCGGTACAGCCAACGGCAATCCTGTCAGTCGGAGAATCTACCAGCATTAATGTAATTCAGGCGCTTTCCGAAATGAATCTGTCCATTCCAGAAGATATCAGCTTTATTATTTATGATGATTTACCCTGGACAGCTGTTTATGGCATTACTACAGTAGCACATTCTTACGAGTCGATCGGCAGGCTCATAGCAGAGATGATTGACAACCAGTTTAACAAACGGGAAAACGGATCAGGGGAACCGCCTGCAAGGCTGGTGCTGGACCCGCGGCTGGTAGCAAGGAAATCGGTTAAAATATTGCTGTGATGATTGCCTGCCACATTATTTGGAGGTATTTTATGAAGAAAAAGTATTGGAAAAAATCTATGGTGTTAGGATTGACCGTATTATCAGCACTATTGTTCACAGGATGTGGAAAAGGAAATGATAAAACGGACACAACGGCGGGACAGTCTTCCGCTATAAGTCAGACGGATGCAGAGGTGGTACCTGAAAATAAGACGGAGAAGAGCGAAGCCGGTGACAATGGTACAGAAGACAAGGCTTTTAAATTTGTGTTTGCTGAACACGTAGCTAACGTTGAAGAACAGGCACCTCAAGTATATGCTGTAGTACAGGCATACATGAAGGAACATCCGAACGTAACCATTGAACTGCAGGGAACCTCCTCTGACGATCAGATCCGTAATATTAAGATGGCAGCTCAGAATGGCTCACTTCCTGAACTGTTCTGGATGGAGCAGGGAGGCGCGGTAGAGATGGCAAATGAGGGATATCTTGCCGACTTAACGAACGAAATTAATTCTGACCAGGCCTTTGTGGATGGTTTCCTGCCGGGGATGCTGGATTCCTTGAAGATTGATGGGAAAATTTATGGAATACCATGCGAACTTCAGTCCAACGGCATCTGGCTGAACAAAGCCCTGTTTGACCAGTATGGTCTGGAATTTCCTGTAACATATGAGGAATTTATTCATTGTGCCGAAGTGTTCCGTTCCAATGATATTATTCCGATGGCGCAGGGAGCGAAAGACACCTTTACTGCATGGGCATTTGAAAACATGCACTGCAGATACGGTTTCTTCGACCATATTGACGGTATTATCGCAGGTACGGATAAATGGAAGAACGATGACTATCTGAAGTTCTACGAGAAGCTTGCCGATATGCGGGATAAGGGAGTCTTTCCTGACAATGTAACAACAATGAGTTATGATCAGTCTGTTGAGGCCTTTTTGGGCGGAAAAGCGGCGATGCTTAACTCTGGCGTATGGGATACCAAGAAATTTGATCAGAGTAGTCTGGCTCAGTCTGTTTATTACTGGTGGGGACCGACTTTTAGTGACGGAACAGGCAATCAGAATGTTTCAATGAAGGCGCCTGCCCATCCTTACTGTGTTTCTGCCAAAGTACAGAAAGAGGATCCGGAACTATACGAAGTCATCGTGGATTTCCTGAAATTTTATTACGGGGAGCAGGGAACTGGAATCATTGCGAGAGATAATCAGAGTATTCCGGTTACCACATACGACGGAGAGATTGACGAGGAAAAATATCCGGTATTCGCAAGAGTAATGGAAAAGATGAATGATGACTGGGAAAGTCCTGCAGCATGCCCGGATATGTATATCCCAGGTCAGCTCATAAATCAGTACAGGGAGAGTATGATTGGTGTAATTAACGGGATCTATACACCGGAAGAAGCTCTTGAATATATGGATGAACAGCAGAGCACAATCCAGTAACATTCTTTGGCGCTGCCATAACAGGCAGCGCCATTTCTGACTCAAAAGGAGAGATGGTATGCATTGGTTCAGTACCAAAAAGACAAAAATATTAATGGTAGCACCGGCAATTATTCTATTTCTGCTGTATATTATTATCCCTGTCTTTATGGCGTTTTACTATGGATTCACCAATTTCACGGGAATCGGTAAGCCTGAGTTTTTAGGCTTTCGGAACTACATAACGCTGTTCAAAGATAAAATTTTTTATATCGCATTAAAAAATACAGGACTTGTTCTGGCAATGTCTCTGCTTCTCATAGTGCCCTGTTCTTTTGGATTGTCTTTGCTGTTTGCCAGAAAAATGCGGGGAGGGAAGTTAGTAAAAGCCTTCTGCTTTTCTCCCAATATTATCAGCCCGATCTTAATTGGTCTGATCTGGGTGTTCATTCTGGATCCCAAAATCGGACTCATTAATGCATTCCTTCGGTACATTAACGTGTCTGCCCAGCCGGAATGGATTGGAGGGAAGACCCTGACACCCTATTGTGTAGGCGTCATTTTCCTTTGGCAGACTTTGGGCTACAACGCTACCATATTTCTGGCGGGGATTAAAATGGTGCCTCCAGAACTTTATGAGGCATCGGAAATTGATGGGGCAGGAAATATGCAGCAGCTGATCTATATCACATTTCCCATGATCAGGCAGACGATTATAATCGTGATGCTTCTTGTCATTACAGGGTGTTTCAAGATATTTGAGATAGTTTATCAGCTGACCGGCGGCGGACCGAACCACATGTCAGATCTGTTAGTGACTTATATGTATTATTCCACATTCACATCATCGCGGTATGGGTATGGTATGAGTATTGCATCGGTGACATTCCTGATTTCCGCCCTGTTTGCGGTCATCTACCTCTATGTCACGAGAGAACAGGTCGGAGAGGAGGAGTAAGCGGCCATGATGAATGAAAAGAAGAAAAAGAAGGCCGGAGCGGCAGTGTTGTCCATTTTTACTGTTATAATTACGGCAATACTTATGATTCCGTTTCTTTGGCTGGTGGTGCTGGCCTTTAAGACAAATACTCAGATTATGAATGAGCCGTTTGCATTGCCGGAGTCATTGAACTGGGACAATTTTAAAAATGCGCTGGCTATTTTGCCACTTGGAAGTATGTATAAAAATACGATTATTATCGTGGTATTTACCCAGATCCTCTGCCTTCTGGTGACCTTTTCTTGCTCTTTTGCGCTGACAAGGCTGAAATTCCGAAACAGAAAGCTTCAAAATGGAATCTATTTATTTTTATTGTCAGGGCTTATGATTCCAACTTATATTTTGCTGTTCCCGATTTACAGAATAAATATAGCATTAAAGATTGTGAATACGTATCTGTCTGTCATACTGCCTTTGGCGGCATCCTCTGTTTCCTTTAATACGCTTTTGTTTGTCGGTTTTTTAAAAGGCTTTTCAAAGGATATTGAAGAGGCGGCTATTATAGATGGCTGCAGCCTGATGAAACTTTGTACCTGCATTACAATCCCATTAATTAAGCCTGTGCTGGCTACGGTTACAGTATTCAATGTGCTTTATGTATGGAATGAATTTCCGCTGGAGGTTACCCTGATCCAGAATCCTGCCATGCGCACAATTTCGATGGGGGTGTCTATGTTCCGCGGAAAATACAGCATTGATTACGGGGGACTTGTAGCAGGAGCCCTGCTTATTTTGGTGCCTCAGCTGGTATTCTACGGATTTTTCCAGAAGTATGTGGTGGAAGGTCTGACTGCGGGGGCGGTTAAGGGATAATTGAATTAAAAAAACACATAAAGGAGATTGCTATGAAACACAGACCAAGCTATCATTTTTTACCTGAAAAAAACTGGATGAATGACCCCAATGCAACAATTTATTTTAAAGGTGAGCATCATCTGTTTTACCAATATAATCCTACAGACTGGCACTGGGGAAATCTTCATTATGGACATGCCGTGAGCAGGGATTTACTGCACTGGGAACATAAACCAATTGCTTTATATCCGGCTCTGGACAGAGGGGAGACTCACTGTTATTCCGGATGCAGCTATATTAATAACGGTCAGATTGAATTGCTTTATACCAGTGTAGGACAGGGAGACCGGTGCCAGAATAGTGGCTCCGAGCAGTGGGTAGCTACGACAAAGGACGGGATAAACTGGAAACAGATACCTGATAATCCGGTTATGAGGAGTACGGATGCTCCGACAATCCGGTTGACCGAGTGGCGTGATCCTTTCGTATTCCGGTGGAAAGGAAAATACTATTGTCTGGTAGCGGGAATTGTGGATGAAAAATATGGTGCTGTTCATTTATACACGACAGATGATTTTCGGTCATGGACGTATGTTAACGAGTTCTTTCGTAATACATGCGCGAAAGAGGTTATGGAATGCCCTAATTTGATTGTTTATGGGGATAAGGTGCTGTTTATCCATTCTATATGGGATATTCGTGTTTTGCGTTGGTTTATAGGTACCATTACAGATGAAGGAAAGCTGGAGGTTTTTAATCAGGGAAGTGTAGATTACGGTGATTTTTTTGCCTCACAGATTTCCTTTGATGAGAAAGGGCGGACGCTGATGTGGGGGTGGCTTCGGGAAGATCCCAGAAGAGGCCTTTACACGGATGGAGAATGGTCCGGTGTCCAGGCAATTCCGAGAGTGATATCCATTAATCATGAAGATGAACTGGTTCAGGAGCGTCTGCCGGAATTTGAGACTCTGCGCCGGACAGATGAAGCGGTTCGACTTCAGAATTTTACTGGAAGATATGAATTTCAAACGGTATCCGGCGCAGCTGAAATCGAAGGGGATATTCAGTCTGATGATGTGTTTTCATTCCGTTTCCTGGCGGACGAAGAGAATCGGGAATATACCGATATTATTATTAACCCGCGGGAGGGTACTTACTATGCGCCAATGGAGGAGAGCAGCCTGATTAAATCCGTGGATAAGAAGCCAATTTTAGGATATTTCAAACGTAAGGAAGATGGAGTCGTCCATTTGGATATCCTGATTGACCATTCTGTAGCAGAGATCTTTATCAATGGCAGTTCAGCCATGACACTGAGAATTTATCCTCAGTTGGAGGGAGGCAGAATGTCTGTTAAATCAAAGGGAATTATAAAAGAAGCCGAGATTCATATCTATGAAATAAGGCTCTAAGGAGGCGATAAAATGAAATGCTGTTTTAGAATACCTACAACAGGAGCATTTGGGGATCCGATTGATGAGAATCCGTCAGGCGCTATGATGGAAGCCGGATTTAAAAGTGTGGGTTTAGACTGGCGTTACCAGCTGTTCCGAGTACCGGCCGCGGGTCTGCAGGAGGGGCTGAATGGGATCAGAGCAATGGGATTTTCGGGATTGAACCTGACTATTCCTCATAAGATCGCTGCTGTGCCTTATATGGATGGCCTGTCTGAGAGCGCTGCTCTCATAGGTGCGATCAATACTATAATGATAAAAGATGGGAAATTATATGGAGAAAATACGGATGGAAAAGGTTTTATAATCGGACTTCGGGAAAATGGTATCTCTATGAGCGGAAAGCGGATCGTTATTCTGGGAGCGGGAGGCGCCGCAAGGGCCATCAGTGTGGAATGCGCGCTGGCGGGGGCTGTTCAGTTGACGATTATCAACCGGACGGAGGCAAAAGGCAGAGAACTGGCAGAGTTGATTGCAAAGAAAACCAGCTGTGCCGCAGAATTTGTGCACTGGACAGAGAAGGTAAGAATTCCATCTTGCGATATTCTGGTAAATGCCACGAATATTGGTCTGTACCCGGATGAATCATTACCGGATATCGATTACGAATCCATCGACCAAAACATGGTAGTACAGGATATTATTACCAATCCGGCGTACACTCCTTTCCTCCAAAAGGTGGACCGTCTGGGAGCGCATACGCTGGATGGACAGAGTATGCTTGTTTATCAGGGAGCTCTGGCAGTGGAACTGTGGACGGGGAAGAAGCCTGATCCAGAAGCGATGAGGAAGGCATTGAAAATGCTATCATAAACCTATCGAACGTGACCGCAGGTGACTTAGCAGGAGGCGGCAGTCAGGGGGACGGAGCAGTTGCAGAAGCTTCGCAGACAGGAGCGGTAAAGGCGGAAAGTGTCAAAAAAGAACCAGTTGATCACATGCGGTCAACCGGTTCTTTTTTGCCTGCTGATTTCTTTGTTTTATTTCCTCCGAATAAAACCACAAGGAACTGCACTTCCTATTCCCATTGAAAGAAGCGGATAGATAGTCCGCCGCAGACGACGGCAATCACCGCCATGACAATGAGCGAGGCCATTCCGTTCTCTGCAGGAAGTCCCAGGGACGTGGCTTTTAACAGCTTAATGCCCTGGGTCAGAGGCAGTACATCCGCGACTTTCTGCAGGGCTGCGGGCATGACCTCATATGGCAGTGTGGCGCCGGAAAAGATCAGCATCGGGAAATAGAGTAAGCTGGCGAGAACACTTGCAATTTTAATATTTGGTGATACGCCGCCTACCAGCATTCCGATACTGAACATGGAGATCATAACGAGGAAAAACGCTCCGATAAACGGCAAAAAGGCTCCTTTCAGACTCATGCCAAACAACAGGGCAGAGACCAGATAGATCAGTACCAGCGCGATCAGGGAATAAATCATGTAAATGGCCACCTGGACCGACAGCAGAAGGAGGGGACTGGAAGGCGTGATTTTGAAGCGTTTCAGTATTTTCTTCTGACGGTAGTCGGAGATCACCAGAGGCAGGCCCATGACGCCGCCTGCACAGACCGCAATTGTGGATACCGCGCCGAAGGACTGTTCCAGAAACGTATAGTCCGCGCCGTCAAATGCCGGTTTCCCACCGTAGATGATTCCCAGCAGTATGACAACAACCACGGGCATGCAGACGGCAAAGATGATCATATCCATTCCGCGGAAGGAGAGCTTCAGTTCGGTTTTCAGCATTGTAAAAAATTTATTCATCCCCGTCAGCCTCCTCTCCCGTAAACCACAGATACGCCTCTTCCAGCGTTTTACCGGTACTTAAGGTGACTGCCTCAGCGGCTGTACCGCAGAATGCAAATTCGCCGTTCTTTAATATGCCGATTCTGTCACAGAGTTCCTCCACTTCATCCATGAAGTGTGAGGTTAAGAAGATCGTGAGCCCTCTGCTTTTTAACTCCTGAAGGCTTTTCCACACACTCCGCCTTGCTTTTGTGTCAAGACCGGTGGTCAGTTCGTCTAAAAATACTACCTGCGGGTCTGGTATTAATGCCAGTACTATAAAAAGCCTCTGTTTCTGGCCGCCGGACAGTTCACTGACGAAATTCGTTTCCTTTTCCCGAAGGCCGAACTGCTGCAGCAGTTTTCTGTAATCGGCGGGGGCGGCGTAGAGACAGGCTGTCTCTTCACACAGCTCGTCCACGCGGATTTTATCCGGATAGTTGGCTTCCTGAAACTGTACGCCAACCTGCTGGAATAATTTTCTGCGGTCCTTTTGCGGACTCATTCCCAGAATCGAAATGCTGCCTCCATCGGCCTTTTTTGTGCCAAGCATACACTCGATTGCCGTACTCTTCCCCGCGCCATTTGCGCCGAGAAGGCCGAAAACTTCGCCTCTCGATACGGTTAAATCGAGATTTCTGATCACATGCAGTGTGCTGTAGGACTTTGTAAGACCGGATACCTGAATCGTTGTTTGCATCTTCTTTTCTCCTCTCATTGTTGTGAGAAAAGAATAACACACAGATAAAAACTGGTGGATAAGTGGAGGGTTTAAATTTCATAAAATACGTGTGGAATCTGTATTTATGTGGTAAGATAGAGTCAAAAAATGATGAGTAATCGCAAGAATGCGGTCATCTCAATGGAAGAATTATTTAGCACGTTCAAATAAGAAATCTGCCGGCGATGTGTAAGAAAACTGCCGGAGAGAGGACAGAATGAAAATATTAGTAGATGCGGACGCATGTCCGGTAGTGAAACTGGTGGAACAGACAGCGGAGCGGTATCAGATTCCGGTAGTGCTCCTGTGTGATACCAGCCATGTTCTCCAGTCTTCCTACAGTGAGATAAAAATCATAGGAGCAGGCACGGATGCCGTGGATTTTGCACTGGTGAATCAGTGCGCAAAAGGTGATATCGTGGTAACTCAGGATTACGGCGTAGCGGCTATGATTCTGGGGAAGGGGGCGTACGGAATCCATCAAAGCGGAAAATGGTATACCAATGAGAATATCGACCAGATGCTGATGGAACGCCATATGGCGAAGAAGATCCGTATGGGAAAAGGCAGGCACCATCTGAAGGGGCCGGCAAAGAGAACGGAAGAAGACGATGAACGTTTTAAAGAGTCTCTCTGCCGGCTGATTGAAGAAGTGACGCACGGCGGCTGAGCAGGCAGCCGGGAATTGGTACTCAGCTGCTGCGCGGGTTCTTTTTTAAAACTGCAGTCACCTGTTCCAGGATCATATTGACGGCAATTCCGGCCGCGATGATGATCCCGCCCCAGAGGGATGTGCCGGTATGATAGCTGCCGGCTGCACTATCCAGCAGGATTCCTGTAAACACCTGGCCGACAAAGACGAGCAGAGTCAGCTGAAAGCCGGGGATTTTCGGAACCGTGATATTTAACAGCATGACCACTATGACGCCGAGGGCGCCGCCCAGATAGATCCAGAGGCGGAAACTGCCTCCTGCGGAAGCAGTCACCGGCGTGCCGCTTATTGCGGCTGCGGCTAAGGCCAGGCCAACCGTAATCGGAAGCCCTGTCAGATGATTCACCAGCGATCCCTGCAGTGCACCGGTTTTTTCAGCCAGACGGGCGTTGGCTGTCCGGGACAGAACCATGGAGATGCCGGAGGCAAAGGAGATGGCGGCTCCCGGTGCGGCCGTTGTGACCGTGGTATCGAGCATCACGAAGATACCGAACACCGATAGACTCAGTCCGATCAATGCATACCGCGGAAGCGGCCTTTTTTCCATGCCGAATAATCCGGAACTGTCTATCACCAGAGATGTAACCGTCTGTCCCAGCAGTCCCAGTGCGATCACACTTGTGATGCTGATGCAGGTGAAGGCCAGATTTTGAAATACTGTTGTAAATACTCCGATTGCACCGCCGAGATAAATCCACCTGGGCCGGTGGGTCCAGACCGGTTTTCTGTTTTTCTGAAAGGCACAGAGCAGCAGTGCAAACAGGGAGCCGACCGCATGGATAATGGCAGCAGCCGTGAACGCACTGTACTGCACGGACAGATTACCATTTACCGATATCATGACGGACAGAATAATACCATTGATCAGCGCTAAAAGTTGATACATGACAGTTCACCTCCTGATAAAAGGATACCAGAAGGAACGGGACCCTATGTAGGACATTTGTCACAGTGTTTTCCGCTTTTGCTGTCAAAAAAACGACCATAACCAGTGAAGTGAGGTGACCAAGTTGAAAAGACTCCCATTAAAAAAAGAACATACAGCCTGCCTTGCAGAATACGGTCTGCAGAATGTTCCCATAAGTGCCTGCTGCTGCCTTCGATTTGCGGCAGGAGAGGATGTCCTTCGTGAAGGACATCCCATCGGATGGATTGCTATTGTCGTTGAAGGAAATGCAAAGGTGTGCCGCACTGCGCCGAACGGCAAGAGCCTGATACTCTGCTACAATATTTCACACGGTTTGATCGGTGAGATCGAACTGATGACAAGGCAGGTGAACGCCACGTCTTCCGTGAAGGCGGTTACGGAGCTTGAATGCGTCGCGGTTTCTTACCAGAATTGCCTGGCAGAACTGAAAACGAATCTTGTTTTTTTAAATAAGCTGGGAACGGAACTGGCGGAGAAGCTGACTGCCAGTTCGGACAATTTCACCTCGACCGCGTTATGCACCGGCGAACAGCGGCTTTGTGCCTATGTGATTCAGAATTCTCACCGCGGCCTCTTTTGCGATACGCTGACGGATGTCTCCTGCTCGGTGGGGATGAGCTACCGCCATATGTTCCGGCTGCTGGGAAAGCTCTGTGAAGAAGGGATACTGGAAAAGAGGGAGAGCGGATACTGCATTGTGGATCAGGAGGAACTGGCGAGGCGTTCACGTACGGCTGCGGAGCTGTATCAGAGAGTTTAAATAAAACGAGATCTTTTCTGCCGCAGGCAAAACAGATCTCGTTTTATTCGTATACAGAAGTTGGCGTCAGCTCTCAGGTGAGCCCCCGCGGTTCTCCGGTCTGCATTCCAGGGCTTCCGTGTCGGTTATAAACAGCCGGATCGAAGGAGAGATACGCAGCTCTTCCGGCGGAATGCCATGTCCGATTAAGTATTGTCTGGCAGCAGGAAACTGTTTGAAAAGCAGCTCCTTTACATCAGCGGCACACTGGTCATAATCATGTTCTTTTAAATGCCTGACCATGGCTTCCGTAAAATGCATGATGACGCAGTCTAAGTCCGTTAAATTTCCGGAAGAGGCTTTTAAGGGATAACCCCAAAGGAAAAGGGAGTAGATCGTCTTATAAATTTCGCGTACACCGGTCAGATGGCTGTACTGACTGACAAAGATCAGATAATACCAGACAGAGAGCTCGCCTTGCCTTGTATTCAGGCACTCTTCCAGGAGTCCGGTCAGTTCTTCGATCCTGTCCTGGCTTAAGGAGGACAGAAAAGAACGTGTCACCCCGTCGCAGGAATAGATCAGAATCTCAAAGGACTGGACAAAGAAGGAGAGGTTACGGCGGATGGCGGGACTTTCAAAATCCGGGGGCTCGCAGGGGGTTCCCAAAGGGAAAATACGCGTCCCTTTTCCGTTTAAGGTACGGCAGACACCGGCCTGATTCAGGATTCTGATGGTTCGGCGCAGGGTGCTGACAGACGCTCCGTATAGCTGGGCCATTTTCTCATAAGACGGCAGAAACTGCATTTCCCGGTACTCCCCCATGTAAATGTCGTTGAGAATCCGGGAGGCGAGATGATAGCAGATCTGGGGCCGGCTGCGGTAGACGCGCCAGACAAAGGGGATCTGTGGCGGCCTGGGCCGGGAGCGTAAGATTGGTTCCAGGTTTTGCATAATTACACGGACGTCACTTCTCTGATATTCCAGAAGCGTATTCCGGATGAGTTCCCAGTTCCCTTCAGACAGCAGGCTTCGCAGGTTCTTTAACCGCTGACGAACCAGAGCGGTATCGAAATGGATCGGGTGTGGCTCCATTCTGGCAAAGGGAAACCCCTGAAAGAGGGTAGTCTCCCAGAAGAGATTCAGCGCCAGTGGATTCTCCATTTTCTGCAGTACACGGCAGTAGAAATGGATCAGATCGTCGGCCTCCGCCCTCTCCTCCAGACGTGAAAGAACGTCAAGATCCTCCTCGTCCAGGCGCTTCAGTCCCTCTACCAGCAGTGGGATAAAAATGAGTTCAGAAGAGGCATAGAGATCGAAATACGTATCCCACCGTTCGGAAAAATAGTTCAGGATGTAGTCCGCTGCCTCCTGTCTGGTCTGCCTGAATATGACGGTGGTGGTCATGCCGTTGTGCATGGAGATGTAGCCTTCCGTGCGCAGACGCCGGAGGGAGACCTTCACTGTCTGCGCCGACACATTGAACTCACGGCAAAGGATATCGATGGAAGGAAGCGTATCCCCATATTTGTAATACCTGGAGTGGAAGCGTACAAGAAAGTATTCGTATATTAAATTTGAGTATTGACTATCATTGACCAACCGTTTGGTACCTCCGTTTTCACAGCTGTGTTTTTCTTTATTTTATCATTGCAGAGGCGATAATTCCATATGTCCGTTGAGTTTTTTTATATTTTATGGTAATATGAAAGGAGTTTTTATGAACAAGGTTGCCGGCCGGATGATTGCCAGGAAGACGATCTGGATGAAAGAAGAATCCCAATGGGATTATTTCCGCAGAAGAACAGAGGGACAATCAGAGAGAGTTAGGGAGGAATCTGGTGATGACAGAACAGGAAAGAGAGTATGCCGCTGAGTGCAGCAGCCGGGAGACTGTGACGGCCGACTACGAGTACCATACGCTGATGAATCTGCTGAAGGTCAGTGTGAGCAAGCATCTTCTGGATGAAAGCTTTACGTTGGTGTGGGCCAATGAATTTTATTACGATCTGATTGGGTGGCCGAAAGAAGAATATGAAGCGAATTTTCATAACCGCCCTGACCTGTATTACCAAAATGACCAGCAGCTGTGGGCGGAACTGGCTGGAACCGTCATGGCGGCACTGGAGGCACATGAGAGCGGGTATCAGCTGGTTACGCAGATGCGAAAGAAAAACGGCGATTTTGTATGGGTACATTTAACGACCCAGTTTGCCGATGAATACATAAACGGATATCAGGTTGCATATTCGGTAATGACCAATATAGACAAACTGGTAAAGATGCAGAAGGAACAGTCCGTGACTTACGAAAGCCTGCCGGGCTTCGTTGCAAAATACCGTATCGATGCGGATATGAACCTGACGCTTCTTTTTGCCAATTCCCGTTTCGTGGAGTATTTTGGCGAAGGAGATGAAGATAATCCCCTGTATCTGCGAAACATAGAGGATAACAGGGAGATTATTTCGAGATACAGGGAGGAGATTTTAAAAGGGGCCCCCGTTCATTTTGTGATATCCGCAAGATCCCGGGACGGCCAGAATATGTGGCTTCAGGTTAATGCCACCTGTATTGAGTGGCAGAACGGCTGTCCGGTTTATCTGGCAATTTTTATTGATATCACCGATGTCACTCAACTGAGGGAAATGCAGAGGAAGCTGACGGAACAGACGGAGGCGCTGAAGGATGCACTGGCAGTCGCAGAACATGCGAATCAGGCAAAGACGGATTTTCTGTCCCGTATGAGCCATGAGATCCGCACGCCCATGAATGCGATATTGGGCATGACGACCATTGCGGCTGCTTATATTGACGATCAGAGGCGGGTGGAGGACTGTCTGGAAAAGATCGGCTATTCCTCCAAGCATTTGATGGCCCTGATTAACGATGTGCTGGATATGTCGAAAATCTCCGAGGGCAAGGTCAGGATTGCTCATGAGGTTTTCGATCTTGAAACGGTGGTAGAGTCAATTTCTTCCATCATTTATCCACAGGCCGCTGCCAGGGGACTGACCTTCCAGGTGCCGCTGATCGATTTATCCAATACGGTTATGATTGGAGATTCCTTAAGACTGAACCAGATTCTGCTGAATCTGCTGTCCAATGCGTTGAAGTTTACGCCTGCCGGAGGTACGGTACGGCTTGAAATCCGCCAGCTCCAGAGGAAGGAAGACCGAATCCGTCTTCGCTTTACCGTCCTCGATACCGGGATTGGAATGAGCGATGCATTCCTGGAACGCCTGTTTGTTCCGTTCGAGCAGGAGGATAACCGTGTTGCCAAGAACTCCGGTGGTACCGGCCTCGGTATGCCGATTACGAAAAATCTGGTTACTCTGATGGGCGGCACCATCACTGTGAAAAGCGAAGTGGGAAAAGGAACCGTGTTTACGATAGAACTGGATTTTGACACACCTTTGGATAAAGACAGGGTGATCCCGCAGAAAACCCATGAGCTGGAGTCGCTTAAGGTGCTGATCACGGACGATGACCGGGACAGCTGCATCCATGCGTCACTGCTGCTGAAGAAAATGGGAATTCTGTCAGACTGGGTACTGACCGGACAGGAGTGCGTGGACCGGATTCGTCAATCCCATCAAAACGGCACGGACTATGACGTGTGCCTGGTGGATTTAAAGATGCCGGATATGGACGGAGTTGAGGTGGCGCGTAAAGTGAGGGAAGAGGTGGGCCCGGAGACGACCATCATCATTATTACCGCCTATGACTGGACGAATATTGAAACGAACGCGCGGAAAGCGGGCGTGGATATGTTTCTCACCAAGCCTGTTTTTGCCTCCACGCTATACAACGCCCTTCTCTCAGTAACCGGGATCGACAGGGTGGTCCGTGCGCCGGCGGAGAAGAAGATACGCCCGGAACTGGCCGGCCGTCATGTACTGCTGGCGGAGGATAACGAATTAAACCGTGAGATTGCGGTGGAACTGCTGCAGATGGCGGGGGTTACGGTTGACTGGGCGGCGAACGGCAGGATCGCTCTCGATAAATTTCTGTCCGGAGGGGACTCCTATGATTTGATTCTGATGGATGTTCAGATGCCGGTAATGGACGGATACCAGGCAACGGCTGCGATCCGTAAATCCGCGCACGGGAGAGCACAGACAATACCGATTATCGCCATGACGGCAGACGCGTTTCACGAGGATATTGTGAAGGCGGAGGCGGCAGGGATGAACGGCCACCTGTCGAAGCCGATTGATCCGGATCTGCTTTATGAAAAGGTAGCGGAATATATAAGCAGTGATCATGCTTAGGAGCTGTTTCGCCGGACCAGCACAAAAGTCTGGCGTGTTGGAACAGATTACTTGTACAGGGTACACTCTTTTGTTATAATAGAAGGAACTGCCTATGGCTACCAGAAGAAAAGAGGAAATAAGATATGCCTGCAAAGCGAACAATTCTGATTGTGGAAGATAATGAAATCAACCGTATGATGCTGAGTGAACTGCTTTCATCAGAATACATGGTTCTGGAGGCGGAAAACGGCCAACAGGCGCTTGATGTCCTGGAGCGAAAAAAGGATGAGATTTCTGTAATACTGCTGGATATTACGATGCCTGTCATGGACGGATATACGTTTCTTTCGATTGCCAAAAAGGATCCGTCACTGGCCTCCATTCCTGTGATTGTCACGACTCAGAGCGACAGTGAGGCGGACGAGGTGGCGGCATTATCCCATGGAGCCACTGATTACGTGGCTAAACCGTATAAACCGCAGATTATCCTGCACAGGGTGGCGAGTATCATCCACTTGAGGGAGACGGCGGCCATGATTAACCAGTTCCAGTATGACCGGCTGACCGGTCTTTACAGCAAGGAATTTTTTTATCAGCGGGTAAGGGAGACTCTCCGTCAGAACTCGGGACAGAACTATTATCTCATTTGTTCGGATATCGTAAACTTCAAGCTGATTAACGATGTATTCGGCGTGGCCGCCGGAGACCGGCTGTTATGCGGAATCGCAGACATGTACCGGAGGTATGTGGGAGAAGGAGGGATCTGCGGCCATCTGGATGCAGACCGGTTTGCCTGCCTGCTGGAATTTGATGACGTATTTACGGAACAGATGTTTATTAGCGCCAATGAAGAGATCAACCGTCTGCAGAACGCCAAGAATGTCGCAGTAAAATGGGGCATCTATTCCGTCGGCAATCAGAACGTGACTGTGGAGCAGATGTGTGACCGGGCCCTTCTGGCGGCCCGCAGCATTAAGGAACAGTATGGAGTCTATTATGCCGCCTACGATGATAAGCTGCGTGATGAACTGCTGCGGCAGCAGGCCATTATAGATAGTATGGAAACGGCTCTGAAAGAAGGCCAGTTTTTGGTCTATCTCCAGCCGAAATACAGAATATGGGATGAAACCCTGGCGGGAGCCGAAGCGCTGGTGCGCTGGAAGCATCCGGAATGGGGATTCCAGTCGCCTGCGGAATTTATCCCGTTATTTGAAAAGAATGGATTTATCACAAAACTCGATCAGTTTGTCTGGGATAAAACCTGTTTTTATTTAAGGAAATGGGATGAGGAAGGTTATCCGCCCATCCCGGTCTCCGTTAATGTATCACGCGCAGATATCTACCATGCAGATATCGCGGATATTATGATGCGCACAGTCAGCAAATACGGCCTGACGCCTTCCCGGCTCCATCTGGAGATCACGGAAAGCGCCTACACGGAAGATCCGGGTCAGATCATTGAGACGGTGAGACATTTGCGGGAGCTGGGCTTTGTGATCGAAATGGATGATTTTGGAAGCGGTTATTCCTCTCTGAATATGCTGAATCAGATGCCGATCGATATTCTGAAGCTGGATATGCAGTTTGTCCAGAGTGAGACTGCGAAGCCCATGGATCAGGGGATTCTGCAGCTTATCATGGAACTGGCCCGCCGTATGCACTTAAGTGTGGTGGCAGAAGGAGTGGAGACAAAAACACAGCTGGATCGTCTGAGTGAAACCGGATGTGAGTATGTACAGGGATATTATTTCGCCAGACCGATGCCTGAGGGAGAGTTTGAAACGCTGATGAGAGATCAGGCGGTAAAGGTTCCGGTGGGAATCTCCGGCAGGGCTTCTGATAAAAATCTGTACAAAGGGGCAGAATAAGTATATAATGATAATGCTTATCACAAACGCTGGAGGAATCAATTATGACATTTACTTACCCTGCTGTTTTTACGCCCCATAAAGATGACAAAGGATATCATGTGGAATTTCCGGACTTACAGTGCTGCGAGGCCGATGGACCGGATCTGGAAGACGCGGTGGAGCATGCGAGAGAGGCAGCGTATAACTGGCTCTATCTGGAGGTGGAAGAGGGAACGTACGAATTTCCCAATCAGACTCACCCGGAGGACATAAAGCTGGAAGAGGGAGCCTTCCTCAAATATATTATGGTCACTATAAAGCTCCTGCCCGATAACGATTAAAGTGATACGATTTGCCCGGGAAAGTACCGGACAGTTTATAAAACAGATGGCAGCCGAACGTTAGTTCTGATAACGGACGGCTGCCATCTGTTTGTTTCACAGGATGTTCAAACTTATTAAAGGTTCATTAAAGGTTTCTCCGGTATGATCTTCTTAAGAATAATACGGATGCCGATGAAGCATCAAAAGGAGGATATTATGGAGGAAGCAATTGTAACCAGACCAATCGAAAAAAGGAGAATATGGGCATTTCTGGCAGCGTTCACGGCGGCAGTGCTGCTGCTGTTTCTGAATGTACCTGCCGCGTATGCAGCCGAGGGACTGAAGCTGAGCACGGATTATCCCGGTATATCCGTAAAGCCGGGAGACAATTTAAATATCCCTGTTAAACTGGATAATGATACCGGCGCTAGCTTAGATGCGAACGTGAAAGTATCCGCCATGCCCGACGGCTGGGAGGGATATCTCCAGGGCGGAAATTATCAGGTAAGCCGGATCCATGTAAAGAACGGCGGGGACGGAGCGTCCATGACGCTTCATGTAACGGTGCCCAAGGAGCTGACAGAGGGGACTTACACCGTGGAAGTTGGAGCATCCACAGAGAGCGGTCTCTCAGATACACTGTCCATCTCTTTCCTTGTCAATGAGATGAAGGCGGGAAAAGGAAGCTTTACGTCAGAGTATCCGCAGCAGGAAGGAACTGCCGGTACTAATTTCAGCTTCAGCACCACACTGATTAACAATGGACTGAAGAGCCAGTCCTACAGCCTTTCTTCCAATGCACCGGCAGGGTGGAATGTGAGCTTCACACCAACGGGAGAGACCACAAAGGTAGCAGCGATCGAGGTGGAATCCAGCACCAGCAAGGGAATGACCGTGTCCGTAACGCCGCCGGAAGGAGTACCGGCAGGTGAGTATGACATTTCCTGCAGCGCGGTTTCCGCGGAGGAGACGCTCAGCACGGATTTAAAGGTGGTAATCACCGGCAGCTACGGCCTGAAAGTGGGAACGCCGGATGGGCGTCTGAGCTTTGATGCCTATGCGGGAAAAGAATCGGATGTAACCTTAAACGTGACGAATACAGGAAATGTGGATTTGCAGGACGTATCCTTAAACTCTTCCCTGCCATCCGGCTGGACTGTAACCTATAATTTGGAAAATAACGTGATCCCGTCCATTCCGGCCGGCTCTACCACCGAGGTCATCGCCCACGTAAAGCCGGGCTCAGAGGCCATCACCGGTGATTACGTGAATACATTTACAGCAAAATGTGAACAGACGCAGTCCAGTGCAGATTTCCGTGTGTCCGTGAAGACCAGCACCATCTGGGGAATTCTGGCGGTAGTGATTATCCTGTGCACAGCAGGAGGTCTGGGCTACGTATTCCGTAAATACGGCAGAAGATAGCTGAAATGGCTGTAATGCCGGAAAGGGGTCATTGTTATGGACATTGCTGAACATTATGAAGATGAAATGATAATACGGACAGACCACCTGACCAAGATCTACGGGGAAAAGAAGGCGGTCAGCGATCTGTCCCTGGAGATCCGCAAGGGCGAGATCTTCGGCCTTCTGGGGCCCAATGGAGCCGGAAAGACCACCACGACTCTGATGCTTCTGGGACTGACGGAACCTACGGCCGGAAGCGCCTGGATCGATGGGAAAGACTGTACGAGACAGGCGATCGAGGTAAAACGGATGGTGGGATATCTGCCTGATAATGTAGGCTTTTATTCCGATATGACCGGCCGGGAGAATCTGCGGTTTACCGGGCAGCTCAACGGGCTGCCTGGTAAAGTCATCGAGGAGCGGATCGACGATCTGCTTCAAAAGGTGGGAATGACAGAGGCGGCGGATCAGAAGACGGGGACGTATTCCCGGGGGATGAAGCAGCGTCTGGGTATCGCAGATGTACTGATGAAGGATCCTAAAGTGGTGATTATGGATGAACCGACTCTGGGGATCGATCCGGAAGGGATGAGAGAGCTCATGTTCCTGATCCGGAGTCTGGCGGAGGAAGACGGCAGGACGATTCTCATCTCGTCCCACCAGCTCTACCAGATTCAGCAGGTTTGCGACCGCGTGGGACTGTTTGTGGAAGGTCAGCTGATAGCCTGCGGAAGAATCGAGGATCTGGCCAGTCAGATGCGGCGGGAAGGCCGCTATGTGCTGGAGGCCGGGGCAGTACCCGACGACAAAGGGTTTAAAGAGCTTTTGGAGCACCTTGGAAATGTGGAAGAGATCGAACGAAGCGGAGACTTTTACGTAATCTATTCCAGTTCGGATTTAAGCCGTGAGTTAAACCGGAAGGCACTGGAAGGCGGCTACAGCCTGTGCCATTTAAGACAGCGGGGAAATGATCTGGATGAAATCTACCGCACATATTTCGAGAAAGGGGAGAAGAGCAATGGCAGTCTCAATCAAAGGAAAAACAAAGGCTTCCTTACTTTCGGCAGAGAACAGCGCCAGGGAGAGGCATGACGGCACAGGCGGGAGCCTGCGTACGGGAATGAGCGGTATGGGAGCCCTATACCACAAGGAAATGTCAGACCACATTCACAGCAAGCGGTTCCTGATCGTGCTGCTCTTAATCCTTTTAACCAGCTGTGCCAGCATTTACGGAGCTCTCTCCAGTCTCACCCCGGAGCAGGCGGCAGACTCCGGATATATCTTTTTGAAGCTGTTTACCTTAAGCGGGAACTCAATCCCCTCTTTTACCTCATTTATTGCTCTTCTGGGGCCGTTTGTGGGGCTGGCGCTGGGCTTTGACGCCATTAACAGTGAACGTTCGGAAGGAACCTTAAACCGTCTTGTGGCCCAGCCTGTTTACCGGGATGCGGTCATTAACGGCAAATTTCTGGCCGGAGCGGCCATAATCTTTCTGATGGTCTTCTCCATGGGGCTGATCGCCGGAGCGGCAGGACTGCTGGCGACAGGGATTCCGCCTTCCGGTGAGGAACTGGGACGGGTAATCGTTCTGCTGTTCTTTACGTCGGTGTATATCTGCTTCTGGCTTGCACTGTCCATCCTCTTTTCCGTTCTGTGCCGCCATGCGGCCACGTCGGCTATGGTAGTGATCGCACTGTGGATATTCTTTGCACTGTTTATGACGCTGGTGGTAAGCATGGCAGCCAATGTGCTTTACCCTGTGGGACAGACGGCCACCGCATCACGGATTCTGGACAATTACAACTGCCAGATGAGTTTGAACCGGCTTTCCCCGTATTACTTATACAGCGAGGCGGTATCGACCATTATGAATCCCCAGGTGCGCTCCACCAACATCATTCTTCCGCAGCAGCTATCGGGCGCCATCAACGGATACCTCTCCCTGGGGCAGAGTATGCTGCTGGTATGGCCGCACCTGACCGGGCTTCTGGCCTTGACTGCGGTAGTGTTTGCCATCTCCTATATCAGCTTTATGAGAAAGGAAATACGGGGGCGGTAGGGCGGCAGGGCGCTGTTTTTCGTATCTGTTTTGTGAATTATCTGTTAAATCCACCGGTGTTCTCTTGCTTTCTCGATTGAATTGAGAGAGAATACAGGTGGATTTTATCGTTTTAAGGAGATGAAGACAATGCGTGTCCTGATTGTGGAAGACAACATGCGGCTGGCGGAATCCATCCGCGACATCTTAAAACACTGGTACGACTGTGATATCTGCGGGGATGGGAATACGGGGTATTTTCTGCTTACGGATGGCGGCTATGACGCGGCTGTCCTGGATTTGATGCTGCCGGGAATGGACGGGATCACACTGCTCAAAAAGGCCAGAAAAAGCGGCTGTTTTGTTCCGGTGCTGATTCTTACCGCAAGAAGCGAGACGGAGGACCGGATCCTGGGGTTAGAGAGCGGAGCCGATTACTATCTGACCAAGCCCTTTGACATGCAGGAGCTTCTGGCTGTGATGAAGACCATCTTAAGGCGCCGGGGCGAGATGATTCCGGAATGCTTAAATCTGGGAAATATCTCGCTGAACCAGGCGGACTATACGCTGAAGGGACCGGAAAAAAGCATCCGCCTGGGGAAAAAGGAATACGACATACTACGGATTCTGCTGGTGAACCGCGACATGGTGGTCTCCAAGGAGACGCTTCTGTCGAAGGTCTGGGGCAGCGACGGCGAGGCCGTTGATAACAATGTGGAGATCTACATATCGTTTCTGAGAAAAAAACTGGAGTTTTTAAAGGCGGACGTGGTAATCGTGACGATCCGCAGGCTGGGATACCGGATCACGGAGAAGAACGGAGGAGGACTGGAATGAAGGAGATAAGCAGGCTGCGGCTGAAATTTATCTGCTATAACATGCTGATTGTAACGGCGGTGATCGGAATTACCTTCTGCGCGGCTGCGTTTATTATGGAAAAACGGGTCGGCGCCCAGGGCAGGCAGGCGCTTGCAAAGGTCGTGTCGCAGGAGGAGCATCCTTTGATTTTCACTACCATTTCACCGGCTCAGATCCCGTATTTCTCCGTTATAGTGGGGGAGGATGGCATGGTAACTCCCTGGGAAGGCGGTTACGAATCGTTTCCCGGACAGGATTTTCTGGAGCAGATGGCATGGTTAAGTATGGCCGGTGAGGAGGACATGGGCATCTTAGAGGGGTATCATCTCCGGTATCTCCGTGTCAGCCGCCCAACCGGATATATGATTGCGTTTGCAGATACCTCGTATGAGGATTCGCTGCGGAGCGGAGTTATGAAGTATGGTGGTCTGGCCTGTGCCGGGATCTGGCTTGGGTTTCTGGTTCTCTCTTATTTCTTTTCCCGGTGGGCGGTTAAGCCGGTAGAAGAATCCATACGTATGCAGAAACAGTTTGTGGCCGATGCCTCCCATGAACTGAAGACGCCTCTCACCGTAATCACGGCAAACACCGAACTGCTTTCTGAACAGTACACAGGCATATCCGCGGAGGCGGATAAATGGCTGGAGCACATCATGCAGGAGTGCAGGGAGATGCGTTCTCTGGTGGAAAGCCTGCTTATGCTGGCAAAGAATGATGCGCTGACGCAGAAAAAGGGCACCTTTTCTGTCTTCAGCTTAAGCGACCTGGTGATGGAAAAGGTGCTGACCTTTGAGCCTGTTTTCTACCAGGAGGAAAAGCAGCTGGAGTACCAGCTGGATGAGGAGGTGCAGATGCTGGGAGACCCGGAACAGATGGGACAGCTGATCAAGGCCCTGCTGGACAATGCGGTGAAATACTCTCTTCCCAAAGGAAAGACAGTGGTTAAACTGGAGACAGCGGGCAGAAGGCGGATCAGACTCTGGGTGAACAGCCAGGGAGAAGCCATACCGGAAGATAAACGTTCCCTGATTTTTCGCCGTTTCTACAGGGGAGACAGCGCCAGAAGCAGCTGCAGCGGCTACGGGCTGGGGCTTGCCATTGCTGCGGAGACAGCGGGAAAGCACAGAGGCAGGATTGGGATGGAGTATCGGGATGGGATGAATTGTTTCTATGTGAGACTTCCGCGGAATACAGGATGTGGCTTCAGGACGGGAAGAAACTCTGCCTGGACTGCTGGAAGGAGTACGACAGGTTCCGGGTATAAAGCAGAGTGAGGGAGGTGCAGCTGAGCGTCCTGACACCTCCCTGAATGACATCTTTCGTATCTGCCGCCTACAGCTTCAGGGCACCGATTCCGACCAGCCCTGGTCCCGTGTGCACCGCAAGTGAAGCGGTTATGGCCTTTTCCATTACCAGTGTTCCGTGAGGAATACCGGCGATTAACTTGGGGCGCAGTTCTTCCGCCGCCTCTTTGCCGTCGCCGTTTAAGAGGGCCGTAAGGCAGGGAGCGTCACCTGCGAATGCCTTCACTTCCGCGAGAAGTCTGGAAAGCCCCTGTCTCGAACCGCGGATTTTGGCAACGGTGTAGTAAACGCCTTCTTCATTGCAGGAGATAATCGGCTTTAGGTTCAGCATACTCCCCACTACTGAGGTGACCAGTCCGATGCGGCCGCCTTTTCTTAAATAGGTCAGTGTATCCATATAATAGAATATCTTACATTCCTTTACTTTCCCGGGCAGGACCTCTGTCAGCTGGTCAAAGTCCATACCTTCTTCCATCTTCATGGCAGCCCAGAGAGCCAGAATTCCCGCGCCGAAAGAGACACTTTTGGTATCCAGTACAAAAGAGGTCAGTTCATGCTCCTCTGCCAGAACGTGATTGACTGTATTATACGTGCCGCTCAATCCGCTGGATATCGTAAATGCGAGTACATGGGTGTATCCCTCCGATTTGATTTCCTCCGCCATATTTTTCACATCCTGAGGACTGGGGGTCGAGGTTGTAGGGATTTCCCTGGGGAATCTCTGGTAAATTGTCTCGGGGAAGATATCGACTCCGTCAACATAATCCTTCTCAGGGTAAATGATGTGCAGGGGCATAACTTTCATATGATATTTTTGAATCAGCTCGTCGGATACGTCACAGCCGGAATCAATCAGGATAGCAGTCTTCATATTAAAACCTCCATATGTAGTAATCAAAACTATATAATCCAGTATCTCATAAGAAGGCCGTGGTGTCAATCTATTCTTTCTGTTTTTTTAATCAATTTTCCCGCTACGTGAATTGTTACATAATAATTCTCAAATTTGCAAGAGAAACTTAATAGTTCCCTCTCGGTGATTATAGTATACTTAATTATCATGGAAGAGTACGAAAGGATTGATGGTATGATTTGCCCGAAATGTGGACATGAAACATCAGGAAATTACTGCAGCAGCTGTGGAGCACCGCTAAAGAACGGTTATATGGCAGAGTCGGCTGAAGAATATGAAATGAGAAAGAGACTGGCAGAGGAGCTGGCGGAATTAGAGGATGAGGCTGACCGGCAGCCCGGTGATGCCCGTTCCGGTTTTATCAGCCGGTTAAAAACTCAGACCAGGCGAACTCCTGCAGATACGGAAGCAGCTGACAGCGACAGCTGCCGGCCGCAGAGCCGAATGGCGGAAAGACCGAAGCCAAAAGAGAAGGCTGCAAAGCCTAAAAAGTCAAGAGAAGGCACGGAAGGGCGAAAGGCAGAAGCAAAGGCGCAAGCAAAGGCAGAGACGAAGGCAGAGATAAAAGCAGAAACAAAAGAACAGAAAAAAAGGGAAGCCCGGATGAAAAAGCTGGAGGCTGAGGTGGAGCGCCTGCGCAGCAGCGGTGGGAGTAACAGCCTGGAACGCGGCAGCCAGAAGAGCGGCAGTCAGAAGAGCGACAGCCAGAAGAACGGCAACGGCGGCCAGAAGCACGGCATCCAGGAAAACATACGGCCGTCTTCCCGTGGCATGGCAGCTGGCAGAATGCCGAACGTGGGAGAGTGGGAATGGGATAGTGACGGCGGGCCAGGCATTCCTGATGTTGAATCGCGGATAACCGAAAAGGCAGATCCGGACGGCGCCGGTCTTGGAGAGATGATGGTAAAAAGCGTAGTGACAGCTGCTGTCATGATGGCGAGAGTGATGCAGCTGGTTTCATTTTTCCTGATGGCGGGAATGGTATTCATTATGGCAAAGTCCTTCTGGGAGCATGGCCAGGCGTTAGGAGATATCCGTTTGATGGCAGCGGAAGCCAATTACGGAATGGCGCTCTATGTCGGTTTTGCCTGGATTACCCTGTTTATGGGACTGATCTGGTGCCTCTGGATTCCGTCTAAAAAGGGAGCCGGTGGCGGCGTGCGCATGAAGAAATACGATACGGGAAGAGGCTTTCTGCCATTCCTTCTCTGCATGGCGGCAGTGGCAGCAGCGTCAGTGATCCTGCCGCGGATTCCGGCCGGGGAGGAGGCATGGAAGGGGCTGGCGGCTGGGGCGGCGGCAGCCTTGGAAGCGGTGAACGCCCATCGCGGCACTCTTTTTCTCAGTAGTACCGCCGGAGCCGTTCTCTCTCTCGTGAGAAAGATGCTGCGGGTCTGAAGCCTTCTGCCGCACTTCTCTGAAAGATAAAAATTAGGATGAACAATGTTCCTTCCACCTGCGGGCGTACTCCTTGGGAGAACACCCGCATTCTTTTTTAAAATACCGGGAAAAGTGGGTAATGTCAGAAAAACCGCATTGCCGTGCCGCCAGGTTAATTGGAAGCGCCTCATTCGTAAGCAGATTTTTCGCTTTTTCCAGGCGGACAGAGAGAAGGTCTGCATGAGGGGTACTCTGGAAAAATCTCTGGTAACAGGCGAAAAACTGGCTCTTCTCAAGATTTGCTCTGCGGCATAAATCCTCGGTGGTCCAGGGCTTTTCATAGCTGCGCAGCATATCAAGCCGGAGACTTAAAAAAATCTCATACAGTTCCCGGTTTTCTGTCATGTCAGTATTCGCTCCGGCCATGGCCCGCGCGATGGCTATCAGCATCTCGCTCAACAGAAAATACTCTTTTTCCTCTGCAAAAGGACGTGAGGCGATCCGTTCCTCCTGAATCTTTCTGATATACTCGTCAATTTCATCGGGATTTCCAGGGTAAAAAATGGTGTTTAACGGAATACGAAAGTGCTCGGCCAACGGGGCGGAGCAGGAAAAATGGATATAACTGTTCCGGAACTTTTGAACAGCCTCATAGTGCTGCATGGTCTGAGGTGTATACAGGATGCAGGCATTTTCACGGGTCAGGTTAAGCTCCTGATTTAAGTAGAATTTCATCGGAGTTTTCAGCAGCAGGAATAAGTAATCTCCACTGCCTCCTGGACGGTATATCCGGTCTTTCGGCGGATTTTGCCGATTGTATTCACAGAAATGTATTTCGAAATTAAGCATGATTGCGCCTCCCTCCTCTGATTTTTCTTCTGTTACCCGACTTTCTTGGCAGTAATTTCCATGTTAATACCAGTATAAGCATAATCGGAGAAAAAATCAAATGCTTCGGAGAAAAGTCAATGGCTTTTTTTCGGGAACCTGCTAAGATATGAGTATCAGGATACAGTGAAAAAAGGAGAATAACAGAATGAAAAAAGCAGAGATTATCATTGATAAGTATTTTCTGACAGGCAGCGTTGATAAAAGAATATTTGGTTCTTTCATTGAACATCTGGGGCGTGCCGTCTATGGAGGTATCTACCAGGAGGGCCTTGCGTGTTCCGACGAACAGGGATTCAGAAAAGATACTCTGGAACTGGTCAAGGAACTTCAGGTGCCGATTGTGCGCTATCCGGGCGGCAATTTCGTATCGGGCTTTCACTGGGAGGACAGTGTGGGGCCAAAGGCGCAAAGACCTGCAAGAACAGATCTGGCCTGGAGAGTGATTGAGACCAATCAGTTCGGACTGAATGAATTTGCGGACTGGTCCGGGAAGGCCGGCAGTGAGATGATGATGGCAGTCAACTTGGGAACGAGGGGGCCGGAGGATGCCAAAAACCTGCTGGAATACTGTAATTTCGAAGGAGGCACCTATTACAGTGACTTAAGAAAATCACACGGCTATGCCAAACCCCATGATATCAAGCTGTGGTGCCTGGGCAATGAGATGGATGGAACGTGGCAGATGGGCCATAAGACAGCGGGAGAGTACGGCCGGATCGCTTCAGAGACATCCCGCATGATGAAATGGCTGGACCCGGAGATCGAGACTGTGGCCTGCGGCAGCTCCAGTCTGACCATGCCGACATTCGGAGAATGGGAGTACCAGGTTTTAAACGAGTGTTACGATGAGGTGGACTATTTATCCCTGCATCAGTATTACGGAAACCGCAGCGGTGATACGGCGGATTTTCTCGCTTCCTCCAAAGGGATGGATGACTTCATTTCCGGAGTTGTATCGATCTGTGACGCAGTGAAGGCAAAAAAACACGCCGGAAAAAATATCAATTTGTCCTTTGACGAGTGGAATGTATGGTATCACAGCAACGAACAGGACAAGGAGATTCAGGCGTGGACCCAGGCGCCTCATCAGCTGGAGGATGTCTATAACTTTGAAGACGCGCTTTTAGTGGGAAGCATGCTGATCACCATGCTGAGACATGCGGACAGAGTAAAGATTGCATGCCTGGCCCAGCTGGTTAATGTCATTGCACCCATCATGACGTCGGATACCGGCGCATGGCGTCAGACCATCTTTTATCCCTACATGCACGCCAGTGTTTACGGGAAAGGCACCGTTTTGACGACTCAGATCAAGGCGCCGGTGTATGACAGCCGTACATATGGCACCGTATCCACCTTAGACTGTGTATGCATCTGGGATGAGGAGGCGGAGGCAGTTACAATGTTTGCTGTAAACAAGGATCTGGAGGACGATGCGGAAGTCTCCTGTGATTTCCGTCAGTTTGAAGGGTATCAGGTGAAGGAGCATATCGTGCTTACCCACGATGATATGAAAGCCGCTAATACGGAGGAGGCACCGGATACCGTAAGCCCTGTGCGTTCAGAGGCTTCCAGAATGGAGAACGGCGTCTTTACCACTGTATTTGGCAGGCACAGCTGGAACGTAGTGCGTCTGGTGAAAAATCAGTTATAGATCCGCAGAGAGAAGAGAATCCCACTTGTGGGATTCTTTGCTGTTCTCTGGATACGGAAACAGGAGGACAGTGCTGAAGAAAGACAAAGAGAAGATATGTAAAAAATGCACAAATAAAATCTTGTTTTTTGTATGAAACGCATATTGTTTGCATAATCACTTTTTGTTATTATAAATCCAGAAAGTTTGAAAACGCTTTCAAGAACAGAATGCAAAGAACGGCACCATCGAGGTATAACATGACAGCATCGATTTATGACGTAGCAAAGCGGGCAGGAGTTTCTATCTCCACCGTTTCCAGAATACTGAATAACAGCGCCAATGTAAGTGAGAAGAAGGTCCGGGCTGTAAAAGAGGCGATGGAATATTATCAATATGAGCCGAATCAGTTCGGAAGAGGTCTGGTAAAGCAGAGGTCTAATATCATTGGGGTTTATTTTCCGTTCCATTCAGGGTCGGTGTTTGAATCCTCCTATAATCTGGAGCTGTTAAAAGGAATTGAACGGGTTCTCACAAGACATAATTACAGTATGGTATTGATCAGTGAGTCGGAGGAATACTCCAACCGGGTTAAGGGGACTCCCCGCTTCCTGGAGTATGTGAGGCAGAGAAAAATTGACGGACTGCTTTTGAGCGGACTGAACAGCAAATCAATGGAGGAAGAGGCGTTTCAGCAGATTCTGGAGGAAGAGTATCCGGTGGTGTATATCGGTAAAAGATTTCATAAGAAGGGGATTAATGTATATGCCCAGTATGAGAGCTACAGACACCAGATGATTAAAACTCTGTATGCATATGGACACCGGAAGATCATCCTCTACTTTTACAGCGGCCACCAGAACTACCTGTCCGCTATCGTCAACAGGGCAAAAGATGAGATGGAAGATCTGGAACTGGCAGCAATCATTCTTCCGCATATGACAGATATCAGACAGGAGCTGACAGCGGATATGAGAAAGTATGTGACAGGAGGCGGCTATACGGCCATCTGTTCTCCGGGGATTGAGACGACCCAGATCATTTTAAGTGTGTGCGGGGAACTGCGGTTGTCTGTGCCGGAGACCGTGTCCATCCTGTCCGTCGAACATAAGAATGGCGAAGGGCGGCAGATGTTTCCGCAGATTTCAGCATTCTATGTGCCGGCAAAGGATATGGGAAGCGGGGCGGCGGAGCTTTTGCTGGACATGATAGAAGACCGCTCTCCAGATGAAATGTCCAGAGAATATGAGACCAGATTTTTTGACAGAGAATCAATAAGGCAGCTTTCATAAGCAGCCTTTTGACCGCTCTTTTTTGAAAACGTTTTCTGAAAGCGTTTTCAAATAGTTGCAAAAAGAGTGCAGATATAGAAAACAGATGCAGAAAAATAAGACAGGAGGAGTTGCATGAAGGCAATTATGGTTATGTATGATTCCCTGAGACGAGATTTACTGGAATCATACGGTTGTGACTGGACGAAGACGCCGAATTTCAAAAGACTGGCGAATTTAAGTGTCCAATTTGAGAATTGCTATGTGGGAAGCATGCCATGTATGCCGGCGAGAAGGGAGCTGCATACGGGCAGAATTAACTTTTTCCACAGGAGCTGGGGGCCGATGGAGCCGTTTGACGACTCGATGCCGGAACTGTTAAAAAATGGAGGCGTCTGCACCCATCTGGTCAGCGACCATCAGCACTACTGGGAGGATGGAGGCTGTACCTATCACAACCGGTATTCGTCATGGGAGATTTCCAGGGGACAGGAAGGCGATCTCTGGAAAGCAGATTTAACGTACCAGTATGACCGCAGCACTGTGTTTAAAAACAAGGAGGTCATGATGAGTTACCCTCCTTACAGACGGATGAGGGTCCAGGATGCCGTCAACCGCAGCTATATGGAGGCCGAAGAAAAGACATCCCAGGCAGTCACATTTCAACAGGGGCTGGAGTTCATCGAAAAGAACCATGAGGCGGATCACTGGTTCCTCCAGATCGAGACCTTCGATCCCCACGAACCGTTCTATTCCCTGAAGGAGGACAAGGCACTCTATCCCCATACATTTCTGGGAGATGCGGCAGCGGAGGCCGACTGGCCGCCTTACGCGCCGACATCAGAGGATGAAAATACAATCCAGCATGTCCGTTACGAATATGCGGCGCTGCTCTCCAAGTGCGACCGCTATCTCGGAAAGGTGCTGGATATGATGGATCAGTACCATCTATGGGACGATACCATGCTCATTGTCAACACAGATCATGGATTCCTGTTGGGAGAACACGGCTGGTGGGGGAAGACCAGCATGCCAATCTATGAAGAGATTGCTCACACTCCGCTCTATATCTACGATCCGCGCCGAAGAGAATGCGCCGGGGCCAGGAGACGTGCAATCGTTCAGACTATCGACTTAGCGCCAACGCTCCTGGACTTTTTCGGTATGGAGATTCCGAAGGACATGGAAGGAAAGCCGCTTACCGGCGTGATGGATTCGGATGAAGCGATTCGGAAATATGCGGTGTTCGGATACCATGGAAGCCAGGTGGATGTGACAGACGGCCGTTATGTGTATATGCACGCGGCAGAGCATCCTGAGATTCCTGCTTATGAATACACGCTGATGCCCACTCACATGAGGTGCATGTTCCAGCCTGAGGAACTGGCGGGAATGGAACTGGCGGAGCCGTTTTCCTTTACAAAGGGCTGTAAAGTCATGAAGATTCAGAGTAAGGATCACATGGGGGATACGACGTCATTCGGCTCTCTGCTCTTTGATTTAAAAGAGGATCCTGGCCAGGAGCATTCTCTTGAGGATGAGACGGTGCGCGAACAGATGAAGGCGTATATCCGTGAATACATGGAGAAAAATGACGCTCCGAAGGAACTTTTTCGCCGTCTGGGGTTCGATGAAAAGAGGCCGGTATGAAAAAACGTCCGAACATAGTAATCATCAATCCCGATCAGATGCGGGCGGATTCCATGTTCCATCTGGGCAATCCGGCGGCGGTTACGCCGAATCTGGATGAACTGGCAAAGGACGGAGTATCCTTCGCTCACGCCTTCTGTCAGAATCCGGTGTGTACCCCCTCACGGTGCAGCTTTATGAGCGGCTGGTATCCCCATGTGGCCGGACACCGCACCATGAACCACATGATGCATGAGTACGAGCCGGTACTTTTAAAACGCCTTAAGAATCACGGTTACCATGTCTGGATGAACCAGCGAAATGACTTGCTGCCCGCGCAGGATCCGGAGTATTATAAAAGCTACTGCGATACTTATTTTACAATCGGAAAAGACCGGAGGCCGGATGAACTTCCGAAGGATTCATTCCGGGGGGAGCGGGGAGGAAAGAACTTTTATTCCTTCTACCGGGGAAAGCTGCCGGAGCACAGGGATTTAGATCAGATCTGGACGGAGGGCGCAGCTGAATTTATCCGGGGCTATGAGGAAGAGCGGCCTTTTTGCATCTTTCTTCCGCTGATGCTTCCACACCCGACGTATCAGGTCAGCGAGCCGTATTTCAGCCGCATTGACCGGAGGAAGCTGCCGGAACGGATTTTGCCGCCGGAAGGATATTCGGGAAAATCCAGAATGCAGAGGGAACTGGCGGCCCTGCAGAACATGAGGGAATGGAGTGAGGCAGAATACGATGAACTGCGGGCTGTTTATTTAGGGATGTGCAGCCGGGTGGATGATCTTACCGGCCAGGTTGTCAGGGCGCTGAAGGAAAAAGGTATCTACGACGACACCGCCGTCTTCTTTTTCAGCGATCACGGAGATTATACCGGGGATTACGGTCTGGTAGAAAAGGTTCAGAACTGTTTTGAGGACTGTCTGACCAATGTCCCGTTTCTTGTGAAGCTGCCTGCAGATATGCAGAAACGCCATGGAATCAGTCAGGAAATGACGGAACTGGTCGATTTCTATGCAACCGCGGAGGCGGTGGCAGAGCTGCCGGCTGAACATACACAGTTCGGAAGATCGCTGATCCCTTACATGGAGCAGCGGGAAGAGGCGCTCCGCCAGGCGGTATTCTGTGAGGGCGGTTTCAGAAAAGGAGAAGACCACTGCAAGGAGACCGGAGGCCAGGCAGTACCGGATCCCGACGGTCAGTATTATCCAAGGCAGTTTTTACAGGCCTCTGATGAGATGTATAATGGAAAAGCCACGATGTGCCGGACAAGGGATTATAAATATGTCAGAAGACTCTATGAAGAGGACGAATTCTACGATCTGATTCTGGATCCGAAGGAGACTGAAAACCGTATCAGATGTCCTGAGTATGCGTCTGTGATCATGGAAATGAAAGAGAAGCTTCTGGAATTTTATCAGGATACATGTGATGTGGTTCCATTTCAAAAGGATGCCAGAATGGAAAAAGAGTTTACACGCTGGCTGTGAGCAGTGCGAAAAAGCCGGTACTGGTGCACCGCGAAGTTATGGTTGATAAAGCGAATGAAAACAATCATATATAAAGGAGAAGAAACGTATGGAAACGAAGTATGCAAAGGCAAAGTTTTTGGATGTTTTCAAATATTCATTTGGGGGACTGGGGTCAAACCTCGCATTTTTTCTTGTCATGTCTTATCTCACATTTTTTTATACCGATATATTCGGAATCAGTTCCATGGTAGTATCCGGACTGATGCTGATATCCCGATTCATTGACGCATTTACCGATCCGGTTATGGGGATGCTGGGAGACCACACCCGCTCGAAAATGGGAAAATACAGGCCGTGGATTATCTGGGGAGCTCCTGTCCTCGGATTCCTCATCTTCCTTCTTTTTACAGCACCGGACTTATCACCAAATATGAAGGTGGTCTATGTCTACGTTGTATATATCGCTTATTCACTGGCCTCAACCGTAGTTAATATCCCTTATCATTCCCTGACACCGGTGATGTCCCAGGATCCGTATCAGAGAACCGTCATCGTTTCCTGGAAGCAGGGCATGGGAACCGTATCCCAGTTTATCATCACCATCATGGCGCTTCCGCTGGTGGAGGCCTTTGGCGGCGGAAAACAGGGCTGGGCTGTCTATGGCGCATTAATCGGTATTTTAACGACTGCCGCATTCTGGATCTGCGCATGGGGCGGAAAGAAGTACGATGTCTGCGATATGGACAAAGAGCGTGTTCCAATGAACATGGCAAAGGATTTGAAACTGCTGATAAAAAACAAACCCATGCTGATGCTTATGATCGCCTTCGGAACCGATGTTCTGGCGAACGCCACCTACAGTGCCGTAAATATGTATTACTTTAAATATGTGTTAAATAGAGTAGACTTAGTTCCCAAGGTTGCCTCCGCCATCCTGTTTGCAGGAATCATTCTCCTTCCGCTGCTTCCGGCGTTATCCAGGTTATTTGGAAAAAAACGGCTGTACTGGTTTGGAAGCCTGTTCTCCATTATCCCGCTGGTGGTGATGTGGCTGAAGCCTACGGCGCCGGTAACGATCCTTATGAGTATGATGGCTGTATTTGGATTCATTTCCCGTATTCCGAGCAATCTGGGGTGGGCGATGCTTCCGGAGTGTTCTGACTACGGCGAGTGGAAATTCGGGCAGAGAGCAGACGGGCTGATGTCCTCCTCCCTGACATTTATCAATAAATTCGGGATGGCGATCGGCGGATTTATCGCCAGCTTTTTACTGGGACTGGTTGGTTTTGTGGCAAACCAGGAACAGACTCCGCAGGTGTTAAATATGATTGTGTTCCTGCGTTTCGGAATGCCGGTGCTCGGCTATATAGCCTCCCTGATTTCTATGGCATTCTATGAGATTACCAATGAAAAATATGCAGAGATCCGGACGGAACTGGATGAGAGAGGGAAAGGTTGAAAACGATGACAGATAAGATAAAAGATCTGGTAACAGCCATGACACTGGAAGAAAAGGCACTTCTGTGTTCCGGAAAGAATTTCTGGCAGATGGAAGGGATCGAACGACTGGGAATCCCTTCTGTCATGGTAACCGATGGTCCTCACGGCCTGCGTAAGCAGGCCGGTGAGGCGGATCATCTGGGGCTGAATCAGAGCGTGAAAGCCACCTGCTTTCCGCCTGCGGTCACCTCGGCCAGCAGCTGGGATAAAGCTGCTCTGTATGATATGGGTCAGGCGATCGGAGAGGAGTGCGTTCAGGAGGAGGTTGCGGTCGTCTTAGGCCCCGGTACCAACATCAAACGGTCTCCGCTCTGCGGCCGTAATTTTGAATACTTCAGCGAAGACCCGTATCTGGCCGGCGAGATGGCAGCGGCCTGGATCAGCGGCGTACAAAGTAAGGGAATCGGAACGTCGCTCAAACATTTTGCGGCTAATAATCAGGAAAAGGCCAGGCTTGTCAGCAATTCGGTGGTGGATGAGCGGGCGCTGAGAGAAATCTATCTTGCCCCGTTTGAAAAGGCGGTAAAACAGGCGCAGCCATGGACGGTGATGTGTTCTTACAACCGGATTAACGGTGTGTATTCCTGTGAGAATGAATGGCTGCTGACAGAGGTTCTTCGGAATGAGTGGGGCTTTCAGGGGCTGGTAATGACCGACTGGGGCGCCATGAATGACAGAGTGAAAGCCTTAAAAGCCGGGCTTGAGCTTGAAATGCCCGGACCGGATCCTTATAATGACAAGAAAATTGTTGATGCAGTGAGAAACGGAGAACTGGATGAAGCGGTATTAGACCGCGCGGCAGAGCGTCTCCTCACTGTGATTATGAGGGCAGGGGAAGTCCATAAAAAAGAATATGATGCGGCGGCGCACCATATTCTTGCCCGGCGAATTGCAGCAGAATCTGCGGTGCTGCTTAAAAATGACGGAATGCTCCCGCTGAAAAAAGAGAATTCCTATGCAGTGATCGGTGCATTTGCTGAAACACCGAGATATCAGGGGGCCGGCAGTTCCAGGATTCATCCGCATCAGATCGACTGCGTGCTGGATTCTCTCCGGGAATCAGGAATAGCATTTGAATACGCTCCGGGGTATGAACTGGAACAGGATACAATCAATCCGGTACTGCTTGAAGAAGCTGCTGCCTGTGCGAAAGGGCGGGACGGCGTCCTTGTATTTGCCGGACTGCCGGATTCCTATGAGAGCGAAGGGTTCGACCGGACTCATTTAAATCTGCCAAAGTCCCATACGGCCTTGATTGAGGCGGTAACAGCGGTAAATCCCCATGTAACCGTCGTTCTCCTCTGTGGTTCCGCCATTTTAATGCCGTGGAGAGACCGGGTGGAAAGTATTCTGCTCACATACCTGGGCGGGGAAGCTGTGGGAAGCGCCTGCGCGGATGTGCTGACGGGAACAGTGAATCCTTCCGGCCGTCTGGCAGAGACATTCCCGCTCTCACTGGAAGATACTCCGTGCTGCGAAAACTTCGCGGGAGAGGGGAAGGATGTGGAATACCGGGAAAGCATACTGGTCGGCTACCGGTATTACGACTGGGCTGAAAAACCGGTAGCTTTTCCCTTTGGTTATGGACTGTCATATACGTCATTTTCTTATGACAGCATGGAGATTGTGTGGGATGAAAAGGAGGAGAAAGGCGAAGCCAGGATTACTGTTACCAACACAGGAGAAACCTCCGGCAGTGAAGTCGTCCAGCTCTATATTGGGAAAGCACAGTCAGGGGTGATGCGTGCCGCCAGGGAGCTGAAAGGCTTTCAAAAAGTGTTCTTAGAGCCTGGAGAGTTAAGGGAGGTGGTAATCGGGCTGGACAGGAGAAGCTTTTCCTGCTACGATACGAACCGCTCCTGCTGGACGGTTGAAGCGGGCACCTATCAGATCTATGCGGCGTCCTCCAGCCGCGATTTAAAACTAAAAAAGGATCTGATGCTTCCGGGAAAGGAACTTTCCCATATCCCTGGATATGATGCTGCCGAAACAGTTAAGGACGGCCATTTCGCAGCAGACAGAAAACAGTTTAAACGCCTGTTTCCGGATGAACTGCCCTTAACACCGGATGACGGCCGGATTACCTTAAATACAACCGTAAAAGAAATCATGGCCAGTGAAAAAGGAAAAGCTCTTCTGGGCGGCCTTGTTGAGGGATATTCGGGCCGGTACTCAGGGGATGACGACGTCAGCCGGATGATGCTGGCAATGCTTCAGGACATGCCGCTGCGAAGCCTGGCGATGTTTGGAGCGGTGGAGATGGAGACGCTGGAAGAGATGGTCAGGGAGATTGGAAGGCCATAGAGGGGACTCGCCCCCTGTCCCTGTTCCATGGATTCTGCCGTGCGATTATTTACTCTTGTACTTACCGCAGGAAACCATTATAATATTTATCAGTATGTTTATGATCAATGGACGCCGGCATGAGTGCCGGCACGAAAGAGGGAGGGTGCTTATGCCGCCAATCAGTGTACTGATTAAACCATCGTCAGGAAATTGCAACCTGCGGTGTGAATACTGTTTTTATTATGATACGATGTCCAAACGGGAACAGGGGGCTTACGGGTTTATGTCGGTCCAGACGTTAGAGGAGGTGATCCGACAGGTGCTGGCCTATTCGGAGGGAAGCTGTACCATTGCGTATCAGGGAGGCGAACCGACGCTCAGCGGGCTTCCGTTTTTTGAGAAATCAATCGAATTCCAGGAAAAATACAACGTCAATCATGTGAAGATATTTAATGCAATTCAGACCAACGGTTCACTTCTGGATAAGCAGTGGGCGGAGTTCTTTGTGAGAAATCATTTCCTTGTGGGCGTATCCTTGGACGGGGGGCCGAAACAGCACGACTATTACCGGAAAACTCCGGCAGGAAAAGGAAGCTTTACCCGCATCATGGAGAATATTGAAATGCTTAAGAAGACCGGAGTAGACTTCAACATACTTTCCGTGGTACATGCAAAGACTGCGCCTCATATTAAAAAGACGTATGAATTTTACCGGAAAAACCAGTTGGATTATCTCCAGTTTATCGCCTGCCTTGATCCGCTTATGGAAGAGCCGGGCGGCCGCGATTATTCGCTGACGCCGGAAGCGTACGGTACTTTTTTGATCGATTTATTTGAACTGTGGTTCCGTGATTTGAAGGAAGGAAAACAGCCGTATATCCGGCAGTTTGAGAACTATATTGCGATTCTTTTGGGGCAGATGCCGGAATCCTGCGACATGCGGGGAATCTGTGGGATGCAGTATGTGGTAGAGGCGGATGGAAGCGTATATCCATGCGATTTCTACGTTCTGGACGAGTACCGGCTGGGAAATTTCCGGACGGACACAGTGGAAATGATCGACAGGAAGCGGGAAGAGATTCAGTTTATCGAGAGCTCCCTGCAGAAAGAGGAGGCGTGTGCAGAATGCAGATATGCGTCGCTCTGCCGCGGCGGCTGCCGGAGAACCAGACAGGAAGAGCACGGGCATCATCAGTACTTCTGTCAGTCGTATAAGATGTTCTTCGATGCCTGCCTGCCTGGCCTTGTGGAGATCGCAGAGAGGATTGGACGCGGAGGGAGAATGCTTCAGTAAGACTCCTGTTCTGCTTTCTGTTATTCCTGACGGGAGGCATACTGAGGATTTGCCTCCCGTACCATGCCGCGGAAGGTATGGTGAAGCTCTTCAAATGCTGCAGTGACACGGGCAGGAATATCGACGTGGGCAATATAATTTTTGCCCAATGGACCATACCCATCCGTCCGGTCAGAAAGCCGCGGGATTTCACCCAGGAGCAGCGTGAGATAGCGGTCGATATCCCACATACCGGGAATATCATTCTCATAAACGAGTTTCCCGTCCCTGATTACGACGTGGGCCTGGTATACCGCATAATTGATGATGATGACATCATCAGGCACGTACTTGCGCAGACCGGCTTCCATGCGGTGCTGCATGGAAGCATCCTGAGCCAGGATGATGGAGCGGAAGGAAATCTGATGCTCCTTAAGGAGCTTAAGGAGATAGGTAATGTTGTTGCCGCAGTTCGTAGAACAGCATTCCAGATAATCAGCCTCCAGTCCGTAGCGTGCCTTCAAATATGCAGCAAAGACCATGGCCTCGGGAAGCCCCTCCGTCTCTATCTCAGGGCATTCCTGGTGAACCTTTGCCCGCAGAGTTTCTGTGGTATGGCCGGCTCCTCCTGCAATGACGTAGTGTTTTGCTGCCTGCTGCCGGATCGCCCGGGCCAGCACATCGCCGCCGCACAGGATGCTGCCGCCGAACAGCACCATGACATCCGCCTGGTCAATTCCGTATATTCTTTTTAATTCTTCCTTCGTCAGTTCGTCAACGTCTCTTTTTCCGCAAAAATCCCCCAGAATATTGATGCATTCAGCGATTCGTCTGTTCATAGGTATCCTCCGTTTTTGACTATTCTACATTTTTTGACGGCAAAAGTCAAAAAAGGCTGAAATATTTTCGCCTGCATGCTATACTTACGTTACTGTTTGAACCTTGCCGATACCGTATGAATCTTAAAGAAAAGTCAGGTGATTCCATTGAAATACAGAAGCTTTTATGCCCGCGCGGCGGCAGGCCTCCTGTGTCTGTCCGTGCTTTTTTCGCCCTGGTATGGTCGTTTTACCGTCCACGCGGCAGAGGAGCAGGACATACTCAGCGCCTGCCATGCATATCAGAAGCGCTTAAGCAGCGTAAAGAAAGAAGCAGATATTGCCGCATATGGTTTTGATATCATAGAAAATCAGGTATTCTCCATGACTGTCAAAGCGTTTGGCGACGTTTCCATGATTCCGGCCTTGGACCGGACGTATCACCGGCTCGTTCTGTTTTTTACGGATGAAGACGGAAATACGGTTTACAGTACGGACCAGCTGGAGACAAACAATCAGGTCAGAGGAGAACTCCGGCAGCTGAATCAGGGGATTTCAGCCGTCTCCTTTCAGGATTTAGACGGGGATGATAAGATGGATATCCTTCTGATTACGTCCTGTGAAAAGAACGATTCCGCCGCAGGCAAGGCATATAAGGTAGGGGATGTGCTGTTTCAGAATGAACACGGTTTTTACCGCGACTGGCGCCTTTCCGACAAGATTAACCGGTTTGGAATGAACAAAAGCATCCGGTTTATCGAGTCTTTTCTGGTGGATGGGTATTCAACGGAATTTCTCTATACGGCATCGACTCTGGATGAATTAAAAGAGCATGGATTTGCGATGGCAGAAGAGCTAAGCTCCTGGAGAACGTTTGAGAAGCTGGGCAGTCTTCTGGTGGTTCCCGGTACATACCGGATGGCGGAATATACCGTGTTTATGGTTTACCTTGTCAACGAACAGGGCGACATTGTATGGAGCTTTCAGCCCATGGGCGATTACGAAAATTTATATGCACTTAAAGGCGTCGCCTGCAGAGACATCGACGGCGACGGTATGAAGGATCTGGCGGTTCTGGCGCGTTACAGCTACGAGGGAAAAGATGGCGAGATGATTCTGGAAAATGATTACTCCATCTATTACCAGAAGACCGGCGGATTCTATCCGGATACAGAATTGAGAAAACAGTATCTGAGTAAAGACGACAGCACGATGGAGGAGCTGGTGGAAACGGCCAGGGCCTATTGGGGGTGGAGACAGGAATCATGATAAAAATACTGATAGTGGACGACGAGAAACCGATTTGCGATCTGATCGATTTAAACCTGTCGGAGGCGGGATATCACTGCAGAGCCGTTCAGGATGGGGCAGAGGCGGTCGAAATCATTGAACATGAAAAATTCGACCTTATTTTACTGGACATTATGCTGCCTGGAATAGACGGCTTTGATATTATGGAATACATTCGTCCCATGGAAATTCCCGTTATATTTATTACGGCGAAATATGAGGTGAGAGACCGGGTGAAGGGGCTTAAGCTGGGAGCGGATGATTATCTGGTGAAGCCCTTTGATGTGGTGGAACTGGTAGCGAGGGTGGAGGCGGTTCTCCGCAGATACAATAAGACGGAACGGCGTCTGTCCGCAGGCGATGTGGTGGTTGATGTGGAGGCGCGGACCGTTAAGAAGGCGGGGAGACCGGTGGAACTGACCAACAAGGAGTTTTTGCTTCTCGTCCTTTTTCTGCGGAACAGGAATGTGGCGCTGTTTCGGGAGACGCTGTACGAGAAGGTGTGGGAAGGGGAGTATTCCGGCGACAGCCGAACGCTGGATTTGCATGTCCAGCGGCTGCGGAAAAAGCTTAACTGGGAAAACGGCGAATATCCACGGCTGGTGGCCGTATATAAGGTAGGCTACCGGCTTGAGGTAGGACGATGAAATTTTCACTGAAACTGCTTTTATGGACGATGATTGTCATGGCGGCCGCGTTTGGCTTCAGCGGGTTCTATTTCGTCAATTACGTGTTTGAACGCGCCCTGGACCGGGAAGCCGGCCAGGCTCTCGATGAGAGCAGCATTTTAAAGTTTGCCTTTGAGACGGCAGCTCTCAATGTTCCGGCCAAATATGACGTGCTTTTAGAGGATACGACACGGCAGATAGCCTCCAACTTAGAGGCGGGCGGACAGGGTACGGGGCGGATGCTTCGGATTTCCGACGATCAGAAACAGGTGCTGTACGCGGCCGAAGGTTTTGCAGCCGATGACGGGCTTCTTCTTGCGCTGCATGAAAATACGAAGACTTACCGGGTAATCCGGCTGGATGACAGGTATTATATTCAGACGGCTGCCGCAGTGGAGGCGCTGGATAAGAAGCTTTTTTTAGAGACGATGAGAGACGTCACAGAGGTGTTTCGCGACCGGGCCACGGGCTTCGTGGTTTACCGGAGGGTAACGGTCGTGATTCTGCTTCTGGGAACCGTACTCATGCATCTTATATCCTCCTGGCTGACAAGACCGATCCGGCTGCTGACACGGGCTACGAAGCGTATGGCGGCGGGCGATTACGATTACCGGGCCAGACTCGTAAGCGGCGATGAGCTTGGACAGCTGACAGAGGACTTTAACCGCATGGCGAATGCTCTGGAAGATACTATTATCAAACTGGAAGAGGAGATCCGTGCGAGGGAGGATTTCGTGGGAGCATTTGCCCATGAGCTGAAGACTCCTCTTACCGCGATCATTGGCTACGCGGATATGCTGCGGTCTCACCGGCTGGATGAGGAAAAAAGCTTTATGTGTGCCAATTACATTTACACGGAAGGGCGGAGACTGGAGACGATGTCACTGCGTCTGTTAGACATTATTGTGACAAAGCGCCAGGAGATCGATTTCCAGATGGTCTCGGCAGAATCACTGTTTTTCTACCTGTACGACATGTATGCGGCGAAGAAAAATATGGATTTTCATTTTACATACGATGAAGGGCTGATCCGGTGTGACGCCAGCCTGATCAAGTCCGTGCTCATCAATCTTTTAGATAACGCCTGCAAGGCGTCGGAGCCCGGCAGTCCTGTCGATGTGGACGGATATGCCCTTTCGGAGGGCTACCGTTTCTCCGTGAAGGACCACGGAGTCGGGATTCCGGAGGAAGAGCTTCACAAGATAACGAAAGCATTTTATATGGTAGATAAATCGCGCTCCAGAAGCAGAAATGGAGCCGGTCTGGGGCTGGCCCTCTGCGAGGAGATCCTGCTTCTGCATCACAGCAGGCTGGAAATTGAGAGCGAGCCGGGGAAAGGCTCCTGCTTCAGTTTTGTCATACCGTGGGAAGACGGCGGTTCTGCCGTCAGGCGCAGTAAGGAAGAGGGAGGCGGTGAGATGTGAAAAAGACAACTTTAAATTTCCTTCTTCTGCTGTTTGCTGTCACGGTTATGGTTCTGGCCATCTGGGGTCCGGAAGCCATATCCGGATACCGCGACAAATCGGTATTAAATGAGATCCACGTAAAAGATGCGGAGGGAGAAGGAGAGGGCTACCGTTACTCTTTAAGCCGCAGCGATAAGCTGTATATACTTGCGGAAGCCTTAAACAGCCAGACGCTTCCGGAGAGCGGGCAGTATACCGCAGAGAGGCAGGAGGCCCCCGGGGAAACCTACGGGGGAACCGCGGGGACATATGCGTTTATTGTCAATCACAGAGGTCCGTCCGACCGTGAGATAAAAGAGGAGGAGCTCTTTGAGGCTGTAAATGAGGGGCTGGATACGTTAAAGAAGCTGGGAATTCTGCCCGAATCCGTAAGAGATGCAAACGCTGCCGCCTATGACGCCGTCCTTTATTCCGCGATCGATGTGCTGGAGCCCAGGAATAATGTAGCCGTGTGGAAGGTCAGCCTTTCCAATATCCAGAAAAATAACGACAGGGGAAACCGCCTGATTGACGCTTATATCGACGCGGATGATGGTAAGCTTTATGAGTTTTACGTCAGGACGGAACTTACCTGGGAGGACATGGATCCGGACGGGATTGCGGAGAATTGGAGCGGTTACCTGGGGCTTTTGGCCCCTCTTCCCTATGAGGGAAACAATCCTCTGATGGAAATGACTCCGTATTTCAAAAAGTATAAGCTTACCGGAGCGGGAAAAGGAGATACGACCGCCACGGTCGGCTATTACGACGGTATTCAGGAATTATTTGTAAAAATATCGAGATGATGCAACTTTGATGCAAAAATGATGATCTTTTGATGCAGCTCCCGTGTAATCTGGAATCAAGGAACATTGAGACGGATGACACAGGAGCTTTTGTGCAGCAGCCGGGAAGGCAGCGGGCGAAATGGGAATACTGGTGCGAAGCGGTACTGGCTGCACAAAAATCCTCCGGACATGTTTTTTGAGTGAAGGAGGAACCGGGCGATGAGATACGAGCGAAAAAACCGTTATAAGAAGAACGGGAAGAAAACGGGAAGAAGATGGCTGGAGGATTTTGCAGCGGCAGCGGCAGGAGGAATTGCGGCTGTGTTTTTATTTACGGCCATGGAGACAATGGGGAGTTTTTCCGGCACTGATGCGGCGGAGAATCCGATCGTTGTGGAGAATCCGGCTGTTATGGAGAATTCGACTGCAGCGGAGAATCAGTTGCCATCCTTGATCCTGGTAATGGCAAAGAACCAGCTGGCGGCTGGAAACCAGACTGTATCCGGGAAAAAAACGGTTTCTGCCTCGCAGGACCTGTCATTTCAGACTGCCGAAACGGATCCGGATCATCCCCTGATTATGATAGACCCAGGCCACGGAGGGACGGATGAGGGCAGTTACGCGGGAGGGATCCTGGAGAAAGACATCAATATGGAAATCGCGAAGAAGCTGCGGGAATGTTTGGAGGAAGCGGGATACCGGGTTCTTATGACCCGCTGCTCCGATACGTATCTGACGAAGGAGCAGCGGGCGGAGGCGGCAAACGTAAGCGGGGCGGAGGCGTTTGTGAGCATCCATCAGAATACGTATGAAGATGGAGAACCGTCAGGAATCGAGACATGGTATGACGGGACAGATCAATCCCGTGACAGCAGGCGGCTGGCTCAGCTGATCCATGGGGAAGCCGTGAAGCGAACAGGCGCCAGAGAGAGGCAACTGCGGGGAGACGCCGGCTTTGTGGTGACGGGATGGACGAAAATGCCCGCGTGTCTGATCGAGACGGGATTCCTGTCCAGCCCGGAGGAAGCCGAAAAACTTTCCCAGCCGGAATACCAGGAGAAGCTGGCGGAAGGGATTGCCAGGGGAATCGACGCCTTTTTCCATCCAAAAACCATGTATCTAACCTTTGATGACGGCCCATCCGCTGAGAATACCGCCGCAGTCCTGGATGTGCTGAAGGACCGGAATATAAAGGCCACATTTTTTGTGGTAGGCGAAAATGTGAAGAAAAATCCGGAGGTGGCAAGACGGATTGTGGCGGAAGGCCATACCATCGGGATTCACTGCTACAGCCATGATTACAAACAGCTGTACGAGAGTACGGCAAGCTATCTGGAAGACTTTAACGAGGCCTATAAAACAGTGCTTGAAGTCACCGGGGTAAGAGTTAAGCTTTTCCGTTTCCCGGGCGGGAGCATTAACGCCTACAATAAAGCAGTCTGTCAGGATATTATAAAAGAAATGACGGACAGAGGCTTTATTTATTTCGACTGGAATGCCAGCCTGGAGGATGCGCTTAAGAGATCGGAGCCGGAAGAACTGATTGCAAATGCGCGGGAGACGGCGCTGGGAAGAAAGCATGTGGTCATGCTGGCCCATGACATTGTCCGCAGCACAGCCCTGTGCCTGGGAGATTTAATCGATCAGTTTCCGGAATATCAGATGGAGCCGCTGACTCCGGAGGTAAAGCCCATACAGTTTCAGCCCTGATCTCTCCTGGTGCAGTTTACTCCCGGACTCCTGCCGGTTCAGATTGCACTTTTTGCTTTGACAGGTTATAATCATTCTGGAAATATAAGGGATTGATCAAAGGAAAAAAGAGAATCGGGAGAAAAATGGAATGGCCAAAATTAGGACAATGACGGAGGGGCATCCGCTGAAGCTTATTTTCGCGTTTTCACTGCCTCTGATGTTTGGCAATGTATTTCAGCAGTTTTACACGGTGGTGGACACGATGGTGGTCGGCCAGGCGCTGGGAGTCGGAGCGCTGGCAGCGCTCGGTGCCGCGGACTGGCTAAACTGGATGGTATTGGGGATGATTCAGGGCATTTCCCAGGGGTTTGCCATATTGATGGCTTTTGAGTTCGGAGCGGGAGATTATAAAAAACTACGGCAGGTCATCGCCCATTCAGCGGTTCTGGCCTGTATCGGATCGCTGGCCATGCTTTTGCTCATGCAGGCGGCGGCGCGGCCGGTTATGCTGCTGTTACATACGCCCGATGAAATTATCGGGCAGAGTCTTTTGTATTTAAGGATCATGTTCTGGGGAATTCCTGTCGTCATGGCATACAATGTGCTGGCCTCCATACTTCGCGCCATGGGAGACGGGAAAACGCCGCTTCACGCCATGGTTGTGGCCTCTGTGGTCAATATCGGCCTGGATCTGCTGTTTGTGCTCGTATTTCACTGGGGAATCGGCGGGGCGGCCGCAGCCACACTGATCGCGCAGGCCTGCTCCAGCTTATACTGTCTGAAGAGTCTGCTGAAGGTACAGATTCTTTCTTTTAAAAAGACGGATTTTCATCTGGAACCGTATCTCTGCAGAAAACTGATGGTATTGGGACTTCCCATGGCATTTCAGAACGGAATCATTGCGGTAGGCGGAATGATTGTGCAGTCGGTGGTCAATGGATTCGGAGTCCTTTTCATTGCAGGATTTACGGCGACCAACAAGCTGTACGGACTTCTGGAAATAGCCGCAACCTCCTACGGCTATGCCATGACGACCTATGTGGGCCAGAATCTGGGCGCCGGGAAGATTAAGAGAATCAGGCAGGGGATGAAATCAGGCCTTCTTTTAGCCATGCTCACCTCAGCGGTGATCGCGGCTGTCATGCTGGTCTTCGGGCAGGCGATTCTTGGCTGTTTCATTACGGGAACGCCGGAAGAGGCTGCCAAAACCATGGAAATCGCCTACCATTATCTGGCGATCATGAGCGTCTGCCTCCCTATCCTCTATCTGCTTCACGTGGTCCGTTCTTCCATTCAGGGTATGGGGGATACAGTTCTGCCCATGCTGTCCGGAGTAGTGGAATTTCTGATGAGAACGGGAGCCGCACTGCTCCTTCCTGTTGCCATGGGCCAGGAAGGGATCTTTTATGCGGAAATTTTGGCCTGGCTCGGCGCGGATGTGGTGCTGATCGTCAGCTATTTTGTGAAAATAAAAGGATTGAAAGGCGGAGGAGAGTCTGGTGATGGAAGCGAAGAAAGAATATCATAAGGAACCATGCTGCTGTTTTGCACCAATGGAGGGGATCACAGGCTATGTCTACCGGAACGCCCATCACGCGCTGTTTCCTCATGTGGATCTGTATGTCACTCCATTTCTGCAGCCCAATCAGAATCACCGTTTCTCTTCCAGGGAGCGGAACGATATTCTTCCGGAACACAACAAGGGAATTACCCTGATTCCGCAGATTCTCACAAACCGTGCGGAGGATTTCATCTGGATGGCGGGCGAGCTCGAGGCGCTGGGGTATGACGAGGTGAATTTGAATCTGGGCTGTCCCTCCGGAACCGTCGTTTCCAAATACAAAGGAGCCGGTTTCCTGGCGAAAAAGGAAGAACTGGATGCGTTCCTCGACGAGGTATGTTCGGGAATCAGAATCCGCCTCTCCGTAAAAACGAGACTGGGAATGGCATCACCGGATGAATTTGAAGAACTGCTCGAGATCTATAATAAGTACCCTTTAAAAGAACTGATCATTCATCCCCGGGTGCGAAGCGATTTTTATAAGAATACGCCTGACCGCGCAGCGTTTTGCAGGGCTGTGAAAGCCAGCAAAAACGAAGTGTGGTACAATGGAGATATCTTTACTGCCGGGGACTGGAAGGAGTTCCGCGCCGGTGTTCCGGAAGTGGACTGCATCATGATGGGCCGGGGGCTGCTCGCCAATCCCGGTCTGGCCGGTGAGATAAAGGGGCTGGGGGTTCCGGACAAAGAACGGATCAGGGAATTTCACGACATGGTTTATCAGGGGTACCGGGAGACGATTTCCGGTGACAGGAATGTCCTGTTTAAAATGAAGGAATTCTGGTTTTACCTGCTGTTTCTGTTTCCGGATTCGGAAAAATACGGAAAGAAAATCCGCAAGGCGGAACGTGCGGCGGAGTATGAAGCGGCTGTCGCCGCGCTGTTTCGGGATCTGGATATCAAAGAGGGACGCGGATACGGAGGCGAACGCTAGCGTGTGTCTGAACGTGCTTTCGGGCAGCCTGTGAACACGGTGAATGGATTGGATAGAAAACGAAAGAAAAGGGAGGGCGGGAAACTCGTGAAGGCGAAAAAAGTGTTAAAGAGGCTGTACCTGGGAGTGATGATCGCGGCGGTATCGAATCTTCCTCTGCTGGTTTACGGCATGTTTACCGGACGTCTCCTGGAAGAAACGGTTCCGGCACAGCCTGCTGCGGCCGTAATGGGGGCCATCTTCTTAAGCATTTGCTGGTTATACTTTAATATCAGGCCGTACCGCGACAGAAACCACGCCGGCCTGCGTCTGGTCATCATGCGCGGCGGCTGTACTCTGGGCTTTGCTGCGATTTACGGCATCGCGGTTCAGTGTCTGGTTATTATGATCCTCTATCCGCGTCTGCTTCACGGCAATGCAGATGCGGCCGGGTGGCCGGCGGGAATTCTGATCGGCAATACGGTATTTGCCGCCGCGGCTCTTCTGGTTCTTCTCTGGAATGGAATTCTGAGGATGTATCTTACCTCGGCGCGTCTCCGTGTGAGGATGCGGGTTTTAATGCTGTTGGCCATGTGGATTCCGGTTGTCAATCTGGCGGTTCTTATCCACGCCATGCGCCTGGTGCGGGCAGAGTACGATTATGCCTGTTATAAAGAAGCGGTCAGATCGACCCGTGCGGAATCAGATCTGTGCCGGACGAAGTATCCGCTCATTATGGTACACGGTATCGGTTTCCGCGATCTTCATTACTTTAACTATTGGGGAAGAATTCCGCGTGAACTGGTGCGATATGGGGCGTCTGTCTACTATGGCAATCAGGAGGCGCTGGGAACCATTGCCTGTAATGCAGAGGACATTCGAAAGAAAATTCTGGAGGTGGTGGAGGAGACCGGCTGTGAAAAGGTCAATATTATCGCACACTCCAAGGGGGGACTGGATGCGCGCTACGCCATCAGTAAACTGGGGATGGCGCCTTACACGGCGTCGCTCACGACAGTCAGCACGCCGCATCACGGCTGCCGGTTTGTCGATTACGCCATCCGCCTTCCGGAAGGTCTCTACCGTCTGGTCGCCAGATGCTTTGACCGGACGTTTTCCAGATTTGGGGATAAAAATCCGGATTTTTATACGGCGACTCATCAGTTTTCCACAGCGTCCAGCAGGGCGTTTAACGAGTCGGTTTCCGATGTACCCGGCGTCTTCTATCAGAGCTATGCCTCGAAGATGCGCGACTGTTTCAGCGATCCGCTGCTGTGGATTCCTTACTGTCTCATAAAGCCTCTGGAAGGCGATAATGACGGTCTTGTAAGCACGGAATCCGCCCGTTGGGGAGAGTTTCGCACCGTGTTTGCCAGCAGCGGTCACCGCGGAATCTCCCACGGGGATATGATCGATTTAAAACGGGAAGATTATAAAGGCTTCGATGTGGTGGAGTGCTACGTTCAGATCGTTTCAGAACTGGCTGGAAAAGGATTCTAGAAGCAGGCTTCCGTGAGAACCATCGAAAGACACAAAAACAGCTCTCCAACCGGAGAGCTGTTTTATATGAAAAGCTGAGTGGAGTAGACGGGATTTGAACCCGTGTCCAAAAACCAATTCCCTGTTCTTCTACTATCATAGTCAGTTGTTTTACATTCCCTCTGTCACCCGAAAACTGACACCCTGGTGAGTTCAGTAGCTTCATCATACGCCCATATGCTCAAAGCTTTGCATAAGTCGTTTCTCACATCGTCGATGCCGGATTCTTAAGGTGTGAGTGCCCTAAGGCCGACAAGCAGCATTAAGCTGCCAGTGCTAATTCGTTATTGTTAGCGTTTATATTTAAGTTTGCCATTTAACGCATCGCATGCGGATAGCTTCACCAGCTGCATGGCCCCTGTCGAAACCAGTACTACCCCGGACTGGTGCCTCTTTTGAGGTATCCTTATACTAGCACGAAACAGGAATGGTGTCAAGGGCTAAGCTGTTACAATTGACAGATTATGAAAAGACTGATATTCTGAATGTACACGGCCTTAAACTCAGGACTATGGATCAGCATATGGAGGCGATTATGATTAAATTAATGGGAATTACCATAGAAAGCAGGGAGGAGCAGAGAAAGCGGGAAGAGGAAGCGCTGTATCGCTATTTCCGTTACGGTGCAAAGCACAGAAACAAGGTGGGAAGACTGCTGGAAGAGCTGATTCCGGGCGAGAAGCGGGAACATCTGCTTCTGTATTATCTGCAGATCAAGGATGCCATGGAGGCGTGCGGGTCGCAGGATTTCGATGAAGCAGTAACACGTATGCCCTCCAAATCCCGGATTATAACCGTCAATAAAACGGTTCATCAGTACTATAAAGCGGTCATGGAGGCAGATGCCGGCATGGACGAGGATCTGGTGCTTCCGTCGGCGGATGAAATACGTAAGAGCGTGGAGCAGAGCTTCTGAAAGGCCAGTGGGCTGGCCGTATGGCCGCATTCATAAAAGAAGAAAGAGGAGCAGAGGATGGCAGATATTAAATATGATATTGTAAAAGAGCTTGGCGTGCTGTCCGAGAACGCCAAAGGCTGGAGAAAAGAAGTGAATTTAATCAGCTGGAACGGCGGGGTCCCCAAGTATGATATCCGTGACTGGGCGCCGGAACACGAAAAGATGGGAAAGGGAACGACTCTGTCCGAGGAGGAGATTAAAAAACTGAAAGAGATTCTGGGTGAAATCCTGTAAAGTGACAGAGATACCCTGGACGGCAAGGCAAAGCAAACAATCAGGAGGATAAGAAAATGCTGAAGCAATTATCAATTTACGCAGAAAACAGAAAGGGAACATTTAAGCATGTCACCGGAATCCTTGAGGAGGAAAACATTAATATCCTTGGTTCTGTAACCAATGACAGCGCAGAGTACGGCATTATCCGTATGGTTGTATCCGCTCCGGACAAGGCGGTGGCGGCACTGGAAAAAGCGGACTATTTGTGCAAGCTTACCGATGTGGTGGGGGTCGAGATGGCGGATGAAGTAGGAAATCTTCATCATCTGTTAATGGCTCTCTCAGAGAGCAATATCAATGTGGATTACGTTTACTTATCCTTTAACCGCGATTCCAATAAACCGATCCTGATTTTCCATGCGGATGATATCCGGGCGGTTGAGGCGTGTCTGGCGGCAAAAGGGTTTACTGTTGTTTAGCAAAAATACGAGGGATGTGTATGAGAGCTGAGGAAGAAATCATAGATCTTGGCGGACCGCAGCTTCTTCTTAGAAATGCAGAAGAGGAAGATGCTGAAATGTTGTTGGATTTCTTAAAGACGACATGCGGTGAAACCAGATATTTAGTAAAAGAACCGGAAGAGATCGATTTAACGCTGGAGGACGAGCGGACCTTTATACGTAATCAGAATGAGTCAGATCAGAATATCATGCTTCTCGGATTTGTAGATGGGGAGTACGCCGGTAATTGTTCCCTGATGGGGATGGGAGCTGCCAGATTTAAGCATCGCGCCAGCCTTGGAATCGCATTGTATCAAAAGTATACTGGCCGCGGCATCGGAAAGGCCATGATCGGGAAACTCATTGAAATTGCGAGAGAGCATAACCTGGAGCAGATCGAGCTGGAAGTCGTAGCTGATAATCAGAGAGCGGTATCCCTCTACAGGAAGATGGGATTTGAAATTTTTGGAACCTTACCAAACAATATGAAGTATCAGGATGGTACTTATGCAGATGCATATTGGATGATGAAGTCTATCAGGCGTTAGATAAACAGCGTGAGTTGCTCTTTTGCTTCCGGGAAGACAGGCTGACTGCTTCGTACCGGCAGTCAGCCTGTCTTCCCGGGAGCAGCGTTATTTATTACGGCTGGTCCTTGTGGATCTCCTTATAGGCTTCTAAAATACCATTTTTAACGGCCATTTTCACTAAGAAATATCCCAGGATAAAAAAGACAACAGGTACAGCTATAATAACTATGATGTAGATAATCAAAAATAAACTGTTCATCCATGCAGCCCTCCTTTTCGATAACAATATAGTTCACAGCATCATTGTAGAGGAATGCTCAAAGAAAAACAAGTATCAAAAGTATTACGATTTATAAAAATATAAAGCCTGCAATAAGAAACAGGATCACGTTTGCAATGAAAGAATATTTAAAATACTTCCCGTGATTACCTTTCAGCGTTTTATTATAGTCAACAGGTCAAATAAAAAGATGGGGCTGCTATGATCCACCGAAAAAAGTGGTCATAACAGGCACATTTCCTGCATAAACTATAACAGAATGATAAGGGAGGAAAAACCATGACGATTTATCCTGTTTGTACAAGCCTGATGAGATACCGTTTGTTTGTAAACTGTATGGAGCGCTACTATCGCTATAAAATGAAGCGGCCCTGCTTCCTCATAATGCAGAACAGCAGGTGGACCGTGGTTACGCTGGACATGTGACAGCGGCTTTACAATCTCTACATAATATATAGAAATGACAAAGAGGGGCCGGGGGGCCTCTTTTTTCTTTTTACAGTTCACATAATTTTCATAATTATCCTATTGTATTCTTTACAGAGTAAGAGTATAATACCTAATTATTAATTAGCTAACTATCACATACCTAATTATTTACCATATGATGAAGAAAGGGGTGGAAAACAATGAAATCTTGTGGCAGCGGACCGTGTCATGACAGCGAGTGGATGAAATCTCCGGCACATCGCGTGCTGACGCAGTATATCAGGATTATGAAGCTTCACCGGAGTATTCTGGAGCAGCGGCTGAATAAGACAGGGGTCTACAGAAGTCAGCATCAGATTCTGACAGCAATGGCGGAGCATCCGAACACGTCTCAGAAGGAGCTGGCGGAGTATTTAAACGTCACTGCGGCAACGGTCGCGGTGTCGGTGAAAAAACTGGAGAAGGGCGGTTATATCACGAGGATCGTGGATCAGGAGGATAACCGCTATAATAAGCTCTGCCTGACGGAAGAAGGACGCGATGTGGTGGAACACAGCCGCCAGTTCTTTAAAAACGTGGAAAACCAGATGTTTCTCGGCTTTACAGAGGAAGAGTTTCAGATCATGGAAGGGTATCTGGAGCGCGTTTATGCGAATTTGTCCGACATAACGGCAAAAACAATGACAAAAAGGGAGGATTCATAACGTGAAGCGATACTGGAAATATATAAAGCCCTATTGGGGCGCATTTCTGCTGGCACCGCTTTTGATGCTGACAGAAGTATTTGGTGAGATCATGCTTCCCAAGCTGATGTCACTGATTATTAACAATGGCGTGGCGAACAGAGATACCAGCTATATCATCGCCGTAGGCGGCGTGATGGTGGTTACGGCCTTCGTTATGGCTGCTGGCGGAATTGGAGCGGCCTATTTCTCATCAAAGGCATCCATCTGTTTCAGCTCTGATTTAAGAAAAGATGTATTTGACAAGGTACAGCAGTTTTCATTTAAGAACATCGATGATTTCAGCAGCGGTTCTCTTGTGACCAGGCTGACCAACGATATTCAGCAGATCCAGAATGTGCTGATGATGAGTCTTCGTCTGATGTTCCGCGCACCGGGCATGCTGATCGGCGGTCTGATTATGGCATACTTAATGAACAGCCGCCTTGTGACGATTCTGCTGGTCGTGATTCCGCTGCTCCTGCTTGCCATCGCTGTCATCTTAAGAACCGCATTCCCCCGGTTTGAGGTAATGCAGAAGAAGATTGACCGGTTAAACTCAGGAGTTCAGGAAGCACTTACCAATGTACGGGTTATCAAGTCTTTCGTTCGGGAAGATTATGAGGAGGAAAAATTCCGCCGTACCAACGAAGACTTAAAGGAAGGCAGCCTGCGGGCCATGAAGATCGTAATCGCCACCATGCCTGTCATGATGCTGGCCATGAATGTTACGACGCTGGCCGTCGTGTGGTACGGCGGAAACTTAATCATCGGCGGTTCCATGCCGGTAGGCGATTTGACCGCGTTTACCACCTATATTGTCCAGATTCTGATGTCCTTAATGATGGTATCCATGGTATTTTTGCAGGCATCCCGTGCCATGGCGTCGTTAAAGCGTGTGAGAGAGGTCCTGGATACGGAGATTGATCTGACGGATGAGCACGCGGCAAGAAAAGACGCCGTAGTCACAGAGGGACGGATCGAGTTTAGAGATGTCTGTTTCCAGTATGCGAAGGACACCGACGAGCTGGTGCTGGATCATATTAATTTTACTGCCAATCCGGGAGAGACCATCGGTATCATCGGTTCCACGGGAAGCGGAAAGACCTCACTCGTTCAGCTGATCCCCAGGCTCTATGACGCGGACAGCGGCCAGGTGCTGGTGGATGGCATCGATGTCCGGGATTATTCAATCCGGAATTTGAGAGAGGGCGTCGGCATGGTACTTCAGAAAAATGTCCTGTTCTCCGGCACGATTGCTGAAAACCTGCAGTGGGGCAATGAGGATGCGACCATGGAGGAGATCCGTGCAGTTGCCGAGAGCGCCCAGGCGGATGGATTCGTCACCTCTTTTCAGGAGGGATATGAGATGGACTTGGGCCAGGGCGGCGTCAACGTTTCCGGAGGCCAGAAGCAGAGGCTCTGTATCGCGCGGGCCCTGTTAAAGAAACCGAAGATCCTGATTCTGGATGACAGCACATCAGCAGTGGATACGGCTACGGAGGCAAAGATCCGCGAGTGCTTCCAGACTACCTTAAAAGAAACGACAAAGTTTATTATCGCCCAGAGAATCGGTTCCGTGGAGAGTGCGGATAAGATTATCGTTCTGGATGAAGGTATGATTGTGGGAATGGGAACCCACGAAGAACTGATTAAGACCTGCGAAGCTTACCAGGAAATTTACTATTCACAGAGAGACCGGGAGAAGGAGGCGAGCGCATAATGGACAATCAGAAACGGGTAGAGAGTTTAAAACGGCGCTACGGCAGGAATGTAGCCCCGGCAAAGCGCCGCGGTCCCATGGGCGGCCCGGGACACGGCAGACAGCACGGGAAGGGCGGTATGCCGAAAAACAGCAAAGAGACCATCAGACGCCTGCTGTCCTACTTAAATGGCTACAGGCTTCACATGGGGCTGGCATTTTTCTGTGTCATTGTCAATACAGTGGCAACCCTGGCCGGTTCCTATATGCTGAGGCCGATTATCAATAAATATATCGCTCCCATGGACGGAAGCCGGGGAAGCATTTCCGGCCTGGCCGGTTCGCTGGTCTTTATGGCGGCCATCTATCTGATCGGCGTTGCAGCCAACTATGCACAGTCGAGAGTCATGCTGACCGTAGCCCAGAACGCGCTGCAGAAGATCAGAGATGAGCTTTTTACGAAGATGCAGAAGCTGCCGGTACGTTTTTACGATACGAATAATAATGGTGACCTGATGAGCCGATTTACCAACGACGTGGATACCGTAGGGCAGATGCTGAGCAGCACCCTGGTACAGCTGTTTTCCGGCGCCTTAAGCATCATCGGTACGCTGGCGCTGATGATTTATACCAATATCTGGCTGACGCTGGTAACCGTATTTATGATTCCGCTGATGATGAAGGCAGGCGGTTATGTGGCGGGCAAGAGCCAGAAGTATTTCTCCGCACAGCAGACCTCCCTCGGTGCCGTCAACGGTTATATCGAGGAGACGATCAGCGGACAGAAGGTAGTAAAAGTCTTCTGCCACGAGGACATTGCGGAAGAAGAGTTTGAAATTTTAAATGAGGACCTGCGGGACAACATGATCAAGGCGCAGTTCTTCGGCGGCATGATGGGGCCGGTCATGAGTAATTTAAGCCAGTTAAACTATACGCTGACAGCGGCAATCGGCGGTCTGCTCTGTGTTTTAAGAGGATTTGACGTCGGCGGACTCACCGTATTTTTAAACTTTTCCAGGCAGTTCTCCAGGCCGATCAACGAGATCTCCATGCAGATCAGCAACGTATTCTCGGCTCTGGCCGGTGCGGAGCGTGTGTTTGCGGTTATGGACGAGGAGCCGGAGCCGGTGGATGACGGCGATGCGGCGGTGCTGGATCCGATGAAGGGGTATGTGGAGCTGAAGAACGTCACTTTCGGCTACAATCCGGATAAGACGATTCTTAAGGACATCAGCCTCTATGCGAAGCCGGGCCAGAAGATCGCCTTTGTAGGCTCCACGGGAGCAGGTAAGACGACGATTACCAACCTGTTAAACCGGTTCTACGATATTCAGAGCGGTTCTATTACCATCGACGGCGTCAATATCCGTCACATCAGCCGCGATAATCTGCGTCACAATATCGCCATGGTTCTTCAGGATACCCATCTGTTTACGGGGACGGTTATGGAGAATATCCGGTACGGCAGGCTGGACGCCACCGACGAGGAGGTAATCCAGGCGGCTAAGACGGCTTCGGCATACTCCTTTATCATGCGTCTGCCGCACGGCTTCGATACCGTGCTGGAAGGCGACGGAGCGAATTTAAGCCAGGGTCAGAGACAGCTTTTAAATATAGCCAGAGCGGCTATTTCCAAGGCTCCGATTCTGATTTTGGATGAAGCGACCAGCTCCGTTGACACCCGCACAGAGAAGCACATCGAGCACGGCATGGACCGTCTGATGGCGGACAGAACCACATTTGTCATTGCCCATCGGCTTTCTACCGTGCGCAACGCCAACGCAATCATGGTGCTGGAGAACGGAGAGATCATCGAGCGGGGCGATCATGAGGATCTGCTGGCTCAGAAGGGACGGTATTACGAACTCTATACCGGCTTAAAGGAACTGGATTAACGGCCTTGGCCACAGCACGGCGCATAAATAAATACAGATGAATCAGACAGGAAGCAGACGGACGCGAAGCCGGTATACGGCAGCGTCCCGTCTGCTTTTTTTGCGGCGGAGGCAGCCGGTGTCCTTTCAAAGCTTTAGAATTACTTAAGAAAAAGCATAGTTTATTATTAGATATATACGTTGACAATATATATATTATATGAAATATAATATAGGAAAATGAAATATATATGCCGGATCTTACAGAAGGATCAGAGGTGAGGAGAGGAGGCGGGATGAGATGGTGTATCAGTTGACGCCGGCGCTGCTGGATGCCATGGTACTGGCGATTGCGGAGGGCGAAGATGCATACGGATATATGATTGCCCAGCGGCTGAAGAGCATCGCGAGCCAGAAGGAGTCCTCCCTGTACCCGGTTTTGAAGCGGCTTTTGGAGGCCGGGCTGCTGGAGACATACGATCAGGAGTACCAGGGAAGAAACAGGAGATACTACAGGATTACAGAGGAAGGCAGAAGACGGCTTGCGTTCTACAGGAAAGAGTGGGACGAGTTTAAAGCTGCAGCGGATGAAATTCTCGTCGGAGGTGAACAGGATGAACAGGAATGAGTATATGAAGGAGCTGGAGCAGGCGCTGAAGCGTCTTCCGAAGGCGGAACGGGAGGAGGCTCTTTCCTATTATAACGAATATTTTGATGACGCGGGACCGGAACGGGAAGCGGAAGTGATGGAAGAACTGGGAGATGCAAAAGGGATTGCAACTCAGATCGTAAAGGAAGTTGCACTGAAGCGCCTGGCGGAGCCGAAACCGGAGAAGGCTGCCAGGAAAGGCTTATCCACACTCTGGATCGTTCTTCTGGCACTGTGCGCCGCACCGATTGGCCTGCCGCTTTTGCTGGCTGTCGTCATCTTTGGTCTGGCTATGGTTATTATGGTTTTTTCCATATTTGCGGCCCTTCTTATCTGCGGAGTGGTTTTTGTGGCTGTTGGAATCGTGAGCGCTGTGGCGGGAATCTATTTCCTTCCAGCCCAGATGGCCAGCGGAATCTTTATTCTGGGCACGGCCTTGGGAGAATCCGGAGTGGGACTGCTTTTGATCTGTGCCGGCTGCGCAAGCTGTAAGTATATTTACCGGGGCATGGCCGGATTTACAAAAAGACTGCTGACAAGGGGGGATAAGTCATGAATAAAGTAATGCGCGGTACGCTGGCGGCAGCGGGTATCTGTATCGTGGCCGGGCTGGGACTGTCGCTGGCCGGATTCGTCATGGGCGGGGAACCGGGCTTCTGGATCGGCCGCAGCGGGCTCTATACCAACCGGGAGGTGAGAACTAAGAATGCCGGGAAGCTGGTAGAGCTGGAGAAAACGGAGATTGATCCGTTCACCTCCATGGACGTCAGGGCAGACTATGGCAGCATTACCGTAAAACCCTCCGGAGATGATTCCTGTTATCTGGAATACAGCCTGTATATAAGAGATAAGGACCCTGTATACACGGTGAAGAACGGAATCCTGACCTTTACCTGCGTTCCTGATGCAAATTCCAGTGAGACATGGGGATCAGCCGGCTTTTTCGTGGTAAATACAGCAGACGTACATGAGAGTGGAAGTCTGACGATCTACGTGCCGGAGAACACCCCCATGAATACAGTCAAACTTTATACCAGTAACAGCGACGTCGTCTATGCCGGACCGGATGCCGGGACCCTGGATCTCACATCCAAATACGGCAGCATCAGGCTAAACGGCGTGAAGGCCGAGTCAGCGTTTCTCAACGCTTCAGATGGAGTGATCCGCTGCTCGGACGGGACCTTCACATCACTCGATATCATTAACAAATACGGAGACACCAGCCTGGAGAGAATTAATTCTGACCGGCTGGATATAGAGGCATCCGACAGCCGGATTACCATGATGGACCTTGTATCAAAAAATATTTCCGTGGTTAACAATTACGGAAGTATCAAAAGCAGCGCGGTCGCGGCGGATTCCCTAAGCGTAGAGCAGTCTGACGGCATCTGCGATATCAAGATGGCGGACATTAAAAACGGTACCTTTATAAATAAGTACGGAGATATCAAACTGGAACTGGCTGGCACGGAGACAGAGTATAATTACGATCTGACAATGAAGTACGGCAATATCCGGCTTAACGACAGAAGCCTGGAGGGCGAAGACTTAAGAGAATATAATGGAGCAGAAAAAAATATCATTATGACGGCAAATGACGGATCCATGCGGATTACGACGAAGTAGCCGATCAGGCACAGGAAAAAGAGGCGGAGCGTATCTGCCTCTTTTTCCTGCGTCAGGAACTGCCGTAAAAATTGACAGGGCATTTTCAACCTGATATACTGTCTCTGTGTGGCGTACACGAACCGGAGGAGAGGCGCAGGCTGGGAAAATGCGCACTCTTTCCGGCAGAAGCCAATGGAGAAAGGAAGGAAAGCATGGGACAAATTACGGTGGAAATCTGCTGCGGGAGTTACTTTGACGCGCTGGAGGCGGCAGCCGGCGGCGCGGAGAGAATCGAATTAAACAGCGCGCTGGCGCTGGGAGGGCTGACCCCTTCCATGGCCGAGCTTCTGCTGGTAAAACGGGAAACACCCTTAAAGGTAATCGCCATGGCGAGACCGCGGGGCGCCGGTTTCTGTTATGGCGTGTCTGATTTTAAACAGATGTTTTTTGACTGTCAGATGATGATGGGACACGGGGCGGACGGAATTGCATTCGGGTGCCTGAAGGCGGACGGAACCATTGATTTATCTCAGACGGAGCTGATGGTGAAGGCCATTAAGGACAAAGGCGGAGAAGCCGTATTCCATCGGGCCTTCGACTGTGTGAAGGATCCGTTTCAGGCGGCGGAGCAGCTGATTTCGCTGGGGGTTGACCGGATTCTGACCAGCGGACTGAAAAGTAAGGCCCCCGATGGCTGGAGACTGCTAAAGGAACTGCAGGAACGGTTTGGGGAGCGAATCGAGATACTGGCCGGCAGCGGCATCCATGCGGGAAATGCGGGAGAACTGGCGGAAAAAACGGGCGTCCGGCAGCTTCACAGTTCCTGTAAGGACTGGATCGCCGATCCAACTACGGTGGGGGAGGAAGTGTCGTATTCCTATGCGGATTCTGACCATGCATCGTGTTTTGAGGTGGTAGCCCGGGACAAGGTGGCAGAACTGCTTGCGGCAGTCAGGAAGCTGGATATTTATTAAATTTTCTAATATATAACTGCCTCGATGACCTTAAAAAATATTTGGTTTCTTTCGTCCTTTCTGAAAGAAAATTGGAGAAATGAATAAAAATTTCACAATAGTAACCGGCAGAGCAGAACGGATTTGTCGAATAAAAAGGGAAACGGCGGCACTGCGGCAGAAATATTTTAAGATGATTGTATTTATATAAATACATAACATAACCTGGGTTAATAAGTTTTGTCATAAAATTAACAGGGATTGGAGACAAATCTACCCTGCATTTATCTGATAAATGGAAGAATTTCCATAAAGAACACAGTATACAATGTGTAAGTTTCAATTGTTTCGATTCCTGAATTATGTTATACTGTACAAGATGGCAAAATTGAGGTTGCGATATTTTGCCGGGAGAGATTAAGAATGTATAGAAAGAGGGTTAGTTAGATGGGTTTGGCTACATTTAAAGGCGGCATCCACCCTTACGAGGGGAAGGAACTGTCGGAGAGTAAACCAGTATCGGTACTGCAGCCAAAAGGCGAGATGGTTTTCCCGCTGTCCCAGCATATTGGCGCGCCGGCGAAGCCACTTGTGGCGAAGGGCGACCATGTATTAGTTGGACAGAAGATCGGTGAGCCGGGCGGATTTATATCGGCCTGCGTCATCAGTTCCGTTTCCGGAACGGTGAAGGCTCTGGAACCGAGAATGGTTGCAAACGGCGCCATGGTGCCTTCCATCATTGTAGAGAATGATGGCAAATATGAGACGGTGGAGGGCTTCGGCAGGGACCGTGATCCGAAGACTTTATCCAAGGAAGAGATCCGTAATATTGTAAAAGAGGCAGGCATCGTTGGTCTGGGAGGAGCAGGTTTCCCGACCCATGTTAAGCTGACGCCAAAGGATGAGTCCGCGATTGACACGATCATCGTAAACGGCGCGGAGTGTGAACCGTATCTGACTTCGGATTACCGCATGATGCTGGAAGAACCGGAAAGCATTGTCAAGGGATTAAACGTCATCCTTTCGCTGTTCGACAACGCCAAAGGGGTCATCGGTATTGAGAACAACAAACCGGAGGCTATCAAAAAGATGACGGAGCTGGTCAAGGATGAACCGAGAATTACGGTATGTCCGCTCCTCACCAAGTACCCTCAGGGCGGTGAGCGTTCCCTGATCTATGCGGTTACAGGCAGAAAGATCAATTCCTCCATGCTTCCGGCTGACGCCGGCTGTATCGTGGACAACGTGGATACGGTTATTTCTATTTATAATGCGGTCTGCAAGACAACTCCTCTGATCCGCAGGATCATTACCGTGACGGGAGATGCGATTGCCAGCCCGCAGAACTACAGTGTGCGGGTTGGAACCAGCTACAAAGAGCTCTTAGAGGCTTCCGGTGGCTTTAAGACAGAACCGGAAAAAGTGATTTCCGGCGGCCCTATGATGGGACAGGCGCTGTTTAACCTGGAGATCCCGGTGACGAAGACCTCATCCGCACTTACAGCTATGACAAAGGATGAGGTGGCAGTTCATGCTCCTTCCGCCTGTATCCGCTGCGGAAGATGCGTAAGTGTCTGTCCGAGCCATGTGGTTCCCCAGATGATGATGGACGCGGCGGAACGTTCCGATATCGAGCGTTTTACCGCATTGAATGGTATGGAATGCTGCGAATGCGGCTGCTGTACGTATGTGTGTCCTGCAAAGAGACCTTTAACCCAGGCCTTTAAGGAAATGCGTAAAGTGGTTGCGGCAAGCAGAAAGAAAGCGTAGGAGGGTGAAGAATGAGTAAATTATTAAACGTATCATCATCACCTCATGTCAGGGACCAGGTAACAACAAGTAATATCATGCTGGATGTTGCGATTGCCATGATTCCTGCGACTGCGTATGGTGTATATCAGTTCGGAATAAAAGCGGCACTTGTGATTCTTGCAACAGTACTCTCCTGTGTGCTCAGCGAATACGTGTATGAGACGCTCATGGGAAAACCGGTAACGATCAGCGACGGAAGCGCCCTGGTAACGGGTATGATCCTGGCGCTCAACATGCCGCCAGGCATCCCGCTGTGGATTCCGGTACTGGGCGGTATCTTCGCTATTATTGTTGTAAAGCAGTTATACGGCGGCCTTGGCCAGAACTTCATGAACCCGGCTCTGGCGGCCAGATGTTTCTTACTTATTGCATTTGCGGGCAAGATGACTACCTTCACATACAATGATGTGGTAGTAAGCCCCACACCGCTCGCAGCCTTAAAGGCAGGCCAGGCAGTGGATATTCCGGCCATGTTCATCGGTAAAATACCGGGAACCATCGGCGAGGTATCCGTGATCGCCCTGCTGATCGGTGCAGCTTACTTATTAATCAAGAAGGTCATTACCATCCGGATTCCGGCGGCCTACTTAATCACCTTTGCTGTCTTCGTGTTTATTTTCGGACAGCAGGATTTCACATATGTTCTCGCTCACTTATGCGGCGGCGGTATCATCTTCGGTGCGTTCTTTATGGCTACCGATTATGTGACCAGCCCGATTACACCGAAGGGACAGATCCTGTTCGGTATTCTCTTAGGTGTGCTGACCGGACTTTTCCGTTTGTTTGGAGGATCCGCAGAGGGCGTTTCCTATGCGATTATCATCAGCAATATTCTGGTGCCGCTGATTGAGAAGATTACCCTTCCAAAGGCGTTTGGAAAGGAGGGCAAGTAAGATGAAAAAAGGCGGATTCATGAAAGACGCATGGATTTTATTTGCAATTACCCTGATTTCCGGTCTGCTTCTCGGCGCTGTGTATCAGATCACCAAGGTGCCGATTCAGATGGCTGAGGCAAAGGAAAGCCTTCATAAATATCAGATGGCCTATCCGGATGCGACAGATTTCCTGTTTGACCAGGCGATTCAGGATCAGGTAGTGCTTTCAAAGGAGACTTTGAAGGAACAGAAGCCTGAGTACGGCAATGTGGAGGTGACCGTGGCATTAAAGGCGGTAGACGCTTCCGGCAATGTGATCGGCCATATTATAACGGCTTCTTCTGACGACAGCTACGGCGGTACCGTCAAGGTTTCCGTCGGTATTACAAACGAAGGAAAGATTACCGGCGTGGAGCTGCTGGAGATCAGCGATACACCGGGTCTTGGCATGAAGGCGACAGAGCCTGCATTCAAGGATCAGTACAAAGATAAGACAGTTGAAGAATTTACTGTGACGAAGACGGGTAGCACTTCCGATTCCGAGATCAACGCGATCAGCGGTGCGACCATCACTTCAAACGCAGTGACTCATGCAGTAGATGCGGCTCTTTACTTCGCAGCTAACTGCATACCGCAATAGGAGGTGGGATCATGAATAAATGTACAGAACGTTTATATAACGGCATCGTAAAAGAGAACCCTACCTTCGTCCTGATGCTGGGCATGTGTCCGACGCTGGCCGTAACGACTTCGGCCGTCAACGGACTGGGTATGGGACTTTCCACAACCGTGGTTTTGATGTTTTCCAATATGCTCATCGCGGCGCTTCGCAAGATTATTCCCGACCGTGTCAGGATTCCTGCGTACATCGTCATCGTGGCAACCCTTGTTACCATCGTGCAGCTGCTTTTACAGGCCTACGTGCCAAGTTTAAATGCGGCTCTGGGTATCTATATTCCGTTAATCGTGGTAAACTGTATCATCCTTGGCCGTGCGGAGTCATACGCCTCCAAGAATCCGGTGATGGCATCTACCTTCGACGGAATCGGCATGGGTCTTGGATTTACCGTCGCCTTAACCTGTATCGGTCTCGTGCGTGAGATCCTGGGAGCGGGCGCATTCTTCGGACATGTGATTATTCCGGAGGATTTCCATATTTCCATCTTTATTCTGGCTCCGGGCGCGTTCTTCGTGCTGGCTGTCTTAACAGCGCTCCAGAATAAGTTCAAGGCTCCATCGGCCACCAACGGTTCCGTTCCCCAGTCCAGACTGGCGTGCGGCGGCGACTGTATGAACTGTTCCGGCTCTTCCTGTATGTCCAACCATGAGATTCTGGAGACAAGAAAGAGACAGGCAGAGGAGGATGCCCTGGCATCGAAGAAAGCCGACCTGGCTAAGAAGGAAGCGGAATTAAAGGCCGCTACCTCGAAAAAAGAAGAATAGGAGGATGGATAGATGAAAGAATTGTTTTTAATCGCGGTCGGCTCAGCACTCGTGAATAACGTAGTCTTAAGCCAGTTCCTCGGTTTATGTCCATTCCTTGGCGTTTCCAAGAACGTAAAAACTTCTGCAGGCATGGGCGCAGCCGTTATTTTCGTAATTACCATCGCATCGTTTGTAACAAGCGTGATTTACAAGGGGATTCTGGTCAGCTTAAACCTGGAATTCTTACAGACTATTGTGTTTATCCTGGTCATCGCCGCACTCGTGCAGTTTGTGGAGATGTTCTTAAAGAAGTCCATGCCGCCGCTCTATGAGGCGCTGGGCGTGTATCTGCCCCTGATTACGACCAACTGTGCCGTACTCGGTGTGGCATTAACCAACGTACAGAAGTCTTACAGCATTTTAGAGAGCGTGATCAACGGCGTCGGTACTTCCGTTGGATTTACCATCGCCATCGTAATGCTGGCCGGTGTGCGCGAGAAAATTGAGCATAACGATGTTCCGTATTCCTTCCAGGGATCGCCGATCGTGCTCATCACCGCGGGACTGATGGCAATCGCGTTTTTCGGATTTTCCGGATTAATTTAGGGGGAGGAGACGAAAATGATAACAGGTATTATCATAGCGGCAGCCGTAGTAGGGATCCTCGGTATTCTGATTGGTGTCTTCTTAGGTGTGGCCAGCGAAAAATTTAAAGTAGAAACAGATGAAAAAGAGATTCTCGTGCGCAATGAGCTGCCGGGCAATAACTGCGGCGGCTGCGGATATGCGGGCTGTGACGCTCTGGCTAAGGCAATCGCCGCCGGTGAAGCGGCCGTGGATGCCTGTCCGGTAGGCGGAGCAGCGGCAGCGGGCAGAATCGGCGCCATCATGGGTGTGGACGGCGGAAACGCAGTGAAGAAAGTGGCTTTTGTAAAGTGTAAAGGTACCTGCGATAAGACGAAGGTTCAGTACAACTATTACGGTATGGACGACTGCAGGAAGATCACAGTCGTACCGGGCGCCGGAGAGAAAGCCTGCGTCTACGGCTGTATGGGATATGGCTCCTGTGTGAAGGCCTGCGCCTTTGACGCCATTCACGTGGTTGACGGTGTGGCTGTTGTCGATAAGGAGAAATGTGTGGCCTGCGGCAAATGTGTGGCCTCCTGTCCGAACCATTTGATCGAGCTCGTGCCGTATACGGCGGAGCACCTCGTTCAGTGCAGCTCCCATGACAAGGGCAAAGATGTAAAGGCAAAATGTGAATCAGGCTGTATCGCCTGTACCTTATGCACGAAGCAGTGTGAGTTCGATGCCATCCACATGGATAATAATGTGGCGGTAATCGACTATGAGAAGTGTACCAACTGCGGGAAGTGCGCGGCGAAATGTCCGGTTAAGGTTATTGTTTAACAAATATTAGCAAGGATTCTCCCATCCTCTAAGGTGGTGAGCGTGGATTGAAACAATTTGATTCTGTATTTATAAAAACAGTGCGGACTGCTGTACTGTGGAGAAGCGGAGTGCCGGAGACGGTGCTCCGCTTTTTACCGTTTTAAAAAAAATATCAAAAGCTTCTTGACAAATATAACTGTAACGAGTACTATTACAGTATAAACTGTAATTAAAAAAGTAACAGTAACCAGATCACGCAGTTTTTAAAGACGAGTAACCGCCAAAACTACATCAACGGCAGGAAGCACAGCCGCTACAGTGGTACCCGGCTTGGAAAAGGAGCATTGAATGAACACGAGAGAACACACAGAGAGGAAGATGAGAGGCAGCGCGGATGTATCGTATCTTGGAGAAACCGTGGATGAGATGGTATGGGAATTTATGAAGGAACAGGAGATTCCGGGTCTGACCCTGGCGATCGTTCAGGCGCCCTATATTCCGCGGGTGGTGGGATACGGCTTTTCGGATGCCGGGCAGAAACGTCTTGCCTCTGTAAATACCCTGTGGCCGGCAGGCCCTGTTTCCCAGGGTTATGCGGCTGTGGCGATTATGCAGCTTTATGAGGCGGGAAGCGTGGAGCTAGATGTACCAGCCTCTGACTATGTGGAGGGACTTCCGGAACACTGGAAGAATATTACCGTCCGCCAGTTGATTCACCATGCCTCGGGACTGGCAGATTACAGGAATCAGGAAGGTTTCAGTCTCTTAAGAGAGTGGACATTTGAGGAGCTGAAAGCTCTGATGGCCGATCTTCCCCTCAGGTTTGAGCCGGGAACAGAGGTGGAACAGAGTGCTGCAAATTTCCTTCTTCTAACAGAGGTCGTTGAAAAGGTAAGTGGTATGACGTATCAGGAATTTGTGAAGAAAAACCAGTTTGAGCTGCTGGGCCTGAAGCATACCTCATTTTCTGACGGCCTGCCTGCCTTCCGTCAGGAGGACTTATCCCTGAGCGAATACGTACACCAGATATTCAAGACAGACGGCCGGTATATTGACCCGGCAGAGACTGCAGTCAGTTACAGGAGTGACGGAAGCGTATATCCGCAGCTGCATTCCTCTGCGCTCCGCGGTTTTGGTGATGTGTGGGCGTCGGCGCAGGATATCTCCTTCTGGGATATCGGCCTTGCGGGCGGCGTTCTGATCAAAAAGCCGGAGAACCGGGCGGTGCTTTATGCTCCGTGGACGCTTCCGGATGGCCGTACCGTTTGGGGCAGTGCCGGATGGCAGTTTTACCATCACAGAGGACTGATGGATATCAAGGGTTCTGTGCCGGGCTTCTCCTCATTTCTAAGCCGGTTTACCCATCCGGAGGAACTGGTCTGTGTCACCCTTCTGGCAAATAAAGAGGGAGTGGATTTTACGAATCTGGGAAGAAAGATCGCCGGTGCGTTTGGCGATCTGCTGTCCACGAACTACGATGACAACCGGCTCTTTTTGATGGAAGGACAATTTTCGGCAGACGAGACGGCGGAACGTCTTGAGAAGCAGCTGAAAGCTCTGGACATTCCGGTATTTGCAAAGTTTGACCATGCGAAGAACGCGGCAGAGGCAGGGCTGGAGCTGAGACCCACGACAGTGCTGGTATTCGGCGCGCCGAAGGTGGGGACCGGACTCATGCAGGCGGATCAGAGCATCGCACTGGAACTCCCCCTTAAGATTGCAGTTTGGGAGGATGAGGCCGGAAGTACCTGGCTGGCCTTTCCGAAGATGAAACAGGTAGCGGGGGAATATGGGCTGGAGAATCATCCCGTTGTGGGAAATATGCAGAAACTCCTGGAGAAACTTGTTAAACAGGCAGCAAATCTATATTAACGATTATGTAAAAACAGGTATGATGATTGATTGAAAGATGTTATATGGAAGATAAGGAGAAACAGAAAAAAACAGAGTGAAATAGAAGGGGCAGTCCTGAATAGAAGTTCAGGGCTGCCCTTTGCTTTCCGGTTCTCCAGGTCTCTTTCAGAATGGTAATTTCCTGCAGCCGGGCAGCGCGGTAAAAAAATAAAATCAGGAAAGTAAAATAGTAAAATTTTACCTTGAAAAAAGCATAAATGGTCCCGAAAAGGTGTTGGTAGTTAAAAAATAGTCATTTTTATTATAAAATATGCACAAAAAGCAATTGACAAAATCGTGCATAATATTGAAAATGTGATTTTTACTTAGTAAAATATTGAATATTTTACTAGAGTGTGCTACGATGTATTTACCAAATGTTAAGGAGGAAATATATATGAAAAAGAAAATTGCGGTGATTGCGGCTCTTTCTTTAGTGGCTGTGACGGTACTCAGCGGATGCGGATCGAAGGCCGACAGCCAGGCAAACGGCGGCAAGGTAAAGATTCGTTTTGCATCGTGGGACAATGCGGAAGATCTGGATAAACAGCAGGCACTGGTGGATCAGTTTAATGCCAGCCATGACGATATCGAGGTTGCACTGGAAGCTTACGGAAGCGAGTACGATACAAAGATCAGCGCCGGCATGGGATCGGGAGATACGCCGGACGTGCTCTACATGTGGGATTACCCGTCCTATTACGAGGGCCTGGAACCGCTGGATTCCTACATAGAAAAAGAGGGGGCGGACTATAAGAACAACTTCTATGATGCTCTGTGGCCATATAACTCCAAGGGAGATTCGGTCTACGGCATTCCGGTAGGTTTTACCACACACGCGCTGTTTTATAATAAGGACATCTTTGCACAGGCAGGAGTTGCTGAGCCAACCAATGACTGGACGTGGGATGACTTAATGGCGGCTGCAAAGACAATCACCGAGAAGGTAGACGGCGTGAAGGGCTTCTCCTTCCAGATGAAGCCGGATCCCTACGATTATGAGATGTACTTATGGAGCAACGGAACTGCTTTTGTGGATCAGGACGGAAATCTGGATGGAAACTTAAATTCGGAGAAAGCGATCGAGGCAGTCTCCATGTTCCAGAACATGGAGAAGGACGGATACGCCATCGCCACGGAGAAGAATGGTACAGACGAGTTCCGAAGCGGCCAGACGGCAATGTATATCTACGGAGCATGGTCGATTGCCTCTTTCGATGAAGACGGTTTAAATTATGGGATCGTCGATATCCCGGCATTTGCAGGCGCAGGACATGATTCCGTCAGCATCTTAAGCTCTTCAGGCGTTTCGATCTCCAAAGATTCCAAGCACAAAGATGCTGCATGGGAGTTCGTAAAGTACTGGACAGGCGAGGAGATGAACAAGGCCAGAATCGGATATGAACTTCCGGCTCTCAAGTCTGTCGTAGAGTCTGAGAAAATACTGGAAGATCCGGCCAACGCTCCATTCTACTCCATGCTGGAGCAGAGCAGCGGTTACACGCCTGCCAGCTTTATTGTGGACAACTGGTCTGAACTGAAAGATACTCTGGACTTAACCTTTGAACGCGTCTATAACCCGAGTACCATGGAAGATCCGGCTGTCGTACTGAATGAGGCGGTATCCGAGATGCAGTAAACTGCAGGTATTCCCCGCGCCGGGCAGTCCCGCGCGGGGAACTGAAATGGAGGTAAAATATGGAAAAGAAAAAATTCCCTGGAAAGGTAACTCCCTATCTCTTTATTCTGCCATGGATCATCGGGTTCATCGTCTTTACGGCGGGCCCTTTAATCCTGTCGCTGGTAATGAGCTTTTTTGACTGGCCGATCACATCCACCCCGACATTCCGGGGACTGGGGAACTATGTGGAGATGTTTACAAAAGATAAACAGTTTTACAAATCCCTGGTCATCACATTAAAATATGCCGCAATCTTCGTACCCCTTAACATGATAATTGCCCTGTTTCTGGCCATGCTGATCACGCAGCCGGTGAAGGGGGTTAAAATTTACAGAACGATCTTTTATATCCCGGCGGTTGTATCCGGCGTTGCCATCTCCATCATCTGGGGCTGGATCTTAAACGGAAACTACGGAGTGCTGAACTATCTGCTCTCTCTGCTGGGAATCGAGGGTCCCAACTGGCTGGTCGATCCTTCCTGGGCGCTTCTGGCCGTTATTCTGGCGAGTGCGTTTGGCGTAGGAACCATGATGCTGATTTTCTATACGGATATCAAGAGTATTCCCATCGATCTATACGAGGCGGCTTCCTTAGACGGCGCCAGTCCGGCGAGACAGTTCTTTTCCATCACGCTGCCGATTATCACGCCAACCATTCTGTTTAACCTGATCACGTCGTTAATCAGCGCGTTCCAGCAACTGACCCTCGTGATGCTGCTCACAAACGGAGGACCGTTAAAATCTACGTATTTCTATGGAATGTTTACCTATAATAATGCGTTTAAGCACCATAAGCTGGGATATGCAAGCGCCAACGCATGGGTGATGTTTGTCATTATCCTGTTTTTAACCGCCCTTGTATTCAAGTCCTCATCTGCATGGGTATTCTATGAGACCGAGGCCAAGAATTCGAAAAAAACCAGGAAAGGCAGGAAGTAACTATGAGTATGTCGAAGAAATCAAAGATCATTATCTACGTGCTTTTGACTCTGATGGCGCTGTATTTCCTGTCGCCGTTCATCTACATGCTGTTTACCACATTTAAGACGGAAGCGGAGGCCATCGCTTACCCGCCCAGACTGTTCCCGAAAAAATGGCTGGTGGATAACTACTTAGATGCATGGAAGGCACAGCCGTTCGGGCGGTATCTCTGGAACTCCATTCTGGTAACGGTTGGAACCACGGCGGGACAGATTTTATCCTGTTCTCTGGTAGCCTACGGATTTGCAAGATATCAGTTTAAAGGAAAAAACGTTCTGTTTATGATTCTGCTTTCCACGATGATGATTCCGTGGGATGTAACGATGATTCCGCAGTACATGGAATTTAAGATTTTTGGCTGGATCAACACGCTGAAGCCGCTGATCATCCCGGCCTGGTTCGGTTCCGCCTACTATATCTTCTTAATGAGGCAGTTCCTGATGGGAGTGCCGAAGGACTTTGAGGAGGCGGCCAGGATCGACGGCGCCAACGCATTTCAGATTTACTGGCGGATTTTCATGCCGATTATGAAGCCGCAGTTAATCTTAGTCGGCGTTCTGAACATGATTACCGTGTGGAATGACTACCTTGGACCGCTCATTTTCTTACAGGACAGGAGTAAATTTACCCTGGCTCTCGGGCTGGCATCCTTTAAGGGCGTTCACAGCACGCAGATTATTCCGATGCTCTGTATTACAGTCATCATGATTCTGCCTCCGATTATCGTATTCCTCTTTGCGCAGAAGCATATCGTGGAGGGAACAAGCGGAGCGATTAAATAAAAGGAGACAACTATGGAAAGACGTAAAAAGAAACGGTGGGAAGATGAGAGAATGACCGGGATCGGAAGACGCAGGGCAAGAACCTCTTTCTACCGGGATTCTGCCAGACATGTGAGCTTAAACGGCGACTGGAAATTTCTGTATCTGGAGGCTCCGGAATTGTCACCGGCCGGATTTTTTGAACCGGGAAGCGGAGAGGGCTGGGATACCATCGACGTCCCTTCCGTATGGCAGATGCGCGGATACGATCATATGCATTATACGGATGTCCTGTACTTATTTCCGGTCAACCCTCCCTATGTACCGTCGAAAAATCCTACAGGCATCTATAAAAGAAGCTTTTTCCTGGACGATGCATGGCTTCAGGAAGACACGATTCTCAAATTCCACGGGGTGGACAGTGCCTGCGATATCTGGGTAAACGGCGTCCATGCCGGTTACAGCAAGGTAAGCCGTCTGCCTGCGGAGTTTGATATCACCTCTCTGGTGAAGCAGGGGGAAAACGATGTTACAGTCCGTGTATACAAATGGTCGGACGGAACGTATCTGGAGGACCAGGATATGTGGTGGTTTTCCGGAATTTACAGGGACGTCGAGCTGATTAACGAGCCGAAGGCGGCTGTTTTAGACTGCCGCGTGACGGCCGGGCTGGACGCTGCCTGCGGATGCGGCCATGCGGTCATCGATTTAGAGGTGAAGGGAGACGGAAAGGGGACATGGAGCCTGCTTGACGGAGAACGTCTGATGGCAGAGGGAGAGTTTGCCTCCTGCAAAGATCAGAGGGAAATAAGAATCACGGCCGAAGCCGGAACGGTACAGCCGTGGACTGCGGAGACTCCATACCTCTATCAGGTTAAAATTACGTTTGAAGGCCATGAGATCACAGTCCGGACCGGCTTCCGTACCATAGAGATCAGAGACGGGAATTTTACGGTCAATGGAACCGCCATCCTTTTAAATGGAGTCAACCACCACGACTACAGTCCGACCGAAGGCCGCGTCGTCACTTACGATCAGATGAAGGCCGATGTCGTGCTGATGAAGCAGCACAATATCAACGCCCTGCGCTGCTCCCATTATCCTGCTGCCGACTGCCTGTATGATTTGTGCGATGAATACGGCCTCTACGTCATCGATGAGGCGGATTTAGAATGCCACGGGTTCGAGTGGGTGGAAAACTATACATGGATCTCCGACGATCCGGCGTGGGAAACCGCGTACGTGGACCGTGCCGTCCGCATGGTAAAGCGGGATTTTAATCATCCCTCCATCATTATGTGGTCTCTTGGCAATGAATCTGCATTCGGCTGTAATTTCGTAAAGAGTGCAGAGGCCGTACGGTCCCTCGATCCGTCCAGGCTGATTCACTACGAGGGCGATTTCGAGGCGGAAGCGGCGGACATCTACTCCACCATGTACACCTGGCTGGAAAAGCTGGAGGAGATCGGCCGCGGAGAGAAGGGGAATCATAAACCCCACGTCATGTGTGAATACGGTCATTCGATGGGGAATGGAGCGGGCTGTCTAAAAGCGTACCAGGATGTGTTCCGGAAATACAAGCGCCTGCAGGGCGGTTTTATCTGGGAATGGTACGACCACGGATTCTTCACGAAGGACGAAGAGGGACACGAATATTACCGGTACGGCGGCAGCTATGGGGATTTCCCCAACAACGGGAATTTCTGTATCGACGGTCTTCTGATGCCGGACCGTACCCCTTCGCCGGCGCTTGCCGAGTACCGGCAGGTGATTGCCCCTGTGGAAATCCTGAAAAAGACGGGGAGCGGCCGGGAGATTGCTCTGAAAAACTGGTATGATTTTAAGGACCTGTCTCATCTTTGCGTGAAATGGTGGATTTCCTGTGATGAGACCGTTCAGGAAGAGGGGATGATCGAAGAATTGAAGGCCGGGCCGGGAGAGGTCTGCTGCCTGGAAATTCCATATCAGCCTTTTATACCGGAACGCAACACAGATTACTATTTAAATATATCGGTGTGCCTGAAGGAATGTGCAGCCTACGCCCCTAAGGGACATGAGATATCCAGGGGGCAGTTTCTGTTAAAGGAACATTTAGAGACCGCCGTACTCCACGAAACAGGCAGACGCCTTGCGGCAGAAGACGACGGAATCTTTTATACGGTAAAGGGCGAATCTTCAGAGGTTGTATTCCATAAGATCTATGGCCGGCTGGAACGCTTTACGGTGGACGGAAAGACGTATGTGACGGCGGGGCCGGAGGTTACGGTTTACCGGGCCACGATCGACAATGATATGTATAAGAAGGATGACTGGCTGAACAAGTATTTTATCCAGCTTCCGGATGAACAAACGGAGTATTTCCGGACAGAAGAACGCGGCGACCGCATCGATGTGATGATCGGTACGTATTTTGGCTGCTTAAACCAGTCGTGGGGGTTCTTATGTGACTATCACTATACGGTGTATGGGGACGGCTCTGTGACCTGCCGCCTGGAAGGAAAGCAGATTCAGCGAGGAAAGGCGGAACCGGGATTTTTACCCCGCATTGGAATTCAGATGAAGGCGGCAAAGGAACTTCAGAACGCCGCATGGTACGGCCTGGGATTCCAGGAGAATTACGCGGACAGCAGGGAAGCCGCATGGATGGGAGTTTACCGCTCCGATGTGGACGGTATGTCTGTTAATTACGTGTCTCCGCAGGAAAACGGCCACCGGGAGGAGGTCTTATGGTACTCTCTGGGCGACGGGGAGCACAGCCTTCTGGTGACGGCAGAGCGGCCTCTGGGACTGAATATCCATAATTACACAGAGGAGAGTCTGGAAGAAGCAAAGTATCCGTGGCAGATCAAAAAGGCGGATGACGTAATCATTCATATGGACTATCTCCATTCCGGCCTGGGAAGCAACAGCTGCGGCCAGGAGCAGGAGGAGGCATATAAAGTCAGACGCCAGGATTTTGCGCTGAGTTTCACCATGCGGGTGATCGGTGCAGGAGAAGATGTGGCGCAGGCGAAAATAAAATATCTGGATTAAAGGAAGGAAGCGTGGAAAAGACGTGATAAGAGAGCGATTTTCAGAACACATAAGGAATTACTTGAGCGATGACTCGTGGATGATCCTTCAGGATCACTACGATCCGGAGGAAAATTTAAAATACGAAAGCCTTTTCTGCCTTTCCAACGGATATCTGGGGACGAGGGGCGCCTATGAGGAGCGGACGGCAAAGAGCATTCCCTGTACCTATATCAACGGCGTTTTTGATCGGTCAGAGACCTTTATGAGAGAACTGGCCAACTTACCGGACTGGCTGGGCATAAAGCTCTATGTGGAGAAAGAGCTGATTGGCATCGAGACGTGCAGAGTCCTGGAATATTCCAGGGCTCTGGACATGAAGCATTCGCTGCTTGCAAAACGGTTTGTCCTGGAAGATAAGAAGGGGAGAAGAACCGAGGTGGAAGGAATCCGGATGGTGAGCCGGTCCAACGTTCACCGCATGGGAATCCGTCTTTTTGTGACGCCGCTAAACTACAGCGGGATCATCGAGGTGGAAAACATCATTGACGGCTCCGTCATAAACTTCTGTGACGCCCCGCGTTTTAAAGTGAAGCACACCAGGCTGCTGGAAAACCGCACGCTTACCGATACGGGAGCTTACGTGGAGGTGACTACGAGGGACAGAAAGCTCTGCGTGGGAACCGGGAGCTTTATGGAGGCTTACTCCGAGGGGAGAGCCGTGATGAAGAACCGAAGCTTCGGCGCGTTTGGAGAGACTGCTGTGGAGTTTCAGGATTTTGACGCGGAGGAGGGAAAGACGGTGGAGGTAGTAAAATACGCCTCCGTCTATACGGAACGTGAGGTCCCGGATTATGAACTCCACTGCCGGGTGAGAGACGAGATCGCAGATTTTCTGGCCGACGGCTTCGAGACGGAGATGAACCGCCATATGGAGGTGTACGCCCGCATGTGGGACGACGCCAATATTGAGATTCAGGGCGATTTTGAACTGGACCGCGCCGTCCGCTTTACGATTTTCCATCTGATGAGCACGGGCAGCGAACACGATGACAGGGTCAACGTGGGGGCGAAGCTCTTAAGCGGTGAGGAATACGGAGGCCACGCGTTTTGGGATACGGAGCTGTTCATGCTGCCGTTTTTCGCCTGCGTGTTCCCGGATACGGCCAGAAATCTGGAAAACTACCGGTACCACCTTCTGGATGCGGCAAGAGCCAATGCGGCGAAGAATGGATACCGCGGCGCCCAGTACCCATGGGAATCGGCAGATGACGGCACGGAGCAGTGCCCGGACTGGACCATAGAGCCGGATGGAACCTGCTACCGCTGCTATGTGGCGGTTTACGAGCATCACGTGACTGCTGCGGTGGCCTATGGGATCTACAACTATGTGAAGATAACCGGAGACCGGAACTTCCTTCGGGAAAAGGGCGCCGAAATCCTGATCGAAACGGCCCGTTTCTGGGCCAGCCGGTGCGAATACAACCGGGAGCTGGACCGCTACGAAATCCGCCGTGTCACGGGGCCGGACGAGTGGCATGAACCGGTGGACAACAATCTGTACACCAACTATCTGGCAAGATGGAACTTAGGCTATGTCCTGGAGCTTTTAAAGGAATGGGAGAAAGACGAAGCGGAAGTCTGTGATGAACTGAAGAGCCGCTTAAAGATAGGGGACAAAGAACTGGAATACTGGTCTCTGGTAAGGGAGAAAATGTATCTTCCAAAGGGAACGGAAAATGGTCTTCTGGAGCAGTTTGAGGGATATTTTAATCTGAAAGATGTGACGATTGAGGCCTGTGATGAGAATGACTGGCCCATCCGGCCGGAGATTTTAAAGACCGTGCCAAAGGATCAGACCCAGATTATCAAGCAGGCGGATGTGGTGATGCTTCTCCACCTTCTCGGAGAAGAATTCGACGAGGAGACGAAGCGGAAGAACTATGCCTATTACGAAAAAAGGACGCTTCACGGTTCCTCTTTGAGCCCCAGCATCTATTCTGTCATGGGGCTCCATGTGGGTGATGAGTCGAAGGCATACCGTTATTTAAAGCGGGCGGCGTTTATCGATTTGACCGACTTGCAGAAAAATACAAGAGAAGGAATCCATGCGGCCAACGCCGGCGGTGTGTGGCAGACTGTGGTGTTCGGTTTCGCAGGCGTATCACTGGAAGAAGACGGCGTCATCGATATCCGTCCCCATATGCCGAAGGAGTGGAAAGGGCTTTCCTTCAAACTTCACCACAGAGGCTCCAGGCTGGAAATCGCCGTATCACCGGACAACCGCGTAACGGTAACGGTGCTGGAGGGCGGCCCGGTGACAGTCCGAATGAACGGGAAGGTGGTGATCCTGGAAGGACAAAAAACTGTGGCAGGAGGACTGTCATGAAGAAATATCTGGCTATATTCGGACTGATCCTTGTGACGGTAATCTGGGGCGGCGGCTTTGTTGCCAGTGACATGGCGCTGGATAGTCTGACCCCGTTCCAGATCATGACCTTCCGGTTTTTTCTGGGAACCGTAATCCTGGGCGGAATTTCTCTGCCGGGTATGAAACAAATTAAAAAAGAAGAGATCCGGGCCGGATTTTTCATGGGGTGTGCGTTGTTTGCCGGATTTGCGCTGCAGATCGTGGGACTTCAGTACACGACACCATCCAAAAACGCGTTTTTAACGGCTACGAATGTAGTGATGGTGCCGTTTATCGCCTTCCTGGTCTATAAGAAAACGGTGGGATTCAATGGAATCCTTGGAGCTGTCATGGCCATTGTGGGAGTGGGAATTCTGTCGCTGAGCGGGAATTTTTCACTGGGCGCCGGTGATGCGCTGACACTGGCAGGCGCTGTGGGATTTGCACTTCAGATTTTTTTGACCGGCGAGTTTGCGCCGAAATACCGGGTCCGGGTTTTGAACACGGTTCAGATGGCGACGGCGTTTCTTCTGTCCGCTGTGTTCCTGGCAGTGCAGGGACAGCTGACTGTGCATGCTACTTCCACAGGCTGGCTCAGTGTGTTATACTTGGGGGTAGTGAGTACCGCATTCACCTATCTTCTGCAGACGAACTGCCAGAAGTATGTGGATGAGACGAAAGCGGCTATCATTCTTTCCATGGAGTCCGTCTTCGGCACCCTGTTTTCCGTCATCCTTCTGCACGAGCATGTGACAATCCGGATGATCGGCGGCTGTGTGCTGATTCTGGCGGCTGTAATCTTATCCAATTACTCCGGAGAGAAGAAAAAAGAACAGGAAACAACAGAACCAAAGAAAGAGAAAGCAGGGGTGGAATTATGAAATACCGCGGAATCATCTTCGATCTGGATGGCGTGATCTGCCATACGGACAAATACCACTATCAGGCATGGAAACAGGTGGCGGATAAGCTGGGGATCTGCTTTGACGAGACCATCAACAACCGGCTGCGCGGAGTCAGCCGCAGGGAAAGCTTCGAGATTATACTCGAAAAGTATGACGGCACTATGAGCGAAGAGGAAAAGGAACGATACACAACAGAAAAGAATGAAATTTACAAAGAGCTGCTTAAAAATATGTCACCGGCGGATTTGGCTCCGGAGGTGAAGGCGACCATGGATGAGCTGAGAAAGAGGGGGTTAAAGCTGGCTATCGGTTCCTCCAGCAAAAATGCCGGCTTTATCCTGGGACAGCTGGGACTTGGGGACTACTTTGACGCCGTTTCAGACGGGAATCAGATTACCCGCTCCAAACCGGATCCGGAAGTCTTTCTGCTGGCTGCAAAGCTGATCGGTGAGAAACCGGAAGACTGTCTGGTGGTAGAGGATGCCAGGGCCGGTCTTGCGGCGGCCAAAGCAGGAGGTATGACAGGAGCCGGTATCGGCGATGCGGCAGACTGCGAACTGGCAGACTATCATTTGAGAACGTTTCAGGATCTTTTGACGGCAACCCATTTATCGGCTTGCAATTGATAAGACATCATAGGTATGTTATACTTGTATCACGGCAGGAAAAAGAAAGACGCAGGCCTGCCGTGATATTTGTTTATATCTGGGGAATAAGAGGTTGACGAGTGTATGGCTACGATTAAAGACATTGCGGAGAAGGCCGGTGTCTCCATTGCTACGGTTTCCAGGGTTTTAAATTACGATGAGACGCTGAACGTGCAGGATGAGACGCGGAAACGAATTTTTGAGGTTGCAGAGCAGCTTGATTATCAGGTAAAGGATAAAAAAAAGAGGAAGAGGAAGCTGAAGATAGGTGTTCTCTATTCCTATTCCCTGGAAGAGGAGCTGGACGATACGTACTATCTTTCTGTCCGTGTGGCGATAGAAAAGAAGCTGGCGGAGGAAGGGTATAAGAAGTATCGGATTAACAGCAGTGATACGAGAGAAGACCTGGCTGCTCTGGAGGGAATTATCTGCCTGGGGACATTCAGCCAGTCCATGATGGAGCGGATCGAATCCTTCCGGAAGCCGACGGTTTTTGCCGACGCGGTTCCGGATACGGAGAAATTTGACTCTGTCATTCATGATATAGAGAGATCCGTATTAAAGGTGATGAAGTATCTGATGAATCAGGGGCATAAAAAGATCGCGTTTATCGGAGGATACGAGACGGATTCGGACGGCGCTGAGGTGGTGGACAACCGGACTTATGCTTATCAGCGCTTCATGAAGCAGGAGGGCCTGTTCCATGAGGAATACGTTAAGATTGGAGGGTATACTCCAAAGTATGGCTATCAGATGATGAAGGAGCTGCTGGAGCTGCCGGACCGGCCGACAGCCGTATTCGTGGCAAACGATTCTCTTGCGATCGGCTGTTACAAGGCTGTCAATGAAAAAGGGCTTGCCATACCCGAAGATATCAGTGTGGTGGGATATAACGATATACCGGCCGCCAAGTATTTAGTGCCGCCGCTTACCACGGTCCATCTCCATATGGATTTTATGGGAGAGCAGGCGGTGTCAATGCTGGCAGAGCGGATTTTAACAGGCAGAGAGATCGCGATTCAGACGTTGATCCCGGCGAAGTTGGTGATCAGGGAAAGTGTAAGAAAACTAAACGGTTAAGGGCGCATTTGCTTTTGGTTTAAAAGAAAGGACTTGATAAATATGACAGACGAAAGGTTTTTAGAGGAGCTCCTGGAAGCGGTAACCGTGTCCGGGTTTGAGGAAGAGGGCCAGGCGGTTGTCCGAAAGTATATGGAGCCGCTGGCCGATGAACTGCGAACGGATGAAATCGGGGACACGGTATGCGTCCTGAACCCGGAGAGCCGTCTTAAAATTCTGATGACAGCCCATCTGGATGAGATCGGGCTCATGGTAACCGCAGTGAATGAACAGGGAAGGCTGCTGGTTATCGACCGCGGAGGCATCATTCCGGCTACCTATCCGGGCCACCGGGTAAAGGTTATGACAGAGCAGGGGCCTGTTTTCGGCGTTGTGGAATCGTACCGTGATTTATTCAAAAAAGAAGGCGGGTTAAAAACTTCGGACTTTCTTGTCGATATCGGCGTTGATTCGAAGGAAGAGGCGTGCAGGCTGGTGAATCCCGGTGCTCCGGTTATCCTGGACACGGGAATGCAGAAAATTGCAGGAGGCCGTTTTGTAAGCCGGGCGCTGGATGACAGGCTTGGGGTATATATTATCATGGAGGCATTCAAAAAGGCAGGAAAGCGAGGCTGTACAAGCGGCGTCTATAGCGCTGCTACAGTGGGTGAGGAGACGACGAAAAACGGCGCCTGCTGGACGGCAGCCAGAGTGAAGCCTGATCTGGCTGTCGTGGTGGACGTGACGTATACCAGTGACTGTTTGGGTATGAATGCGGCGGACTCCGGTGAGGTGAGGCTGGGGGGAGGCCCGGTACTCTGCAACAGTCCCATTGTCTCCAAACGATTAAACCGCATGATGCGGGAATGTGCTTCCGGGATTGGTATTGAGGTACAGACGGAGGCAGCCAGCAGACTGAGTTATACGGATGCGGATAAGATTCATTTTGCCGGAGAGGGAATCCCGGTGGTGCTGGTGTCGATTCCGCTGCGCTATATGCATCATCCGGCAGAGATGGCGGATGAGAAGGATGTGGAAGGCTGTATCGATCTGATTGCGGAATTTCTGGTGAAATATGAGGAGATGTGTGCAGCGTGGAGAGTCTGACAAAGAACCGGCAGAGCAGGGAGATTGTTCAAAAGATAGCAGAAAAGTTTTTCCCAGATGACCGGATGGCGGAATATGAGGAGCTGACGGAAGGGTATTTCAATGTAGCCTATGAGATTACGCTGCTGAGCGGCAGGAGCGTGATTCTGAAGGTGGCTCCTCCCGATGAAGTTCCGGTAATGTCTTATGAGAAAAATATTATGTTTGCCGAGACGGAGTCCATGAAAATGGCGGCGGCGAACCCGGATATTCCGGTCCCGCTGGTTTATGGGTATGATGACAGCCGGTCAATCTGCCCTTCCCCGTATTTCCTTATGGAAAAACTGAGGGGGAACAGCCTGTATTCTATCCGTGAGAACCTGCCGGAAGAAAATATAAATGCCATTAAAAAAGAGACAGGGGAAGTAAACCGGCGGATCAATGAGATCATCTGTCCGCGTTTTGGCCTTCCTGGTCAGCAGGAGTGTCAGGGAGAGGAGTGGTTCCCGGTATTCCGGCGGATGATGGAAATGGGAATCGAGGATGCAGAGGCACGGGCGGTGGATCTGAAGGTATCCGCCGGAGAAATTCTGGAATGCCTTGAAAAAGACCGAAGATTCTTTGAAGAGGTGAAAACCCCTTGTCTGGTACACTGGGATATCTGGGCAGGCAATATCTTTACGGATGGCATATGTGTGACGGGAATCATCGACTGGGAACGGAGCCTGTGGGGCGATCCGCTGCTGGAGGTTGGCTTCCGGACCTTTGATGTGGATATCTGCTTCCGAAAAGGATACGGCAAAGAGCGTCTGACAGAGTCTGAGGAGCGCAGGGCACTGTGGTACGACGTTTATATGGCTGTATTACAGGCGCTGGAGTGTGAATACAGGCATTATGATACAATGGAGATGTACGAGCGCGGAGTCAGACTTCTGGGGGAGCAGATGAAACGGATGAGGCTGTTGCAGGGGCAGCAGGATCGATAAGCAGTGGATTATCCGGCCCGTCTGAAGGGCTGTCGTTCACCTGAGAGCCTGCAGGTACGATTGTTATATCGATATCGTATCCGATGGTATTAAGAATCTCCTTGGCTTTCATTAATCTTAAGCTGTCCTTTTCGGAGGCTATTAATCTGCTGAAGTTAGCAGGAGAAACTCCAAGTTTGCCCGCTATATATTTTTGTTTCATTTCTTACCATGATTAAATTAAGTCTCGAAAACGAGATAAGGCCGCAGATCAGGTTGATTCTCGAAAATTTTGTTCCTGCGGCGAATCGGTTTGAGGCCGCAGGTGATAGTATACGGGAGATGAAAGCTGACATAGACTTATTAAAAATGGTAGTTGCCGATCATAGTATTAAACTCCAGGGTATTTCATGAGTCTGCCAGAAGTTGTTTTCGGAATAAAAAGTGCTGCTGCACCCGAATGTCCCGTTCTGGATGCGGCAGCACTTTTGAATTAGAATTACAGATTACACTTCAAAACCAAAGTACTTCACGGTATTGTAATAGGAAATCCCTTCAATAATCTCTTTCAGCGCCTTCTGATCATCCGGATACTCTCCGTTATCTACCCAGCCGCCTACAAGCTCACAGAGAATTCTTCTGAAATACTCATGTCTCGTGTAAGATAAGAAGCTTCTGGAGTCGGTCAGCATACCGATGAAGTTGCCGAGGCAGCCTAAGTTTGCCAGGGAAGTCATCTGCTCAGTCATGCCTGTCTTGTGATCGTTGAACCACCAGGCGGAACCCTGCTGGATCTTACCCGGGTATTTGCTCTGGAAGCAGCCAATGATGGTGCCGATGGAGGCGTTATCATTAGGATTCAGGGAATAGATGATCGTTTTCGGAATCTCGTCTGTGGCACTGAGCGCGTTTAAGAAATCAGCCATCTGTGCTGATGGTGCGTAGTTATTAATGCAGTCAAAGCCGGTATCCGGTCCCAGGTTGGCATACATCATCGCATTGTTGTCGCGCTTGCAGCCATAGTGCAGCTGCATCACCCAGCCCATGCGGTTGTATTCTTTTGCCACGAAGAGCATGAATGCAGTTTTATACTTTAATTCATCCTCGCGGGAGACCGGTTCGCCGGCCAGACCCTTTGCGAAGATGGTATCCAGTTCGACGTCATCTGCCGGAACGTACATAACGTATTCAAGAGCGTGATCGGATACGCTGCATCCCTGGGAAGCGAAGAATTCCATGCGGTTCTTAAGCGCCAGCTTTAGGGAAGCAAAATCAGTAATCTCGATGCCGGCTGCTTTCGCCAGCTTTGCCATGTAAGCGGCAAAATCAGCTTTTTCAATGTTCATGGCCTTGTCCGGCCGCCATGCCGGGAGTACCTTTACTTCAAAGGAATCATCCGCAGCCAGCTTCTGATGCCATTCCAGCGTATCGGCAGGATCATCCGTGGTACAGATTAAGGTTACTTTAGACTGACGGATCAAATTACGGACGCTCATGGAATCCTGGCTGAGTTTTTCATTACATAAGTTCCAGACTTCCTCTGCGGTGTCGCCGTTTAAATATCCTGTAAATCCAAAATATCTCTGAAGCTCTAAATGACTCCAGTGGTACAGTGGATTGCCGATCAGCTTCGGCAGAGTCTCCGCCCATTTCTGGAATTTCTCCCTGTCTGTAGCATCGCCGGTAATATATTTTTCGTCTACGCCGTTGGAACGCATCTGACGCCATTTATAATGGTCGCCGCCCAGCCATACCTGAGTGATGTTGTCGAATTTGCGGTCCTCGTAGATTTCCTGCGGATTGATGTGGCAGTGATAATCCACGATAGGCATCTTCTCCGCATAGTTGTGGAAGAGGTTTAAAGCCGCATCCGTAGACAGTAAAAAATCCTTGTCCATAAACTGTTTCATTTGAAAATCCTCCTTAAATATAGATATATAGATTAAAAATTAGTAGTACCGCGTTTGATAAGTTCTGCGGAGATCGTGGTTTTCACCGGAACGTTTCCGCCTTCTAAGACCTTCATGAGGGTAGTGACGGTAGTAGTACAGAGCGATTCCACCTTATTATCTACAGTCGTCAGCTCCGGATCGGTACAGCGTGCCAGGATAGAGTTATTATACCCGATGATATTCATTTCTTCCGGAATTTTGATCCCGGCCCTGCATGCGTATTTGACTGCCCCCACTGCCATGACGTCTTCCGCAGCGAAGACGGCGTCGAATTTGATCCCGGCTGCGGCGAGAGATTGTAAAAGCTCTTCCGTACCGTCCAAATCCTTAGGACATATACGTATCAGATCGTCGCGGATGATCAGACCGGCTGCTGCACAGGCATCGTGATAACCGGCCAGCTTCTGTAAATTGCTGTAGGAACTGCCTGCGTACAGATAAAGGACCGATGTATGGCCGGATTGAATCAGTCTGGTGACCGATTCATAAACCGCGGTCCGGTCGTCACACACAGTGCTGTAAATCTGTTTTCCTTCCAGACAGCCATTCACCAGCATAACAGGAAGCTCTTTTGAGGCCTCCAGGAGATACGCGTTATCCTTTTGCTTTGCCTCCACGTAATGGGAGCCGGCCAGGATAACAGCATCCACCCGCTTGGAGAGAAGCAGTTCTAAATATTTCTTTTTCGTCTCCGGTAAGTAACCGCTGCAGCAGAGGAGGGAATCGTATCCGTTTCGGCGCAGTTCCTGTTCCAGATAGTAGATGGCACCAGCCAGCCAGGGGTCGGAAGAATCTGCACACATGATGCCGATGGTGCGCATGGTACCCAGCCCCAGGCTTCTGGCAAATACATTAGGTGTGTAGCCCAGCTCCTCCATGACGGCCAGAACCCGGTTCCGCGTTTTCTCACTGACATTGGGATTTCCGTTAATGACGCGGGAAACGGTGGCGATGGAAACGTTCGCCCGTTCCGATACATCGTAGATATTCAAAACATCACCTCCCGAGAAAATGTAAGTATTTACATATTGCTTTTATTATACAATCAACTGATAAATAATACAATCCCCAGATTATAATTTTAACAAATTCTGTACAAGAACCGTGGTTGTTTGTAAATGCTTACAGGAGTTATACTAGTACAGAAGGATTATTTCCGCAGACAGCAGATGTTTGACTATGGGAAAGTACAGGGAGGAATACGGTAACATGGGATACGAGGGTGATAAATGTAAAATTCTGATCGTGGAAGACGAACTTCTGGTCAGAAAGGCGCTTCGCTATATTATCGAACAGGAGGGTGATGAGTTCGAGATTATTGGTGAAGTGACCAACGGGGAGGAGGCGCTGGATTTTCTGGAACAGAGCCTGCCTCATATGATGATCTGCGACATCATGATGCCGCGGATGAACGGGTTAGAGCTGCTGCACACCGTGAATTTAAAATATCCGGAGGTGTCCACGATCATACTGAGCGGATACCAGGATTTTGAATACGTCAAAAGTGCTTTTAAGTATGGAGTGTTCGATTATATCCTGAAACCGGAGCTGGAATCCGATTATCTGCTTAAGGCGCTCCGCCACATAGGCAGAAAGAAGGGGGTCATCCACGCCAAAGATCCCGGAAAAGCCGGTAAAGAGGAGGAGAGCTGGGAAACGAGTGACGGCTATGCCTCCTACTATCTGATTGCCATTCAGCCGGGAAAGATTCTGCAGGGAGCAACCAACAAACAGGAGCTTACGATCGGCCATATGGAAGAACTGATGAAAGAGGCATTTGGACGGTTTTATCTTGACAGCTTCATGCTGAAAAAAAGCCAGGTATATATCTATACAATCGGCTGCTTTTATCCGGAAATGTTTGAGGAAAAGCTGCATAAGATGATGGCTGACGGTATTGATTATCTGCGCAATATTGAGATGATTATAAGCCCGCCCTACGGAAAGGGAGACTCACTGGAGGCGGAGGCGCAAAAACTATCGGAGCTGTTTTCCTACCGTTTTTTCGATAGCCGGAAAGACTATCTCGATCTGCGGGAAACCGGGCTGCCGCAGCTTCCAGCTCTGGATCAGAAAACTGTGTGCGATCTGGTGCGTCAGCAGAAAGCAGGAACTGCAGGAGCGGTTCTGGTGAATTACTTAAACTCTCTGCGGGGCATGGCGGTCGGAGAGGTGTCCGTGAAGAAGCTGATGGAAAGCACGCTCTACAATACGATTTTCGAGCTGAATGAGAATGAATTCTGTCCTCCCCAGCTGGAGGAAAGAAAGCTGTCCTTTCTGACCTCCATTGGCACCACAGACAGCCTGGATGGACTCATTGATGCCATTACCGCGATTTATCAGGAGATAGAGCAGATCACAGAGGAGGCGAGGGGAAATGGTCTTTACTTAAGGATTACTGAGTATCTGTACCTCCATTACAGTGAACCGGTGACACTGAAGACGCTGGCTGCAGATTTCAATATGAATTACTCGTACCTTTCCTCTTATTTTTCTTCCCACATGGGGCAGGGGATCAATGAATTTCTCAACTCGATCCGGGTGGAAAAGGCGAAAGAGCTGCTTTCCTCCTCGGAACTTTCTCTGTCAGAGATCGCGCAGGAGATTGGGTATACGGATCAGAGCTATTTTGGAAAGGTCTTTAAGAAGCAGACCGGATATTCTCCGCATACATACCGGAACCGGGCGAAAAGACGGGGGGAAACGCTATGAAGAGTCAGATACGGTGGGGAACCTTCTTTAACTGTCTCTGGTAGTGGTAAGCAGCATTGTTCTGACAAATGTCTGCACGATGGCCAGTTCGGACTGGATTACGAAAAATCTCTTTATCCAGTCCTCCACCTTTTTAAATGCAAAGCTGATGGATAATATCAAGAAAAACGTAGAGGAAAACAATAACTCTTACTTAACGCTGCTAAGGCTGTTGGAGACAGACCCGGCCTTAAAGAATTATTTTCTTGCCGCCGACGCTTGCGGCACGGAAAAATTCATCAAGACGTATGATATCCTGAAGGTCTATTACGATTCTGTGCCTTCCGGCACAGCTGAGAATCTGGTCGCGGTCAGCAACCAGGGCAGTGCGTTCTCGTTTACAGGGGAACGAATCTCTGTGCCGGTGGAGGCGATAGAGGAGATGCCCTGCTCCGCGAAGATCAGCGAAACAGGCCGACGGCTTCAGTATACGTATCAAAGCCATGGGATTACCGCTGATTTTCAGGACAGGAAATGTGTAATTGCAGCGAGAAGGCTGTTTCTGCCGTCTTCCAGTGAAAGCTTTGCCACGGCCTATATTACGATTCCGGAGGAGGAGTTCTATCAGATGTTCAGCGAGGCTGTTCCAGAGGGCAGCCGCATGGTGATTCTCTCTTCCGACGGACAGATCGTATCAGGCAACGGGAAAGACAGCCTGGGGCGTGAGGAGCCGAAGCTGCTCTCGCTCGTTCAGTCAATGAGGGAGAATGGGGAGACCTACCGGACTGTAAAGGGGAACCATAAACCGGAGATTGTCATATCGGGTTACATCCCGGAGCTGGATATGTACATGGTCAATACGGTGGAGGAAGCAGCCCTTTTGAGGTCTTACGCAGGAGTCAGGCGCAATATCCTGTTTGCAGGTTTTCTGATCACAGGGACGGCCATTGCTGTGGTTTTCCTTATTATGCGCCGCATTGTGTCGCCTCTCAACTTCTTTATTCAGCAGTTGGATACGTTCAAAAACCGCAGATTCGAAAAAGTGAGTCCTGTAAAGGGAAATTCAGAGGTAAGGCAGATGGCGGATGTCTATAACCGGATGGTGGATGAGATTGACAGCTATGTCCGGCAGCTGATAGAGGAACAGGAGCGGGGGCGGCGGCTGGAGATTGAGGCGCTGCAGATGCAGATCAACCCGCATTTTATGTATAATACACTGGCTTCCATCAAATATCTTACGTGGGAGAACAATACAGAGAAGGCCTCGGATACGATTAATGCGCTGATTGCCATTTTAAAGAAAACGATCGGAAACATGGAGGAGGAGATCACGCTGCGGGAGGAAATCGATCTGGTCCGGCAGTATGTGTTTATTAATCAGGTGCGGTACGGCGACAGCATCGAGGTGGAGTATTTTCTGGCGGAGGAAGAGATGGAATGCATGGTGCCCAAGCTGATTCTGCAGCCATTTATTGAGAATGCCTTTTTTCACGCGTTCCAGAATAAGAAAGAGGGGAAAATCCGGATTTTTACGAAAAAGCAGCGTGATGACTTAATCTGCGAAATCATAGATGAAGGAGACGGAATGTCACAGGAGGAGACGGCGGATTTATTAAACAGTGACAGGCGGCGTCACCTGACGGGAATCGGAATTCCCAATGTCCACGAGCGGCTGCGTCTGATCTACGGGGAGGAATACGGCGTCACCATTCACAGCGTGATCGGGACCGGTACTTCGGTCAGCCTCCGGCTGCCGTATCACCTGAAAAAAGTACCAAAATTATAAAAAAGTACTTTTTTTCTCCCGCCTTCGTATTGATTTAATCACATGATGCTGTAATATGCCAAATAAAATGCGATATTTTTGTGAGATATAACGATAAAATAAAGGCATCATATAGAAAAGGAGAAGACAGAGATGAAAAAAATGTATTTGTTTGCAGCTGCAGTTGCGCTGGCTGCGGGCCTGACCGCTTGTGGGAGCAAGGCACCGGCTGATAACACGGGGACTCAGACAGGGGAGACGGCGAAACAGGAGGCGGCCGGTACCTCCACAGGGGATAAAAAGACTGTGACCTTCTGGGCATGGGATAAAGAATTTAATATTGCTGCCCTGGAGATGGCGAAGGAGATCTACGAGGCGGACCATCCGGATGTGGAGATTAACATTGTAGAAGTCGGCCAGAATGATGTAGTCCAGAAGCTGAATACGGGATTGGGATCCGGATCCCTAAAAGGTCTTCCGAACGCGGTGCCCATCGAGGATTACCGGATTCAGTCATTCTTAAAATCTTATCCGGGAGCGTTTATGGATTTAACCTCCGAGATCAACTATGATAATTTTGCCGCATACAAAAAAGGACCGATGACGCTGGATGGAAAATCCTACGGTATTCCGTGGGACAACGGAGCCGCTGTTCTTTATTACCGCAAGGATATGATTGAGCAGGCGGGGTATACGGAGGAAGACATGCAGGATTTGACCTGGTCTCAGTTCATCGAGATGGGCAAAAAGATCAAAGAGGCCACAGGGAAAAAGATGATTTCCATGGATCCCAGCGATATCGAATTAATGAAGCTGACCATGCAGTCTGCCGGAACCTGGTTTACGAAAGAGGACGGAACGACTCCGAACATGGAGAACAATGCCGCGCTTAAGGAGTGTCTGCAAATCATTAAGACCATCACGGACGAAGATCTGGTCAGAACGTACAGCGGATGGGCCGGTCTCCTGGAAGGCGTGAATAAGGGTGAAGTTGCGTTTCAGATGAAAGGCTGCTGGTTTACTCCTTCTATTATGAAAGGGGAAGGACAGGACGGTTTATGGAGAGTTGCAAAAATCCCGAGACTGGACAGCACGCCGGGGGCTACCAACGCTTCCAACTTAGGCGGCGGCAGCTGGTACATTTTAAACGGCGTGGAAAATTCTGATATTGCCCTGGATTTCTTAAAATCGACCTTCGGAGAAAACAAAGAGCTATATAACCGGCTGCTGGACGAGAAGGGAATCGTGGGAACGTACTTACCGTCTCAGGAGAGCGATGTATATAATAAAGAAATTCCGTTCTTCGGCAACCAGAAGATATATCAGGAGATTGCCTCCATTACAAAAGAGATTCCGAATGTAAATTATGGTACGTATACGTACGCATTCCAGGATATTGTGATGGCTGAAATCCAGAAGATCCTGCAGGGAGAGGACATTGACGCCGCCATGAAGAGTATGCAGGTTCAGGCAGAGGCACAGGCCCGGTAAGACCTTTGGGAGGAAAACAATGAATAGTAAGAAAATATCCAGCGTTATCAAAGGATGGTTATTCATTGGTTTCGGCACGCTGATTATAGTAGTATTCTGCTTTTATCCCATGATAGGAGCGTTAGCCAATTCATTTCAGACAGGAATGGGGATGAATCTCCATTTCTGTGGGCTGGCTAACTATAAACGGCTTCTGGTCGATCCCATATTTCTGTCCTCAGTAAAAAACACATTTCTCTATCTGATTGTTCAGGTGCCGGTCATGCTGCTTCTGGCCATGCTGTACGCAGTTCTTTTAAATGACAAGAAACTGAAATTCCGCAGCTTCTTCCGCATTGCGATCTTTCTGCCGTGTGTTACCTCTCTGGTAGCTTATGCGGTACTCTTTAAAAGTCTGTTTTCCGACAGTGGTTTTATCAATCAGATGTTAATGACGCTCCATGTGATCCAGTCACCGATCCATTGGCTGACCGATGCCTTCTGGGGAAAAGTTACGATTATCATCGCAATCACCTGGCGCTGGACCGGATACAACATGATCTTCTTTCTGTCCGCACTTCAGAATATTGATCCTGAAATTTACGAGGCTGCGGAGATTGACGGAGCCAATGTGGTACAGAAGTTCTTTTCCATAACCGCTCCGCTGTTAAAACCGATTATTCTGTTTACCAGCATCACCTCGATCAGCGGAACCTTGCAGCTGTTCGACGAGGTCGTAAACTTAACACAGGGAGGACCGGGCAACGCAACCATTACGATGTCACAGTATATCTACAACCTCTGCTTCAAGTATACTCCTGATTTCGGATATGCTTCCGCGGTTTCCTATGCGATACTCCTGATGATCGTTATTCTTACGGCAATCCAGTTTAAAGTGACGGGAGGCAACAAACATGATTAAAAAAGTTGGAAAATACGTGTTCTTATGTATTGCGTCTTTTCTGTCCATCTTTCCGTTCTTATGGATGATCGTCGGCGCAACGAATGCCTCTGTCGACATCACCAGTGGCCGGATGATTCCGGGGAATCAGCTTCTTACCAATATTCATACGCTGTTTACCACTACAAACATCGTGACGGGAATCAAGAATTCCATGATTATCACGGTAATCGCCACGATACTCACTGTGCTGGTAGCCGCCATGGCCGGATACGGATTTGAAATTTACAAGAGCCGGATCAAGGATAAGGTGATGGCGCTGCTTCTGATGTCCATGATGGTCCCCATGGCGACACTGCTCATCCCCCGTTATCGCATGTTTGCACAATGGGGCCTGTTAAACACCTTTCTGTCTGTAATTCTGCCTTCCATGGCAACCGCGTTTCTGATCTTTTTCTTCCGTCAGAATACAAAATCATTTTCGAAAGAAATTCTTCAGGCCGCCAGAGTGGACGGATTGGGTGAAATGAAATCATTTTTCCTGATTTACTGTCCCGTCATGCGCTCAACCTTTGCAGCGGCCACCATTATCACCTTTATGAATATCTGGAACAGCTACTTATGGCCCCTGGTCGCACTTCAGACCGACGACAAGATGACCCTGCCGCTGATTATTTCCGCCATGAACTCCGCCTATACTCCGGATTTTGGAATGATCATGGTAGCTATCGTAACAGCCACTTTTCCGACTGCGGCGATCTTCTTTATTATGCAGAAGAGTTTTGTAGAAGGGATGCTGGGGTCTGTAAAGTGAGGGGGTACGCCCCGCGTCATTGCGTCAGGCCCAGGCTGCGGGTGGAGGGGAGCGGGCGCGCTATGGTTATTCCGTGTCCGTCTTGCTTCCTACTCACCATAAGAAAGTCCGAACCTGTCGTACACGCCAAATACGGGCGTGTTCGCCAGGCTCGGACTTTCTTATGATTCGTATCCAGATGCCGGCACACTGGAATAACCATAGCGCGCCCACTCCCCTCCACCCGCAGCCTGGGCCTGACGCAATGACGCGGGGCTGTGTACCACGGGAGCTGGGAAAGGCGATTATGCAGCAAATGTTGTTTTTATTGTTACTATTATTATTATTGTTGTTGTTGTTGTTGTATGGTTTTTGTTTTTTTACTAGTGGAGCCAATACACAGCCCAAATACTTGTGGGAGGGAGAGGGGGAGGCGGGGAAGAGTGCAGGATTCCTTTTCCGAGGCTCGCAGGAACTTAAGCCGGAAGGCAGGAAAAAAGGGTGGCGAAAGTTGGCCTCAAAGCCAACTTTCGAGCGCACACGGAGGAGAAGTCCTTCAGGAGTTCTCCGTAGTTTGCAGCGATCCGCCCTTTTTTCCTGCCTTCCGGCTTTAGTTCCTGCCGCCGAGGAAACGAGAAGTCTGCGCGCTTCCCCGCCTCCCCCTCTCCCTCCCACAAGTATTTGGGCGTATCTTCAAACACTTTGACATTTTGCACAGAATCATGTAATATTTTTGTAAACACTTACAAATACTTCGTATGAGAGCAATTCATATTGCCTTTTAAAGCCACAGGGAGGTATACTAAAGGAGTAAGAACGGAGGCAAACCATGAAACTGAACAGAACGACACAGAGAACCGTGGAAATATTGAAGATGATATCCAGAACACCGGAGGGAGCTACGCTCGATGATCTCTGCGAGAAGCTGAATCTTCCGAAGACGAGCGCCTACGATATTGTGACGACGCTGGCCGAGATGGGGATGGTCAATGTGGCCAGGGGGCAGAAGCAGAGCTATACCATCGGGCTGATGGCTTACCGCATTGGAATTAACTATACGAATAATCTGGATTTTATCGGCACCATTGAACCGGTACTCAAGGCATTTTCCAAGGAAGTGGGCAAGACCGTGTTTTTTGGAATCCCTTCCGACCACCACGTTGTCTACATATGCAAGTTTGAACCGGAGAATCCGATCATTACCACGGCGACGGTGGGTTCGAAGAATCCCATGTACTGCACCTCGCTGGGAAAGGTCATTCTTGCATACAGTGACGAGGAGACGAGAGAGCAGGTGATAAACCGGATTAAATTTGTGAAGCACACAGAACGGACAATACTGGGAAGAGAACAGCTTTTGAAAGAGCTGGAGAAGGTCCGGGAGCGTGGATACGCTTTCGACGCGCGGGAGATGGAAGAGCATATGCAGTGTGTAGGAGCCCCCGTGTTCGACCGGGACGGTTCCTGCCTGGGAGCGATCAGCGTGTCCAGTCTGTACAAACCGACGGAGGATTATGAGGCGCTGGGGGCACTTGTAGCGGCAAAAGGACGGGAAGTTTCGAGACTGTTGGGCTATTTTGAGTGACAGCGGCCGCGTTCCGCCGCGTAAGTCCGGCATGCCGGATTCTTTATTCGAAAATATAAAGATTTCCTGTTGACAAAATGAAGAGAAACGATTAATATTCAATTATAAGAATCGCAATTATGAAAGACATTCGTATATGCGAATAAGAAGGAGAGAGCAATCATGAAAAAAGAACAGGTTTTAGCAAAGATGAAAGAAGACTGCCTGGTAGCCGTTGTTCGTGCAAAGAACTTGGAGCAGGGCGAGAAAGTGGTTGACGCGATTATTGCCGGCGGCATCAACTTCATTGAGATTACGATGACGATGGATGAAGGCAACCCGGTTGAATTCATTGCAAAGATGTCTGAAAAATATAGAGATAACAAAGACGTTGTTATCGGTGCGGGTACCGTACTCGATCCGGAGACAGCAAGAGCCGTTATTCTGGCAGGTGCGAACTACGTTGTGAGCCCTGGTTTAAACGTAGAGACCATTAAGATGTGCAACCGTTACAGAGTGCCGATGCTTCCAGGCGTAATGACACCAACCGAGGCTATTACCGCATTAGAAGCCGGCTGTGACATCATCAAGATCTTCCCTGGCAATATCATGGGACCGGCAGCCATCAGCTCCTTCAAAGGCCCGCTTCCTCAGGGCGAGTTCATGCCATCCGGCGGTGTTGACGTGGACAACGTGGACAAGTGGATTAAGGCAGGCGCTTACGCAGTAGGAACAGGCAGCAGCTTAACAAAGGGCGCTAAGACAGGCGATTTTGCAGCAGTTACGGCAAAAGCTCAGGAATTTGTAAAAGCGGTTGCGGCAGCACGCGCATAAGACAGACGATTCAGATAAAGTTGAAAATAGAATTAAGGAGAGAAAATAATGGCAAAAGTAGTAACAATGGGCGAAATCATGTTAAGATTATCTACCCCGAACAATGAGAAGTTTATCCAGGCAGATGAATTTGACGTAAATTACGGCGGCGGCGAGGCAAACGTAGCAGTTTCCCTGGCTAATTACGGCCATGACGCAGAGTTTGTGACAGCGGTTCCGAAGAACCCGATCGGAGAATGCGCAGTAGCAGCACTGAGAAAGTACAACGTATGCACAAAGCACATTGCAAGATGCGGTGAGAGACTGGGTATCTACTTCCTGGAGACCGGTTCCGCCATGAGAGCATCTACTGTTGTTTATGACAGAGCTCATTCTTCTATTTCCACAGCAACCGAGGCGGATTTCAATTTTGATGAGATTTTTGAAGGCGCCGACTGGTTCCATTTCACAGGTATCACACCGGCAGTCAGTGACTCTGCTGCAGAGCTGACGGAAGCGGCCTGCAAGGCTGCAAAGGCTCACGGAGTTACGGTATCTGTAGACTTAAACTTCCGTAAGAAATTATGGTCTTCCGAGAAGGCTCAGAAGGTCATGACAAACTTAATGCAGTACGTGGACGTATGCATCGGCAACGAAGAGGATGCAGAAAAGGTTCTCGGATTTAAGCCGGGCAACACTGATGTAACCTCCGGCGAACTGGAGCTGCAGGGTTACGTTGACATCTTCAATCAGATGATCGACAAGTTCGGCTTTAAGTATGTGATCAGCTCCTTACGTGAGAGCCATTCCGCTTCTGATAACGGCTGGTCAGCCTGCATCATGGACGGCGCTACACGTGAGTTCTATCACTCCAGAAAGTACCACATCACACCAATCGTGGACCGTGTAGGCGGCGGCGATTCCTTTGCAGCCGGCGTAATCTGCGGCATGGTGGACGGTAAGGATTATAAGAGTGCTCTGGAGTATGCGGTAGCTGCTTCCGCATTAAAGCACACCATTCCCGGCGACTTCAACTTAGTTACGAGAGAAGACGTTGACAGCCTTGCAGGCGGAGACGGTTCAGGACGTGTACAGAGATAAAAAATAAGACAGCGGGGTCATTCTAATCAGCTTTTAAAAGCTTTTATAGAATGGCCCCTCTTTTTAAAAGTGAGGAAGATTAATCATGAGTGACAGACCATTTGATTTGCTAAGTTTAGGTGAACTGCTGCTGCGCCTGTCTCCGGCCGGAGTGGAACGTCTTGTGCGCGGAGACTCATTTCAGAAGCAGGTGGGGGGAGCAGAGTTAAACGTCGCAGTCGGCGCGGCCCTTTTGGGGCTTCACACCGGCGTGGTGACCCAGCTTCCGGCCCATGATATGGGTAATTTTGTGAAAAATAAAGTGCGCTCCTATGGAATCAGTGATGATTTCTTTGTCTATGACCACAGCTCTGACGCGAGACTGGGCCTCTATTACTATGAATACGGCGCGCACCCCAGAAAACCGAAGGTTATTTACGACAGAAAGAACAGTTCCTTTTACAGCATTTGCATCGATTCTTTCCCGGAGGACATGTTCCGTGCGGCAACCTGTTTCCACACGACGGGTATTACCCTGGCGCTGTGTGAAAACACGAGAAGGACTGCCATTGATATGATCCGCAGGTTCAAATCCAACGGAACCATCATATCCTTCGATGTGAATTTCCGCGGGAATTTGTGGACGGGCGAGGAGGCCAGGGAGTGCATCGAGCAGATTCTCCCGTATGTGGATATCTTCTTCTGTTCAGAGGACACCGCCCGGCTGACCTTTCAGAAGACGGGAACGGCCAGGGAGATGATGAAGAGCTTTACGGAGGAATACCCCATCTCCATCGTGGCTTCCACCCAGAGAGTGGTGCACAGCCCGAAGAGCCATACGTTCGGTTCCGTGATCTATGATGCGGCCAGGGACGAATACTATGAGGAAGAGCCGTACCGCAATATTGACGTTGTAGACCGGATCGGCAGCGGAGATGCCTATATCGCGGGCGCTTTGTACGGACTGTTAAGCAGCGGCGGCGACTGCATGAAGGCGGTGCGTTACGGGAACGCGGCCAGCGCGCTGAAAAACACGATTCCCGGCGATCTGCCCACCTCGGATTTAGAGGAAATGAACATGATTATCCGTGAGCACAACCAGAAGGGTCCTCAGAGCGAAATGAGCCGCTGAAACTGGAAAAATCTGGTTGACAAGACGGTATTATAAAACTATTATATATAGTAATGGCAAAACTGTCGAAAGGCAGTGACGCAAAGCTAAAGGGCCGTATGGGCAGCCAGCTGCTAAAACCTTACGAGATGTTGGGGCTTCAGCCAGATTAATCTGTCTGAAGCCTTTTTGCGTAACAAGAAAAGCTGCCGCCCCAGACGGGTTTTCATACAGAGTTTTTTAAGGGGCCATCCCTGACATATTTTTGCTGCTTGATTCGTAAATGGCGACCTGTAGGAAACGAGGAGGGAAAATATGAAAAAGGAAAACAGCTTCAGCCGGAATCATGTGAGAGCCGTGCTGCTGCTTGTCGTGCTAGTTCTGGCTTTCATCTATCTGTTTCTGTACGATTTTTCGAGGCGTGTCGACCATTTGATGACGGACATGACGACAGAACATCTTGCGGACGTTAATGACCAGTCCCAGACCGCGGTAAAGAACGAATTGACCAGAGTATTTGAGGAAGTGCGGTATACGGCGGATTTTTTGTCTGAGACGCCTGAACTGACAGAGGAAAGCCGTCAGAGAGTCTATGAGCAGCTGAAAGAGAAGTGTGGATTTGCCAATATCAGACTGGTTTCTGCTGACGGAGGACTGTATACGGTGGAGCACGAGGAGCTTCCGCATTCGACGGGAGGCTATGTAGAAGGAATCTGCAGAGGGGAAAGCGGGATGACGGATGTCTTTCCATCCAGCGTAACCGGACAGGAGGTCTTCGCCTTTTATGCACCGGTAAGAAGAGGAGAGACTGTAGAAGGCGGAATTGCAGGGATCATGATCGTGGAGCAGATGGTGGATATGGTAACCACCAACGGATTTAATTCCGGAAGCTACAGCTACGTGTTAAAGTCAGACGGAACGGTGATCATGCAGACCAGCCATGCGGACAGTCTGTACAGCGGACGGGACTATTTCAGTTTCCTGCGAAGTGATACGGATATGGGGGAGGAGTCCGTCGAAGAACTGCAGGAGAAGATGGAGCGGAAGGAGCGGGGCGTCTTTCTGTTCACTTACGGGAAAGAGAAGCGGATCGTCTATTACGCGCCGGCTCAGATCAATGACTGGTACGTGCTTACCGTAGTTCCCTATACGGTCTCTAACTGGTACCGTGAACACATTGGCAAGACGGCTCTGTACCTTACGGTGAAGATGCTCCTGCTGTTCCTGGCGGAACTGGCAGTCATCGTTTTATGGTTCAGGAAGACGAGAAATATAATCCTGGACTCCAAGACGGCGCTGGAGCTGGAGAAGAAAAAGCTGGAACTGGCGCTTCTTCATTCCACCGGCACTACATTCGAATACGTGCCCAAGGATGACAGTCTTAGCTTTATTTCCCCTCCGGTGGTGAAGACGGCAGAATTTCCACCGGTCCTATATCAGGTTTCGGCAAAAGGAGCTGCCTGTGGGCTGGTGGCTCCGGAGGATCTGGAGAAGTGGAGGATGATCTTAAAGAGGGCGGCAGAGGGAAAAGAGCCGGATCCGCTGGAATTTGCAGGAGGCACCTCCTTTTCAGAGGATACGTATTTCAGACTGTCCGTGACTCCGGTGATCGTCGGAAAGGGTGAGGTGGCCAATGCCATCGGAACACTGGAGGACATTACGGAGGAGCGGAGAATCAGGAGGCAGTTTGCCCAGGAGGAGCAGTACCGTGCAGCGCTTCTCTCGGAGGCGGTTGCCATGTGGTCTGTTGATCTCGTAAAGCAGCAGGTGCTGGCCTGTACCATTCACGGGAAAGACTGGATGGAAGACGGAAGCGGATTCTTATACAGCAGCAGATTCGTGGAGAAGATGTGCCGGTACATTCACCCGGCGGACCATGACAGGATCGCCGGACAGATGCAGGCCAAGCGTATGCTGGCCGCCTATTACACCGGAGAACGGGAGCAAAAGGAACTGTTTCGGGCGGCGTATCCTGGATCGGATGATTACAAATGGATGACGTGTACCATCTCCCTCCTGACGGAGCCTGTCTCGGGAAATCCGGTGGCTTTCGCCTACGTCCGGGATGTGGATGAAGAGACAAAACGGAAGATGGAGCTGTTGTATTCCTCCGAGAGGGATCCCCTGACAGGTCTCTACAACAGAAGAAATATCGAGGAGAAGGTGGAACAGGCCCTGAAACACGAGGACAGCCTGTCCTGTCTGATGATGCTGGATTTAGATGGATTTAAGGAGATCAATGACAGGTACGGCCATCAGGAGGGAGACTCAGTCTTAAAGAAGATGGCGAGGATTCTCTCTGGTGCATTCCGGTCTGACGACCTGATCGCCCGGTTCGGCGGCGATGAGTTTGTCGTGTTCCTGGAGCGCATACCGAACCGCGAGTGTGCCAGCTTCCGGGCCGAGGAGGTGCGCCGTCAGGTATATGCCCTGACGATGGACGGAGAGGACAGTATCGTATCCATCAGCATTGGAATCGCATTCAGCCCACAGGATGGGAATACGTTTGAATTGCTCTACAGGCACGCGGATGAGGCACTCTACAGCGCCAAAGGGCGTGGAAAGAACCAGATCGCGTTTTACGGGGAAGAGGAAGAGATCATGGTTCTGGAAAGACTGGATTAAGGGATCAGACGAAAAATACCGGTGACGGAAGAATACCTTTTTGAAGTGTTCTTCCGTCACCGGTATTTTTTTGTCTGATCTGCGGCAGGAATCAGTTTCCGCATTCTATGCTGATTTCGTTGAATCTGTCCAGAATATCGTCCACCTTCAGGGCGGCCTTGTCTTCATCGGCGCAGTCGATGATGGCATTGCCCTGGTGCATCATGATGAGACGGTCACCGTATTCCACGGCGTAGCGTAAGTTGTGAGTGACCATGATTGTGGTTAAGTTCTTTTCCCTGACGATCTGGTCGGTCAGCTCCATGATGACCTCAGCGGTCTTGGGATCCAGTGCGGCCGTGTGTTCATCTAGAATCAGAAATTCGATGGGAGTCATGGTGGACATCAAAAGAGCCATAGCCTGGCGCTGGCCGCCGGAGAGAACACCGACCTTTACGTGCAGCTTATCTTCCAGCCCCAGTCCAAGGGAATGAAGCTGTTCTTTGTAGTAATTGATTCTCTGACGGTTTGTACCGGGAAGGAGATTGAAGGGCTTTCCCTTATTGTCAGCCAGGGCCATATTCTCCAGTATTGTCATGTGGGGACACGTTCCCATGGCCGGATTCTGGTACACGCGGCCGATACGGCGCTGACGTCTGTATTCCGGCATGCTGGTTATGTCTTTTCCGCCGATGATGATGCGCCCGCTGTCCAACGGAATGCTTCCGCAGATAATATTTAACATGGAGGTCTTGCCGGAGCCGTTGCTTCCGACCACGGAGACGAACTGGCGGTCCTTTATGGTCAGGCTGAAGTCCTCGAATAAGCACATCTCATTGACGGTTCCCTGATTGTAGTATTTATTGATCTTTTTTAATTCAAGCATGACTCTTCACCTTCTTTTCCCTGCCGTTGCTGAGTACGAGTATGACGAGGAACAGCGCGGCCGTAATCAGTTTTAAATCGGAGGCCTCCAGCCCTAAGTAGATGGCGAGAGAGACGCAGCCCTTATAAATGATGGAACCGATGACGACAGCCGTCGTGGATTTGACAAAGCCAACGCGTTTGAACAGCTTCGTACCGATGATGACATTTGCCAGACCGATGACGATGGTGCCGGTACCCATACTGATTTCAAAGAAGCCTTTCTGCTGACAGTAGACGGACCCGGCCAGCGCGGCCAGGCCGTTGGCGATGGCCAGACCCACGATTTTTACCATCCCTTTGTCTTTGGCAAGAGAGGTAACCAGCGTGTCGTTGTCGCCGACCGCCCGGAGCAGGTAGCCGGACCGTGTCTTTAAATAGAGGTCCAGCAGAAGCTTTACCAGGATCACAATGACGGCGAGAATGATAACAACGATGAAATTACTGATGCTGTCCGGAAACATACGGCTGACGAAACCATTTTCAAAGATCGAGTCACTGTTGAAGATGGGGACGTTGGATTTACCCGCTACTCTTAAGTTGACAGAGTAGAGAGCAGTCATGACAATGATACCTGACAGCAGATCCCGGACCTTTAATTTCACGTGGATGAATCCCGTCACGCACCCGGCCAGGACGCCGGCCGCAAATGCGGCGAACAGCGTGAGCACCGGATTAACTCCGGCCAGTATCAGTGTGACCGTTACGGCTCCGCCAAGCGGAAATGTTCCGTCCACAGATAAGTCCGGAAAGTCCAGAATCTTATAGGTGATATAGACGCCCAGTGCCATGATGGCATAGACCAGGCCTTCTTCAAATACGCCAAGTATGATTGACATGATTGCGTTCCTCCAGGAGAAGTATTTTAGTTACGCGGGCAGTGAGCCGGGCGGGAGAGTAATTGATTACTGTGTGATTTCGGTAAATATGGCAGCTGCGGAATCTGTTAAATCCTGCGGAAGGGTAATGCCGAGATTTTCAGCAACCTTGCTGTTGCCGTAGAATGCGGCTTCCTCGATGACTTCGAAGTTCATCTCGCTGGCTTTCTGTTCGCCCTTTAACACTTTGGCAGCCATTTTGCCGGTCTGGATTCCCAGATCGACGTAATCGAGACCCATGGAAGCCAGGCAGCCGATCTTAACCTGTTCTACCTCGCTTCCGAATACCGGAATGTTTTTCTTTGCAGCTTTATCCAGGATCATCGGGAGAGAGCTTACAACCGTGTTGTCGGTTAAATTGTTTAAGCAGTCTGCTTTTTCCAAAATGCTGTCTGCAGCCAGCGGGATATCGGCGGTGGAGGTTACGGCGCCTTCCACGATCTCAAAGCCGTAATCCGGAGCTGCTGCCTTGTATTCGGCGATGGCGGTTTCGGAGTTGACTTCGCTGGTGCTGTAGAGAATACCGATCTTCTTTGCATCCGGAAGAATCTGACGGATCATTTCCAGCTGCTTTTCTACGGGGAGTTTGTCGCTGGTTCCAGTGACCTCGCCGACCGGTGTTCCGTCTTCATTTGCAAGCGCCGCGGCGACCGGATCGGTGACCGCCGTGTAGATGACCGGAACGTTGTCTTTCTTCGCCCCGCCGTAGGCTGCCTGAGCGATCGGAGTCGCGATGGCGCAGATTAAATCTGCCTTTTTGGAAATAAAGTTGTTGATGATCTGGCTGGCTGTTCCGCCGTCTGCCTGTGCATTTTCATAGAGAATGGTTAAGTTCTGGCCTTCAACGATTCCTTCATCAGCCAGTCCCTGTAAAAATCCGTCGCGGCAGTTGTCCAGGGAACCGTGCTCTGCAAACTGGCCGATGCCGATGGTGTAGGACTTGCCGTCTTCTGCGGAAGCGTCCTTGGCGGCGGTGGTGTCTGCGGCTTCTGCTGCGGTGGTATCTGCTGCGGCCGTTGTAGTGACAGCCTCTGTGGCAGTGGCAGCAGGATCCGCCGGTTTGGAAGAACAGCCCGCGAGTGCGGTTACTGTCATGGTTGCGAGTAAGAGTGCTTTCGTTGTTTTTTTCATAATTGTTTCCTCCTGATTTTTCTGGTTTGCTTTAAAAACATAAAAAAAGTCCCAAGTATGCGCGATAACATACTTGAGACGAATTAACAATCCGCGGTGCCACTCAAATTGACTTCCTTAGAAGTCCCCTTTTCATATACTAACATATATGCCACCAGATAACGGTTGTGGTCTCCGTCGATCCCTACTTACCAAATGGTTCAGGACCGCCCTCAAAAGTCCATTCAGCTGTCTGCTCTATATCGCACTCACACCGGCGGCGACTCTCTGAAATATTGCGGGATAGCTTACTCCTCTTTTTCAACGGTTTATTTTATTGCTTATTATATTAATGCGTCAAAGTGAATTTGTCAATAACTAATTTAAAATTCTTCTGTATTTCCTCTATTTTCCGAAAAAGCGTGCCAGCGGGCTGATTAAGTTGGATAAGTCTAAAATCGCCTGATTGAGCGTCTGGATATCCACGGAATTAATCTGCCGGAGGGCTTCCTTCACACTCTGGTCACTGGAGGTTACCAGGTTGTCGATGTCCGTTACCATCTGGCCCAAATTCGCCTCCTCCAGCTCTTTGGCCACCACATTTACACTGTCCATCACCGTCTCCACATCGTCGAAAAGCCGGTTGACACGGGGGATGATAGTTGCAGAGGTATAGATGACGATGGCAAGGATCAGAATACTGGCCAGAGCGGTGATCTGAGACATCCGGTACTGCTTTTTCGCGTAGGAGGCCTGGCGTTCATTGGAGTCCTCCAGCCTTTTTAACATGGCCTCCAGTTCTTTATCCGACAGGGAGGCAAAGGGATTTTTTTTCTCTTCCATACTGATATCCTTCTTTCTGGTTCATTACGGCGCAGAAGCCGTTTCTTACTTTCAGTATACTACGGCCTGTGGGAAAAATCGAGGAAATATCTTCCTAAGGATATTAAATTGTGGTAAACTAAAGCAAATATCTGTAAAATGGAGGTTTAACAAATGAAGCTCTTAATTGTTGTGGACATGCAGAAGGATTTTATAGACGGCGCGCTGGGAAGTTCCGAGGCGCAGGCGATTGTACCCAGTGTAAAAAAGATGATTGAGGAGTATCAGGCGGCGGGAGACGATGTGATTTTTACGCTGGACACCCACGATGATAAGTATATGGACACCCAGGAAGGAAAGAATCTGCCGGTGCCTCACTGCATCAAGGGGACCGATGGCTGGGAACTGGATTCTTCTCTAAAGGAATTTCAGGGGAAACGGTTTGAGAAGAACACCTTTGGAAGCACCGCCCTCATGGAATACGTTCAGGAACGGCCGTATGAGTCTGTCATGCTGATCGGAGTCTGTACGGATATCTGCGTCATCTCCAATGCACTGCTGGTAAAGGCCGCCATCCCGGAGGTGCCGGTTCTCGTGGATTCCTCCTGCTGCGCGGGAGTCACGCCGGAAAGCCATGAAAATGCCTTAAACGCGATGAAGATGTGCCACATTGCGGTGCAGTAGACGATAAATCGGGGAAGGAGGTCTGCGCGATGGCACAGCGGATACTGATTGCGGATGACAGCGAGGAGATCATTGAAATTCTGCAGATCCTTCTGACCGGAGAAGGGTACGAGGTGGTGACCGCGGGAGACGGTGAAGAAGCGGTCAGGCTGGCGGACGACACCATTGATTTAATCATTCTCGATGTGATGATGCCGGTTAAGTCCGGCTACGTGGCCTGTTCGGAGATCAGAAAAAAGACGATGGCTCCCATCCTGTTTCTGACGGCCCGCACCCAGGATTCCGATAAATCCATGGGATTTTCGGCGGGAGGCGACGATTATCTGGCGAAGCCATTTTCCTATTCGGAACTCCTTTCCAGGTGCAAATCGCTTCTGAGACGGTATCTCGTCTACCAGGGAAAGAGCTTCGCCGCGCCGGATAACCGTCTGGTGCTGGGGGATCTTACTGTGGATCAGGACACACGGACCGTGACCGTGGAAGGCAGGGATGTGAATCTGACCTCCAGGGAGTACTGTATTCTCGTTCTCTTATTAAAGAACCGGAGAAAGATCTTTTCCTCGGAGAATATCTATGAAAGTGTCTGGAATGAACCGTACTTTTACTCTGCCAACAACAATGTAATGGTCCATATCAGAAACCTTCGCAGGAAAATTGAGAAGGACCCGCAGAATCCGGAATACATAAAGACCATGTGGGGGCGGGGGTATTATATTGATTAATTTTCTTAAGAAAATGGCGAATCCCACGCGCTTAAGCCTTGCCACACTGTATGATGTGGTGATCGCAGCGGCGGCCGCCTTTCTCTGCTATGTGGCGGTGACGAACGCCATGGGGCTTCTGGCCGGCATGATGACGGACCAGAAGAATTATTACGAGCGGCATACGAAGCTTCTGGCGGAGGAATTTCAGGATTTTGTCACGGAAAATCATGTGGAGATCGGAGACGGGGAGACCATCGGAGACTGGAACTCTGAGAACTGGTATGTGTTTCTGACGGTATATCAGCGGGAACGCGTCTACTATAATACCATGGACCGGGATAATGAGAAGCTGAAGACCGAGCTTAAGGACGAGCATCCGGGATTTCAGTATGGGTATCTCTACCGTCACGGGACTGCGGTTACCTATCCGGTGAAGTTTGCCGACGGGGACGGGGAGATCCTGATAAGGGCCTATTTTGAAGCCAGGTTCCGGACGCTGATCCTTGTACTGGGGGCGGGGCTGAGTGCGGTCTGCTTCGTCGTGGTGTTCCTCGTGCTGCTTCAGAAAAAACTGGCATATATCCGCCAGATTGAGAAGGGAATCCACATCCTGGAGACCGGATCCAGAGGGTATGTAATTCCCTTAAAAGGGCGGGATGAACTCTATTCCCTGGCAGACAGCATCAACCAGATGAGCGAAAGCCTGCACAAGGAGATCGAGGAAAAGGACCGGATTGAAAAGGAACGGAGCGAGATCGTGACAGCCCTGTCCCACGATATCAGGACGCCGCTCACTTCGGTTCTGTTCTATCTGGATTTGATTACGGCCGGCAAATGCACGGCAGATGAATCCGTCCTCTATATGGAGAAGGCAAAGCGCCAGGCATACCATATGAAGAACCTGATGGACGATTTATTCAGCTATTCCTATGCCACAGGAGACCGCTTTTCCCTGAAAAATGAGGAATACGACGGAAATGAACTGTTTGGGCAGCTGATCGGTGATCTGACGGAATCCCTGGAGGAACACGGTTTCCGGACGGAGGTGCACTATAAGATTGAGACGCCGTTTACGGTGGAGACCGATGTGGTCCAGTTAAAACGCGTCCTGAATAATATTGGTACGAATATCGAAAAATACGCGCGCAGAGACGGCATCGTGTCCGTGGAGGTCAGGCTTTCAGACGGCTTTGTCTGTTTAAACATCGAAAATCCCATACGGGACGAGGAGATCGAGGTGGAAAGCTACGGGATTGGCGTCAAGGCGTCGGAGCAGATGATTGAAAAGATGGGAGGAAGCTTTACGTATGAAAGCCACGACTACCGCTATCATACGTTGATGAAGCTTCCGGAAAAACAATAGAATGAGAAATTTTTTTCAAAAAAACAGCAGACATGATAAGAATTTCTGAAGAAAATTTCAGAAATTTTACAGCCGTTTCTAAAGATTTATGGCTCATACTAAAACCAGGATAAAGAAGAATGAAATGAGGTGCGGATATGAAGCTTCTTTTTTTGACTGGAAAATTTGGTATGGGCCATTATTCTGCCGCTTTTTCGCTGGCAGAGCGTGTTTCGAGGGTGAATCCTGAGGCTGATATCGTGATCCGCGATATTTTTGAGTACGCAATGCCTTATTATTCCGATAAGGTTTATCATGCCTTTGGCGTCATGGTTACCCACTGCAGCGGAACGTATAATAAATACTATAATCATATGGAACGCAAGGGGCCGGATTTAAAACCGGTTTTTCTTCCGTGGTTTTTAAAGAAAATAAAAAATCTGCTGGAGGAGGAACAGCCGGATGCGGTCATCTCAACGCTGCCCCTCTGTTCCCAGATTATGTCCTGGTATAAGGCGGTCACGGGCAGCAGAATGCCTCTGATTACGTGCATTACGGACATCAGCAGCCATTCCGAGTGGATCAACGGCGCCACAGACTGTTACCTCGTTCCCGACCGTATGGTGCGGACGAAGCTGATTGAAAAGGGCGTAGAGGAAACGAAGATTTACGTCTATGGAATTCCGGTGAGACCGGAATTCGACTACGGATCAGAGCGGCCGGGAGAGACGGATGGGAAGAAGCACATCCTGATCATGGGAGGCGGTCTCGGAATCCTGCCTGAGAGCAATGAATTCTACGAGGAACTCAACGACTCCGGCCACATCAGGGTTACGGTGATCACAGGGAAAAATCAGGAAATCTACAAAAAGCTTCACGGGAAATACGAGAATATCGAGGTGATCGGTTATACCAATGAGGTGTACCGCTATATGCAGGAGGCCGATGTGGTGATCTCGAAGCCGGGCGGAATCACCCTGTTTGAGACGATACACGCGGGAACGCCCCTGCTGGTATTTGAACCGTTTCTCCAGCAGGAGATCAACAACACAGGCTTTATCGTGGGCCGCGGCATCGGAATGATACTGGAGAAAAATCCCATGGACTGTGTCCGTGAGATCAGCAAGATCGTTCAGGATGACACGCTTCTGGACGCCATGAAGGCAAATGTAAACCGTTTAAAGAGAGAGTACGACCAGACCGTGATCGGCCAGGTCCTCGCTCTGATCGAAGGACCGGAGGGCGCATTATGTACGGGCTGAGGAAGAACTGGAGCAGACTGGCTGCGGGCTTCGGACTGCTGGCCGGTGGATTTACGGTGCATTCCGTGATCCCGGCCCTGTATCATAAACACAGAAATCCGGCGGTACTGCGAAGAACCGGAGTTCCCGGTACGGTGATGCTCACCTTTGACGACGGTCCCGATCCGGAGTATACCGGGCGGCTCCTCGACCTTTTGAAGAAAGAGGAGGTGAAGGCGGCTTTCTTTGTGGTGACCAGAGAGGCGGTAAAAGAGGAAGCGCTGATTGACCGCATGCTGTCAGAAGGCCATGTGGTTGGCTTTCATTCCATGGACCACCAGAACGCCATGGTGAGAGGATATCTGCATACAAAAAAAGATTTTCGCACCGGCTGCGAATTTATGAAGAGAAAAGGCATCTCCGACATCTGGTACCGCCCGCCCTGGGGGCTTACGAATCTGTTTTCCTGGCACTTTGTGAGGAAATACGGGATGAAGATGGTTCTGTGGGATGTGATGGCCGAAGACTGGGAGCGGGAAGCCACGGTGGGCTCGATCCGGAAGAAGTGCTTAAGCCGTGTAAAGGATGGGTCCATCCTCTGTCTTCACGATGGAGGAAGACGCACGGGAGGCGCACCCGGAGCTCCGGAGAAGACGCTGGAAGCGCTTGCGTATGTGATACCCGCGTTAAAAGAGGCGGGGTATCGGTTTATACTCCCCTCGGAATCGGTTTCCGGATAACCGTTTGCAGAAAATAGAAAGGAAGAATCGTTTTGGAGCAAAAAACCATGAAATGGAAAAATTCACTTCTCTGCATGGCGGCCATGGTGCTGCTGGCGGGAGTGACATGCTACATACTGTTAAGGGACCATTCCATGGGAACCCTGTGGGCGGTTTTAAAGAACGCGGACTTGCGTTTTGTACTGCTGGGGCTTTTTCTCATGGTTCTGTTTGTCGGCTGTGAGGCGGCTGTGATCAGGCTTCTGGCCGGGACGTGGGGAGGAAGTGTGCCCTGGAAGAGAGCCATGCAGTATTCCTTTGCCGGTTTTTATTTCAGCTCGATCACTCCCTCCTCCACAGGCGGCCAGCCCATGCAGCTTTACTATATGGTCCGAGACGGGATGAGCGCGGCGAGAAGTTCATTCGCACTGCTGACGATTACGGCCATGTATCAGCTGGCAGCGCTGACTTACGGAGCAGTGATGGGTGCCGCTAAGTTTTCTTATCTGATGGGTCTGCCGCTGGCCCTTAAGCTCTTAATCTGTTTTGGGATTCTGGCAAACGGGATTTCCGTGGCGTTTATCCTGCTGATTCTGTTTTGCAGGCCGCTTGTGGAGCGGCTGGTATACAGAGTTATCCGCCTGTTGAACCATATTCCTTCCTTTGACGGGGAAAAGGCTGCGCAAAAAGCCGGTTCCATGATCGAAGAGTACAGCCAGGGCGGCGCTTATCTGCGGAAATATCCGATGGCTGCGGTGAAGACGGCGGTGCTTACCTTCTGCCAGCTCACCTTCCTGTATATGGCATCCTACTGTGCCTGTCTGGCCCTTGGCCTGGGCAGTGTAGGCCTGGTAAACTTTATTATGCTTCAGTCCATCGTCAGTCTTGCGGTGTCGGCCGTTCCGCTGCCCGGGGCGGTGGGGGCGTCGGAGAGCGGCTTCCTGGTGATGTTTGGCGGCTTCTTAAGTTCATCCCAGCTCCTCCCCGTCATGGTGTTGAGCCGGGGCATCAGCTTCTATGGCTTCCTCGTGGTCAGCGGCCTGGCGGTCGCCTCCCTCCATATCGGGAAGAAGGGAACGCCGAAAAAGGAAAAAGAGGTCCGAAGCCGGGCGCGGGGTCCAATGCATAAGCAGTTCAGCGTTAGTGCAGATCCGCGCTAATCCATAGGGCTGAGAGCCGGTATGGCGACGCTGCCTCCGCGGATCGCGTAAATCCGGTTTGGGAACCGCTTCTGCATCCGTTTGATGAGAAGCGTGTTTTCCTCCTCCGGCCGTACACTTTTCAAAAGAATGGAAGATGGGGAGTAGTCGATGACTCTGGCGTGAAAGACGGAGGCCATGCGAAAAAGCTCCCGGATCTCCTCCTCCGAACAATCATGAATTCTTAAAAACATCAGCTCCTCGCAGTGTGCGGCGGTCTCCGTAAGGTCTACGACCTTGATGACCTCCACACGCCGGGCGAGCTGTTTTTTTATCTGCTCAAAGGTCTGATCGTCGCCGGTCAGCCCGATGGTCATGCGGGAGACCGTCTCATCCTCGGCCGGTCCCACGGTCAGACTTTCCAGATTATAGGATTTCCCGGAAAAGAGGCCGGCAATTAAGGCCAGGACACCGGGTTCATTTTCTACATACAGATTAATCCAACGCTTTTTCATCGTTATCTTCCCCTCTCATTCTCCAGGATCATGTGGTCGATCGGACTGCCCGGCGGTACGATGGGCAGCACGTTGTCATCCCAGGCGATTAAAAATTCGATCAGAACCGGCGCGTCTTTGCTGGCTTCTGCGGCCTGAAGAGCCGGCTGAATCTCCTCTGCCTTCGTGACTCTGATCCCTGTAATTCCAAAGCTTTCAGCCAGCTTGATGAAATCCGGCGTGTACGGCGGACAGTCCGGTCCGGGCTCCATACAGACTGCGGGGCAGCTGTATCTCCGGCGCAGGCAGGTGGCGGAATAGCGGTGTTCAAAAAACATCTCCTGCCACTGGCGCACGTTGCCCAGCCAGCCGTTGTTAAGGACGCAGATGATCACGGGGAGCCCGCAGACCACGGCTGTGGCCAGTTCCTGCATATTCATCTGCAATCCGCCGTCCCCGGTGATGAGTATCACCGTCTTATCCGGGTTTCCGATTTTCGCGCCGAGAGCGGCGGGGAGGCCGTATCCCATGGTGCCAAGTCCGCCGGAGGTCAGAAGCCGCCGGTCCTTGTCCAGCTCCAGAAACTGGGCTGCCCACAGCTGGTTCTGTCCGACATCTGTAGCGACGAGGAGCGGGCCTTCCAGCCGGTTGATGCACCGGATAACGGATTCCGCAGTCAGTCCTTCCTGCTTCATGGTGATGGGATGGTTTTCTTTCCAGCCATCGATCTGCTTCCTCCATTCGTCTGTGTCCAGAGGCACAGCTTTTTCCAGGAGCGCATGAATGGCGGCACCGGCGTCGGCGACGATGGGGATATCGACGGCGATAGTTCTGGAAATAGAAGCGGGATCAATGTCCACGTGGATAATGGACGCATGTTTGGCAAATTCCCCGTTCTTTCCGGTGATGCGGTCATTGAAGCGGGTGCCGATGGAGAAGAGGACATCGCAGCTGCTGACCGCCGAGTTGGCGGCAAAGCTTCCGTGAATCCCGATACTGCCCGCATACAGCGGATGCGTGGATGGGATGGCGCCCTTTCCCATGATCGTAGTCACGACAGGAACGCCGGTACGTTCGGCAAGCCGCGTCATGGCTTCTTCCGCGCGGGCGATATTGACGCCGCCGCCCACCAGGAAGAGGGGCCGCTTTGCCTGATTTAAGAGCTCTAGGGCCTTTTTTATCTGGCCGCCGTGTACGGCGAAACCTGGCCGGTATCCCCGGAGGTTCACATGGTCGGGATAGCAGCTGCTCCCGTATTCTCTCTGAATGTCTTTGGGCAGATCCACCAGCACGGGGCCGGGCCTTCCGGTCGTGGCGATGTGGAACGCCTTTTTGATTATTTCCCCTAAACGTTCTCTTGTCCGGACGGTTACTGAGTATTTGCAGATGCTCCTGGTGATGCCTGTAATATCGACCTCCTGAAAGGCGTCGTTGCCGATCAGGCTGGTGGGGACCTGGCCTGTGAAACAGACGAGGGGGACGCTGTCGTAATTGGCCGTTGCGATGCCAGTCACCAAGTTGGCCGCGCCTGGGCCGCTGGTCACGAGACAGACCCCGGGCCTGCCAGTGGAGCGGGCATAGCCGTCGGCAGCGTGAACCAGTCCCTGTTCGTGGCGGGGGAGGATGAGACGGATGCCTGTTTCCCCGTAAAGTGCGTCGAATAAGTCAATGGCCTGTCCGCCGGGATAACCGAACAGGACCTCGACGCCTTCTTCCTTCAGTGCTTTTACAAAAAGCTGTGCGCCTGTGATTTGCATGATCAATGCCTCCTTCTTAAATTAATGAATGCAAGTACTTGCTGTCATATGAGCGGTAAAATTGGTACCGCGGTTTTATGGCGGTACCGTATGTGATTTCTTCACTGTTCGGGAGCTTCCCGCCTGCCGATTCCTTCCAGAAAGACTGTGACGCTGTCCCTGACGTAATCGTGACGTGAGAGTTTGGACAGGCTGTCGTCGAAAGACGCTTTCAGAAACGTATAACCGAAGGTTGCGGAGAAAATCGTCATGGCCCAGGATTCATAGTTTCCGTGACTCAGCTTCCCCTTCTCCTCCATCTGTTCAAAATACCGGATGAGAGAGGAGACAAAGGCCTTCGGAATCATCATGATGAACGGGGCCGTTTCCTCGTAGATCTGGGGAGCGCGCAGGCCGATGGAAAGGTTGACGAAATCCGGGGTTATCCGGTCCATGTACGCATTCATGAACATCTCTAAATCGCTTCTCAAGTCCCACGTGACGTTTTCAAAAGCCAGGGGGGTGACGTCCGCCCGCCACTTTTCCTGGTCAATGCCTGCCAGAACGATGTCCTTCTTTCCGGAAAACTTGCGGAAAAGCGTACATTCGTTGACGCCCGCCTGCTTCGCAATGTCTTTTGTGGTAGTGGCGACATATCCTTTGTCACGGATCAGCCCCATGGCTGCGTCCACGATTCTCTGGCTGGTATCATCCATGTATTCCACCTCCATGCAAGTACTTACTTTCATTACATTCTATCGGAAAGAAGAGTGGATGTCAAGAAAAATTAAGGCAGAACTATTTGACAAAATGACAGTTACAGAGTATAATGAACAATGTTCATATTGAAGGAGGTCCTATATGAAGAAATCGGCAACATCAAAAGAAGAGCTGCTTGCGATTGCGAAAGAGATTGCGGGCAGGGAGGGAATTGGCAATCTGAATATCCGCCGCCTGGCCTCGGAGAGCGGCATCGCGATCGGTACGGTCTACAATTATTATCCTTCCAAAGGGGATTTAGTTGGGGCGGTTATGGAGGATTTCTGGCGTAATGTGTTTCACGGCAGCCATTTTGACACAGAGAGCGGTGATTTTATCGGAAGTATCCACGATATCTATTTCCGCCTGCACGAAAATCTGGAAAGCTTTCGCGAAGAGTTTTTACAGGAGATGGAGGTGCTCAGCCAGACGGATCAGAAGAGAGGGAGAGAGCTGGAGGCATTTTATTTAGGACATATGAAGGAAGGGCTGCTCCGTATTCTGGAGCGCGACAGCAGGGTGGCGCCGGAGGTCTGGAACGAGACATTTACACCCCGGAAGTTCGTATCCTTCGCCTTCTCCAATATGGTTTTTCTCCTGAAAAATCAGGAGGATCCGGCTTATTTTGAAGAGATTATGAGGCGTCTGATCTATAAGACAGATGCGGACACAGGAAAGGAAGTATGACGATGCAGGCAGTAATGGAGACAATTTTTGATATTGTATATTTATGCACGGTGATTGCGCTGGGCGTGCGTATGATCGCAGGAGCGGGGGAGAGAAAGCAGATAAAGCTGTTTGGAATCATGGCGGTGGTTTTAGGATGCGGAGACGCATTTCACTTAGTGCCCCGCGCTTACGCCCTCTGTACTGACGGACTGGCGAATCACGCTGCGGCACTTGGATTTGGAAAACTGGTAACCTCTGTGACCATGACCGTATTTTATGTAATTCTGTACTACATATGGAAGATGCGGTACCGCGTGGAGGGAAAGAACGGCCTGACCGCCGCTGTATGGGGGCTGGCCATTGTAAGGATATTCCTGTGCTTCATGCCGGGCAATGACTGGTTAAGCGCCAGCGCGCCGCTCTCCTGGGGCATTTACCGCAATATTCCGTTTGCGGTTCTGGGACTTCTGATGATAGTCCTCTTTTACCGGAAGGCAAAAAAGACGGCGGATTCGGGCTTTGGCTTCATGTGGCTGGCGATTACGCTCAGCTTCGGATTCTATATTCCGGTTGTGCTTTGGGCGGACACCATCCCGGCGGTTGGTGCGCTTATGATCCCCAAGACCTGCGCCTACGTGTGGATCGTGGTTATGGGATACCGGGAGATGAAACAGACGGGACAGAGAAAGGAGAGGTAATATGACAAATGACAGAAAAAAGAAAGCGGTATTAAAGCTGATAAACGCCGCGTTTGTATATGCGCTGCTGGCTATGGCGGGAGGCGTTTTCTACCGTGAATTTACGAAGTTTAACGGGTTTTCCGGAAGGACGACGCTGGCCTTCGTGCACACGCACTTATTCCTGCTGGGAATGATCGTGTTCCTTGTGGCCGCCCTGTTTGAGTTTCATGCGGCGGTGACGGAGCAGAAGCGGTTTGGCCTGTTCTTTGGGATCTATAACGCGGGAGTTGCGGTAACGGTGGTGATGCTGATTGTCAGGGGCATTGCACAGGTGCGCGGCCTGGAATTAAGCCGTGCCATGGATGCCTCTATATCGGGAATCGCCGGCATTGGCCATATTTTGACGGGTGTGGGAATCATCCTTTATTTTGTGATGGTGAAGAAGGCCGTTGCAGAATAACACGTTCAGACGTAAACCGGAGAGCCCGGGAGCGTCCAGGATCAGAAAATATCTGATTCCGGACGCTCCCGGGCTTTTTTTGATATCACAGTAAAGTGCATCTGTGATATCAAAATCCCTTCGTGCAGGGCCGCGCTGCTGTCTGGCGCTAAATTTCATCCGTGAGGAGAAGCCCCCATTCCCTGCCGAGCCGGTATCCTTCTTCCATGCAGGAATCCCACAGCACATCAGGGTTATGGCAGTCGGAGCTTACTATGACCGGAATCCGGGTGCCGGACACGCGATCCCAAAAGCGTTTGTGCGGATAGGGATAACGCACACCGTCACAGTATTCCCTCATTCCGCGGCGGATTCCGTTGGCGTTCAGCTCTAAGACGGCGCCGGACACCTGTGCTGCTTCGACGATGATTTCACATGCCAGGCTGCAGTTCTCATCCCAGGCAAGATCGTTGATAAAGATCACATCCGGATGGGCCAGTACCTTGAAGAAGCCGGTCGCCAAGCCCTCTCTGATTGAAAGGGCGTAGTCGATGTAAGCGGCTGTGCCGCCTTTCTCCTCCAGCTCATAGATATTCACCGGCAGCGCGCCTGCCGCGGTGTAGAAGTGCTGGCCGAGAAGCAGATAATCCAGCCGCCCCGGCTTAAGCAGGCTCTCGTAATACTCCAGACTGTCAGGGCAGTACTCGATCTCCAGGCCGGAACAGATGGAGACCCGCCCCTGATACTCCGTCTTAAGCCGGTTTAGATCCCGTATATAGGGTTCCAGCTCATCATACTGCATGCGCAGCCCAAAACGGCCGTCGGGAAATGGTGCATGGTCGCTGAAGCCCAGCACATCGAGGCTGTTTTGCCATGCCGCCGCAGCATAATCTTCGGCAGCGCCGCCTGCATGGCGGCAGAGTCTGGTGTGAGTATGGTAATTTACTTTTTTCATTGGTAAATCGTCCTTTCTTTTTTGTTCTGTTTACAGAAACCGGTTTCCGTAATGCAAATGTATCGCAGTGAAAGGAAGAACGAATGCTGTTATCTATTATAATATTTCAACAAAATAAATCAAGTATTTAGTAAGAAAATTTATGAAATGGATAATTTACTCTATATTGTGTTGACAAATACTCTGTATAGCGGTATAAAATACTTATGAAAACCGGTTTCCGTAATAACCTGTAAGGCATCATGCCGTGCAGGATTCATAATTGAACTATGGCATCAGCTGTGGCAGGGAGGGCATTGTGAAATCAAGAAAATCTCTTTTATTATCAATTTTTATCTGGGGAAGCGGCCAGTTTTTAATATGCAGGCAGCATGTGAAGGGAATTCTGTTTTTTTTCGTTCAGGCGCTTGTGATCGGAATCGAACTGCAGACCGGATACTGGCTTGAGTGGCTGACGGGAAAGATACCGGTGTTTGAACTGCGTCTCTGCGGCGGCTTTTTCACGAGAGGAGTCTGGGGACTCGTTACACTGGGAGAGAGGCCGGGGGCTAAGACGGGCGATCATTCCATGATGCTTATGATCAGCGGCGTGATCGTAGGGCTTCTGCTGCTTCTGTTCCTGGGGATATACGTATGGAACCTGCGGGATGCGTGGCGTTCCGGAAGGGAGATAGACGAGACCGGGATCTATCAGGGATCAGCCAATTACTTTAAGAAGCTTTATCAGGAGAAATTTGTGTATATCGTGCTGGCTCCGGTGGCTGTTCTTATACTGTTCATTACGGTAATGCCGATGATATTCTCTGTGCTGACGGCGTTTACCAACTACTCGAAGGGGAATCTGCCTCCGGCCAATCTGATCGACTGGGTAGGTTTCGACAACTTTTACAAGCTTTTTCACGTGCCGGTCTGGTCCAGTACCTTCTTCGGCGTTCTGGGCTGGACTGTCATTTGGACGGTGGCGTCCACGCTTTCCTGCTACTGCTTCGGAATGCTCCAGGCGGTCATTTTAAACAGCGAATGCGTGAAGTTTAAGAAGGTGTTCCGGACTATCATGATTCTGCCATGGGCCATGCCGGGAATGATCTGTCTTCTGGTGTTCCGCAATATTTTTAACGGGCAGTTCGGTCCGCTGAACCAGTTTCTTCTGGATATGGGCTGGATCTCAGCGAGAATTCCGTTCCTGACCGATCCGGTGCTTGCAAAGATTACCGTAATCCTGGTCAATCTCTGGCTGGGGTTTGGAGCCAGCATGGTTATGATCTCCGGCGTTCTTTCCAATATGGACCCGGGGATGTATGAGGCGGCCAGAATCGACGGAGCCTCCGCGATAAAGCAGTTCCGGTTTCTGACGCTTCCCCATCTTTTGCGGGTGACAGCACCGCTGCTCGTTATGAATTTTTCAGGTAATTTCAATAACTTCGGCGCGGTATTTTTCCTGACCCAGGGCGGACCCGCCAACCCCAATTACCAGTTTGCGGGAGATACGGACATCCTGATCTCCTGGATCTACAAGCTGACCCTGGATAATCAGATGTACAGCATGGCAGCCGTCATGAGCATCTTAATCTTCCTGGTGGTCGGAAGCGTGGCCTTCTGGAATTTCAGACGGACCAGCGCATTTAAAGAGGTATAAGGAAGATACGAAAGGAGCCTGGTTTCTATGGCAAAGTTTAAAAAAGTATTCGTGGCAGCACTGCTTCATCTGGAACTGATCATCGTATCGCTGCTCGTTTTAATCCCCATCGTCTGGATTGTCTCATCATCCTTTAATAACAGCTCCAGCCTGGCCAGCGCCACACTGATTCCGGAGAAATGGACGTTAGCCAATTACGCCAGGCTTTTCCGGGAAACGAAGTATGGAAGCTGGTTTGCCAATACGCTGAAGATCGCCGTCGTCAATTCGGCGGTCTCTGTTACCATCGTCATGATCACGGCGTGGGTCATGTCCAGATTCCGCTTCAGAGGGAAGAAGGCTGGGCTTATGACTCTCCTCCTTCTGTCCATGTTCCCGTCGTTTCTGTCCATGACGGCGATCTACGTCCTGTTTTTGACCTTCGGCCTGTTAAATAAGCCGGTGGCGCTGGTGATCATCTATTCCGCAGGCGCGATTCCGTACAATGTGTGGCTGGTGAAGGGTTACTTAGACGGAGTATCGCGGTCACTGGATGAGGCGGCCTATATCGACGGCTGTTCTAAGTTCCGCGCCCTCTTTCACGTGACGCTTCCGTTGTCAATGCCGATTATTACCTATGTGACGGTGACGCAGTTCATGACGCCGTGGATGGACTACATCCTGCCGAATCTGCTCCTTTCCAGGAATGAGAACAGGACTCTGGCTGTGGGCCTGTATGCGATGATCAATGAGCAGGAGAGTACCAATTTTACGATGTTTGCGGCGGGAGCGGTGCTGGTGGCGGTACCGATTTCCATGATCTACATCATTTTCCAGAAATATATCGTGCAGGGGGTCAGCGCCGGTGCAAATAAGGAGTAAGGGCAGCAGAATCAGAAGATGGAAGAAGGATACCCGTTCATATTATCAAACGATACAAAAGGGAGGAAACAATATGAAGAAAAGAAAATTATGTTCTCTGTTACTGGCATCCATTATGGCCGCCTCGGCACTCTGCGGCTGCAGCAAGGAACTGCCGCCGGAGGCGGTACAGAATTCGGCCGCGGAGGCTGATCCGGAAGATGTTTCCGGTAAAATCATTCCGGAGGAAGGCGCAAAGCTTCTCTTATGGACGGACAAACAGGCTTACGGCGAAGCGATTGCCAAAGGCTTTATGGAGGCGTACCCGGGTGTGACCGTGACGGCCGAGGAGGTGGGCTTTACGGATGCCAGGACGAAGATGGAACTTGACGGACCCGCAGGAAGCGGCGCGGATGTGTTTATGATTTCACACAACCGTCTGGGAAGCGCCATCTCTTCCGGCATGGTTATGGCGTTTGAAGGCGATGTCAGGGACCGGCTGTTAAGCGAACTCTCCGATGCCGCGATTAAGAGTGCTTCCCAGGACGGCAAGCTGTACGGAGCTCCGGTATCTGTGGAAGCCAACAGCTTTTTCTATAACAAAGATATTGTAGGGGACGAACCTGCGGGCACCTTTGAGGAGATCATGGAATTTGCAGAGACGTTCAATGATCCGGCGAAAAACCAGTTTGCCTTTATGATGGATGCCGCCAACGGTTACTCAGCGTACGGTTTTCTGACTACATATGGTTATAAGCTGTTTGGGGAAAGCGGAACGGACAGGGATGAACCGGGATTTGACTCGCCGGAGTTTGAAAAGGGACTTGAATTCTACCAGGAGTTAAAGAAGATTCTTCCGGTGGAATCCCAGGATTTAAAGGGAGAGTTTGTCAATGAGCAGTTCAAACAGGGGAAGACGGCCTATATCCTGGGCGGCCCATGGAATATCGTGGATTTTAGAAATGCGGGCGTTAATTTCGGCGTCATGACCATGCCCACTCTAAACGGCAGGACTCCAACCCCGTTTGCCGGGCTCAAGGTGGCTCATGTGTCGGCCTATACAGACTATCCTCATGCGGCCATGCTGCTGGCGGAATATATGGCATCGGAACCGGGCGCCATTATTTTGTATGACACCAATTATAAGACGACGGCCTTAAAGGATATCAGCGCGGTGCCAGAGCTTTTGGAGGACAGGGATTTGTCCGTATTCTCCAGACAGTTTGAGACAGCGTTCCCGGTGCCCAACATCGACCGCATGGATTACTATTACTCCATTTCCGAAAAGGCACTGGCGCTTGTATTCGACGGGCAGTTAGAGCCTGCGGAAGCAGCGAAAAAGGCGATGGAGGAGTGGAACAGTCTGGTGGCCAGCGAGTAAGAGCCGGAGTGTGGGTATGACATCGATTAATGATATAGCCAGAATGGCCGGAGTCTCCAAATCTACGGTGTCCAAGGTCTTAAACCAATACGACTCGGTCAGCGATCAGACCAGAAGAAAGGTGGAACAGGCAGTCCGGGCACTGAATTACGTTCCCAACGCTGCGGCGATCTCTCTGTCCAAAAAGAATTTCCACCGGGTGGGGCTGATCGTTGACATGACTTATTATAAGCAGGCAGTGGATGAGATCGATATTCTTTATCTGTTTGGTGCGTTTGAGAAGGCGGGGGAGTATCAGATGGAGGCAGTCACTTTTTTTACCTCCCAGTTTGCACACATGAGCGGCGACGATATGATCCGTTATTTAAAGAGCCAGGGCATAACAGGAATTATCGTCTACAGCCTTGCCCGTGAGAATGTGAAGCTCTACAATGTCATCATGTCAAAGGAATTCAAAGCAGTAGTGGTGGATTCACCGATTGTCAGCCAGATGATCTCTTCTGTTTCGGTAGATCACTATAAGGGACAGTATGAGGTGGCAAAAAAGGCAGTGGAGAGCGGAACAGGCAGCACAGTGCTGTATATCGCCTGCGGGCCGGACGGTTATATGACGGATGCCAGGCTGGCTGCCATGAGACGGCTGAAGGAAGAGAGGAATCTGGAACTGATCGTGGAGTATGCGGACTACAGTGAGAAAAAGGCCAGGGAGATCACGTTTGCAAGAGGAAGAGAAGCGGATGTTATCGTCTGCGCCTCGGATCTGATGGCCATAGGAGCGGCCTGCGCCCTGGAGGAGATGGGAGTGAGACGGCCGGTATCCGGGTATGACGGCATCACACTGATGGGATATATGAGAACTCCCATGTATACGTTAAAACAGGATTTTAAGAAGATTTCATCGACCGCTTTCCTGGAACTGGTACGGCTGTTTGAAGGCGGAACGGGAAGACACGTTACCATGGAGGCAAAGGTGGTGCAGATTTTCTATAAAGATGTAATGAAGTAAATAACTGGTAAGAAGTTGGGTGAATATGAGACTGGAATATGGAAGAAACAGCTTTACAGGATTTGATCGGGGGCAGGAGCAGTGCAGCCTTTTGACAAACGGTCTTGGAGGGTATTCCTCCCAGACCGTCATAGGCTCCAATACGCGGGGCGACCACGCCCTTTTGATGGCGGCATTGCAGGCGCCGAACCTTCGATATCATATGGTGACGAGAGTGGATGAGACGCTTATGACGGGAGGCAGCTGCTTTTCATTAGGCAGCCAGCAGTATGCGGGCTATTGTGAGAATACGGAGGGATTTCGCTATTTGGACGCCTTCTGTATGGAGTATTTTCCGGTATATACGTACCGGGTGCGCGGCGTGGAGATTAAGAAAACTGTAGTCATGCCGCAGCAGGAGAATACGGTTGGAATCCGCTATGAGATAGAAAACCGCACGAAAAGAGAGGCCCTGCTGGAGGTGGTTCCCCTGTTTCAGTTCGTCGAGAAGGGAGAAAAGTGCATGCCGGGCCGGCAGTTTACCCTGTCAGCTGCGAAGGCAGCCGGCCGCATCAGCGACGGAGTGCTGAATCTAAACTTCTGGACGGATGGGGAGATTGTGGAGCAGACGCAGCAGTACATAGACGACCTCTACTTTGAGTATGATGCCAGAGACGGAAGGCCGGCCGTCGGAGGTGCCTATCGCAACCATCTCATCCGGTACCGGGTTCCGCCTCATTCTTTGGCATGCGGAGAGATAATCTATACTGCAGGAGAGATTGGCAGAACGCGGTGTGAGGAGATGATGGCGCAGGAGAGTAAGCGGCAGCAGGAACTGGAAGAGAATTCCGGTTTCCGTGATGCGGAGGCACGGCTGATAGCCAGAAACTGCAGCCAGTACGTGGTAAACCGAGAGTCGACAGGTGGTAAGAGTGTGATTGCCGGCTATCCGTTCTTTGGAGACTGGGGGCGCGATACCATGATTGCCCTGCCGGGACTCTGTATCGTGACCGGTCAGATGGAGACTGCGAAAAGCATTCTCAGCACGTTCATCCAATACAGACGCCGGGGACTGATGCCGAACGTTTTTCCTGAGGGAGACGGAGAACCGGAATACAACACTGCCGATGCATCGCTTCTCTTTATCGGAAGCGTCTACGAGTACTATCAGGCGGGAGGCGATCTCGATTTTATCGAAAAAGAGGCATATCCGGTGATCCTTGAAATCATCGACTGGTACCGGAAAGGGACGGATTATCATATCTGTATGGACCGGGACGGTTTGATTTCGGCAGGCGGCGGCCTGGAGCAGGTGACCTGGATGGATGTGAGAATCAACGGGTTTCTGCCCACTCCCAGGCATGGCAAAGCGGTGGAGATAAATGCACAGTGGCACAGCGCCCTGATGATAGCCGGACATTTTGCCGCTCTCTTTTCAGAGTCAGGGAAGGTGTTTACCGACCTGGCAGAAACGGTGAAAAACAGCTTTGTGCGGGAATTCTGGCTCGAGGACGAAGGCTGTTTAAAGGATGTGATCTCGAATTCCGCGGAGCATCACCCGGACAGACAGATTCGCTGTAATCAGATATGGGCGGTATCGCAGCCATTTCCGATTCTGGACCGGGAGAAGGAGTGTCGTATAGTGGATACGGTCTATGAGCATTTATATACGCCTTATGGGCTGCGGTCTTTAAGCGGCAAAGACGGGGAATTCTGCGCCGAATACGGCGGCAGCGTAGTAAATCGCGATATGGCTTACCATCAGGGAACTGTCTGGACATTCCCGTTAGGAGCCTACTATCTGGCTTACTTAAAAGTTCATGACGATTCCAAAGAGGCTGCGAAAAAAGTGAGGGAACAGCTTGGCCCGGTCAGAGAAATGCTGCGAGAGGGCTGCGCCGGCCATCTGGCGGAGATTTATGACGGGCTTTATCCGGCCGTATCCAGAGGCTGCTTTGCACAGGCCTGGAGTATGGGAGAGATACTGAGGGTGTATCGGAAATTGGAGGAGATAGAAGCGGAGTGATCGCGGAACGGTCCGGGTAATGAAAACGCCGGGCGGGCAGCGGAATCAGGAAGAGGAACCTGCTGTGGAATGAGAAAATATCCGGACGCAGGTGTTGCGGCAGTTTTTTTTCTGTGCTAGAATAAAGGAACATAGGACGGCGGGGATTCATAGCATTTCCGGTATTGCTTAGAGGCTCCGGCCGGGCAGCGAGTCGTTGTCCGGAAGTTCACAAGTTAAGGTCATAAGACCGTAATCTGCTCCGAAGTACAACTGCACATTTCATGTGCTTACGCCTGCGGCTTGTACGTCTTCGCATCTTACGGCATCCTTTTTCGTATGAGTTTCCGCCGTCTTATATCCTTTTTGTCTATTTTACCGATTTCGATGAGGAACGCCTATGCACGAACCGGATTTGTGGAAATACTGTACAGCGGAGCACTGCAGGGAGATGCTTTTGTCCTTTCATCTGCTGGAAGGGGAGGAGTGGACCGATGAGAAGGTCATTTCCTGCCTGTATGCCGTGAGCAATCATACAGAAAAGCATTACAGCCGCCTGAGGATTCCGAAAAAGGGCGGGGGCGTAAGGCAGATTCAGGCGCCGGATCCACTGCTGAAGGCGATTCAGCGGAATATTCTGCATCATATTCTGGATGGACTGGAACTCTCATCCTGTGCGGCCGCCTACCGCAGGGGTGCGTCCATATGGGAGAATGCGGCCTGCCATACGGGAAAAATGGTGGTATTAAAGCTGGATATCAAAGATTTTTTTGGAAGCATCACCTTTCCAGTGGTGCATCGCAGCGCATTTAACAGCAGATACTTTCCTACTTCAGTAGGGACGCTCTTAACCTCTCTGTGCTGCCTGAATGACTGTCTGCCCCAGGGCTCGCCGGCTTCGGCCGCCATATCCAATCTTGTGATGAAGCCATTCGATGAATATATGGACGGCTGGTGCAGGGAGAGGAGTATTACGTACAGCCGGTACTGTGACGATATGACATTTTCCGGAGATTTTTCTGCGGCAGAGGTGATCAGAAAGGTAAAAGGGTTTCTGGGCGCCATGGGCTTTGAACTGAACCGGTCAAAAACGAAGATTCTTACCCGCAGGACCAGGCAGTCGGTAACCGGGATTGTGGTCAACGATAAGGTATCGGTTCCCGCTTCATACAGGAAGGAAGTAAGGCAGGACGTTTATTACTGCATGAAATTTGGTGTGCAGGCGCATTTAGAGCGCAGGGGTGAGGAGAAATATTTAAAGATGGGCCCTGCCGGGGAGGTCAGGTATCTGACGTCCCTGTTGGGAAAAATCGGATTTATTCTGTCGGCTGCGCCTGGAGATATCTGGTTTACGGAGGCAAAAGAGGCGGTGAAATCGCTTTTGAGAGAGGCGGCAGAGCCGGTTCCTGAATAAAAAGAATGTTTGTATCATAAGATTATTTTTCAACAAATATTAAAAGTCGCTGCCACCCGTCTAACGGGTGGCTCGCGCTTCGGCTATAAGCCTTTGTTACTAGGCCAGCGTCTCAAGGCGCTGGCTTTCACTTCGTTCAAGCCACTTTGTGCTTTTACCTCTGTTGCCGCCCCTTCAAGGGGCTATCTGAATACCGACTAACCCCTAAAGGGGTCTTCATATTCTTTCACACTCAATTTGTCCAGCATGATATCTGCCTTCTCCTGATCTTGTATATACTTCTTTATGGTGTCTTCGTTTAATCCCACTGTGCTTACGTAGTATCCTTCTGACCAGAAATGACGATTCCCGAACTTGTACTTTAAGTTGGCATGACGGTCAAACATCATTAATGCTGACTTTCCTTTCAAATAGCCCATAAAACTGGATATGCTTATCTTGGGTGGGATACTCACCAGGATATGCACATGATCCGGCATTAATTTCCCCTCCAGTATCTGAACACCCTTATAATTACATAATTGTTTTATGATATCTCTCAGGTCTTCTTTATATTGATTATAGATCACTTTTCGTCTATACTTAGGGGTGAAGACGATATGATACTTGCACATCCACTTTGTATGCGCTAATTCATTGGCTTTCTTCGCCATAAAATCACTCTCCTTTTTAATAGTGGCTTGGACACCTCTATTATATCAGGCTGAGTGATTTTTGGTATAACCAACACCGCGCACCCGCATAGCGGGTGGTTTCTATTTCGCGCGCTTCGCGCACTCAACTGGGTCTATCCGACCCACAATGAAAGTCTGCAGGAAGGACGAAAGAAATGTCTTCCCTGCAGACTTTTTGTATGCCGGCAGCAGGAATTTACCGCATCAGCCTGTTTAAGTCCTCATAAAAGTCCGGATAGGAGATCCTGACACATTCCGCACCAAGGATCTCGGTCTCCCCCTCCGCGCAGAGCCCTGCGACGGCAAAGGTCATGGCGATACGGTGATCCAAAAGGCTGTCGATCACAGCGCCGTGGAGCGGTTTGCCGCCGTGGATGATCATTCCATCCGCAGTTTCGGTCACATCGGCCCCCATGGCGGATAAGTTCTTTACCATGACTTCGAGACGGTTGGATTCCTTGACCTTTAATTCCGCCGCATCTTTGATAATGGTGGTGCCTTCCGCGAAGCAGGCCATCACCGCGATCATGGGAAGCTCATCGATCAGAGTGGGGATGATGGCTCCTTCGATGACCGTGCCGTGGAGGCTGCTGCTTTTCACCAGAATGTCGGCAGTGGGTTCCCCGGAGGCGTCCTGCTCATTCATCAGGGTTATGTCGGCTCCCATGGCCCGGCAGACGCGGAGAATACCGTCTCTGGTGGGATTGATCCCCACCTGCCGGATCAGCACTTCAGAACCCGGTACCAGCAGGCCGGCGGCAAGAAACGGCGCGGCGGATGAGATATCGCCGGGAACCGTAATCTGTCTGCCGTAGAGTTCCTCCGCCGGCCGGATGACTGCTGTCGTGCCTTCCCACCGCACATCGGCGCCGAAGGAGCGGAGCATGAGCTCCGAATGGTTGCGTGATACAACATCTTCCGTGACTCTTGTCTCGCCGTCCGCATAGAGTCCGGCCAGAAGAATGGCTGATTTTACCTGGGCAGACGGAATTTTGGAATGGTAGTGGACGGAATGCAGCGGCTTTCCTGTAATGTGCAGGGGAGCGCAGCCATTTTGACGGAGACTCTCAATCTGAGCCCCCATCATGGAAAGCGGTTCGATGATCCGCTTCATGGGGCGCTTCTGTATGGACTCGTCGCCGGTTACCGTCACATCAAAATTCTGTGCTGACAGGATACCGGATATGAGGCGGGTGGTCGTGCCGCTGTTGCCGCAGTCCAGGATGGAGTCCGGCTTTTTTAAGCCTCTGAGGCCGTTGCCCCGGACGATGACGGAATCCCCGTTGTTTTCGATGGCTACGCCCATTTTCTGAAAGCAGGAGATAGTGGAGAGACAGTCTGCTCCCTGAAGAAAATGGCTGATCTCCGTCGTTCCCCTCGCAATCGATCCGAACATGACGCTTCTGTGGGAAATGGATTTATCGCCGGGGATCTGCAGTTCACCCTTAAGCGGGGTTACCTTTTTAAATTTCATAATGTTCCTCCGTAAGTCAGTTATTCGAGATCAGGTCGTAATGGTAGCGCTCCAGCTGTTTCCACGCCATATCCATGGCTTCCTTATCATAGAAAATAATCTTGAGCGTACCTTCCCCGTGTTCTCTGTTATGGTTGATACCGATATTTTTAATGCTGATGCCCTTGGCGGCCAGAATAACGGACAGTGTGGAGATCGCGCCGACCTCGTCCGCCATGTCCACTGTAAACGAATATTCCGGTGTGACAGAACCCTGGTTCCTCTCGGAAATGGAGTTCCGGTAGTCCCTGGAAGTCTCAAACAGCCGGGAGAGATACTGGTTGTCACCGGACCTCAGCTTTACAAGCGTCTCGTTTAAGGAGGCAATATACTGCTCCAGGACAGCGGCCAGAGGCGCCCGGTTTGTCATGCAGATCTGTTCCCACATCTCGGGGGACGAGGAGGCAATTCTGGTGATATCCTTAAAACCGCCGGCAGCCAGCCGTTTCATCAGCCCCTCCTGATTATCGGCATCTCTTACCAGATTCACCAGGCTGGAAGCAATCACGTGAGGCAGATGGCTGATTGCCGCCGTGATGGAATCGTGCTCGTGATAGTCCAGAACGATGGGGATGGATCCGATCAGCGAGGCGATGGAAATCAGCCGTTCCACTGCAGCCGGGGAAGACTTGCGGGTGGGGGTGATGATGTAGTAGGCATTTTCCAGCAGATGGTCCGTGGAATTCTCAAATCCTGTCTTTTCGGACCCGGCCATGGGATGGCCTCCCACGAAGCAGTCCTCCATATCAAGCCGGATGACCTCCTCATGGATGTCAGTCTTCGTGCTTCCCACGTCTGTGATGATGGCGCCTGGTTTTAAAAATGGTTTGATTTCAGCAAGATAGCGGGCGTTATATTCCACAGGGGTACACAGAAATATGAGATCACACTGGGATAACTGCTCATCTGCCCCATCGAGGATCACATCAATCACACCTTCGTCCATGGCGCTTAAGAGCCTGGAACGGGTCCGCATGTATGCCATAATCTTTGTATCCGGATTTTCACGCTTGATTCCCCTGGCAATGGAGCCTCCGATGAGACCAAGCCCGATAAAGGCAATGGTGGAATCAGTCATTAAAATCTCCTTCCTGCAAGCGCTGCGTACGGTTTTAGATTTTCGGTCAGCTGTTCAAACTGTTCAAAGGTAAGCGACTGCGGGCCGTCGGACAGCGCGCAGGACGGGCACGGATGGACCTCCACGATCAGGCCGTCCGCACCTACGGCGACCGCGGCTTTGGAAATCGGCTCAATATAGGCGCGTACACCGGTTGCGTGGCTGGGATCAATGATAATAGGAAGGTGGCTCTTGGCTCGGATAACCGGTACGGCGCTGATGTCCAGCGTGTTTCTGGTAGCGGTTTCGTAGGTCCGGATGCCGCGCTCACAGAGTACGATGTGGGGATTGCCTTCGGAGGCAATGTACTCCGCCGCATTTAGCCATTCGTCGATGGTTGCGGATAAGCCCCTCTTTAACAGTACCGGAATACCGGCGCGGCCGGCCTCCTTGAGCAGTTCAAAATTCTGCATGTTGCGGGCTCCGATCTGGATCATATCCACGTACTTTACCGCCGTCTCCAGGGCGCGCAGGCTGGTAACCTCACAGACAATATTAAGACCGGTCTCATCCCGGGCTTCCTTCATATACTGCAGGCCTTCCTCCTCCAGTCCCTGAAATGCATAGGGGGAAGTTCTGGGCTTGTAGGCACCGCCTCTTAAAAACTCCGCACCGGCCTTCTTTACCGCAATTGCCGTCTCGATCACCATGTCGTGGTTTTCAATGGCACAGGGGCCGGCCATCATGGTCAGCCTGCCTGGTCCGATATGAGTATTACCGACTCTGATTACGGAATCCTCGGGATGGAACTTTTTGTTGACCAGCTTATACGTCTCGGTGACCGGAACGATCTTATCCACGCCTTCCGCCATCTCGATGTTGGCTCCCTGAAGCTTTGTCTTGTCGCCGACAACGCCTACGATGGTGACCTCCGTTCCTTTGGAAAGATGCGCCTGGAGGCCTTTGGATTCTATCAGGTTTTTAATTTTCCCAACTGCCTCCTCGGAAGCATTGGGTTTCATAATAATAATCATATCAGTTCCCTCTCTTTAAAAGTATTCAGAAATAGCTTAAGCATCATTGTAATCGAAAGAGTGAAAGTTGTCAACGCTTTTATACGTTAAACTTTGACGCTTTAACGTAAATTAGCAAAGATGAATAACAGGGTTGACAAAGAACGTATGTTCTGGTACAATAAAAACAGAAAAAAGAACGTATGTTCTGGTAGGCAAAAACCTGACAGGAAGGAGAAGATCAATACGATGAAGCTGACAAGGAATAATTTGAATGAAGTTCTGTTTGAAAATCACGATGCAAGGCTTTTGATTGAGGACGTAGTTTCCCATACTCAGGCGGGCATCTATTACTATCATGATGTGGAGATCACTCTGCAGGCCGCCCTAAAGATCTGGAACAGAGCGAACGAAGCGGAGCAGAATGAGACCCCGTATCACGCGTCTTTCCTTGAGTTTGAACGTGAATGCAGGCCGCAGGCCGCCTGGTGTCCGGCCCTGTAAAAGCCCCATATTTTGGCAAGTAAAATTATTTGTGCAAAATGCACATTCTACTTGCAATTTTCCGACACTTTTAGTAAAATATCCTCATAGACTTAAATACTGAACAGGAGGAATGTTTATGAACGTGTATGGAACCAAGCAAATCCGTAACGTTGTATTACTCGGCCACGGAGGCGCGGGTAAGACGACACTCGCAGAGGCGATGGCACTGATTACAGGAGCTGTCAGCAGAATGGGAAAGATCACCGATGGAAACACCATCAGCGATTATGATAAGGAAGAGATTAAGAGACAGTTCTCCATTTCTACGACTCTGATTCCGCTGGAGTATCAGGGTGAAGAAGGTCCGATCAAGATTAACCTGCTGGATACTCCGGGGTATTTCGATTTTGTTGGTGAAGTAGAAGAGGCAATCAGCGTTGCAGACGCCGCGGTCATTGTGGTGAACTGCAAGGCAGGCATAGAGGTTGGTACATATAAGGCATGGGAACTTTGTGAAAAGTATAAACTGCCGCGTATTATTTTCGTTACGAATATGGATGACGATCATGCAAGCTACCGTGAACTGCTGCTGAAACTGGAAAAAGAGTTCGGCAGAAAGATTGCACCGTTCCATCTTCCGATTCGTGAGAATGAAAAGTTCGTCGGATTTGTTAACGTCGTAAAGATGGCGGGCCGCAGATTTACGGTGAACAGTGATTATGAAGAATGCGAGATTCCTGAATATTCACAGAAGAACCTGGGTATTGCGCGTGAAGCGCTGATGGAGGCTGTTGCGGAGACGAGCGAGGAGTATATGGAACGCTATTTCTCAGGCGACGAGTTTACCCAGGAAGAGATTTCTTCTGCACTTCGGGAATATGTAATAGAAGGCAATATCGTACCGGTTATGCTGGGATCCGGCATTAACGCACAGGGTGCGAAGATGGTGCTTCAGGGAATTGATAAGTACTTCCCGACACCGGACCGTTACGAGTGTATTGGTGTGGACGTATCCACAGGAGAGCGTTTTACGGCCAAGTATAACGATAACGTTTCACTTTCCGCCCGTGTATTTAAGACGATTGTAGATCCGTTTATCGGTAAGTATTCTCTGATGAAGATTTGTACCGGTACCTTAAAACCGGATTCCAATATTTATAACGTAAACAAGGATACAGAGGAGAAGATCGGAAAGATCTACCTGCTCAGAGGCAAAGACGCGATCGAGGTTCCGGAATTAAAAGCCGGCGATATCGGTGCTGTATCCAAGTTATCCGTAACCCAGACGGGAGATACCATTGCTCTCCGTTCCGCGCCGATTGTATACCATAAGCCGGAGATTTCCACGCCGTATACGTATATGCGGTACAAACCGAAGACAAAGGGTGACGATGACAAGGTATCCAGCGCATTGTCGAAGCTGACAGAGGAAGACTGGACCTTAAAGGTGGTCACGGATACAGAGAATCATCAGTCCCTGATATACGGAATTGGTGACCAGCAGCTTGACGTGGTAGTCAGCAAGCTGTTAAACCGCTATAAAGTAGAGATTGAGCTGAGCAAACCGAAATTTGCGTTCCGTGAGACCATCAGAAAGAAAGTTGAGGTTCAGGGAAGATATAAGAAGCAGTCCGGCGGACATGGACAGTTCGGCGATGTCAAGATGACCTTTGAGCCGTCCGGCGATTTGGAGACGCCTTACGTATTCGAGGAGAGCGTATTCGGCGGAGCTGTTCCGAAGAACTATTTCCCGGCTGTTGAGAAGGGCGTTGCAGAGTGCGTCTTAAGAGGACCTCTCGCAGCTTATCCGGTTGTCGGTCTGAAGGCGACACTGACAGACGGATCCTATCATCCGGTAGATTCCTCTGAGATGGCGTTTAAGATGGCGGCCACCATGGCATTTAAGAAGGGCTTTATGGAGGCGAACCCGGTTCTGTTAGAGCCGATTGCTTCTTTGAAGGTTACCGTACCGGATAAGTTTACCGGTGATGTTATGGGTGACTTAAACCGCAGACGCGGCCGTGTGCTGGGCATGAATTCCAACCATAACGGCAAGCAGGTTATCGAGGCAGACGTTCCGATGTCTGAGCTGTTCGGATACAATACAGACCTCCGTTCCATGACAGGCGGTATGGGAACGTATGAATATGAATTCAGCCGCTACGAGCAGGCTCCTGGTGATGTTCAGAAGCGGGAAGTAGAAGAGCGCGCGTCCAAGGTTGACAGGACGGAATCATAAACGTAAAAAAGAAAAGAATTATATTGAGAGGCGGAACAGAAGTGCGTTCCGTCTCTTTTAATATAAACAGACCGGTCTCTGCGATTCCCCAAGTTTCCTTGTCAACAGAAGACAGATGTGATAAACTTGGAAACGTGATGTTCAGAAGAGTCAGGAGGTAAATACCGGATGGATTACTTAAGAGAAATAAAGAAAACGTGTTCAAGGCTGGGCGTGGGATACGCGGCCTTCCTGGTGGTGGGCCTTCTGCTGCAGATGGAAGCGGGGCTGATACTCGGAGTACTGGGAAGTATGGGCTGGATGGGAGACTGGAATACCTGGATTGTGATTCTGGGATCACTGCCCACGTATTTGCTCGGAACGCTGATATGCTGGTTGATTGTGAAGGATATGGGAACTCCGTGCAGACCCCGGAAGCAGCCATTCGGTGCGGGGAGGCTGGTGGTTGCTTTTTTTGCCTGCATTAGCATTATGTACATCGGGAATATCATCGGAACTGTTCTGATGAGTATCGTGAATGGAATTCAGGGGAAGCCTCTCGTGAATCCGGTCAGCGAGCTGATTGAAAATCTGGATACGCGTGTGATCTTTCTGCTGACGGTGGTGGCTGCTCCCATCTTTGAGGAAATTCTATACAGAAAGCTGTTGATTGACCGGGTTGCTCATTACGGTGATAAAGTGGCGGTGATTCTGTCGGGAGTCTTATTCGGACTCAGCCACGGTAATTTTTATCAGTTTTTCTATGCATTTGGCCTGGGAGTTGTGTTTGCTTACGTTTATATCAATACAGGAAAGCTGCGGTATACGATTATATTCCATGCGATTATCAATTTTCTGGGATCAATTGTAGCGCTTCACGCAGCGGATAATATCTGGTTTGCCATGGCATATAGTATCTTTATGCTTGCAGCCGTTGTACTGGGAATCGTTTTTCTGATTATTTACCGCCGCGAGATCTCCTGGAAACCGGCGATGGTGGTGATCCCAAAAGGGAGGCGGTTTGAGACCCTGTTTTTAAATCTGGGCATGATTCTGTTTTTCTTTGTGTCTGTGGGTCTGTTCCTGCTCTCATAAACGGGAGGCAGACGGTAACCGGCCGCGCCGGGCATCGGTGTCTTAAGCCGGACATGGTCTGTGCCGGGAACTGGAGGAAAATCATAAATAGCGGTTGACACGCTACAGCAAGTGTGATACATTCATAGTCAGCATAAATACTGTGAAGAGGAACAGTAAGCTGTCTGAAACATGCAGAGAGCCGGCGGTTGGTGCGAGCCGGTTGGGAAGGATGGCTGAACTCGCCTTGGAGTTGCTCACTGAAGGAAGCGCTGCTTTTGTGTAGGTGCGGCCGGCATCCCAGCCGTTACGATGGGAAGGATATGAATACGTATCCCATGAGCGCATACAGATTCTGTATGAAATAGAGTGGTACCGCGTGGAAGAAATCCGCGTCTCTATCGTTATGGCCTGAACGGCCGCAGCGAAAGAGGCGCGTTTTTGATATAATGGGAAAATGCTTCCATGATATCTGAAGTTCCAGATTATGCAGTCAGAAAGGAGAATGGTAAATAATGTCAGCATCATACAACCACAGCGCAATTGAGAAGAAATGGCGCGAAAACTGGAAAAAGAATCCCATCAATGTCAATGACGGGAAGAAACCGAAGTATTACTGTCTCGATATGTTTCCGTACCCGTCGGGGAGCGGGCTTCATGTGGGACACTGGAGGGGGTACGTGATCTCCGATGTCTGGAGCAGGTATCAGATATTAAAAGGACATTACGTCATCCATCCGATGGGATGGGATGCCTTTGGCCTTCCGGCAGAGAATTATGCGATTAAGATGGGCGTTCATCCGGCAAAATCAACGGCCGAGAACGTGGCCAATATTAAGCGTCAGATTAATGAGATTGCCGCTGTATATGACTGGGATATGGAGGTCAATACTACGGATCCGGACTTTTACAAATGGACTCAGTGGATCTTCGTTCAGATGTTTAAGAAGGGGCTGGCCTATGAGAAGGAATTTCCGATTAACTGGTGTCCATCCTGTAAGACCGGGCTTGCCAACGAAGAAGTGGTAAACGGCTGCTGTGAACGCTGCCAGACACCGGTGACAAAGAAAAATTTAAGACAGTGGATGCTAAAGATCACCGCCTATGCGGACCGTCTGCTTGACGATCTGGACAAACTGGACTGGCCGGAGAAGGTCAAGAAGATGCAGACTGAATGGATCGGAAAATCCTATGGCGCGGAAGTGGATTTCCAGGTAGATGGACGGGAAGAAAAAATAAAGGTCTATACGACAAGACCGGATACGCTTTACGGAGCGACCTTCATGGTGCTGGCTCCGGAGCATGAACTGGCCCTGGGCCTGGCTGTGCCGGAGACGAAAGATGCAGTGGAGAAATACATCTGTGAAGCTTCCATGAAATCCAATGTGGACCGCCTTCAGGATAAGGAAAAGACGGGTGTGTTTACGGGAAGCTATGCCGTCAATCCGTTAAACGGTGCAAAGGTGCCGATCTGGCTTTCCGACTATGTACTGGCTGATTACGGTACAGGGGCTATTATGTGTGTACCGGCCCATGACGACAGAGATTTCGAATTTGCAAAGAAATTCGATCTCCCGATTATCCAGGTTATTGCCAGGGATGGGGTGGAGATCATGGATATGACGCAGGCTTACACCGAGGCGAGCGGAATCATGATCAATTCCGGCGAGTGGAACGGAATGGAGTCTTCCGTCTTAAAGAGGGAAGCTCCGGCGATGATCGAGGAGCGTGGAATCGGAAAGAAGACGGTCAATTACAAACTGCGCGACTGGGTATTCTCGAGGCAGCGCTACTGGGGCGAGCCTATTCCGATTATTCACTGTCCGCACTGCGGCAGCGTACCGGTTCCTGAGGATCAGCTTCCGTTAAGACTGCCTGAAGTAGAAAGCTATCAGCCGACAGGAACGGGGGAATCCCCGCTGGCCGCTATCGATGAGTGGGTAAATACCACCTGCCCGGTCTGCGGAGCACCGGCCAAGCGGGAGACAAACACCATGCCTCAGTGGGCCGGCTCTTCCTGGTACTTCCTGCGCTATGTGGACAGCCATAATGAAAAGGAGCTTGTCTCCCGTGAAAAGGCGGATCAATATCTTCCGGTCGATATGTATATCGGAGGCGTGGAACACGCGGTACTCCATCTGCTCTACTCCAGGTTCTACACGAAATTCCTGTGTGACATCGGTGTCATCGATTTTGACGAACCGTTTACGAAGCTGTTTAACCAGGGCATGATCACCGGTAAGAATGGAATCAAGATGAGCAAGTCCAAGGGAAATGTGGTATCCCCGGATGAGCTGGTTCGCGATTACGGGTGTGATTCCCTGAGAATGTATGAGCTCTTCGTCGGTCCGCCGGAACTGGACGCAGAATGGGATGACAGGGGAATTGAAGGTGTCAGCCGTTTCTTAAACAGGTTCTGGAATCTTGTGATGGACAGCAAAGACAGGGAGACGGAACCCACAAGAGAGATGGTGCGTCTCCGCAATAAGCTGATTTTTGATATTGAACAGCGTTTTAACCAGTTTAATTTAAATACGGTCATCTCCGGTTTCATGGAGTACAACAACAAATTCATCGAACTGGCAAAGAAGACCGGCGGAATCGACAGAGAAACACTTCGCACATTTGTGATCCTGCTTGCGCCGTTTGCCCCTCATATCGGCGAAGAATTGTGGCAGCAGCTGGGAGGCAGCGATACCGTTTTCCATGCCCAGTGGCCGGTGTGCGATGAGGAAGCCATGAAGGACGATGAAATTTCCGTTGCCGTCCAGGTGAATGGAAAGACAAAGGCGGTGATAACACTTTCGGCAGGCACAGCCAGAGAGGAAGCGATCGAGGCCGGCAGGGCGCTGGTTACAGATAAGATTACAGGTACGATTGTTAAGGAAATCTATGTGCCGGGAAGAATTATCAATATTGTATGTAAATAGCAGCAGACACCCGGAGGCGGACAGCCGAAGGGTGTTTTTTGCATGATAAAATAAAAACATAATAGTTTGATAATTAACGAACAAGTATAAAATAATCAGAAAATATTGACAAAAGAGAGAAAAATGGCTATGATAATAGTAATAGCAGATAATTGAGAAATTTGTTATAATAAACGGAGATGAAGGAGGTATTTTATGGAGCAGTCGAGTGTAGGTTACCCATTGTTGCTTCTTGACAATGAGACTCTGGCCCATGTCCTGGGGGACGGGGATTTCCGGTTTGCAAATCTGACGTTTGAGGAAGCGAAAGCGATTCTGGATATGAATGCGGAGGAGGATATTGCCAGGTGCTTTGAGGATAAGGATCTGGAGAATGCCATCTACGAATATCTGGGAATTGAGCGCAGGACGTTCGAGTACCGTCCGGTCAGGCAGATGAAGGTAGGCCAGGATGCAATTGCATTTAAGCTGTACATTACGCCGTCCGGCACGCAGCCGATCATTTTGGGGGAAGAAGGGGAGCAGGCTAAAAAGATTAAGAATGTATACATATATTGTCAGCATGTTGTAAGATTAAAATAGCGCAACAGTACAGACGGCGGAAATGAGCCGTCTGTACTGTTACAAGATTGCCGTTCAGGCATGACAAAAAGGGCCGTACCGTGTATAATAACAGCAGAAGACAGGATAATCGGAGGAAATTACCAATGAGACGATATCAGAGATATTTGCTGGTCATGACAGGGGCGGTCCTTTTTGCATGCTCCGGCACTGCAGGAACAACGGCCTGTGCACGGATGAATGAAGATCGGGCGGTCCGGCCGCAGGAACGGACCGATGGCCCGGAGGAAAAAGGCCCTGGCATTGGTCTGAAGGACAAGAATACGGAAAAGGCAGAGGCAAAACAGGAGAATGCCGGAGAGCAGAAGAACGCCGGAGAACAGGAGCTCATGGGGAACATAGCGGCCGCTTCAGAAACGGACAGCCTGATCCTGGTTGTGGGACAGGGAGGAGCGGATATCAGCCTTTCCTACCATACGAAGAATGAAGAGGGGATCTGGACGGAAGAATTTGAGACCATGGGGAGATACGGGAAAAACGGAGCGACGGATGATAAGAAAGAGGGGGACAAGAAGACGCCCCTCGGAACGTATCGTTTTACCATGGCGTTTGGCGTGAAGGAAAATCCGGGCAGTATTCTGCCGTATCACCGGCTGACAGATACCGATTACTGGGTGGACGATCCGGAAAGCAGCCACTATAACCGGCTGGTGGATTCGCGCAGCACAAAAAAAGACTGGAAGTCAGCGGAGCATATGGCGGCCATGGTTCCGTTTTACCATTATGGACTGGCACTGGATTATAACAGCGATTGTGTGCCGGGAAACGGTTCCGCGATCTTTCTGCACTGTATGAACGGGACGGCCGATACCGGGACCTCGGGCTGTGTCAAGGTGCCCGAGGAATACATGAAAAAGCTGGTGACAAGCGTCGATGAAGATACCAGAATCGTCATTGTTTCCGATATCAGCCGGTTGGAGCAGGAGAACGGCCGGTAATGTTATTTCCGTTTTGCTAAATTTTTAGAAATCATACGTAAGGTATCCATGCGTTTCCGCTCGGCGGGGCTCATTCCCCCGCTCAGGATCGAGACGAGCAGTTCCGTCTCCTGATCGGAAAAATGGATGCCTTTTTCATTGGCCTTCAGGTTAAGTGTGAGAATCGTGGACATCAGCTGGTCCTTCGGTGCGGATTCCACCTCTTTGGCGAATGTGGTCAGCAGTTCGAGTTTTTGCGGATCCATGCCCTTTAAGCGGGGGTCCTGTTTCCAGTTTGTATTCATAGAGTGCTGTTCTTCCTTTCTTTCATTCTTTTATAGTGATATGTAGCGTTAAGGTCAGCTCATCTGCTGCATGGCAGACATCATAAGCTGCATGGTCTCCAGCCGGGACTGCTGTTCCTGAGGAATAAAATTTTTGATCTGATCGAAGGACATGCGCCCGAACGGCCCGCCGGAGCGGTGCGGAGGCGGTGTCTGCGCCTGCCTGGCCGTATTTTCCGTGGGCTCGGGATCCGGGACCATGGATCCGGGAACCGCGTCGGATACTGCGCTTGCCAGCTTAAAGCCCTGGAAAAAGTTCATGATCAGATCGATTAAATCCTGTTCGGTCGGTGTTCCAAACGGTTTGATGGCCCCCAGCATATCAATGGGGGACGCCGGTTTTTCGGTGCTTTCTCCGGTGGAGCAGATGCCCATGGCAGCCACCTCCTCATCTTCAAACAGCTGCACGGTGCGGCGGAGCTCATTGAATTTGACAAAGAGGGAGATAAAACGCTGCTCTGTTACGCTCATATAGGGAAGTGCGGCCTTCATCATCTGTAAATGGTTATCACCGATTAAGGAATCCAGGTCAACTGGCTGGGAATTTTTTTCGTTGTTCATAACATGATATCCTTACTTTTCTTGTTGACAATATATGCGGCCGCATATATTAGTATTACAGGAGAGTGATAAACATGAGAAATCGTTTGATTATAGATGGCAATGCAGTATATGAAATTGACGACGAGTGCGTAAAGAGAAAACAGGGAAGAAATTCCGGACGCGGAGGAAATGGAGAAAATCCGCTGGCCGCACCGGGACAGGATAAGAATCGGGGGCGGTGATGATCCGCTTCCCGCCCTGCTGAAGGATACGGATAAATGAAAAACTGCGGCCCGGAATATCCGGACCGCAGTCTTTATGTTTCGTGGAACGGTTTTTTCTGCATGTATTAGCAGCAGAATCCACCGCCGCCGCCACAGCAGCAGAGAAGAAGGATGATCCAGATGAAATCGCATCCATTGCTTCCGCCGCAGCCGCAGTTACTTCCGCCGCCGCAGCCGCAGCCGCCCCCGAATCCACCGCCGCCGCCACAGCAGCAGCACAGAATCAGGATCAACCAGATAAAGTTGCATCCACTTCCTCCATTGTTGCATTCACAGCCACATCCACATCCACAATTTGTTGCTGCCAGATCACTCATATTTGTTCCTCCAAATAAATTGTTTACACTTAAATGTATGTGACCCTGCTTGCCACTGTTTCCACATTTTTCGTAAAATTTTAGAATTCATATGATTGAACTTATCCCATACTTGTGTATAATTAGTTACAAACGGGAAAAGAGGAGAATCTATGGAAAAATTATATTATAGACAGCCATATGTCAAAGCGTTCGAGGCGGTGGTAACAGACTGCAGAGAGGGGAAAAACGGCAGGTACCAGGTGATGCTGGACCGGACAGGCTTCTATCCGGAGGGCGGCGGCCAGCCGGGGGATACCGGGAGGCTGGGACCGGTGAAGGTACTGGATGTCCATGAAAAGGCAGGAGAGATCATCCATGAGACGGACGGACCCCTGGAGGCAGGGACGGCCGTTGCGGGAACCATCGACTGGGAAAGACGGTTTGGATACATGCAGAACCATTCAGGCGAACATATATTTTCAGGACTGGTACATAAAAAGTATGGGTTCGATAATGTGGGATTTCATATGGGAAGCGAGGAGGTGACTGTTGACTTTAACGGAGTGATCACAGCCGAAGAATTAGAGGAGATCGAAACGGAGGTCAACCGGAAAATCGCAGAGAATCTGCCGATCCGGGAACTGTATCCGGCCGCCGGAGAGCTGGAGCATATGGAGTACAGAAGCAAGAAGGCGCTGACCGGCCAGGTGAGAATTATTGAGATTCCCGACAGCGATGTCTGCGCATGCTGCGGTACCCATGTCATGTCCACCGGAGAGATCGGCATTTTTAAGATCACCGGTGCAATCCACTACAAAGGCGGCATCCGGGTTTCCATGCTCTGCGGGATGGATGCCCTTAAGGATTACCGGAAGAAACAGAAGACGGTGACGGAGCTTTCCGTGATGCTCTCGGCCAAGCCGGAGAGAGTCGTGGAGACTGTGGAAAAGCTGAAGAACGAGAACGGAATAAAAGACGGCAGGATTAACCGGCTGTACCAGGAGCTGTTTGCAGCCAGAATGGAGCAGTTTCAGTGCAGCCAGGAGCCTTTAGCGGTGTTCGAGGAAGGGCTGGCGCCGATCCAGCTGCGCCAGTACTGCACCATGCTCTACGAGGGCGGAAGGGGAAGTGTGGTCCTCGTCTGTTCCGGAGTGGACGGCAGCTATCAGTACGCGATTGGAAGCAGCAGCGCAGACATGAGGGCTCTCAGCAAAACCTTAAACAAAGAGTTAAACGGAAGAGGCGGTGGAAGCGCCCTGATGGCTCAGGGAACCTTTCAGGCGTCGAAGCAGGCGATTCTGGAGACATTTACAGGACTGGTAAAGGAGTAATTTTATGGAATTAAATGACAGCAACATCAAGAAGCTGCGATGGCTTATCGTATTTACCGTGGTGGTCGTGGTGATCGGCGTGAACTACCGGCGTGTATTTGAGGTGTTTATGATGCTTTTCGGATTCATCTCACCGTTTTTACTGGGTGGCGTCATGGCGTTTATCTTAAACGTCCCCATGCGCAGGATTGAGAAAATGCTTCCCATGAAGGAAAACAGCAGACTGCGCCGTCCCATAGGCCTGGTTTTTACCCTGCTGTTTGTGGTGGGTCTGCTGCTGTTAGTCATTTTCGTTGTAATGCCCCAGCTGTTTGAGACGTTTATGAGTCTGCAGAACAGTATTCCGGTATTCCTGGCAGGGGTGAAGAAGGGGGCGGAAGATTTATTTGCCCAGAATCCGGAGATCCTGGATTATATCAACGGAATCCAGATTGACTGGAAGTCTTTTTCCGAGGATGTGATCGGCTTCCTCTCATCAGGGGCCAGCACCGTGCTGAATTCCACGATCACAGCAGCGGTTTCCATCGTCAGCGGCGTCACCACCTTTGGAATCGCCCTTGTATTTGCCATCTATATACTGCTGCAGAAGGAGACGCTCTCGGCTCAGATGAAGAAGCTGATGCGGGCGTTTCTGCCGGACCGTGTCACGGAACATGTTCTGTCAGTTGCCGGTCTGGCTTACAATACATTTTCCCATTTCCTGACAGGACAGTGCCTCGAGGCGGTGATTCTGGGAACCATGTTCTTCCTCACGCTGTCCGTGCTGCGGCTGCCTTATGCACTGCTGATCGGCGTGCTCATCGCCTTTACTGCGCTGATTCCCATCTTTGGAGCCTTTATCGGCTGTGTGATCGGGGCGTTCCTGATGCTGATGGTGAAACCGTTAGATGCGCTTCTGTTTGTGGCGGTGTTCTTTATCCTTCAACAGATTGAAGGAAACTTAATCTATCCCCATGTGGTGGGGAATTCCGTGGGCCTTCCGTCTATCTGGGTGCTCGTTGCGGTGACGATCGGCGGCAGCGCCATGGGAATCGTGGGAATGCTGATCTTTATCCCGCTCTGCTCCGTGCTGTATTCTCTGCTGAGAGGAACGGTTTATGCGAGGCTGGAAAAGAAGAATCAGGAGCAGAAAAAGAACCGGGGAAAAGTGAAAGCACAGTCTTAGTCGTGGAAAGGAAACAGTGATGAAAAGGATCCGGGCATACGGAATCATACCGGGCGATATGACGCCCGGGCCCCTCAATAAGATCAGCGATGTGGCAGGCGTGACGGTGGGGCACGCTGCCGTGAATACGGCAGAACATAAGACGGGAGTTACCGTGATTCTGCCGTGTGAAGACAATCCCTACCGAAAAAAGCTGACAGCCGCCGCCTACATCCATAACGGCTTTGGAAAGAGCCAGGGACTGGTTCAGATTGAAGAACTGGGGACGCTGGAGACTTTTATCGCATTGACCAATACGCTTAATGTGGGAAAGGTGCATGACGCTGTGGTCGATCTGATGTCGGAACAGTGTGAGCGTGAAGGGATTCAGGTTACCACCATCAATCCGGTGGTGGGAGAATGCAATGATTCGGGCCTAAACATGATCCGGGAGAGGATCATCGGACTTAACGAAGTCCGTTCGGCAGTCCGGGATGCGAAACGGGATTTTGAAGAGGGGGCTGTCGGTGCAGGAACGGGAACCGTCTGCTTCGGCTTAAAGGGCGGGATCGGTTCCGCATCCAGGCAGTTTACCGCCGGAGGAAGCACGTATACGGTCGGCGCCCTGGTACAGTCGAATTTTGGAAGTACGAAGAATCTGGTGATCTGCGGCGAACCGGTGGGAAGAGCACTGGAGAAAAAGATAAAACCGGCTGATTTAGACCGGGGGTCCATCATGACGGTGATCGCGACGGATCTGCCGCTTTCCGACCGGCAGTTGAAGCGCGTGATCAGGAGAGCCGGAGTGGGGCTCAGCCGGACCGGTTCCTTTATGGGACACGGAAGCGGGGACATTATGATTGGCTTTACCACGGCGAACCGGATTCCGGAAAGCACGGATCAGGAAGTACTGACGATCCGGGTCTTAAAAGAAAGCTCCCTGGACACGGCCTTTACGGCCGCGGCGGAAGCGGTAGAAGAAGCCGTGTTGAATTCTCTGGCCATGGCGGAGACTACGGTTGGTTATCAGGGAGAGATAAGATACTCCCTGACGGATCTGTGGCTGGCAGATCGCGGTACGAGGGAGCAGCCGGCGGCAGTCTTTTCGATGGAGGAATGACTGCTTGGGGTCAATCAAAATCAACGTGGTAATTCTGGTCTTTGATATGGACGTCGATGCTGCTTAAGTTAAAGTTGTCCTCAAAAATCTGCAGTCTGTATTCAAAAAACACATCATCCGTCTTTTTGGAGAAAAAGACGTAGGCGCCCGGTTCCCTGTTCTCGATCTCGTCGCAGATTTCGTTGTAAATCTCTTCGCCGTCGGCAGGGAACGGACAGCCGCTGTTCCGTATCGTTTCTTCAATTGTTCTGTATAATTCTTCCATAATAAAAATCCTTTCTTACGATAAGTTTTTTGTTCTCGCCTTCTTGATGTCGTCCAGAAGCAGGGCGGAGATGCGCAGGCTGCCGCGGCCGCATCCGATGGCGATATCCGGCTTATTGGCACCGTGAAAGTCGGAACCGCCGGTTGGGAACAGGCCGTACTTCACGGCAAGATTCTTAAGCTTCCCGCTTTCATACTGATTATTAGACGAGTGGTAGACCTCGAGGCCGGCCAGTCCGTTTTCCTTTAAGGAAACGATCAGTTCTTCCAGCTTTGCATCGCCCAGATGGTACTGATACGGATGGGCGAGTACCGGTGACGCTCCGCAGCCGGTCAGGATGCTCAGTGCGCGGGAAGGTTCGATGGTCTCTTTTTTGGGGCACCAGCGTCCGCCGTATTTTAAATATTTTTTGAATGCCTGATCCATAGAGGAAACGTACCCTTTTTCCATCATGACGCGGGCGAAGTGGGCCCTTGTTATGACCGTGTCGGGATTGCCGGCGGTGAGCTCTTCTCTGGTCATGACCATGCCATCCTCCGAAAAACGGCGGATCATCTCGTCGTTGCGCTTTTCGCGCAGTATGAGAAGGCGGTCGGTTTCCCGAAGAAATGCGGGATCCTCCGGATTAACATACAGTCCCAGAACATGGATCTCTTCTCCCTCGTAGTGGCAGGAGAGCTCGATGCCGGGAATAATCTCGATGGGAAGGCCGCGGGCGGCGTCTATGGCCTGCGGGATGCCGGCTATGGTGTCGTGGTCGGTCAGAGCGATGGCAGCCAGTCCTTTTTCTGCGGCCAGAGCGACCACCGCGGCTGGGGAGAGCGTTCCATCCGAGGCGTTGGAATGAACGTGCAGATCGATAAGTTCCATGATTACCTCCAATTTGAAATACTTTAGTAATACTATAGTAACATGTTTTTTACGTTCTGTAAAATGTAGAAAAGCGACGAAAAATAATTAAGAAAATTCATAAATTTGTAATAGCATTTCCCACAAAGTATGGTATACTACTCAATGTAATATACACTATCATGTGAAAAGGTGAAATAGATGAGTCAGACAGGCAACAGACAGAGCGGAACGTCAAGATCTTATTCCTCTCAGGGAACGCGGAAGACGGGAACGGGAACTTCCAGAAAGACAGGTCAGGGAAGCAGGGGGCAGTCCTCAAGATATAAGAGCTCCTACCAGCCGCGGAGCGGTTCCGGAAGAGGTTCGAAGAGAAAGAAGCGTCCGCAGTACGATATAACAAAGATTCTGCTGGGAATTCTTATCGCGGTGGTTGCCGTGATTGTAATTATGGCCGCCGTGAAGTTTGTGGGAAGCAAACCGGCTGAAGCGGAGACTGGTGAGACGACCAGCGAGCCGGAGACGGAGCTCCAGAAGGAAGTTTCCGTAGATGGGATATCCATCACCGGAATGTCCAGGGAACAGGCGAAAAAGGCCATACTGGACAAGTATGAGTGGGGCATGAAGGTTACGTATAAGGATGATACGTATGAGGTCGCTGATTTGCTGGAGACAAAGGTGGATTCTCTTCTGGGAGATATCTATACGGGTGAGCCGAAGGAAAGCTATACCCTGGATATGAGCGGACTGGAAGACGCGGCTGCGGAAGAAGCGAAGAAGGCTGCCGCCAAGTGGGACGTGAAGGCCAAAAACGGTTCGGTGTCCGGCTTCGACAAGGAAGCAGGAAAGTTTATCTACTCCGGAGAGCAAAACGGATTTGTGATCGACCAGGAGAAACTGGTTTCTGACATACTGGCTCAGTTAAAGAATAAGAATTTCAGCGCCGTGATCGAAGCCACGGGCAGGGAGACGGCTCCGGAGATTACGGTGGCGCAGGCCAAGGAGCTGTATCAGGTGATTGGTACCTATACCACCACCACCACAGCCAACAAAGACAGGAACAAGAACATCGAGCTGGCGGCCGAGGCCCTTAACGGCTTAATCCTGCAGCCGGGCGAGGAATTCTCCTTTAACAAGGCGACGGGAGAGCGCTCGGAGGCCAAGGGGTACCGGCCGGCGGGAGCCTATGTTAACGGGGAACTGGTTGAAGAGCCGGGCGGCGGAGTATGCCAGGTTTCCTCCACACTTTACAACGCGGTTATTTTTTCAGGTCTTACGACGACAGAGCGCCATGCGCACAGCTATGAACCCTCTTACGTAACGCCGGGCGAGGATGCCATGGTAAGCTTCGGAGGACCTGATATGAAATTTGTCAATACCTCTTCGACGGCGATTGCCATCAGGGCCAGCTTTGCAGACCGGAAGTTAAAGATTTCCATTGTCGGTATTCCGATTCTGGAAAAGGGAGTCACGCTCTCCATGACCTCCAAGAAGACGGCTGAGTTGGATGCTCCGGCACCGGTCTATGAAGAAGACCAGACGCTTCAGCCGGGAGAGGAGAAGATTGTGAAGGCGGAGACAAAGGGAAGCCGCTGGGTGACGAACATGGTCACGAAGAAGGACGGCGTCGTGGTAAGCGACGAATTCTTCCATAACAGCACGTACCGCGGCAAGCCTGCCACAATCAGGCGCAATACTTCTGGTGTGGTGGTACCTGCCACGGATGAGTCTGCTTCCGGAGAGAGCACCATCTCATCCTCGGAAGGCGAGACGTTACCTTCCGGCGGGGCGGATACCCCGACGACGACAGCGCCGACACAGCCGACCACGGCACAGCCGGATACGGTTCCGGGACAGGGACCGGGAGAGCAGCCGACATCGGCGGCACAGCCGACCACGACCCAGGCAGTACAGCCGGAGGGGCCGGGTGGAGGCAGCGGAAACAGTCCGGGACAGAATGTGGTTCCGCCGAGTCCGCTTAGTTGAAAGACGATATATGGACCGGATCAGACAGGAGATCCGGTCCTTTTTCTGTTATGAACAGGACAGTTGGCCGCCGGCAGCGGGCAGTTTTTTTCATTTCCCGGAATTGTTCGTAAAATAGTACGTTATTTTCCTTTTTTCTTATTTGCAATTTGTTAAATAATTGTTATAATAGTAAGCAGGTCACTATCCCTTCGGGGAACCAAACTATACAATATTCACATTTGTAGGAGGAAATCAAAAATGGCAAGAAAAATGAAAACCATGGATGGTAACCATGCAGCAGCACATGCATCGTATGCATTTACTGATGTAGCGGCTATCTATCCGATTACCCCATCCTCACCTATGGCGGAAGCTTCAGATGAATGGGCAACCGACGGAAGAACCAACATCTTCGGTCATACAGTACAGATTACAGAGATGCAGTCTGAGGCAGGTGCAGCAGGTGCTGTTCACGGATCCTTATCTGCAGGTGCGCTGACCACCACCTACACAGCATCCCAGGGTCTGTTATTAATGATCCCGAACCTTTATAAAATCGCAGGCGAGCAGTTACCGGGCGTATTCAACGTTTCTGCACGTGCAGTTGCAAGCCATGCGTTATCAATCTTTGGTGACCACTCCGACGTATACGCATGCCGTCAGACCGGCTGCGCAATGTTATGCGAATCCAGCGTTCAGGAAGTTATGGATTTAACTCCTGTTGCACATATGGCAGCTCTTGAAGGAAAAGTTCCGTTCATCAACTTCTTTGACGGTTTCCGTACATCTCATGAGATCCAGAAGGTTGAGACCTGGGATTATGAAGATTTAAAAGAGATGGTTAACATGGAGGCTGTGGACGAGTTCCGCCGCCACGCATTAAATCCAAACCACCCATGCCAGAGAGGTTCTGCTCAGAATCCGGATATCTTCTTCCAGGCAAGAGAGGCATGTAACCCATATTACGAAGCATTACCGGCTATCGTCCAGAAGTACATGGACAAGATCAACGAGAAGATCGGTACTGATTACAAGCTGTTCAACTACTACGGCGCTCCGGATGCAGAGCACGTAATCGTATCCATGGGCTCTGTCAATGATACCATCGAAGAGACCATCGACTACATGGTAGCACAGGGACAGAAGGTTGGTGTTGTTAAGGTTCGCCTTTACAGACCATTCTGCGCTGACGCTCTTGTGGAAGCAATCCCGGATACCGTTAAGACGATCTCCGTATTAGACAGAACAAAAGAGCCGGGATCCCTTGGCGAGCCGTTATACTTAGACGTAGTGGCTGCTTTAAGAGGAACGAAGTTCGACCAGGTTAAGATCTTAACCGGACGTTACGGCTTAGGCTCCAAGGATACAACACCGGCTCAGATCGTTGCTGTATTTAATAACGAGACAAAGACACCGTTCACCATCGGCATCAACGATGATGTGACTCATTTATCCCTTGAGACAGGCGCTCCTCTGGTTACAACTCCGGAAGGAACAACAAACTGTAAGTTCTGGGGTCTCGGTGCTGACGGTACCGTAGGTGCCAACAAGAACTCCATCAAGATCATCGGTGACAACACAGATATGTACGCTCAGGCTTACTTCGATTATGACTCCAAGAAGTCCGGCGGTGTTACCATGTCCCACTTACGTTTCGGACATAAGCCGATTAAATCTACTTATTTAATTCATAAGGCTAACTTCGTTGCATGCCATAATCCGTCCTATGTACGCAAGTACAACATGGTTCAGGAATTAGTGGATGGCGGTACATTCTTACTGAACTGCCCATGGGATGCAGAAGGCCTTGAGAAGCATTTACCGGGACAGGTTAAGAAGTTCATCGCTGATCACAACATCAACTTCTACACCATCGACGGTGTGAAGATCGGTATCGAGACCGGCATGGGCCCGACACGTATCAACACAATCTTACAGTCCGCATTCTTCGAGTTAACAGGAATTATTCCTGCTGAGAAGGCAAACGAACTGATGAAGGCAGCTGCAAAGGCTACCTACGGACGTAAGGGCGAAGACGTTGTTATGAAGAACTGGGCTGCGATCGACGCAGGCGCTAAGGGCGTTGTTAAGGTAGAGGTTCCGGAGAGCTGGAAGTCCTGCACAGACGAAGGTCTTGACATGACTCATGCAACCAGCGGCCGCAAGGACGTTGTGGACTTCGTTAACAACATCCAGGCTAAGGTAAGCGCTCAGGAGGGTGATTCCTTACCAGTATCCGCATTTACAGAGTATGTAGACGGTTCCACACCATCCGGTTCTTCCGCATATGAGAAGCGTGGTATCGCAGTGAACATCCCTGCATGGAATCCTGACAACTGTATCCAGTGTAACTTCTGTTCTTACGTTTGTCCTCATGCAGTTATCCGCCCGGTTGCCATGACAGCAGAAGAGGCTGCAAATGCTCCGGAAGGAATGAAGATGCTTGACATGACAGGTATGCCTGGCTACAAGTTTGCTATCACGGTATCTGCTCTTGACTGTACCGGATGCGGCTCCTGTGCGAACGTATGTCCTGGAAAGAAGGGCGAGAAGGCTCTTACCATGGTCAACATGGAAGCAAACTACGCAGATGCTCAGAAGGTATATGACTTCGGCCAGACCGTTTCGATCAAGCAGGAAGTAATCGATAAATTCAAACCTACTACTGTTAAGGGAAGCCAGTTCAAACAGCCGTTACTTGAATTCTCAGGTGCATGTGCAGGCTGCGGCGAGACTCCTTACGCAAAATTAATCACACAGTTATTCGGTGACAGAATGTACATCGCCAATGCAACAGGATGTTCTTCTATCTGGGGTAACTCTTCACCGTCCACACCTTACACAGTAAACGAAAAGGGACAGGGTCCGGCATGGTCCAACTCCTTATTCGAGGATAATGCTGAGTTCGGTTACGGTATGTTATTAGCTCAGAACGCGATCAGAGACGGCTTAAAGGCAAAAGTTGAGTCCGTTATGAACTCTGATGCAGCTTCTGAGGAAGTAAAAGCAGCATGCAAAGAGTACTTAGATACCTTCGGATGCGGCGCAACCAACGGCATTGCAACAGACAAGTTAGTGGCAGCGTTAGAGGGCTGTGACTGCGAGACCTGCAAGGCCATCGTAAAAGACAAAGATTTCTTAGCCAAGAAGTCCCAGTGGGTATTCGGTGGTGACGGATGGGCTTACGATATCGGCTTCGGCGGTGTTGACCACGTACTTGCAAGCGGCAAGGATATCAACATCATGGTATACGATACCGAAGTATACTCCAACACAGGCGGACAGGCTTCCAAGGCTACCAAGACCGGTGCGGTTGCACAGTTCGCTGCAGGCGGAAAAGACGTTAAGAAGAAAGACCTTGCAAGCATCGCAATGAGCTATGGCTATGTATACGTAGCACAGATCTCCATGGGTGCTGACTATGCGCAGACCGTTAAGGCCATCGCAGAGGCAGAGGCTTATCCGGGACCGTCCTTAATCATTGCTTACGCTCCTTGTATCAACCATGGTATCAAGAAGGGCATGAGCAAGGCTCAGACAGAAGAGAAGCTGGCTGTTGAGTGTGGTTACTGGAATAACTTCCGTTTCAACCCGGCTGCTGAGAAGAAATTTACTCTGGACAGCAAGGCTCCGACAGGAGATTATCAGGAATTCTTAAAGGGCGAGGTTCGTTACGCTTCCTTAGCTATGAAGAATCCTGAGAGAGCAGCTGACCTGTTCGCTAAGAACGAGGCAGATGCGAAGGAAAGATATGAATATCTGACAAAGCTTGTTACACTGTACGGTGATAAATAAGATTTGAAGGAATGCGCCCGGGCAATACGCCCGGGCGTTTTTTGATATCATAGGAAAGTACTTCTATGTGATAAAATTCACGAAAATCGAAAATCCAACAGAAAATGGAAAAATTTCACTTGCAAAATCGCTCCACTGAGTGTAAATTATGATGATGTAGCATCATGATTCTGTGGTGCGAAGAACTGAAAATCTGAATAAATAAGTGAGGACGGAAACGATGGCAAAGAAGCAGACAAAGGATATGACAACCGGATCGCCGGTAAAGCTGATCTTGAGCTTTTTGATTCCCATGCTGTTCGGTCTGCTGTTTCAGCAGCTGTATAATATGGTTGACACCATTATCGTTGGAAAGTATCTGGGCGTTAACGCATTGGCCGCAGTGGGCTCCACCGGCTCGATTAATTTTATGATCATCGGGTTCTGCATCGGTGTGTGCAGCGGCTTTGCGATTCCGGTGGCACAGAAGTTCGGAGAGAAGAATGAGGTGGCCCTCCGGCGGTTTGTTGCCAACGGTGGCTGGCTGTCCCTGATCTTTTCGGTTACCATGACGGCCGTGGTCTGTGTGCTGTGCCGGAACATTCTGATCTGGATGAATACGCCGGAGGATATCATCGATGGGGCGTATTCCTATATTATCATCATATTTATGGGAATACCGGCTACATACCTTTATAACATTCTGTCGGGAATTATCCGATCGCTGGGAGACAGCACGACGCCGCTCTTTTTCCTGCTGGTGTCCTCGGTCATGAACATTATCCTGGATTTCTTTACCATACTCGTCCTGCATATGGGGGTGGCGGGAGCCGCCTGGGCGACGGTGATCTCTCAGGGCGTCTCAGGAATCCTCTGTCTGCTCTATATGAGAAAGAAGTTTACGATATTAAAGATGCAGGGGGATGAGTGGAAGCCGGATAAGAATGCCATGGTGACGCTGTGCGGCATGGGAATCCCCATGGGGCTTCAGTACTCCATTACGGCCATTGGAAGCGTGATCCTGCAGACGGCGGTGAACTCCTTAGGATCGGTCGCTGTCGCCTCCGTGACGGCAGGAAGTAAGATCAGCATGTTTTTCTGCTGTCCCTTTGACGCCATGGGGGCCACCATGGCCACCTACAGCGGACAGAACGTGGGAGCCAGGCGGCTGGACCGAATCGATAAAGGAATTAAATCCTGTATTATCATCGGCGCGGTCTATTCGGTGATTGCGCTGGCCGGGCTCTGGCTGTTCAGCGACGTGGTGGCTCTTCTGTTTGTGGATGCCGGGGAGACTGAGATTCTGGCAAACACGAGGCAGTTCCTGATTGCCAACAGTCTGTTCTATTTCCCGCTGGCGCTGGTTAATATTGTGAGATTTACGATTCAGGGACTGGGTTACTCCAAGTTTGCCATTATCGCAGGCGTCTGTGAGATGGCGGCCAGATCCTTTGTCGGTTTCTGTCTCGTTCCGTTCTTTGGATACGCGGCGGTATGCTTTGCCAATCCCATTGCCTGGGTGGCTGCGGACCTGTTCCTGATTCCGGCTTACCGCTATGTGATGGGGCGTCTGCGCAGGCTTATGGGCAGAAATAATCCGGGGATGGCTGCGGAGACTGCCGTTTAGACAGGATTTTGCGAAAATTAAGAGAAATTTGTTCCGGTACAGGCACTGGGAAGATAAGGTGGAATAAACTTAAAGTATAATAAACATAAAAGAGGGGCAATATGGACACTTTATCTTATATGCAGAATGACGCAGATACACCAGTGGTTCCGCTGCCAAACCCAGGCGAAGGCGGACCGGTACCCGATGGAGAAGCGGAAGGCAATTTCCCGGTGGTTCCGCTGCCGAATCCCGGAGAAGGAGGACCCATTCCTGATTTTGACAATGGCCAGACACCGGTCATTCCGCTGCCGAATCCCGGAGAGGGCGGACCGCTCCCGACTTTTCCCAACAGGCCGAACAATGGGATCTGGGGATCGATTATTACCGTTTTCCCGAGACCGATCATTCCCTGTTACTTCTGCAGCACCACTCAGTACGGCGTCGTCCGGTTCTTAAATGCCGCCGCCGGATATAACCCATTCATCATTTACATCAACAATCAGATGGTAGTGAACGGTCTGGACAATGCGGAGGTCAGCCAGTACGGCCGTGTGTCCTCCGGCATGCAGACGGTTACCGTATCGGGACAGAACGGCTACGTCTATATCCAGAAGCAGATCAATGTGCCGTTAAACGGCGCGGTGACCGTAGCCATCATCAATACCAACAGCGGCCTGGACTTAATGGAGATTACAGATTCTAACTGCAACGGCGGCCTGAATACGGGATGCTTCCGCGTATGCAATTTATCCAACACCAACCGCAGCGTCAATGTGACGTTAAACGGCGGTGCAGTTACATTCCAGAATGTGAATTACCGCGAGGTTACCAGCTTCCGCTATCTGCCGGCCGGATACTACACGGTTTCCGTCTCCAACAGCACGTCGTTTTCGGGAAGTCCGCTGCTGACCTCCAACATTTACATCAGGGGAAATGTTTCCTATACACTCTATGTGTTCAACTGGAACAATTCTCAGGATGCCATCAGAATTCTGATAGTGGAAGACAGACGGAACTAAGGATCTGCTCCTGTTATTTCTTTTTTCAGCACCTCCGGTTGACAAACCGGAGGTGTTTGTGTATACTAAGTGTATTAGATGTACTAATACAGTATAGGAGGTGCCATATGATTCTGCTGGATTATAAAGACCGCAGACCGATTTACGAGCAGGTCGTGGAGAAACTGCAGGACCTGATGATATGCGGGGTCTTAGAACAGGACAGCCAGCTTCCGTCAGTCAGGAGTCTGGCGACGGAATTGTCCATAAATCCCAATACGATACAGCGGGCTTATGCGGAACTGGAACGACGCGGCTTTATCTATTCCGTAAAGGGACGGGGAAGCTTTGTATCGGATACGAGTTCCATTCGGGCTCTGAAGGTGAGCGAACTCCGGAAGGAGCTGGGGAGCTGGCTGTTGGAGGCGAGAAATGCCGGGGTGACGGAAGATAAGGTTCACTGCTGGGTCGCCGAGGACTGGAAGGGACAAAAATCTATGGTAAGGGAGGAAGAACAGCGTGATAAAAGCGGAAAATCTGACGAAACGGTTTGATGACATGACCGCCGTGGATCATATTAATGCGGAGATCAAAGATGCTTCCGTATTCGGTTTAATCGGAACCAACGGGGCGGGAAAAAGCACATTTTTAAGGATGATGAGCGGCGTTCTAAAGCCTGATGAGGGGAGCGTCACGATCGACGGTGAGAATGTATTCGAGAGGGAAGAGGTCAAACAGCGGTTCTTCTACATATCGGATGAGCAGTATTTTTTCAGCAATGCGACGCCTCTGGAGATGATGGAGTTTTACAGCCGTGTCTATCCGAAGTTTGATAAGACCAGATTTCACAAACTGCTGGCCGGTTTTGAATTAAACGGCAGAAGAAAGATCAATACGTTTTCCAAAGGCATGAAGAAACAGCTGTCTGTGATCTGCGGAATCTGTACGAATACGGATTATCTGTTCTGTGATGAGACGTTTGACGGCCTGGACCCTGTGATGAGGCAGGCGGTAAAAAGCTTATTTGCGGGAGATATGGCGGAGAGGAATCTGACTCCCATTATTGCTTCCCACAATTTGCGGGAGCTGGAGGATATCTGTGATCATGTGGGTCTCCTTCACAAGGGCGGTATCCTGCTGTCAAAGGATCTGGATGATATGAAACTCAATATTCATAAGATCCAGTGTGTATTGAGAGAGGGAATGGATGCGGACGACTTAGTGGCTTTTGAACGGCTTAAGACGGAGCGGAGAGGCAGACTCATCACCATTACCGTGAGGGGAAGCCGGGAAGAGGCGGAACGCGTGATAGAGTCCTATGCTCCGGTATTTTATGAGATTATTCCATTGTCCCTGGAAGAGATATTTATCAGTGAGACGGAGGTGGCTGGATATGACATCAAAAAACTTATTCTTTAATCTGATGAGGGAGGATTTAAAACGGCGCCTCTGGGCGGTGGCCCTGACCTTCTTAACCTTCTTCTTTTCTCTGCCGGTGGCTGTGGCTTTAACTCTCAGCGAAAGCAGAAACATGGAGGAATCGTATCAGGGCATGCTGCACAGCGCCCGGTCGGTACTTGGTTTCAATAATGGGTTTATCGCTGTGATTATCGTGCTGCTGTCCCTGATTTTGGGGGTTACCAGCTTTTCCTGGCTGCATTCCAGAAAAAAAGTGGATTTCTACCATTCGCTGCCCGTAAGACGTGAGAAGCTGTTTTTCGTAAATTACCTGGATGGGGCGCTGATCCTGTTTTTTGCCTATGCGGTTAATTTACTTCTGGGTTTACTGGTTGCCATGGTGAACGGAATCGCACCGGGAGACGTGATTCCGGCGGCATTCGGGGCGTCAGGCTTCCTTTTCCTTCATTTTGTGATGCTGTATTCCGTGACCGTTCTGGCCATGGTGCTGACCGGCAATATTCTGGTGGGAATTCTGGGAACCGGCGTACTTCATCTGTATTTTCCGGCTCTGCTTCTGCTCCTGGACGCTCTGTATCAGGAATTCTTTAAAACCAGTTATCACGGAGGCAGCCGTATCGCATACAGACTGCTGGATAAAAGCTCTGCCTTTACCCTGTATGTCAGCAATTACTCTGCCTTTATGAATGGAACGAACGGCCGGAGCCAGATCTTAAGAATCGGCGCCGTCATTCTTGTCACTGCAGCGGTTACCGCGGTTTCGGTCCTGCTTTACCGCATGAGGGGGTCTGAGGCAGCCGGAAAAGCCATGGCCTTTAAGGTAAGCCAGCATATCATCCGCATTCCGGTCGTGATCCTGTCCGCGCTCTGCGGGGGACTGTTCTTCTGGTATCTGCATGACAGTATCGGCTGGGCAGTGTTTGGACTGATCTGCGGTCTGCTGCTGTCACACTGTACGATCGAAATTATCTACCATTTCGATTTCAGAAAACTGTTCTCCAGCAGGATCTCCATGGCGGTGTGCGGACTTTGTGCCGCCCTGGTGTTCTTCGGCTTCCAGTTCGATTTATTTGGATATGATAAATACATACCAAAGCCGGAGTCTCTGGAGTCGGTGGCAGTTTCCCTGAACAATATGGAATACTGGGTGGATTACGGAAGCGCGAAACTGGACGACGGCTCTTATTACTGGGATTATGAGTCCCCCAGTGATTATCTTTTCGCGCGGATGCGGATTACCGATACAGACACGGTGCTGGCTCTCGTTTCCGATGCGGTCAGCCAGGTGGAAAGGGAGAAGAGACATGATAACGAGTGGAATTCAGAGTATGGAAATCGTTACATCAGCTTCTCCGTCAAGTACAATCTGAAGAACGGCAGAGAAGTATACCGGTCCTATTCCGTTTACGGTAATAAGGAATATGATCTTGTTAAGAAAATCTATGACAGCCGGGATTACCGCATGGCGGCTTATCCGGTGATGGAACAGACTGCGGAGTATACCGGGAAGATCAGGGTGAAGCAGAGCAGCTGGACCAGGGAAGTGACGCGCGGCGGCGGCAGCGGAGAGACGGATTACGTCGATCTGATGTTAAGCACTTATCAGGAAGAGATGGCCGCCCTGACTTCAGCGGTCATGGAGAGGGAAAATCCGATCGCCCAGATCCAGTTTATGACCAACGACCAGGTTATGGCGGAAAAATTAAAGGATCAGGATACTTATGCCTGGAGATACAACAGTGGTATTGACAGAGGGTATTATCCGGTTTACCCGTCTTTCCGGAAGACGATCGGACTGCTTAAGGAGTGCGGAATAGAACTGAACGACGGAATCGGCACGGGCGAGGTAGTAAGGGCGGATATCGATCTTTACCAGCTGGCAGACGATGACAGCGGCAGGTACTACGATAAGGAGAACGTTTCCCAGCTTACCGTTACGGATCAGGAGGAGCTGGCTGCCTTGATGGAGACGGCCAGACTGGAGGATTATGCAAACTTTAATCCCTTCAATGAACAGGAGAACCGGATTGTCTTTACCGCCGTGATTAAAGACACCAGCGGTCAGACCAGCCATGAATACAGCATACGGAAGGCAGATCAGCCGGAATTCTTAAAGAGGGAGTCGGAACGGTTTAACAAAGAAGTGGAAACAGTCTTTGATTGACTTTTTCCTCCAATGACGATAAAATGATAAGAGCGACAAGTCAAAGGAGGAACTACGTATGGCATTTTTGGAAGAACTGGGTAAGACCCTTACGGATACCGGCAAAGAAGTGGCTACAAAGGCTAAGGCACTTACGGAGACGATACAGTTAAAGACACAGATCAGCACGGAGAAGACGAAGCTGGAGGAAGCCTACGCCGCGATCGGAAGGATCTATTATGAATCCAACCGTGAGCCGGAAGAAGCCTATACCAAGGTGTACGATGCCGTTAAGACGTGCAGGGAACGGATTGCGGCTCTGGAGATCGAACTGACCCAGAGTGAAGGAAGCCGGATCTGTGCGGTCTGCGGTGCAAAGGTTCCGAAGGATTCCCTTTACTGCGGCAAATGCGGCGCGCCCATCAAGGAAGAGGCTGCGGAGAGTGAAGACGTGAACGCCGCGGCGGAAGAAGAGGCGGCTGCCGAGGAAGAATCTGAACGTCCGGCCGGTGTTCCTGCGGCGGAAGAGGATGCATTCGTTCCGACAGAAGAGTATTGATGAAAAACAAAAAGAGTGAAAGTAACAGAAGTGCTGTGCGGGATATCCTGCGCAGCACTTCGTCATGTTACGGTTCATTTTGTGGGCGGCAGTATGCCGTCCTTTACAATTTTCCTAATTTTTACAAACAGGTATGTAAATTTTAAGTAAAGTGTGGTAGACTAAATCCGGTTCTAAAGATTTGAAGTACGATGAGGTACAAAGGAGATCCGCCATGAAGGCATATGGAAAACGGCTGGGGAAGATACTGGTTCTGGCGGCTGTTTTAAATTTTTTGATTGAGTTTATCAGCAGGAAGTCGCTTACTGTGCTTTTGGCCTATGTGCTGGAAAGCCCGCTGGTCTTCCTTTTGAATACGTGTATCATCGCCCTCCCGTTTACGGTGCTGTTTTTTACGAAGCGCAGGGTGTTTGGGGCAATCGTGCTGTCGATCCTCTGGCTGGGGCTGGGAGTTGTGAACGGGATACTCCTGATTTTCAGGACGACTCCGTTTACGGCAGCGGATTTCAGGCTGATTAAGTATGCGGCCAACATTGCGACTACGTATTTTACCTGGATGCAGCTGGTTATGATTGGGGCGGCCCTGGTGGTGGTGGTGGTCTTCTGCGTGCTCGTATGGCGGGCTGCGCCGGTCAGCCGGGAAAAGGTAAGCTTCGTCAGGAGCGCGGTGGTCGTGGGGATCAGCGCGGCAGTGGTTCTGGGGCTGACGACGGCCGCCATGAATACCGGGCTGGTGGCCGTGCGCTTCGGCAACATCGGGGAAGCGTTTCAGATGTACGGGTTTCCCTACTGCTTTGCCAATTCCATGTTTAATACGGGAATCTCGAAGCCCGAGGATTACGGGACGGAGACGATTGAGGGGATTAAGGCGGAAGAGCTTGTTCCGGAAAATACATACGCCGTCTCGGCAAATACGAAACCAAACGTTATTATGATCCAGCTGGAATCGTTTTTCGATCCGCTGCTGTGGAAGAAGAATCCGGTGACGGGCAATCTGAAATCCGGTACGGAGGAGGACTACGATCCCATCCCGTTTTTTCACCGGCTTCAGAAGAGTTATCCCCACGGATATTTGAATGTGCCTTCCGTGGGTGCGGGGACTGCCAATACGGAATTTGAGGCCATCACGGGGATGAATCTGGACTTTTTCGGACCGGGGGAGTATCCCTATAAGACCGTGCTGAAAAAGACCTCCTGTGAGAGTGTGGCCTTCGATTTAAAGAATCTCGGCTATTCGGCTCACGCCATCCATAACAATGAGGCGACGTTTTATGACCGGAACAATGTGTTTGCCCAGATCGGGTTCGATACGTTTACGCCGATTGAGTACATGAACAATATTGAGAGGAATCCGGCCGGATGGTGCAGGGACAAGATTCTGGTTAAGGAGATCATTAAAACCCTGGATTCCACTGAAGGTCCGGACTTTATTTATACCATATCGGTGCAGGGACACGGGAAGTATCCGGATTTTGAGTATTACTGTGAGCAGATTCATGAGATGGATGATTTTATCCGTTCGCTTGTCAATACGCTCCGAACGCGGGAGGAACCGATCGTCCTCGTCATGTACGGCGATCACCTCCCCAGCTTCGAATGGACGGCGGATGAGATGATCAACAAATCCCTGTACCAGACGGAATATGTGGTCTGGAACAACATGAATCTTCCCAAGAAGAGAATGGATGTGGAGGCGTATCAGCTGGCGGCCCATGTGCTGGACATGCTGGGAATACATGAGGGAACCATGATGCGCTTCCACCAGAATTATCTAAACGGCGGCATGGAGGATGAGGAAACGTATCTGGCTGATATGAAGGCGCTGGAATACGATATCCTGTACGGAGACCGGGAGGTCTACGGCGGGGAAAATCCCTATCAGACCACGGATTTACAGATGGGAATCGATCCCATCACCATCGACGATATCGTGTATAACGATTCCAATATTCTGGTGTACGGAGAAAATTTTACGCCTTATTCCAGAATCTGCCTGGATGGAAAGGCGGTGGAGACCACCTTTGTGTGGCCGGAGCTGATCATTGCCAAAAATATTCCGGAGAAAAAAGTAACGGATGCCGATATTACAGTGTGGCAGATCGGAAGGGATAAGATTCCGCTGGGAGAGAGCGCAGGTACCAGTCATAAATGAAAAAGAATGTCTGAAGGAGATCGGGGATCGTGGTCTGATCCTGTTTCCTTCAGGCATTCTTTTTGATTGTAACGGTGATTCCGCTGATTACAACGCGTTCGGCGCTTAAATTGTAATCAGTTCATATTCCTTAGTTCCAAGGCCGATTTTTACTCCGTGTTCTACCGCAGTCTTCCAGTTGGTATCGGGGTGAACGTCTGTAAAGTGGTCGTGGTGTTTGCTGCCGTGCTTTTCCAGAATGCTTCCGGCAATGACCGGCTGGCGGTTGACAGCGTCCACACAGGCCATATCGAGAGCCACCGGGTCGAAGGAAGCGAACATGCCGACGTTAGGGATAATCGGGATATCGTTCTCCGAGTGGCAGTCACAGTTTGGCGATACGTCTGTGACAAGGCTGATATGGAAGCAGGGACGGTCTTTGACGACTGCATACGTATATTCTGCGATCTTGCAGTTTAAGATGTCGTTGGACTCGTCGCAGTCTGTCTCCACGGCATCCACCGGACAGACGCCGACACACCGGCCGCAGCCGACACAGCGGTTGTGGTCAATGGAGGCCTTTTTCTCCTGGAAGGAGATGGCTCCGTGGGCACAGTTTCTCTCACAGGCGTGGCAGCCGACGCAGGTCTCCTGCGCTACGTGAGGTTTCCCGGCATTATGCATCTCCATCTTGCCGGCGCGGGAACCGCAGCCCATGCCGATGTTCTTTAAGGTTCCTCCGAAACCGGTACTCTCATGGCCCTTGAAGTGGGTCAGGGAGATGAAGATATCGGCGTCCATAATGGCACGGCCGATTTTGGCTTCCTTTATGTAATCACCGTCGATGGGGACCAGTGCCTCATCGGTGCCCTTTAAGCCGTCGGCGATTAAAACGTGGCAGCCGGTTGAAAAGGGAGAGAATCCGTTCTCGTAAGCGGTGTCAAGGTGATCCAGGGCGTTCTTGCGGCTTCCGACATAGAGCGTGTTGCAGTCGGTCAAAAACGGTTTTCCGCCGTTTTCACGGATTAAGTCTGCTACGACCTTTGCGTAATTGGGACGGAGAAAGGAGAGGTTGCCCAGTTCTCCAAAATGGATCTTGACAGCGGCGTATTTGTTTTGAAAATCAATCTGCTCCATTCCGGCTGTTTTAAGAAGTCTTTTTAATTTCTGCGGCAGGTTTTCTGAAAATGTGGTGTGAAAATTTGTGTAGTAAACCCTTGATTTATCCATGTGCACCTCCTGTGCGTGATTGATAAAATTTTCCATTTAGATATTATACTGTAAAAGGAGATGGAGTTCAAGCTGTTTTCGCAACTCCCGAGGCCAGGTTATTGAATTATGGAAAATTATGTGATAAACTAGGGAGAAAATATGTTTTAACAACACAGGAGGAAGAATCATGAGCCAGAAGAAGCGTTCCAGAGAGACAGTCTGTATTCAGGGCGGATGGCAGCCAAAGAGCGGAGAACCCAGAGTACTTCCGATCTATCAGAGTACAACATTTAAATACGACGACAGCGATAAGATGGGAAGGCTGTTTGACCTGGAGGATGAGGGATATTTCTATACCCGCTTAGCCAATCCGACGAACGACGCGGTGGCATCAAAAATATGTGAACTGGAGGGCGGCACAGCCGCGATGCTGACGTCTTCAGGACAGGCAGCGTCATTTTTCGCCATCTTAAATATCTGTGAGGCGGGAGATCACGTGATCAGTTCCGCGGCAGTCTATGGCGGAACGACAAATCTCTTTACGGTGACGCTTAAGAAACTGGGAATCGATTCGACACTGGTGGATCCCGATGCGTCTGAGGAAGAGCTGGAGAAGGCATTTCAGCCGAATACAAAGGCTGTTTTTGGAGAGACGATTGCAAATCCGGCCCTGGTGGTTCTGGATATTGAAAAATTTGCAGCGGCTGCTCACAGACACGGCGTACCGTTAATCATCGACAATACGTTTGCAACTCCGATTAACTGCCGTCCCTTTGAGTGGGGCGCCGATATCGTGACCCATTCCACCACAAAGTACATGGATGGCCATGCAACCAGCGTGGGCGGCTGCATCGTGGACAGCGGCAATTTTGACTGGGAGGCCCATGCGGAGAAATTCCCGGGACTGACCACGCCGGATGAGTCATATCACGGCATTGTCTATACACAGAAGTTCGGAAAGATGGCTTATATCATGAAAGCCACGGCTCAGCTTATGCGTGATTTAGGCTCCATACAGTCCCCGATGAACGCATTCCTTTTAAACCTGGGGCTGGAGACGCTTCATCTGCGCGTGCCGCGCCACTGTGAGAATGCGCTTCGCGTGGCGGAATACTTAAAGTCCCGCGATGACGTGGAGTGGGTGAACTACCCGGGATTACAGGGAGACAAGTACTATGAGCTGGCTCAGAAGTATATGCCGGACGGAACCTGCGGCGTGATTTCCTTTGGACTTAAGGGCGGACGCGATGCGGCTGTCGCATTTATGGACCGTCTGAAGCTGGCGGCTATCGTTACTCACGTTGCAGATGCGCGTACATCCGTGCTTCATCCGGCGAGCCATACTCACAGACAGCTGACCGATGAACAGCTGGTGGAGGCTGGTGTGGATCCTTCCATGATCCGTTTCAGCGTCGGCATCGAGAACGTGGATGATATTATCGAAGATATCCGCCAGGCGCTGGAATAGAGAGATACGATGTGTAATGATTGATACAGGAGAGGAGACAAAGGATGAAGAAGGCTAGAAAACTTTTAAGGATCATATTCGGGCGGACTGCGTTTGTGGTGATGTCGCTGCTGCTGCAGATCTCGATCCTGCTTGCAGGCTTCCGCTTCCTGAGTCATTACATGGTCTATATTTACGGAGGCTTTACGCTGCTCAGCGCATTTGTAATCCTCTATGTCATAAATAAGGATGAGAATCCAAGCTTTAAGCTGGCGTGGATCATTCCGATTACGGTGATTCCCGTGTTCGGCACGCTGCTTTATCTCTTTTTGGAGCTGCAGTGGGAAGGAAAGATCATTAACAGAAGGCTGCGGGAAAATATCGCGGCTACCCAGCCGTATCTGAAGCAGAATCCCCGTTACATGGAGCAGCTGGCAAGAATCAGCAGAAGCAATGCGAACCTGGCCGCCTATATTGAAAACTCCGGCAGCTATCCGGTCTACGGCAACACCAATGTGAAGTATTACCCGCTGGGCGAGGAGATGTTCGAAGACATGAAAAAGGAGCTGGAGAAGGCGAAACGCTTCATTTTCATGGAATACTTTATCGTGGAGCGCGGGGAGATGTGGGACAGCATCCTGGAGATCCTGGAGCGCAAGGTGTCAGAGGGCGTGGAAGTGCGGTTTATGTACGACGGCATGTGCTGCCTCGTCCTCCTTCCGTACAGCTATCCAAAGGAACTGAGGGCAAAGGGCCTAAAGGCGAAGATGTTTGCGCCGATCAGACCGGCCCTGTCCACCTACCAGAACAACCGGGATCACAGAAAGATTTTGGTGATCGACGGCCACACGGCATTTACAGGCGGCATTAACCTGGCGGATGAGTATATCAACCGGAAGGTGCGCTTCGGCCACTGGAAGGATACCGGCATCATGCTGAAGGGCGATGCGGTCACCAGCTTTACGATGATGTTCCTCCAAATGTGGAATATTACGGAGAGGGAACCGGAGGATTACGGAAGGTATTTAAGAGATCCGGAGTTCTTCTATCCGCCGGAGCTGTCCATGGAGGGCTTTGTGATTCCCTACGGCGACAGCCCTCTGGATCAGGAGACGGTGGGAGAGCTGGTGTACCTCGATATTATCAACACTGCCAGAAGCTATGTACATATCATGACGCCATACCTGATTCTCAATTATGAGCTGGTACAGGCCCTGCAGTTTGCGGCGAAGCGGGGGGTCGAGACGATTATTATCATGCCTCACATTCCGGACAAGGTCTATGCGTTCCTGCTGGCCAAGGCACATTATGAGGAACTGATCAAGGCGGGAGTGCAGATATACGAGTATACGCCGGGCTTTGTACATGCAAAGGTCTTTACCAGCGATGATGAGAAGGCCGTAGTCGGCACGATCAATATGGATTACAGAAGTTTGTATCTGCATTTTGAATGTGCGGCTTATATTTACCGCAATGAGGTGATTCAGGATGTGGAGAGAGACTTTAGGGAGACGCTGGCGCAGAGCCAGGTGATTACTCTGGAGGAGTGCCGGCGTTATCCGTGGTATAAGAAGCTGGCGGGACGCGCGCTGCGGCTGTTTGCCCCGCTTATGTAGAACCGTAGTACGGCGATGGCTCCGTACTGCGGAGGGCCGCTTCTACAGGAAGCAGGCCGCCGTGTACAGAATCAGAAAGAATGCTATATTTATCGCAGTGAATACTGCCAGGTAATGGGAAACCTTATCTGGCAGTTCTTTTATGTAAAATTTCAGAGAGATCAGGCTGGCCAGCGAGGCGATCGGCGTGCCCAGGCCTCCGAGGTTCGTCCCGAGAAGGAGCGATTTCCAGTCGGAGGTGAAACCGGAGAGAAGCACCGCAGCCGGCACATTGCTGATCAACTGACTCGTCAGCGCAGAAAACAGCACCGGATTCCGGCTCAGAACCTCTGCCATAAAGCTCTTTAATCCCTGAAGCTGCCCCATATTGCCTGCGAACAGGAAGAAGCAGACGAAGGTGAGGAGCAGAAGGTAATCCGCGGTCCTAAACAGCTTCCTGTCGAAGAGAAGGAGGCAGACTACGGTGACTGCCAGCGCGATCCGGTAATCCAGAATGCGGAAGACGGACAGGAGACAGAGAAGGAAGAGGAACAAAAAGACGGCGGGACTGGCATGCTTTTCCTGTGTCACCTCCGGCGCATCAAAACGGATCTGCATGGAGATCCGCGGAATGCGGAAAACTGCTGCGGTCAGGAGCACGAAGCTCAGTGCGGCCAGGGGCAGCAGGACTGCGAAGAAACGGCCTGCCGGGATAGAAAAACGCCCGTACAGGAAGAGGTTCTGCGGATTTCCCACCGGAGTTGCCATGCTCCCAAGGTTCGCCGCCACGGTCTGGAGCACCACGATCCAGGCCATATGCTTCTTTTCACCGATCATGTCCAGAATAAGGATTGTAAAGGGGACAAAGGTCAAAAGTGCCACATCGTTGGTGATCAGCATGGAGCAGAAGAAGGGAAGCATAACCAGCATCCACGAGAGCTGTCGGAAATTATTCTCGCCGGAGAGCAGCTTCCTCGCCATCAGGACGAAGAGACCACACTCCTGAAATCCGGCCACCACCACCATCAGGCAGAATAAAAGCGCCAGGACACGGAAGTCCACATAGCCGATATAGGCGGAGGAGGGCGGAACGAGAAACATGGAAAAGACGGCGCAGACCAGGGAAACGGTCAGTATCACATCTTTTTTTGCAGCGGCCAGAATCCGGCCGCCAATGGTTTTCAAGGTTATATTCAAGGGAACAGCCTCCTTACTCCGCGCATCAGGCGATCGTCAGGGTCAGATCGCGGGCCTCCATCGTGACGAGGCAGCGGTACAGACTGTGTTTCCAGGCTGTTTTCAGACGCTCATCAGTAACCGGAATCTCTTCCGACGTGATGGAGGAAGCGCCTTCCACTGTACAGATGCCGAGATCGCCGATCCCGATCGTATTCTGATGGATGGACGGCTTCTCACAGAACATCAGCGACAGGACGGCTGTGCCGCCATCGCCTTCATAGTGGTCCCGGATGGTGATGGATTTCTCCTTGTCCAGGACGGCGCTGCGTGTGTAGGAATGGATGCGGTCGTCAGGATAAGCCTTCGCGATGTCCATGGAGATCCGGCAGACGTCTTCGCCCAGCTCATACCGGACTTCTTCGGCGCGGTAACGCCCGCCGTCCTGCTGGACCGTCTCCCTGCCGTGATCTGTAAAGGAAGGCAGGTTGTGGTACCGTGACTGCATGGTCCAGATATCGTAACGGTCCGGGGAGAAGGTCTTCTTCGTGTAGGTTTCCACGCCGGCGTCGATAAAGAGCGGTTTGCCGTCTTTGTATATGGTGAAGCTGCCGACGTCGTTGTGATTGTGGCTGTCGTCGTTGTCGCCGCCTTTTACGGCGAGACAGAGGCGGCTGCCGCGGGCGATGAAGAGGCCGACGCTTTCGTAATAGAGATCCTTATGAGCGATTACGGGATTTCTGTCTGATTCCATCATTTCCTCATGAGAGAACACGGTCTGAAGACGGTAGAACAGGTTGTGCTCATCGAGCGTAAGCGGGTCCTCGCTGTTCTGGTAATCGGAGGCGGCGAATTCCATTAAAGCCCGGTTATCGGTCCGCTTACCAAACAGATATTCCCTGGCATTGCAGCGGCCGGCCACGGGAGAGCAGTCCGCGAAATTGACGTAATAAATCGAATCCACGTGAACATTCAGGATGTAGGAGGCGATATTTCTGATCTTTTCCTGCTTCCAGGCAAAGGAGAATGCGTGATCCGTGATTCCGTTCAGGATTTCGAGGCAGCCGAAGAGGCAGAGTCCTGCGTGGCGGTAATACTGGGCGCCCTCATCACAGCAGCCGTCTTCCCCGTACTCATCCAGAAAGTAGTCGATGCTTCTGGCTGCCCTGCAGAGAATCCTGGTCTGTGTCTCACTCGGGAGAGGCCTGGTGAAGGCGGAGAGCAGCACGTTCTGAGTGCACCAGACCGTCCAGTTGTTCATGTGGCTCTTTCCATCGCCCATCCACCAGAAGTGCTCTTCGAGATAGGGGGTAAAGATCCGCGTCTCCAGTTCGTGGCCGATCATGACAGAGAGGAAGGGGCTTACTTCGTTTAATTCGCTGCGCAGCAGATATTCTGCCACAGCGAGGATGGAAGCGGTCTCGGCTGCGAATAAGTCGATCACGGGCCTCGTGACGTCGGGAAGCGGGAACTGGGGCGTATCACGGATATAGGAGTTGTGGGCTGGAAGCTGCCATGCGTTTTCCTCGCAGATTAAGTAAAGGCCGTTGATGATATCGTCGAGGAAACGGCCGCGGTGTTCCACACATTCCGCGAGGACCAGGGTATCTAAGGCGGTCCGTCTGGCGAACAGCCGGTCCTGGTAGCGGCTCCTGTTTCCAGTGCGTGTAAATTCCATGAAATCCACGGCAGTTAAGGAGGGGTATTCGTAGTGGAGATACTGCTCTCCATTTTTAATCAGACGTGCTTTTAAGTCTTCCGAAAGCTTTTCCCAGGATTCCCTGTCAGATGCCGGAAGGCAGGGCGTGAACAGGGTAAGCGGCTTGTGAAGCTTTTGGGCCGCTTCAGTGATCATGGCTGCCGCCATGGGCGTCCCGGTTAATGATGTCTCAGTTATAGCTGTGTCTGCAATCATAGTGTGTCTCCTTGTTCTCCATCGGGACCGATGGTGTTTTGCTGTATATATTCTCGCGGAGAGATGCCCTCCACTTTTTTAAATACCTTGCTGAAGTAAAAAGCGCTCTCAAAGCCCAGTCTGTCTGCCACCTCGTAGATCTTCATATCCTGTTCCAAAAGCATGCTTTTGGCCTTTGCGATCTTCGCCTGCGAGATGTACTCGGAGAAGCCGACCTGACAGTTTTTCTTGAATAAAATGCTTAAGTAGTTTGGACTGAGTCCGAAGACGCCGGCCACCTCATTGAGGGAGAGGCGTTCATTTACATGGCTGCCTATGTATTTCTGCACATTTGTGATGACGTGAGCCTTGTACGTCTTTCTCTTGGATTTTAGCACCTCGCACAATCCGTCGCGCAGGATCATCATCCATTCAATGATCTGGTCCACGCTGGTAAAACGGTAGATGGAGCGGTATCCGTCGCTGTAGGAGGAGAAGATCTCCATCATGTTTTCCTCGCCGTCGGGCAGCAGGGAGAGCGCCAGGTAGAGAATGTTGCAGGCTCCGTCCACGGCCTGAAGGAAACGGAGCGGATGGGCTTTAAACAGTTCGATGATCTCGGAGAGCGTCCGGTAGAGGACATCGGTGTCGAATTCGTCGAAGGCCTTGGTGATATCGTTTTTAAACACGGCGATGTTGAACGCGTTTTTGACGGACTCGGTGTCATCCTGGGAAAACTGGATGATGGGAGCCGTGGTGGTTGCCCGTCCGAAGGCCTGCCGCGCGTCCTGATAGGATTCGCAGATCTTTAAGGGCTGTTCCACCGGGGTGCCGATTCCGGCCAGCACGGTGACGTTAAAGTAATTATGGACCATCTCCACTGCATTTTTGACTGCGCTCTGAAGCTGTGCGGCGTTTCCGTCCTCCTGCTTCGCCGCGTGGAAAATCACGGCAAAATGCTTCATGTCCAGAGAAATGGCGTAACAGGGAAGGTGTTTGTTCAAAATGTCCCGGGCCATGGAAAATGTGCTGCTGCAGAGATTCATAAGCTTTGTGTGGTCCATGGCTGCATGAGCTTCCTCCCGAATTTCAAACAGGGCGGCGCAGTAGCAGGCATCCGTAAAGGCCAGTTTTAAATCCTTTGCCTGAAGGAGGAACTGTTCTTCCGAATCGAAGAGGTTGTGCAGCAGGCGAAGGATGAATTTGTCGTAGTAGCTCTGAAGCAGAGGGCGGCCGGGGTCTTTGGCTTTGACAACGGCCTGAAGGTTTTCCAGCCGGTTTTTCGCCTTCTTCACGGCATCTGCCAGGGAGGAGGCACTCAGTTCCAGCTTGATTAAGTAATCGACGGCCTCATAGGTCATGGCCTCCTTGATCAGCTGGAATTCCTCATAGCTGGTCAGAAAGATGAACAGGGGGATCCTGCCGTATTTTTCACGGCAGGTTTTTGCAAGCTCCAGCCCGTTCATGATCGGCATGCGGATGTCGGTGATTACAATCTCCGGGGAGTATTCTTCAATCAGCTCCAGGGCATTGGCGCCGTTCATGGCGGTACCGCAGACCTCGATGCCGTACTCCTCCCAGTTTATCATGGATTTGATCCCGATCTGAACCAGAGGCTCATCATCTACAATCAGTAATTTTATCATAATGTCTCCTTTATCTTATAAGGGCGCACAATTGTCATGGTCGTGTAGACACCCGGTTCGCTGACAATGGTGATTCCGTATTCCGGTCCGAAATCGTATTGAATTCTCCGGTTTACGTTGCTGATCCCTACATGGCGGAAGAAATCAGTCTTGTTTTTGCCGGAGCTGTCCTCCTCGTGAAGCACGGCCTCGATGGTTTCTCCGGTCATACCGACTCCGTTGTCAGTCACGCTGATTTTCAGCACTTTCTTTCCATTCATGGTATCGGACGTTACGGATACCGTGATGGCGCCCGCGGTTCCCTTCGGTTCGATTCCGTGGAACAGTGCGTTCTCAATGATTGGCTGGAGCGTGAAGCGGTGGATCTCACAGTCGTAGAGCTCGTCCGATTCGATGTGGTAGTCCATGGTGATGCTTCCGCCGTACCGGTACTGCTGAATCAGAAAATAATCCTTGACCAGATCTAGCTCCTCCCGCAGTGTGACCATGGAGGAGGTTCCCTTGGAAACATTCTTTAACAGTCTGGCCAGGGCCGTCGTCATGTCAGCGATGCCGGTGGCATTCTGGATCGTGGCCATCCATTTGATGGAATTCAGTGTATTATAGAGGAAATGCGGATTGATCTGGCTTTGCAGAATCTGGTATTCCAGATCTTTTTTCTGCTTTTCGTCTGACACCCGCTTATCCATCAGGGTGACGATGTTCTCCGACATATTGTTGATACCGCGTCCGATGGAGCCCAGTTCGTGGTTCCATTCGATCTCGCTGTCCCTGGAGAAATCCCCGTCCGCGATGGCATCAATCTTTAAGCTGAGCCGTTTGATGGGCTGGCTGATGATCTTATTTAAAAGAACGGTCAGCAGACAGCCAAGGGAGATGATGGCCGCACTGATCCCGACGATCAGCAGGAGGTAAACCATACGCTGCTGGTTAAACTGCTGCCGGGATAAAACCTGAGACAGATACCAGCCGTCACTCCCTTCCACCTCGACAGGCCGCCGGACCAGCATCCGCTTTTCCCCTTCCGGTGAGACCACGGAAAATACCTGTGTTCCGGGATCCAGCGTGGCAGTGCCGGTCACAGGCTTAAAATCGGTATAGGGCATGGAGGGATCGTCCCAGGTGCGCCTGGAGGAACCGTACGTTTTATCACCGATCGTCAAAAACAGCTGGCTGTCGTCGGCCTGGGGGTAGGACGCCAGGTAGTCCGTAAACAGGCGGGAGGAGACCTCCACATAGGTCCAGCCGATGACCTCCAGGCTGTATTCATCGTATACGGGCCGTACGATGGGAATGATCTTTTCATGATTGGCATTGGAGATCGGATCATCCACCACTCCGATCCATCGAAAGTCGGAGCTTTCCAGCAGGGGCGCAAAAAAGCTGCTGCTGCTGACCCGCGCTGCGTCGAAGGAGCTGGAGTAGTTGGCGCTGGTCATCGACTGCAGGAAGTTGCCGGTGTTTGGGGTGGAGATGATGACGCGGGCCATATATTTCTTTCCGCCGGCGCTCCCGGAGGTTATGTATTCCTCATTCAGCCTTTTATAGGCGGACAGGGCCAGCGGCCGCAGCCCCTCCGTGTCTTTGGAAGCCGTCGGGAGCTTCGGCTGGTCCTTCAGCCGCTCCAGATAGTGGCCGACCTCGCTGTTGGAGCAGCACCATTTGGTGAACGTGACAATCTCCTTCATATCCTCCGCCATGTTGCCGCTGATGACGGAAAGGTTGAATTCCGTGGACTGAATCTGGTTTTTCATTAGAAAAGACTGGAACACGGAGTAGCAGACCGCCATGGTGATGACGGCAATCAGAACCGTGATTGCAGCTGTTACGGCCATGATTTTTCCACGGATCGAACTGGGAAAAAATTTCTTTATCATAAGGATGAGTTCCTCTCTCTGCAGATTTCTATATACAAAATTAGACTATTTATTGTAAATTGTCAATGAAAAACAGAATAGTACTTTACGAAAAACAATGCAATATGTATACAATAGAGAAATTGTATTATTAATCGTAAAAAAGTACATTGCCAAGGGGGTTATGAAATAATTGTGAATAAATAATGAATATTTTATGAGATAAAATCCATTCTTTTCCGCCGGTGATCCGGTTATAATTTAGTTAACAGTTCAGCCATGCGGCAGTTTGGACGGAAAAGTGTGTTGAAAGCTTGCTTGCATAAGCACTTTTTTGTTCAAACTGACATAGGGCGGAACGCCCGGGCTTCTTGTTTTCATGCTTTTTGAAAACAAGAAGATGCATGGCTGAACTATTTACCAAATTCAAATCAGGAGGGAATACAATGAAAAAAAGAGCATTAAGTCTCGCACTTGCAGGAGCGATGGTGGTTACCACACTGGCGGGCTGCGGAAGCGGAAGCAAGGAAACAGCAGCTGCACCGGAAGGAACAACAGCGGAGACAACTGCGAAGGCAGAGGCACCGGCGGATACGACGGCTGCGGCTTCAGGAGATAAGACAACCCTTAAATGGTCTGTCTGGGATATCAGCTCCACGACTTACTATCAGCCGCTTATCGACGAGTTCGAGAAGGCCCACCCGGATGTTACCATTGAAATGGTAGACTTGGGATCCACCGATTACCAGACCGTACTGGCCACAGAGCTTACGGGAAATGGCTCCGACTTCGACGTAGTAACCGTAAAGGATGTTCCGGGATACATGACCCTGGTGAACAAGGGCGTGCTGGAGCCGCTTGACAGCTACATAGCAGACTCAGGCGTCGATCTGGCTCAGTACAAGGGACTGACTGATCAGATCACGGTAGACGGCAAGTTATACGAGCTTCCATTCAGAAATGACTTCTGGGTGCTGTTCTACAACAAGGACGTGTTTGATAAGGCCGGAGTTGCCTATCCTACCAACGACATGACATTCGATGAGTATGACAAGCTGGCAAGATCCGTAACCGTTGACACCCCAGGCCAGGAAGTATACGGCGCTCACTACCACACATGGAGATCTGCCGTTCAGCTGTTCGGTATCCTGGATGGAAAGAATACGATTCTGGACGGAAAGTATGAGTTCTTAAAGCCATACTACGACATGGTTCTTGCAGAGCAGGAAGACGGCGTATGCCAGGATTACGCAACTTTAAAGACCAGCGGCCTTCATTACTCCGGCGCATTTGCCCAGGGCAACGTAGCGATGATGAACATGGGAACCTGGTTTATCTCCACACTGATCGAGAAGATCAAAACAGGCGAGTACACAGACTGCACAAACTGGGGAATTGCAAAGTATCCTCATGCTGACGGTGTAGAGGCCGGTTCCACACTGGCAACCATCACCTCTCTCGCAATCCCGACCAACGCACCTCATAAAGATCTGGCCTGGGAGTTTGTAAACTTCGTAAGCGGAGCAGAGGGAGCGGAAGTTCTGGCAGCAACCGGAACAATCCCGGCTGTTATGACAGACGAGGTAGCGAACCTGGTATCTGCAACAGAAGGTTTCCCGAAGGATGACGACACCAGTGTAGACGCTTTAAATACTGCAAATCTGTATCTGGAAATGCCGGTACATCCGAAGAGCTCTGAGATTGAGACCGCACTGAACGAAGCACATGATGCAATCATGACAGGAAGCATCTCTGTCGATGACGGAATCACACAGATGGATGAGCAGGTAAGCGCTATCCTGGCTGAATAAAAAGCGCAGACGACAATCAGGCTACATCACGAGGCGGGCAGAATAAAAGCCCGCCTCATTTAAAGAATCCCCTCTGAATTGGAAATCGAATCACGGAATGGTAAATAGGAAAAGGAGGAAAAGCCGGTGGCTAAGACATTAACGGAAACACAGAAAAACGAAAAAATTGCCGCGCTGTTCACAAAGCGTGAGGCTCTGGAGCGTGAGCTTAAAAATACAGAACAGTCACATAAGAGAAACAAGCTGATCTCTCAGATTGAGACGACAGAAGAGAAAATTAAGAAGGTTCGCACGGGAGAACGGTTTACCAGACAGGAAAAGAGAAACATGGTGGCATATTCCTTTATCGCCCCCAACTTCATCGGATTTGCGGTATTTACCCTGGGACCGATTATCTTTGCTTTTGTACTGGCGTTTATGAAGTGGGATGGGAACAGCCCCATGGAGTTTGCCGGAATTAAGAACTTTGTACAGATGGTTGGGAACGCCAGATTCCGGGCTTCCTTTGTCAATACGATCGTCTACTGTCTTGCGACGGTGCCGTTTACGCTGGCCTGTGCGCTGGGACTTGCGGTCCTGTTAAATCAGAAGGTAAAGGGACGGAATTTCTTCCGTACCGTCAGCTTCTTCCCCTACGTAGCGTCGCTGGTGGCCGTGGCTGCCGTATGGAACATGCTTTTCAGTCCCCAGAAGAGCGGTCCCGTCAACATGATTTTATATCAGCTGGGCGTATCTGCCAAGAGCCTGCCGAAATGGGCGGCCGACCCCCACTGGGTCATGTTCACCATCGTACTGTTTTCCGTGTGGAAGAACATGGGCTATTACATGGTCATCTATTTAGCAGGTTTACAGGGAATTAACGCCGAGCTCTATGAGGCGGCCAGCTTAGACGGCGCAAATTCTCTTCAGCGTTTCCGCTATATCACATGGCCGCAGCTGCAGCCGACGACGTTCTTCGTCACGATTATTTTAACGATTAACTGTTTCAAGGTTTACGATATCGTATACATGCTGGCCGGCGGTTCCAACGGTGTCGTCAGCACCTCGGCCATGGTTCTCGTCTACCATATTTACGAGGAAGCGTTCCGTAACTGGAATCTGGGTTACGCCAGCGCGGTTGCCATGGTATTGTTCCTGATGGTCCTTGTCATCACACTGATTCAGTTCCGTGGTGAGAAGAAGTATGCGAATTAAGGAGGGCAGGAAGAGAGATGAAAGTACAAAGCACAAATTATAAAATCAGCCGGGTTATCCTCTATGCAGTCTTAATTGCCCTTGCATTTCTGATGCTGGTACCGTTTGCATGGATGCTGTCTGCCTCATTAAAGTTAGACAAGGACGTATTTATTTTCCCGATTCAGTGGATACCGGAGAATCCGAGATGGAGAAACTACATAGACATCTGGACGAAGATTCCGCTCATGAAATTCGTTTTAAATACGATCAAGATCACATTAATCGTTACGTGCCTGCAGCTGCTGACCAGCAGCTTCGCAGCCTATGCGTTTGCAAAGCTGAATTTCAAACATAAAAATGCGCTGTTCCTGGCCTATATCGCAACGATCGCCGTACCGTGGCAGGTATACATGGTTCCGCAGTTCATGATGATGAGGCGCTTCGGGCTGAACGATACGCATCTGGCAATCATCTGCCTCCAGGCATTCTCTGCCTTTGGCGTGTTCATGATGAGACAGTTCTACCAGGGAATCCCGGATGAACTCTGCGAGGCGGCCAGAATCGATGGTATGAATGAGTATCAGATCTGGGCAAAGATCATGCTGCCGCTTTCCAAGCCTGCGCTCTCCACACTGACGATCTTCACGTTTGTTAATACCTGGAATGACTTTTTAGGGCCGCTCATTTATTTGAAAACGGAAGCCAAGAAGACGCTTCAGCTGGGATTGAAGATGTTCTTAAGCCAGTACAGCTCAGAATACGGACTGATTATGGCTGCATCCGTACTGTCCTTAATTCCGGTGCTGATCGTGTTCCTGGCACTGCAGCAGTACTTTGTGGAAGGCATCGCGGCGACTGGCGTAAAGGGCTGATCAGGAAAGGACCGGTTTCGATGGAAGAGATCAAAAATTTCGTGGATAATATTCATAATGAGGCATACAAAAACGCTTATTCCGCTCCCTTAATCGGGGCGGAAAGCCTGATTATGCAGGGTGGGAGAACGGAAGAGAGCCTGGATGGACTCTGGAACTTCTCACCCGATCTGTATGATAACTGCCTTCGGGCCAAATGGTACCTGGAGGAGAAAACGAATGAGGAAGGACGTACGGTGCCCCTCGACTATGCATTTGACGACTGGGAAACCGTACCGGTTCCGGGCGTCTTCAATCTCGCAAAACCGGAATATTTTTACTATGAGGGACCGGCGGTTTACAGCCGCCGGTTTTCTTATGAGAGACGGGAACATGAGCGGGTATTTATAAGGTTCGGAGCGGTGGCCGGCGAGGCGCGGGTGTTCTTAAACGGCTGTTTCCTGGGCGTTCACAGAGGCGGTTCCACGCCTTTTTGCGTGGAGGCGACAAAGAATCTGAGGGAAGGCGGGGACAACCGGCTGATTGTCGTGGCGGATGGGACCAGGCATCAGGCGGATGTGCCGTCTCTCAACACGGACTGGTTCCCGTATGGAGGAATCTACAGGAGTGTGTCTCTCGTCCGTCTTCCTGAGGTTTTTATTCAGGATATGAAGGTGGGACTGAGCGGCAGGCGGGGACGGGAAATTACGGTGGAAGCTACGGCGGAAGGGGCGGCCGGAAGCAGTTTTTCTGATTTCAGCGCATTTTTTGAAATACCTGAGATTGGAGTCTGTGAAATCATGGATTTTAACTCCGACGGCACGGGGGGCCTAAAACTGAAGGTTCCGGAGCTGGAGCTGTGGAGTCCTGAGCATCCGAGGCTCTATACCGTTTTGCTTACGCTGTATGACGGGGAGAACCGGGCTATCGACCAGATCACGGACCGCGTTGGCTTTCGAACCATTGAGACGGAGGGGCGTTCCATCCTTTTAAACGGAAGGCCGCTGTTTCTGCGAGGCGTCTGTCTTCATGAGGATTCTAAGGATCATGGAAAGGCGGTCACAAAGGCTGAGATACGGGAGGCGTTTTGCCTGGCAAAAGAGATGAACTGCAACTTCGTCCGTCTGGCCCACTATCCCCACACCGAATGGGCGGCGCGGCTGGCCGACGAGGAGGGCCTTCTTCTGTGGGAGGAAATCCCCGTGTACTGGTGGATCGATTTTGCAAATCCGGATACATGGAAGCAGGCGAAGAGCCAGCTGGGCGAGATGATGAAGCGGGATGCAAACCGGGCCAGCGTCATCATCTGGTCGGTTGGAAATGAGAATCCGGATACGGATGAGCGGTACCGTTTTATGGCGGATCTGGCGGAGTATGCGAGAAAATCTGATCCGTCCAGACTGATTTCCGCGGCCTGTCTGGTGGACACTGTGAACCTGCGGATCGCGGACAGGCTGGAGGCACATCTGGATGTGATCGGCCTCAATGAGTATTACGGCTGGTACGATCCCGATTACAGCAAGCTGGGCACCATACTGGAACAGTCTGCGCCGGAAAAGCCGGTTATCATCAGCGAATTCGGCGCTGACGGAGCATTTGCGGCTGAGGAAGGCGGCGAGGAAGAACGGGCTGGAAGCGGAGTGACAGCTGGCAGCAGTGCGGGGCGTGTCAGGGGATCTGTAAAAGAACAGATGGAGATTTATGAAAATCAGATTGCCATGTTCCGGAAGATTCCGTATATTCAGGGAACGACGCCCTGGATTCTGTTTGATTTCCGGACGCCGAAGCGGCTGGGAAAGTACCAGAAGGGATATAACATCAAGGGACTGATGACAGAGGACAGGAGCCGGAAAAAACCGGCGTTTTATCTGATGCAGAACTATTACAAGGAGGTTTTGGAACATGAAAGAGGAGACCATCAGGCGTCTGAAGGAAAAGAATGAGCTGTCTAAAGAGGCGTGCCGTCAGGCCATGGATTTTGCCGCAGGACAGGTGAAGGAAAATCTAAAAGAATTTACGCATTCCTTTAAGAAGGCGTACAGTGAGGAGGGGTTCTACAGGCCGACTCCCAATGTCAACTGGACGACGGGCTTCTGGACCGGCCAGATCTGGCTGGCCTATGAATGGAGCGGGGATGAGACACTGAAGCAGGCGGGAGAGATTCAGATCGACAGCTTTTATCAGCGAATAGAGAGGAAGCAGGATGTGGATCACCATGACATGGGCTTCCTCTATAGCCCTTCCTGCGTCGCAGGATATAAGCTGATTGGAAGTGAACAGGGAAAAAAGGCGGCCGTCATGGCGGCGGATCAGCTGATCACCAGATACCATCCGACGGGAGAATTTATTCAGGCGTGGGGACCGATGGATCAGCCGGAGAATTACCGGTTTATCATCGACTGTCTGCTGAATCTGCCTCTGCTCTACTGGGCATCGGAGGAGACCGGCGACGAAAAATACCGGGATATCGCAGAGAAGCATATCCATACGGCGATCGCCAATGTCATCCGTGAGGACTATTCCACATGGCATACCTTTTTCATGAATATGGAGACCGGGGAACCCGATCACGGGGCGACCTGCCAGGGATACCGAGATGGCTCCGCGTGGGCGAGAGGCCAGGCGTGGGGAGTCTACGGTACGGCGATGGCTTACCGCTATACGAAGCGGGAAGAGTATATCGACGATTTTAAGCATGTAACGGGATATTTTCTGGATCATCTGCCGGAGGATCTTGTGCCCTACTGGGATCTGGAATTCGGAGACGGTTCCGGTGAACCCCGGGATTCTTCCTCTGCCTCCATTGCCGCATGCGGAATGCTGGAAATGGCCAGATACTTAAAGGAGGAGGATGCAATATACTACACCTCCCTTGCTGAGAAAATAATGAAGTCAGTCGTGGAGAATTACGCGGTTAAAAGCCCGGAGGAGTCGAACGGACTGGTCCTGCACAGTACTTACTCCAAGAAATCTCCATATAATACGTGTACTCCGGAGGGAGTCGACGAGTGTAACATCTGGGGCGATTACTTCTATATGGAAGCGCTGACGAGACTTTCGAAGGATTGGAATCCATACTGGTAGAGGAGGCGGAAGGAACATGAGATTAGAGACAAAACAGGATTTCCGGGACTGGATGTTTTCCGTTCTGAATCCTTTAAAACCACTGTACAGCGAGGGCGGAGCCAGGCTGCATCTGGGAGACAGCGGAGTAACTTATCCGGAGGTCAGCATCGAGATGGAAGCATTTTCCCGGCCGCTGTGGGCTCTGGTTCCCTTCTGGAAGGGCGGAGGAGACGGCTTTGAGGAACTTTACCAGAAGGGACTTAAGAACGGAACCGATCCGGATCACCCGGAATACTGGGGCGGCTTTACGGATTACGACCAGCGGTTCGTGGAAATGGCGGCCATCGCGAGCGGAATGATCTTTACGCCGGAAAAGGTCTGGGAACCACTTGGCGAGGAGGGACAGAATCACCTGGCAGACTGGCTTTACGGCATCAACGGGCATATCATACCGGACTGCAACTGGCAGTTTTTTATGATTCTGGTCAATGTGGCGCTTAAGAAGAACGGCTGCCGCTATGACGCGGAAAATCTGCAGTCCGGTCTGGATAAGATCGAAAGCTACTATCTGGAAGACGGCTGGTACCGGGATGGAGCGTCGGGACAGAAGGATTATTATATCTCTTTTGCCATGCATTACTATGGACTTCTGTATTCCGTGGCAATGGCTGATGAGGACCCGGAACGATGCGCACGGTTTAGGGAACGGGCCGGAATCTTTGCCAGGGATTTTATCTACTGGTTCGATGAGGATGGGGCGGCGCTTCCTTATGGAAGGAGCCTGTCCTACCGGTTCGGTGAGGCAGCATTCTGGTCAGCCTATGTGTTCGCAGGTCTTGATGAGATTCCTGTGGCTGTGGTAAAGGGAATTCTCGCCCGCCATTTAAACTGGTGGTGCGGGCAGAAGATCTTCGACCGGGACGGCGTGCTGACCATCGGCTACGCGTATCCAAACCTGATTATGGCAGAGCGCTACAATGCGCCGGGGTCGCCGTACTGGGGAATGAAGACGCTTCTGTGCCTGGCGCTGCCGGATGAGCATCCGTTCTGGAGCGTGGAAGCGGCGCCGCTTCCTGCTCTGGCAGAGGTGAAAATGATGCCTCAGGCCAATATGATTGTGCAGCGGCGCGGAAGGGATGTGACCGCTTATCCGGCCGGTGTATGTGAAAAATACGGTCACGGCCATGTGCCGGAAAAATACTCTAAATTTGCATATTCCACGAAATTTGGATTTTCCGTGGCCCGCAGCCAGATCGTGCTTCATGAGAATGCGCCGGATTCCGCGCTGGCTTTCGTAATCGACGGCGACGATTACGTGTTTGTCAGGAAGGTAAGCGAATCCTATCATATCTTTGCGGACCGGGTGGTCAGCGACTGGCAGGCGTTTCCGGGAATCAGAGTGACCTCGGTGGTGATACCGACGGAGTACGGACACATGAGAATCCACGAGGTGGAGAGTGATTACGACTGTACTGCCTATGACTGCGGCTTTGCTGTGGAGAAGTTTACAGAAGGGTATGGAGAGTCAGCGGAAGGAAAGGCCGCCTCCGTGTCCTGGGAGAAACAGGGCTGTACCGTATCCGGCGAGGGGCCGGAGGCTGCCGGCGTCGTGATCGGGGCCGATCCCAATACGAATGTGCTCTATGCGAACGCCTCCATTCCTGCGGTTGCGTACAGGATTCGCAGGGGGGAGAAGATACGGATTGAGACGAGGATTGAGACGTTTGTGAAGGCGGATTAATCCTCAGGCATGGTTAAGGAAGAAGGCATACAAATACCAGCCGTTTTATTGATTTTATGATTTTGCTGTTGTATAATATGAAATACTATTTACAAATTTGGCAGAACCGGAGGGCGGGAAATGATGTGGCTGAATAAAAAGAAGAATCTGAAGGCTTCTTATTATCACACGTTTCTCGCCCTTATTGTCATCCCTATTCTGCTTATCATCATCATTTCTATCGCCATCATCCGTACGATGATGATCGATTCTGCAACCCGCAGCATTAAACGCGCCCAGGACAATATCATAGCCACTCTGGGCGGTGAGGTGAAGGACGTCTCCCTGCGGCTGTCCCATTTCGTCTATGTCAATGACAATGAAATTATGAAAATTGCGGCGATGACCGATACGCAGGACTTTACGAAACGGTACAGTGCGGCGCGTATGTTATCAGAGTCCTTTAACTTCGCCATGGTTCCGGTACAGGATATTTTATCTGCCGTCTTTTATATGAAGGATGGGGAATCTACCTATATGAAGGACGATATTATTCTGCCGGACGAGGAGATCAAGGCCGCGTCCTGGTACCAGCAGGCCCTGGACGATAAGAATATGGTGAAAGTCGGCTTTTACGACAGAAACGTTACGGCCTCGCGAAAAGCCCACATGCTGACCATAGTGGCGGGACTTTCCCCGGGGATCGACGTGGACCGCGATAATGTGGTGGAGATGGCGGCTCTTTTTGTATCGTCCCAGACCGGAAACTTAATAAAGGAGTACAACAAGGAGAAGCTGCTGGGGGTTACCATGCTCTTAAATCCGGATGGGACTCCGGTGTTTGACGTCAACGACGGCATGCGCTTCTTCATTCCGGAGATTATCTCGGGAGGAGAGACAGAACTGCACCATAAGCTGGACGGTAAGAATTACGTATACGTCATCTCCGAGGAACCGGTAACGGGGCTCCTTGCCGTCAGCGTGGTCGATTCCGAGCTGCTGACCCGGGATTTTACCCGGATAGCCGCTGTGATCGTGGCGGTAACGGTCGTCTTATTCGGATTGTTCTATCTGTTTTCCAGTTACTTTTTAAAGAATATCATCGATCCTATCCACAACACCGTGGAAGGGATGAGACTGGTGGAAGAGGGCAGGCTGGATGTCCATGTGGTTCCGGTGGGACAGGCTGAACTCCGTGTCATGATTCATTCCTTCAACCGTATGACGAGGCGGCTGAAGCAGCTGATGCAGGAGAACGAAGAGGAACAGCAGAAGAAACACGAGGCGGAGATCCGGGCACTGCAGTCGCAGATCAATCCGCATTTTCTGGTGAATTCCTTAAATTCCATCCGATTTATCGCACAGGTGTCCAGGTATGAGGCGATCGCCAGGATGGCAGAGGCGCTGATTAAGATATTGTCCTGTTCGTTCCGGAGCAATGTGGGCTTTTATACTCTGGATGAGGAGCTGGAAGTGCTGGATGGCTTTATCTATCTCATGAAGATCCGATATTCCGACGGTTTTGAGATCGAATATGAAATCGGGGAAGGCTGCGGAAGCTGTATGGTTCCCCGGCTGATCCTCCAGCCGATTGTGGAGAACTCCATCGTCCATGGATTCTCCGGGCAGGAAGAGGAACTGGGGAAAATTACGGTGAAGGCCCGTCTTGAGGATCAATATCTGTACATCACGGTCCGCGACAATGGAAAAGGGATGACAGAGGAGGAAATCCGCCGTCTGCTGTCGAACGAGACTGCGGAAAATGAAGACTATGTAAGCATCGGAGTGACGAACGTCAATACGCGTCTTGTTTTGAACTACGGAGATGAATGCACACTTCAGATACGGAGTGAAGTTGGAAGGTATACGGAGACGGTTCTGCGGATTCCGGCAGCTGGGAGGGATTAATATGAGGAAGGTATTAATTGTAGATGACGACACGATAATCCGAATTACCCTTCGCTCTCTCATTAACTGGGAGGAGCTGGGGTTTCAGATTGCGGCAGACGCCATCCACGGGGAAGCGGCGCTTCAGTATTTAAAGAATCATACGGTGGATTTGATTATCAGCGATATGAAGATGCCGGTTCTCGACGGGATTGGGCTTTTGGAGGCGGTCAGCCGTTTTGATGTTATGCCGAAGGTTCTGGTCCTCAGCGGATACGATGATTTTAAGCTGGTGCGGGACGCCTTCCGGCTCGGCGCCTGCGACTATCTGCTTAAGGCCGATTTAAACGGAGAGCTGCTGAAAAATATGCTGGAAGGTCTGAACGGAGAGTGGGAGAGTGAAGAAGAGACCGGAAGGCAGAACAGCGCGGAGGAAAGCAGGGAAAAAATATCGGATTCTGAGCGTCTGGCCGCCATGGCCATGGGAAAGTGCGAACTGGATGAGGAATTCCTGGCAGGGGAGTATCTGGTCGTGCAGTTTGAAATCGATGAATTTCAGAAGCATGCCGGGAGATTTGCCGGGGATTTTGAAGGAAAGCTGATCAGGCCTCTGCTGGAGTTTGCTGCTCAGATTCCGCGGGTGGTCTCCCGGTGTGTGCTGGGGACGATATCTCCGTCGCGTTACGTGATGCTCTACCGGATTCTGGATGCGGGACAGTACCAGGATAATGCGGTTTCTACCTGCAGACAGCTGTGCAGTGTCTGGAATAATTTCTTAAATCTTCCCGTCTCAGCGGGAATCAGCACCAGAGGAAGCGGAGCGGGGGATTTTCTCTCCAGGTTCGAGGAAGCCGGGGGCTGGCTCTCTCTCCACTGGCTGAAGGGGAGAGCGGCAGTGTGCAGCCCGTGGGAGAAGGACAGCGTGGACTACCTAGAGGCAAGGAATTCCTTCAGCCGGTATAAGCGTCTGGCAGCAGGGCTTCTGACCGCGGATGAGATGACGGTTTCGGAGGAGAAGCAGAAGCTGATCGCAGTTTTTTACGGGAGCGGGCTTTCTTCGGCAAAGAAGGAGATCCTCTGCCTCATCTGTAATCTGGCTTGGCTCCTGAACGAGAGTCACGACGATATCGGAGCCCTTTTTGCGGAAAAGGTGAATTATTACGAGAAGATCGGCCGGCTGGAGGAGATGGGGAGTCTGGAACTGTGGCTTAACAATTATTTCCGCTGGGTCATGGATTATGCGGCACATCAGAATGACCGGCGCCAGGCGGATATGATGAGCAGGGCAAAGCGCTTTATAATGGATAATTACTCCAACCCGGAGCTGACGCTGGGAAGTGTGGCCGGCTATGTGGGGTTAAATGAGAAATACTTCAGCTCCCGGTTTACAAAGGAGGAGGGAATGACCTTCAGCAACTACTTAACCGAGGTGCGGATCCGGAAGGCCAGGGAGCTGATGGAGCAGACCGATTTGAAAATTTATGAGATCAGCCAGAGTGTGGGGTATAACAGTGTGGAACATTTTACGAGAGTATTCAAAAAGATCTGTCAGGTCAGCCCGGGAGCATACCGGAAATAAAAGACCTAACGATATATCAAGTTTTCAAACCTTAGTTCATGGAGATGCGTGGATGAAAATGGTAAACTTGAACCATCAACAAACTAAGGGAGGTAAGAAACATGAAGAAACAGATTGCGGCATTAGGACTTTGCGCGGCGATGGCGGTGGGAGCGGCGACAGGCTGTTCAGCCACGGCTTCGAAGGAGACAGAAAAGGCACCTGCGGCTGACGCGGCCACTACGGCGGGCGGACAGACGGATACAACAGCGGCTCCCGATACGGAGGCGGCCGGGGCGGATTTAAAGGGAAATCTGGTATTTGCCATCTGGGACAACAACCTGATGGACTATATTGATCAGAACGATATGGTAGGCAAGTTTCAGGAGAAGTATCCGGATGCGGAAATCGAAGTGGAGAAGATCAAGGACGATTCCGAGTACTGGAACGCCATGAAGATGCGTACTTCCGCCAACCAGCTTCCGGATGTCATGTTTAACAAACCGTTCACACTGTCGAGATTCAAAGATTATCTCGTTGATTTATCGGATCTGGAGGCCACGAAGAATAACGAACTGGCAGCAGGCTATGCCTTAGACGGCAAGATCCTGGGCGTTCCGCTTACAGCAGGCTACGAATACGTATTTTACTGGAAAGACATGTTTAAGGAAGCGGGCGTGACGGTGCCGACTACATGGAGCGAATTTGAGCAGACGGCGCAGACGCTTCAGGATTACTACGGAAAAGACAACCCGGATTTCATGGCGATCGCCCTCGGTGCGAAGGACGAATGGCCGGATTATCCTTATATGGAATTTATGCCTGCGTTAGAGGGCGGCAACGGCCAGAACTGGAATGATATGGCCAAATCCGACGCGCCGTTCGCAGAGGGGACGGATATCAACAAGGCCTATACGAAGGTCAATGAGCTCTTCAATATGGACGTGTTCGGAAAAGATCCTCTGGGCATGGGCAACGATCAGGTAACCGCGCTGTTTGCACAGAAGAAAGCGGCCATCCTGGCTCTCGGAGACTGGGGATTACAGAACATCCAGTCCGGTACGGATGACTATTCAGAGCTGGGAACCTTCTATCTTCCGGTCAGAGATACCTCCAGTGATCCGTTCCGCGTGATCGTACAGGGCGACTCCTTCATGGGCGTGACGACACACAGCAAGAATCCGGAGCTGGCGAAGGCATTTGTGGAGTGGTTCTACAGCGAAGACTGGTATCCCGGATACATTAACTATGTAACCAGCGCCTCCTCCATGACGAATTTCCCGAAGGAGAAAGATCCGATCCTGGCAGAAGCTGACGCGCTGCAGCCTGATATGGAACTGGTTATGTATGACGGCGGCGGAGATGATTTCCAGGCAATTCAGAATGAGATCGCCTTCGATTACAAAAAACTGGGAGCTCAGATGTTTACGGAAGGTTTTGACTTAAAGGCAGAACTCGATACTTTAAATACAAAATGGGCGGAAGCAAGGACAAAACTTGGAATTAAATAAGACTCTGTAACAGGGGATGGGGTTTCCGTACAGACGCCCCATCCTTTTTATACCCCAAATTCCGTAAAATCAATCCAATCCGGGAGGTTAGTTATGAATTCACTGGAAAGACAGAAAAAGATATTTATCATCAGTTCCCTGGTCATCCCCATGGCTCTTCTGATCGGCTTTGTGGTGGTACCGGCCTTCGATCTGATCCGAATGAGCTTCACCAACTGGGACGGCTATTCGAAGACGTACGATTACATCGGCATCGGCAACTATTTTGACATGCTGAAAAACAAGGATTTATGGCAGTCACTGAGAAACAATGCGGTCTATTTCTTCGGTCATCTGCTCTTTATTCCCATTGAACTGATGTTCGCCGTCCTGCTGACTTCTAAGCTCCGCGCCGCGAAGTTCTATAAGACTATGGTCTTTATGCCGTATATCATCAATGGCGTGGCGATTTCCTATGCATTTTCCTATTTCTTTTCACCAATCAACGGAGCCTTTGATGAGATTCTGACTCTGTTCCATTTAGAGCCGTTAATCAGAAACTGGCTCTCAGACCCGAAGATTGTGAACTTCGTTTTGGCAGGCGTTTCCCTGTGGCGTTTCTCGGGGTATCACGTGATCCTGTTTATGGCGGCGCTCCAGTCCCTTCCGCAGGATGTGCAGGAGGCGGCCCGGGTTGACGGGGCCAGCGCATGGCAGATGTTCAAATACATTCAGATTCCTGCCATTATGCTGATGGTGGATTTTGTCCTGTTTGACAATATCCGCGGCGCGCTTCAGGTATTCGATATTCCTTACGTTATGACCAGCGGCGGTCCGGGGTATGCATCCTCGACCTTCACGCTCTATACCATTGACACGGCGTTCAAATACAGCAACTTCGGCCTGGCTTCTACCATGGCGGTGGCTATCATGCTCATGATCGTCATCATTTACGTGGTTCAGAATAAGATTATCCACGGAATCGTATTAAAAGGAGGGAAGAAAGGATGAAACAGCGCACACTGCAGCAAATTGTAAAACAGGTGATCTGCCTCTGCATGGTATCCATCGTGCTGGCTCCGATTCTTTTAACACTGTTTGCCGCGTTTAAGACAAAGGCGGATATGGTTAATACCTCTCCCCTGTTACTGCCTCCGTTAAGCCGTGTGACCACGGATAACTTCCAGAAGGTGCTGGGAGACAAATACCTGTTGATCGGCTTTAAAAATACGGGCATCATACTCGTTTTCAGCATTTTCTTCAACGTATTATTCGGCACCATTACGGCGTTTATCCTTGAGCGGTTTCAATTCCGTTTTAAAAATCTGATTATGAGCCTGTTTTTCCTGGGGATGCTGATTCCTAGCTTCGTCACAGAGATCGCCCGCTTCAAGATTATCAACGGTCTGGGGCTGTATAACACGCTGGGGGCGCCGATCGTCATCTATGTGGCCTCAGATCTGATGCAGCTTTACATTTACCGCCAGTTTATCTCCACGCTTCCCGTATCCTTAGATGAGAGCGCGCTGCTGGATGGCTGTTCGTATTTCGGCCTGTTTACGAGAATTATCTTCCCGCTGCTGGCTCCGGCCACGGCCACGGTCGTGATCATCAAGGCGATTACCATCATCAACGACATGTACATTCCATATCTCTATATGCCGAAGAACAAGCTGCGGACGCTGACCACGTTCCTGATGAATTATGCCAACGCCCAGCAGGGGTCCTGGCAGAACCTGGCGGCGGGAATCATCATCATCATGCTGCCGACCATCGTGATCTATCTGTTCTTCCAGAAATACATCCTGGCGGGAATTGCGGCCGGTGCTGTCAAAGAGTAGAAAATTGCAGAAAATCGTAAAAAAAGAGATGGATTCTTTTGGCAGACGGCCCTATAATAGACGTGAAAAAGGAGGATATATTTATGGATCAGTATCATGCCGATTTAGCCTGGCTCGAGAATCCGGAGGTGTTTGCGGTAAACCGCCTGGAGGCACATTCCGACCACCGGTTCTATGAGAGCAGGGAGGAGGCGGACGGCGGCATCATGAAGCTGCGTCAGTCCTTAAACGGAATATGGAAATTTTCCTACGCCCCAAAGCCGGAGCAGCGGAAAAAGGATTTTTATAAACCAGAGAGAAGTCTCGGTGATTTTGGAGAAATTACGGTTCCCGGCCATATAGAGCTGCAGGGATATGGAAAATGTCAGTATATTAACACGATGTATCCGTGGGAAGGTCACTCAGAGATTAAGCCGCCCCACGTGGACTGGGAGGATAATCCTGTCGGAAGCTATGTGAAGGAATTTGAGACGGATGCGGCCCTGAAGAATAAGAGGCTGTTTCTGTCCTTTCAGGGAGTGGAGAGCGCCTTTTACGTATGGGTAAACGGCCGCTTCGTCGGATATTCCGAGGATTCCTTTACTCCCTCTGAATTTGAAATCACGGATTTCGTAAAGGATGGGGTCAACCGTCTGGCGGTGGAGGTCTATAAGAGAAGCAGCGCCAGCTGGATCGAGGACCAGGATTTCTTCCGGTTCTCCGGTATTTTCCGGGAGGTGTATCTTTACGCGGTGCCGGAATGCCATGTGCGTGACATGTTTGTCCATCCCGGAGTTCTGGAGGACTTAAAGACCGGAGAACTCACGGTGGATCTGACGCTGGAAGGCAGCAGGAAGGGCAGTGTATCGGCCCTGCTGACCGACCGTGAGGGAAATACAGCCGTCGTCTGGGAGCGCATGCCTGCCGGGGAAAACATATCCTTTGCAGGAAGAGTGCCGGAGGTTCATCTCTGGAGCGGGGAAGACGCCTTTCTCTATACGCTGACTGTAATTCTGTACGATGAAAAAGGCAGGATCGTCGAGGTCGTTCCCCAGAAGCTGGGCTTCCGCCGTTTCGAGATGAAAGACCGCCTCATGTGCTTAAACGGGAAACGGATTGTATTCCGCGGCATCAACCGCCATGAGTTCGATGTGCGGAGAGGACGTGCAGTCACGGAAGAAGATATGCTGTGGGATATCCGCTTCATGAAGCGCCACAACATCAATGCGGTCCGTACCTGCCACTATCCCAACCAGTCAAGATGGTATGAGCTCTGTGATGAATACGGGATCTATCTGATCGACGAGGCGAATCTGGAGAGTCATGGCTCCTGGCAGAAGATGGGGGCCTGTGAGCCTTCCTGGAACGTGCCGGGAAGCCTTCCGGAGTGGAAGGAGTGCGTGGTGGACCGCGCAAAGTCCATGCTGGAGCGGGATAAGAACCACGCGTCCGTCCTGATCTGGTCCTGTGGAAATGAGTCGTATGCGGGCGAAGATATTCTCGCCATGTCGAAGTATTTTAAGGAGCGGGATCCGTCTAGGCTGGTTCACTATGAGGGCGTCTTCTGGAACCGTGAATTCAATGAGACCAGCGATATGGAGAGCCGCATGTACGCAAAGCCGGCGGAGGTGGAGGCGTACCTTGAGGGGGAACCGGAGAAGCCGTTTATCCTGTGTGAATATATGCACGCCATGGGCAATTCCCTGGGCGGCATGGAGAAATACACCTCGCTGGAGGACCGGTATCCTATGTATCAGGGCGGTTTCATCTGGGACTACGTGGATCAGGCCCTGATGAAGACTGACGAGAACGGCGTGGAACACATGGCGTACGGCGGAGATTTTAACGACCGGCCGACTGATTATAATTTCTGCGGCAATGGGATTGTCTATGCGGACAGAACCATTTCGCCGAAGGCGCAGGAGGTGAAGGCTCTCTACCAGGACCTTAAGCTGGTTCCGGATGCGGGCGGTGCGGAGATTGAAAACAGGAGACTGTTCACCGATACTTCCGACCTGGAATTTGTCTGGCTGGCGCTGAGAGACGGAGTTCCCGTGCATTCTGAGAGATTCTGTGCGCAGGTAAAGCCGGGAGAGCGGGAATACGTCAGCGTATCAGCTCCTGAACTTACAGAGCCCGGGGAGTATGTGTACCAGGTATCCGCGGTATTAAAGCGAGAGGAACAGTGGGCGGCTGCGGGATATGAGACGGCCTTCGGCGAAAGCTGCCGGGTGATTGACAGCGATGATCAATGCGCCGGGGAGAACCGTGCTGACGCGGGAAGTGTTCCGTTTACGGTGATACACGGCGATGTCAATATCGGCGTGAAGGGCGATGGCTTCCATGTGATCTTCTCGAAGCAGGAGGGCGGTATCGTGTCCCTCGTCTATGACGGCCGGGAATGGATCGGGAAGCTTCCCATGCCTGTGTACTGGAGAGCAACGACAGATAACGACAGAGGCAATAAATTCTCTGTATCCAGCGCCGTGTGGTACGGGGCCGGAAGCTTCCCTCTTTACGACAGCAAAACCTGTGTGGTGGAAGAGGGGAAAGACTGCGTTCGGGTCTCCTATACCTACAGACTGGCCACGGTGCCTGAGACTGTGACGGAGGTCGTTTACGAGGTGGACGGGGAAGGCAGGATAAAAACCACGGCCCGTTACTTTGGACGGGAGGGTCTGCCGGAGCTGCCGCTTTTCGGCATGAGATTTTGCATCAGCGGAACAGGCGGCGGGTTCGAATGGTACGGTCGGGGACCTGAGGAGAATTACTGTGACAGAAACGCCGGCGCGCGTCTTGGAATCTATAAGAGTACGGCGGCAGACAGTGTGTCACGGTACCTTGTTCCGCAGGAATGCGGAAACCGCACCGGCATCAGGTGGCTGAAGGTGACGGACGAAGCAGGGCATTCGATCCGGTTTACCGCAGAAGGCCGCCCGTTTGAGGGCTCCGTTCTTCCCTATACGGCGGAGGAACTGGAGCATGCCGCCCACATAGAGGAACTGCCTCAGCCCCGGTATACGGTCGTCAATATCCTGGCGGCCATGCGGGGAGTCGGCGGAGACGACAGCTGGGGTGCGCCGGTGTATCCGGAATACTGCGTAAGCGGTGAGAAGGATATTACCTTCAGCTTTGTAATCGGCAGAGAGTAAAGGACTGTGACAGACGGCCGGCGGCAGATCATGCGCCGGCCGTTTGAAATGGCGTTTTTGTTGAAAACTAGGTTGAAAAATATCCGGTTTTATGAGCACGTAGTCATTGACAGTACCGCTGTTCCGGTTTATAATAATATCATTCTGAAGTTCTGATTCTGTTCTGCCGGTTCGGCAATCTGTTTCCAGTATTGTAATTTTTACACTTAAAACGTATAATGAAAGATGGAATCATGTATTTTGGGCGCGTTCCCGACGAAGGAGAACTGCGCGTATTTTCCATGAAATGCCGGGCATTTTTTATTCCCTTACAAATCCTTTAATCCATGAAGTTCTCATGATTACAGGAAATTTAAGAAAGAGAAGGGCAATGCACGATGAAAAAAGAGAGAGAGAGACAAAAGAGTATCTGGAGTTTGTGGAGCAGTTTCAGGCGTTCCTTATTCTGATGACAGAGGAATGGGGCGCGAAGGTCACGCTGCAAAAAGGCGGTGAAGCAGAAGAGGCTGAGGATCTGCTGGTGGTGGAGTTAAACGGAGACGGTTCCGGGACCCATATCCAGCGGTTCCATATGGCAGAGATCTACCATGATTTCCAGCTGGGCAAGGGGCTGGAGGAACTTCTGTCAGAGGCTTCCGACTGTCTGGAGCGCTGCAGAGAGATTGAGAAAAGCAGTCCTTTGGGTCATATGGAGGACTATGAGGCCATTCGGGAGTATCTGGTGATCCGTCCCCTCAATTATGAGAGAAATGCAAAGAAGCTGGAGGAAGGCGTTTACGAGGTGACAGGGGATATTGCTCTGACGCTTTACGTGAGCATCGGGAATTTCGGCGGTCTGTATACGAGTTCCATGGTGCCGAAGGTGGTATGCGAGGGCTGGGATAAGAGTAGGGAACAGGTGATGAACGACGCCATGGAGAATACTTACAGGCTCTTTCCTCCGCGTCTGTTCAACTGGCTGGAGGTCGAGCGGTTCCGGGATAAGGACTACGGTATTTTTATGGAACGGGATACGGAGGTCAGACTGGACGGGGGCGCCTGCGCCACGTTTGTCACGACGAAGAGTCAGATAAACGGGGCGGTAGCCATCTTCCTGCCGGGAGTGGCGAAGCGGCTGGGAGAGCTGATGGGGAACGACTTGTACATTGCGTTTACCAGTATGCACGAGGCGGCGATCCATAACTGCGAGAAGGTATATCCCGAGACGATACAGGAAAGTTTAAAGAATCTAAACAGGGAGATGCCGGCAGATGAGGACTTTCTCTCAGAAAAAGTTTACTATTACAGCCGGGCAAAAGACAGGATCGAAGTTGTGCTGGAATATTAACTGTTTTTTCTGAAAAACAGAAAGTGCTTGACAGAACAGGAAAGTGGCAGTATTCTAGTAACTAGATTACCGATTAAAGGAAAAGGAGGCAGAACTATGAAATCTTGTAGAATTAGCAGTGGAATGATCAATCATAACAAACAGTCAGTCTGCCTTAAGAGAGAATTCGGTCTCTGAGCTGCCATGATATCGTATGGAAGTCAGTGTGTTATCTGAATTTGAATCATTATGCCGCAGTCTGAACTGGACTGCGGTTATTTTTATGGTCAAAAGCCGTTAAAAGCCGCAAATTGCTGTTTTTGACGGCTTTTTCGCGTTTTTTGTAGTTTTCATGGTTTTCACGGCAATTTGCCGATAGATTTGCGGGCAGCCGCATATGGCGTAAAAGAGACAAAAGGGGGAGCAACATGAGAAATTTAGGGAAGTATGTAAAGAAGTACGGGATCCTTTACGTGGTGGCTATCGCGGCCATGGTAGTGAGCATTCTGCTGGATGCAGCGTCACCTCAGATCACGAGGCACATCATTGATGATGTCATTGTCGGCGGCAGGCTGGAGCTGCTTATGCGGCTGCTGCTGGGGCTGCTGGGGATTGGCTTTGGGAGAGCCATTTTCCAGTACGTAAAAGAATTTATTTTCGACTACTCGGCGTCGGGAATCGGAAGCAGGCTGAGAAAGGATCTCTTTGACCATATTCAGACACTGTCTATGGGATATTTCGACAGTCATAACACGGGAGAGCTGATGGCACGTGTGAAGGACGATGTGGACCGCATCTGGAATGCCATGGGCTTTGTCGGGATGCTGATCATTGAATGTACCATTCACACGGTGATTATCATGACCTGCATGTTTCGCTTAAGTCCTGCCCTGACCGTGATTCCGCTGCTCGTCATGCCGGTAATCGCCTGGTACGGCTTAAAGATGGAGAATGGTCTCGGTCAGGTCTACGACAAGATCAGCGAGCAGACGGCGGAGCTCAATACCGTCGCTCAGGAGAACCTGGCCGGTGTGCGGACGGTGAAGGCGTTTGCGAGAGAGGATTACGAGATTGACCGGTTCAAACGCCACAACAAGCGGTATTACGATTTAAATATGGAGCAGGCGAAGCTGATCGTCAAGTATCAGCCTAACGTGTCTTTTCTTTCCAAGGTGATGCTGATGGCGATCATCGTGGTCGGCGGCATCATGGTGATTCAAAAACGTATCACCATCGGAGAGCTGGGGGCGTTCTCAGAGTATGCCAACAATATCATCTGGCCGATGGAGATGGTCGGATGGCTCAGCAACGACTTTGCGGCGGCCATGGCTTCCAATAAGAAGATCAAAAGGATTATGGCCCAGAAGCCGGACATCACGGAACCGGATGCCCCGGTGGTCCCTGAAAAAATCGAGGGAGAGCTTCAGTTTAAACATGTGGATTTTGATCTGTACGGTTCCAGAATTCTGACAGACATCGATTTTACGCTGAAAAAGGGGAAAACACTGGGTATCATGGGAGTGACCGGGTCTGGTAAGACATCGATTGTCAACTTAACCCAGCGCTTTTACGATGTGACGAACGGAGAGATTCTGTTAGACGGCATCGATATCCGGAAGCTGCCGCTGTCCCTCTTGAGGAGCCAGACCACGGTGGTGATGCAGGATGTCTTTCTGTTTTCCGACACGATCACGGACAATATCAAGACCGGAAACCGGGATGCAACCGAGTGGGAGAGCGTGGAGGAAGCGTCTGTCTGTGCGGAGGCCCATGATTTTATTATGAAGCTGGGAGAGAAGTACGATACGGTGATCGGAGAGCGCGGCGTGGGGCTTTCCGGCGGACAGAAGCAGAGAATCAGCATCGCCAGGGCGATCGCCAAAAGGACTCCCCTTCTGATCCTTGATGATTCCACGTCGGCGCTTGATATGGAGACTGAGAAAGAGATTGAGCGTCGTTTGAAGACGCAGAAGGACAGTTCCAAAATCATCATCGCCCACCGGATTTCCGCGGTTCGCCATGCGGATGAAATACTGATTCTGGAGGGCGGCAGAATCATCGAGCGGGGGACTCACGAAGAGCTGATGGCGAAGAAGGGGCAGTATTACAGGACTTATCAGGTGCAGTATGGAGAGGAGGTACAGTCATGTCAGTAAATACAAGCAGAGTCGACGAAGAACAGAAGGAAGTACTGAAAAAGGATACGATCATCCGGTTGTTCCGGTACCTTCTGGTTTATAAAAAGCAAATAGCGGCAGTTCTTCTCATTATGGCGGGAACGATTGCCATCAGCATGGCGACTCCTATCATGATGGAGTACGCGATCAATGTCTGTGTGGCATCCGGAGATGTGAACGGACTGCTTAGGCTGGGGGCTCTGGCGGTGGTGATGTTTCTCTTCTTCCTGGCTGGAACCAAGGTCCGCATGTACATCATGTCGGATGTTTCAAACAAGGTCCTTTTAAATATCAGAGACGAGCTGTACCAGCATATTCAGACGCTGAGCTTCGGATTTTTCGACAGCCGTCCCACCGGGAAAATACTGGCCAGAATCATCGGTGATGTGAATTCCTTAAAGGATGTGCTGTCAGACAGCGTGACTCAGCTGATCCCGGATTTAATCACGGTGGTCTGTGTCGCAGTTATCATGCTGATTAAGAATTACAAGCTGGCCATGGCGGCACTTCTGACGCTCCCGATTCTGGTGGTGGGGATGCTGGTGATTGAGACGACGGCCCATAAGCGGTGGCAGATTTACAGAAAAAAGACTTCCAATTTAAACGCTTATGTGCATGAGGATCTCTCCGGGATCCGGGTGATTCAGAGCTTTGCGGCAGAGCGGGAGACGAGGGCCGTATTCTATGATCTGGTGGATCAGCATTACCGGGCGTTTATCGACGCTGTCGTTGTGGCGGACGGATTTGGGCCTGTGGTGGAGATCACCTGGGGGCTGGGAGGATTTCTGCTGTATTTTATCGGCATCCGCGTGATCGGCGTGGGGGAGGTCGGCATCGGTACATTTCTTGCCTTTTCAACCTATATTGCCATGTTCTGGAGCCCGATCCGGAACCTTGCCAATTTTTATAACAAGCTTACTACCAATATATCGGCGGCGGAGCGAATATTCGATATCATCGATACGGAAGCCGGAATCCGCGACTGCCCGGGTGCGGCGGAGCTGCCGGAAATTGAGGGAACGGTGGATTTTGAACACGTTTCCTTTGCCTACGACGATGAGCCGGAGCGCATGATCCTGAAGGATGTGAATTTTCATATCCGCCAGGGGGAGACCATTGCACTGGTGGGCCCCACAGGTGCGGGGAAGACGACGATTGTGAATCTGCTCAGCCGGTTCTATGAGACGACGGACGGGCGGGTGCTGATCGACGGCCACGACATTAAAAAGGTGACGCTTAAGAGCCTGAGGAGTCAGATGGGTATCATGACACAGGACAATTTCCTGTTTTCCGGTACTATTAAATATAATATTAAATACGGCCGCCTGGACGCCACGGACGAGGAGATGATGGAAGCGGCCAGGGCGGTAAACGCCCATGATTTTATTATGAAGCTGGAACACGGTTACGACACCGAAATCAGTGAGAGGGGCGCCAGGCTTTCGATCGGACAGCGGCAGCTGCTGGCATTTGCAAGGACCATGCTGTCAAAGCCTGGAATTCTGATCCTGGATGAGGCCACTTCCAGCATCGATACCCACACGGAGCTGCTGGTGCAGAAGGGAATCGAGGCGCTTCTTGAGGGGCGCACGTCCTTTGTGATTGCCCATCGCCTTTCTACGATAAGAAAGGCCGACCGCATTTTTGTGATTGACCAGGGAAATATCATGGAAGCGGGAAGTCATGAGGAGCTGATGGAGAGGAAGGGGGCTTATTATCAGTTGTATCAGAGTCAGTTTCTATAGAAGGATACGCCGAAAAAACAGCGGGCGGCGGTGCCAGGGATCGTTCGTGTCCGTCTGGCTTCCTACTCGCCATAAAAAAGTCCGGGTCTGGCGTACACACCAATGGCGGGTGTGTTCGCCAGACCCGGACTTTTTTATGACTCGTATCCAGATGCCGGCACACTGAACGATCCCTGGCACCGCCGCCCGCTGCTTTTTCGGCTGGGTACTGGCACCGCTGAGATGGAAATACGTTCTGGCGGGGGAACTCATATAGGAAGGATCAAGGGATTTTTATAAAGGGATTGACCGGGGGGAGGAAATGCAATAGAATAGGAGGCGAGGTGAATAAGATGACAGAAGGAGCTTTAGTACTGGAAGGAGGTTCCCTGAGAGGTGTATTTTCGGCCGGAGTGCTGGATGTATTTATGGAGCAGGGGATCGAGATGTCCTATGTAAACGGTGTTTCCGCGGGGTCTATGTGCGGAATGAGTTATATCAGCAAACAGATTGGAAGAACGATCCGGGTGGATTTGGACTACGTGAATGATAAGCGGTTTATGAGCTTTCGAAGTATGGTGAAGAACCGTTCGATTTTTAATTTTGATTTTCTGTTTGGAGAATTGAGTGAGACACTGATTCCGTTTGATTTTGAGACGTTTGAGGCGTCGAAGCAGCGGTTTGAGGTGGTTGCAACCCGCTGTAAGACGGGAAAACCGGAATATTTTGAAAAAGGGAAGTGTGAGGATTTCATAGAGGCGGTAAAGGCCTCCAGCAGCCTGCCCATTCTGTCACGGATGATTGATGTAGATGGGAAGAAATATTTAGATGGCGGCTGTTCCATGCCGATTGCTTATCAGAGAGCCATCGACGAGGGATATGAAAAGATCATTGTCATACTTACCAGGAATCAGGGATACAGGAAAAAGCCTGTGGATAAATGGACGAGGCGGGCGTATGAACACTACTTCAAACCGCTCCCGCGGCTGCTTAAATCTTTGGAGAAGGCGCCGGAACGCTATAACCGGATGCAGGAAGAGATTGACGAGCTGGAAAAGGCGGGAAGGATCTATGTGATCCGTCCGGATAAGCCGGTGACGGTGTCGAGGACGGAACAGGACAGAAAGAAGCTGGAAGCACTCTATGAAGACGGACGCCGTCTTGCGGTGGAACAGCTTGCAGATATTAAAAAATATCTGGGAATCGAAACAACAGGATACCCGGCTGAATCAAACCATTGATGAAAGGAAATGACGGTATACGTTTATGAGCATTTACGATACATTGAATGAAGTACAGAGAGAAGCGGTATTCCACACGGAAGGACCGCTTCTTGTGCTGGCTGGAGCCGGCTCGGGAAAAACCAGGGTTCTGACCCACCGGATCGCATATCTGATTGAGGAGAAGGGCGTAAACCCGTGGAATATTCTGGCGATTACATTTACGAATAAAGCGGCCGGAGAGATGAGGGAGCGTGTGGACAAGATTGTAGGCTTCGGAGCGGAGAGCATCTGGGTGAGTACCTTTCACTCTTCCTGCGTAAGAATCTTAAGACGCCATATCGAGAGCCTTGGCTACACGACGAATTTTACCATCTATGATTCCGATGATCAGAGAACGCTGATGCGCCAGGTTTTAAAGACGCTGGAGTTAGATCCGAAGCTTTATAAAGACCGGGCGATGCTGAGCCTCATATCCACGGCCAAGAACGAACTGGTAACGGCCGCTGAGTTTGAGTTGAACGCCGGCGGCGATTTCCGCCAGAAGAAAGCAGCGCAGATCTATAAAGAGTATCAGGGCCAGCTTAAGAAGAATAATGCGTTGGATTTTGATGATCTGATTATGAAGACGGTGGAGCTGTTCCAGAATAATCCGGAGGTACTGGATTACTATCAGGAGCGCTTCAAATATATTATGGTGGATGAGTATCAGGATACGAATACCGCCCAGTTTAAGCTGGTAAGCCTGCTGGCCGGCAAATACAGGAATCTCTGCGTGGTGGGCGACGATGACCAGTCCATCTATAAGTTCCGCGGCGCGAACATCGGCAATATCTTAAACTTTGAAAAATCGTATCCGGGGGCGGCGGTGATCAAGCTGGAACAGAATTACCGTTCCAGCCAGAACATCTTAAATGCGGCCAACGAGGTAATCCGTCACAACCGCGGAAGAAAGTCCAAGACGCTGTGGACGGCCAATGAGGAAGGGCCTCTGGTACAGTATAAACAGTTTGAGACGGCCGCCGAGGAAGCGGATGCCATCGTACGCGATATTCAGAACAGCGGATGCGGCTACCAGGACTGCGCGGTTCTTTACCGGACCAACGCCCAGTCCCGTCTTATCGAGGAAAAATGCCTTCAGCGCAATGTACCGTACCGTATGGTGGGAGGCGTAAACTTCTATCAGCGAAAGGAAATCAAAGATATCCTGGCTTATTTGAAGACGATTGACAACGGCCGGGATGACTTATCTGCCCTCCGTATTATCAATGTTCCGAAGCGGGGAATCGGAGGAACCAGTGTGGGAAAGGTACAGGCGTTTGCGTCGGAGCATGATTTCAGCATGTATGACGCATTCTGCCGCGCCCAGGCAGTTCCGGGACTGGGAAAGGCTGCGGATAAGATACTTAAGTTTACGGCGCTGATTGAGGATTTCCGTGAGAGAATCCGCTATGAGGATTACTCGATCCGGGAACTGATTGAAGATGTGCTGGACGAATCCGGGTATCAGAAAGAGCTGGAGGCTGAAGGCGAGATCGAGTATCAGACCCGTCTGGAAAATATCGAGGAGTTAATTAATAAAGCGGTCAGCTTTGAGCGGGATCACGACGAGGGAACGCTCTCCGAATTTCTGGAGGAGGTTGCACTGGTTGCGGATGTGGACCGTATGGATGACTCGGAAAACCGGGTGACGCTGATGACGTTACATAGTGCTAAGGGACTGGAGTTTCCGAGAGTGTATCTAAGCGGCATGGAGGATGGCCTGTTCCCGAGCATGATGTCGATCTCATCGGACGACAAGGAGGAGATCGAGGAAGAGCGGCGTCTCTGTTACGTTGGAATTACCAGGGCACAGGATTTCCTGATGCTGACCGGGGCGAAACAGCGAATGATCAATGGGGAGACCCGTTATTCGAAGACCAGCCGGTTTGTCGATGAGATCCCGGCTGATTTGCTGGATTGTGATAAGCTGGAGCCAAGGCTGTCCTCCTTCCGGAAATCGTCTGACGGTTACGGTGACTCGCGCGCGGAGCGTGTGAGTGATCGTTTTGATGACAGCGATTTGCCCTGGGGCCAGGGCGGCAAAAATGCGAGAGGCGGTAGCTCCTGGGGCGGTTCGGGAGCCGGAGCCGCGGGCAGCGGAGGCGGTGCTTCCGGCGGTCAGAGACCGACCACCTGGGGGAATAAGGCCGCCGGTGTCAGCAGCTTCGGACCGGGCAGCAATGCCTATGCTTCCAAAACTGCGTCACCGGTTCAGAAACCGGCATTCGGAAAGGCGTTTACCGTACAGAAATCAGGTGCCCTGGATTATAAGGAAGGCGACCGTGTCCGCCACATAAAGTTCGGTGAGGGAAATGTGGTGGAGATCAAGGATGGCGGAAAAGACTATGAGGTTACGGTCTGTTTCGATAAGGCAGGGATCAAGAAGATGTTCGCGTCCTTTGCGAAGCTGAAACCGGTCTGATCGATGGCTCGCAGGAGAAGAATCCAGGAAATCAAAAGCGTTATAAAAATTGAAATAAATAAAAATGATCAAAAAAGATAGTAAAAGCATAAAGATAATGGTATAATAAGAACGACAGACAGAAAGATTTCGTTTCTGCCGCATATTTATAGGAAACAGGCTCTCAGAAAGGACGTGGATGATATGAACAGATTCGATACGATGAGCAAAGAAGCTATGAACAGAGTAGAGGAACTCGTAAATTCAAGCAGACTGAACGAGTTGCTGCACAAGAGAGAAGAAGACGAAAAGAAGAAAAACTGTATTCTCTGGATACTTGCCATCATTGGTGCTGTAGCGGCAGTCGCCGGTATTGCGTATGCGGTTTACCGTTTCTTCACACCGGATTATTTAGAAGATTTTGAAGATGATTTTGACGATGATTTCGATGATGATTTCTTCGAAGATGATACACCGGGCGAGGGTTCTGAACAGTAAGAAGGACAGTTAGAAAAAGGAAGCGTGCCTCAGCGATTGAGACACGCTTTTTGGTGTCACAGGAAAGGGTTCCTGTGATGTCAGAAGCCCTTTGGGCGGAAGCGCGCTGCGGCGGTAAGAATGGAAGCCGGTTTTGGCAAACGGCGGACAGCGGTTGATAATCAATGAGAACAGGAGCAGAGAACGTGAAAAAAGGCGAGATATATGAAGGTACAATAGAGAAATTTGATTTTCCGGATAAAGGGACGCTGGTGACGGAATCCGGAAAAATCACGGTGAAGCACGCGCTTCCGGGGCAGAAGGTGTCTGTGATGATTACGAAGAAGCGGGGCGGACGGCTGGAAGGTAAGATTGTGGAGGTGTTAGAAAAGTCACCTCTGGAGACTGCGGAAAAGCCGTGCGTCCATTTTGGAACCTGCGGCGGATGCATTTATCAGACGATCCCTTATGAGAAGCAGCTGGAAATAAAGGAAAAGCAGGTGAGGAGTCTTCTTGACAGTGTCTGCGCTTCCTATGAATTTGAAGGGATTCTGGCGAGCCCGCAGCCCTGCGGATACCGGAATAAGATGGAGTTTTCGTTTGGAGATGAGTTTAAGGACGGGCCGATGGCGCTGGGGATGCATCGGCGCGGAAGCTTTTACGATGTAGTGACCACCACAGACTGCCAGATCGTAAATTCAGATTTCTGTGAGATTTTGAAGGCCTCCAAGGATTATTTCGAGGAACTGGGGCTGGGATTTTATAAGAAAATGCAGCATACGGGATATCTGCGCCACCTGCTGGTGCGCCGCGCGGTAAAGACGGGGGAAATACTGGTGGATTTAGTGACGACAAGCCAAGAAGAACCGGATTTGATGCCATTTGCGGAGCGTCTGCTTTCTCTTCCGTTAAACGGCCGGATCGTCGGAATTCTGCATACATGGAATGACAGTCTGTCGGACGCGGTGAAGAATGATAAGACTGATATTTTGTATGGACAGGATTATTTTTATGAGGAGCTGCTGGGATTAAAGTTCAGGATTTCACCGTTCTCTTTCTTCCAGACAAACTCTCTGGGGGCAGAGGTGCTGTATGAGAAGGCCAGAAGCTATGTCGGAGACACAAAGGACATGGTAGTGTTTGATTTATACAGCGGGACGGGTACGATCGCCCAGATGATCGCGCCGGTTGCCAAAAAAGTGGTCGGAGTGGAGATTGTGGAGGAAGCCGTGGAGGCCGCAAAAGAGAACGCGAAGATGAACGGGCTGGAAAACTGTGAGTTTATAGCAGGGGATGTGTTAAAAGTCATCGATGAGATTGAGGAGAAGCCGGATTTAATCATTCTAGATCCGCCGCGAGACGGGATTCATCCGAAGGCGCTGGGGAAGATCATTGACTATGGCGTGAACCGGATTGTGTATATTTCCTGTAAGCCGACGAGCCTGGTGAGGGATCTGGCGGTGTTCCAGGAGAGAGGGTACCGGGTGGAGAAGGTGTGCGCGGTGGATATGTTTCCTTCTACGGGGAATGTCGAAGTGTGCTGTCGGATGTCGCTTGTGGATGAAAAGGGAAAATGAGCTGTGTTTTTAAGCTGGAAAAATGGCTTTTAATAGATATCAGGGGAATGGCTGACGGTTTTCGGAGTTTTTGGAAAGTGTTTTTTATTTAGAGGGGGTGGGGAGCGGAGAATAGTGTAAGTAATTTATGGAAACAGGGTAGATTTTAATTAGTTGGTTATCGGGGTGATAACCAGAAATGTATAAGGTTTTGAAGAAGATCAGGTGGAAATATTTTGCTTGGTCTTTTTTCTATAATAGGAAAGTTCGCCAAATGGTGAACCAGTTGAAAAAAACGCAAAATACGGGCAAAGTAAACAGACGGTGGTTAAAAAAGGTTAATATAAAATCCTTTTTCAAATTCATCGTCATCCAGGTCATTATCCTCTGTAAGAAATTCATGCATATCAAGCAGATCAGAATCAGACATAGTTCTGACCAGTTTGGATGTCATTCCTTTCGGCGGGTTTTGAATATGTTTTTGCCGCAGTTCCTCTAAAAATTTTGAATCCATTGAGAAGCCTCCTGTCTGTTAATAAGATAAGTATGGTACAGACAGGTGGAAAAATCAAGCAGAACGGCATTTTACTTTTGCCATTGCCCTTTCATATAATTCTTCCAGAGAAACACGGTGATGATTGTAATAAATCTCTACGAACTGCATTTTGTGGTTGCATTGTGTACATCTGAGCAGGTCATAGCCAAAAGACAGAAAAAAGATGACTTTTGATTGAGATACTAACTTTTCAAGGAACCTGCTGTTGATTCCTGTCGAGAGAAAATCATTCAGAGAAAGATAAAAAAATAGAATATAAGCAGAAGAAATGGTATAATGAAACACACAGACTTTTCACGCAGGTAAAATAAGAGAGGTGGTTCGTAATGGATAAAGTTATGATTATGCTGAAAGATATACCAGTTTTGGAAATAGAAAACTATAGCTGCAGGATTTTAGATTACGATTTGCTTCCGATATCCCTGCGCTATCCGGGTGTTAATTATGACGATGTAATGCATGGCTGGACAGAAAACCGGACGATGAATATTGGAAAAACCAATGCCAAGAAGCTGCTGGCAGGGTTCCGGATCAGTCAGAGCAATCCCTATATGATTGCAAGGCTGTTCCATTTTGCCTCGCTTTCGGACTGTTACTGGCTGAAGGAAGCAGGAGAGAATCTTACCTGGGATCAGGTGAGCCTGTTCCGGAATCCGTTAGAAAAGGCGGTATCCGCAACGGCACTTCTCGGAGTGAACAAGACATTCTGGCCGGTAGTCCAGAAGATTTATACACCGGAACTTACCGTTCAGGGAATGGCAGCGAAAGCGTGGATCCGGGAAGATGATGGGCTTTATCTGTACAAAGTAGGGAAAAAAGAACTGGCGGCCAGTAAGATTTTAAATGCCCTTGGAATTCCACATGTAGATTATAAGGAAGCAGAATCGTACAGGCTTGAACAGATCGCGGACGAGGCTCATATCAAAAAAATCTATGACAATGGAGAGAAAATCGTTAAATGCAAGATCATTTCTTCTGAGGAAACGGCGATCGTGCCATGGGAGGATTTCCAGGTTTACTGTAGTTATCATGATGAGAATGAGTATGATTTTATCAGAAAAAAGGATCCTGACCGCTATTACAGCATGCAGGTGGCAGATTATATTCTGGGAAATGAGGACCGGCATGGGGCAAACTTTGGGTTCTTTATGGATAATAAAAATGGCGGGCTGAAAGGGCTCTATCCGTTGATGGATCATGACCATGCTTTTTCGGAAGAGAAAGATATCCCGTCTCAGACCTCTGAGATTGATGAGACTTTGCAGGATGCAGCGATAAACGCAATAAGGTATACGGAGGTAAAATTCGATCAGGTACTGGAAATGAACCGGCCTGAAGATCTTGAAGAGAAAAGCTGGACAATGATTCTGGAACGATGCAGAGAACTGAAGCAGGAACAGAAGATTCAGCCATTCAGAGGCCATGATGAACAGACATTGAAGGAATAGGATAGACGGGAAATACACAGTTTTTGCTTTATATTGAAAGGTTGATGCCTTGTATCGGATGACACGACAAAGTGCAGTTGGTTTAAGCAGTTTAAATTGCTTGAGCAATTGCACTTTTTTGCAGTATTCTTAAAATGGTATGGTGATAGACGACACGATCCTTTAGCCGTGTGACGAATCCTTTGGCGCTGTGTGCCTTTATAAGACAGAGGGCGAAGATGTTACCGGATGGCAGGAGTAATGGGGCTCATTGGGCCGATTTGGGCAAGTTGTGATAAATGAGATAAAAGAGCACCGACTGACACTAAATTGTATGCTTACAGGAGAAATCTGCCGTTCGATTTGTGTGCAGGTTAAAGGGAGATGGCCGGAACGGCCTCCTCCCAGTCATAAACGCCCGCAATGCGGACGTTTTTCTTAAAAGCAAAGGTGCACCTAAACGACAAGATTGTCACCTGCCAGGTGGTTCACTATTCACAGTTTGCCCTGAAACACAACTCTTTCAAGGTGTCCTGTCGGGTGGTTTGCTTAATAATGTCCAGTTTTTTCAGTGGTTATTCGTATAGACTTTGTCAGCCTCCTTCGGTAATGTAAAATGGAAGGAGGATCATGCTATGATATCATTTGAAGAAATATTCGGTGAACTGCTGACCGAGAGCGTAAATACACTGCTGCGTGAAAAATACAAAAGACCGTATGATGAAGTAACGGAGGAGCGAGCAAATCATGCCCGCGGTATGGAGGAGCAGCTAAAATTTTTAACTGGTGAGCAGCTGGCTGTAGTCGATGCCTGTTTGGATGACTTTATTGACAGATGTGGGGAAGATCAGGAGTTTCTTTATCGGAAAGGAGTTGAAGATGGAATAAGAATCATGAAGGGAATACAAAAATTATAATTTGGATACAACCAAAATGAAAATGATAAATTCAATGAGGATATTGGTTTTTAATTGTAATGTATATGGATTTTACCAGGATTCTTCGATAATATTGATGGTCGAAGGAGGTAGAGGATATGGAATATTGGGAACAAATTTTTGATGATTTACTTTCAGAGGGTTGCTGAGTTGCTGCAGGAGAGATATGAGAAACCATATAACGAAATTATGAAGAGGCGTGAAATGCGCGTCCGTACAATGGAAACAAAAAAAGGATTCCTATATGATTATATCCAAGTACAATTGAGAGTTAGACTTGCAACTATCAAAAGATAACTGTAAGAATCGAAGTGAGTATATTGAAAAAGCAGTTACTTTTTACAACGGTTATTTATCAACTCAGGATCATATGACGTACCTCCCTCTGGCAATTAATTCAGCACTTGCAGGAGTGGTTGATACCTCTTAGAGCAGAATTTCAAGGTTATTATTTAAGTTGACTGTAGAGTTGTCTATATTGATGATTCTATATACAGCTCAGAATGATGTAGATGAAACTATTTTGAAAATCTTAGGGGAAAATGTTTGATGGATGTAAAAAACAAATGGTGATATCAGAACGGTAGAAGTCATGAAGTATCAAAACGAAATTTAAAAATATGCCCAGGGAGTAGATTATACTATTATTTAAGTTTCCCTGGGCAGAAAATATTACTTTTTATTATTATTGTGTCGCTGTTGGCATACCTGTTATTCGGCATACAAGCAGAGCTAAGTCATTGGCGCTGGGAGCTGTAGTAAAATCTTCGCGGATCCACTGCTCAAGCATGGCAACAATGCCGCTGATTACGAACGTAGTGCTGTAGTCCTGGTCCTGATCTGACCTGATTCCTTGCAGATGGTATTGAATAAATTCTTCATTTCTTAGATATTCCCTGCATTTACGCTGTATAACACAACTCTTACCATTTTGTATAATAAGTTTAAGAGTAGGTTTGTATTTTTCAAAAAAAGCAAAGAAAATTTTCGCTGCATCGCATAAGTTATGAATTGTATGTTTTTTGAAATCTATGATAAAGTGACTAAAAATAGTATCAAAATAGTACTCCAGAATTTCCTCTTTGGAATTAAATATTTGATAAAAAGTCTGTCTCGATAAGTCTGTGGCTTCCATTAACTGTTTGACGGCCATATTTTCTAAGGAAGTATTTTCTAAAAGAGTAAGGAAAGCCTGTACAATCTCATCACGGGACCGTAGTGCAGCGGGATTTGTTCCAGTATACATAGACAAAAAGCCTCCTGATGTCAAACTTTTATTATTTAGATTGACAGTTAGATATTAGTTGCTTATACTATACTACAAAGTCCGACATATGTCAAACTATTACATGTGTATGACTATAATTTCTAAATTGTATATAGGAAGAAAAGTATGAATAAATGTGAAATGCTGGAATTGCTGCATAAGAGTGTAATGCCGGCAGTTGGATGCACAGAACCAGCCTGTGTTGCAATAGCAGCAGCGGATTCGGCAAGGGCGGTAGGAGGAACCATAGAAAAAATTCGATTAGAAGTAAGTTCAAATATTTATAAAAACGGTATGTCGGTTGGTATTGCCGGTTTTAATAACGTTGGATTGAAGTATGCAGCTGCGTTGGGAGCCCTTATCGGTAAACAGGAAATGGGACTGGAAATTATGAATATGAGCTTAGTTTTCTTGCAGAAGGTATAAAGATGAATCAGCAACTGGCTAATTTTGGAATCGAGTATGAGGCCGGAATTGGAATAGCAGGAGTGCTGCATTTAAACTCGGGAGGTTCTTTTATTGGAGATAGTATATTGGAAAAAATCATGATACAGGTTGCGGCGGCTACGGAAGCTAGACTGGATGGCTGTCCTTATGCGGCGATGAGCAGTGCAGGAAGTGGGAGCAAAGGAATTGCAGTTATCTTACCAGTTGCACAGGTGGCAGAAGCAGTAAATGCTGATAGAAAGAAGATGTTGCAGGTTATTGCTTTCGCACATCTGTTAAATGAGTATATAAACGGTTATATTGGTAAATTGTCTGCTGTCTGTACTTGCGCAGTGGCTTCTGCAACCGCCGCATCAGCGGCGATTACATGGCTGTTGGGAGGGGATGATGAACAGATCGGCTATGTCATCCGCAATATGACTGGAAATATTACTGGGATGATTTGCGATGGTGGAAAGGTCGGTTGCGCGTTAAAATTGTCTACTGCTTCAGGGGCCGCTTTTATGAGTGCATTGCTGGCGATTAATGGAGTGGGGCTACGTATAACGGATGGAATTTGTGCGGAGACTCCAGAGGCATGTATTAAAAATATTGCCAGAGTTGGAAATCCAGGTATGCTTCAGACGGATAAGGTAATTATGCATATTATGCTGAGCAAAGGTGTAACTAATATTAGAGAGGACAATATGTAATATAATGATGGGAGGATTAAATATGAGAGTAGGAATTATTAGATGTATGCAGACGGAAGATTTTTGCCCGGGAACTACGGATTTCAAGATGATTCAGGAAAAAAGAGGGGCATTCGAGGGGATTGAAGAGGATATTGAAATTGTTGGTTTCATAAATTGCGGCGGCTGTCCGGGAAAAAAGACTGTATTAAGGGCGAAGGAACTTGTAAAAAGAGGTGCTGATACAATTGTTTTTGCTTCCTGCATTAAAAAGGGAACACCGATAGGGTATCCGTGTCCATTTGCGAAAAGGATGCATGATATTGTCTCGGAGGCAGTTGGCGAAAATATCACTATTCTTGATTATACTCATTAATTATGGGGGAGTATAGAATGCAGTTAATTATATATAGACGATAAAAAAGCAGAAAACCGACGGAGATACTCTGTCGGTTTTCTGTTATAACAAAATAGGAAAAGGGGCAGGCTTATGAAGTACAAATTAATATCATTACAAAAAGAATTGGAAGTCAAAAAGATAGCAACACTATTTTACATGGAATATGATAAAAATTTTGATTTTCCAGGGGAGCAACATGATTTTTGGGAACTTGTATACTGTGACTATGGTGAAGTGATTATCAGTGCAGACGGCAATAAATTCAATTTAAAGAAGGGCATGATTGCTTTCCATAAGCCTGGTGAATTTCACACGGTATCAGCAAATAAAAAAGTATCTCCTAATATTATTGTTATTTCTTTTACCTGTGTAAGTGCAATTATGGAAGAGTTTGTTGGAAAAATACTTACACTTAACGAGCGGGAACAGAAGATGTTGGCCAAAATTGTAAATGAATCCAATAATGTATTTGAGATCGAACAAGAAAGAAACGTAATTTATCTAAAACCTAAGAAAGATCCAGGCGTATTTGGAGGCCAGCAATATGTGAAAAATTTGCTGGAGATATTCTTGATTGAATTGATTCGTCGGCAGAAATTTAAGGTAGTTGCCAGTGAAAGTAAAGATAGAATTACAACAATTAACGTAAATACTATGTATGAGGATATTACGAGAACGATCATGAAGTATCTGGAGGAGTATATTTGCGAGAACTTGAATATCGATGATTTGTGTTCCAAGTTCTCTTTTAGCAAATCCTACATAGAATATATTTTCAAGAGAGAAACTGGGCTGGGGATTATGGCAAAGTTTTCAGAAATGAAAATTGAAAAAGCAAAAGAGCTGCTGCGTAATCAGGACTATAACATAACGATGATAAGTGAGATGCTGGGATATTCTTCTGTCCATTATTTCTCGAGAAAATTCAAAACGGTAGTGGGGATGCCTCCAAGCGAATATGCCAGTTCTATCAAATTAAAGGCTCAAACAATAAAATAGACAAAAGTACAAATTCACAATGCAAAATGTCAAAGACATAAATAATGTGTTACGCTATAATGTAGTTACAAACTTATACTAAATGCACAAAATAATTGGTGATTTAGTTACGAAAATATTAAAAAAGACGGAGGCACACTATGGAAAAAGTTTTAACTACTGTAATTTGCACAGCTTTGGTATGCGTACAGCTGATTGGGTGCAGTCAGCAGACAGCTCCTGCTGATACGCAGCCTAAGGCGACTACTGAAAAGGCAGGAGCAACCGAAACGACTGAAATAACCGGTGATACGGAAGAAACAGGCGAAGCAGAAGGAGAGCAGAGTAGGGTTTATAAGATTGGTATCAATAGCTATGCGGAAAATTTCGAATCAAGCCAGAGATACTTATCCAGCTTTCGGGCAGCAGCCGAAAAGGCAGGAAATGTAGAACTTGTATATGCCGACTGTAATGCAGATCCACAGAAACTGGCACCGAATTATGATGCATTTATACTACAGAATGTAGATGCGATTATTGACGCCAGTTGGATGGGAGAGGTTGGTCCGATTGCAGTAGAAAAGTGTAAGGGTGCTGGAATCCCTCTGGTTGTTTGCGATTCTCCGTTTGATGAAGAATACTCTTACCTGATCGGAACGGATCAATATCAGGCTGGTGTTATTGCAGGAAAATATCTGGCGGATTATGTAAAAGAGAACTGGGATGGAAGCATCGATTATCTGGTACTGGAGTATTTCCAGAGTGGTGGTCCTCAGGTAAAGGACCGCATGCAGGGCTGTCTGGACGGTTTACAGGAAAATGGAATCCCTGTAGAAGAGGATCAGGTTTTCTGGTTTGATAATGAAGCTCAGACCCAGAAGACAAATCAGATTACCCGTGATTTCCTGACTTCCCATCCAGATGCCACAAAAATTATATTCGGAACGAACAACGATCCCTGCGCGATCGGTGTTGTATCGGCAGTAGAAGCATCAAACAGAGTAGATAATTGTATCTCTTATTCGTATGGCGGAGAGGACAGTGCACTGGATTTATTAAAAAAGGATGATAACTGCTATATAGGTTCTGTATCTTTCCAACAGCTACAGTATGGTGATTTCGCAATTCCGGCAGCGATTGACTTAATCGAGGGAAAGACAGATGTGCCACGTTCTCAGGGACCAACACCGTTTATGATTGACAGAGGTAATCTGGCTGAAAATAGTAACTAAACTTTTGTGAATCGGTAAAAGGAAGGTAGGAACATAGTAATGTTTCTCCTTCCTTTCCTATCAGAAAAGCATTGAATACGAACGTGAACGAAATGGGGGATACTATGCTGTTGGAAATGAAGAACATAACTAAGGAATTTCCCGGTGTTAAAGCACTCGACGATGTCAGCCTTGAATTAAAAGAAGGCGAAATATTAGCCCTTGTCGGAGAAAATGGAGCAGGTGACCGTGTTATAATAAGACCAAGTTAGCAAGGAACCCAATGAAATCAAGGGTTTGCGGCTGCTTAGGTCTTAATTTATTATACCACAATCGAACTGCTTTTTCATGAAAATCCAGTGTCGTTTTCCAAAGAGTGGGATATTTTTTAGGATCAAGGCCGCAACCGAGTGGTTTGGGACCTGCTTATACTTAGTCCTATTCCAAATATCCTTTTCTTTTACTTCGTCTGAAGTAAAGCTCTCTTTCGGGAGAACAGCGCTGTTAAAAATAAATGAATATAGAGGACTAAGTGAAGCAACTTTGTTAGCTGATCTTAGTCCTCTTATGCGTTTTAGGAGGAAAAGGGTATGCAGATAGTATTTATTGGTATTGGTTTTTTGATTACTTTGTCAGCGGTTGTAAGTATTGCCCTGGCTGTAACGGCAAAGAAATCTGACGAAAGATTACGTGCCATCTGTACCTCTCTTGAAGAGAAGGGCAGGTGAATGGGATGCGGGAATATACAACAGGAAATTCGATTGTAGATGCAAGCGCGGAAATCAGCATTACGGGTAATATTACACCGCAGACATGGTATAAAACGATTGTAAAGGAAACAGGCAAACCGCATTTAACCGCTATTGTCATACTCGCGGATATTGTTTACTGGTATCGCCCAACTGAATTGAGGGACGAAAGTACCGGGCAGATTATAGCCATACGTAAGAAATTTAAGGCGGATCTACTCCAGCGAAGTTATCAGCAAATAGCGGAGCAGTTTGGTTTAAGCAAAAAGGAAGCTACAAATGCCATCATTTTTCTGGAAAAATTAGGCGTGATAAAAAGAGTTTTTAGGACGATCAATCTGAATGGACTTGTTGTAAATAATGTACTGTACATTGAATTGATCGTTGAAAGACTGAAAGAATTAACATATCCACGCTGTTATGATCCCCCTATCCCTTTTATGGGAGACAGGGGTGAAGACATTAAAGAGGAAATCATTGAAGAACAGTGCTTTGCTGAGAAAAATAGCGAGATGGTAGTCTTTGGAGAGGGGGCTGTCCCCAAAAAAGGGAGAGGGTGTCCCCCAGAAAAGAGATACCTGCCACGCCGAAAAATAGCAGGTGCCACTTTGTAGAAGGTACAGCACTATCTGTCAACAGGCAGACAAATACAGATATTACCACAGATATTTCAACTACAGATTATACCATCCAATCATATCAGGACACATTGCAGGCATTTCAAGAGAAGATTGGATATGATGCGATATGTATTGATCGTCCATTTGATGTGGACCGTCTGGATGAAATTGTGGGAATTGCGGTTGACGTACTGACAACAACGAAAGATACAGTACGGATTAATCAGGAAGAAAAGCCGACGGCCATTGTTAAATCCGTGTTCTGGAAATTGGATATGTTTAGAATACAGTTTATTTTAAATAGCCTGACAGAGACGAAAACAAAAATCAGGAATATGCGGGCAGTATTGCTAACAGCCTTATATAATTCAGCATTCACATTAAGTAATTCCGTTATGAATCAAGTGGTGATGAATGGTGACATCTCCCCTGAACATGTATGAGTAAAGGGGGTGATGAACAGTAACCAGGGTTAGACAATTACGCATAGCGAAGGATTTGACACAGTGGGAATTAGCGGACAAGCTGGGTATCAGCCTCCGTACATATCAGAGAATCGAATACGGGCAGCAAAAGCCGTCCTACAGAGTCATTTTAATCTTGCAAAAGATATTTAACGAGAATATTGAATCTATCCTGCAGGAATTATAACTGCCAAATAAGAAGTGGAGGAAATGTATGTTTGATATTAACAAATTGGAAGTAATGGACATAGTATTTGCCGATGAAGCACATGAGCGCTTCTTTCGTGAGAAGGTGCGGGAACTTCCAAATTCGCGCAGGGACAATGAAGAGATTGCTATGATATATACTCTTGGCATCTGTGACAAGACAAGAGCTGCTTTTTCAAAAATTGTGGACCAGAAAACATTACAGGTGAATCCCTTGGTTTTATTCGCCGGGTGGCAGACCTCCGCTTCGGAAAAAGTGACACGGCTGGCGATAAACCTCTATACCGGATTTGCACAGGAAGTGAAACGGGACAATTCGGAAGAAGGGTATTACATAGGGGTAGACAGTTCGGTTTATGCGGTTGGAGAAATTTTTGACTGCCCATATGCAAAATATTTTCTTGAAGCCGTTAAACTGCGTTATGACATATAAAAGAGGTAGAAGCGATGAAAATGTATAAGATTGACCAAATCATTGAGTTATTACGGTTAGGAAAAGAATCAGAAGATGACTATGTAGGATTTGAGAACAATGAAAAGGGAAACCTAGTTATTACATTAAAGCAACATGCCCCAGATTGGGAAGATGAAGAGGGATTCGGAGAAGCGGTTGAAGAGGTTGAACTTTTGGAACATGCTGGAGAATATTAAACATAAGGAGGAAACAGTCATAATGGATAGAGAAATACTTGGAATCGACCACGGCAATAGGCAAATGAAAACAGCGAATACGGCATTTTTGTCTACAGTGACGCAAAACAAGGTGAAAACCAGTAATTTAAGCCAGATTTTAGAATTTAAGGGGAAGTATTACTCAATCGGTGGCAGTAGGGAAGATGTGGATACAAAAGTCGATAAGACGGTGGACGATGATTACTATATTCTCACATTGGCGTCACTTGCCGCTGAATTGAAAGCCAGAGGTAAGAATCAGGCGGCTGTCAGGCTGGCTACAGGATTACCGCCTCGGTGGTATGAATCACAAATGAAGGCGTTCAGGAAGTATTTGGGCAGGGAGCGGGAACTGTGTTTTCGTTATCAGGGGGAGGAGTTCAATGTCTATCTGGAAGGTGTTAGCGTATATATGCAGGGATTTGCCGCGATCACAGATATCTTGGCAGAGACACAGGGAAAGTCCTGTCTTCTGGTAGATATTGGAGGTGGGACCGTTGACGGGGTTCCGATTGAGAACATGCGGCCCAGTGGAGCACAGCCTATTATAGATAATAATGGCACAATAAAATGTATATCCAATGTAAATGAGGTATTAATGGCTGAGTTTGGAGAGAAGGCCAAACCATATATCATTGAAACGATTATGCGGACAGGTACTTATGCAGGCGACGAAATGTATCTTCGTGTAATCCGCAGGGAATTGAACAAATATACGGAATACATTTATAACCTGATCAAGAAGCATGGATACAATCTGCATTTGGAAAAAATAATCTTTATGGGTGGAGGAGCCTCAATCATGCAGAATTTTGGCGATAACGAGGGTAAGGATGTGATCTGCATTCCAGATATACACGCAAATGCAAGAGGATATGAAGAAACCTTAAAAAGCATATGGAAGGCCAGGCAGAACATGGCCGGTTAAGGAGGCCATAAATGGACGACAAATATGTTACAACGCTTCGGCTTTATAAAAATAACCCGGCGCATTTCCAGGCACTAACCTGTCTGGAAGCGTACAACCGGGAGCTGTTCGCTTCTCAAAATGACTTTATTGCCGAGGCGGTAATCCACTATTCAGAGTATCTGAAACAGAAAACAGAATATGAGAAGCTGGAACGTACCTTATCAAATATACGAGAGAAGGAGGATTACTTTCGTGAACTGACAAAACGAGCCTTGGAAGACGTGCTGGGATCAATGCAGATAACTACCATTCCGGCAGTGGCTGAAAGCGATATGAAAACTAAAGAGGAACAGGAAACCAATAGTGAGAGTGAGCGGCCGGCAGAGATGACGGATCAGGCGACGGAAAAAGATTTTAATTTGCTTGATTTCTATAGTTCATTCACTGGATTTGAAGACGAAGGAGAAGATAGAATATGACGATATTGTGTGCTATAATAAAATTTATAGGAAAATTGTTGCTTGGAATTGCTTATGCGTTATTAAAAATTGCATCATTTAGTGTCAAAGTGATAGGCTGCATGTTTTTGTTTGTATTTCATATTTTCATGCTTTTAGTAGACGGAACCCGATTCTAAAAACTCAAGGAGAATACGATCATGGCTATTTGTGAGATTTGTGGCGGAGAAATGCTGGAACGTGTGGGTTGTAAAATAGGGATATGTGATTGTAACGGGAAAAGTTATCCGCGTATCAGGTTTGGGGCAGAGAAAAGGTTTGAGGATGTGTTTGGTGAAGAGGATAGCTGTCCGGATTGTTTAGCACCATTTGGGAGTTTTCACCATTTTGGCTGTGATATTGAAGAGTGTCCAGTATGTGGGGAGGCAATCTATGGTGATTGCAAGTGCGATTTAGTTTTTCCTGATTTAGAAGATTTGGTCATCATTAAAAGGGCTGAACAGGACGATCTGCAGAAAATTCTTAATTTACAGTATTTGGCTTATCAGAGTGAAGCAAAGCTTTTTAATAATCCTGATATTCCACCCTTGAAGCAGTCTCTTACGGATGTTGTCAATGAATACCAGAAAGGTATTGTACTTAAAGCAGAAGACGTAAAAGGCAATATCATTGGTTCGGTTAGGGCTTATTCTGAAAATGGCACAGTCTATATTGGAAAATTGATTGTTCATCCTGAAAGACAAGGAAAAGGGATTGGAACAAAACTTCTTATTAATATTGAGAATGAGTATCCTGGGTGCAGGTATGAACTATTTACAAGCACTAAGAGCGAAAAAAATATTTGTCTTTATGAACGTCTTGGTTACGCGATTTTCAAAGAGAAAGAAATAACAGAGGAATTAAAATTTCTTTATTTAGAGAAACAGAACTAAAAATTACCAGGAAAAAGTAATATGTAAACAGTGAATAATGAGTATCTCTGCAGTAGGCTGATTCGTCAGCCTGCTTTTTTTGTGTGAAGAATTGAAAATTAATGGAGCGGGGTAGTGTAAAGAACATATCTGGATGCTTGACCAGAAGAATGCAGGGCGGTACTGCACTCCGCAATCAAAGGGATAAAATTTCATTTCTAAATTACATAAAGATATCAAATAGGGCAGAGATTTTGAAGGAGGGACAATTTCAATCCCAATAGGGATGACTGCTGTAATGTAAAAATGTTCAGCGAAAGATAAAAAGAAAAATTGGAAATGAAATATCCTTTGGATTATATGCAGGCTGGCAGAAGGGAGGTGGATATGAACAGGATACGTGATGAGCCTTTAACAGATTCCGTATGGACCAGGGGAGGACACGCTGATGTGTAGTAACCTGTTTTGCGCCGATATGGCTATTGAGGCAAAAGGGGGTACTGGATTTGAATAAGACAAGCTTTGAGTATGGAGGATACCATTTCTATCCATTACGTACATTTACCGCAGAAGATGGTGATTTTTATGAATTAACTCGCAAATTGGGACAGGACCGGGAAATCGGACTGACAAAATGTGATGAGACATGGCAAAAATATCCATATGATTATGAAGAATTTTACAAAGCTGCGGGCGGCAAGGTATTTGATATTTTTCTCTGTGAGGAGAATGGCAAGTAATATGTACCATGCGCCTATGAATTGCAGGAATATATCATTAATCCCGTAAAGAATAAAAGCATTAGGTCGGGAAGGTGAGAACTGATATGGTAGTGTATCTAGGTAGGACTGGATAGAAGAAATACTAGGGGATAAAAGACAGGCTGATTTATGGCCTGCTTTATTTTGCGCAAATTTAAAATCAATTAAACCAGGAGGTCAAGGAATGAAAGCGAAAATGAAAGATTATTTAATCAAAAAGGGAATGAAGGTAAAAGCAGCGCTGGAAAACAATAAGGCGGAGGGGTTCGTGGATACGGCCAGTGCGTCCGTAAGGGCGTAACAACTGCACAAAGTTGTTACGAACGCGGACGGTTAGAAAATCTGCTTTAGCAAAGCAGGGATTGAAAAATATCCGGGTTTTATACCCACAATCCTCTTCAACCAACTGATCTGAAAGGGAAACCAGACAGAGAGTGTAGCATGTTGGTAACGTCATAAGTCAGCCGAACTATCACGGTTGCGACTGAATGGCAAGAAGAAAGGCCAGATACGAGGATAAAGGCTTGATTGCTTTATGAATAGTCCGAGGGGTCATAGTCGAGTCCCTGGCACACGATAGTTTAGGTGTCAGGCGGTGTAGGAGCTGTGTAGATAGCTGGCACGGCAGTCCATGATATTTGCACCGCCCATCCATGATAAATGGAAAAGGACGAACGTTCTATCCGACAATCTGGCAGGCTGTGTTTTTAACCGTCTAAACGGAGATTGCCTAAACTGGAAAGCTTCTTTAAGCTATGCGTAATACCGTAAGGTGAGAAATTTCAAGACCTAAAAGCGGGGGAAAGATGACGCTGAATATCCGGCATGGCAACGGAGCCGCCATAGTAGTCCGAGTATGGGAAAGCCATGCACATGGCGAAGGGCGGCAGTTTATCTCTTAATACAAAAAAAGGAAAGGTGCGTGAGGCATTGAGAAATCCGATTGATGTGTTAAACAGTCTGAAATCGAAAGCATGTGATGAGGGCTATTGTTACGAACGTCTGTACCGGAATCTGTATAATGAGGAATTTTACCTTCTGGCCTACCAAAATATCTATGCCAGAGAGGGGAACATGACTGCAGGAGCAGATGGAAAAACCATAGACGGTATGGGCATGGACAGGATACAAAGGCTGATAGGAAAAATGAAGAATCACAGCTATCAGCCGAACCCTGCACGGCGTACTTATATCGAGAAAAAGAATGGAAAGAAACGCCCTTTGGGTATCCCATCTTTTGACGATAAGCTGGTGCAGGAAGTCGTGCGGCTGATATTAGAGAGCATTTATGAGCCGACATTTTCCAACTATTCACACGGATTCCGCCCAAACCGCAGCTGTCACACAGCTTTGCAGCAGATACAAAGTACTTTTACAGGTGTAAAGTGGTTCATAGAGGGCGATATCTGCGGATTTTTTGACAATATAGACCACGCGGTGCTGATAAACATTCTGCGCAAACGTATCCATGACGAATACTTTATTGCATTGTTATGGAAGTTTCTGAAAGCAGGATATGTGGAGGACTGGATGTTTCATAATACTTATTCCGAAACCCCGCAAGGCTCGATTATCAGTCCGATTATGTCAAATATATATCTGGACGAACTGGACAGATACATGGAAATTTATATGAAAGAGTTTGAGCGTGGAAAAAGGCGTCAGAAGTCAGCAGAATACGCAAACTGGGAATACAAACTTAAATATCTGCGTTATGAGGTGTACGCAAAGGACAAGTGGGTGGATCTGACGGCAGAAGAACGTAAAACAGCAAATGACCAGATTCATGCAGTCAGGAGCAAAATGTTGAAATGCGAATACTCTGATCCGCAGGACAGCGGATACCGGCGTCTGTTTTATGTGCGTTACGCAGACGATTGGCTGTGCGGAGTAATCGGCAGCAAACAGGACGCAGAAGAGATCAAGGCAGATATGAAACGGTTCCTGTCAGAAACTTTGAAGCTGGAATTATCAGAAGAAAAAACCTTGATAACCAATGCCCGTGATATGGCCCGTTTTCTTAGCTATGATATTTTCTTATCAGACAATGAAAGTCTGCGCGAGGATAAAAACGGTCATACAAGACGTGTGAGAAGGGGCAAGGTAAAGCTGTATGTTCCCCGTGAAAAATGGCAGAAGAAGCTCATGGATTATAAGGCTCTTGAAATCAAGTATCAAAATGGAAAGGAAATATTTATCCCTGTTCATCGAACCTATTTAATCAGCAATGACGACTTTGAAATTGTGCAGCAATACAATGCTGAAGTCAGAGGACTCTATAACTATTACAAAATAGCAGACAATGTAAATGTCCTCGGCCACTTTAATTATGTGATGAAATTCAGCATGTTTAAAACCTTTGGGGCAAAATATAAGCTCCATATCAGCGGTGTCCGAAAGAAATACGGTTACAAGCACTTTGGGGTGAAATACCAGACAAAGCAAGGCGAAAAGATACTGTATTATTATGAGGACGGTTTCAAGAAGGTAAAAACAGGGATTGCAAAACCAGAGGTCGATAATGTTCCCAAAGTATACCGCAATAATAACCCAACCGGTCTGATTGCCCGTTTAAGAGCGGGACACTGTGAGTGGTGCGGAGCTGAAAATGTTTGAAATTCATCATTGAAAAAAAGACTTAAAAGGGGAAAAGCGGTGGGCATGGCTGATGATAGCCCGAAAACGTAAGACACTTGCATTGTGCGTGCAGTGGCATGATTGTTTACATGCAGGAGAATTAGACTGATAGATAAATGGAGAGCCGGATACATCGAGAGGTGTAAGTCCGGTTCGGGGGCGGGCTTTTGGAAACCTGCCGCCGTGAAGCGGTAAGGCGCCGGGGGCCTAGCCTACTCAAAATTTTAATGGCCGTTGTAATCGGGGCGCTGCTTCTGGCAGGACTGTATGCATTGTTCGGTGACACAGTATTGCCGACATTAACGCGGCGTATCACCGAAATGTTTAACTATGCTGGATAGAAGGGCAGTTCAGGCCATTGTATTTTTACTGTTGCTTTTGGCAGCGTCGGTGACGGACATAAAGAAAAGAGTTGTGCCGGATCTGTTATGTATGCTGATCGCATTAACCGCCGCTATTTCTTTTCACCCAGAATATGTATGGGGGATTTTCATCGCGCTCCCATTTCTGCTTGCGGCGGTTTTTTATGGCGGAATGGGTGGCGGTGACATCAAACTGATGGCGGCCGCAGGACTTGTCCTGGGGCTTCCTGCAGGAATTGCTGCAACTATTGTAGGATTGTCGCTGGTACTTGTTTATTCTGTACTATTAAAAATATGTAAGAAAACCCAGGTGATCGCAGTACCGTTAGTCCCCTTTTTATCGGCTGGATGTGCAGTGGGATATTTGATTGGATAGGAGGATGTAATGAAAAGAAAAGCATTTTATTGTATTTGTGTAGCGGCTCCAATTACCTTTGTGGGTGCTGTTCTGGCATTTTACAGGTGCCGCAGGAAAAAGAGATACATTGTGAGGTAATCATGGCGGCAGGTATCCCCTGCCGCACTTAAAACGATAACTTTGAATCGAAAGGAATGGATATAAAATATGAAAATATTAAAAAGCCGTACTGTGCTGGGTGTGATCTGCATTGTAGTATCACTGCTTATCTGCTTTGGCATCACCCCGCTGTTCAATAAAGAAATCAGCAAAAAGATTGAGATCGTGCGGGTAGTAAAGGATATAAAAATCGGGGATAAGGTCACCGGTGATATGGTAAGGTCGGTTGAAGTGGGGAGTTTAAACCTGCCGTCCGAGGTCATGAAAAATAAAGAAAATGTCATTGGGAAATATGCATCTGCAGATATGGTCCCAGGTGATTATATCATCAATAGCAAGGTTGCGGACGAGCCGGCTGCTGAAAATGCCTACTTATATAATCTGTCAGGTGAAAAACAGGCTATTTCCGTGTCTGTGAAATCTTTTGCAACCGGATTATCTGGAAAACTCAAATCTGGAGATATTGTATCTGTGATCGCACCGGACTACCAGAAACAGGGCGAAACGGTCATCCCTCCCGAACTCAAATATGTTGAAGTCATTGCGGTAACTGCGGGCAGTGGCTATGATGCCAACACAGGAGAAGAAGATCCGGAGGAAAAGGAACTGCCCAGCACGGTGACGCTCCTGGCTACACCTGAACAGAGCAGGATACTCGCCATGATGGAGAAGGACGGGAACCTGCACATATCGCTCGTGTACCGGGGGACAAAAGAAAATGCAGCAAAGTTTATCGCAGAGCAGGAACAGGCATTGCAGGAACTTTATCCGCCGGAAACGGAGGCGGTGGAATCAGAACCGGAAACTGGACAGCCCGAAGGAGAGACAGAAGGGAGTGCAGAATAAATGCTGAATTTTAAAGGCAAAAAACGTGTGGATAAATCGGACAGTAAGGAGGAACCGGAAACAGGGAAACGCAAGGCACAGGTCTTGGCTGTCTGGGGAAGCCCCGGCTGTGGGAAAACTACGATTTCAGTGAAGATTGCTAAATACCTGGCAGAAAAGAAGAAAAATGTTATCCTGGTAATTTCTGATATGACCGTACCCATGATTCCCTGTATATGCCCGATGGACGAGTTGGAAAACATATGGTCCCTGGGAAATGTACTTGCAGCGCCGCATATTACAAAAGGGCTGATAGAAGAAAACTGCATTGTCCATAAAAAAATAAAATATCTGGCAATGCTTGGGATGCTGAGAGGGGAGAATGAATACACCTACGCCCCCTATGAGGCGGAACAGGCTTTGGAATTTCTTGCTGGGCTGCGGGAATTGTCTTCCTATATCATCATTGACTGCGGCAGTTATATCGCCAACGATATCCTTTCAGCCGTTGCACTGATGGAGGCAGACGCAGTTTTACAGATGGTAAATTGTGATCTTAAATCCATCAGTTATCTGGCAAGCCAGTTACCGTTATTACAGGAACCCAAATGGAAGGTAGAAAGACATTTAAAAGCGATCAATAACATCAAGGGGCAGGAAGCCATTAACCACATGGAACAGGTGCTTGGAAAAGTCAGTTTTCAGATCCCGTCCGCATCCGAAGTTACAGAACAGGGGATGGCGGGGAACCTGTTGGCGGGTCTGGAAGGAAAAAAGAGCCGTGGTTTTAATAATGAAATAGAGAGGATTGTTAAGGAGGTATACGGATGTTAGGGGAAAGAAAAACGCGAGGAGTATTTAACGAAGGCAGAAATTCTGAATGGAGCGCACGGATGCAGGAACTTATGCCGGCACAGACGGCCCCGGCAGAGCCAGTTGTAAGAGAACCGGCAGAAGTGGTGAATAAGAGTGCAGATGATATCTTTTTTGCAGCCGTGGAAGGGAAAGATTTTGCAACGGTGCTGCAGGAGGTGCAGGAACATATTGCCAGCAGGTACAGTTCGCTTTTGACGGATGGAAACAGTGATGATGTAAAAAGGCAGATGAAGCGCTACATTACAAAATATGTCCAGGAAAACCGGGTCGCGGTCCAGGGTATGTCAAATCAGGAACTCGTTGACAATCTGTACACAGAGATGGCGGAGTTCTCCTTTTTGACTAAATATATTTTTGGAGAAGGTGTTGAAGAAATAGACATCAATAGCTGGAAGGATATCGAAATCCAGTACAGCGGCGGCAGGACGGAAAAGCTGGAAGAACACTTTGACAGCCCCGCGCATGCTATCAATGTGATCCGAAGGATGCTCCATGTGTCAGGAACTATCCTTGATGATGCAAGTCCCGTGGTAACAGGGACTCTGGCTAAAAATATCCGTATAGCAGTATTGAAAACTCCGATTGTGGATGAAGAGGTAGGTCTTGCCGCTTCAATCAGAATTGTAAATCCCCAGAGTATGAAAAAGGAGGATTTTGTTTCGGGTGGAACGGCTACAGGAGAAATGCTGGACTTTTTAAGCGAATGTATCCGATATGGAATATCAGTGTGTGTTGCAGGGGCAACAAGTTCCGGGAAGACAACGGTGGCCGGCTGGCTTCTTACCACAATTCCAGACAGGAAGAGAATATTTTCAATTGAAAATGGCAGCCGTGAACTGGACCTGGTAAGGGAATATGATGGACGAGTAGTTAATTCCGTTGTTCACACTCTGACAAGGGACAGTGAAAATGACAGGCAGAGAATTGACCAGATTGCCCTTCTGGATATTGCGCTTCGATTTAACCCGGATATTCTGGTGGTCGGGGAAATGAGAGGGGCGGAGGCAAATGCCGCCCAGGAAGCTGCAAGAACCGGTGTGGCGGTGGTTACTACCATCCACTCTAATTCATGCGAGGCTACATACCGCCGTATGGTGTCCCTGTGCAAGCGTGCTGTGGACATGTCAGACGAAACATTGATGGGGTACGTGACAGAAGCATATCCTATCATAGTTTTTTGTAAACAGTTGGAGAACCGTCAGAGAGTGATCATGGAAATCATGGAATGCGAAATTAAACCGGACGGCTCACGGAAATATCGTCCTTTATATCAGTATGAAATTTTGGAAAATCAGTTGGAGGGAGACTATTTTGTAGTAAATGGGAAGCACCGGGCTATGAATACCATTTCGGACGGACTTTATAAACGTCTGTTAGAAAATGGAATGCCTATGGAAACCCTTAACAGATTTCGTTCTAAAGGGGAGGGAGGGGAAGAGGCTTGACAAGTATACAGCTTTTCGCCTGCCTGGGCTTGATCGTAGGCGGTTTTCTCCTTTTTGGGATCCGTCCGATGGAATTTACGGATGGACTTTTTGGTTTCCTGTCAAAAGAACCATCAAATATCAGAAATGAAATACAGACAGTAACAAAAAGGAAAAAGGCCAGATTTTTGAAAAAAGCAATTATTGAGGCCCAGCAGACACTCAAAATGACGGGACGAGAAAAGCAGTTTTCGGTTATTTGTGTGGTGGCCTTGATATTGTTTACAGTAGGAGCCTCGGCTGCCATCATGATTGGAAACTTTTTTCTGGCTCCGGTGATGGCTGTTGGATTTATGTTTTTCCCTTTTTGGTACGTCATACTTTCCGCCAGCAGCTATAAAAAGAATGTAGCTGCGGAATTGGAGACAGCATTAAGCGTCATTACTACAGGCTATCTGCGGACGGAGGACATTCTGACAGCGATAGAGGAAAATATTCAGTATTTGAATCCGCCAGTCCAGAGGGTATTCCAGGACTTCATTGTACGGATCAACCTGGTGAATCCGGACATCCATGAGGCACTAAAAGAGTTGAGAGAGAAAATTGACAACGATGTGTTCCAGGAATGGTGCGATGCCCTGTGTGACTGCCAGTATGACAGGAGTTTGAAAACAACCTTGACACCAATCGTATCAAAATTAAGTGATATCCGTATCGTCAATGCTGAACTGGAATATTTGATTGTAGAGCCGAGAAAAGAATTTATCACGATGGCAATCTTTGTGATTGGCAATATCCCGCTTCTCTATTTCCTTAACAAAAGCTGGTATGACACTTTGATGCACACACCAATGGGACAGGTGATACTTGCCATTACTGCAGCGATCATTTTTGTCTCTACAGCGGTCGTTGTCAGGCTGACAAAACCACTAGAATACAGGAGGTAGGGATATGTCAGTGTTATTACTGTTATTATTTGGAGGATTCCTCTTCCTGGGAATGTTCTTCCTGGCTGCAGACTTGCTAAAAGTGCCATATATGAAGACAGAAAAGGCATTGCTGGACACAGGAAGAAACAATAAAAAAGGATCGGCGGCATTCGATGCGTTCCTATTGCAGGGAGCCATGAGACTGTCCCATGTAATACGAATGGATGAGTATCGGAAAAGCCGAATGAAAAACGTGCTGAAAGCAACAGGGATTAAGATGACACCGGAAGTATATCAGGCGTATGCACTTACAAAAGCCGGCTTACTGATGGCTGGTATCATTCCATGCTTGCTTCTCTTTCCTCTCTTGACACCGATTGTAGTGTTTCTGGCAGTCATGGTTTACTTTAAGGAAATCCAGCGCGCAGACGAGATGCTAAAGTCAAAAAGAAAATCAATCGAAGACGAACTGCCACGTTTTGTTGCCAATTTGGAACAGGAGCTGCAGAATAACCGTGATGTGCTTTCCATGGTGGAGAATTTCAGGAAAAATGCCGGTACAGAATTTGGGGAAGAGCTGGGGGTCCTTGCGGCAGATATGAGATCATCCAGTTATGAGGCGGCACTTACCCGGTTTGAGGCGCGGTTAAACTCACCAATGCTGTCTGATGTTGTCCGGGGATTGATTGGGGTTCTGCGCGGAGATAACAGCGTGGTATATTTTCAGATGCTTGCTCACGACTTTAAGCAGATTGAATTGCAGAAATTAAAAAGTGAGGCCCAGAAGATACCGCCTAAGATCAGGTTTTTTTCGTTTCTCATGCTGATGTGTTTTTTGCTGACTTACCTTGCGATCATTGTATTTGAAATCATCAAATCATTAGGAGGGATGTTCTAAGCAGCCATATACTCCACATGAAAGGAGGTCAAGGGACTTGAAAAAAATATTAAAAACGAACCGTGGAGAGGGATATATAGATATCTGTGTGCTGGTGTTGTGTGCCATGTTGGTGATCGCATTAGCTGTCAGTGTATTCCCGGTTTTTCTGGCTAAGAATCAGTTGGACACGTTTGCAACGGAATTGTGCCGGGAGGCTGAAATCAGTGGCAGAGTTGGAACCGAGACTGCCAGGCGGGAACAGGTACTTCGGGAACGGACGGGATTAGATCCTACAGTTGAGTGGTCACAAAGGGGGGATATCCAGTTAAATCATGAAGTCACTGTAAAACTGACATTACATCGGGACCTTGGGCTATTTGGAAATTTTGGTTCTTTTCCGATTACTTTAAAGGCTAGTGCTACTGGAAAGAGCGAGGTATATCATAAATGAAGCGCCTGATTTGCTGTTTAAAGGATAAGCGTGGTTCCTCTTTCCCATTTGTGGTTGCGGTTACATTGGTATTAATGCTGATCATGTGCGGATTTTTGGAATTTTACCGCCTGAAGATTATTGCCAATGGTGTAAGGGACGCCGCACAGGAAGCTGTCATGATAACGGTAAATGATAATTATGCCAATGTATATCACGGGGTAAGGGAAGGATACAGTGGAGGATACCAGCCCAATAATGGAGGTTTTAAGTATAGCGTAGATAAGGGGGATGTACTGTCTGAAATGGATAAAATCCTGGGAACAAGGGTGGAATCCGGGCGGCATGTAAAGTATACAGATGGGGTTCTGGAGTACAGCATATCGGATTTAAGTGTTACTGCACGTAATGCGCCGCTTGCACCGGGAACACCGGAGAATGAACAGAGGTTTGAGATTGATGCAGTCGTGACATTAAAAGTACCAGTCCAGTTTGCAGGAAAGCGTCTGCCTGAAATGAAGATCAGGTTAAAGGTTCAGGCAGGGTATATTGAAGTCTTTTAAAATTTGGTAGACAGAATTGGAAAAATGTAGTATGTTTGATGCGACAAAATGATTGAGACAGGAAGGAGAACCATATGAGTGATAAAGTGAAAAAAGGTATGATTATAGCGGGCTGTGTAGTGTGTTGTATTGTTCTTGTAGTCATGATTGCCAGTAATTTTAAAGGACCAGCGAAGACGAAAGATAAGCTGGCAGAGAGCCAGTCTACAGAAATAGAGGTGAAACCGGATATAAAAAAGTCAGAATTGGATAAGAAACCAAAAGAGACTGACAGTAAAAAAGAGGAATCAAAGAAAGAACCGGAAACCACAGAGGGACAGCCAGAATCAGAGGAAGGAAAAGAGGGGGATCAGGATAACGGGCAGCCCGTTCAGAATATCCAGCCCAGAGTGACAAAACCAGAGACACCGGATCAAGAAGTATTGAAAAATCCCAATCAGAAACCAGATGGGGAGAGTGTCGAGGGTGTGCCGGTGCCGGAAAACCATGATGAAGTACAACAGCCAGAGACAGACACAGTTCCCGGAGCTGCACCGGAGGGTGAGTCGCAGGAAGGAAAAATATATGCCCCAGGATTCGGCTGGATAGATGACATTGGGGAAGGGGAAGGAATTGAAGACAGTGAAATCTATGAAAATGGTAATAAAATCGGGATCATGGATTGACAAGATGGCAACCTTCGTCCTACCAGGCATAGAGTGAAATCAAAAATATCATTTACTTATCGTTTAGCACAGCTATTTATGGCTGTGCTTTTTCATTGGAAAGGAGAACATTTCGAAATTTGAAAAGCCGAATAAGATGGCTGACAGGGATTGCACTGTTCAGTCTGTGTTTTTTGATCATGTCGGTTCCTGCTTATGCGACAGGGCAAGGTAATGTGGACGGCGGAGGTGGCGGCATGGGACAAGGTTCTTCGGAAAATTATTGGTCCCCAGGTGATGAAGGAGTACGTGTGTCGGTAATCAGTACAAGCGACCATAAAGTAGTAGGCACGCCTGTTGATCTTACCAACAGAAGCCCATCTGATATCAGGCTTCATTTTGGAAAAGTGAGCAAAATGTCTTATACATCAGGCCGGGGGATTGGTATTTCCGGTTCCAGGTATCAATACATAAGACCAGCGCAGAGATTACCCAAAATCATAAGTTCTCAAAGTCTCGGACCGGCCAGCATTGCGGAGATAAAGCGGTACTTTACGGATGAACAGACAGTACGTGGGATTGCAGGCTATGTGGGAATAGATTTTAATGTACTAATCAACGGCGAGTACAGGATCATGATAGAGCCGATTGCCTACGTGACTTTGCAGGGAGTAAGAGTTGCTATGACAGCAACCGAAGCGGCATTATACGATGAGGTGGCAGGAGGGGTGGTATATTCCTGGATGCGTGGGGTTGTCTTTCAAAATTTGCCCCTTTCAATGTTCCTTGAAAAACCTGATTTAGGATACCCAGCGTGGAACGGCCCAATTACCGGACTACGTTCACACCAGGAGATTAAAACTTCGTTGGGGCTTGGAATTATACGTTTTAATGAAGAATTGCCAGATCTATCACCAGAGGTTGCTTCCTTTGATTATGAATACCATACCAATACAGAGGTTATCACAAGTATCCGTGTAGGTGGCAGTCAAAGTGATCCAGACCACCCAGTATCTGTGACCTTTAAATTAAAGGGGAGAAATTATAAGGTAAGCAACGTATATTACCCGGAAGGGGGGAGTCAGCTCGCATGGGTTCGATGGACAACACCGTCAACGGAGCAGACTATGGAAATTCCAGTCACGGTTAAAGGCGGCGGACATACAGATAAAGGTACGATACGGGTCAAAATCGTAAACCTGGACAAGAATCCGCCGCCGAATCCGATCGCGGACGACCGTAATGACAGTTATACGAGGCCGGAAGTTCCATCAAAAAACCAGCAGACGTCCGCTGACTGGAGTATCTGGCGTCCTTATTGGTATTCCTACTGGGTATGGCATAGTGGTAATGATGACGATGATGGCTTCTGGTGCGACCATGGCTGGTGGAAGTTCAATATCGATAGATATCACGCAAATATGAACGCGACAATGCGTGTCCAGCCAGACGGTAAATCCCCTACAGCTAGTGGAAAAACACTAAAGAGCGGTTACGGATTTAATGAATTTGTCAGCAGTAATGTAAGTACGAATCAGTCCAGTGCTGTCACTGGAGCCCAAAATGCAGTAACCTATTTTCCAGAGTTCCAATATAAAACATATTGGCGATTATTGGATCGGATGTCAGGGGGCTTACAGTCACAATTTGAGTTTAAGCAAAACCAATACAGCACTTTTAAGCGAAGGACACACTTTACACCTATATGGATGCCTGATGGCAGGTACACACCGTATACCTGGCTGATTGATGCATGGACGCCGTCAGGGATGTTATCTTTAAATTTAACGGATAACCTGACAATCAACGGAAATTTGTGGACAGACTGGCATATTTCGCCGCAGGCACCAGATTAATAGTTAGAACAAAATAAAGAAATGGTTACAAAAAGAGGGAGACGCGGAATCTTCCTCTTTTGCTACATAAGGAGGAGTGACATGGACAATAAAATCAAAACTTTGGATACCCTGAAAAATGAGATCTTCTTATTAAAGGAAAAACTGCGGATCGCGGAGGAGGCGTTATCTGCTGACCGGATCCCCTATGAGTTGGTGAAGAAGATCATGGAGGTTGGAGGATATAGTAACAAAATAAATGCTTTGCGCAAAGCGTATTTGATGGGTATAGATTGGGATAGTCTTATTGGTCTTGTGCATGATTCAGACGGATCGGAGGAGGTCCGGGCAATTGCCGGAGCACTGGAAAGGAAGCTGGATATCCAGAAGATACGGATTGTAGCAGATGGAAAACACAATTATAGACAAATGGAATTAGTGTTTTACGGGTTTTATATAGGTAGGAGTGTCCAGGAAATGGAACTGGCTACAGATAACCGATTTGATGAGGACCAAATTGAAGAAATCTTATCAAGTTTTCAGTATGGCCTCACCTATGATCAGGTAGCAGTATATGCGAAAGAGCACTTTGACTGTTATCAGATGAGAACGATAAAAGAAGCTTTCCTGTATAACCATCTGAGCATTGATGAGGCGGCAGCAATCGCCGTACCCAGTAATAATACAAGAAGAATGCGCCAGGAAATCAAAGAGAGCATTAAGCGGCGCGGTGAAAAATGATAACCATAAATCTGTAAATGTGAGAAAGGGTAATGATAATTTATGGAAGATAAAGCAAATGATTATATTCAGCGTCTGGCGGAGGACGTGAACAGGCTGGTAGATGACCTTGGGACTTTTGGGTGCATGGACGATAAAGAACCTAAAAAGACACCGGAAGACAGGATCAGGGAAGTATATCAGTGGCTGACAAACTCCAAAGGCTGCGGAGAAGCTTCAGAGTATTTTAAGGAGCTGCTGGAGATATTGGATAAGTCAGACACCGAGTATGAAAGAATATCTGACATATGTGGGAGAATCCATAAGGTTCAGAAGATGGAACCCTGGAAGGAGACAATACCTATTAGAAAAAATACAGGCAGCTACAGGTAACAAGATTTAAGAGTCTGCTATTGTAACAAGACAGAATACGAGAACATCTATCCTTCAAGTAGAAAGGTTTTCTGGATTCCTTTATAAAAATCTAAATTGAAACACAAAAGGAGGGATAAGAAGTTGTGGCCATGTAAAACGATAGTCTCTTCGGAAGTTATTGGATTTAGAGGCGAAAAGCATTGAACGAATCAAATTAGCAAGTGAAATGTCAAAGAGGTACTATGATGCCCCCATAATCTGTACTTACAGTGGGGGGAAGGATTCTGATGTGCTTCTGGATTTGTTTATACGGTCCAACGTTGAGTTTGAGGTCCACAATTCTCATACAACAGTCGATGCTCCCGATACCGTGTATTACATTCGGGAGAAATTTCGAGGTTTAAAAGAAAAAGGGATCCCATGTTACATCCATATGCCATCGTTAAGTATGTGGCAGTTGATCGTTAAAAAGAAGATGCCGCCCACGAGGATGCAGCGCTACTGTTGTGAAATCCTAAAAGAGAATACAACACCGGACAGAATGGTTGCTACCGGGGTGCGGTGGGACGAAAGTGTGAAACGCTCCAAACGGGGGCAGTTAGAAGCAGCAGCGGCGAAGGTTGAAAACCGGATTACATTAATGAACGATAACGATGATAAGCGCCTGGTTATAGAACGGTGTGCAGTCCGTGGCCGTGTGGTATCGAATCCGATCATTGACTGGGAGCACCGTGATATCTGGGACTATATCCGCTCCAACCATATGTCTTATAATCCGCTATACAATATGGGGTATAAGAGGGTTGGCTGCGTAGGGTGTCCGATGGCCGGCAAAAACCGGTACAAGGAATTTGCAGACTTTCCGAAGTACAAAGCAGCTTATATCCGGGCATTTGAAAAAATGCTGGTGGCGATCCATGCGGCAGGAAAAGAGACAAAATGGAAGAACGGAGAAGATGTGTTTCGATGGTGGATGCAGGATCAGAATATTGAAGGGCAGTTGTGCCTGGCAGATTTTATGGACATGGGACCAGACAATAACATTTAGTCATCAGGAATCCGAGAGTTCCCTGCCGGCTGGAGCTGTGACAGAGAATGCACGGGCGGCGGTTCATGGGATATACTTTCCAAGCGGAGAAGCACAACAGCACCGCAATGCAAGAAACAGAAATGGGTAAAAGATTTACGGTAAAGAGGTGATGAATGTAAAAGTTGGGATTATTGATGCTGACTTACTGGAAAAAAACAGACATCGCATGCCAAACCTGGCATGTATGAAAATCAGCTCATATCATAAGCAGATGGGTGATCAGGTAGAATTATTGACTGATTATTCCAATGTACAAGAGTTTGGACGGGTGTATCTTTCAAAGGTTTTTACAGGAACAAGATGCCCGGAGGAAGTTCTTACTATGGAACATGTCAAATATGGGGGGACTGGTTTCTATTTAGACCAGGCCCCCGGATTACCTTATGAAGTAGAACATACCATGCCCGATTACAGTCTTTACGCAAATTGGCTTGCCAGCCAGGGTGAGGACGGGAAAAGAAGTAAGAAATTCAAATATTACCGGGAGTATTCTGTGGGTTTTTTGACAAGGGGCTGCTTTCGGCAATGCCCTTTTTGTGTAAACCGTAATAAGACGGCATCGGTGCCTGCAAGCCCTGTGACAGAGTTTTATGACCCTAAGAGAAAGAAAATATGCCTGCTGGATGATAATTTCCTGGCATGCAGGGAGTGGCACACTTTGTTGGAGCAGCTACGGGAAACAGGCCGTCCGATACAGTTCCGGCAAGGCTTGGATATCCGGCTTATCACTTCGCAAAAAGCTGAGGAACTGGCAGCTTGCAGGCTGGATGGAGATTTGATTTTTGCTTTTAACAACATCAAGGATAAAAGAGTGATTGTTGAGAAGATGAAAGTGATAAATAATGTATTTCAGGGATCAAAGAGAGTGAGATTCTATGTCTTGACAGGATTTGATTCAAAAGGGAGATATGACCAATCATTTTGGCGGCAGGACCTTCTACAAACATTTGAACGCATAAGGATATTGATGGGGATGCGTGCCTACCCGTATATTATGAGGTATGAAAAATACAGGGAGTCTCCTTACCGGGGAATGTATGTGAACCTGTCCAGGTGGTGCAACCAGCCCCATATGTTTAAGCGGATGAGCTTGCGGGATTTTTGCTTTCTGGCTAAAGATGGAAGTGCCTGTAGAAACTATCTGCAAGAATTTGAAAGAAACTTTCCAGAGGGCAGGAGTTACTTGGATATGAAGTTTATAGATTAAGATTCTGATCCAGGAGGTGGCGATATAAAATTTTCGGATGAAGAGTTGGATATTGCGAGGAGCGTGGACCTGGTATCCATTGCTGAACGTCAGGGGTTCACTACAAAAAGAGTTGGCAGTTACTATACGCTAAAGGAACATGATTCCGTTAGGATAAAAAACCGGAGGACTTGGCTGCGTTATTCTATCCCCCAGAGTATGGAAGGCCATAATGGTGATACTATCGAATTTTTGAAACAGTTTTGCGGGATGGACTTCCGCGGATCTGTCATTTATCTACTAAATGAAGCCGGTTATAGATATGAGGATAAAGAGTTTGAAAGTGATACATATAGAAAAAGACACGAATGCAGAAAAGCAGAACAGGAGACGGAACCAGAGGAAAAGGGGGAATTTGTGCTCCCAGAGGCGAATGATAATTACCGGCGTTTATATGCTTATCTGTTGAAAACACGTTGCTTGAGCAAAGCGGTGGTGGACTGGTTTGTAAAAAAGAAACTGATCTATGAAACGCGTAGATACCATAACGTGGTTTTTATTGGTCGAGATTCATTCGGAACAGCCCGTTTTGCCAGCATGAGAGGAACGGTTGACAATTATGGAAAGCCATTTAAAGGGGATGTGGACAATAACGACAAAACCTATGGATTTAATGTTCGAAATAGGAGAAACAAAGAAGTCAAGGTATTTGAGGCGGCTATTGATTTAATGTCCTACATGGATTATAAACGAGACGGGCAGTCAAATAAACTGGCATTGGGGACAACCTGGGATGGAGCATTAGACCGGTTTTTGTTAGAAAATCCCCAGATCAAGCTGGTTAGCCTGTATTTTGACAACGATAAAGCCGGTAGAAAAGCAGCGGCAGCATGCCGTAAAAAATATAGGGAAATGGGTTATCGGGTCAAAGTCCGATTTCCACCACACGGAAAAGATTGGAATGAATTTCTCGTTACAGAGAGAAAAAAAGCAACTGTTCAATATTTGGATAGAAGCAGGAATGTGGTGCGGAAACAGGCAATTGGAAAAATCCAGTAGAAAAGAAGAAATATGGATTGGTTTAATTATAAAGAAGAACTTATCTATCAGTTGATCGACTTGATGGAACGGAGCAGGACATTGGGGCATTAAATCTGGTGCTGGACGGTTTACCGGGAGGTGCCGCTGGTATGCTTTATAATAACACGTTGGATGAATTTGCGGAAGGGGTAAATACAGATCTGTATCTTCTGCCAACAACAAACGGTCAGACGCGCATTTATGCCGCAGATCAATATACACTTGTAGATATTAAAATGGGTCTTGAAAGGCAGAAACATTTCAAGGATTTTGAAAACCATGCTTTGTCAGGGGCCGTCCTGCATTATAAGCAAAAGTGTAAGTCCTTAGTGGTGGTCCCACAGCCGCGAAAATGCAGTGTGGTAAGAAGGGGTTAAAATTTGGCAGGAATGATAACTGCATATGGCAGAGAGGAGAGCAAAGATGCGAGATTATGATGAAGATCAGGCATACGATGAAGTCCGGGAGGATTTTATAGAAGAATTTAAAGATCAGTTAAAACAGAGAGGAAAGGGGGAGGAAATGGAATTTATAGCAGAAGGAACCCCCTTTGAATCTTTTATGATAAAAGGTGATGGAGCTTCGATATGCCCCAGCATGTCAATGGAACTGGTATATATAAATTGTTATACAATTGCTGCTTATGAGATTGATGAAGCCGCCCGGTATATATTGGGGATGCATGATAATGCAGAGCGAATTGCCTGCGAACAGTTGGAGCAGATTGATAATGTCCTGATTTTCCCCATGAACCTGTCTAAGTATTGGGAAAAACTAGAAAAGAATCACATCACGTACATGCCCTATCGGGATATGGCAATCACATTTCAGTTCATTTATGAAACGGAAAATAGATCCTATTGCAAAGATGTTAAAGAAGACCACTTGATACAGTGGGGTATAAATGTTGAAGAACTATTTGAAAAGGTCAGATATAAGGAGGTAGAGGAAATTGGTACACAAATTATAAATGTGTATGATAATGTAAAAAAATCATTGGAAAATAACCAGTCCATCATATTTAGTTCAGTAGAGGATGTACGGGAGGAGGCAAGGCAGGTATATCAGGTCTACGGGGTGAATGGCTTTGGCGCTGTTTTCTATCCTAAAGTAATGGAGGAAGTAATTAAAAAGCTGGGAGGCGATATGGTGATCGTTCCTGACGATGGCTTCACTGCTTATATACAGACATTTGATGTGAAGGATTTATCAGATGTGCAGGAGGAACTGCAATTTCAGAATGAGACAAAGGAAGCGATTGGAGATGGGCGTCATGTTATCTCTGGACATGTTTTTAAGTATGATGCGGTGAAAAAAAGTCTGGTTCCTGCTATCGACTCTAAAATAGAAAAATATAGAACAAGGTAGGGGGCTGTTGATGGAACCGACAGATTGGAAAGTATTCGATCAGATTATAAACGCGCCATATTCGGGACGGAAAGCAGCCCTATTTCCGGCAGGGCTTGTACAGGAAACATGGGTACAGACAAAAATGCGGAAAAGCATTGAGCACACAGCGACACGGTTATCACTGTCTAAACATGTTTATATGTATGACAATGGAAAATTAAACAGGTTTAAGGATATAGGAGATATGCTGTCTTTAGTCCAGGGAACCAGTGAGTATAAAAAAAAGCGGCCAGTAAGAAACAGGGAAGGTGAGATCACTACCATAAGGAGGCAGACAGATGGATTATGAAGAATTTATCAAGTATTTTACTCATGAAATCAGCTATAATCTGAAAATGCTGGGAGTTACATGGCGGGCAAGTCCTGTAATTGGGGAGGGAAAAGAGGGCGCTATGGCGGTTATCCGTGGCGGTGGTTATGCCGACCTGCCACCTATTTCTATATATGAGTATTATCAAAGGTTTTTACAAGGGACACTGTGGGGTGTTGCCGCGCGTGAGGCAACGCAGGAATATTTTGACGATAAAATAACCAGAAGTGCATTGGAGGATATGGGAGTTTTCGCCCCAGATATGGTGATCCCCACATTTGCGAATGTAAAAGAAAATGCGGAACGGTTAGAACAGATTCCGCATATAAGGTTTGAGGACCTTGCAGTCGTCCTGCAGGTTGCATATCAATCGCTTGGGGGAATCAACCTAAATATGACTGTTACGGATGACATATTGGAGGAGTGGGAGCTGAGTTTTGATGAACTATATCAGAGATCATTGGATAATCCCAGAAATATTGAGTCCGTCCAGATGGTGGAATTATATAAAATGTTAGATGAAATGGCATCTTATGAGGGGGCAGCAAAGAATTTGCCACTCTTTTACGTAATAACAAACACGGGGCAGTATTTGGGGGCAGCTTCCATATTGTATAAAGAAAAAATGCGTGAACTAGCGGACAGTCTCGGTGAGGATATCTTGCTGGTCCCTATGAGTATTGACCAATTCATCGCCATGCCTCTTCTGGATAGCAGCGGTGTCCGGTACATAGCGAATGTATTGCGTGAAAGCAATGGGACGATGCCACTGTCCGAAAACTTATATCATTATAACTGCAGGACAGAACAGTTTCGCATGATCTCCGATGTACCGAAAGAAACAAAAAAACGAGGCAGATATGGGGCTATCATTTGGCAAGTAGATATGCAGCAATATTAAAACAGAGGTTGGACTTTTATGTATCCTTCACTCATGAAGTAAATAGCATTTTGAAAAAGCTGGGGTTAAAGTGGGAGGCAGTTTTACCGTCCCATATATCAGATGGCTGTATGCTTATCATGAGAGGATGTCCACAAATATCAGAAACCGGGATGCTTCTTTCTGTGGCGTTCAACCGCTATACAGAATTGGGGGAACCCATGTGGAAGGTGGCAAGTGATTCCATTGGGCGTTTTCTTCGTGATAGAGTTACCGAAACAGCATTTCGGGATATGGGGATAATATCACCTGATATGGTGGTCCCGACATTAGTGAATGCAAAACGGAATCAAGCGCTGTTAGAGGAGACGCCACATGAATTATATGGGGCTGGCGAAATTGCGATTGTATTGAGGGTTATTTATCATTCATCGGATAGTCTGCTTGAGGATATGCGTCTTAATCTGAAAGTGACGGCTGACCTGTTGAGTGAGTTTGGCATGGATTTTAATGCTCTGTATCAAAGGTCATTAGAAAACCCAGAAAACCAAAGAGCCATTCAAATGGATCCATTTGAAACAGAACCAGATAGAAGAAATATTTTTATCATGACAACGGAGAGCTTTTATTGGGGTGAGTCTGCTATGCTGTATAAGGACAAAGTACACGAATTGGCGGATAAGTTAGGAGGAGATCTGATACTGTTTCCTAATAGTATTAATCAATGTTTGGCGTTACCAAAAGAAAATAGGGAAGGGAAAAAATGGATTCAGGAAACCCTCTATGATAGTAAGAAAAACGGTTATCAGCAGAGAGATAAGGATTTATCCGATTTTATTTATACTTATAGCCAGAAAATGGATGAAATCCAAAAGACGAGTCAAAGGGTGAGGCAGAAACCAAAACCTCAAATGAATAAAAGACAGGGCAGGTAACTTTTCAGAGTGATTCGGAAAAGTACCTGCTTTTTTTATTAATTATAAAGGAGAGTAAGAATATGAATCTTAAATTATATAAACAATTTTGTGGTGCTTATCAGCAATGCGTTCAGGCGGCTTTGGAAGATTCCCATATCCAGGGGGACGTGAAGATTGTGGCAAAAGGGCTTCCAACCGAGGGGATCACAATGTTATTTGAAAAGAAGGAGAGATATTGTCCTGTCATTTCCATGAGGGAAGCATTTCTGAGAATGGAGATGCTAAACATGTGGGAAGAGGAATTGGTGGACCGGGCAATTGAGGTTTTTTCCGATTCACAGACGGCGGATTTGAAGATAGCAGTAAGTCAGTTGGAACAGCCGGAAAATGTGGCGATATACGCTGCCAACCACAGACTTGACCTCGATGCACTGAAAAATAATGATATGCCTTACCTTGTTATGGGGAATGTGGTGTTTTACTATATGTTTTACGCACCGCTGGGAGATGGCCGTTATTATCAGGCCGAGGTGACAAACAGACATTTGAAAAATTGGAATATGAGAAAAGGAGAACTTCACAGTTTTGTGCGGGAACACTCCCTCGTTTCCATGGAGAGCAGAATCTATCCTTTACACAATATGATTGAAAACATGCTGGATGGAATCCCTTGTGTCCTGAATGACGGGGAGGCGGAGGATACCCTTGGATATACTGTTACCGGACCGGGAGGAGCTGCAACCATATTATATTGGGATGTCCTCCGTGAGCTGCAGCAACTGATGCACGACAGCTTTTATATCCTTCCATATACCGAAAGAGAAGCCTACATCCTGCCTGATACGATGGCAGCGCTGACACCGGGATTTTCCATTGAAGAAATCCACAGGAACGGGAATCATCAGGTACGCCGCAGTCTGTCCGGTTATGCTGTTTCAAGTCATGGTTTTCATTATTCCCCATCAGATAATAAACTGCTGACGATCCGGGAATGGGAAAAGGTGATGCGTGAATGACATATGAGGATTATAAACAGAATTTATATTTAGAACTTGGCCGGCAGTTAGATGAAACCAACAAAAAGTTAGTTGTAATAGGCGAAGGGACAGCCAATGAGGAGATAGCTGTTGAAATTTCGAGGGAAACCGAATCCATGTGCAGCCAGTCACTATCGCTATGGCACCTGTATAACCAGTATTGTAGATATACAATGCCGAATCAGGTAGATAGAATCTGCGACTATTTTGACCGGGTACGACTGATCAAAAAGATCGAACAGTTGGACAACGTTACTATTTGGGCAGCTAATCTGGAGAAGTCAGCAAAAAAACTGGAAGAGAATGAGACACCTTATGTCACAGTGGGGGATATCGCTGTGTATTTTAAGTTTTTCGACGAAGTATACGAGGTCAGCAAGGAAGACGGTGAGGTTTGGCCTAACGATTATATAAGGCCAGTCTGCAACAAACATTTAGAACAGTGGGGATTTACAGCACAGGAATTATTTGACAAAGCCAAATATTTTGATGTGGGCGAGCGTTTACAGACAGTATTGGATGCAAGTAAGGACGCCTTCAAAAGAGTATTGGGAAGCTATGAGCAGCTTCTGCCAGACACATATGGGATTTATAGTATAACAGGAGAAAATGGGATCGGGATGATGTTTTATCCGGTTGTTTTGTCTCAAGTTGCACAGCGGCTTGGCGGGGATTTGTTTGTAATACCAATTTTAAACGACCGTATTTTAGTGTGTTCTAAAAATGAGTATAATCTGGAGAAATTGCAGGAGGTAGTAAAGATGAAGAGTAAGGAAGATAAACTATACGGACTGATCCCCCTGCATGTATCGGATATGGTATTCCAGTTTGATGCACATAGACTTACGTTACAGCCGGCAACGGATCAGAGAGAGAAAAAAATGAAACATACAGCGAGATAGATTTTAAAAATGTGGACAATTGAAAGGGGGTGATAAAGCCCAATCCAATAAAGAGTTCAAGACATGAGAATTTAATATGCTATCAGGAACAGGAATCTGGTATCATGTATGGAATAAAAATCCCGCTATCAGTTATCCGTAACTGATAGCAGGAACTTCAAAACATTGATATCTAAAAGGTTTTGGTGATATCAGATTTCATATTGCCTGCTGTCAGATAATCGAAGCTGATAGCAGGTTAATATGCGAGTTGTGGGGAAACTGCTGTCAGTTTCCCTTTTCTGCTATCAGATATCAGCTCATTTTGAGCGAAGATGACAGCAGAAATGTGTGAGTGATATCAGCATTTTGAGGCTGATACGGGGGTATTAGGGGGACTCCCCTAACAAGAATGGATTTTGTACGGCAAAATCCGTATCTTGCAGAGGACTGGCGGAGCCAGTCCGGACCGGCCTCACAGGAAAGGGGATATATTTGTGCAATATGAGCAGGAGGATTTTGAACAGCTAAAGAAAAAGGTAACAGAGTTATTTGAAAAAGTTCCTGTTGAAAAAGCTTTCTTGGATTTTACCTATGTGCCTGGAGGCGATGTGTTGGATTCATTGAAACTTGCGGATACAAGGACAGAACTTCTTATTTTTCTGCTGGATAAAAGTAAAGAAGCAGCAGACAGGGAGACAATAGATTTAATTTACGATGCATTAAACGGTTTGGCTGAATTTGATAACCTGAAACATGGTATGGTACTTGATCATTGAAGTCTTTAGCTTGGGATCTATGCGGGGCTGTGAAGTCCATAAGCGAAATGGAATGGCGGCGTATCCGACATGCAGGGGAGTCTGAGGCGGATGTAGTCCGTAGAATATACCAGCAGATCAAAGAAACAGAAAAACGCTGTGAATTGGTTGAATATTGGAAAGAACACCTTGGAGATATAAGCTACTACATAGATAGAAGACCGATGAAGGAAGTAATAGAAGCGCTGGAACAATGGCCTGTGATATCCGTGAAGAGATTGAATATGGCAATAGAAAAACGCAGGGAAGACAGTGTCTGTGATGTGTATGAACTCTATTATATTCTTATGAAACAGGACCATGAAGGGAATCCGGCTTATCTGGCATGTATTAAGTGTGACGAAGGCGAAATGGAATTCATTGATCCTTTTAGTTATAAAACGGAAACCTTTTCCGAAGAAGAATGTATGACAAATCAAAAGTTGTTCCAGCTCTTGGAAGAGGGTTATCAGATCGTGGAGATAACAAAGGAGGCGAGCCTGGTTATATGGGATAATTTAAAGGAAACAGATACAAATGAATTAAAATACATGCAGGGATTCGGAAGATATGCTGCTTTTTGCTTGGAAAATGACTTATTTCCAGTTAGGGAAAGTGGAGGTTTACAGAATACTTTACAAAACCGTGATGAGGATTCTATGAAAATAGTAAGATCCCAACATAAGATTAAAAGTCGTTGAGCGGGAATAGCAGACTGAAAACCGCCGAGGAAGGGAATCAGAAGCGTTATTCTTGCGGGCAATTTGTGAAAAGAAGGATATTCCGGAAGCAGATTAAGAAAAAACTGGCTGAACTTCTGACTATCAAGAAGTGGAAGATGAAAGTGCAGAGCAGGAAATTCTGGACCAGTTGAAAACCTAAAGAAAGATGAAGGACTGCTGGATGTCATGTTTGAACAGACTTTATTCTATAACCAACTAAAGAAGGAATCACTGGAGAAAAAAATCCTGTTGATGATACGATTAATTACGGAAAGAAGGGGATGATTTGGGACGGATTGACACACCGGACGAACTGAGAGAATATCTTGATGAATTTGATATATTGCTGCCATTGACCGCCGAAGAAGCTGAAAAGGTGCTGGAATATATAAAAAACAGCGGGTATACACTGGAAACGGACGGTTATGGGCAACTCTACAGGACAGACTTGGAAAACGGTGAGTGTCTGGAGACAGATATTGACCATATGATAGATGATGCCTGCGAATCAAATTATGAAATGATATCTGATATCAGGGATTATTTTGTGTTTTGCGGCGGGAAGGAACGGGATAACCTGTTTCAGGTCCTGCAGGGGTTGTTATCTGATGAGAAGATATTAAATACTGCTTTCAGCAGGACATATTTTCAAAAGGAGCTGCAGGTGAGGTTACATGGCGTACTGCCTGCTGTGGAGATAACAGCGGGCCGTCGGGTGATAAGATAGATAGTAAGAGTGTATCTGGTAGGAAGGAACATTGCTGATTGCTGTGTTTCCTTCCTTTTTCTTTGCTGGAAGGAGAGTGAACAGGCTGGGAAAAGCAAAAATTAAGAATTGCCGTAAGGAAATACGGCTATCCCCGGAGGAATTGGAGGAGTTAAGGAGGAAAGCAGAAGAACAGGGGTTAAAAGAATCCCAATACATGAGAATGCTGATAACCAACCGCCCCAGGGATTACCCGGATTTGCTGGAGGCAATGCAGAGCCTTACTAATGAAGTGAACCATATTGGCATAAATATCAATCAGATCACCAAAAACAATAACAGCGGCCTGTACCATGAATCAGATAAAAAACGGCTGTATGTCTATATGAAGCAGATCAAGGAAGCCGTGAAACAGGTAGTCAGTTTGTTGGAATCAGCAGGTACTTAACTATGGCTGTCAGCAAAATACTGCACATGGGATGTGCAAAGTCAGGATTTAAGGCAAAATATCTTGCAAACGCGATCTCTTATATTACAAAAGATTTTAAGTCTGAAAACGGGCTGTATGTTTCAGGGTATAATTGTTTGCCTGAGACGGCGCTAAATCAGATGCTGAATACAAAACGCCGGTATAACAAGATGGGAGGCCGTCAGGGATACCATATTATCATATCGTTTGAAGAGGCGGCAGATACCGTTGATAAAGATATTGCCATGGAGATCATAGGTAAATTTGTGAAGGAATACCTGGGTAAAGAGTTTGAGGCTGTTTATGCCCTGCATGATGATACGGACCATATCCACGGGCATATTGTGTTTAACAGTGTTCGTTGTGTCGAGCAGGGATTGAAGTACGATTACAGAAATGGCGACTGGGATAACATCATACAGCCTCTCGTCAATAAAATCTGTGAAGAGTACCATATGGCTACTCTCGATATGGACAAGGTTCGAGAGAACAGGAAGCATAAAAGAGATAAGACTTGGGACCAGAGTAAGGACGGAATTTTTGTCTGGAATGATATGATCCGTCGTGACATCGACCAGGTTGTAGCACAGGCGGAAAACTGGGACGAATTTTTGAGCGGAATGGAGGAGCGTGGCTATGAGATAAAGCATGGAGCACATACGCTGATAAAACCTCCAGGAATGGATAAAGGGCGAAGGCTGGATACTCTAAAAGGTGATTATACAGAGGAAAAGATACGGGAACGGCTGTGTAATCCTATGCGGGAGGAAGATTTACCAAAGCCTGTATTGAAACTGCCGCCCAAAATCAAGAAGATATCCGGTTATATTCCCAGAAGGAAGTCTGAGCTGACTGGATATCAAAAAATATACTTTGCAAGGCTATACCGGCTGGGAGTCATCAAAAAACAACCATACTCTAATGCCTGGAAGTATAAGGAGGATATCCGGAGACTTCATGAGCTGCAGGAAGAATATAATTTCCTGTCTGCATATCAGATATATACAGACCATGACCTGGATAATGTCCTGAAAGTATTAGCAGGTCAGGCAAAAGCGCTGAGACAGGAGAAAAGGCAGCTAAAAGACTTGGAAGATGCCAATCCAGAGGCATTTGCCCTGTGGGAACAAATACAGGAACTGAGTATAGAAGTTTCTCTGTATGAAGAGGGGTATCAGGAGTTCAAAGGAGAATATCAGAGGTCAGAACAGTTGAAAAAGCAAATGTCTGATTTAGGCATTTCTTTTTCGGAGACGGTTCAGTTGTTCCAGGATTCCCAGGGGAAAATCCGCCGCATAGACGAAGTTTTGGCGGGGGTGAAAAGGCAGCAGAGAATAGGAAAGAAAATCCTGCAGGAACAGAAGGAGCGATTGCAAAGTAAAAAACAGCATATAGATAAAGGAAGGGGAGAACCGCATTATGATTTATGAAAATAAAAAAATAGAAGCACTGGCATCGGAAGTGACAGGATATCTACAGAAATACAGCCTGGGAGAAGCCTATATCGAGAGTTTTCGAGAGCGTGTACCTGCAGGTATGAGGATTCCGGGGATCAAGGAAGTTTTGGGCAATCACCAGTTAAGGAATAATCTTACCTGTTTTCTGCTATACCGCTCTTCTCTTTTACCAGAATCAGCCAGAAAACAGGGTATCAGCCTGACAGACAAAATAGACGCGGTCGGTACGGTAAGAGAAGCGGATAAGCATGGAGAAAAACAGGAATTGGCATGGGAAATAAACGAAGTAATGAAAAATGTAGCTTTTCCCTTTTATATTGAAGCCGGATATGCAAAAGCCTGGGATGACCAGTCTGACCCTGTGAGACGTATCTACAGGGATATTGGAATTAAAGAGAAACGTCAGAGTATGATCGACTGTCTGGAATCTGCGCTGGATAAAGGATATGGGGCCGGAAAAAGGATTTCAGATATGATTGCGTCCCTGGAAAAGATTGCTGATAAAGTTCCGGATCGTTTAAGTAAGGGACGGTAGAATATATAATTTGAGAGGAAAATATGAAATATCAGTTTTTAGATAATGCAGGGAATGTGACAGAAGCAGAGCAGGAAAGTTATGCTGATGCACAAAGTTATGCTGAAAGTCATAACCTTATGTGCCTTTCCATGCCATATGATTTATTTGTTTCATCTTTTCGGAAAAAAATCAAGCTGTTAGAAAGTCATGCACAATACAGTTGGCTGTCAGAATACGCAGAAAAAATAATCCGTATGAATCAGGGCTTTGGTTATCAGGCGATTGCTGCAAATGATTTTATGGAAAAAATAATCATAATGCCGTTAGCAGACTTGCAGGGCTGGCTTGAGGAAAATGCGATTTCAGAAGGAAAAAAGGGAACCGTAAAACCGTATCAGCAAAAAATGATAAATGGTCTTACTGGATCAGAGAAGGGGATTACCATTGAAATTCCTGTTGGAATGGGGAAGGCTAAGAGCAATTTGCAAAACAATGCAACTAAAAAAGCGAGGAAAGGCAGGTAAACAACAATTTTAGAAATAAGACCATTAAATGAACAAGAGAGGAAGTATGCTTATCCACAAAGTACGCAGATTGATGGGCTGACAGGTAATATTGGGTTTGCGCAGGGATTTTTTTTCCGGAATGTGAAAACATTTTTAATTGTCTGGCCTGATCACCGGGAACATATGAGAACACCGGAGTTTAAAGAAGAGTTTGACCAGGTTATCGAGGCTCTGCGTTCTGATCGTTATGAAGGGATATTGGAGGACAGATTTGGGGCAGTGAAATATGGAGGCAATCATCCAGGCAGTGCCTTCGAAGGGAAATATAACACAGAATATGGGATTCGTGTGGACACAGATGAACATATCTATTTATTACGTTGCGATGCGTTCCGTATGAATTTCTACTGCTCCTGTTATGAGGGAAAGCGGCTTGACGAGCACATTAGGAGGGCAGAACGAGGGATACGGTTTGTTGACTATGATGGTGAGGATTTATTCCGTATTCCGGATGGGGAAAAAATTGTAGTGACTACAAAATTGAATGAGGCTATTGAACACAAATGCCGTTACATTGATGACGAACATGTTGAGGTAGGGAGTAATCTTTACCATATAAATGAGTTCGAAGAAAAAATGCACAGGAATGGAGCCGTGTATAGACCACTGCGAGAGAAAGCCGTAGAACGGCAGGAAGTGCAGGCTGGTGGAAAGAAGAATAGGGTGGATTCTCAAAAAGTGAGATGAGAAATTTGAAGCAGAGACAGCCGATTGGACTGTCTTTTTTAATGCAGGAGGATATGAGACATGACGGTAGAAGAGCAGAAGTATGTTGAGGAATGCCGTAAAAAGCTGGGACCGGAGCAGGTTCAGGTCATACAGATGGCATTTAAATATGGGTTAGGCATTAAAGATGTGCGGCGGCTTGCAATCCCGAAGCTGAACGCGGAGCAGATGCGCCAGACAGTTTATGCAGTTCTCGAAAATGTTGACAGTGAATTGATCGAATTGTGCTGTCAGGGGACATTTGACCAGTATCAGATTCCAGAAATTGTTTCTGGATCTGTTTCCGGGCTTACGAAAGAGGAAATATTGTCCTATGCGACACCGGACCTCCCGGCCAGCCGTATGAAAAAAATGAGAAGCCAATTGATCGAAGCGAAAAAAAACGCAAGTGATACAGCGGAGGGGACCGCTTTTCGGGAGTACACAGAAAATCTCATCAAAATGATGGAGACGTCCCTACAGCAGTTTAAGGAGAACAACGAAAAATTTGAAGTGCTTTCGTCTCTGGTCAAAGAGCATGTCCTGGATGAAAAAAACCAGGAAATCAAGGATTTATATGACAACCTGAAAGAAAAGGACAACCTGATTAAGAAACTGCAGGAGGAAGCAGCCGGGCGGGAGGCACAGATAAAAGATCTGGAAGCGAAGCTGTCAGATGTTAAAGTGCAGACAGTACAGGGGGCTGAAAAATCTATTGAAATTGAGAGGGCAGGAAAAAAGCCTGTACCTACGTCATATTGGAGACCGGAGCCGCCACAGACAGCGAAAAAAACACTTTTGGATAAGTTGTTTCCACAGAAGACGCCGGATATTTTGGACAAGATTGCAGCGGAAGGGCTGTCTTCGGAGCAGCTTGAAGAAATCCGGTCTGCATTTGATTCCGGCCTGTCAGATATGGAAGTGATGCGGATCATCAAGAAGGATCTGACTGCCGATAAAATGCGGAAAATGCGTGAGATTATGATGCTGGTGCGTGAGAGGAGGCTTGCTGATGAGTGAGGCATTCAATATCAAGATGGTCCGGGAATGCTATTATATGATGCAGTTGATGGAACAGCAGGACTTTACATTTACCCAGGATGATAAAAGGCTTCTTTTAGGGTATGCATTTCATCAGCGGGATTTGGATTGTGTGCATGATGCAGTTATCCATATCGCCGCAGTCCGAGAAAAGTCACAGGAGGATCTGGATTCCGGTATCATTGAGCAGTACAGTATACGCGGCAAAAGTGAACTGCAGGGAAAGATCGTGGAATACATCATCCAGTTGGAGGTTGCAAATATTAACCAGGAAAGAGCAAACAAACTTCTGATGGAGATCCTGCGTGATAAAAATGTGGACTACGAATTGGACCGTATGATAACGGAACTGCAGAAGCAGGACGAGGAGAAGAAAAGGGAAAATGAAGTGTCCAGGAGGTGAATGAAATGGGAGAAATACAGGAAGCAACCCAAATCCTGCGGGTATCCTTCGAGGGTATAGAAATTTTTATGAAGATTATCGGCGGAGGGATACATACTGCAAAAGATATCGGGAAAATCTTTGGTAAGCTGGTGGAGATGGAACGGTTATACGGAAGAACAAGTGTAAAAGACCTTCTGAAAACTGGGGGAGACCTACAGGTTTTTCGATTTGACACGGTTGATATCCAAAAAGTTAAGAAACTGGCGGATAAGTATAAAATCCGTTATGCCCTTCTGCCAGATATAAATAAAGCGGACGGCAAGAGTGAGATATTATTTCATTCTGATGCTACGCCACGGGTGAACCAGATCATAGGGGAAGTGTCCGGCGGCAGGATTGAATCCATACAGGACTATATTGATAATGGGGAAGAAAATGAGCTGAAGGAAACATATGGGATAGAAAAGGGGGGAAAAGAGAACCCAAACGGGGAGATCGCCCATAAAGAACCGTCCATTTCTCCGTTTGGATTCCGAGCAGTTGGTACTTTTCTGGCAGAGACACCGGGGGCAAGTGTTGGGGAGATCAGCAATGCGATTGATATGCCTTGGGCGGAGGTGGAGCCAATACTACAGCATATGGAGGACCTGGGAATCCTGGAAATCAATGAGGAAGGCAGTACAGCCTTTAAAATGGATACAGGAGAGTTCGATGAATATGTCAGACTTGATAAATGGCAGAAGACCGAGGCGATGGAACCTATCATACAGGGGATGGGGCAGCCCCAGAAAACAGAGCAGATGTCTGAAATGAATGACCGGCAAAAGAAGGTACTGCAGCATGCGAAAGAGGCTTCGAAAGGTGATCCCAATATCCATCAGATATTTATTGCCCGAAGTCTGGCTGTAGAAGAAACTGACAACAGGATCCTCACACGGATTCCGGGTAAACGGAATGAATATCTGTGGATTGAGAAAAATGCAATCTCCCATATCAGTGAAGAGAAGAGGACGATATTTGCCAGCCTTCAAAAAGATAAGGACTACAGCATTGTGAATAATGAAGGCCGGGTTATTGGAAAACGGACGGGAGAACAGCTATACAGCCAGAGTTATGATCCGGTCCTGAAGGAAACCAGGGACATGCTGTACAGGAAAAAAGAAGAAACGCGGAAACGGCAGATGGCCTCCCAGATGAAAAAGCGGGGAGGGAGATAGTGGAAAGTAAGAAAAAAACTCCTGTCTGGCTGCTTGTGCTTGGCGGGATATTGGCCGCATATGGCGGTTATCTGCTCAATGGAATCTGGGAAAAGGGTATTGATATCAATACTTTTATGGAGCGCCTTAATCTGGTGATGGCACATCCCATTGGGAATTACTTTAATGGCACAACCTTAAAAGGGATATTATTGGCAGAGTTTGTATATGTTATCGCTATTGCCATGTATCTGACCAGCAGAAGAAACTATATGCCGGGAAAAGAATACGGAACTGCTGTTTTTGCAAATATCAACCAGGTAAACCAGGCGCTGTCTGAAAAAGATGAAACAGAAAACAGGATTTTGAGTCAAAATGTCCGTATGCGAATGGATACCAGGAAAACCAAATTAAATTTGAATACGCTTGTCATCGGAGGCAGCGGGGCGGGAAAATCTTTTTACTTTGTTAAGCCGAATTTATTACAGCTTAACCGTTCCTCTTACATAATCACTGATCCAAAAGGCGAAATTTTAAAAGCCTGTGGAGGTTTTCTAAAAGAGCACGGTTATGTCGTCAAGGTTTTGAATCTGCTGGACATGGAAGAATCCGATTGTTATAACCCATTCATGTATATTCGTAGGGAATCCGATGTGGTGAAACTGATTACAAACCTGATCGCAAACACAACACCAAAAAACTCCCAGAGTAATGATCCGTTTTGGGAAAAAGCAGAGTCGTTATACCTTCAGGCTCTGTTTTATTATGTGTGGCTGGAATGTCCCAGAAGTGAACAGAATTTTTCCACGGTATTAAAACTTCTGGGGGAGGCAGAAGTAAGAGACGATGGTTCTCCATCTGATCTGGACCGAAGGATTAAACGGCTTGAGCGGAAAAAGGGCAGTAACCATCCTGCTGTGAAACAGTATTACAAAGTAATCAGGGGAGCGGCAGACACGGTGCGAAGCATCGTGATCAGTGCCAATTCCAGGTTGGCATTTTTGGAAAACCCACAGATACTGCGTATCTTGGACCATGATGATATGAATATTCCGGAAATTGGTGTAGGCAGGAATGGAGATGGAAAGACAAAGACCGCTCTTTTTTGCGTGATACCAGATTCGGACAAAACAAATAATAGTATTGTAGGACTGCTTTACAGCCAGATTTTCAAGGAATTATATTTTCAGGCGGATTTTATCTATGAAGGCAGGCTGCCTATCCATGTGACCTTCATGCTTGATGAGTTTGCAGTGCGCTCGTAAGCGGAACCCATTCGTTCCGCGCGGGCTTGTTTGTAATCTATCT